>Ga0302324_100000005_pt1 | contig 528945 bp, 530 predicted proteins | sample Palsa_T0_1_FD_201949 | JGI IMG/M metagenome (GOLD analysis project Ga0302324, IMG submission 201949) | Peat permafrost microbial communities from Stordalen Mire near Abisko, Sweden - Palsa_T0_1 | ecosystem: Environmental > Terrestrial > Soil > Palsa > Peat permafrost | place: Sweden: Abisko... | reverse complement strand
CGTGTAGCACAGCGTCCAGCACGCCGTCCGAGATCTGATCGGCAACCTTATCGGGATGCCCCTCAGTCACGGATTCGGAGGTGAACAGGTAGTCGCTGCGTCTGGCGGTCATAGCGGGCCTCGCTTTCAAATCCTCGTTGGGCAGAGTCGACGACCCGGGCTCGCAGATCGCCGAGTCGTGGTGGTCAGAGAGCTCGCCGCGGCGTGTCCCATCTGTCCGGTTGGAGACGTCCGCCTCGTCAGACTGATCGTTCTCCCTCACTGACGGACGATAGCTATTGCCCAGGCTCGAAGTCAAGCGGCGATGGCCGATGCTCGCGTAAGCTTGACTTCGGGTGCCACGGCGGGGTATCGTCGCAGTGGTGTAGAGGGAGACCGATCAGTCTGTGCCGTGGTAGCCGGGTGTTGGCGTGTCTGCTGCTGTGGCCAGGGCTGGTGGCGTGTTCCTGCCTTTGTTCCCTATGAGAGAGGAATGGCGATGCCGATTCCGACTGAGCTTGTTGGATCCCTGCCGAGGCCGATGAAGTTGCAGGAGGCCTACGCCGATTACGACGAGGGCAAGATCACCGAGGAGCAGTTCGTAGCCGCGCAGGACGCGGCGGCTGAGGACTCGATCAAGCGGTTGGAGGCGACCGGCGAGACGTACGTCACCGACGGTGAGAACCGGGAGTCGAGTTTCGCGACCTATAACCTCGCGGACACCCTGGCGGGGACCGGCGCCGCCGACCACCTCGCCCTCGACGGCCAGTACTTCGCCATCTTCGACGATGGCCATAACCGTCAGCTGCCGCGCATCACCGGCGGCCCCTTCAGGTACAAGCGCTACGCATCCGAGTTCGTCGAGAAGAACGTCAAGATCGCGACCAAGCCCGTCAAGCAGGCAGTGATCGCTCCGTCGATGATGATGCTCCTGTATCCGCTCGAGGGAGAGGTTCCCGGGTACTCGCGTGACGCCTTCCTCGCCGACTGCGTCGATGAGTGCGAGAAGGACATCCGTCAGTGCTTCGCTGCCGGTGCGGCTCGCGTGTCGGTGGACTTCACCGAAGGTCGGCTGGCGAACAAGAACGACGCCCGGAACCCGTGGACCAATAAGAACATGCTCCAGGAGTTCATCGACCTCAACAACCGCGTGTTCGACCGCTTCTCGGCCGACGAGCGCAGGAACATCGGCCTGCACACATGCCCAGGCGGCGACTGCGACTCCGTCCACAGCTTGGAGGTTCCCTACGAACTGCTGCTCTCCAAGATGTTCGACATCAACGCTGGGTACTTCCTGATCCAGTGCGCGAGCGAGGTCGACAGAGAGAGCGTCTACAAGATGGTCGGGAAGTACAGCCGCGAGGACGCGAAGGGAATCCCCCAGATGTGCTTCATGGGCGTCATCAAGGTGGGCAATCCTCACGTCGAAACCCCCGAGGAAATCAAGCACGAGCTCGTGACCGCAGCCAAGTACATCCCGGTCGAACGTCTCGGCGCCACGGACGACTGCGGCTTCTCGCCGTTCAGTCGGGACGTCAAGCCGGCGCACGGCTCGCCGGACTTCGCCCGCGACGTCGCGATGCAGAAGATCACCAACCGGATCGCCGGCGCGAAGCTCGCATCGGAAGAGCTCGGCGTCTGAGCACACCAACGCGCCACACCCGGCAAGACCCGCCCGCCGGCGGGTCTAGCCGGGCGCGTCCTACGCAAACGGGCCGCTCGGCAGGAACGGACGCAGCGGTCCCGGCAGGCCGCGCACACAGAGCGCCCCCGAGGGAACGAGCCGCAGGCCTGCGCGCAGCACGACCTCGACCGCCCACTGCTGCTCAGCGGTGATCCAGCGGACGCTGGGCCGTTCGGCATCGTCGTCGAGCGCGAGCGCCGACCACAGCAGCGCCGCCGCGGCCGCCTCGTCGTACGCCACGAGGAGCCACACGCCGCGTCCCGGCGTGGCCACGGCGTAGCCGCGGTCGCCCAGGCGCATCAGGCGCGCGCCCGACCTGAGGGCAAACTCGAGCTCGAGGGTGTGCGGCGCGCCCCGGATGTCGCGCGCGATCGCTGCCAGCGCTTCCAGGTCGGCCAAGCCCGCCTCGCGCACCTTGGGATCTGCCCGCGGCAACGCGCTCCGATCGATCGCACCGACGGCCTCGAACGTCGGCAGCACCGAGAATCCGGCGAAGGCGTAGAGCCTCAGCGCGCGTGGATCGCTCGAGCTCGGGATCAGTCCGGCATCGGCACCCGCGCCGTACGCGAGCGCACGGTCGAGCAACGCGCGCCCCGCGCCGGAAGTCTGTGCGTCAGGCGCAACGGCGAGCAGCGACAGACACCACAGGCGTTCGCGCCTGATCGCCTGTGCGACGCCGATCACGCGCCCGTCGCGGTCGGCAACGAAGGCTCCGTCGGGATCGGTCGAGACCGGGTGCGCCACGCGCGCCCGCCAGCGATCGGCGGTCGACGGCTCGCTGACGTCGAGGGCGAACGCTGACGCCGACGTGCGTGCGGCCGCGTCAAGGTCGGCCGCCTCGAGCCGGCGTATCTGGACACCGGGCACCGCCGCTCCGGACCCCGTCCCATGCCCGTCGCAAGCTCGAGTGCGCCTGGCAACGGGCATGGGGTGTCCGCCGCGCGTCGAACGCGGCGCAGCGATCCCTTAGGAGCGCACGGACTCGACGGGTCGCACGGACTCGGCGGACCGCACGGACTCTGCGGGTTGCGGAACGATCCGGATGTAGGGTCGCGGGGACTCCCAGCCATCGGGATAGATCTCCCTGGCGGCGTCATCGGAGACCGACCCGGCAATGATCACCTTGTCGCCCTGCTGCCACTGCGCCGGCGTCGCGACCTTGTGCTTCGCCGTCAGCTGCAGGGAGTCGATCACGCGCAGCACCTCGTCGAAGTTACGGCCCGTGGTCATCGGGTAGATGAGGATGAGCTTGATCTTCTTGTCCGGACCGATGACGAAGACGTTACGCACCGTCTGGTTGTCGGCCGGCGTACGCGACGTCGGGTCCCCCTCGACGTCGGCGGGGAGCATGCCGTACAGCTTCGACACCTTGAAGTCGGCATCGCTGATGATCGGGTAGTTGGGCGCCGTGCCCTGCGTTTCTGCGATGTCGTTCGCCCACTCCGCGTGTCTGTCGAGCGGATCGACGGACAGGCCAATGACCTTCACACCCCTCGCTTCGAACTCGGGATTGATGCTGGCCATATAGCCGAGCTCCGTGGTGCACACCGGGGTGAAATCCTTGGGATGCGAGAACAGCACTGCCCACGAATCGCCGATCCAGTCATGGAAGCGAATCGTGCCTTCCGTGGTTTCGGCCTCGAAATCCGGTGCGGTGTCTCCGAGCTTTAGAGCCATTGTTCCCTCCTGTGGTTGTCGTGACGTTGTGGTCCGGTCGTACCGCGACAGCGGCACCCTGGCTGCCTGGAGATCGGTCGTTCACGTGTCGCCGACGAGATATCTCGTGGAGGCGAGCGCACTCACCGGTGGGCTCCTTCGTCCTTTGGCCGGCCGTCGGGGTCGCGGCGCGACCCGGTTAATCAAAGCACATGTTCTTGATCGCCATTCCATAGTTTCGGAGATCGTCGCGATTGCTCAGATCCACGCGCCAATCAACCGCGGCAACAGTGCGCGCCAAGCGTCTCCTGCTCGCCGAACCTCGCGAGCGCTGCGACCGATCAGAGCGGTGCTCGTTCTCAGTGGATGCTCGTGGTGGCCGACCGCGCGTCGGTGTACGGCTCCGGTGTACGCGTCGCGGCGAAGTGGTCTCGGGCCACGCGAACGAACGCGCGCACGGCGGACCGACGGTCATCCTTGTGGTGGGCGACGGCGATGTTCACCGGCTGTACGTCGACGAGGGGGACATTGACGATTCCTCGTCGTGTGAGCGCATCGGCCAGGCTTGCCGGGCCGATGCAGATCGCTCGTCCCGAGGCCAGGAGCCAGATCACCTCGTCGATCGAGCGCGGGGCGAAGTCGGCGTGGCGCGCGGGGCGACGCCGGCGATCCGAGAGATGGAGAAAGTCCGCGATCTCGGTCGGGAAGCCCGCGGCAACGCCGGGCACCGGCTCGTCCTCGATCTGCTCGAAGCGGAGCTCGGCGTGGCCGGCGAGTGGATGGCCGGCCGACATGCACACGACACGCGGCTCCTGGGCCATCACGTCGAGCACGATGTCGAGCTCCTCAGCAGCCGCCCACACGAACGCCGCGTCGACCTGTCGGCGGCGCACCGCCTCCATGTGGTCGCCGAAGCCAATCTGCTTGATCTCGACGTTGATGCTCGGCTGCGCCCGCTCGTACGCCGCCAAGATCTCCATCGCGACGCTCGTCAACGGCGGCAGGAAGCCGACGACGAGCTGCCTGCGCTGCTCGCGGGCGTGCGCCCGCGCCGTCTGGAACGCGTCCTCGCTGCTGAGCAGCGTCGCGCGTGCTTTGGGCAGCAGGTCCTCGCCCGCTCGGGTCAACTCGACGCCGCGCGGGTGGCGCTGGAACAGCGCCACGCCGACCTCCCGTTCGAGCTGGCCGATCGTCTGCGAGACGGCCGGCTGCGCCAGATGCAACGCATCTGCCGCCGCACTCACCTGACCGCGCTCGGCGACGGCGACGAAGCAGCGCAGATGTCTGAGCTCTAGCCCCACTCGAGATCCAATCCACGACCGCGACAGGCATGAGTGCGCCGCGATCAAGTGTCTAAGTCTAGCCTAAAGGAGAGCTAAATGGAGGTATGCGTGACGCTTATACCGCCTGTGCGAGCGGCTATTTGACATCGCCTGCGGCGACCGGAAGCATGCTCTCCGCGGTGGGTGTCGCGCAAAGGTCTTGTGAGTCTTGAGCTCGGGCGGCGCAGCGTCGGCGTTGATCGGGCGTCCGCGTAGTCGGCGGCGTGGATTGCCGGGCGGGCCGTCAGGGCCCGGCGGTAGCGAGTTGGTGACGGTGGAGCTTGGTCAGGTTGTGGCTGATCAGGACTAACCGCCACTCGGTTCTGACAGCCCGTCTGCCGCGATAGTTGAACCGGTAGATCTGCCGGTTGTGTTTGGTGTGACCGAACACTGGCTCGATCGACGTTTGTCGTTTCCCGTAGAGCTCTTTGCCGAGTTCGGTGGTGAGCACTCGTCGCATGAACGAGAACCGGCCTCCGGTCCAGCCGGGTCGTTCGCCTTCGCGTTTGCCGCCGTCGGGCGGTATCAGCACCGGGATCCCGTGGCCGGCGATCAGAGTGTCCATGTGCTGCTCGTTCCAGTACTGAGCATCGGCGACCACAACCGATGGCTTGTCGGTCACACCGGCGTGCTGGAGTTCGTCGAGGGCGGTCTCGACCATCGGTCCCAGCTGCGAGAAGTCACCGGCGGCGGTCGTGATCTCGGCGGCGATCGCGATCTGCTGCTCGTTCACGACGGCCTGGGCGTTGTAGCCCTGGATGTAGCGGCGGTTGCCTTTCATCCGTCTGGAGTCCGGGTCGGTCACGTTCACCTCGCCGGCCGGGATCGGCGGCGGTGTGTAGGGCTTCGTCGGCCCCCCGAGCCGGCGCTTGTCGTGTAGCCGCCGCTGCTCACGCATCGCCTCATATGCACTGTTCCCGCGGCATTCAGCCTCCAGCCCGTCCTCCAAGCAGCCGGCCGCCAACCGCAGCCGGTCAGCTCGCGAGCGAGAGATCGGCTCGGCGGTCAGCCACCGCTGCTGCTCAAGCTGACGGTGCGCTTCGCGCAGCCAACCGCGCCGGCCGTTGGGACCGATCAGCTCGGCATCGAATCCTTCAGTCGGATCGGTCGGAGCGCTGTCGCCGGGCTCGTCCTCTGCCTGGTCGCGCGCGAGTTCCCGCGCGAGCCATTCACGCCGGCCGGCCTCGGTCTGCAGCTCTGGCGGGAGCTCGTCACCGCGCGCATCGCCGTGCTGCTCATCCTCGGCCTCATCCGTCGCGATCGTCTGCGCGATGATCTCCCGGGCGATCCGGTCATAGTCAACATTCGAGTCGCTGCTGGCGCTCGCGGTCACCTTCGTCCCATCGACCGCAACCACCCCGGACCCGACCAGCCCGGCCTTCGCGCACAACCTGAGCACTGAGGTGAACAAGTCAGCCAGCGACTGCTGGTGACGAACCTGGAACCTCGCGATCGTCGCGTGATCAGGCACCACGTTCGCCGTGATCACCCGATACGCAATGTCCTGACGACAATGGCGCTCGATCGCCCGGGAGGACCGCACATTCGTGCAATACGCGTAGAGCACCAAACTCACCATCATCGACGGGTCATACGCCGCGCGCCCATGCCCGTCCGCTCGATAGGCGGCGAAGAACGCCTCAAGATCGAGCCTCGCGACCGTGTCGAGCACGAACCACGCGAGATGATCCTCCGGCAGCCACTCACGCAACGACGGCGGCAACAAAAACGCCTGCTCACGATCACATTGAATGAAGTTCTGAGCCATCCTGGTATTCAACGAACCCGAGCGGACAGACCCCACTTTGTGCGACAGCCACCGCGCAAAGCACGGGGTAAAGGCGGTGGGCAATGAGGTGGTTCGGCCGTGCAGTATTGGTGGCGCTGGTCGCGGGAGCCACAACGCTCGCGTTGTGGATCGTGTCGTCAACGACGCTCGCGGACACGTTCAGCTTGAACATGTCGATGCCGTCTTCGGGCACCGTCGGCCAGCCCGTGGTCGTCACCTCGACGGGGAATGACCCGACCGACGGCGGCGCCCTGTACGAGGAGATCGACGCGATCCCCACCACCCTCACCGCGACCTGCCCGGCCGGTTATAACGATGCGTCACAGCTGGCCGCCTCCACCCCCGAGGGCGCGTTCGTCGCCTTCGACGAGCGCGAGAACTTCGACGCGTCAGGGAACTTCTCCAACGTCAACGCGTGGACGCCAAACGCTGCGGGCCAGTTCGTGGTCTGCGGCTACACCGACGACGGCGCCCTCGACACGCTCGCGGTGGCATCGATGCTGGTGGCCGTGACTCCGCCCGCCGCCCCGACCCCGACCCCGACCCCCGCCCCGACCCCGACCGTGAGTAAGCCGGTCAACACGGCCAAGCCGCGCGTGACCCGCTCGGGCAACGCGCTGAGCTGTAGCGTCGGTCGCTGGAGGAACGCGCCCCGGAAGTACTCCTATCGTTGGCTCGTTGCCCATAAGGTCAAGAGCGGCGCGCACGGGCGAAAGCTCGGATCCGCGCAGAAGCTTCGCGGGCACGGCGTGCAATGCAGCGTCACCGCCGCCAACTCCGCGGGGTCCACCACGGCGACGAGCGCCTCGTTCAAGGTTCACTGACGGGCTGGGACCGCGGCGTGTCCCGGACGTCTGCTCAGGCGTCCGCAACCCGGCTCAGCAGGGCGAGCGCCTCGTGCACCAGTGCCCGCTCGCCGGCATTGAGCTCACGCTCCAAGGCCTCGGTGAGCCAGGTTTCCCGCCGGGTGCGCGTGCTCTGCAGGAGATCGACGCCCGCGGCGGTCAACTCCACGAAAGCCCGGCGCCCGTCGGCGGGGTCGGGGCGCCGTGAGACGAGCCCCTCGGTCTCCAGGTCGTGCACGGTCTGGGCCATCGATTGGGGGCGCATACGTTCACAGGCGGCCAGGGCGCTGACGCTCGACGGGCCGTCGCGGTCGAGGCGGCCAAGCACGGCCAGGCGTCCCACCGAGGGACCGGGCTCGGTGCGCAGACGGCGAACGACTCGCCCGAGCGTCTTGTGCAGCTCGTGCGCGAGCGCGGCGGTCGGCGGCTCCTGGATGGGCATGGGCACAGTCTAATCGACCCTCGACAGGCAAACTGTTCAGGTGACCTGTGTATGGTGGTGAGAGCGGATGGACACGATCCTCTTCGCGGCGTTTCTGGGCTACAACCCGATCCAGCACCTGCTCGGGTCCCACGTGCTCGCCGGATTGTCGGTCCACAGCCAGTCGGTCCTCACCGGCAGCTCGTTCTTCCCCAATCTGATCGCGGCGCCCTTCCGCAACCGGTTGCACGCGGCCTTCCTGTTCGCGATCGTCGCCTGCCTGATCGCCGCCGCGGCGTCGCTGATGCGGGGCGGACACCCCGCCCACGACGACGACCCCGCGCCCGCCGGCGCGCCCATATCCCTCCGCCTGCGGGTGGACGAACCCGAGGAGCAGCACGCGCGTTGAGCAAGGCTGGGACAATCGTGTGAGCGCCCCCGATGCGCTGCAACCGTCGCGAGGAGCTGCGGCTGCTCACCGGCGACACCAAGGACCTTCCCGAGACGCAGCGCAGCGCCCCGCTTGTGCACCATGGTACGTCAAACGTTTCGGATGGTCGGAGGGCAATCTCGTGGCCTGCAAGGGGGCGTGCCGATCGGCGCGGGTGGGCAGCGATGACTGCTGCGCGCCATGCGATCGCAGCGGCGCTCGTGCTCGCGACGACGGGGGCGGCCGGCGTGGTCGGGGCCGAACCGGTCCTCGCAGGTCACACGACGGTGTCCTCGTCGGTGACGAACGGACCGCTCGGGCCGCCGATCCCCTCGGGGTTCGTCGGCATGTCGTTCGAGTACCGCGCCGTTCCCGCCTACGCGGGCGCCGATCCAGGGGCGATCGATCCCGTGCTCGTGCGGCTGATCAGAGACCTCATACCCGGTCAGAGTCCGGTGCTGCGGATCGGCGGTGACTCGACGGACCAGACGTGGTGGCCGGTCAACGGCGTGGCGCGTCCGGGCGTCGTCAGCTACACGCTCACCCCGGGGTGGATTCACACCACCGCGGCACTCGCACGAGCGGCGGGCGCGCGGCTGATCCTGGGAATCAACCTCGCGATCAACCGGCCTGCGCTCGCCGCGGCCGAGGCGCGAGCCCTGCTCGCCGGGATCGGACGGAAATCGATCGCGGAGCTCGAGATCGGGAACGAGCCGGACGTCTACCAGATCTATCCGGAGTACAGAAGCCCGCGAGGCACGATCGAGCACGTGCGCGGTCGAGGCTATGACTTCGACGACTTCGTGCGGCAGTTCTCGGCGGTCCGGCGAGCGCTGCCGCGGCTGCCGATGGCGGGGCCTGCGCTCGGCGGCACCGGCTGGGTTGCGCGTCTCGGCCGCTTCATCACCCACGAGCCCGGGCTCGGGCTGGTGACGCTCCATCTCTATCCGCTGGCGTGTGGCGCGCCCGCGAGCTCGCCCGAATCCCCGACGAACGGGCATCTGCTGAGCGACTACGCGACGACCGACCTCGCGCGCAGGGCCGAGCCGGCCGTGGCGACAGCGCATGCCCACCACCTGGAGCTCCGCGTGGATGAGTTCAACTCGGTCACCTGCGGTGGCACGGTCGGCGTCAGCAACACCTTCGCCTCGGCGCTGTGGGCGCTCGACACCATGTTCGCGCTCGACCAAGCCGGCGTGGAGGGGGTCAACATCCACATGTTCTCCGGCGCAAACTACGCGCCCTTCTCCGTCACCGATGCCGACGGTATCTGGACCGCCGCCGTGCACCCGGAGTACTACGGTCTGCTCATGTTCGCCCAGGCCGCACCCCCCGGGTCCCGGATCCTCTCGGTCAGCACCACCCCGGCAGGCCCGGTTAAGGTCTGGGCCACGGTCGCGTCCAACAAGACGATCCGAGTCGTGCTGATCAACGAAAGCTCCTCCGAGGAGTCCGTTCGGCTCGCAGCACCCCCTCGAGCGGCCGGGCCTGCGACGGCCGAGCAGTTGCTGGCGCCGGGCCTCGCCGCCACGAGCGGAGTTACCCTCGGGGGCCTGACCTTCGGCTCGAGCACGACCACCGGGATCCCCACAGGCGCGGCACAGACGGCGACACTGCCGCCCGTCAGGGGCGCCTACCCGATCACGCTCCCCCCCGCGAGCGCCACCATGCTCACCTGGACGGCCGCGACGACAAGTCCCGCGACGAAGCCGTAGAGGAACCACGGGTGGGGCGCGTGAGCATGTCATCTCGTCCTGCCGCCCGGCTCTTGGCCCTGGCGCTGGTGACGATCGTCGTCGGCAGCGTGATCTACTTCGCGAGCCAGGCGTCGACCGATGGCCGGGTGAGTCGCTCTCCTCGCCGTCCGGACGGGATCGCGGCCGGCGCAAAGGCGCTGACGGTCGAGCAGGCGACGGTCGGTCGAACGATCCCGGCGGGATTCGTCGGCCTGACCACCGAGTATCGGGGGCTCGAGGCCTACGCCGGACTGGATCCGCAAGCGCTCGACCCGGTGTTCGTGCAGTTGATCCGTAATCTCGCGCCGGATCAGAGCCCCGTGCTGAGGATCGGGGGTGACAGCACCGACTGGACCTGGTGGCCGACCCCGGGCGTGGCGCGTCCCGGTGGCGTCAAGTACGACCTGACGGCGAATTGGCTCCAGGTCGCCCACGCGCTGGCCCAGACACTCGATGCCCACCTGATCCTCGGCATCAACTTCGAGGCCGACAGTGGCAGAGTCGCAGCGGCCGAGGCGCACGCGCTGATCGACGGTATCGGGCGCGCGCGGATCTCGGCCCTCGAGCTTGGCAACGAACCAGAGCTGTACGGCTCGTTTTCGTGGTACAAGGCTCCCGACGGCCAGCATGTCAATGGCCGCCCGCCCACATATGACTACGCCGATTTCGTCCGCGATTTCGGGAACATCGCTCGATCGCTGCCGCGCTCTGTCACGCTCGCAGGTCCCAGCATGGGCTCGTCGGTGTGGATCCCGCTGCTCGGTCAGTTCCTGTCGGGCAATCCCCGCGTCAGGCTTGCCACTCTGCATCGGTATCCGCTCAAGCATTGCTCCGCGGCTACCCCGGTCACGATCGCGGACGTGCTCTCGGATGCAGCATCCACAGGCCTTGCGGCGACCGTCGCGAACGCCGTGGCGATCTCCCACGTACGCGGCATCGGGCTGCGCGTCGACGAGATGAGCGCGATCTCGTGCGGGGGAATGGCCGGCGTGAGCGACAGCTTCGCGTCGGCCCTGTGGTCGCTCGACACGCTGTTCGCGATGGCCCGAGTCGGCGTGGACGGCGTCAACGTCCAAACCGAGCCCGGCTCGTTGAACGAGCTCTTCGCCGTCAATGCCGCGAACGGCGCCTGGCAGGCCGATGTCCACCCGGCGTACTACGGGCTGATGATGTTCGCCCAGGCTGCGCCTCCGGGATCGCGGTTGCTGGCGCTCTCCGGAGCGCCGGGCGAGGGGGTGAACGCATGGGCCACGCGCGCGCCCAACGGGGACGTTCGTGTCGTGTTGATCAACAACGCGACAGCCCACGGGCGGGTCGTCGCGGTGCGGATCCCGTTCCTCGGAGGCCCGGCGACGCTCGAGCGGCTGCAGGCGTCAAGCCCCCATGCGGAAAACGGCGTCACGCTCGGAGGCCAGGGGTTCGGCACCGCGACCGCGACGGGCCTGCTCGCGGGCACCCCGGATGCAACCTCGGTCGAACCAAGCGCGGGAGGGAGCTACGTCGTCAGCTTGCCGGCCGCGAGCGCGGCGATGCTGACGCTCCCGCCACGGTAGCCGCGCAGCTCAAGGCGGCACCTAGATTTCAACGTCTACGGGCAGTCCACCGAGCTCCCATCGAGCCTCTAGCTCCAGGTTGGCTGCACTGCGCGTCGTCGGGACAGCACCCATTGTGGCCGTGACAGCAATGCGAGCCGGACTGGCAGCAGCCGTGATCGCAGCACGACTCATCCTTCGAGCAGCCATTGCCGTGACACTCGACCCCTTTACTGCACTTCGCTGCCGTCCGGGCTCGTCTCGGCTTGATGTGATCCTCGGGCCGCGTGCGCTTGCGTTTGACTGGACGGGCCAGCGCGTCGGCGGTCGGAAGGCCGGTGATCAGCGCGGCGGCGATCGCTCCGCCGCGCCGCAGGACCTGGCGGCGGCTGAGCGTTCCGCTCGCAAGACCGCTGGCGGCGCCGTCAAGCCAGTGGCTCGACGTGCCGGTGCCCAGCTGTGGGATTGGTCGAGATTGCGTGCGCGTCGCTCCGGGCGGCGGCGCGAATGAGCGTCAAGATCGCGTCGGCACCGGCCGCTACCGGAGAGGCGATCAGGCCCTGCTCGACCAGCACGGCCATCGGTGTGCCGCCGGCGCCGAAGGCGCGCATCGCCTCCCCTTCCCCGTCCAGCACGACACGGAAGGGAATTCCCTGCTCGCGCACGACACTCGCGTCGCCAGCGCTGATCGCGACCAGCCGCGGCGAGCCCGACGGCGGATTCTCTTCGATCGCTCTGAGCGCTGGGAGCATCTGCCGGCAGAACCCGCAGCTGGGGTTCCAGAACACCGCGAGCGTGCGCTCCTGATAGAGATCTTTGAGCGCGACCCGCGCGCCGTCGAGGTCGGCGAGCACGAGCTCGGGGGCGGGCTGCCCAACCCGTGATCTGTCGGGCGATGGCGCGGCGGGCGGAGCGGAGCCGTTCGCGTGCCCGTTGGCGGACGGAGCGGCGTGTCCGTTGGCGGACGGAGCGTGCTGTCGAACAGGCACGAGCGTGCGGGTCGCTTGCGCGGTCAGCTTCGTGATCGCTTCTGAACCAGCGACTGAGGGGCTGGCGATCAGGCCGTCGGTGCCGATCACGACCGCCGTCGGGGTGCCGTACGACTGATAAGCGTTCGCGACCTCGCGCTCTGACTGCAGCAACACCCGAGCGAGCTGGTGTCGGGTGGCCTTCTCGCGGTTTCGCTCCACGTCGCCGCTGGCGATCACGGCGATCTGAAGTTGCGCATGATGCTCGCGCTGCCAGCGCGCGACGTCTGGCATCAGCGCATCACACGGACCGCACCCAGAATCAGAGAACACCAGCATCACCCGACGCCCTGACGACAGCAGCGATGCGAGCGAAGCGCGCTCGCCGACGATGCTCTCGAGATCAAAATCGGGGGCGGGCGAGCCGACGGCAAGCCCCGCGCCACGAAGCCCCGCGCCGAGCGGCTCGAGAACGGTCCCGCCATCCTCACCGACGCCGAGCGCGCCCATCGACCGCTCGAGGGCTGCCTCGAGCGCTTCCACGCGTCCGAGCACGCGGCCGTTCTGAGAGAGCAACTGCAGCGAGAACCACACCTGGAAGGACACGAGCGCGACAATCACGGCACCCGCCGCGATCGCCACCAGCCATCCGGCGCCGACCCGCGTCACCCACCGCGTCGCGCTATCACCGCCGCCCCCCCATCCCGCGATCGCCACGAACCCCGCTATGGAGAGCAGCGTGAGGTTACGCGCCAGCGTGCCCCACCCCGCCGGAGCGCTATGCAACTGCCCGAAGCAATGACAGTCAGGTGCCCGGCCTCGCGCGATCGCATTGGCGATCGCCGTGCAAAAGCACGCCAACAAGCCGATCGCGGCGAGCGCGCCGAATCGGGCCGAGACCGCCGGCACAAGCGCCACGCCAACAGCCAGCTCGACGAGCGGCAACACGGTGCCGAGCACCGCCAGGCGCTCGGGAACGCCAAGTGCGACCACAGCCCGGCGCGACCCGGCAAGGTCAGCCAGCTTCGCAAAGCCAGCCACCAAGAACACCCCAGCCAACGGAAGCCGGCTAGCCAGAAGAGCTGCCCCCATCGCGGCGCGACCCTACACCCTGCAATCCCCCATTTCAAGCGAGACACCCGACGAGCGGAGGTCCAATTCCGGTGTCGCCGGTTCTCATCGGGGAGGCCTCCCTTAGACTGCGATGCGATGCCGAGCACCGGGGCCGCTGGCGATGGGAGCAACACACCTTCGGGTCGTGAGCGCCTTGCTGATGCTCTCGCGAACCCGCCGCACGAGACCGGGTGGGAGGTCACGACGGGCCGAGGCCTCGAGGTCCGCGATCACACGGGGGCGGTCTTCGCGTCGGCGAGCCTGAAGGGCGGCAGCGTGAAGGACGCTGGCGGACGCGTGCTCGTCACCTTCGTCCCCGGGGTCAAGCAGATGTTCTCGCCCTCGAGCGTGATCGGATCGGCGATCTCGGGCGTCTTCGGTTCGGGTGGACCGTCATGGAGACCCGTGGGGGCGATGGAACCGCCGCCGGTGAACCTTAGGTACGTGCCCGTAGGGCTGCCCTTTGCGCAGGTTCAGCTCGACACGCACGGCACCTCGCGTATCGAGCTGCTTCCACACGGTCGGCTCAACGACAAGGTCATCAACCGGGCGCTCGCGCCGGCCGCTGTTGAGCGAATCCGCGCGCGAAGCCCGCTGCGCTACGAACCGGGTCCGATTAACCTCGCCGAGCTGAGCGATCCGCAGGGACGCGTCCTCGCTCGAGCGCCCCGCGCAGACGACGCTCCGGAGGCGCAGGCCGAGTCGACTTGGTTGATCGAGGTCGTCGAGAACGATCTGCCCAGCGTGTGGCTCTTGGCGATCCTGTTGGGTTGCCGTCGCTGGCATCGCTGACGCCGACCATCTCAACACGTCATCTAGGTGATCATCGATTCGTGCAAAGCGGGCAGTACCTCGTCGGCCGGCAGGCGTATGGCCATTCTTCACAGGGTCCTGTCAGCTCTCTGACCGTGATGGGTGGAGTCGTTACGCTCTCGCTCGCATACCGCGACCGCGACCGTGAGGAGCAGCATGGACTACCGGCAGTTGGGCAGCTCTGGGCTGCGTTTCTCTGAGCTCATTCTCGGGACGATGGGGTTCGGGGGTAGCGGGCAGTTCCGTGGCGTCGGCGAGATCGATCTCGATGGCGCTCGACGCCAGATCGACTTGGCGTTGGACGCAGGCGTGAACGTGATCGACACCGCTGATATTTATTCCTCGGGGGCCTCCGAGGAAATCGTCGGTCAGGCGCTGGGCACTCGCCGTGACCGGGTGCTGCTCGCGACCAAGGCGCGATTTGCGATGGGCTCGGGTCCAAACGATGCCGGCCTCTCGCGCCATCACCTGATTGAGGCCTGCGAGGCGAGCCTGCGGCGTCTACAGACTGATCACATCGATCTGTATCAAGTTCACGAATGGGATGGACAAACACCGCTTGAGGAGACCCTGGGTGCGCTCGATCAACTCCTGCACAGCGGCAAGGTCAGATATGTCGGTTGCTCGAACTTCGCCGGTTGGCAGGTGATGAAGGCGCTCGGGATCGCCCGGCAGAAGGGAATGCCCGAATTCGTGAGTCACCAGGTGTACCTCTCCCTCCAGGAGCGTTCAGCCGAGTACGAAATCGTGCCTTCGGCGATCGATCAGGGCCTGGGACTGCTCATCTGGAGCCCGCTTGCCGGCGGGCTGCTCTCTGGAAAGTACCGACGGGGACAGCCTCCGCCAGCGGGTTCCCGTCACGCGAGCGAGTGGAGCGAACCGCCGGTCTACAACGAGGACAAGCTTTACGACACGATCGAAACGCTTGTCGAGATCGCCGGAGCCCGCGGCGTGTCCGCAGCGCAGGTCGCGCTTGCATGGCTGCTGGCCCGCCCAGGGATCACCAGCGTGGTCGTCGGCGCCCGCACAGACGAGCAGCTCGCCGACAACCTTGCCGCGTCGACGCTCGAACTGACGCAGGAGGAGCACCAACGACTCGAGGCGGTCAGTCGACCGCCGCTGATCTATCCCTTCTGGCACCAGCGCGCCTCGGCCAGCGAACGACTAAGCGACGCCGACCTCTCTCTGATCGGCCCGCATCTGATCGCCTGACCCGGGGATGCTCGTCAGCCCACCGGCAAGCTGCACAGCCAAGGAGCTGAGCTCGCCAGATCGACGTCGCTAAGGACTCGCCTGTCTCGCGCCAGCTCAGTGCGCCGCTTCCTGCGCGCGTCGCGGCAGTTTCCAGCCGGGGCGGACGAAGTGGCACGTGTAGCCGTTGGGGTAGTGCTCGAGGTAGTCCTGGTGCTCGGGCTCTGCCTCCCAGAACGGTCCGGCGGGCGCGAGTTCGGTGAGGACCGTGCCCGGCCACAGGCCGGAGGCGTCGACATCGGCGATCGTGTCCTGCGCGACGCGGCGCTGCTCGTCGTCAACATAGTAGATCGCCGAGCGGTAGCTCACCCCGACGTCGTTGCCCTGGCGATTCTTCGTCGTCGGGTCGTGAATCTGAAAAAAGAACTCCAACAGGTCGCGATAGGAAATCCGCTCAGGGTCGAACAGGATCTCGATCGCCTCCGCATGCGAGCCGTGGTTGCGGTAGGTCGCGTTGGGCGTGTCGCCGCCGGTGTAGCCAACGCGCGTCCCGCTCACACCATCGAGCTTGCGGATCAGATCCTGGACACCCCAGAAGCACCCGCCCGCGAGGATCGCCTTCTCGGTCACAGCCATCTCTGTACTCCTCCTCGTCATAGTCCCTTGGTCGCGCTGCACACATGATGACGCCCAGGGCAAGACCGACAAGACCCCGGTCATGGCGCTTGTCTCCCGCGAAACGGGCGAGCTTGTGACGAAGGTCGTCCCGAACGTGACCGGCGAGCACCTAGCCGCTGCGATGCGCGGCGAAGTCGCGCCCGAGCGTACGGTGATCCACACCGACAGCGCAAGGCACTACAAGCGTGAGACGCACACATTTGAGACGAAGCGGGCAGGCGAACGGATGGCTGTTTACGTGTGCTCGACAAACGCGGCGACACGGTCCGCGAGACCGGCTGCCGCGACGGCAAACGCCTCCAGCTTCTCAACGCTGTCGCCCAGCGCACCGCGGATGAACAGGATTCCCCCCGAGATCTCGAAGGTTCCCGCCTGCGAGTTGAACGAGCCCTGTGGTAGATGGTTGAGATGCCAGTCCATGAAGCTCGGGTCCAGCAGTCGCCGCGCGACCGCATCGGTGTCCGGTGAAGCGACCGCGACCCGGAACTTCGCCATGTACGCGTCATCGGGCAGCATGACCTCCGTGTATCGCTTCGGCAGCTTGGGGCGCGTCCAGAAGCTGTGTCCGCCTCTGCGCACCCATAAGCCGTCGATCGTGTTCTCGAGGCCGGGGATCGTGAACTGCGCCTCCGGCGGACCGCCTGTAGGGCCAGCCGGCGTGTTGCCGCCCCCGGACCTGTAGAGCGTCCCCTCGCGGGTCCCGGCGACCGGACCGACGATCACACCCCCGCACATCCAGGTCCCCCCACCAAGCGACGCCTCGCGCGGCAGACGCGTGCGCCCCAGAAACCGCAGGCCGTGGTTCTCCGCGTACGCCGTGTCCACCTTGAGAAGGTTCACTGGGACCCCGATCCTGTCGCGTCGGAAGCTAGCAAGATCGAGCGGCCCGAACGGACAGCGCTACCCCGCCAAGTCGCGTTCTCGGCACCCCGCGGGCGCTCCCAACGCAATCTGCAATCTGCGACACGCGGTCCGCTCGCGACAAGTGCACTCGAAGGGACCGTCGGGCATCTGGCTACACGCTATTCGTACCGGGGCACATCTGCAATATCGGAAAACCTCAATCTTTACTCGGCGAATTCAGATGAAGCGCACTCGGTGAATGACGGGACCGACGTGCGATCCTCGTGTGATGGGGTTCCTAGGAGAGCTTTCGCTGCCCGACGGGTTTCTGGTCGGGCATGCGACTCGAGCGGATTCGGGGACCGGCTGCACAGTCGTGATCTGCCCGCCGGGAACGCGCGGTGGTGTCGATGTGAGGGGTGGCGGGACCGGCACGCGCGAGCTTGAACCGCTGGCTCCGCTCGCGAATGCCGAGGGGCCGTCGGCTGTGCTTCTGAGCGGCGGGAGCGCTTTCGGCCTGGCGGCGGCTGACGGGGTGGTGAGGTGGCTGGAGCAGCGGGGAGTGGGGCGGGCGACGCCGATTGGTGTGGTTCCGCTGGTCCCGACGGCCGTCGTGTTCGATGCGAGCGCGGGCGAGCCCGGGGCCCGACCCGGACCGGAGGACGGCTATGCAGCGTGTGACGCAGCCGGTGCTGGGGTCCCCGAGCGCGGGCGGGTGGGCGCGGGTGCCGGCGCTGCGGTCGGGAAGCTGCTGGGTCGGGAACGCGCGACCCTGGGCGGGGTGGGCTACGCAGCCGTCACGCTTGCCGACGGCGTGACCGTGGCTGCGATAGCGGTAGCGAACGCGTTCGGGGACGTGCTCGCCGAAAACGGAACCATTCTCGGAGGCCCGCGCGGGGACAGCGGCGAGCTTCTCCGTAGCGCCGATCTCATCCGGCAGACCCCCGAGCTGCCTCGCTGGGCCTCGCGTCCGGGCGAGAACACCACTCTGGCGTGCGTCTGCACGGACGCTGGGATTGACAAGCGCAGCTGTGGGATCCTCGCGCGAGTCGCAACCGCAGGGATCGCCAGAGCAGTCGACCCGGCCTTCACCCCGAACGACGGCGATGTCACCTTCTGCCTCGCGGCAGGACCGCAACCCCCACCGACGCCCGGACCAGCCGCCTCGTGGACGCTGACAGTGCTCGGCACCGCCGCCGCGACCGTGACCGCCTCCGCGATCAGAGACGCAATCCGCCAGTCCACGCCAGGCAACCCCGGCACCTGATCCCACACACGGATGCAGCAGTCCGGCCGACCGAGCAGCAGACACTCGCGGCTTCGTCCGCGGGGGGTGTCGTCGGCGCTAGCTAACGGACACCCGCGGACGGGCGTGGGGCCCCGTTGCTGCGCCTCGATCGGAGCGGAAGCGGACGGTTCGCGACTGGACAATGCTGCGCGGGGTGCGAGATCGGAGGTCGTCCTCGGGGGGTCAGCGCCGCCGGAATCCGGAGCAGAGCACGCACGCTGTGTCCGGATAGCCCCGTTTCTATCCTGGGGTCAGGCGGACCAGGTAGCACACCCTCTTGACGAGGGTAACCGCGCTAGCCAGGGTTCGTAGCGGTGACCAGCCAGACGGACCCGCGGCCGACGATAGAGCCGTCGGGCTTCTGCCATCGGGCGTAGTGGTCCCGTAGCGCCTCGGCGATCTCACCCCGACGGCTCTCGCCGTACTCACCGTTCAGTCGAATCAGCTCGGCGCCGGGCCCGATCGCCAGCAAGGATTCGATCGCCTCATGCACGTCCGCACCCATGAAGTAGTCGAAGTCGCGACGATCCAGGACAATCTCTACGAATCCAGCGGCCTCGAGAATCCCGCGGGTGGTCTCGGGATTCCCGAGCGAGAATGGACCGGGCCCACAGGTGTCGGCGTCGTACTCCTCAGGGCGCGAGAGGAACCGCTGAACAACCTCCTCCGTCTCGGCCCAGATCGGGTTCTCGGCTTTGCGGCGCCAGCAGACCTTGCGAAGCTTGCCACCAGGCTTGAGCGCGCCACGGATCGCCCGCATAGCCACGACAGGCGAGGCGAAGAACTGCGTCCCCATTCGTGAGAACGCGTAGTCGTAGATCGGATCCCACTGCGCCGTCTGCGCATCGGCGAGTTCGAACTTGATGTTGTCGACCCCAGCTTCGGCGGCTTCGCGGCGGGCGTCCCCGATGAAGTGCGGAGAGGAGTCGGTGCCGAGCGCGAACCCCCCTGCTCCGACGAGCTCAGCCAGTCGCTGCGTCGTATCTCCAAATCCGCAGCCGATGTCTATGCAGCACCCGTCCGCGGGCGGCGGAAAGCGCTCGAAGACCTCCTCGGTGACCTCGTCCAGCGCGCCTACGAACACGCGGCGGTTCGATTTCCAGCGCTCGTAAAGGACCGTATCCCAGGCGCGCACTGCCTCCTCGTTGGTTACCGCAACCGCTCCCGCGGGTGACTGCTGCGTCATCGCCCGATCCTATACCTCAAAACGCCGGCGGCTGAGCGTTTTGTGCATCGTCAGCGTGCGTGTGGCGGGATCTAGTAGCAGCTCGCGAGGAGCGCGCGAGCAATCTCAAGCGCCCGAGCAGCAGTGCCGCCGATGAGCACGTAGCTGGTCATCGGGCCTTTGCCTTTGACGTCGACCGTGCCGCGCTATCGCAGCTCGGTCTAGGAGCGGCAGCCCTACGGCGGCCGCTGCCCGTCTCATATTCGATCCACAACCGCACGCTGTTGGCGGCGGGTCGAGGCGTCCGGATCCATGCCAGGGAGCGTCGCAATACCCAATGTTGAGCGAAGAGTCGGAGGCCTGTCTGGCCAGCCCGGAATCTGCGAGCTTTGGGCGAGCTGCTCGGACTCTCGGTTCGGGACGATCTCGACAGCGATAATCGCTCGGATGTCGCGCGACGCTGACCGTTGGTCTCGCTGGCATGCAGTGCGCGATTCGGGCGGCGTCGATGAGGGCCAGGTCGTGTCGGCGCGCCTTCTCCGCGCCCGGGAGGAGCTTCTGAGCGCGGTCGAGCCGCTTGACGGCGCGACGCTGCTGGACGTCGGAACGGGGGACGGCCTGGTCGGCCTGGGCGCGCTCGACCTCGTCGGCACGCGGGGCAGCGTGATCTTCTCGGACATCTCGGCACCCCTGCTGGAGCGATGCCGCGAGGCCGTAGACGACTCCTCGGTCGAGGTGGTCACGGCGCGCGCGGTGCTCGTCTTCGTCGCCGACAAGGCGGGCGCCTTTGCCGCGATGCACCGTGTGCTGCGTCCGGGCGGGCGGATCTCGCTGCGCGAGGTCGTGGGACGCCTGATGTTCCCGGAGCCGCCCGAGCGATTCTGGGGCTACGACCTAAGCTCGGTCGTCGAGCTGTGCTTGCGGGTGAAGGCTGCCCACGGCGAGCTCGAGAATCCAGCGTTTCGCGCCGCCATGCTGGATTTCGACGACCGCGATCTCGTCGATCTGGCGCGAGCGGCGGGCTTCGACCGCGTCCATGTCGAATGTCACATCGACCTCGAGCCCGGCGCGCTGATGCCCGGTGCGACCCTCGAGCGGTTGCTCGAGAGTGCGCCCACGTCTGTCGCCCCCACGATCGGCGAGGCAGTCGACCGGGCGCTGAACAACCTCGAGCGCAGGGAGTTTCTCACGGCGCTGCGGTACGCCATCCACGACGGCAATGCGATACGCAGAACCGCGACCGCCCGGGTCGTTGCGCACAAGCCGCTCGAGGCTTAGCCCAAGCCTGCCACCTGCCCCGTTTCTGAGCGAAGGAGGGGCTCGCGACAGACGACCCATCAGCCGCCGCACACTCCCAGGGGTCGCCGAGGAAGTGGCGCTGGAGGTCGACGCGGAGTTCGCGGCCGTCTCGGATTCTAACGCTCAACGTAGCGATGAGCCGGCCGGCTGCGCGCGATGTGGCAGCAGTCAAGCCGTCTCGCCGGTCGCCGGCGACTGGCCGTCAGTAGCGGAGGACCACAACTCGGCGGGCGATCGTTCGATGAACATGTGAATGTCGGGCTGGGCCGGGGATCCGAACCCGAACTGGCGATAGAGATCATGGGCGTCGGCGGTCGCGAGTGCCCAGCGGCGCAGCCCTTGCAACTGGGGATGGGTGAGCACGCAGGAGACCAGGAACTTGCCCAGGCCACGCCCGCGATGGTCGGGCGTGACGAACACGTCGCCGACATACGCGTAGGCAGCGTAGTCGGTGACCGCGCGGGCGAAGCCTGCCTGTTCTCCCGAGGGCGCGTAAAGCCCGAACGGCAGCGAGTTGGCGATCGCTCGCTCGACGGTATCGCGCGGCACGCCACGTGACCAGTACGCGGTGGCCAGGAAGTCGTGGATGACGCCGAGGTTCAGTCGATCGGGGTCGGTCGACACGACGTAACCAGAGGACCCTTTCCAGGCGACGATCGGGTGCACGCCAGCCGATTCAATCAGCCACGAGGCCGCCCTGATCTGCGAGCCCGGCGACTGGCCGACAAGCGGCCACCGCGACTCGATGGAAGAGCATCAGCTGGGTGCTATCCGGACCTGTGGGTCGACGGTTGGTTTCCTAGGACATGGGCGGGCAGACCGTCGGCGTTGGGAAACGCTGTGGACGGATGAGTGATCTCGCACGCCACTGAGCCTCACCGGACCTGGCAACGGCAATGGCGTCAGAGCGTTCGTCCACCAGTACACCTCTCCATGGGCTGGCACGGTCGAGGCGCTCGGGGTCGGATGGGCTCCGTTGCCTGGCTCATCGACGGCGACCGGCGCGTTCGTAGACTCATGGCGGTGCGACCCGTCTGCGTCGATCACATGACCCTTCCAGTTGGTGACCTCGAGCGCTCTGTCGCCTTCTACCGAGCGGCGCTGGTACTCGGGATGGATTGGGTCGAGCGCACCATCGACGGGTCGCCAACCTTCGGCCCGGCGGGCGCCGAGGACGTCAGCCTCGTCGCGGGTGGGCCGCTGGCGCCGCCGATCCACCTCGCCTTCGCCGCGACGAGCTACGAGCAGATCGAGGGCTTTCACCGTGAAGGCCTGGCCGGCGGCGGACGCGACAACGGGGCTCCTGGTCCGCGCCCCAAGTACTCCCCGGGCTACTATGGCGCCTTCCTCCTCGACCCCGACGGGCACAACGTCGAGGCCGTCTGGCACGCCCCCGACGAGGGCTGAAACCGAGGCGCCCAACGAGAGCACGGTTGGGCGCGCACACACGGGTCCTGGCCTCGGCCCAGCGCCGTCGCACACCCGAACGTCGTGCGAACACCGTTGAGAGACGCGCATCTGGCGAAGGAGCGCGTCAGTCGTCGTTGAGCCTCGGTTGCCTGCTTTGTCCGAGACGCAGGCTTCGATCGCACTTCTGGATATGGCTGTGAGCGAGGGGTGATCCAGAATGCCGGAATGGCGACAAACGAGTTGCGCGCAGCGTGGATGGCCGCGCTTGGCTCGCCGTGGGGCGGACCCCGTGGCCCTACGCGGCCTCCATCGCCTTGCCGACGCCAGCAGCCATCTCGTCGGCGTTCATCACCGGCTCGAACGAGATCTGCGCGTCGAGGCCCATGAAAAACGGCTCCGCCGCCGATGGAATATCACTGGAGTCCGTCATATCGAAGAAGATCAGGCCAGTGCGCATTCCGTCCTCCGAGGTGAAGTACGCAGCTTCCGCATTGAGGGAAGCGAGCGCCTTTCCGACGATTTCCGGCAGGCTTCCGTTCTTGATTGCCTCGTTTCCCGCTGCGGTCGGGATCTTGACCTTCATCAGTGTCCTCATCTTCGGCCTCCTTGGTTGGTCCCGGTTCCGGACTGCGCCGACGCATGAGCCGCGGTGAGGTGAACCTCGACGCGAGCGCGCCCCGATCGTGCACATCCGCACGAGTCCGTGCGGCGATCCTATGCGGACGCCAGCGCTCAAGTCAACCCGGCTGCCGCGCACCGCGCGCCCGTCGGTCGCTTCACAAGTCGCTAAGCTCCGACGACGTCGAGGCACTGGCCGCCGGGGCGCCCGCCTAGCTGACCTGAGTTGGCCGGCGTGCTGCCCTCAGCCCGCCGGCCAGATTATCCATCAGACGACGAGAAGAGGGTCACGATGGCACCGATCACCCGGGACCGAGTTCGAGTGGGAATCTTCGCTCCCGTCGGCCAGTTCGCAACCGGGACCGGGCAACCCGGGGCGACGGTCGCTCGCATAGCTGAAGAAGGCATCGATCACCTGTGCGTCGGCGATCACATGAGCTTCTTCGTCGGCGCTGGGTCGGACGGGCTGATCACCGCGACATCCCTGCTGAGCCACGACGCGGAGCTGCCCGTGTACGTCGGGCTATATCTGCTGCCGCTGCGTCACCCGGTGCCGGTCGCGCGACAGCTCGCGAGCATCGCCCAGCTCGCACCCGGCCGGCTGACACTCGGAGTCGGGATCGGGGGAGAGGACAGGCACGAGATCGAGATCTGCGGCGTGGACCCCAGTACGCGCGGGCGGCGAATGGACGAGTGCCTTCAGATCCTGCGGGCGCTCTCGGGCGGCGAACCAGTCTCCTTCGACGGCGAGTTCTTCTCGTTGCATGACGCGCTGATCGCGCCCTCTCCGTCGCCCCCGATCCCGCTCGTTGTCGGCGGCCGCTCCGATGCCGCGGTGCGGCGCGCGGGACGGCTCGGCGACGGCTGGCTCGGGATCTGGGTCTCACCGCGGCGCTTCGCCACCGTCGTCGAACAGATCGATGAAGAGGCCACAAGCGCGGGCAGAGACCCGAACGGGTTCGAGCATGCGCTCAACGTCTGGTGCGGCTTTGGCGCCACCCGCGAGGCCGCCCAAGCGCCGCTCGCAGAGGCAATGCAGACGTTCTACCAGATGCCATTCGAGCCCTTCGAGCGCTACTCCCCCCACGGAACCCCAGACGAGGTCGCGGACTTTCTCAGCCGGTACATCGACGCGGGCTGCTCGGCCTTCAACGTGATTCCCTGCGCCAGCGACGAGGAGACCGCCGTCGCCGCGGTCGGCCAGCTGCGCCGGCTACTGACGTCCGCACGCGAGGGCTTGGGAGCGGCGACATGACCGCGAGACGAGACGTGATTGCCGGCCAACGCATCCCCGGCGCGATCCGACCTTTTCCGCCTGCCGTCCGGGCGGGGCGGTTCCTATTCATCTGCGGTCAGCCAGGGATCGATCCGAAGCCGTCGCGAGCTTGTCGATCGAGCGCCGGCCAATTGTGAGCGCCAGCGTCGCCGCGCTATTCGGGCGTGAGTAGCTCCAGCTCCTGGACCGCGACGGTCGCTCGTCAGGCGGCAGGATAGGATCGAAGAGCGCGATCAATGAGCGAGGGCACGAGCAACGGCGGACCACGGAGGATTCGCTTCGATCTTGGGGCGCCCCGCGCTCTCAGCGCTCGCTCCGCCGGCGGCCGCCTACGCGCTCTGTTCGTCTCCTCGCCGATCGGCCTAGGGCACATCCATCGTGACCTCGCGATCGCGCGGGAACTGCGGGCGATCGCGCCCGAGCTCGAGATCGAGTGGCTCGCGCAGGATCCGGTCACGCGCGTGCTCGAGCGCGAGGGCGAGACCGTTCATCCTGCGAGCCGTTGGCTAGCGAGCGAGGCCGCGTACTGGACCGCGCAAGCGGTCGGGCACGAGCTCAATTGCTTCGAAGCGTTTCGGCACATGGATGAGATCCTGGTCGCAAACTTCATGATCTTCCACGACGTCGTGTCCGAGACCCATTACGACCTTTGGATCGCTGATGAGGGCTGGGAGATCGACCACTTCCTGCACGAGCATCCGGCCCTGAAGACTGCTCCGTTCGTCTGGCTGACCGATTTCGTCGGGCACCTTCCGCTTCCAGAAGGCGGTGCCAGCGAAGCTGCCCTGATCGCCGACTACAACGCTGAGATGGTCGAGCACATCGACGCCCACCGCCACCTCCGCGACCGCGCGATCTTCATCGGCGATCCCGATGACGCCGTCGAGGAGCCGCTCGGCCCCGCACTGCCGAGCGTCCGCGAGTGGACGGAGGAGCACTTCGAGTTTGTCGGGTACATCAGCCGTCTCGGGGGCGTGACGCTCGAAGCCCGCGATGCTCTGCGGGCCGAGCTCGGCTACGGCGGCGACGAGCAGGTGTGCATCGTCACCGTCGGCGGGTCGGGGGTCGGCGAGGCACTGCTCCAGCGCGCCGTTGCGGCATTACCCCACGCGCGGGAGCGCGACAGTCGTCTGAGGATGGTGGCGGTCGCCGGTCCGCGGATCGATCCAGCGCGGATCCGACGGCAGGAAGGGCTCGAAGTTCTCGCGTTCGTCCCCGACCTGCAACGCCATCTCGCGGCGTGTGACGTCGCGATCGTCCAGGGAGGCCTCGCCACGGCAATGGAGTTGACGGCCAATCGACGACCGTTCGTGTACGTGCCGCTCGAGCGCCATTACGAGCAGCTGATCCACGTCCACCATCGCATCCGCCGCCATCGCGCGGGAATCTGCGTACGCTTCGCGGACGCCGGGCCCGAGCCGCTGGCACAGGCGATTGTCGAGCAGCTCCAGGCGCGGACCGACTACCTGCCAATCGACGCGTCGGCTGCCGAGCGTGCCGCGAGCCTGATCGCAGAGCTGCTCTGAGATGAGGCGGCCCCGCCACCCCGATGAGCAGGGGCACGTTGAGAACGAGGGCGTGCGGATCTTCTACGAGCTCTACGAGCACGAGCCGCCAACGATGCTGCTGATGCCCCCTGTGGCTTTCGCCCACTCGAGGCTCTGGAAGGGCCAGATCCCTTACCTCAGCCGTCACTTTCGCGTGCTGACCTTCGACGGTCGAGGCAACGGCAAGAGCGACAGGCCATCGGATCCGGCCGAGTACGGACCAGAGCAGTTCGCCGCAGACGCGCTCGCCGTAATGGACCAGACCATGACGGACCGCGCGATCGTTGCGGTGCTCGGGCCTCGCTCGATCTCCGCGCTGCGCGTCGCGGTCGATCACCCCGACCGGGTCGCGGGCCTCGCGCTTCTCGCGCCGGACCTATTCGCTGAGCGGGAATTCGCCGACGCGTGGCGCGCCGCGCCAGACGACCCACACTCCGGATTCGGCGCCTTCAACCCACACCTGATGCGCTCAGACTGGCCGAGCTTCCTCGACCAGTGGTCGCGCGTCATGTTTCCCCACCCCCATTCCAGCCGCCAGATCGAAGACACGATCGCCTACGGCATCGAGACGGACGGCGAGAGGTTCATCGCCTCCACGATTGGCAACCGGTACCCCCGGCGCGCAGAGGTCCTAGACCTCGCGCGGCGACTCCCCTGCCCGTGCGTAGTCACACAATGGGGAGCGCCGATGTGGCCAGCGCGAACGAGCGAGGTTTTTGCACAGGCCGCCGGATCCTCGCTCGTGGTGTTCGAGGGCCTCGGACCCCAGGTCGGCGCTCGCTGGCCCGTAGCCCTCAACCTATTCCTACGCGAATTCGCCGAATCGATCCGAGAAGAACGCGATCCAAACTACCGGCGCTGGAACGCAGATTCAGACGCCCGCTCTTCGGGCTTGCGATAGTGCCCGCGAGTCCCGTCCGCAGTGCTCTGTTGAACGAAACGGAGAGAGTTCTAGCCGCCGCCCCGGCTGAGTGCCGCGTTCACCTCAGAGCAGTGCTGGGGTCCGGAAGTTCCTGACTCGGTTCAGGGGTGTCGGTCTGGACGTCGCGTTGGAGGCGACCACGGGCTGGCGGTTCGTGGTCGAGGAACTTGACCGAGTTGGCGCGGAGGCGCACTTGGCGGAGCCGGCCGAAACGAGCGGCCTGAAAGGCAAGAAGAAGCGCGCGGACTGACTGGGCTGATGCCAGGCACCTGCGCGAGCTGCTTTTTGATCGGGCGCCTCCCGGAGTCGTGGATCGCGCCCGCGCATCTCCTGGACCTCCGCGCCCGCGTGCGGTGCCGGCACACGCTGGTGGAGCAGTTCTCGTCAGCGTCGAATATGCCCGGCAGCGCGCCGAAGATCCCGACCAACCACGCCCGGACCTAAGAGGATTACGGCGATGGCATCGACCACTCGGTCGACTTCGTGGAGCGTTGCTCAACGCGGTGGGCAACGCGCTGAACGGCTGAGCGCAGGTCTACTCCGTTCGCGCGCTACGAACAGGCGTATTTCATCCTCGGGCGCCTCCGCTCAGTCACTCGAGGTCGGGTTCCGTGATTCCGTCGGGGGTGAGGAGGAACAGTTCGATTTCGATGTCGGGGCCGACGTGATGGTTTGAGAAGAACGCCAGCACATGGCGACCGGACAGGCGCTGGACCGCGTTGATGAACTTGTGCTGCATGGCGTCTTGGAACGCGTTGCGGGTTTCTTGGACCATCGTGGTCCGTTGGATCTCGATCATTGTCTTCTCAACATCGGTGTAGACGCCTCCAAGGACGCAGGCGAGCAAGTCATCGCCGAGCATCAAGGTTCTTGCCGTCACCGGCTCGCGGTGGTGATAGCGCTGATGAAACGCGACCATCGCTTCGGTCACGGCGACGAGTAGCTCATCGCCTGTGAGGACACTATCGGGGGCCGGCATGCGGCCTTCTCTCTCGTCCTCCGAATGGGTTCGCGCGCGAGGCAGAAGGGCGAGAACCAAACGAGCACCTGTCACCATAGCGCCATCGCGGACTTCGTCCGGGAAGCAGCCGCTGCTGCCGTCAACTCTGCCGATGATCCGGCCTCGCCGCAGGTCGTCGAGAACGGCCGGCGGCGCGCTCGGAGACGGTTGGGATCGCGACTATGCCCGCCTCGTCGGTCGCCCAGGTGCAGAACGACAGTCGAGCGAGGGCGATCGCGACCATGCGTGTCGGTGTTTGCGAGCGATCCAGATCAGTTGACCGTCTGGACGCTCGGTGACTTTCGCGCCGTCGCGGTGTGGCTCGCGCCCGAGCGGCCGTGGACGAAACGACCATCGCTGCTACCTCGAGACACCCAATCCGCGCACCATCGCGTTCTACTCCGCGGCACGGATTCGCCGTCACAGCAGAATCCTGGGTCAGGACCTTGCCCGCCGGTCATCTCAATGACTCACAGACGCCCACTAGATCCGCCGGCGTGCCGCAATGAAAGGCAACTCGGACTCGGTCACTTCGCCTGCCAAGAACAAGACGAGTACCTAGCTTCCGCGGACGCCCGACACACTCGCTTTCTCGCGCAGGTTCGCCGCTGCACGACGCGCGGATTGCAATCCGGCGAACCTGAGTCCCGGCAGCGGCGACTCCTCCTATCGCCCGACACGCAATAGGAAAGCGCGGTATTCGCGCCCCGGGTCAGGCAGCGAGAGGGGCCGGCCCGCTCGAAGGGATTTCATGCGGGTCGACGAGATCGGTTGGTCCCAGAATGAACACCTCGCACATCATGTCGGGGTCTTGCTCATTTCCGCTCATGAATCCGATCACCCGCCGCCCGGTCGCGTCCTCGATCACCGCCTCAAAGCGCTCACGCATCAGCTCTTGAAACTCCATCCGCTGCCCAATCACCGCCGGCCCCCGCCCCCCCTCTAGCAGCGTCTGCTCCACGCGCAAGAACCCGCCGCGCAGTACGCACACCACGAGATCGTCCTCGTAGTAGGACTTAGCCCGGGTCGGTCCACGCCCATAGAACTCTCTGAGCAATCCCACGAGCCCGTCCGAGATCGCCGTGAGCACCTCCCCGTGCGCTTGGGATCTCATCTTCGCGTCTGGTGAACTCACAGCCCGACCGCCGAAACCCTGGAGCGGCCCGGATCGAAGAAGAAGATCTCCATCGTGATGTCGGGCTCAACGTGGGCCTGAGAGAGAAACGCAACGACCGTGCGGCCCGTCAGCTCCTCGATCACATCCCGGTACCGGGTCGCCATCATGCGCTGAAAGCCCTCGCGGAACTCGATCACCCGCTTGGGCTCGCCGCTATCCATCATCGTCTGCTCGAGCGGGGTGAGCCCACTGCCGCGCATCACGACAACGAGCATGTCGTCGACCGCGTACGTCTTGGCCGTCATCGGCCCCTGCCCGTAATACTCGCGCAAGATCCCGACGATCCTGGTCGAGATCGCCGCCAGCACCTCCCCGCCCCCGAGGACCTGCGGCATCTGTTGCGCCGACCGTACGTCCATCTATCCTGCTCCCGATTCCGGCGAAGCCAGCAAAACCTCGTCCGTCGATCAGTCGTGCTTCCCGACCTGGCCTCCCGGTTCGTCAGAACCGCGGGACCCCGCCGTCACCAGAGCGTAGCGCGTTCCGCCGCACTCAACGCCCACAGGGCCACAACCAGCCACCCCGCAGCCACTCCCCCTGCTGCAGGCACAGCCGCCACGTCGTCGCTGATGTGCTGCCTGTCGGCCATTCCTGTCCGGCGCACCAAAAGCGGATGCGGGCTGTTCGGCGCACCGTGATCGCGTGGACGACGAAGCGCAGCAGACGACGGCCGCAGGCAGGCTGCTGAGTTTCAGGGCAGGAAAACCTCTTGTGAGGGTTCTGTCTCGGCGGGTCGCACCCCGTATCGTCAGCGGCGCTATCGGCAATTCTCGCGCTCATTTCGCAGCGATGGATGCATATTCGTCGATGCCCCCTGACTGGTGGACTACCCATCGGGTAGGACGCTGATGTGAGAAGCGATCGGGGTCCCTACGAGGTCGCCTTCGTGCTCGGAGGAGGCGGGATCTTGGGAGCACACGAGGTCGGCATGCTGCGCGCGCTGGCCGAGAGCTCGATCGAACCCGACGTGATCCTTGGCACCTCGATCGGTGCGATCAACGGCGCCATGTTTGCCGCCGACCCGACCGTCGAGGGCGTCCGGCGTATCGGCCGGCTGTGGGTCGATGCAAACATCGTGGGGGTGTCCGGCGGTGCGCTCCTGCGCAGGGTTACCACGCTCGCTCGGACCGGTACCCACCTGCAGTCGCTCGAGGAGGCCCGGCAACGTCTTGCGGATGCCTTTCCCGTTGAGCGCGTCGAGGAGCTGAAAGTTCCGTTCCAGTGCGTCGCCGCTTCGATCGAGCGGGCCGCGGAGCATTGGTTCGCCGACGGGGTTCTGGCCGATGTCGTTCTGGCCTCGTGCGCGGTGCCGGGCATCCTTCCGCCCGTGCCGATCGGGGATGAGCACTTCATCGATGGCGGGATCGTCAACTCCATCCCGGTGGCTCGGGCGGTGGTGCTCGGCGCGAGTACGATCTACGTTCTGCAGGTCGGTCGGCTGGAGAGGCCCCTTCAACCTCCCCGGTGGCCCTGGGAGGTCGGATTGGTGGCCTTTGAAGTCGCGCGGCGTCATCGGTTTGCGAGCGATCTGGTTTCGCTTCCCGATGGCGTTCGGCTACACGTCCTTCCGACGGGGGGTTCTGCAGCACCTGCCTATAACGACCTCGCGGGGCAGCTTCGTGTTAGGCGCATGGCCCGCGGCGTCCAGCAGCAGATCGACTCCTCCTACGAGGCGTCGCTGCGCTACCTGCGGGAGCAGTGATGCCCCCGGCGGCCGTCCGGCGCCCCATCACGGTCACCGTGTGGCTGGTCATGTCGATCGTGTGCCTCACGCTCTCGCCGGTCCTGCTCGCCCTTGCGGCGCTCGCGTCTGCCGTGACGGGGCGTCCGCAAGCACTGATCTTCGCGCGCCTGGTGGTGGCTTACTTCGCACTGGAGCTCGCGACGCTGATCGCCTGCGGGGCGCTATGGCTGGCGAGCTGCGGTGGCCTGCTGATTGGCACGGAGCCGTTCCAGCGTCTGCACTACCGGCTCCTGCGCTGGTTCGTCCATGGCTTTGCCGCCCGCTGGTTGGGGTTGCTCGACATCGACGTGCCGGCGCAAGAGCCCACCGAGGCGACCCGCGCCCTGGAGTCCGACGGGCCGCTGTTGTTTTTCAGCCGGCATGCCGGTCCGGGGGACAGCATCCTGCTGATCGATCGCCTCCTCACTCGTTTTGATCGCTTCCCGAGCGTGGTGTTCAAGCAGAGCATCGCGATCGATCCATGTGTAGATCTGATCGGGCATCGCCTACCCCACGCGGTCCTTGACACCTCCGATCAGGAAGAGTGCGAAGCGCAAATAGAGAAGGTTGCCGCCGGGCTGGGCAGCCGAGGGGTGCTGTTGTTGTTCCCAGAGGGCGGCAACTTCACTGCGGAGCGTCGCCGTCGGGCGGTTCGCAAGCTGTGGCGCACCGGCCGGCGGCGGGAGGCCGCCCAAGCCGACCGCATGTCACACGTGCTTCCGCCTCGACCCACCGGAGCACTGGCCGCGTTACGAGGAAACCCCGGAGCCGATGTCATCTTCGGCGCCCACTCGGGTCTGGGCCTCGCCGTGTTTCCGCGCGAAATCTGGCACGACACGCCACTCGGAAAGACGTTCAACACGCACATGTGGCTGTCGCCCGCCGCGGAGCACCCACGTGAGCCCGAAGCGCAAGTCGCCTGGATCTACGACTGGTGGAAGCGGCTCGACGAATGGATCGAGGAGCAAGGAACAGAGCCGCAGTCAGCCCAACCGGGGGCCTCCCCTGACTGTCGCGACACGCCGCGATGAGGCCGACGGACGCCTCCGTTCGCCCAATTCCGAGCGCGCCAGACGAAGAACCGCTGTCGTGACCCCCGTCGATGACCGCCTCATACTCTTGCAACTCGCAAGTCACGAGATGATCGAGTCCGTCTTGGATCAGCGGCACGCTCAGGAGGGGCACGAGTTCGCAGATGGAACCCACGCTGGCGTCGCTCACGTGCTTTGGACCGAGTACGTGGTCGAGCGCACCCGCCGCGGTATCGCCAACGAGCCCGGCTGGGGATACGGCGCACTAGAACAGGGCCTTATCGTCGAGCCGTCGCGCGACTTCCAGACCAACTGCCAGACCTCATCCAATGGGCGGTCGAGCACAACGCCGTTTCGCGGCGCGGCTTTCAGCACTGGTTTGAGCTGGCCCGCGTCTATGCCATGAGTCTCGGTCGCGTTGAGGCCAGCTGCCCGTCTGAGGAAGACGAGTTTCGTCGCTTCGCCGCCGAACCGCTGGCTATGGAGTCCGCAGCTGGATGGCAGGCATTCGACGATGCCCTTCGCGTCGCCTACCAGAGACCGGAGCGGCCGGCGGTCGAGCTCGACGAGCTTGTCGACGACGATGGATGGCGCCCGCTCTACGGGAAGTACCGCGAGCTCTGCAACTCTCGCTACCTCGACACGCGCGGCCGATAGCAAGTATTCGTCTGGCAGCGGCGGGCGAGGCTCCGTCCGTAGCCAACCCGCATGGCTGGGGAGCGTAACGCTAACCCCGGATGGGGTTACAGTGCCGCGTACACGTCATACAGGCGATCTGGGAACAGCGGACGATGCGCGGGAACGTTTCACGAACGATCCTTTGCGGACGCCAGCGGGGGCCTGCTACGGCGACGTGGCTGCCCCAGGGCACAATGCAGACCTCGGCTTGCCCTTGCGAGCGCATTGGATCGGAAGCTCGGAAAGCTCTACTAGTCCGCCACTAGATCCGCCGCTGACTGCGATCGCCGGCTCAGGCCCCGTCGTAGCAAGGTTTTCTGAGATCTTCGGGCCGACGTATTGTTTGTGGCGTGGGCAGCGGCAGCCGTGCTCGGCAACGCAGTAGTACTCATCAGCCACGCCGACCTGATCGATGTCCTTGCCGTTCAGCCGCGCAGTGCCACGAGTCGTCGCTTAACGTGAATGATCCGCGCATCTGACGCAATCGACAGTTCGTATGTGCCGGCTGCATAACTGAGGGCACCCAAGGTCAGATGGCCCCCACGAGTCAGATGCCTGTCCTGGATGTAGGTCAGCTCGGTGTCCAAAGGCGGCGGCGCACAAGCGCCGCTGACATCCCAGTCCCTGGCTGGACGGCGATGCAGATCGCGGTACAAGCTCGACGCCCAGAGGTCAAGAACCTTGCTCTCATCCCCATCCACGGCGGCGCCGTAGGCGCCTTGTCCGCTTGACGCTGTGATGGCGGCTGGCATCACCTGGAAGGGGTTGACACCAGCCTGCTGGAGCAGACCCCAGAACCCAACGCCGCTGTAGCCATCATGGCCGCCCGGATCGCCGTCTTCCCCTCCGCCACTCGCTCGACGGGGAACGTGGCGTGAGACTCGCCGAGGAACGCTGTTGTTCTCAGAGGCGAGGTCTGAGCCCTCGCTCTCGGTGCTGACCTACGGCACGACACCCCTTAGCCGGTCGCGCTGTTCACGACCATCATCGGTGAGACACCAAGCCTGAGGGTTGCGGTCTGGGGTGGCGTTCTGGCTGTCGTTCGTTTCCTCATGGACGAAGCCGTCACGTTCAGCTTGCCTGAGGGCTTGGTCTGCTTCGTTCTCGGTTACATCGAGGATGGCCGCAATCTGGGGTGTGGTGTTCTGACCCGGATGATCCGCGGCCTCGAGGAGGGCTAGGGGATCAAGCATGCTTGGATGATAGGCGCCGCGTGGGACGCCCAGGGTGGCACGGCGCACACATGAGTGCGCCACGTAGCTCGTGACCCGGCCATCAGCAGGCCCCCCGACATGATCTGCGAGGTCTTTCGGGCTCACTGGCACCGACTCATCCATCCTCAGCGCCTGAGGTTTTCGACTCGCGCCCTCGGCTACACTTCTCGGCAGTATTCGGAGGGCATGCGCACGGGGTTGGCTCTGATGGGTCCGCAGCGCGCGGTGACTTCTCGAGGTCAACCGCGACTCGTGGAGGCCCGTGCCCAGTACTCGCTTGGCAGTCTGCAGCCCAGGGTTGCCGTTCGCACGCCAGCTCGGAAAACGCGCGAGTTCCGAAGACGTGGCGTGGGGCGAGCGAGCACGCGGCCTCGTCGTCCGCGACCCCAGCTCCCTCGTTCGTCGAGGCGGGTCTTCACGCGTGCTTGGAGGCCGACAGGTGAGCGCGTCTGGCTGCACTCGGTTCAGCCCCGGGCAGGGTCTGGCGTGTTCGAGCTCTCAGGCGTCGATCGGTTGCTGATGTGGTCGCCGGGGACCGGGAGCTGCGTCGTTTGGCCGGCCTGTGGCATGCCCCGGAAGCTCACATGGGCGCCGTGATCACTCAGAATCTGGTGTGGCTCCGCGCACGAACCGGCGCCGAGCGGCGATGAGCGACACAGGGCCCGAGGAGGGGATAGTCAGTCGGCGTCGCCGTTCGGATGCGGAGGAGAACATCGAGCGGATCGTTGTGGCGGCGATGGAGCTGTTGCAGGCTGAGCCTGAGGCGGGGTTGGAGGAGATCGCGGCGGCGGCGGGTGTCTCGCGTTCGACGGTCTACCGTCATTTCGCCTCGCGCGAGCAGCTCGTGCGCGCCGTCAGCCAGCGCGCGCAGGAGACCGCGGACGCGAATCAGTCTGATGCGTTGCGCCCGCCGGGGGAGTTGGCGGGGGGGCCGACACCCCTGGATGTCTCCGATGTGCTCAACAAGGTGCCGCCGCATCTGCTTGGGGATCAGATCGTCGCCGAGGCGCGGCGCCTTGCGGGCGTGGCGTCGGTTGCGCTATATCTGGTCGATATCGATGGGACGCTGCTCTTGCGTCTGGCGGGTTCGGAGGAGTTCCCCGCGGAGCTGGATGTGCCATTGGGGGTCGGCCCCGAGATTCCCCGCGAGGGGTTGCCGCGGCTGCGTGCGCTGATCGAGGAGGAGCTGCCGGGCAGCGTGATGGCTCCATTGCTCTTGCGCGGCCGGGCGCTCGGGGTGCTGCTGGCGGTTGACACGCCCGAGCAGCCGCTCGTGCAGTTGGCTCGTCAGGCCGCGGCGGCGCTGGCGCTCGCGAACGTCTACACCGATGTGTTTGACACGACGCGCCGGCGCAAGGAGACCACTCCCGCCTCGGAGATCCAGCAGAACCTGTTGCCGCCGCGGATCGCCCGGATCTCGGGCGCGATCCTGGCCGGCAACATCCTGCCGGGCTATGAGATCGGCGGCGATTGGTTCGATTACGTCGAGAACCACGACGGCGCCTGGATCGGGGTGGCCGACAGCATGGGCACCGGAACGACGGCCGCCGCGCTGGGAGGGGTGGCGCTCGGCGCGTTTCGCGCCAAGCGTCGCGTCAATGCTCAGCTCGACGCGGCCGCGCTGGCGATCCACCACACGATGCTCGAGGTCGCGGTCCAGGGGGCGTTCGTCAATGTTGTGCTTGGGCGCTGGCACGGCCCTTCGTCGACGTTTCGCTCGATCACCTGCGGGCATCAGCCGCCGCTGCTGATCACCAAAGCCGGCGAGCTGGTCGAGCTCGACTACTCCGAGCACCCCGCGCTGGGCGTGGGCGAGCCGGCGCGGCGGTTCACGATCGATCGACGCCGTCTGGAGCCCGGCGAGCGATTACTGTTGCTCTCCGACGGGGTTTTGGGCCGCAGCACCGGCGGGGGTGAGACGTTCGGACTGCAGGGCGTCCGCACCGCGATCGCGGGGGCACGAGACGCCGCCGCGGCATCGACCGTGCGGGCGTTGGAGGACGCGATCACCGCCGCCTCCATCGATCCGCTGGAGGACGACGCGACGATCGTGGTGCTCGCCCCAACAAGCCCCGAATAACGTCAACCTCACCCAACTGACACATGCTGTGTCAGTTGAGAGATAAATGTTCCAATTGGGGTTGGCAAACGGGACACGGCGCGGTATGGTCCACGTCTGGAGGGCTTCCTGCCGAGGTCCGTGGTTTGCGGGCAGCGGCGTTCTGACTTCCTTGGTTTCGCTGATAACGCGCGACGCAAGGAGGAAGACTTGCCCGAAATATCAGTCCGAGCGCCCGCCAGGGCCAACGGGCGAGCGAACTTTTCCTGTCTGCGCACCGGCACCTGGAGCGTGGCTCGCGTCACGGTGACCGGCGAGTTGGACATCGCCACCGCGTCTGAGCTCGAACGGACGCTGCGCCGCTCCGCAGTTGATCCCGCACTGGTGCTACTCGACTTGCGCGAGCTTGACTTCATCGACTCCTACGCAGTGCACGTGATCCTGTCGGCCGACCGTCTCATCCGGTCGGCGGGCGGGATGCTCGTCATCGTGCGCAGCCCAGCGCACTTCGACCGGCTGCTTGAGCTCATCGGCATCGACTGCCGGCTCGAGCTCATCGATCAGCCGCCCGCGCGGACCGCTCTCGGGATGCGGGAGCGCGTGCCGGCGTGAGCCACCGCCGCGGGACCCAGTCATGCGTCGGGAAAGGCCGGACGAGCGAACGCAACGATGCGAGCTCAGCGTCGGAGGGGACCGCTAGATGCGATTGGGGAGCTCGGAGCGCGCAGGCGATGACGCCGATGACCCTCATCCAGATCGCTAGCGGCGCCGAATAGCCCGAAACCAAACAAAGCGGAGAAACCGATGGCAAAGAGAAAGACAACGAAGGGAACCTCGCTGGCCAAGGGGCCGGTCGGGCTGGTCGGGCTCGTGCTGCTGGCCTACGGCATCACTGCCCTGATCTTCGGCGGTCACAGCTTTACGCTTCACGTGCCCAACGGAGCGTCGCACGGCAAAACGTGGCTTGGGCTGGAGGTCAACGGCTGGAGCGGCCTGCTGTTCATCGTAGCCGGTCTGTTGCTGCTGCTCGGGGCGCCGCTACACTGGGGCGCTAAGGGCATGTCGCTCATCGTCGGCCTTGTGCTCGGGGCGGCCGCGCTCATCGCGCTTGCCAAAGGCGACGGCGTATACGGCATCTTTGCGGCCAATCACCTGACCGAACTGGTGTGGGGCGCGGCCGCCGCGCTGCTGATCCTCGTGTCGCTACTCCCGCGCGTCGGCGGCAAGACCACGCGAGTTGACGAATACGATGGTGCCGCGGGCCGGCACGCCACGCGGCGTGTCGCGCGCGAGCCGCAGAGAGTCGAGCGCGAGCCGGCGGGTGAACCGGTGCAGAGCGGGCTGGCGCCTGAGTCCTGGGGCCATCCCGTGCCCGAAAGCCCGCCCGCGAGCGGCGTCGCGACGGGGGCGCCCGTCGATCCCACTTCGCGCCAGGACCGGGCACACCGCGACATCACCACCTACCAGACCAGTAATGCGGAAGGGGAGTTCCCTGGCCATTGACCGCTCATGCCACCTGGAGGAGGCCTCTCGAGACCCGGTTCAGGACTCCCACTTCGGGGAGAGCCCCCGAGCTGCCGCAGTGATAACGCAATCACCTCAAACGAAGGAGCATCACCATGTCTGACAAGCATGTCGACGAAGCGAAAGGCCGTGTCAAGGAAGCCGCCGGGAGCCTCACCGGCGATCAGGGCCTGAAGAACGAGGGCAAGGCCGACCAGGCCAAGGCGACCGTCAAGGACAAGGCCGACAAGGTCGTCGACGCCGTTACAGGCCGCGGCAACGAATAGCACGCACGTGCACTGGATCCATCCCACAGAGCAAGTTGGGAGGTGACATGCTCACAGTCATCATCATCATTCTCCTCATCCTATTGCTGACCGGCGGCGGATACGGCTATAGACGTCGCGGCCGCCGCGGCGTCTAGACCCAATGACGCGCACGGATCCCGTCGAGCACAGCCCGACGGGATCCGACCAGCGCCGCCATCGCAGCGCTCGTCGTCGCGGCCGTCCCGGCACGACGTATCAACACTCATGCGGCCCGAGCTGGCTGCGTAACTACCAGGAGCGAACTCATGCCAGATCTCGACGGGAACACAAAAGCCGATGACGATACAACGCCCGACACGTCCCTTCACGCATACAAGGAAGGCCGTAAGGATGACATCAAGGGGGACGCCGACAAGCTCGAGTCAAACGAGCCCGAGGACCAGAAGCTCTCCGTGCTAGAAGGCGACGGCGAGTTGGAATTGCCCGCAGAGAAGCACTAGCCGAGCGTCAAACACAGCCCCCAATGGATAAACGCGGCCGGGGCCAACGCCGCGAGCAGGACTCCCAGTCCTCCACGGGCATCCGAGGAGTTGGTCCGCGGATTGCGTAAGGCTACAAGCGTCTCGAGCGCCAGCCCACGGAACCGCGGACCGCTCATCGCTAATGGAGGTCGCGACCGTCGCGACCCTCCAGGGCTCGCGGCGAGCGACCGGCGCGCAGGCCGACGGGTGGCGGCGAGCGCGACGGATCGGATAACGCGGCCCGCGGGACACCCGCGTAGACGCGGCGTCGGCGGCAGCTCCAAACTGTTCGCCCACCTGTCAAAGTGAGAATCCGGTCGCACTGAGTGCGCCCCGCGCACGAGGACCAGCCGCCGCGAAGGGTGCGTGCCCGCACAGTCCGTGAATGTCAGTGCGCCGAGGGAGATGATCCCGACGAAATCGATCGCCATGACGCAAGATGCATGGGACGATCACGCAGAGGAGACATATAGATATGGCGGATAAAGCGATGGATGTGTACCTGAACGACCATCTGGCAGGAGCCATGCTCGGCAGCGAGCTCGCCAAGCAGATTCGAGACCGGCATCAGGGCACTCCGCTCGGAGACGCGATGGAATCGATCGCGCCTCAGATCGAGGAGGATCGCCAGGTCCTGATCGACCTGATGGAACGGATCGGCACGTCGCCGAATCCAGTCAAGCAGGCGTCAGGCTGGATCGCCGAGAAGGCCAGCCGGCTGAAATTCAGCGGCGCGATGGCAGGCGACGCTGACAACGGCGCGTTCATGGCGCTGGAAAGTCTCACGCTCGGGGTGGAGGGAAAGCGATCTCTGTGGACCGTACTGAAGGAAGTCGCACCCCAATACCCGCCGCTGGCGTCGACGAAGCTCGACGAATTGATCGATCGCGCCGAAGCGCAACACAGCGCACTCGAGCACGAGCGCTTAGCCGCGGGCAGGCGCGCGCTGACGAGTAGCGACGAGTGACCGAACAGGACGACAATGCCACAGGACGACTGGAAAGTCCGCGGCTGACTCGTGCGCTTTTGATCGCAGGAGAACCAGCATGACGGATGACCCCACTGAAAGCGCAGACTCTCAAGGCCTTATGACGACGATCTGCCGCGAGTACGCGTCCTGCACCGCGGCGAGGTACAGCCAGCCCTCGCCGGTCCGCAGGTAGGTGATGTCAGCGACCCACACCGCGTTCGGAGCGTCGGTCTGAACTGGCGCTCGACCAGGTCGATGGCGGGGGTGATCCCCGGGATCCGGATCGTCGTCTTGAACCGCTTCCGCGGCCTGATGCCCGTGATGCCGGCGGCTTTCATCAACCGCGCGAACCGCTTGCGCCCAACGCGGACGTCGTGCTCCATGCGCAGCTCGGCGTGAATCCTCGGCACCCCGTACACCCCCCGGCTGACGTCGTGGATCTGCTTGATCTTCTCGGTCAACCATGCATCAGTGAGCGCCCTGTCGGACGGTGCCCTGCGCTCCCAGTTGTGGAACCCGGTTCGGCCGCAACCGCTGAAGCTCCTCGCGCTCATCGCCAGAGAGCCCAGCTATTTCAGAGAGCCCGCCTTCGGACTCGAACCGAAAACCTCTTCATTACAAGTTGCTCGTCGGGTGGCCGGGAGCATCGCAGCTCCCGGCTCCCTCGGATCCCGGCGTGACAGTCTCCCGTCACCGGGCTCTTCTCACCGGCCTTCTAGTAAGAACGGATCCACTGCCAGTGAGCGAACAGACGGGGCTCGCGTTCTTGCAGCCCGGTCCACCACCGCTGGAACCGTTTGTGGGTCCGCAGCCGCTTGTACTTGTCCCCCGCCCAGCGCTTCAGGTAGAAGCTGACGCGCCGCAGGAGGGGACTGAGCGCCGACCGGTAGAACCGGCCGTAGTAGCGCATCCACCCGGCGACGATGGGGTTCGGCCACGCCGCCAGGTCGTTGAGCGACAGGTCTGTGCGGCGATGGATCCGCATCTCGCGGAGCCGGCCGCTTTTGGCCTTGAGCGCTTCGGAGCTGATCGCGGGCAGGAATCCGGTGAACATCGCGCCGGTCCTGCTCCGTGCTCCGCGGGCACGGAACTCGTACCCAAGAAACGTGAAGGACGTGTGCTCGTGCCCGTCCCGGCGCTTGCCGTCCTGGCAATAGACGATCCTCGTCTTGTCGGGATGGAGCTTGAGCCCAACCTCCTGCATCCGCGCGGCGATCCTGGCCAGCACATACTCAGCCTGCCGTCGGGTCGTGCAGTGCACGATCGCGTCGTCGGCGTAGCGCTCGAACGGGCAGCCCCGAAACTCCCGGGCCATCCACGAATCGAACGCATAGTGCATGAACAGGTTCGCCAGGACGGGCGAGACTGCCGATCCTTGCGGCGTTCCCTTCGTGCGCTCGATCAAGGCGCCATCAGGATGCTTGAGCGGCGCAGCCAGCCACCGCTTCACATACAACAGCACCCAGCGGGCGTCGATGACCGCCTGCACCGCACGAACGATCAGGTCCCACGGCACCTCGTCGAAGAACTTCTGGACATCGAGATCGATCACCCAGTCGTACTTCCAGCACCGCACCCGACATGCCTCAAGCGCATCATGGGCCGACTTGCTCGGGCGATAGCCATAAGAGTCCGAGTGAAACCGAGGTTCCACCAGCGGCTCCAAGAACATGGCCACCACCGTCTGCGCAACCCGATCCGCGACCGTCGGCACGCCCAGCATCCGGACCCCACCGCCGTGCGGCTTGGGGATCTCCACCGCCCTGACCGGAGGCGGGAAGTAAGTCCCTGAGCTCATCCGATTCCAGATCTTGTAGAGGTTGTCCCTCAGATCAGCCTCGAATTCGGCCAGGTCCTGACCATCCACTCCCGGCGCGCCCTTATTGGCCTTGACCCGCGCCCACGCCTCCCACACCATCGACTTGGGAATCGCAAACGACTTCTCGTTGGGCCTTGGCTTGCTCATCTTCGTTTCCTCCCGGCAACGCCGGTTGAACGACATGGACATTCCAGGTGAGCCGGCCCCTTCACTCCACCCCCACCCCAGCGAGCAGGAGCTTCACCGCTACTACGAGCCGGTCCGCCAGCGAGCGCCGCGTCGGTACTCAATGCCTCCGGTTTCCGCCGTTGGCAGGCTCCCTCTCGCGCGACCTAACGGGCCTGCGACCCCGGTCGCCATATCGACGCTCGCCTTCTCACGTTCCGTGCAAGAGCCGCAGATCAGGCTCACGCCGCCTATACGCCGGACACCGCCTGGCCAAGAACACGGGCACCCGCCAGACTCATCCCTCGGGGCAAACTAAACCCTCGGTTTCGATGCCAACTATCCCTTCCGACGCCTCAACGACGACACCCAGCCCACCCTCGAGCCGAGCGCTCTGGAGCGTCTTCCTGATCCCCACCTGACCGGGTCAAGCCCGGCCTTTTCCCTGGACGCTCACCACGACGGTCTTCAGCCAACGCAGCACCAGGGCGGTTTAGCGCCTACCCCCGCAGGGCCGACGCTGGAGGGCCAGCAATCCTCCATCTCTCGCACAGCACCGCCTATATGAGAGGTCTTCTACACGGCCCCTCCTTCAGCGTTCGTGACGCACATTTGCAGGGCAATTGCCGTAGACCTGGGCAGTTCAGTGCAGTTAGGTGAGGCTGGAGCGGGTCAGAATTGCTGAGCTCGGGACACGGTTCGGGACACGGTTTCCGGTGTGCCTCGTGGCCCTACACTGTGCGATGAGCCGAACACCGCTCACCCGTCCAACACGATCGCGGTTCTCGTCCCTCGAAGACGTCGGCGAATGGATGAACGCCCACGCCGAGCCGGCTCGCGAAGACGACACGCCGGCATTGCGATCACGCGCGCAAGGGCGGTGCCGGTGATCGCATTCGTGGCAAAGGGGTAGCCGGCTCTTTGCGTTCCCGAGCGTTGAGCGACATCCGACCGCTTTTGGTTCGGCTAGAGAATGAGTTCGGTTGAGAAGACGATGACGGCGCGGCCGGTGACGGCGACTGAAGTCGGATGCGCGTCCTTAACGGTGACGGCAACGCGCATTGAGCCGGGACGGCCTAGAGCATCGCCCTGCCGCGCGGTGAAGTCGAACCGGTCATCGATCGCGTCGACTAGGTGGTGCTCAACGAGGTAGGCGCCGAGCGGGCCGTTGGCGTTTCCGGTTACCGGATCTTCGTTGATGCCGATCGCCGGTGCGAACATCCGACCATACGTCAGGGCGCTGCTTTCGCGGGTGAGGGCGAACGCGAAGTAACCGTTGCAGCCAAGTGCGATGCTGAGGGACTGTAACGCCGCCAGATCTGGTCTCAGCTGGTCAACATCGGCCACGGTCTTGAGTCCGACGAGGACCTTGGAGTGGCCCGTGCTTACGATTTGAGGCGGACAGCGAGGATCGAGGTCATCGCTATCCAATCCGAGTGCTTCGAGGAGTTCCGCTAGTTGCCGTTCGCGGAGAGGCGGCGCGAATTCTACAGCTCCTTGTGTCATGGTGACCTCGAAATCGCGTCCGACGGGCTCGATGTCTACCGGAAGAATTCCGGCTCCGGTCTTGGCGCGCACTCTTCTCGCAGCGAACGCCCCGACTTCTCTCGCGCGCACGTAGTGCGCTGCGATGGTCGCGTGTCCGCAAATTGGGACTTCGCTTGTCGGGGTGAAGTAGCGCACCCAGATGTCATGGTCGTCGGCGACCGGCGAGAGAAGAAAAGCCGTCTCCGAGCAGTTCATCTCTCGAGCGATCGCCTGCATCTCGTCTGGGCTAAGGGCGTCAGCGTCTGAGACAACTACGGCTGGGTTTCCGGCAAACTTCGTTGCCGTGAACGCGTCGACTTGGTAAACGCGTAGCGCTCGGCGTGTCTCCTCGCCGCTAGTGCTCATTGACTGTCCGCTGATCGATCAAGTTCTGCAGTCGCGTTCGTGCCTCGGGCCATTCGTCGACGAGAACTGAGTAGACGACGGTGTCCGCGCGGGTCAGGTCGACACGAACGCGATGGCTTCGCAGCAGTCCGTCTCGAACGAATCCCTGCCGTTCGAGTGCACGTTGAGACCGTACGTTCATGCCATCAACGGTCCACTGGATTCGGCAGAGGTTGAGTTGACCGAAGCACATGCTCAGCGGCTCAACTCCCGCCATGATCGGCGGCCGCTTGGAGGCGGATGCCGAGGCGGTGTAGGGCTTTGTTGCCGGCTGGCGTGAGTTCGAGGCGGCGTGGCTGCGCGGTGGGCTTGACCCAGCCTTTTTGGCGCAGGGAGGCCGCGAGCTGGGCGCCGAGTTGACCGCCGAGGTGTGGTCGTCCGATGCGGGGGTCCATGCAGGAGAAGGCGAGCGTGCGGCGGGGGGGCTTGGTGGGCAGCTCGACTCCGAGCTTTGCAAAGCCGCGGGCGGCCGCTGGGCCGAGCTTGAGTTCCCCTTCGCCGTCTCGGGCTTCAAGCGCTCGTGATTGGACGAGGTGGTCCATCAGAGCGACGCCGATCTGCCCGGCGAGGTGGTCATAGCAGGTGGCGGCCACCCGTACCGGCCGACCCGTTCGCGGCGGGGCTCCGCGTAACCCGTTGAGCATCGAGAAGATCTCCCGCAGCCCCGGCTCGGCGAGCTCGTAGAGCGCGAGGCGGCCTTGGTGGCTGACCGCTACGAGCCCGGCATCGCGGAGTCGCCGTAGGTGATTGGCCAGTTGCGTCGGCGACACGCCAAGGCGCTCGGCCAGCTCGCTGGCCGAGGCCGGGCCCTGCTCAAGGCGCTCTAGCACGGCGTATCGCGTCTCGTCGGCGAGCTCGGCCAATAGTTGAACCCGGGGATCGTTTGCTCGCATATCAGTCAGTCTACACCTCCAGGTTTCATATCCTCCTGAATGGTGGTAGTCTACAATTCAGCGTTGAGTGAAGCGTCGTCGTAGACTAAAGGAGGCTCAAATGCTGCACCCCGATCTCGCTCGAGCGCTCGCCGCGGCCCACATCGAGGACCTACATCGCGTTGCCGCCCGTAGGCACGCGATCCGCCTCGCCCGTGGCGTCGTGCACGAGCCACGCGTGGCGGCCACTCCAATCGCCGCACTGCGATCCGCGTCGACTCGACTACGTGGACGCCGCGCCCAGGCCGACGTCATGACACGAACCGAGATTCCTCAAGCAGCCCTAGGGCCATGCCAATCTGTCGTCGACGTGCGCTCGGGGCCGCGGGCCGGGATCGATCCGGCAGCGAGTAGGGAGCGGCCTGCCTCGTCCCTCACGCGGACGTCGTGTGGGTCGGAGTAGCTCGTGTGCGAAGGATTCACGCTCGAATATGTCGACGTCGGCGATGTGACGCTGCGCGTCCGGCATCGCGGCGACGGGCAGCCGGTGGTGCTGCTGCACGGCCACCCGCGGACGCACACAACCTGGCACCGGACAGCACCGCAGCTGGCCGGCTCGTTCTTCGTCGCCTGCCCAGATCTGCGCGCTAACGATCTGAGAAACACACTGGGAGGTATCTGTGCAGAACTACGACATCAGGTACGACGACAAGTACGGTCAGCTGGCGCAAATCGACCTTGCCGCGGAGGGCGCACGGTCTTGCTGATGGTCGAGCCGGCGACGGTGATCCCAACCGGGAACGATTGACAGAGTCTGCGCCGAGATGTCGGCGATCGACCGTCGAGAAGGCACGACCCCAAACCCCCGTCGGAGCTCTTCTGCGAGAGCAATCAGCTCCCGCATCAGGGCTGCGTATCGTCGCCGTTCTCCTTCGTCGGGCCGTGACGTCATGGTGTTCGCCTCGAGGCGAGCGTCGAACTCGATCAGCAGAGCTCGGAGGTCAAGAATCACTCCTCGACACACGTCAGGATCGCGAGGCGCCTCTTCGCCTCATCGCGGTTGGTGTTGTTGAGGACGAGAATGGTTCCGCTCGTCACGCGGTCCAATGTGACCTCACAGCGAACACAGCCCGACCCGACGTTCCCGCGGTGGGCTGTCGCTTTGGTCGCGCCGACCTCACTCCGACAGCCGATGGACGCCTGCGCGTGGGCCGTCGCCATCCCTGCCTCGTCAACGACTACGACAGGATTACACACTACGCACCTGGTGCGGATGTCCGAAGATGTCCTCCGGAATTACGGTGAGGGGCAGGTCTCATGCAGTGAGCGCATGAAGCGGCCGGAAACCCGGGCCGATTCGTGCTACCTGCGGGTCGTGGTCACTGATCGCGCTCCGTTGGCGAGCTGGCCCGGCGCGGTGTATGAACCGAGATGTCCGAAGATGTCATCGGGCGTAGCTCAGGATGTCCGGAGATGTCCGGGTCAGCACGCTCCCTGACGGCGCGAAGGCCTCGGCGACGAGCTGCGCGTCCTCGCTACGCGGTGCGTAGTGCAGGTAGCGCATCGTGGTCTGGATGTCGGCGTGGCCCATCCATTCCTGCACGCGACGGATGTCCGCTTTGGCGATCATCCGCGTTCCGAAGGTGTGGCGGAGATCGTGGAACCGCAACGAGCGCAACCTCGCCGCCGCGAGCGCCGCCTTGTAGCGCTTCCGCAGACCGGACCCGTCGAGGTATGTCCCGGTCGGGCCGGTGAACACGAGGTTCTCGTCGCCCGTCCAATGCTCGCGCTGGCCGAGCTGCGCAAGTGCGCCTGCGACATCTGGCGCCATGGCGACCGACCTGACCTTCCCCGACTTGGGAGTAGTCAGAGCTCCCGCTGCGTAGCTTGCTCGGACGCGGATGACCGAGCCCGTGAAATCGACATCCCGCCAGGACAAGGCCAAGAGCTCCCCCAGCCGCAACCCCGTGAACGCTGCCGTGAGATAGATCGCTGCGTCCTGCTCTGACGCGGCCGCGCGAACGAGCGCCCACACCTCCTCGGGCGAGAACACCTGGATCTCCCCGGACCGTCGTACCGGCGGTTTCTCGACTTCTGCCGCCGGATTGCTCTCTAGCCCCCACACCTTCTTCGCCCGCCGCAGGATCCCGTGAAGCAGAACCAGCGCCTTCGCCCGCAAGCTAGCCGCGCCATTCAGCGACGCTAGCAGCGAACTGATGTCCCAAAGAGTACCCGAATCCCGGGACATATTCGGGACACGTCTGCAAACCAGCGGCGGGAGCCGACCTCCATAACTGCCTATTTCCAGCTATTTCAGAGAGCCCGCCTTCGGACTCGAACCGAAAACCTCTTCATTACAAGTGAAGTGCTCTACCAGTTGAGCTAGGCGGGCGATTGGTCGGGCGGACCGGAGTCCAGTTTACGATTCTCGAGGCTGGCCTCCCGCAAACCCACCGCGTTGGCCATCGTCTGCCGCAGGGGAAATTCCGGCCTCCGGCCGGTGTCGGCGGGCCAGGCGTTCATGGGAGCGGCGGCGAGCCATGACCAACGTGCCGGGCCCTCGGCTCCCGCTTCCGATCAGGAGGCGGGCTCGACCGACACTGCGTGCGCCAGCGTCCCGTGTCCGTTGCTCGAGAACCCGTCTTGGTAGGCCTCTGGCTCTGGCTCGGGCTCAGCGTTGAGACGGCGCTCAAGCTCCCCGAGCACGAAGCCGAACAGGAGGTGCCGCCAGGTCGCCTGCGCGAGCGCACGGTAATTCCCAGTCAGCGTGGGCAGCTCGGAGCGAGCGGGGTGGAAGCGGTCAGAGAGTCGGCCGAGCGGCCACGTCAGCGCATTCTCGAGCAGCGCGACAGCGGGTCCGCGCGCCACCGGCGGGAGCGGCAGCAGCGGCGCCACGTTCGCATAGACGGCGCCGAAGATCGCCCCGTTCTGCATGTGCAGCGCCAATCCGGCGGGATACCAACCGTCGCCGCGTTCGAACACCCTGCCGAGCAGCTCGACGTCATCGAAGCGGCTCCCGAACGCGAGCTTGTCGAGTGGTTGCTGAAGTGCCCATATGGCGGACGCTACGGCGCCGCATGCGGCTCCTCGGAGCGTTCGGGTCCGGTCGATCGCCATGGTAAGATGAGCAACTGTAACGGGCGAGGGGCCAACGGGTACGCCATTGTGCGATGGATCACGATTCGCTCCATAAACGGGCGCGCGAGCAGGGTGTCACCCCGCTGATCTATTGGTTCGTCCGCGGGATCCTCCAGCCGTTCTTCCATATCTACTTCCGGTTCAGTCGGATCGGACGCGAGCACATTCCGGACGAGGGTGGGGTGATCGTCGCCTCGAACCATCGCAGCTTTCTCGATCCGTTCGTGATCGGGACGATGGCGAGGCGGCCGATGTACTACGTGACCAAGCTAGAGCTGTTCTCGCACCGCTTGCCGGCGTGGATCCTCAGCTCTCTCGGCGCCTTCCCCGTCGAGCGGGGGACCGGAGACGCGGACATGATCGAGACCGCGAAGGCGATCCTCGCGCGCGGCGACATCGTCTTGATTTTCCCGGAGGGCACTCGTATCCGGCCAGGCTCCCTCGCCAAGCCCCGCCGCGGAGTCGGACGCCTGGCGCTCGAGACGGGCGCGCCGGTCGTTCCATTGGCGGTCATCGGTACTGAGGCGGTGCGGCGGGGGTGGCGGATCCGCCCGCACAAGGTGCGCATTCGCGCCGGGAGCCCGCTCGTCTTCCCGCTCGTCCCTGAACCCTCGCCCGCGCTCGCGACCGCCGTCACCGAGCGCATCTGGCCGTGCGTGATGCTCCAGTGGGAGTGGCTCGGCGGCCTGCCATCGGTACGCCGCGCGGCGATCATCGGCGCCGGGTCATGGGGCACGAGCCTCGCCGTATCGCTCGCTCGCGCAGGTCTCGAGGTCGAACTCGGATGTCGAACCCGCGACCAGGCCACCGAGCTTGCGCTCACCCGCGAGAACTCTCGCTACCTCCCTGGAGTCGAGCTCCCCGACTCCATCCAAGTGGAGCGCGCCGGGGACCTCGAACTCGGAGGTCACGATCTGGTGTGCCTCGCCGTTCCGGCACGGTCGCTGCCCGCGGTACTGGCCGCTCACGGCGAGCGGATCCCGCAGCGCGCGAGCGTCCTGGTCCTCTCGAAGGGACTCGTCCCGCCGCTCGGAACGTTGCCATCGGCCTTCGTCGCCGAGCGGGTCCGCGCCCGCGCCGTCGGGGTTCTAGGCGGTCCAGCGCAGGCCGGTGAGGTGCTCGAGCGCGGGGCATCGATGGTGATCGCCTCGGTCGACACAGCGTTCGCACGACAGCTCGCGGAGCTGTTCGGCGCGGCTGGCCTGGACGTCACGCGCACGTCGGACGTCACCGGGGTCGAGCTCGCCGGCTGCGCGAAGAACGCCGCCGCGCTGGCAGCCGCAGCGGCCTCTGCCGGAGGGCCCAGCGTCGCCGGCGCCGCCGCCGGCAAGGTGTTCGGCGAGGTCGGCGCGCTCGCGCGCCTGCGCGGCGGTCGACCCGAAACGTTCGCGCTCACCGGTGCTGGAGATCTCGCGGCGACCGTGACCTCCGAGAGCTCGCACAACCGTCGTGCAGGTGAGCTGCTCGCTCAGGGCATGCCCGCCGCCGAGATCGGGCCGGCGCTCGGTCACGCCGCTGAGGCGGTTGACTCGGTACCGATGTTGGCGAGCGCGGCACGCGACGGAGGTCTTGCGACGCCGGCGCTAGACGGACTGGCCGCGCTGGTCGAGGGCCGGATTGAGCCCGAGCAGTGGACCGCAACGGTGACGGCGCCGGCGCTTGCCTCGGTTCCGCGACCTGTCCGCGCGGCCTGAGCGAAGGTAGGCTCCACGATGTGGGCGACGATGACGGATCAAAGAGCAAGGCGGAGCTCGATGCCCGCTTCACAGAGCTGTACCGCGCGCACCTGCGCGACGTCTACTCGTACTCGTATTACCGCGTCGGCAACCATCACGACGCCGAGGACCTCACCGAGCAGACGTTCCTGCAGGCATACCGGCACTTCGAGCGAGCGATGCGCGAGTCGAACGGCCGACCGCTGCGGCCTTGGCTCATCCGCATCGCGCACAATCTCGCAGCCAACTTCTATCGCGACCGCTCGCGTAAGCCCGAGTCGGCGATCGAGGATGCAGGCGTGATCTCCTCGGTCCACACGACGGAGTCACTGGTGGAGGGACGAGAGGAGCTGCAATCGATTCTCGCCGGCGTCGCCCAGCTTCCGGACGACCGTCGTGAGGCGCTGATCATGCGCTTTGCGTTGGGGATGGACAACCGCGAAATCGCGCGCGCGCTCGGCCGGACCGACGGCGCCACGAAGGTGCTGCTGCACCGCGCGATCCGACAGCTCGAGGGGATCGTCGCGAGCTCCGAGGACACCCAGGCGTGACAAGCGGCGCCGCGCACCTCGAAGCGCTCCTGCGCGAGGCGCTCTCCCCGGTCGAGCCGCCCGCGGACCTGGCGCAGCGCCTCGAGCTGACGCTTGTCAACCTGACCGAGCTAGCGCAGGACGAGCTCGAGTCGTGGGAGCTCTCAGCGATGCGCGACCCGCGGAACTGGGCACGTCCCGTCGCCGCGGCGGTGATCGGTACCACCGCCGGGACGGCATTGGTTCTGCTGCGCGTTCGGGCGCGTCACCGCTCGCGGAAGGCAGAGTCGAGCAGCCTGCGGCAGCTCGCCGAACACACGCTGCACGACATCGCCGAAGAGACGCGGCGCATCCTGCCGGATCGGTAGGGCCGCGCCGACGGTCTGGCCGGCCCGCGAGCGCCCCATGCGCTGGGACGGGTCGCCGCTGTTGATAGCGTCCTTCTGCCAGTGCCTGTCTGCTACCGCCACACTTCTCGCGAGACGGGCGTGTCGTGCTCTTCTTGTGGTCGTCCGATCTGTCCGGACTGCATGACGCCGACGTCCGTCGGGATGCGCTGTCCCGAGTGCTCTCGGCAGCGGACAAAGGTCCACACGGCGCGCTCGATCTCGCGCTCCTCGGACCCCGTCGTCACCTACACGCTGATCGCGGTCTGCGTGATTGCGTACTTGGCCGAGAGCTCGAGTGGGGGGGCGCTCACCGGCAGCGGCGCGGCCGGGACGGTCCTCTTGAAGGGGGGGCTGGACGGCCCGGCGATCTCGATGGGTCACCAGTACTACCGGCTCCTGACCTCGGGGTTCCTGCATCTGAACTTCGAGCACATCCTCTTCAACATGATCTTCCTGTTCTTCATCGGTCGGATCCTCGAGCCGGCGATCGGCAGAGTTAACTTCGCCGCGGTGTACCTCACATCGCTGTTCGCGGGATCGTTCGGCGCGCTTCTGTTCCAGCCGGACTCCCTCACGGTGGGAGCCTCCGGGGCGTGCTTCGGGATGCTCGGAGCATTGATGGTCGTGGCGCATGACCGCCGGATTCCGATCTGGAGCAGTGGCCTCGGCATCACGCTGGTGATCAACATCGTGTTCTCGCTGACCTTCGCGGGAATCTCGATCGGCGGTCACATCGGCGGCTTCATCGCGGGGCTGATCTGTGGCGCCCTGGTCGTGGAGCTCGGCGAGCGACGCGGCATGCGCGCGGCCGCGCTCGCTGGCTGCGCGCTGGTGGCGGTGCTCAGCGTGGTGGGAGCGATTGCGGTCGCCGGCGGGACGGGGCTGACGCCAAACGGACTGACGCTATGAGGGCATCCGGACGCGAGGAGTAGCAGCAGGAGGACGACGCCGCGGTCACAGCTCGACCGCCAGCGCCTCGCGGGGAGCCTCGGGCACGCGGTCGGGATGCAGGATGCTCGCGAGTAGCTCGAGGCCGTCGATGATCCGGGGACCCGGGCGCGAGAAGTAGGCCGACGCATTGACAGCGACCACCTCGCCAGCGCCGATCGCCAGCAGCTCGTCGCGGTGCATCTCGGCCTCCCGATGCGCGATCTCGGCGTCATACCCGCATGGCATCACGATCACGATGTCCGGCCGCGCGGCTGCAATCTCCTCCCAGCTGCGTTGCTCGGAATGCTCGCCCGAGAATCCGAGCACGTCTTCGCCGCCCGCGTAGTCGATCAGCTGCGGAGTCCAGTGACCGGCGGCGAAGGGGGGATCGAGCCACTCGAGCGCCGCGACCCGTGGGGCCTTCGCGCCGCGGACGGCGAGCCTGACGCGATCGATTCGCTCCGCTGCGGAGCGGATCAGCGCGACGGCGGCATCCGTGCAGTCGGCGGCCTGGGCCAGCGTGCGTGCGTCCCCGAGTACCTCGCCGACCGTGCGCGGGTCGAGTGCGATCACGAGTGGGTGGCTGTCGATCTCCTTCGCCACCGCCTGCACGTCGTCGTGCGAGACGGCGCAGACTGAGCACAGTGCCTGCGTCACGATGAGGTCGGGGCGGAGCTCGATCAACATCTCCGCGTCGAGCTCGTAGATCGGCTGGCCCGCGAGCGTCAGCTCGCGCACCGATGCGTCGATCTCGGCCGCGCTGAGGCCCGTGGGGAGCACGTCGCGGGTCACCTTGGGCAGCTCCCCGGCCCCGGGCGGGTAGTCGCACTCATGGGTGACGGCGATAACCTCAGGCCCGAGCCCGAGCGCGAACAGCATCTCGGTGGCAGAGGGGACGAGGCTGACGATGCGCATGACGAGGAGAACGATATGACACAGCTGCTGACAGACGGCGAAATCGCGACGCGCCTGGCCGGAAGCGACTGGGAGCGCGACGGCGACGAGATCGTGCGGGAGTGGAAGCTTGCCGATTTCGCGGCGGCGATCGCGTTCGTCAACCGTGTGGCCGAGGAGGCCGAGAAGGCAAACCATCACCCCGACATCCTGGTTCACGGCTGGAACAAGGTCCGGTTGTCGCTGACGAACCACTCGGCGGGCGGCTTGACCGAGACGGACTTCACGTTGGCTGAGCGCTTCGACGGGGCGGCGTAGCGACGCTGACCGTCGCGCCTGCCCCGGCCTCCCCGAACCGGGCCGAGCGAACGAGCTCGCAGAACGCGTCCGAGGCGGCTCACGGGCAGGGAACGTGAGGACGGCGGATGCTCCCGATGCCGCGACCGGTCAGCCGGACGAGGGCGAACATGCGCGAGCTTCTATCGGGTGGCGCTCGCCAACAGCATCCGCCGCAGCGGCGGCAGGCCACCACTGCTGCGGACCTCGAGATCGGAGAAGCCGAAATCCGCCAGCAGCCCGCGCAGCGACCGTCGCGTGTAGAGATGAAGATGATCGCCGAGCGGCTCGGAGTAACGCTCGACGCCGCGCAGCGCGATCGCAGCGCGTCCGTGCGCGGGCGTCGTCAGCAGGAGGCGACCGCCAGGGACGAGTACCCGCCGCACCTCGGACAGCCAGCGGGCCGTATCGGCGACGTGCTCGATCACCTCACTCGCCCATACGAGCGCGAACGTACAGTCCTCGAACGGAAGTGGAGCATCGAGCGGTACGAGCTCGAACGGAAGCTCGGGATGCCTGGCCCGTGCGCGGGCAAGCGCCGATTCGGCGACATCGGCACCGATCACGTCTGCCCCGGCCGACGCCAGCAGCTCGGTGAAATCGCCCGCGCCACAGCCGAGGTCGAGCACGCGCTCGCCCGGCGTGATCCCCGAGCGCAGCAGGAAGTCGCGCCGGCGCACGAGTTCGGGCGGCGCGAGGTCGTCCGGAAGTTGCTCCCAGAGGTCTTCGAAGAAGTTCCTCAAAGTGACTGGAATCTAGACCGCACGACATCCGGCGATCCGCAGGACTATCGTCGACGACACAATGTCACACCGGCTGATCGCGGTGGACGCGGGAGGAGCAGAGACCCACCCGCCGCGAGGGTGCGGGCGGAGGCTCGCCCGTAGCGCACACTTCGTCTCCTTGACCGACACGGTCTGCGGGCGACCGCTGCCGGAGCTCGGGATCTTGCCCTACATATACGGGTTCGTCGGTCGGGTAGGTCCGTTCCGGCGTCGTGCGCGCAGCGCCGGTCGCGTCGAGGCGCTGATCGGACCATGAGGGTTGCGTTCGACAGCCGCCCGGCCGCGAACCATGGCGGCATCGGCCGGTACACGCGCTGCCTCCTCGGGGCGCTGCGCGAGAACGGTCCAGGCGATGTCGTCGAGTCCCACGATCCGCGCCGTGTCGACGTCTTTCACGCACCGTGGATCGACGGCGCGCTGCTGCGCTCGCCCGTGCCGATGGTCGTCACGCTCCACGACCTGATTCCGCTCAATCGCCGCGGCGAGTACCTCCGCTCCGGCATCCGCTTCAGGCTGCGTTACCTGGCGGTGCAGCGGGCGGTCCGTGTGATCGTTCCGACGAGGGCAGTCGCCGAGGACGCGATCGCCCACCTCGGGATCCCGGCCGACCGGCTCGTGGTGATCGCCGAGGCGACCGCTCCGACCTTCCACCCGCGCTCGGACGAGGAGGTCGACGCCGTGCGCAAGCGGTACGGCCTGCCAAGCGACTATCTGCTCTGGGTCGGGGGCCTCAGGCACCCGGATCTCCTTAGGCGGGTGGCGGCACTCGCGCGCACGCGGCGGGCGATGCCTCTTGTGCTCGCGGGTCAGAACGGACCCTGGACCAACGCGCTCCCCGACGTCACGCTCACCGGCGGCGTCAGCGACGACGAGCTGGCGGCGATCTACACGGGCGCGCACGCGCTCGTCTTCCCGAGCGACGACGAGGGTTTCGGGCTGGCTCCGGTCGAGGCACTTGCATGCGGAGCACCGGTCGTCGCGTGTGACGTGCCGACGGTGCGAGAGATGCTCGACGGTCGCGCCAGGTTCGTCGCCGTCGACGACCTCGAGGGGCTGATCGCCGCCGCCGAAGCTGCCGTCCGTCCGGCGCCGATCCCGCCGCCGTGGACCTGGCGCGACGCGGCCGAGAAGACGTGGGAGGTATATCAGGAGGCCGCCGCGGCGCCGCCGGTGTGGCGCGGAGCGAGGCGGCGGCGACCACGGACAGCCGACGTCGAGAAGGCGTGAGCGGAGCTCGGCTTATCTCGGCAGGAGCGCTGTCCGATCAGGGGCTCTCGAGCATCAGCGTCACCGGGCCATCGTTCACGAGCTCGACCGCCATCCTCGCGCCGAACACGCCTCGGCTCGCCCCGAGGCGCTCTGCGACGCGCTCGTACAGCGGTTCGGCGAGCTCAGGGCGCGCGGCCGCGATGTAGCTTGGGCGGTTACCACGGCGGGCGTCGCCGTAGAGCGTGAACTGGCTCACGCACAGCACCTCACGCTCGCCGAGTGGCTCGTTCATCCGCCCCGCGGCGTCATCGAACACCCGCAGTGCCCGCACCTTGTCCGCGAGCCGATCGGCATCCGCGGCCAAGTCGGTGGCGGTCACGCCAAGCAGCACGAGCAGGCCGGGACCGATCGCGGCCACCGTCTCGCCGCCGACCGATACGGATGCGCGGGTGACGCGCTGGACCAGCGCGCGCATCTAGGCGCTTGGCTCGAGACCAGGCGGCGCCAGCGGCGGGGGACGACGCGACGGGGGTGGCGCTGGACGGCGTGGCGTCGGCGGCGCGGGACGACGCGGCGGGGGTGGCGGACCGTCGCGGCGGCGACCGAGCTCGAGCTGCCACCAGCCGACATCGCGCCAGGCACCCAACTTGTAGCCGATCTGCCGGTAGACGCCGACCGGAACGAAGCCGAACGACTCGTGCAACGCGACGCTCGCAGCGTTCGGGAGGGTGATCCCGGCGCAGGCGATCAGCAACTGCTGGGTGCGGAGAAGGTCGAACAGGGCGCCATAGAGCGCGCGCCCGACGCCACGGCGATGGCGACCGGGCTCGACGTACACGCTGACGTCCGCGGCCCAGCGATAGGCGGCACGGACATGGTGTGGCGACCCGTATGCGAACCCGACCACCCGGCCGCCGTCCTCGGCCACGAGCCAGGGGTGCGTCTGCGAGATCGTCTCGATCCGGGCGGCCAACTCGTCCGCTCCCGGTGGCGACTCCTCGAACGAGGTCGCGGTGTCGCGGACGAACTCGTCGTAGATCGCGGCGCACGCGGCCGCGTCGCGAACGGGATCGGCGCTTCGGACCACTGGGGGAATGTACGCGAGGGGTGAGATCGGGCGGGGCCCGAGCGGGCTGGCCGGTTTGTGCCGGCTGGTTCGCGCAGGCTCGGTCGTGCTGGACGGTTTCTGCTGGGTGGTTCGCGCTGGCCGGTTCGCGCCGGCCCGGTCCCGCGTCGAACTCACTCGGGAAGCCCGGTCGGTCGGACCGCACATCCGGGCAAGCTTGTTGGCATACTGCCAACACTCAGATCGAGTGTCGTCGATGACCACCACCAGGAGACTCCATGATCAGTGAGACCCTCAGCGACGAGCAGCGCGCGTTCGTGGAGGCGATCCGCGACTTTGCGAAGCGCGAGTGCGGCACCCGCGAGCAGCGCGACGCACTCACGGACCACGGAAACGATCCCCACAACCAGGATCTCTACAAGCGGATCGCCGAGCTCGGCTGGCTCGGTGCCTCGATCCCCGAGGAATACGGAGGCTCGGGCGGCGGGGCCTTCGACATGTGCCTGCTGTGCGAGGAGTTCGCGCGCGGGCTGATCCCGATGGGCTTCTACTCCGTGAGCATGATCACGGCCGGCGCATATCAGCGCTTCGGCACCGAAGAGCAGAAGCAGGAGATGCTCGGCGGTATCGTCGCCGGCGCCGTCGAATCGATCGCGATGTCCGAGCCCGATTCGGGCTCCGACGTCGGCAGCCTCACCTGCAAGGCCGAGCGGCGCAACGGGGACTACGTGATCAACGGCCAGAAGACATGGATCACCGGTGCACACAAGGCCGACCACATCCTGCTCGTGTGCCGCACGCACCGGGGGGAGAACAAGCACGAGGGCCTCACCATGCTCTCGGTGCCCACCGATGTCGAGGGCATCGACGTTCGAGCGATCGAGACGATGGGCGGGCGCGAGGTCAACGACATCTTCTTCACCGACTGCCATGTGCCGGAGGATCGCCTGCTCGGCAGGCAGGACCACGCGTGGATGCAGCTGATGGCCGGTCTCAACCACGAGCGGTTGATCATCGCCGCGCAACTTCTTGGCGTCGCCGAGCGGGCGTTCGAGGACACGATCGCCTATGTCAAGGAACGCAAACAGTTTGGGCGACCGATCGGCAGCTTCCAGGCGCTCCGGCACCGGTTGGCCGACTTAGCCACCGAGATCGAGACGGCCCGGCTCCTCGTCTACGACGTCGCCGCCAAGACCGACGCCGACCCTCAGAAGTTGCTTCCGCGCGAGGCGTCGATGGCGAAGCTGAAGGCGACCGAAACGGCCAAGCGAGCGGCGCTCGAGGGCATGCAGATGATGGGCGGCTACGGGTACGCGACCGAGTACGACATGCAGCACCACGTTCGCGTCGCGCTTGCCTCGACGATCTACGGGGGCACGAGCGAGATCCAGCGGGACATCATCGCCAAGACCTACGGCCTCTGAGAGCGTCGGGCGCGTGCGGTGCGGGTCGGGCGGGCGCGTGACTGGTGCGGGGCGCGGCGGGCGGCTGGGTCACTCGCGGGGCGGGTCGGGCGGGCGCGTCACCCGTGCCGGGCCCGTCGGGCGAGGATCGTGTGCAGGCGCAGCTCCTCGTGCCGGGCTGTCGTTGAGGCGCTCCCAGGTCACGCGCGCGGTAGCGATCTCGGAGGCGAGGAGGTCGACGTCCCGATCTCGGTCGCGCTCGAATTGCTCGCGCCCGTCGTGGTATTCGTAGCAATCTAGCTCGACGACGAGCCGGTGCTCGGGGAACAGGACGTCGCGCGCGTCGCCCAGCGCCGGCGCCCAGCGCGCGCGGCGCCCAGCGCGCATAGAATCGCCCCGCGATGAAGAGCTTCGACTACGTGATTGTCGGCGCCGGCTCAGCCGGCTGCGTGCTGGCCAACCGCCTCAGTGCCGACCCGGCCGTTCGCGTGCTCCTGCTCGAGGCGGGCGGGAGCGACCGGAATCCGAACGTCAAGATTCCGGCGGCGTTCGCGAAGCAGTTCCACTCCAAGCTCGACTGGGACTTCAGCACCGAGCCCGAGCCGCACGTTGATGACCGGTCGCTGTACATCCCGCGTGGCAGGTGCCTGGGCGGGTCGAGCTCGATGAACGCGATGCTCTACGTCCGCGGTCGTCCGATCGACTATGGCGCGTGGGAGGCGGCCGGCGCCGCGGGATGGGGCTGGGAGTCGGTGCTGCCGTACTTCGTGCGCTCCGAGGACAACGTCCGCGGCGCGTCGGAGCACCATGGCGTTGGCGGACCTCTCCGGGTATCCGAACAGCGTTCGCCACGCCGGCTGAACGCCGCGTTCCTCCAGGCGGCCCAGGCGGCCGGGATCCCGAACGTCCGCGACTACAACGGCCCCGAGCAGGATGGGTCGTCGATGTTCCAGGTCACCCAGCGCGACGGGCGGCGCTGGAGCACGGCCGACGCATTCCTGCGACCCGCCCTCGGACGCGCGAATCTAGAGGTGGTGACGCACGCCCAGGTGCTCGGGATCGAGCTCCGTGGCACGCAAGCGACCGGCGTGCGCTACCGCGACCGCTTTCGCCGCACCCGGGTCGCCCACGCCGACGCCGAGGTCATCCTCTCAGGCGGGGCGATCGGCTCCCCTCAGCTGCTGCTGCTGTCGGGGATCGGAGCGCCCAATGAGCTGGCCGCCGCCGGGGTGAGCGCCCGTCACGATCTCCCGGGCGTCGGGCACAACCTCCAGGACCATCCGTTCATCAGCATGCTCTACGAGGTCAGGGACGACCGCACGCTCTACGGCGCGGACAAGCCGCGTCCGCTCGCCGAATGGCTGCTGCGGCGTTCGGGGCCGCTGACCTCGACCGCCGCCGAGGCGGTCGCCTTCGTGCGCACGCGTCCCGGGCTGCCCGCGGCCGACATCCAGTACCACTTCGGCGCGATGTATTACGAATCCCACGGCGCGGAGGAGTTCGCGGGGCACGCGATGACGATCGCACCGGTGCTCGTCAGCCCGCGCAGCCGTGGGCGCGTGTGGTTGCGCTCAGACGATCCACGGGACAAGCCGCGGATCCTCACCAATAGCCTGTCCGAGCCCGAGGATGTCACCTCGCTTCTCGCCGGCATGGAGCTCGCCCGCACGCTCGCGGCCACCGAGCCGCTCGCCTCGAAGGTCATTCGTGAGCTGAAGCCCGGGCCAACGACTGAGGACCTCGAGAGCGAGCTCCGGCGGCGCCTGGAGCTGATCTATCACCCGGTCGGAACCTGCAGCATGGGCACCGGCGAGGAGGCCGTTGTGGACGCGTCGCTGCGCGTGCACGGGATCGACGCGCTACGCGTCGTCGACGCGTCAGTCATGCCCGTGATCCCGGGAGGTAACACGAACGCGCCGACGATCATGGTCGCCGAGCGCGCCGCGGACCTGATCCTGGGGCGTGTCCGCGAACCTCTTGCACAGTCAGCACCCGAGCACGCTGCCGCGCGGTAGCTGGTCACGACGGCCGCGCTGCCGAGGGCGCTGTAGCCGCCCGCGCCGCCGTCGACCTCATGCCGTGCGTGTTCTCGCGCTGCGCGCATCGACACCCTCGACGGCGGGCAGAACGTCGCGGATCAAATTCAGGAAGCTCTTCACGAGCAGCGTGTGGACCTGCCCGCGCGTGAGTCGATCGCGATGCAGCCACTCGAGGCTGGCCGCCTCGGCGAGGCCTGAGTACGCGCGGACCACGGCGCGGAGCTCGTCGGAGGCGCCGGCTGCCCCATAGGGCTCCACGGCCGCGATCAGCCGGTTGACGGCCTGCTCGCGGGCGTCGTCGAGGATCGCCTCGATCTCGACGTCGCGACCCAGGCCCTGGGCGCCGACCGCGGCGAGCCACGTCCCCCGGTTGCGTCCGAGCATCTCAAGCCATCGGTCGACGCTCTCGCTGATCACGACCTCGAGTCCGCCGACGCCGCTCTGCAACGGCACCGGGTTCGAAGGCATCAGCACCAGCGCGCGCACGACCTCGAGGTAGAGCTCGCGCTTCGTGCCGAAGTAGTGGTGTAGGAGTCCCCGGGCGACGCCGGCCTCGCGCGCGATGTCCGATGTCGAGACCGCCGCGTATGAACGCTCAGAGAACAGCCTGCGAGCAACCACCAGGATCTGACGGCGGCGCTCGTCGTGCTCGAGTCGCTGCCAGCGGGGCGCGGGGTTCGAGGCCATCGCCGGCGGGAGGCTAGCAAAATTGGCAGAGTGCCAATAGGGCACTCCTGCGTGCCGAAACGGACTGGCAGCTTCTCGCCGACGAGTGCAACGACGCGGGCCCGGCGGTGGTCAATCCATCCCGGCCGTCAGGGCTAGGACGTCATCCCGACGAACTGCCCGCCGGTGACGTTGAGCACCTGGCCGCTGACGAAGTTCGACCACGGCGAGCAGAGGAAGAAGACGCCGCCGGCGGCCTCTTGCGGAGTCCCCGGCCGGCCAAGCGGGATCAGCATCGTCGCCGGGCCGCGCAGCGGATCGGGGATCCCGAGCTGGACCGTTTCGCCGCCGATCTGCATCACGTTCGACTCGTCCTTGGAGGCGGTCAGCCGGGTCTCGATGTACCCGAAGGCGACAGCGTTGACGTTGATCTTGAATTGGCCCCACTCCTTGGCGAGCGTCTTAGTCAACCCGAGGACCGCCGATTTGGCGGAGGAGTAATTGGCCTGGGTTGCGTTGCCCATCGTCCCGGAGATCGAGGAGACGTTGACGATCTTCCGGAACACCTCGCGGCCCTCCTCGCGCTCCCTCTTGGCGGGGTCGCGCATATACGGCGCGACCGCGCGGCAGAGGCGGAACGGGACGATCGTGTGGATGTCGAGCATTCTCTGGAACCACTCATCGCTCATCTTGTGGATTGGGGCGTCGAGCGTATAACCGGCGTTGTTGACCAGGATGTCGACCTGGCCCCACTCGTCGATGACGCGCTGGACGAGCTGGTCGCAGAAGCCGTCCTTGGTGAGGTCGCCCGCGAAGACCACCGTCTCGCCGCCAATCTCGCTCGCGGTCTGCTGGGCTACGTCCTCGTCGAGGTCGTTGATCAGGACTCTCGCCCCGTGCGCGGACAGGATCTCCGCCGTCGCGCGGCCGATACCGCGCGCGGAGCCGGTGACGATCGCGACCTTGCCGTCGAGAACATTCATGTGCATTGCCTCCAGGAATTTCGCGGCGCGGAATGCGCCTGTTGGCGTCCCGCCAACGATATCCGGCATGGCCCCGCTAGAGTGCTCGCCCGCGACGAGAGGGATCAACGGATCGCAAGGGATCAACGGATCGCAACGGAGCAACCGATCGTGAGGGGGAGCAACTGATCGTCAAGCGAGATCAACGGACCGCGAACGGTGCAGCGCACGACATCATCCTCTTCGGAGCGACCGGGTTCGCCGGCGGTCTGGCCGCCGAGTACCTAGCGGGGAAGGCCCCCGCCGGCACGCGGATCGCGCTCGCGGGTCGCAACCACGAGAAGCTCGAGGCGGTGCGGGCGCGGCTGTTTGGGATCAACGACGCATATGGCGAGGTGCCGCTGCTCCACGCGGACGTCGAGGATCCCGCGTCCTTGCGAGCCATAGCTGAGTCGGCGCGGGTCGTGATCAGCACGGTCGGTCCGTACATCGTTTACGGCGAGCCGCTCGTTGCCGCGTGCGCTGCGGTGGGTACCGACTACGTCGACCTCACAGGTGAGTCGGAGTTCGTCGATCTGATGTGGCTGCGCTACCACGACCAGGCGCAGCTCAGCGGCGCCAGACTGATCCACTGCTGCGGATTCGACTCGATTCCCCACGACCTCGGGGCATTCTTTACCGTGCAGCATCTCCCGGAGGACACGCCGCTCAGCGTGAACGGATTCGTCAGCACCGGCGCGACCATCTCGGGCGGGACCTACCGCACGGCGATCAATGCCTTCGGTCGGCTCCGCCAGGCCGCACGCAGCGCTGCCGACCGACGCCGACTCGAGCCCCGCCCGCGCGACCGGCGGACCAGGGGGATCGTGGGCAGGCCGCATCGGGACGCGGACGCCGGCGGCTGGGTCGTGCCGCTCCCGACGATCGATCCGCAGATCGTCCTGCGCTCCGCGCGCGCCCTGCCCCGCTACGGCCCGGACTTCGCCTATGGGCACTTCCTGGTGCAGAAGCGGCTCGCGAACCTCGCCGCACTCGCGGGCGGCGCCGGCGCGGCGATCGCGCTCGCCCAGCTACCGCCGACGCGCCGGCTGCTGCTCTCGCTGCGCAGCCCAGGCGAGGGACCGACCCTCGAGCAGCGGGAGAGGTCCTGGTTTCGGGTGCGGTTCGTCGGCGAGGGCGGCGGGCAGCGCGTGGTCACCGAGGTGAGCGGCGGCGACCCCGGCTATGGCGAGACCGCGAAGATGCTCGGCGAGTCCGCGCTCTGCCTGATTCACGACGAGCTTCCGGAACTGACCGGTCAGCTCACGACCGCAGCCGCGATGGGACAGCCGCTGCTCGATCGCCTCCAGCGGGCGGGGATCGCGTTTCGCGTCGCTGGTTAGCGCGCCGGACCGATGCCACGGGGCGCCGGACGTCGGACGTCGGTCCGATGCCACGGGGCGCCGGACGTCGGACGTCGGTCCGATGCCACGGGGCGCCGGACGTCGGACGTCGGTCTCCGAACCCTGGTCCCCGGTCCCTGGTTCCCGGTCCACGGTCCCCGGACGCCGACGCCGACGCCGATTGCCGGACGGCCCCGCGTCGTAGACCGCTCGCGCGGGTAATCTCTCCAACCCCGCCATGCCCATGCCGATCGTCGACAATCACATGCGCGCGTACTACCAGCAGCGGGCGGCGGAGTACGACGACTGGTGGCTCGGGACGGGGCTGTTCGCGCGACGCGAGCGGCCAGGCTGGTTAGCCGAGGTAGCCGAGCTGATCGAGCTGATCCGCAGTCTTCCGCCGGCTCGCGTCCTCGACATCGCCTGCGGAACCGGCTTCCTCACGCAGCATCTGCAGGGTGACGTGGTGGCCATCGACCAGAGCAGTGCGATGGTCGCGGTAGCGAGCGCGCGGATGCCGCATGTTCGCGTGCTCCAGGCCGATGCCGTGCCGTTGCCGTTCGCCGACAACGAATTCGGCCGAGTCCTGACGGGACACTTCTACGGGCACCTGCTCCCAGACGAACGAACCAGCTTCCTGACGGAGGCGCGGCGGGTGGCGGGAGAGGCGATCGTGGTGGACTCGGCGCGCCGCCCGAACATCCCCGCGGAGCAATGGCAGGAGCGCGAGCTCAACGACGGCACCCGGCACACGGTCTATAAGCGCTTCTTCACCGCGCCTGAGCTCGCCCACGAGCTCGGCGGCGGCGAGATCCTGCACGACGGTGGCTGGTTCGTCGCCGTCTCAGCGTGACGGCGAGGCTCGCCACGACCGCGGCGAGGAGGAAATTTCGAGATGCCAGACAAGTCGACAGCGCAGGACATGCCCGATCTGCGCACGGACGGGATCGCGGCGCTCGAGTGGGCGGCGGGCTACCTCGATCGCGTCGGCGATCTACCGGTCTTGGCGCAGGTCAATCCGGGAGAAATCCGCGCCGCGCTCCCGGTCGCGGCTCCCGAGGAGGGCGAGCCGTTCTCCTCCGTGCTCCGCGATCTCGAGGACCTGCTGCTGCCGGGCGTCACCCACTGGCAGCATCCGCGCTACTTCGGCTACTTCGCTACCAGCGCCTCGGAGCCCGCGATCCTCGCGGAGCTGCTGGCTGCAACGCTGAACTCGGTGGCGATACTGTGGCGCACCGCGCCCGCCGCGACCGAGCTCGAGGAGGTTGTCCTCGACTGGACCGCTCAGCTACTGGGTCTGCCCGCGGGCTGGCACGGGCACATCGAGGACAGCGCCTCGACATCGACGCTGGCCGCGATCATCGCCGCGCGCGAGGCGACCGGGCGCGACGTCGTGGCGTGCTCGGAGCAGGCCCACTCCTCGGTCGAGAAGGCGGTGCGGATGCTCGGGATGCGGCTGCGGAGGATCCCGTGCGACGGGGAGTTCCGGATGCGAGCAGACCTGCTCGGGGATCTCGATGACGTCGCTGCCGTCGTGGCCACCGTCGGGAGCACGGCGACGACATCAGTCGATCCGGTGAGCGCCGTCGCCGATGCGTGCGCGCGGACCGGCAGCTGGCTGCACGTGGACGCCGCGTATGCCGGCGCGGCGATGGTATGTCCCGAGCACCGATGGGCGTTCGCGGGGGTCGATCGGGCCGATTCGCTCGTCGTCAACGCACACAAGTGGATGCTGACGCCGTTCGACTGCTCGCTGCTGTGGACGAACCGCCCCGCCGACTTCCGCGCCGCGTTCAGCCTCGTGCCCGAGTACCTGCGTACGCCTGACGCCGAGGACGGGCTGAGCCTGAGCGAGTACGGGCCCGCGCTCGGTCGCCGCTTCCGCGCGCTCAAGCTCTGGGCGGTGCTGCGATGTCATGGTCGCAGCGGCCTGCAGGCCCACATCCGCTCGGGAGTGCGGCTCGCCGAGCTGTTCGAGGGCTGGGTCGCGGCCGAGCCGGGCTGGGAGCTGTGCGCCCCGCGGCCATTCTCGGTGGTCTGCTTCCGGCTCGTGGGGTCCGACGAGCGCAATCGCGAGCTGCTCGAGCGGGTTAACGCGGGCGGCGAGATCTTCATCTCGCACGCGATGCTGAACGAGCGTTACGTGCTCAGGCTCGCCGTCGGCCAGATGCGCACGACCAAGGCCGATGTGCAATGGGCGTGGGACGTGCTCCGGCGGGAGGCAGGCGCGTTCGCGGACGCGGACGCTGACGCGGACGCGGGCGTGGCTACTTGAGCTCGGCCGAGGTCTTGCTCAGGAGCTGACGCGCGACCACGAGCAGCTGGATCTGCTGCGTGCCTTCGAAGATGTCAAGGATCTTCGCGTCGCGCGCCCACTTCTCGAGCAGCTCGCCCTCGCCGTACCCGTCAGTGCCGCAGAGTGCAACGCAACGAAGGGCGATGTCGGTTCCCGTCCGGCCGGCCTTGGCCTTGGCCATCGAGGCTTGGAGCGAGTTCGGCATGGCGTTGTCCGCCATCCAGGCGGCCTGGAGCGTGAGCAGGCGCGCAGCCTCGTAGTCGGCCTCCATCCCGATGAACTCGGCGGCGGCCGCGCTCTGCACGCTCGCGGGCGTGTCGTAGTCGATCTCGACCCCCGCCTCGCGCAGCCGCTCGCGCGTCTCCTCCAGGCAGGCACGGGCGATCCCCAGCGCCATCGCGGCGACCAGCGGACGCGTGCTGTCGAACGTCTGCATCACGCCGGCAAAGCCCTGCGTGGCCTGGATCTCGGGGCTGCCGAGCAGGTTCTCCTTGGGGACGCGGCAGTCGGAGAGGACGAAGTTCGCCGTGTCGGAGGCGCGGATGCCGAGCTTGTGCTCGAGGCGATCCAGTTTGAGGCCGGGGTTGTCGCGCTCGACGACGAACGATCTGATCGCGGCGCGCCCCCGGTCACGGTCCAGCGAAGCCCAGACCACGATCAGCTCGGCTCGCTCACCGGAGGTGACGAAGATCTTCTCGCCGTTGAGGACGTAGTCGTCGCCGTCGAGCGTCGCGCTGGTACGGATCGCTGCGGAGTCCGAGCCGGCCTCGGGCTCGGTGATCGCCATCGCCGCCCACTTGCCGCCGAAGCGCTCGAGCTGTTCCTCGTTGGCGAGCGCGGCGATCGCGGAGTTGCCGAGACCCTGGCCGGGCATCGTGAGCAGCAGGCCGACATCGCCCCAGCTCACTTCGGCGACGCTCAACACGCTGGCGAGATTCGAGCTGTTACGAGTACCGTGCCGGCCTGGCAAGGAGCCATTCTCAGAGACGGAGCCGCGCGTGACGCCGCCGGCTCCCGCTCCCGACAAGCCGCCGCTGTCGTTCATGCCGTTGACCACGGCGGCGAGCATGTCGAGCTCCTTGGGATAGGTGTGCTCGGCGCGGTCGTACTTGCGCGAGTTCGGGCGCATCACCTCGTTCGCGATCTGGTGCGCCTGTCCGATCAGGACCCCGAACTTCTTCGGGACTTCCAGGTTGATCATACGAGCAGCACTCCTTCCATCAGGCGGGCCGCCCGCAGGTCGCGGTACCAGCGCTCAACCGGATGCTCCTTGACGTAGCCGTGGCCGCCGAGGAGCTGGACGCCGTCGGATCCGATCGACATGCCGTGCTCACTTGCGAGCGTGTGCGCGAGCGCGGCCTCGCGGGCAAAGCTCTCGTCCTGGTCGGCCCGGCTGGCGGCGCGGTACGTGGCCAGGCGCAGGCCATCGAGCTCGATCGCGATGTTCGAGACGGCGAACGCGACAGCCTGGCGGTTGGCGATCGGCTCGCCGAACGCGGTGCGCTCCTTCACATACGGGATCACGTAGTCGAGCACGGCCTTGCCGGTGCCGACCGCGAGCGCGCTCCAGGCGATCCGGCCGAGCTGGATGCACGCCCGGTAGATCTCGGGGTCGGCATCGGCGATCAGCGAGGTGACGGGCAGCTCGACGTCATCGAATGTCAGTCTTCCCGTCGCCGCGGCGCGGATGCCCATCGCGGGCTCGGGCTCGACGGTGATTCCGCCGGCACGCGACTCGACGATGAACAGCGCGGGGTCGCGACCCTCGAGCGCGGCGGCGACGATGAACAGCTCGCCGTCGACGGCGCGGGGCACGAGCGACTTGACGCCGCTGAGCACGTAGCCGCCGCCCGACCGGTGCGCGCGGGTCTCGAGCTTGAACGGATCGAACAACGCGCGCGGCTCGAGCACCGCGAGCGCCGCCGCGGGAATACTGTCGCCGACGAAGTCGGGCAGGTAGGTCGCCTGTTGCTCCTCGTCGCCCCAGAGGCTGAGCGCCGTGCTCACCGCGGCCGGCGCGAGGCAGGCGACGGCGAGGCCCATGTCGCCCTGCGCGAGCGCCTCGCCGATCAGCACAGCCGTGACCGCGGAACGCTCGGTGACCGCGCCTCCGAGCTCCTCAGGGACTCCGATCATCGTCACTCCGAGGTCGTCGCTCTGTCTCAGCAGCTCCGCCGGCGCGGCGCAGGCGAAGTCGGCGTCCAGCGCCGCTGGACGGAGCTTGTGGAGCGCGAAGTCGCGCACCGACTCGCTGAGCAGTCGCTGCTCGTCGGTGGGGGTGAGGTCGAACAGGCCGCCCGGCTGTGCCGTCGGCTGGCGGGCCGGCGTTGCAAGCTTCTGCGCGGCCGCGAATGTCCGTCCCGCGGTTGCGGCCGTTCGCATCGTTGTCTTGGACGCGCCGTACACGAACCGTTCCGCCGGCGCGCGTAGGCCGAGGCGGTCGACGAGCGGCGATCCCGCGAATCGGTTCAACGCGCGCAGGCCGATCGCCATGCTGCGGTTCGTCAGTTTCTGCTGCTCACGGAACATGTGGAGCGTGCTACGAGTGTCGTTAGACGTTGTGACATCGTTCGATGTAATGATCGGCCGCGTATTTGTAGCACGGACGCGGGCGGCATGCCGGGGGGATCGGGTGGGCGGCGATTCTGGATCGGGTGGGCGGCGATTCTCTCTTACGAAGTTCTTATGCACCCCGCGTCATGCTGGTCGGATGCGCGTCTTGATCGCAGAGGACGAGCGGCGATTGGCCGATGCGATTGCGCGCGGGCTGCGCCGGGAGGGGATGGCCGTCGACGTCGCGCCGGACGGGACTGAGGCGCTGACCAAGGCGCGCATCGTCCGCTACGACGTGCTCGTGCTCGACCGCGACCTGCCTGGTGTCCATGGGGATGTGGTGTGCAAGACCGTCCGCGGCGAACGGCCTGAGGTCGGGATCCTGATGCTAACTGCGGCCGCTGGGCTCGAGGAGCTGGTCGAGGGCCTCTCGCTCGGCGCCGACGATTACCTGCCCAAGCCGTTCCGGTTTGCGGAGCTCGTGGCGCGGATCCACGCGCTCGCTCGCCGGGCTGGACCCAGCCGTCCGCCGGTCCTTCACCACGCGGACATCGAGCTCGATCCTGCGCGACGCGTAGTCACGCGCCACGGGCAGGCCGTGGAGCTCGCGCGCAAGGAGTTCGCCGTGCTCGAGGCGCTGATGGCCGCCGACGGCGCCACCGTCTCGGCCGAGGAGCTGCTCGAGCGGGTGTGGGACGAGCACATCGACCCCTTCACCAACGTCGTGCGGATGACGATCATGACCCTCCGGCGCAAGCTCGGCGAGCCCGCCGTGCTGGAGACCGTGATCGGCGTCGGTTATCGGATGGTCTGATGCGCGCGTCCGAGGCGAGGAGACGAGCGGCGGTCCGTCCCGCGGCGATCCTCCGCCGGCTGCGCGCAGCCGGGCCCGCCCCGACCGTGCGGCTCCGCCTCACGGCCACCTACGGGGTCGTGTTCCTGCTCACGGGCGCCGTGCTCCTGACGATCGGCTACGCGCTCGTGCGCCACAACGTCAATGCGCCCCGGAACCTGCACTCCGAGCTGCAGAAGCTGGGGCTCGTCGGCCTGGCGCCGCCTCGCGGGGTGGAGTTCGGCGCGCCGTTTCAAGGGGGGTACTCGTCCATCATTACCGCTGTACGTAAGCAGCTCGTGAGCGACGCGCTCCACCGCCTCTTGCTCGAATACGTGCTCGCGCTCGGTGCGATGACCCTGATTTCGGTCGGGGCCGGCTGGCTGCTCGCGGGACGCGCACTGCGTCCACTCCGTGACATCACCGCCACCGCGCGGCGCGTCTCGGGACACAACCTCGGTGAGCGCATCGATCTCGCGGGGCCGGCGGACGAGCTCAAGGAGCTGGCCGACACCTTCGACGGGATGCTCGCCCGGCTGGACTCGGCCTTCGGCAGCCAGCGTCACTTCGTCGCCAATGCGTCGCACGAGCTCCGGACCCCCCTCGCGATCATGCGCACCGAGGTGGACGTGGCGCTGGCGGACCCGGCGGCGGGAATCGACGACCTGCGCGGCATGGGGGAGGCGGTCCGCGAGACGATCGATCGCTGTGAGCGGCTGATCGAGGGGCTGCTGACGCTCGCGCGCAGCGAGTCGGCCGTGCGGCGCGACGAGCCGGCCGACCTCGCCGCGCTCGCGGGCGACTGCTTGACGGACCTGCGAGCACGCGCCGAGGATGCGAACGTCGAGGTGCACGCTCGGCTCGAGCCGGCGCGGGCCAGCGGCGACGCCCGGCTCCTCGAGCGCCTGATCGCGAACCTGATCGACAACGGCATCCGCCACAACCAGCCGGGTGGCTTTCTCGAGGTCTCGACGCATGTGCGCGGCGAACGGGCGGTCGTGCGTGTCAACAACAGCGGAGCTCGAATCGACCCCGAGCACGCCGCCACGCTGACCGAGCCGTTCCGGCGCCTCGCCCGGGGCGGCGATGGCTTCGGCCTCGGGCTCTCGATCGTGAGCTCAGTGGTCGCGGCCCATGGTGGCAGCCTTCGCATCAATGCACCGGAGACCGGTGGGCTGGACGTTGTCGTCGAACTGCCGGCGGTCTCTCCGGCGCCCACAATGAGCAACATCAGTGCTGTGAAGGGGAATGTAAATGTTCCCTCAGCGCTTATGCCAAGCTGACATCGTCGGCGCTACAACCGGGTTCGACCAGAATTTTGCCTGAGGAGCCACCATTGATGAACCCCGTGTCCGCCCCCAGAACTTTGCGTGCCCGGCGCGCGTTCGCCGCCTGCGCGCTCGCGGGTTCGCTCGCCGTGGGGTTATCCGCGTGCGGGTCCTCCGGTAGTAGCGCCTCGAGCTCGGGCAGCAGCACGACGTCGTCGAGCTCGCGCTACACGGCGCTCCTTGCCTACGCCAAGTGCATGCGCGCCCACGGCGTCAACGTGCCCGACCCGTCCGCGAACGGTGGCCCCGCGGGTGGAGGCGGCGGCGGGGGGGCCGCCGGCGGTGGTGGTGGTGGCGCGTTCGCACAGCTGCGCGACAGCCCGAACTTCAAGACCGCCAACGCGGCATGCGCGTCTCTGCGCGGCAAGGCGTTCCAGTTCGCCGGCAGCTCAGCCGATCGGGCCAAGTTCGCGGCGGATGCGGTTAAGTTCGCCGAGTGCATGCGCGCGCACAGCATCGACATCCCCGACCCGTCGAGCAACGGTGCGGGCGGCTTCGGCATCTTCCGCTCGATCACCTCGAGCGAGCGCAACAGCCCGGCGTTCAAGACCGCGTTTACCGCGTGCTCGAGCAACCTGCCGAACGGTGGTCACTTCGGCACCGGCGGGACCAGCACCAACAGCGTCGGCGGCCCGGGTGCATAGCCCTGTAACCGTGATGAGACCGACGATGTCGTATCACTCCTAGAACGTGACGATCCACACCCTCACCGAACGGCTCGCGGGCGGCGGCGGGCCGCGGCGCCGGGTTCTCGCGGCCGTGGGAGCGATCCTCGTTGCGGTGATCGCGATCGGGGTTATCGTCGGCGCTGGGCTACCCGGTTCGAGCAAGGGTCAGAGCTCGTCCGGCAGTACGGCCTCGGGCGCGACCACGGTGCAGCGACGTGATCTCGTGGAGACCGATACGGAGTCCGGCACCCTCGGGTACGCAAACCAGCAGACCGTGTTCAATCGACTCAGCGGGACCATCACCTATCTGCCCAACGTCGGAGCGGTGATCAAGCCGGGGGGGACGCTCTACCAGGTGGACGGCTACCCGGTGATCCTCTTCAGCGGCTCGTATCCCGCCTATCGCGACCTGACCTCGGGTGACAGCAACGGCCCCGACATCGAGGAGCTCAATGCCGACCTGAAGGCGATGGGCTTCGACCCCGACCATGCGATCACCGTCGACCAGACTTGGCAGGCCGCGACGACAGACGCGGTCGAGCGCTTCCAGGGGTCGATCGGGCAATCCGAGACCGGCACGATCTCGCTCGGCCAGGTGGTGTTCCTCCCGGGGCCGCAGCTGATCAACGCGGTGGACACCACCCTCGGCTCGACCGGTGGGAGCGCGGGCACCGGGAGCTCCTCCGCCTCCGACTCGGACGACTCCTCGGGGGCATCTGACACCTCCGACCCGACCTCGACGGCGACGCCGACCAGCTATCCGATCGCCGGTCAGTCTCACGCTGAGTTCGTCGACCTGTCGACCTCGAGCACGGCGACGCTGGACAGTGCGCCCGCCAGCGCTGCGGTCGCCACGACCCCCTCGTGCCCGACCCCTCCCGCGACCGCGACTACGCCATCGTCCGACTGCCCGGCGATCACGACGCCCACGACCACGACGCCGACCACCACGACCCCGACAACGACGACTCCGACCACCACGACAACCCCGCTCTCGACCACGCCCCCGAATAGCTCCGGCAGTACCTTGGAGGCCATCGTCAAGCTCCTGGAGACCCAGAACAGGCTGCTGCAGGCGGAGCTGAAGTCGGCCCAGAAAGGCTCGAGCACGACTGGGCGATCCTCCACGGGTACCTCCTCCTCCGGCTCGGGCAGCGCGCATACCGGTGGCGGCTCGGCGTCGTCGAGCGCCGCGTCGTCGGGCGGCTCCGGCTCCTCCTCGGACACGGGTAGCTCGACCGGAGCCTCGAGCGGCGCCGCGAGCGCGGATGCGATTTTGGCTTCGTCCTCCACCGATCTGGTGGTCACTGTCGATCTCGATGCGACGAAGCAGAGTGAGGCAGTGCTGCACGAGCCGGTGACGGTGGAGCTCCCGGACGGGAGTACGGTCAACGGCAAGATCACCGGCGTGAGCCCGGTGGCGCAGTCGAGCAGCAGCTCGAGCAGCACCTCGTCCACGTCGTCGAGCGCGCCGTCGGCGACGATCCCGGTCACGGTCTCGCTCGAGAAGCACACCGACACCTCGGCCCTGGATCAGGCCGCGGTCAGCGTCAACTTCGAGGAGCAGGTCGCGAACAACGTGCTCTCGGTGCCGGTCACCGCGCTGCTCGCGACGCAGGGCGGCGGATATGCCGTACAGGAGGCTGCGCCTCCGCACAAGCTGATCGCGGTCACCCCGGGGTTGTTCGCTGCGGGCTACGTCCAGATCTCGGGTCCTGACGTTCAGGACGGCATGCAGGTCACCGACTCGCAGGGATGAGCGCGGAGCGCGGCGGGGTGAGCGCGGAGCCCATGTCCGCCAACGGTGTCGCCCTCGAGCTGCGCGACGTGGTGAAGGAGTATCCCGGCGGGGTGCTGGCGCTGCGTCATGTCGACGTCGATATCGAGACGGGCGATCGGGTCGCGGTTGTCGGGCCCTCGGGCTCGGGCAAGACGACGATGCTGACGATCCTGGGTACGCTCGAACGTCCGAGCAGCGGTGAGGTCCACGTCGCCGGACGCGATGTCGTGAAGGCGTCGGACAGCGATCTCGCCGGCCTGCGGGCGTACGAGATCGGGTTTGTGTTCCAGGGCTTCCACTTGCAGGATGGGATGACCGCACTCGATAACGTTGCGAACGGGATGCTCTACACCGGCGCGCCGGTCCGTGAGCGACGTGAGGCGGCTCAGGTCGCGCTCGAGCGCGTGGGGCTCGGCGAGCGGGTCACCCACCGTCCGCAGCAGCTTTCGGGCGGCGAGAAGCAGCGGGTCGCGATCGCCCGCGCGATCGCGAAGCACCCGACGATCATCCTTGCCGATGAGCCGACGGGAAACCTCGACTCCAAGTCGGGGCGGGCGGTGCTCGAGCTGCTGCACGAGCTCGCTTCGGAGGGTGCGACGCTGGCGCTGATCACACACGACGAGCACATCGCCGAGACGTTCCCCAGGCGGATCCAGATGCGTGACGGTGAGATCGTGGGAGACGAGCGACAGTGAGCGTCGCCGCGCTCCGCGGCCCGGGGTTTCCACGCCCGCGTCGCGGCGGGCGTGATGTCGCGCGGCTCGCTCCACACGAGCTGTTCGCGGTGGCTCTGCAGGGGCTCCGCACCCGGAGGCTGCGGGCGGCGCTGTCGGCGCTCGGGATCGCGATCGGGATCGGGGCGATGGTCGCCGTCGTCGGCGTGTCGTCGTCGAGCCAGGCCAACCTGCTGGCCACGATCGACAAGCTCGGGACGAACCTCCTCACCGTCACTCCGGGCACGACCTTCTTCGGCGCCAACGAGGTGCTGCCGAACACAGCGGTACCGATGATCAAGGCCATGGCCAATGTGCAGAGGGTGTCCGCGGTGTACTCGGTGCCGAACGCGAACGTGTTCAGGACACAGTTCGTGCCCTCCGAGGAGACGGGCGGCATCGGCGTCGATGCGACCGACACCGGGCTCGTCAAGGCGATGAACAGTACCGTCGCCTCCGGGCACTTCTTCACCGCGGCGAGCGAGAACGAACCGACCGTGGTGCTCGGCGCGGCCGCGGCCGCGGATCTGCAGATCTCGAGCGCCACCGGCCACGTCCAGCTGTTCGTCGGGGGCACTTGGTTCACCGTGATCGGGATCCTCAACTCGATGACGCTCGACACCACCCTCGATGACAACGTGTTCATCGGCCTGCCGGTCGCCGAGCGGCTGTTTCAGGTCCAGCCCAGCCCATCCGAGATCTACGTGCGCGCGAACGTCAACGACGTCAGCGCCGTGAGCAACCTGCTCGCCCCGACCGCCGATCCCCAGAACGCCGACGGTGTCGACGTGAGCCAGCCCTCGAACGTGCTCGAAGCGCGCGCGGCGGCCAAGGGGCAGTTCACGACCCTCCTGCTCGGGCTCGGCGCGGTGGCGCTCCTCGTCGGAGCGATCGGGATCGCCAACATCATGGTCATCTCTGTGCTGGAGCGGCGTGGGGAGATCGGTCTGCGGCGCGCGCTCGGCGCGACCCGGCGCCATATCAGCTCCCAATTCCTCGCCGAGTCCGCGCTGCTGGCCGCGCTCGGTGGGATCGCCGGGCTGATCTTCGGAGCGATCGCAACGTGGGTCTACTCGATCGCCCAGAACGAACCCTGGGTCGTCCCGGTCTACGCGCTGATCGCAGCGCCGGCAGCCGGCCTCGTGATCGGCGCCGTCGCCGGGCTGTACCCCGCGGCCAAGGCGGCGCGCCTGAGCCCGACCGAGGCGCTGCGCTCGACCTGAGCAGGCGGGCGACCTTACGGTGAACTGACGGCTCGACCCCTAGGCTCGAGCCATGTCGAGACGCTGTCCTGGAATCGGAGGCGACGACTGGTGCGGTCAGGGCAACCCCGCGCCCCACCCCGTCTGTGGTCGCTTCACGGACGCGGCAGCTCGACTGCGGCGAAGTGCGCCTCGTCGCTCGCGGGAAGATCCCCTCCCCGCGTCCCCGGCAGCCGGCCTCGACATGGGCTGCGACACTCGCCGGCCGTCGAGTGCCGGCTCCGGGGCAACCTCCCTGACTCGCCGTCGGCCGTGAGCGCCGTCGGCGTCCACGTCCCCGCTGCGCCGAGCCGCACCGGGGGTGCTCACGCCGAGCTCCTTCTTGCCACCTACGCGGCGGGCGTCGAAGACTTGCTCGGTCGCGTCGAGCGCGCCTGCGCCGCCGCCGGGTCCCCGACGAAGCGGATCCAGGCGGGCGTGGCTGCGCTGTTGGAGAGGCTTGCGTCGCGGCCGGAGCTCGCCAGGCGCGTGCTGATCGACGCGCCCGCGGCGGGCCGCAGCGTCGGGCGGGCTCGCGCCGAAGCGCACCGCCGATTCGGTGAGCTCGTGATCGGGCTGGACGAGGAATTCTCGCCCCCACGGGAGACCGTCGCGGCCGCGGTCAGGGCGATCGAGAACGTACTTGCGGCCAACCTGCTCGGCGGCGGTGCCGCCTCCCTCACCAAGCTTGCGCCCGTCGTCACGCAGGTCGTCACGTCCCTCGGCACGGGCGAGCGCTCAGCGGCGCCCCCAAATCGGCCCCGGCCGCCGGGCCGCCGAGGCCCGCGCGGGTCCGGAATGTCCGCCGGGCGCCGAGCCCACCCGGGGTGAATGAGAGGCTCGCGGGATTCAGCGCCGCCAGATCTCGGCGATACTAACCGACGTGGGGACGCCTGAGCTCCTATGGACGCCTTCGCCGGAGCGGCTCGAGCGGGCGACGCTGACCCGGTACCAGGGCTGGCTCGAGGAGACGCGCGGCCTGCGGTTCAACTCCTACGCGGACCTGTGGCGCTGGTCGGTCGACGACCTCGAGGGGTTTTGGTCCACGATCTGCGAGTTCTTCGACGTGCGCTTCGAGGTGCCCGCCAGGCGTGTGCTCGGCCGCCGCGAGATGCCGGGCGCGGAGTGGTTTCCCGGTGCCCGGGTCAGCTTCGCCGAGCATGTTTTCCGCGGCAAGCGCGATCCCGACGTGGCGATCAGGCATGCATCCGAGTTGCATGACCCCGGCGAGTGGACCTGGGGCGAGCTCAGGCGCGAAACCGCGCGCATCGCTGCCGGCCTGAGAGCGCTGGGGGTGACCAGCGGCGACCGTGTGGTCGCGTACATGCCGAACATCCCCGAGACGGTCGCGGCGTTCCTCGCCTGCGCGAGCATTGGCGCGATCTGGTCCTCCGCGGCACCCGAGTTCGGCACGCGCAGCGTCATCGACCGCTTCGCGCAGGTCGAGCCAAAGGTCCTGCTCGCGATCGACGGCTACCGGTACGGCGGCAAGGACTTCGACCGCCGCGGGATCGTCCACGACATCGCGGCGGAGATCCCGTCGCTGGAACGGGTGGCAACGCTCGGCTACCTGGACGGGTCAGGCTGGGAGGACGGCTTCTTGCAGGACGGCGAGCTGAGCTTCGCCGCGCTGCCGTTCGACCATCCGCTCTGGGTGCTCTACAGCTCGGGCACGACCGGGCTCCCCAAGCCGATCGTGCACGGCCAGGGAGGGATTCTCATCGAGCACCTCAAGGAGCTCAACCTGCAGCTCGACGCCCAGCCCGGGGACCGCGTGTTCTGGTTCACGACGACCGGATGGATGATGTGGAACTTCCTCGTCGGCGTGCTGCTCACCGAGGCCTCCGTGGTGCTGTTCGACGGCAACCCCGGGTATCCGGACATGCACGTGCTGTGGGACCTCGCGGAGCGCACGCGGATGACCTGCTTCGGAACCAGCGCGGCGTTCATTGCGGGCTGTATGAAGCAGGGCGTCGAGCCGGCGCGAGGACGAGATCTGAGCGCGCTGCAGAGCGTGGGATCGACCGGGTCGCCGCTGTCGCCCGAGGGCTTCCGCTGGGTCTATGACCAGCTGGGAGGCGAGACGTGGCTGTTCTCGACGTCCGGCGGAACGGATGTCTGCACCGCTTTCGTCGGCGGCGTGCCCACGTTGCCGGTGTATCTCGGGGAGCTTCAGGGGCGCGCGCTCGGCGCCGCCGTGGAGTCTTGGGATACCGAGGGCATCCCGCATGTGAACGAGGTGGGCGAGCTGGTGATCACCGAGCCGATGCCTTCGATGCCGATCGGCTTCTGGGCTGATGACGACGGCTCGCGCTACCGCGAGAGCTACTTCGACACCTATCCGGGCGTCTGGCGGCACGGTGACTGGATCGTCATCACCGACCGCGGTACCGCGGTGATCCACGGGCGCTCGGACTCGACGATCAACCGAGGCGGGGTCAGGATGGGGACGAGCGAGATCTACCGCGCGGTACTGGCCGTTCCCGAGGTGCTCGAGGCACTCGTCGTCGACGTCCCCGGGCGGGCGGGATCCGATCAGGGCTGGATGCCGCTGTTTGTCGTCCTCCGCGACGGCGAGGAGTTGACCGATCAGCTGATCGCCCAGATCAAGCGCCGAATCCGCGAGGATTGCTCGCCGCGCCACGTCCCGGATGAGATCCGGCGCATCGCGCAGGTACCGCGGACGCTGTCGGGAAAGGTGCTCGAGATCCCGGTCAAGCGGATCCTGATGGGCACGCCGCCCGACCAGGCGGCGAGCCGCGAATCGCTCGCGAACCCAGAGGCGCTCGACTATTTCGTCGAGCTCTCCGAAGCGGGGGCATAGGAAGGCTATCCTCGCTCCATGTCCTGCGCCGCGGCGCCCGTCAAGTCGCCCAACGTGCACCCAGGCTGCTTCAACGTGCCGCGCAGCAACGACGACGGCTTCGAAGAGCTGTGTCATCTGGTCACCGCCCTGGACCCGGACACTGCCCTGTGTGGCAAGGACGTCGCCGGCTATCCGTGGAACCCGCCGTGGCCGAGATGCGAGGCATGCCTGGCGATCTCGCGCGGGCGGATGAGCTGACGTCGTGGATCCTGAGCCGACGTCGTGGGTCCGTCGGGATCGCGCCTCAGACCGTAGAGCGCCGCCGGCTTCGGGCCAGCACCGCGGCTGACACCGCCAGCGCCGCGATCGCGCTCAGCACGAGGAGCGTCTCGAGTGCGTGACGAACCGTCACGGCGCTCGCTCCGAGTGACACCGTCGCGCTCGTGGCGCCGCTGCCGAGCGGGTGACCCGCGGCCGTCGCGAGCCGCTCGGTGGCGGCGACGGCGGCCATCCCGAGACCGTTCGTTCCCTGTCCGATCGGGATGCGCCCCAGGGCGGCGACGCTTCGGGGCCTGCCACCGCTCGCGAGGCCGAAGCCGTTCGGCATCACCACCAGGACGACGCCGCGAACCGCGGTGCTGATCTCGTAGGAGAGGAAATGGGCATAGGACTCGGGGTGCCCGAATTCCTGCGGGACCGCGCCGAGATCGTCCTTGCCGCCGATCAACGCGATCTTCACCGGGTATCCGGCGCGCTGGGCCGCGCTCGTGACCGAGTACAGCTCGTCCTCGATCTTCGGAGAGATCGGCGTATAGGGCAAGAAGACGTCCTGCCCGAGCAGCACGTCACTGGCGGGATCACCGTCGGCACGCGCGGGCACGGGAACCGTGAGGGAGTAGAGCAGCACGAACACCGTCGACGCGGAGACCCAAGCGAGCATCGCCGACAACCCGACTCGACGCGCGATTGCCATCCTCGACACCCTTTACACGCGATCTGCGGCTGCTCGCGTGGCCTTGGGCTTCTGACGGATCTGGCCGATACAAGAGAACACCGGACCCATCGCGCGACAGAATACCAGCGAGCCACGACTCCCGCGAAGCCTGAACCTCCCCCGATCTGATCGAACTCTTATCGTGATCGTGTACAACATCGCCATGTCATCTAGGTCGAGAGAGCGACCGTGAACCAGGCTGTATTGCGTCGCTTGATGATCGGTCTGGCCACGATCGGGCTGGGCGTCGCGAGCTACCTCACCTACGTCCACTATTCGGGGATCACCGTGGTGTGCACGGCCGGGGAATCGTGCATCAAGGTGCAGACCTCGGAGTGGTCGAAGCTCGCGGGCGTGCCGGTGGCGCTGATCGGACTGCTCGGCTACGTGTCCATTCTCGCGTCGCTGCTTGCCCCGGATCGCGAAGAGAGTCGCCTCGCGACGCTGGGGCTGACCTTCATCGGCTTCGGCTTCAGCGGCTACCTGACCTACCGCGAGCTGTTCTCGATCCACGCGATCTGTGAGTGGTGCGCGTCGAGCGCAGTGATCCTGACTGTGCTCTTCGTCAGCGCCCTCGTCCGCTACCTCGCCGGTCCCGTCAACGCGAGCGCTCCAGCAGGAGCGAGTGGCCCGGCCGGCGCGATCGCTCCGGCAGGCGCGAGCGGTCCGGCCAACGCGAGCGGTCCGGCCGGGGCGAGCGCCTCGCCGAACCGGCAGCGAAGGCAGCGGGCTCGGCTACCCTAGGCGTCGATGGCCAGTCGAGCAGAAAAGAAGGCGCAGGCGCGCGCCGAGCGGATCGAGTTCGAGCGCAGGCTCGCCGAGGCGGCGCGGCGCAAGCAGCGGCTCGCGCGTCTCGCCGGTGTGGCGATCGTTGCGGTGGTGGTCATCGTCGCCGCGGTTGTGATCAGCTCGTCGCACAAGACGACCGTGGTGAAGCCCGACAGCCCGGCCGCAAAGACGGCCGACACCAGCGTTGACAGCCTGCTCGCGGGGATCCCCGAGTCCGGAAACAACGTCCTCGGCAAGCCCAGCGCGCCGGTCACGGTGACCGAGTTCGGCGACCTCGAGTGCTCCGCTTGCGACGACTTCGCGGTTGCGTCAGGAGTCGAGAACCGGCTGATCACCGACGAGGTTCGTCCGGGAAAGGTGCAGCTCGTCTACCGCTCGCTCTCCACGGCCACGACGAACGGACCAGACCCGTCGGTGTTTCCCACTCAGCAGGCGGCCGCGCTCGCCGCCGGGCTCCAGCAACGCGCCTGGTACTACATCGAGCTCTTCTACCACGAGCAGGGCGAGGAGGACACGACGTACGTGACCGAAGACTATCTCGATGGCCTCGCAAAGCAGGTCCCGGGGCTGAACTACAGCAAGTGGATCGCGGACCGCAATGACCCGAGCCTCACCGCCCAGGTCCAGTCGGACGAGTCCGCGGCACAGGAGGCCGGCTACGATCAGACCCCGACGGTCGTCGTCAAGGGGCCAAAGGGCCAGGCCGCGCCGATCGTCGGCGTGCCGACCTGGAGTCAGCTCCAGTCGCTGATCAAGAAGGTCAGCTGATCGCCCGAGGTCGGGACCGGTCGCGCCCGTCACCGAATGGTGGTCAGGTCAAGCGGCGACCGCCAAGCAACGGGTACGAGCGCTCCGCCCGCGACGGCACGATGTAGTTGGCGCGACGCACCACCAAGAAGAACTCGTTGATCCCGTTGTTGATCGTGGCGGTGATCGACGGGTTTTGGATCGTGGCGCGGGAGGCGTTCATCGCAGTACGTGTCGTCACGAAGTCGTGAATCGTTCGCTGCAGCGAGACGAAGTGCAAGCCCGCCTCGCCGCCGTCGACCGTGTTGAAGTCGCGGCGGATGAGCAGCGGCTTGCCGTTCCTCCGGGCCCGCGCGGAGGTCTGTGAATGGCCGATCACGCCGTACCTGCTGATCGCCTGGTCGAGGAGCTGAGGATCGCTCTCGGCGTCGGTCGTGAAGCGGTTGACCTCAGCCAATGAGACCTCGGGCGCATACATGCGCGCCACGCGTTCTTGCTCGTCGAGCATCCCGTACCAGCTGTCGAGCCGCAGGCGGAGGTAACTGACCTGTACCGTGGTGCCGCCGGCGAACGGGCCGTCGGCGATCGTGACGTCATCCTCGGTCGCCTGGTTCTTGCGCAGACCCGACTTGAATCCCATGAACAGGGGCGCGGAGGCGGGAACCGGGTCCCCCGGCGGAATCCCGCCCACGTTCTGGTGGCTCGCGGGCAGGCCGGTGCCGACGAATCCGGTCCGCGTCTCGCGCCAGCGAAGACCCTCGGTGAGCGCCAGCGAGTCCTTGATTCCGGGCAGTGACTCGCCCTCCACGAGCGCCGCCGCGACCGACGCCACGCGGTCCTCGTCGTCGCACGCGAAGTGCAGACAGAGGTCGTAGTCGTCGAGGATCGGCAGCTCGAACGACGAGAGCGCCTGGGGGCGCTCGATCGGCGAGGCGAGCTTCAGCCCTCGCTCGAAATAGCCGGGCCCCCAGCCCGCCGTGAACAGCAGGCCGTTCGGTCCCCACGGGTACGCGCGCTCGAGCGCGCGGAGCACGGCCTCGAGCGTGCGCGCGTCCCCGGGCGTCGGCCTCCCCTCCAGATCGAAGAACAGCAGCCTGTCGAACCGTGGCGCGATTGGGTTGCCGTCCTCGTCGTCGGCCAGCGTCGCCGTCCAGGCGTGCTGGCGCACCGGCAAGCCGGCGGGCTGAGGGCCGAAGGGAACCGGGTCGGAGGGGCGAGCGCTACCGAGTTCCTTCTCGAGTCCAACACCGACGGCCGCACCGCCAATCGCCACTCCGGCGGCGGAAGCGAACAGCTTCCGGCGGGTCAGCATCCTCATCGCCCACCCATGCTCACTTCGGCGGGGACCAGTCGAAGGAAACGGTGACGCGGTGCGGCGACATCCACATGCCCTGGTATTCCAGGTGCCGCGACGCAGCCGGCGGGCTGATGAGCAGGCTCAGCTCGTAGCGACCCGGACCCGGGAGCGCGACGTTGTTGCCGTAGTGCGGCCCCATGTACGCGGACAGCATCGGCCACTGCTCGTCGTCGTAGACGATCTTCCCGTCCCTGCTGATCGTCGCCCACACCTGGGCGTAGGGGATCGGGTAGCCCGTGTGTGCGTCGTCGAGCATGATCATCAGGTGGAAGCTGTCGCGCTTCGTCGGGTGTACGGTGTGGAGCCTGACCGACCCGTTGGCGGTCGTTCCCTGATACTCGAGGAAGGTCGTCGGGGTCATCGTCCGGGCCTCGATCTTCATGCTCTGCCAGGTCGCGCTGGCGAGCAACTGAGTCGGAACTGCCTTGATCCCGCTGACCGTCGGGGCCGGTCCCATGTTCATCCCCGCCATGCTGTTCGAGCCGGCCGAGGCCGAATGCGACGAGGCCGAGGCGGCGGTCGCGGTCTTGGTTGCCGAGCACCCTGCGCCGAGCAGACCGATCGCGGCGATCGCGACCGCGCCGGCCACGGCACGACGACCGGCGCTGCGCGGGCGCGCCGCCGTTGCCAGCCTCCGCATCAATTCGAACATCGGTTCAACCCCTCCCGGTGGAAGATCCACAATCTGTCGCTCTCGTTGGTGAGTGTGACGTCTGCTCCATGTGGTCGCGGACGTCGTGCGCGTGGTTGCCGACGGCGGCGAGTCTGGCGGACCGGATCGTCGCGCGGACGCTCACGTGTTCACCGCTGAGAGCAGCCACAGCCCAAAACAGGTGAATGTGACCATGACAAGGAGCATCCAGCGTTGGGACTCGGCTGCCTCCTCGACGTCACCGTAGACGACGAGCGCACGGTCGTGCGCCACCACCAGCCCCGACACATGCCCGCTGACGAGCGCGGCGACCTGCACGTACCAGATGACGACGGCAGAGATCAGCCCCCAGTCGACCTGAAGGTTGGCGGTGCCGAAGATGTTGGCCCCGGTGCCGAGCGGATCCGAGATCAGCGAAGCGGTCGCCTGGCCTTGCGTCACGAGCAGCGAGAAGTAGTGCGCGAGCAGATAGCCGAACGCGATCGGGACGATGGCGTGGATGAAGCGAGTACCGAGCTCGCGTGTCGGATGCGCGCTGGAGACCGAGTGCATGCCCGTGATGCCGGCCCAGTACACGGCGGCGCAGAGCAGGATGCAGACGACGATCCCGAGCGCGCCCGTGCTCTCCAGCGCGGCGGGGCCGCTAAGGCCGAGGTGCTCGAAGTGGCTGACGGCGGACGGGGCGACGGAGCGCCAGACCGGCCCGTTCTGAGCGCCGTCGAACGTTGTCGTCCCGATCATCGCGCACAGCAACGGCACGGTACCGGGCATCGTCTCGATGTTGGTCAGCCCCGACAGCGGCCTGCGCCAGTAGACCGCTCCGCCGCGGTACTCGAGTGGCGCGAGGTGGGCGAACAGGTTGAATGCGACTCCGAACGCGTCGCCGCGCTCGCTCCAACGCTCGATGCCGAAGAAGGCCATGCCGACGAGCTGAACAAGCGCGTACGCCGCCGTGAGCAGGGCAAGCGTCGATGGATCGTCGCGGTTGATGAACACGAGCTCGAGCCAGGCGAAACCGACGATCCCGATCACCGCCGGCCAGCGTCCGAGCCACTGCGGGTAGGCGAGCGGCTCCCCGACGAGACCGCCAGTCCCCGCCCGCCGATCGACCCAGTCGATCGCGCGCGCGATCGCTCGCCATGGATTGAATGGCCGGAATATGTCGCCGAGGAATGCGCTCAGGACCGGGACTGCGACCCAGAAAACGACGTAGACCATCGTGGGAGTCAGGTTGGCGGTCGGTATTTGGCTGCCGCGGATCCCGCTGTAGATGGTCAGCGTCAATAAGGCGACGCCGATCAGGCCACAGAGCGGCTCGAGCCAGCCAGGCAGACGGAACAGCCGCCGCCCTCGCCCGGGATGTTCGAGACGGGGAACGGACCACAGCCTGCCCAGGCCGATGAACGAGATGATCAGCACTGCGCCCGCTGCCCAGGCGAACAGCCACGGCGGGAACGGCAGGTAGGCCCGGCCGACGAGGCCGTGCGCGGAGGCCAGAGCGGGCCGGACCAACGTGGTCGCGGCCAGGCCCATCGCCAGGGCGACGCCGGTCAGGCCGGCCCGGATCCACGTGGCGGCGGGCCGCGCAAGACGGTGGTGGTCTGCGGTCATCAAGGTCTCGGCATGAGGTGAGTGCGGTAGCGCCGGGTCGATTCTGCGTTTCTGATCGAGCTTTGAGTTCGTTCTATGCGCCTGCAGCGATCGGGGCGGCGACGTTACGGTCCGCTGGACGTGGGACCCGTTGCGGCGCCGGGATCAGCGGGTACATGACGACGGCGAGCAGGACGAACAAGGGTCCGGCGTTGGGGTCGGTCGCGCCACCGGCGAAGATCCCGCCGAGACCCTGCCCCACGACCCAGTACACGAGATTGAGCACGATCGCGATCCCGAGGAACATCTTCGGCTTCCAGTTCAACGCGACCGCAAGCCCGATTGCGATCGAGAGCGCGGCGAGCACGACGGAGATGATCAGACCGTTGCCCTTGCTCGCGTCCGCGAACCAGTTCTGGACGCTCGCCAACCACGCCATGCCGGCGGGAGCAGCGTTGATCTGCGTGTACGTCGCGTTCGCGGTCGAGTTGACCTGAAGCAGCCAGAGCAACCCCATCAGGATCCACAGATTGGCCCACAGGATGCGGGCGCCCGTGAACCCGATCAGACCGCCCGGGCGTCCGTTCGGCCATACGAGCGCGCCGATGATCGCGTAGAGAATGACCGCCCCCGGCGCGCCCGTGAGCGGATTCGCCATGTTCATGAACAGCATCCCGAACGCCTCACCGAACCACCACACCGCAAGCGCCCAGACGAACGAGACGATCAGCGCCTGCTTGACCGTGCCGCGATAGAGGATCCCGAGGCCGATCCCCACCTGGATCAGCGCGAACAGCGTGTTGTACAGCGTGAGATTGTGCTGGGCCGTGTTGGCTCCCCAGTTGACGCTGCTCCCAAGCCAGTGCGGCTGCCCAGGCGACATCGCAGTGAGCATCTGGATGAACCCCTTCGAGTACATGAATGACTGGAACTGCAGCCCGCCGTCGAGCAGCCAGATCAGACCGAGGAAGGTCTGAACCGTGCGCCGGACATCAGAGAAGAAGTAGGACCGCAGGCCGTCCAGCGACGGCGATCGCCCGCGACCGGACATTGCGGTGGGACCTGCGATGGTGCTCATCGATCCTCCTTGAGACGTTGTCGGTGCGTCGTCGGTGCGAGTGTGGTCCGCACCGACAAGAACCAATCGACCACTGTTGTTCATGGCACGACAGCGGGACAACCGCAGAATTCGGCGATCCCGTCGTGTCGCTCGCGACGGCTTCCGTACTGCCGCCGGGCCTGGCTGCCTCGTGCCGCCGGGCCTGGCTGCCTCGTGCCGCCGGGCCCGGCTGCCTCGTGCCGCTCGGCCTGGCTGCCTCGTGCCGCTCGGCCTTGCGACACTACGGTCGCGAGGCAGAGGGCGTCGAGCACCGCGAGGGCCGCGCTCACGCGGTTGAGCGCATGACGGGCCGCTCGGGCCGAACGGGATGGGTAGCAGCTACTCGCCCAGAGGGAGGACCGCCGGAAGCGGCGTCGGCGGAGGAGCCCGACCAGCACGGGCCATCCCGATGAGCAGCCCACCGCGCGGCAGCCAGACGACCGCGTAGCGAATCGTCGCATGCAGGCTTCGCTTCTCGCGTTCGGTTGCTCGCGTCGGCGCGCGGGGCCGTCGCGCGAGGCGGACGAGCAACTCCCCAGCAGGATCACGGTTCACGCACAGCGGCACCAAGAAGACCAGCGCCGGGGCCAAGTACAGCAAAGCGTGGAGCAGAGCCGAAGACCCGACGATGGCGGGCCCGGTCCTGGGTTCCACGACCAAGGGCGCCAACACGAGCACGAACACGACCAAGATCCACAGTCGCACCAAGCGCGGGAGCAGCACGCGCCGGCGCCCGTCGAGCGGCGACGAGTGCAGCGCACCGAGACGCGCGATTCCGCGGCGGCCGGTGCAGGGAAGACGCCCGCCCGGGTCCATCGTCAGGACAATACGCTCCCCCAGGCCTTGCTGCCAAGCCTCCGCGCCCTCTGTCACCGCCCTCGTGCCGAGCGGGTCGGCGTTGCCTTCACCGTGGGAGGTGCCGGCGCCTCGCGCGACGGCGGCGGGATGGGCTGCCGCGCGGCGAGAATTCGCTCGGGCGCGAACCGGTAGCCGATCCCGAAATGCGTGTGGATGTAGATCCATCCGGGCGCCGCATCGTGCAGCTTTATCCGCAACCGCCGGACGAACACGTCGACCGAGCGATCGCGGTAGGTCATCCGGCGGCCCCATACGAGCGCGTAGAACTCGGTCCGAGGGACGACCAGGTTGCGTCGCTCGGCCAGCGCCAGGAGTATCTCGAACTCTCGCTCGGTGAGGGCGAGCGGGCGGTTGTCGGCGAGTACCCAGCGCTCCGCCGGGTGGATCTCGAGATTGGCGCAGCGGAGGGCGCGCCACCGCGTCCGGGTCTCGGCGAGGCTCCTCGACATCGTTCTCGCCACCGTACGCTTCGAGCGCCGTCTCGAGTCGTCGATCACTGAATCGCCACGTCTCGTACACGTGACGCTTACGCCGTTGACCGGCTGCGCCCCTACGGTCCGGTGCGCTCCGTGCAGTTCGCCCGGCGGTCGATCTCGCTGATACGACCGCCGGGCAACGGAGTCCACTCGTACCTGAGGTGGGGGCGGGGGGCCACCAGGGCCGGGAAGTGCCGCGGGGCAGGGGTGGGATGCGCTCTGCCAGGGCCTCCCGACCCGGCGTGGCGGACGCGGCTGCGACGTCGGTCTGCGCCGATCGACCCTCGGCAGCGACCTGGAACGCCAGAATAATCGCTGTTTGCGTGTAACCAACCTGTGAACGAGACCCTGTGAGGGGCACGCCGGGTGCTTTTATCCTCTACATTCCCACCTATGCCGGCCGAGGCCAGCGACTCGACCGCGAGCGCACAAGCGGCTCCGCAGCGCGCCAGCAGTCGCCTTCGCCTCGCGATCATCGATCGCGATGCTGGGTTCCTGCAGGTGCTCGCGAACCGTCTCGACTCGCTTGGTTGGGAGCATCGCGCCGTGTCGACGGCGGTGACCGCGGAGGCCCTGATCTCGATGCGGCTGAACGCCCTCGTACTCGACATCTCGGTGCTCGGTCCCGGCGGCTGGGAGTACCTCGAGCGCGTGTGCGGCCGGCTTCCGGGTCTGGCGATCGTGATCTGCACGGGCCCCTCGTCGGTGGGTCAGCGCGTCCGCGGGCTGCGCCTCGGCGCGGACGCCTGGATGAGCAAGCCATGTCATGCCGAAGAGCTGATCTGCGTCGTCGAGGCGGCGATTCGTCGCCATCGGCGCAACGAGATGCCCGAGCTCGAAGGCGCCCTCGTGGTCGGTGAGATCACGATCCGGCCGGATCTCTATCAAGGTTACGCGAACGGGATCAGCCTCGAGCTGACCGCGCGTGAGTTCGAGATCCTGCACCTGCTCGCGCAGTCCGATCGGGTGCTCCGGCGCGAGGAGATCTACGAGCGGGTTTGGGGTTATGCGATGGCCCACGGAGACCGCTCGGTGGATGTCTTCGTCCGCAAGCTGCGCCAGAAGCTTCGCTCGGCATCACCGGCGTGCAGCTACATCCACACACACTTCGGCGTCGGATACCGGTTCGCTCCCGAGATCGACGGCGGGGGCGGCGGTGGCGTCGCGACGTCTGACGATCTCTCGCCGCGGCCCGAGCTGACGTTCCGCTGAGACGTCCCGCGTCCGGCCGGCGCGTGGCTGCCGGCGCCGCGCTCGTCGTCCCGAAATCACAACTTATTCACATCGGGATGACAGCTCCGTAACACTCGCGCGAGCGCGCGCCAGCAGCATAGACGTGACATGTCCACTGCCGCCCAGTCCCGGCGAGAGGTGCTCGTAGTCGGCCCGCTCGAGATCCTCCCCGACGACAACATCGCGGTTGCTGACGGGCGGACCCTGATGCTCTCGATCCGCGAGTTTCGCCTGCTGACTGAGCTGGCTCGGCGCGCGGACCGGATCATGGGCCGCGAAGAGCTGTTCCGTCTCGTCTGGGGACGGGACATGCGATCTGGCGACCGGTCGGTCGACGTGTACGTGAGGAAGCTTCGGGTGAAGCTCGAGCTGGCCCTTCCCGAGTGGCGATTCATCCATACGCACTTCGGCTTCGGCTACCGGCTCAGCGCGGAACGCTAACAAAGCGCGGATGTCCTGGTTACAAATCCGTAACCCCTCGAGGGTCGAATCGGCACACACTCTGACGAACCTCAAAGCAAGCTAAGGAGACAACGGTGAAAGCAAGTCGCATCAGCGCGCTCGTCATGGCGATCGCCTCATCGCTCGTGATCGCAGCATGCGGCTCGAGCAGCAGCTCAGGCGGCTCGTCGAGCACCGGCAGCTCCAAGACCCTCGTGGGCGCGGGCAGCACGCTCATCGCGCCTCTGATGTCGCAATGGCAGCCGGCCTACGACACCGCGAGCGGCGTCGCGGTGACCTACGGGGCGATCGGCAGCGGCGGTGGGATCGAGCAGATCACCGCCCGGACCGTTGATTTCGGCGCGAGCGACGCGCCACTGACACCAGCCCAGTTCACCGCCGCCAAGGGCGTCGTGCAGGTCCCGTGGGCGCTGGCCGCGACCGTCGTCGCCTACCACCTCACCGGCGTCCCCAACCAGCTCAAGCTGACCGGCACGGTGCTGGCGGACATCTACCTGGGCCAGATCACGATGTGGAACGCGCCCCAAATCAAGGCGCTGAACCCGGGCGTCAACCTGCCCGCGACGAAGATAACTCCCGTGTACCGCACCGACGGAAGCGGCGATACCTACGCGTTCACGAACTATCTGTCGCACGTCAGCCCGACGTTCAAGTCCAAGGTCGGCAACGCGACGCAGGTGAGCTTCCCCGTCGGTCTCGGCGGCAAGGGCAACTCCGGCGTCGGCGGTGTGCTGTCGACGACCAACGGCTCGATCGCCTACATCGCGATCTCGTACGTGCTCGAGAACAAGTTCGACTACGCGCTGATCCAGAACGCCGCCGGCAAGTATCCAGTTCCCGGTGTCCCGAGCATCTCCGCGGCGGCTGCGGCGCTGACGTCGGTTCCGGCCAACAACGATGTCTCGATCGTCGACCCGCCGGCGTCTGCGTCCGGCGCGTATCCGATCTCCACGTTCACGTACGCGATCGTGCCGACCAAGAGCTCGAAGGCGACCACGTTGAAGGCATTCCTGAGCTGGGCGATCACGACCGGGCAGGCGGACGGGCCGAAGCTCGACTTCGCGCCGCTTCCGGCCAAGGTCGTCACAGCTGACACAGCGACGATCGCGAAGATCGGCTGAGCGAGAGCGCGCGATGAGCGCAGCCGCACCCTCCGCCACACCGCCGAGGGGCACTTTAGCCACCGTTCGCCGCAACATCGTCGACCGGATCGGCGATCCATCGCTGCGGGTCCTCGCCGGCGCCGCGTCGGTCGTGGCCGTGTTCGTCATCCTCCTGCTGGCGTACAAGGTCTTCGACGGGTCGAGTTCCGCGTTTTCGAAGTTCGGGCTGGGATTCCTCACCTCGAAGATCTGGAATCCGGTCACGAACCAGTTCGGCGCGGCGTCCTTCATCTACGGCACGCTCGTCAGCTCCGCTATCGCGATGTTGTTCGCTGGGCCGCTGTCGATCGCGATCGCCCTCTACCTCACCGAGCTCGCGCCGCGGCGGGTGCGCCGCCCGGTGGCCACGCTCGTGGATCTGCTGGCGGCGATCCCGAGCGTGATCATCGGCCTCTGGGGCATCTTGGTCATGGCTCCGTTCATGGTCAACCAGCTGGAGCCGGCCCTCCACAGCGTGCTCGGCTGGATCCCGCTGTTCGGCGGCTCGCCATCACCGTTCGGGCTGCTCCCGGCTGCCCTCGTCCTGACCATCATGGCGGTGCCGATCGTCAGCGCGATCACCCGCGAGGTATTCGAGACGGTACCGTCCGACCTCAAGGAGGCCGCGTACGCGCTCGGGGCGACGCGCTGGGAGATGACACGGATGGTGATCTTGCCGATCGCCCGGCCCGGGATCGTGGGAGCCAGCATCCTCGGTCTCGGGCGTGCGCTCGGCGAGGCGATCGCGGTCACGCAGGTGATCGGCGGGGCCGTCTCGATCCACGCCTCCCTGTTCCAACCGGCGGACACGCTCGCGAGCCGTATCGCCTCCCAGTTCCAAAGCGCGAGCGGCACGGTGTACATCTCCTCGCTCTTCTATCTGGCCGCGATCCTGCTCGTGATCTCGTTGATCGTGAACATCGGAGCGCGTCTGATCGTGCGTCGAGGCATTCCCGCGAAAGTGATGAATTGATCCGATGAGCGCGACGATTGAGTCCCCCAACCCGCCGCCGAAGTTGTTCACCACCAGCGCCCGCCGTAAGCGGGTCAACCGGTCTATGGAGGTGCTCTCGACGCTCGCTGCGGGGCTCGCCGTAGCAGTCCTCGTGATCGTGGTCGGCTCGGTGGTGATCAAGGGCGTGAGCGCGCTCAACCTCGACTTCCTGACCGAGACGCCTGCGCCGTTCGGCGCTCCCGGGGGCGGGATTGCGAACTCGATCGTCGGGACATTCCTCTTGGTCGCGATCGCGAGCGTGATCGCCGTACCTATCGGCCTCCTGATCGGAATCCACGCGAGCGAGTTCGCCCGGCCCCGTGTCTCCAACGCCGTCAGGTTCGCGCTCGACATCCTGAGCGGCGTTCCGACCATCGTCACCGGCGTCTTCATCTTCGGCCTGCTCGTTGCGGGGCATGTGCAGAGCGGATACGCGGGGTCGGTCGCGCTGGCGATCATCATGCTGCCGATCGTCGCACGCTCCGCGCAGGAGGTGCTGAGGCTCGTTCCGAACTCGTTGCGGGAGGCCGCGGTGGCGCTCGGCGTCGCCCGCTGGCGGATGGTGCTGCGGGTGGTGCTGCCCACGGCGGCCGGCGGTCTGATCACCGGTGCCGTTCTCGGCGTCGCGCGCGTCGCCGGGGAAACGGCCCCCCTGCTGTTGACCTCCTCGATCGCATCGAACGCGGTCTCGTGGAATCCCACGCAGGCGCTGTCTTCGATCCCGGTGACCATCTTCACCCTGTCCGAGTCCCCGGCCCCCGCTGACCACGCTCGGGGCTGGGCGGCGGCGCTGGTCCTGATCGTCGGCGTTCTCGCGCTCAGTGTGTTCGCTCGAAGCCTCCACGAACGCAGCCGCCGTCGTCTGCGTGGCTAACCTTTTACACGTCAAGGAGCCGACACTGGCATGATCCAGCCCCGCCTCTCCCTCAAGCGAAACAGCGAAGTGTCACGCACAGACCCCGAACCCACGTCCGAGGCTTCGAAGGAGCCCGCCGTCGAGTCGAGTGCTCCCGAGGAGCGGGATCGGGCGCGGCCGGCTCAGACCGGCCCCGGCCATCGCGTCTCCGTCAGCGACTTGCACGCGTACTACGGAGCGACGGAGGCCGTCAAGGGGGTGAGCATCGACTTTCCGCCCAGGGAGGTGACGGCGATCATCGGACCTTCGGGGTGCGGAAAGTCGACGATGGTGCGCTGCATCAACCGGATGCACGAGGAGATCCCGCACGCGCGCGCGGAAGGGCGGATCATGCTCGACGACAACGACCTGTACGCACATGGCGTCGACGTGACCTCCGTGCGACGGCTGATCGGGATGGTGTTCCAGAAGCCGAATCCGTTCCCGACGATGTCGATCTTCGACAACGTCGCCTCCGGGCTGAGGCTGACCGGGAACAGGGGCGATAATCTGCGCGAGCGGGTCCACAGGTCGCTGCGCGCGGTAGGGCTCTGGGGCGAGGTGAAGAACCGGCTCGACTCACCGGGGGTTGGACTCTCCGGCGGTCAGCAACAGCGGCTGTGCATCGCTCGGACGATCGCTGTCGAGCCCGAGGTGATCCTCATGGATGAGCCCTGCTCGGCGCTCGACCCGGTGGCGACGCTGAAGGTCGAGGAGCTGATCGACGAGCTCAAGGAGCAATACACGATCGTGATCGTCACGCACAACATGCAGCAGGCCGCGCGGGTGGCGGATTCGACCGTGTTCATGCTCGATGGACACCTGATCGAGCACGCGCCGACGAAGGAGCTCTTCACCAACCCGAAGGACGAGCGCACGGAGCGCTACGTCACCGGTAAGTTCGGCTGATGCAGGAGACCAGGAGCAACTACCGAGAGGCGCTCAAGTCGCTCGAGCGCCAGACGCTCGAGGCTCTCGATATGGTCGTCCAGGCGCTCGATCGGGCGCTCGAGGCCGTCAGCTACCAGGACGTCGAACTCGCCGGCATGGTCGTCGCCGACGACGATCGGATCGATGGACGTTACCTCGAGGTCCATCAGGGAATCCTGTCGCTGCTCGCACTACAGACCCCGGTAGCGACCGACCTGCGGATCGTCGCTGCGCTGCTTCACGTCATTCGCCACGCCGAGCGGATGGGCGACCAGTGCGTGAACATCGCCAAGCTACTGCCGCTGTCCGGCTACGAGGCGCCCAAGGACAAGGATCTCCTCGACGCGATCGAGCGCATGGGGCAGCTCGCCCGCTCGCAGGTGTCGCAGGCCAAGCAGGCCTTCGCCGAGCGCAACGCGGACCTCGCCTACGATCTCCTGCGCCAGGACGCCGAGATCAACCAGCTGAACATCGACATCTTCAATCGCGCGCTCGCGATCGGCGACGACATCGAGACGCGCGAGTGGGCGATGCACATGATCCTCGTGGCGCGCTGCCTGGAGCGCATCGGCGACAACGCGGTCGACATCGGCGAGCAGACCGCCTTCGTGGTGACCGGATTGTTCCGCGAGTTCGCGGACGCGTCGCACCCCGGTTAGCGGGGGCGTCCAAGTCCGGTTGGCGGGACACGCCGCGGCCCCGGCAGCGGGGCGTCGCAAGCCGGGTTGGCGCTCCCCGGGTCCGGACAGGGTCGGCAGCGTCGCCGCTGCCGACCCTCTTAGGAGAGAGAGACATCACCGTATGCGATTGGATGGCGTCAGGTGTGACGATTTCGATCTCGCTGATGAGGGGACCGGAGCCGGCCACGCTCGCAAACCCTCAAGCGCGAGGTGTTCGCCGGGTCCAAGGGGATCTTCGAGTTTGGCCACGGGGCCAATGACCCGCCCCGATGGCGGGTCTACTTTCCCTGCTATGAGCATGCGTCCTCCTCAAATCGTGGCGTTCGGCGGGGGCGGTTTCTCGATGGAGTGGGGCAATACCCTGCTCGACGACCACGTGCTCGCGCTCACCGGCATCGAGCGTCCGCGGGTCTGCTTCCTACCGACCGCCAGCGGCGACGCCGACCATTACGTCGTGCGGTTCTACCGCGCATTTCCAGCCTCGCGGTGCGAGCCATCGCACATCTCCCTGTTCCGGCGGGAGACCGGCGTCGGCGATCCCCGTGCCCACCTGCTCGCGCAGGACCTCGTGTACGTTGGTGGTGGCAGCCTGGTGTCGCTGCTGGGCACGTGGCGCGCGCACGGGATCGACCTCGTGCTGCGCGAGGCGTGGGAGGCGGGCGTCGTCCTGTGCGGTGGCTCGGCGGGCTCGCTGTGCTGGTTCGCGGACTCGGTGAGCGCGTTCCATGAGGGCCCCGCGCGGTGCATCGAGGGGCTCGGCTTCCTTCCGTGGAGCAACGCCGTGCATTACGAGGAGGAGGCTGCGAGGCGCTGTGCCTTCCACGAGGCGATCGCCGCAGGCATGGTTCCCGGCTACGGCGCCGCCGACGGCGCCGCGCTGCACTTCGTCGGTAGTGAGCTGTCCGAGGTCGTGAGCTCGCGCCCACGCGCCTCGGCCGTGCACGTGAGCAGGGACGCGCAGGGCGCGATCGTCGAGCGGTCGCTGGCGGCACGCTACCTGGGTGCCTCGCCGGTAACGCTCCGAGAGGGGCAGGCGATCGCCGCGTGACCGCCCCGCGCGCGCGACTCCAGTGCACTGAACATCCGATTGCGGCATCCTGGCACGTGATGCCTTCTCGAAGCGACCCGCGGCGAGTTCTGGCGATGGGCGGCGGCGGATTCACAATGCACGAGCGCGCCCCGGCGCTCGACAAATTTGTGCTCGCACTGACCGAGAAGCCGGTCCCGAAGGTCTGCTTCCTGCCCACGGCGAGCGGCGATCCGCGCGAGCAGGTGACGCGCTTCTACGAGCGCTTTGGTGGATGGCCGTGCGAGACGAGCACCATCTCCCTGTTTCACCTCGGTCGCGATCGGATCGACCCGATCGAGCGCCTCCTGGACCAGGACGCGATCTACGTCGGTGGCGGTTCGATGCGCAACATGCTCGCGATCTGGCGCGAGCACGGGATCGACGCCGCGATGCGGACGGCGTGGGAGCGCGGGATTGTGCTCGCCGGCCTGAGCGCCGGGGCGATGTGCTGGTTCGAAGGTGGAGTGAGCATGAGCGGTGGAGCGCCGGAGGCGGTCGCCGGCCTCGGCTTCCTTCCCGGCAGCCTTTCGGTTCATCTCGGCGGCGAGGTCGAGCGCCTGCAGACGTACCGCACGGCGGTCGCGAGCGGGGAGCTCCCCCCCGGCTACGCGGTGGATGACGGGGCGGCGGTCCTGTTCAGCGGCACGCGCCTCGCCGAGTGCGTGGCCTCGCACGGCGGCGCGCGAGTGGTGCGCGTCGCCCTCGACGGCACTGGCGCCGTGTACGAGCAGCGGCTCTCGGCGCGCCTGCTTCCCGGTGCTTTCGGCGGCGAAGAGCCACGCGCCGAGTCCCGCGGCGTGGCTGAGCTTCGGGCGCTGCGCGCCGGCCGGCGTCGCTGGGACTGACCGGCTTCGCTGAGATTGACCGTCCGCGTCGGCCGGCGTCGCTGGGACTGAGCAGCTTCGCCGCCGTTACAGGCCTGGTGCGAAGTCATAAGACGGGTGCGGCGCCACCGCGCCGTCCACCTCGAGCACGATCTCCGCGTGACGGCGTAGCGGGATCTCCGCGAGTGGCCCTCGCCAGCGCCGGCCGTCGACGAACCCGAGTACCGACCCTCTGAAGCTGAGCAGCCGGCGCGCGTCGAGCCGCTGTCCCCAGACCGCGAAGAGAACTCCGAGCCTGAGCACGTTTCCGCGCTGCACCTGGACGACGCCGGTCGGCTCGAGCGTGCGCAGCGGGTACGAGCACTTCCCGCCGAGGACGTACACGCCGCGTATGCGTTGGGGCGGCGCAACGCCGATTCCCGCGGGGATGTGCACGACGAAGCGATGAGCGAACAGCTCGAGGTGGATCCCGAATCGGGGGCCCGGGGAGGCGAGGCAGCGGAGGCCGTCGATCGTCGCCCGACGGCCCACGACCGCCGACACCGCCGGCGGACGGTAGGCCGGCCCGGGTCCCACCGGACGCGCGCTGACGGACGGTGCCAGCCCTCCCGATCGGTTCGTGCTCGTCCGCCTGCCCGAGCCGCTGCACGCGCACACCACGGCGATCGCGAGTGCGAGAACGAAGATGAAGGTTCGGGGTGGACGACGTGCCCGCGGCCTCATGTGCTCGGGGCGGTGAGCAGCGACATCTTCGTCGATCGTCTGCAGTTCGCTCTCACGAGCACGTTCCATTACGTGTTCCCGATCCTGACATCAACAATGCCGCCACCGCCTACCACGCCTTCGACATCGCGATCATCTGGTTCCCGATCGGGATGATCCTCGGTCGCGGTACCGTTGGCACGTGCGCGAGGTTCTGCCCGGAGTGATCCATTGGACGGCGATCCACCCGCGGATCGAGATCGAGGTCTCGTCGTACTGGTTCGATGACGGTGGCATCCTCATCGACCCGCTGATCCCACCCGACACCGGGCTCGAGTGGTTCTCCGGGCGCCCGACGCCACCGACGGCGATCGTGTTGTCGAACCGCCATCACTACCGCTCGAGCGGATCCTTCGTGGAGCGGTTCGCATGCCAGGTGTACTGCGCCCGCAGCGGGCTCCACGAATTCACTCACGGCGAGGCGGTTACCGGATTCGATCCTGGCGACAGGCTCCCGGGAGGCGTCGTTGCCTGCGAGGTCGGCGGCCTGTGTCCGGACGAGACGGCCCTCTACCTTCCGGGCAGGGGTGCCGTCGTGTTCGCGGACGGCGTCGTCCGCGCGGGTCCGCCAGGTGACCCCGGCCCGCTCGGCTTCGTCCCGGACGCGCTCATGGACGATCCGCCGGAGACGAAACGACGGCTGCTCGACGTCTTCGCGCGCGTGCTGCGCGATCTCGACTTCGAGCATGTCCTCCTCGCCCACGGAGGACCGCTCGTCGGCGATGGTCGCGCCCAGCTGCAGGAGCTCATCAGCTCCGGCGGACGCACCGCGTTCGAGATCTAGGCGCGCTCCACGCGATTGTCAAGCCCCTGCGGCCCATCCGCCATAGTTCTTGGCATGAGCGTGAGCAACCTCCATGACATCGAGGATCGCACCGACTGCGAGCGGCTCGTGCGCGCCTTTTACGGTCGCGCGCTCGTTGACCCCGTCATCGGCTGGATCTTCGTCGACGTCGCCAAGCTCGACGTCGAGGCCCACGTGCCGCAGATCGCGTCCTTCTGGGAGACGATCCTCCTCGGTGCGCGGTCCTACGCCGGCGGCGCGTTTGCGCCGCACGCTGCGTTGCATGCGCAGGTGGGTCTGCGGGGCGGGCACTTCGAGCGCTGGCTGTGGCTATGGCATACGACCGTCGACGAGCTCTTCGTCGGCGAGCGAGCCGAGCTCGCCAAGGCGCACGCGGTGCGTGTAGCGCACGCATTCCATCGTCGCCTCGAGGCGATGCCCGTTCCTGCGCGCGCGACATGCGCTCCCGTTGGGTTCCTCGTCACCCAGCACGGCCGGCGCGAGTAGAGACGTGACGGCTGACATCGCGATGCTCGAGCGCTTGGTGCGACCAGGTGGCAAGCGTGTGCTCGATATCGGCTGTGGTGGCGGTGCCCTGGTGCGCGAGCTCGCCGATCGCGGCGCTGACGTGGTCGGGCTCGAGATCTCACAGGCGCAGCTCGCGACCGCGGTGGCGCGTGGCGGCCCGAGCGGCGCCCGCTATGTCGTCGGGCGCGCACAAGAGTTGCCGTTCGATGACGGCTCGTTCGATGTCGCGGTATTCATGCGCACGCTCCACCACGTCCCACCGGCCGATCTCATCCCGGCGTTACGTGAAGCTCGTCGCGTGCTCCTCCCTGGCGGCGTGGTCTACGTCGCCGAACCGCTGGCCGAGGGCGATTACTTCGCGCTGACGAGACTGGTCGAGGACGAGCTCGAGGTGCGTGAAGCGGCTCAGGCAGCCCTCGCCGAGGCGACGCTCGCGGGCCTCGATCGGGTCACCACCGTGAAGTACGACGTCCGATTGTGCGTCGCCGATCTGGCGTCGTTGCGCGCACGACTCGTCAGCGTCGACCCAGAGCGAGCGAAGCTCTTCGACGCACGGGAGGCGAGGCTCGCCGAGGCCTTCGCGGCGCTCGGAGAGGACGGGGAGTCCTCCGGCGAGCGGTGCTTTCTGCAGCCGATGCGTGCCGACGTGCTCCGGGCGTCATCGTGACTCCGGCTGACGCCGCCGTCTCAGCCTTCGTCGGCGCCCAGTGATCTGCCACGGGCCGGGCGTGAGGTCCAGCACGAGATTGACGATCCAGATGATCAGGGTCGCTGCGACCAAGGTCCAGAAGCCGTGGATGTGGAAGCCGCCGACGATCGCCTTGGTGATCACGAGCATGAGCAATGAGACGAAGAACCAGGCCGCTCCCAACGTGAGGATCGCCAGCGGGAGCGTCACCAGCCGCAGGAGCGGCTTCAGCATCGTATTGAGCACTCCGAACACCGCGGCGGCCGCGAGCAGGGCACCGGCGCTCGCCACGTCGACGCGATGCAGCGCAGCCGCCACGACTGCGAGCACGAGCGCGTTCGTCAGCCACGAGATGCCGAGCCGCACGAGCAGCGACGGCGACGTAGCCGGCGTACCCTCACCGAGCGTCATGTCGTGCAGCGGTGGTGGAGGTCGAGGGCGTTTCCTGCTGGGTCGACACCGGTGATGAAGGGTGCGGATGTGGGTGCGGCGGTCATCGGGTAGCTCCTCGGACGCGGTGCAGGAAGTTCTACCAGGAGGACGCCGCACGGGCCGGCGACTGGTCGCGGGCGAGGGTCAAGGGACCTCGAGGTCAGAAAAGCTTCTCCGTGCGCTTGGTTTCGGCGACAATGCGGGGCCGCGATGGATGACGAGCTCTTCGACGCCGTACGTAGCGAGGCGTGCGCCGAGGGCCGGCCGGCGGATCGCGCTCGCCGGATCGCGGATCTCATTCGCCTCAGGACCCGTCGGCGCTGGATCGGCATCTACCGGGTGGAGGCTGACCGGGTGGTCAACCTTGGCTGGAGTGGCCCGGGGCCGCCCGCATATCCACGCTTTCCCGTGGATCGAGGTCTGACGAGTGCGGTGATCGATTCACGAACGACGGTGGTCTCCAACGATGTCGCGAGCGACCCACGCTACCTCGCGGCGCTGCAGTCAACGGGCTCCGAGCTGATCGTGCCGGTCCTCATCGCCGGACAGGTCGTCGGGACGCTCGACGTGGAAGATGGGCGCCAACGGGCCTTCGACGAGGACGATCGTGTGATCTTCGAGAGGCTCGCGGCCGCGCTCCGCGATCTCTACATACCCTAAGGTAAGGGCGCGCGAGCCCTACCTAAATGCTCTGTGTCAGCGCCACCGCGCGCTGCCTCGCGGAGGCGAGGAGGATCTCGATCTCCGCGGGGGGCAGCGGCGGGGAGAAGAGAAAGCCCTGTGCCAGCGACAGGCGCATGCCCCGGAACTGATCGGCTTGACCTGGCTGCTCGATGCCTTCTGCGATCACGTCGAGCAGCAGGCTCTCCCCGAGGTTGATGATGCCGTGGACCAGCTTGGCCTTGTCGGGGTCACGGTCGATCCCGTCGACGAACGATTTATCGATCTTCAGGATGTCGATCGGGAAATGACGCAGATGCGATAGCGATGAGTAGCCGGTCCCGAAGTCGTCCACCGCGATCCGTAGTCCCAGCGCCTTGAGGCCCTCGAGCTGGGCCAAGACCTCGTCGCGGTCGCCAAGCAGCAAGCCCTCGGTGATCTCGAGCGCCAGTGACTCTGGGGGCAGCTCGGTGGCGCGCAGCACGTCGCGCACCGTGCGGATGAAGTCGGGCTCACTGAGCTGGCGGGTGGACACGTTGACGCTCAGCTGCAATGGCTGATCGGGGAACGCCAATTGCCACTGGCGAGCCTGAGCGCATGCCGTCTGGAGGATCCAGAGACCGAGCGCAACGATCAAGCCCGTCTCCTCCGCGACAGCGATGAACTGATCCGGCGCGAGACGCGAGCGAGTCGGATGCCGCCAGCGGACGAGTGCCTCGACGCCAACGATCCGTCGGGACTCGAGCTCCACGATGGGCTGGTAGTCGAGCTCGAACTGTCCGGCGTCGACGGCGGCCCGCAGCTCTCCCGTCAGCTCGAGACGCTCCAGCACCCGGCGGTGCATGCTCGGCTCAAACGCGCGAATTGACGCCTTGCCGTCGGCCTTGGCGGCGTACATCGCCATATCGGCGTTGCGCAGCAAATCCTCGTCGCCGGTGGCGCCGGCCCACAATGCCAGTCCCATCGAAGCGGTCACCCCAAGCTCGCGGCTGTCGATCAGGAACGGGAATGCGAGCGCATCGAGGATCCGGTGCGCGAGGACCCGAGCCTCGCTCTCATCGGCCTCGACGAGGACCGCGAACTCGTCCCCACCGAGTCGCGCTGCGGTGTCCGTGGGCCGCAGGATGGCGCGAATCCGCAGGGCCACCGCTTTCAGCAAATCGTCGCCGCGAGCGTGCCCAAGGCTGTCGTTGACCGTCTTGAAATCGTCGAGGTCGAGGAACATGACCGCGAATGAGCGTCCACGTCGGTGCGCGATCGAAAGGGCGTGCGAGAGCCGATCCTCGAACAGGGCGCGGTTCGCAAGCCCGGTCAGTGAGTCGTGGAACGCTTGATGGCGCAACTCGTCCTCGAGCGCCTTGCGCTCGGTGACGTCGCGCAGGCTGAGCACGAGACCCCGGACCGCCGGATCATCGACGCGGTTATCGACCACGGTCTCGACCGTTCGCCACCCGCCCGCGGCATGGCTGAACCGTGCACTGAGCGTGTGGTTTCCCGGCCGCTCCAACGTCGCCGTCAGGAAGTGCTCGACGAGCAACACGTCATCGGGGTGGACGATCGTCGTCAGCGGCCGTCCGATCACCGCATCGGCGTCATGGCCGAGGACCCGCTTGACCGAGGCGGCCTGCCACCGCACCAAAAGGTCCGCTCCGATGACCGTCACGACGTCAGTCGAATGCTCGACGAGCGCCCGCAGACGCGCCTCGCTGCGGATCTCGATCGCATGCCGCTCGGCCTCGACCGCACCCTTTCGCCGGAGGCGCTCGAAACGCGCGCTGATCATCAACAGCGCGATCAGCCCGAACGCGAGCGACCCGACGAACGCGGTCTGCGCGTTCGCGGAGGCTCGGTCGGCGACGCCCCGCTCATGTGTCGATGCGCTCTGCGCGTCGTCGTCCAATCGATTGAGCACGGGGCTGAATCGGACCTGCTCATCATGGAGCGCGACCGTGAGCAACTGACCCTTGGCGGCGGCAAGCGTCTGCAGGCCGAGCACGAACAGTGCCTGTGCGTCGCGCTGCAGGGTCGCAGTCTGTGCGTCGGGCTCGAGTGAGCGCAGGTCCTCGAGTGCGCTGCTGAGCTGTGCCCACGTGGCGAAGCCGCTCGCGACGAGCGCGGGACTCAGTCGCACACGACGGGCGCGGCCTGCCAGCGCATCAGCGAGGGCCTGTGCTCTGATCGCGTTGAGCTGCTGACTCGAAGCCTTGATCGTCTCGACCAACACCTCCGCTCGACGGTGATGGTCCGCGTTCTCGCGCGCCATCTCCGCGATGGTCACCATCGCGGTTGCCACGACGATGCCGGTCACCAGCAACAGCAGCTGGCGCCAGGAGGCGCTGGGCCGGGACAGACGCTTGGCGTACAGCACCCATCCGCGCCGGGCTGCGGACTGACGGTGCCTGAGGCTTGCCGAGCGGCGGTACTCCATCTGGGGCGTATCGGCCTACGTGGTGGCGAGCACGAGGCCGTGGCGGAGTTCTGGCCTGATGGTGCCCGCCCGGGACTCAGACGCGGCCTCGGATCCTCAAGCAGGCGCCGAGGCCGGCTGCGGCGGCGGCTCGGAGTGGGCTCGCGCCGTCGTCGGCAGGAGGATCTCGAACACCGCGCCACCGTCGGGCGCGTTGCTCGCCATGACCGAGCCACCGTGCTGTTCGGCGACCTGCCGGACGATCGCCAGGCCGAGACCGGAGCCCTGGCGGCCGCGCGCGTTGACCCCGCGATAGAAGCGGTCGAAGACGTGGGGGAGATCCTCAGGATCAACCCCAGCGCCGTGGTCGCGGACGCGAACGCCGGTCGCGTCGACCCGAATCTCGACGGTCGTTCCCGCGTACGTGTGCCGGGCGGCGTTGTCGAGCAGGTTATTGACCGCGCGCGAGAGGCGCTCGGGGACGCCGTCGACGACGACGGGCTCGAGCCGGGTGTCGAAGACGATCCCCGGGGCATTGCGGCGAGCGCGGTCGACAGCGTCCTCGACGATTCCGTCGAGCCTGACGTCGTCCGCGGCCTCGATCGGCTGGTCGCCGCGCGCCAGCTCGATCAGGTCGCCGACGAGCGCGCTCAGCTCTTCGCTCTGCTCGACCACGTCGGACAGGAGCCGCTCGCGATCCTCGTCGGTGAGCGCGCCGCCCTGGAGCAGCACCTCGACGTTCGTGCGGAGGCTGGTGACCGGGGTGCGGAGCTCGTGCGAGGCGTCGGCGACGAGCTGGCGCTGAGCGCGCACGGATTCGTCAACCGCGGCGCGTGAGGTCTCGAGCCGGTCGAGCATCGCGTTGAAGCGGGTCGCGAGCTGACCCACCTCGTCGTCGGCGCGCACCTGGATGCGCGTCGTCAGGTCCTCGGTCTCGCCGATGTGCTCCGCAGCCTGGGCGACCTCGCCCAAAGGTGCCAGCACGCGGCGGGCGGCGAGCCGGCCGAGCATCGCGGCAAGCGCGATTCCCGCGGCGCAGAGGATCAAGAGCATGAGCCGCAGGTTCGAGAGGATGCTGTCGACCTGACCAAGGGGGCGCGCGAGCTCGACCGCGCCGGTCGTGGTCTGTCCGTTTGCGAGCTGGAGCGTGACCGGGACGGTGATCAAGCGCAGATGGCTGCCGCCGACCTCCACGTCGGAGAGGTACTTGCCGGCGCGGCCCGATGCGACGGACGTCGTCATCGCCGTCACCGGCAACGTGACATTTGTCCCCGTTACCGGCTCTACGGCTCCGTCTGCGGCCACAATCTGGGCGTAAGGCGCCGGTCCGCCGGCGCTCGGCGGGATAGCGGGAAGGTCGCGGCTGACGATCGCGCGAATACCGGCCTGCTGCACTGCCGCCGCCTGCGCCGTCAGCGCATCATCCACCTGCCCCCGCAGCTGGTGGCGGACCTCGAAATAGCAGATCGCCGCCACGAGCACGATCGCCACGCCGACCGCTGCGGCGGCGACGAACGCAAGTCGGCGACGCAGCGGCACCGCTCCCCCTCAGTCCCGGAGCACGTAGCCCACGCCGCGGACCGTGTGGAGCAGTCGCGGCTCATCGCCTTCCTCGGTCTTGCGGCGCAGGTAGCCCATGTAGACACCGAGCGCATTCGACGTCGGCCCGAAGTCGTACCCCCACACGCGCTCGAAGATCGTCGTCCGGGTCAGCACCTGGCGGGGGTGCTGCATGAACAGCTCGAGGAGCAGGAACTCGGTGCGCGAGAGCTCGATCCGGCGCTCTCCCCGGTGGACCTCGTGCGCGACCGGGTCGAGGACGAGGTCGCCGTAGCGCAGGACCTCGCCCTCGTGGCCGTCGCCGGACCGGCGGAGCAGCGCCCGGAGTCGGGCCTGCAGCTCGCGCAGCGCGAACGGCTTGACCAGGTAGTCGTCGGCGCCGACGTCGAGTCCGGTGACCCGATCCTCGATCGCATCGCGAGCGGTGAGCATGAGAACCGGGGTGCGGTCACCCGCCTTGCGCAGGCGGCGACACACCTCCAGACCGTCGAGGCGCGGCATCGCGACATCTAGGATCATCGCGTCGACAGGCGACTCCGCGAGCAGATCGAGAGCCTCTTCGCCATCGGCGGCGAGGGACACGTCGTGGTGTTCGAGTCGCAGCGCGCGCTCGAGCGCCCGCCTGACGGCAGGCTCGTCATCGACTACCAAAACGCGCGCCATGGCCAGATGATGGCGTGTGCGGGTAAAAGTTGCCGAAGAAGCGCCTTACGCGCTCTTGTCGGCCTTGCGCACCAGCGTCTCGTGGACGGTAGCCGCGACGTGGTCCGGCGTGATTCCCAGCTGCGCCATGACCTCATCGCCGGGCGCCGAGGCTCCGAATCGGTCGATCGCAACGCTCGCGTTCGCCCAGCGCGACCAGCCCATCGACACACCCGCTTCGACCGAAACGGTCTGGGTTCCTGGCGGCAGTATCTCGTCCTGGTAGCCCCGGTCCTGCTCCTCGAACAGCTCCCACGACGGCATCGAGACGACGCGCACCGAGACGCCCTGCTCGCTCAGCTTCAGCTGAGCCGCCAGCGCCACGGAGACCTCCGAGCCGGTCGCGACGACGATCGCGTCGGCCGCGTCGCCGGGAGCCTCGGCAAGCACGTAGGCGCCCTTCGTCGGGCCGTCGCCCACGGCGTCGGGGGGGAGGACCGGAAGGCCCTGACGGGTCAACAGCAGGCAGACGGGACCGCGACCGGGCTCGCACGCAACGCGCCATGCCTGGGCCGTCTCGTTCGCGTCGCCGGGCCGGATCACGGTCAGTCCCGGGATCGCGCGCAGGGCGGCGTAGTGCTCGATCGGCTGGTGGGTCGGGCCGTCCTCGCCCAACCCGACGGAGTCGTGGGTGAAGACCCAGATCACGGGCAGTCCCATCAGCGCCGACAGGCGGATCGCGGGGCGCATGTAATCGGAGAAGACGAGGAACGTCCCGCCGTACGGTCGCACGATCCCCCCGTGCAGCGCGAGACCGTTGACCGCTGAGCCCATCGCGTGCTCGCGGACGCCCCAGTGGACGGTTCGCCCGAACGCTTCGCGGCTGAAGGAGTCCTCGCCCGGCAGGACCGCCAGGGTCGAGCCGGCCAGGTCGGCGGAGCCACCCACCATCGTCGGCAGCAATGGCGCGAGCGCGGTCATCGCCTTGCTCCCGGCGGCGCGAGTGGCGAGCGTGGGCGCGTCCCCGGGATCGAACCGCGGCAGCGCGGCGTCGAGTCCCGGCTCGGGCAGCCCGGCCCACGCGCGCCCCCATTCGGCCGCGAGATCCGGGTGCTCTGCCTTCCAAACGGCGAACCGAGCCTCCCAGTCATCCTGGAGCAGCGCGCCCCGCTCGAGGCACGGTGCGTAGGCCTCGCGTACGGCCGCGGGAACGACGAAGCGGCCGTCGGGATCCCAACCGAGCACCTGTTTCGTCGCCCGCACCTCATCCTTGCCCAAGGCCGAACCATGGGCACCGGAGGTGCCTTGCTTGGTCGGCGCCGGGTAGCCGATGATCGAGCGCACGCGGATCAACGACGGCCGCCCCTCCTCCGCGATCGCGGCATCGACGGCGGCCTGCAGCTCGTCGAGGTCGTTCACGTCCTGCACCGCGAGGGTATGCCATCCATAGGCCCGGAAGCGCGCTTCCACATCCTCCGAGGCGAAGCTCAGCGCGGTCGTGCCGTCGATCGTGATGCCATTGTCGTCGTACAGGTAGACGAGCCGGCCCAGTCCCAGGTGGCCGGCCAGTGAAGCGGCCTCGGCGCTGACGCCCTCCATGAGATCCCCATCCGAGCAGATCGAGAAGACGCGGTGGTCCATCACCTCGGCGCCGTAACGCTGGCGCAGGAAGCGCTCGGCCATCGCCATCCCGACGCCGTTCGCGAAGCCCTGACCGAGTGGGCCCGTCGTCGTCTCGACGCCCGGCGTGAGCACGTGGCCGAACACTCGCTCCGGGTGGCCTGGGGTACGGGATCCCCACTGGCGGAAGCGCTCGAGCTCGGACAGCGGCAGGTCGTAGCCGGTCAGGTGAAGGATGCTGTAGAGCAGCATCGAGCCGTGTCCCGCCGAGAGCACGAAGCGGTCCCGGTCCGGCCAGTCGGGATCGGACGGATTGTGTCGGAGCACGCGCGTGTACAAGAGGTGGGCGACCGGCGCCATCGCCATCGGCAGCCCGGGATGGCCGGAGTTGGCCTGCTCGACGGCGTCCATCGCCAGACAGCGGATCGTGTCGACGCAGAGACGATCGAGCTCGCTGCTCCGGAGATCGTCCGAGAACGAGCCCTGTTCCGGGAGTCCGACGCTCACGACGCCGCTTCTCGCGCCGGCACGGCAGCGATCGACGCCGGCTCGCGCCGATGCGTCGTTCGGGCGCCGGCGCCTCCGAGCGCGAGCGCGGCGGTCGCCGTGGCCAGGTGATACAGCACAAGCAACTGCACGAGGGCGAGGGACTCGGATCGGTTCAGCTGGGTGCCGACCGTGAACTCCCCGAGCCTTCCCGCGCGCAAATGGCTGGCGAAGTGCATCCGGTGCCAGATCGCCTCCTCGATCCCCGCCGCCTGCTCTTGATCGATGAGGCCGGGAATCACGACCAGACGGTCGCGTCCCTGATCGACCATCGAGATCCCGTCGGAACCGCCCGAGACGAGGGGGGAGAGGTCGGGGTGGGGCAGGTCCGGACCGAGGATGAGCTGAGCGTCGAGCTCGTTGGCCTCGTCGCTCTTCCCGGGCGCGAACGAGACGACGATGTCCGCGTAGCGCCGCTGCGGTCGGATGAAGGCCTCGGAGTCCGGCTCGCGCCGGTCGAGCTCAGCGAGCACCTGGTCGGTCGTGTACCCCCGACGCGTGCAGTCGCGCTGCACCTTCCACTGGCGCCGGATCTCCTCGGGAGGGTTGAGGAAGACGCGAACGTCGTAGCAGTCGCGCATCTCCGATGTGTAGTAGCCGAGCAGACCCTCGATGATCGTGAAGCGGGCCGGGTCGATGTACACGGGTGGATCGAAGCTGCCGTCCGTATGGCGGTAGACCGGCTTCAGGATCGCGTCGCCGCGGCTCAGGTGGGCGATGTCCTGGGCCATGATGTCCATGTAGTTGCAGTCCGGATCGAGCGGCGTGATGTTCAGCTCGGCTCGCTGTGCGCGGTCATAGCGGTGATAGTCGTCCGTGCAGACGTGGGTGACGTTGTCTTCGCCGAGCAGACGGACGAGCCCTCGCGTGAAGGTCGTCTTGCCGGTCGCGGAGTCGCCGACGACGCCAAGGATGACGGGACGTGCCATGGCTCGTTCCTCTCAGACCTGAGCGCCCGCCGCGCTCGGTGGGGTCTCGTCGTGCCGGTCGAGTCCGAATACGCTGCTCTTGAGTATGTCTTCGGGCTCGATCCGAACGAGATCCTCGCGCGTCGGCATCAATCCGTCGAGCGTTGCTTCGTAGATGCGGTTGGCGTGTCGCAGCCGCGCGCGCTCGACCGCGTTGCGGACGCTCCGGGCGTGGGCGAAGAGCGGTCGCTGCATGCGACGCTCGAGGTAGGCGCGCAGCGCCTGCTCGGCGCCGGGCCCGAACTCGTAGTCCTCGGCTCGCACCATCATCGTCGCGATCGCCAGCAGCTCGTCGACCGTGTAGTCAGGAAAGTCGATGTGATGGGCGACGCGCGAGCTCATCCCCGGGTTGAGGCTGAAGAAGTCGTCCATCCGGTCCTTGTAGCCGGCGAGCACGACGACGAGTCGGTCGCGCTCGTTCTCCATTACTTGGAGCAGGATCTCGATCGCCTCGACGCCATAGTCGCGCTCGTTCGCGGGCCGGTAGAGGTAGTACGCCTCGTCGATGAAGAGAACGCCTCCGTAGGCGCGCTTGAGCACCTCCTTGGTCTTCGGCGCGGTATGGCCGACGTACTGGCCGACGAGGTCGTCGCGGGTAACGGCAATGACCTTGTTGTGCTCGATGTAGCCGAGGCGATGCAGGATCTCCGCAATCCGCATCGCGACGGTCGTCTTGCCCGTGCCCGGATTGCCCGTGAACGACATGTGGAGGGTCGGCCGGGCGGACGTGAGCTCGAGCTCACGACGCAGCCGATCGACCAATAGCAGGGCTGCGATCTCACGGATCCGCGTCTTCACCGGTGCCAGCGCGACCAGATCCTGGTCGAGCTGGCCGAGCACCGTCTCGATCTCGGCGTCGCGAAGAAGCTGCTCGACCTTCTGTCGCTCCGGCTCGACGCTGCCGTTGGTCGGCACGGGCGTCGTGTGCGCCGCTGACTGCTGCATCTGAGAGCTCGCCGGGGTCAGTCGCCGTCGGACTCGTCGCTCGACGGCGCCGCGCTCGCGCCGTTCGCCGCCGCGACGTTCCCGTAGCGCCTGCCCACCGGCTTCTCGGTGGCGTACGAGTGCATCTGGTAGCGGATCGTACGGTCGTGGGACTCGATCCGGTTGAGGCGGAAGCCGGGCTCGTCCGCCGGGCGGTTGACGATGAAGCTGAGCGCCGTGGTCTGGCGTCCGAGTGAGGCGTCGTACGCGATCACCTTGATGTAGTGGTTCGGGAACGCCTCGCGGCAGGCGCGCACCTCGCGCATGAACTGCTCGGCCTCCTCGACCGGCAGGTCGAACATCGGCTCGCCCCAAAGCTCCCAGTAGGAGTTGCGCGGATGCGGGTCGTCGGTGTATTCGACGTTCATCGCCCAGCCGTGGTCGAGTGAGTAGGCGATCTGGGCCACGATCTGCTCGTCCGTGAAGTCGGGGAGGAACGAGAACGCTCCTTGAGTGATTCGCATGAGCTGTCTTCCTCCCGTTTCAGCCGACCGTCGGGGTAACCACGTAGTCGGGCGTGTCTGTCGATTCGAAGTTGAAGGTGATGTCCTTCCATACCTGGAGGGCGGCGTTCAGCTCGGGGCAGCCCTTGGCGGCCTTCTCGAGGATGTCCGGACCCTCGTTGAAGTAGTCCTTGCCCTCGTTGCGGGCCTGGATGATCGCCTCGACGGCGACGCGGTTCGCGGTCGCGCCCGCGGCGACGCCCATCGGGTGGCCGATCGTGCCGCCACCGAACTGGAGCACCACGTCCTCGCCGAGGTACTCGAGCAGCTGGTGCATCTGGCCGGCATGGATGCCGCCCGAGGCGACCGGCATCACGCCCGGCAGCGACATCCAATCCTGATCGAAGTAGATACCCGTCTCCGGGTTCTCGGGGATGTGGTCCAGGCGCAGCGTGTCGTAGTAGCCCCTGATCATCAGCGGGTCGCCCTCGAGCTTGCCCACGACCGTGCCGGCGTGGACGTGGTCGACGCCGAGCAGGCGGACCCACTTGGCGATGACGCGGAACGACACGCCGTGGGTCTTCTGCCGCGTGTACGTGCCGTGGCCGGCGCGGTGAAGGTGGAGGATCAGCCCGTTGCGCCGCGCCCACTTCGACATCGACTGCATCGCCGTGTAGCCGACGGTCAGGTCCATCATGATGATCACGCTGCCGAGCTCCTTGGCGAATTCGGCGCGCTCATACATCCCTTCCATATCGGCGGCGGTGACGTTCATGTAGTGACCCTTGACCTCACCTGAGGACGCCGCTGCCCGTTCTACGCCCTCGATCGAGTAGAGGTAGCGATCGCGCCAGCGCATAAACGGCTGCGAGTTGATGTTCTCGTCGTCCTTGGTGAAGTCGAGTCCACCTCGAAGCGCCTCGTACACGACGCGCCCGTAGTTCTTGGCAGACAGGCCGAGCTTGGGCTTGATCGTGGCGCCGAGCAGGGGCCGGCCGAACTTGTCCAGGTACTCGCGCTCCATCACGATCCCGTGCGGCGGGCCCTGAAAGGTCTTGACGTAGTGCTTCGGGATGCGCATGTCCTCGAGGCGGAGCGCCTTGAGCGCCTTGAAGCCGAAGACATTGCCGATGATCGAGCTCGTCAGGTTCGCGATCGAGCCCTCTTCGAAGAGGTCGATGTCGTAGGCGATCTTGGCGATGTACTCACCCTCGCGACCAGGGACGGCCTGGACGTCGTAGGCCTTGGCCTGGTAGTGCTCGTGCGCGGTGAGCCGGTCGGTCCAGACGACGGTCCACGTCGCCGTGGAGGACTCGCCGGCGACGGCTGCCGCGGCCTCGATCGGATCGACGCCGGGCTGCGGCGTGATCCGGAACGCGCACAGGATGTCGGTGTCCTTGGGCTCGTAGTCGGAGTCGTAGTAGCCCATCTCCGCGTACGGAGTGACTCCGGAGGCCCAGCGGTCCTTCTTGGTTTCGGTAGTTGCTGCCATCACCGATCCTTGCTCTCGTTCGTCGCGGAAGCCACTTCTTGGCCTCCTTACTGTCGCTCTGGCAAACAAGCTAGAGGCGACCATCATAAAAGTCAAGGAATGATTTTTCAGATACACATTGGATTAACTCTAACCATTTCTTGACTGCCGGAGGCGCATTTCCTGCCTGTAACTGACTGTGTGGGGAGGCCCTCCGCGTGCGTGCGGAGGGATTCTCCGCGTGCGTGGGAAGGAGACCCTCCGCGTGCGGATCCGCTCTCACCCGGATGGACGACCGCCCGCGCCGCGACGGTTACACTCATAGATCAAGACGTGAGATCTGAAAGCAAACCTTTGCGGTTGCTTGATGTCCAACGTCGCACCTCCGTGCCTCCGTCGCGTGCCGGCCGATGTTCCTTCTGCCGGCGTGACGTTTCCCGACCCAGGAGCGATTCATGCCACTCGTTGGACTTCGACCCCGATGCGTCACGCGCGCGGCGCGCGCGTGCATGGCCCGTTGATCGACGTCGCCTTCACACCGGCGGATGCGAAAGCGGCCGACGTCGCCGTGGTCATCGACGTGCTTCGGGCGACCACGACGGCGACCCAGGCGCTCGCCTCCGGATACCGCCGCGTGCTCTGCGTCGACAGTCTCGAGCGGGCACTGCGGATGCGTGCTCGCGGTCGCGTGCTCGCGGGTGAGCACCACGGCAAGATGCCGCAGGGATTCGATCTCGGCAACTCGCCCCGCGAGGTGGAGCACGAGTGCGGCGAGGAGCTCGTGCTCGCGACCACGAACGGCGCCCCGACGATCGTGGCGGCCTCTCGCCGGGCGCCGCTGGTGCTCCTGGCCTGCCTGCTCAACCTCGCGGCCGTCGCCGCGGAGCTCGACGGCGCGGACGTCCAGATCGTCTGCTCGGGCACGTACGGCGCGACCGCGCTCGAGGACGTCTACGTCGCCGGTAGGCTGTGCGCCCTGCTCACCGGGGCACGCACCGACGCCGCCCTCGTAGCCGAGGCGCTTGTGAAGGCTCATCCGAACGCATACGACGTGCTCGCCTCGAGCGCGAACGGCCAGGCCCTCATCGCTGCGGGGCTCGGGGACGACATCGCCGACTGTGCGCGCGAGTCGACGCTCGACCTCGTGCCCCGGGTCGAGCGCACGCGACCAGGTCTCGCGATCGTGGTCGGCGACGCGACCACCCCCGCTGGAGTTGACGTAGCGGCTAACGTCGGGGACGTGGACGAGCCCATCAACCCCCGCTCGGACCGCGCGAGCGAGCCGCAACCGACCAGCTGAGGATCTCGGGTCCCATGCCGCGTCCGATCATGCTGGGCGTCGTCGGCGACTCCGGCGTCGGTAAGACGACGCTGACGCGCGGGCTCGTGCGGATCCTCGGAGAAGCCCAGGTGACGCGGGTGGCCGCCGACGACTACCACCGGTATGACCGCCGGCAGCGGCTCGAGCACGGCGTCACCCCGCTGGCCCCGGAAGGCAACCGCCTCGACATCCTCGAGCAGCACCTCACCCATCTCCGCGCCGGCCAGCCGATCCTCAAGCCCGTCTACAGGCACAAGGACGGCATCTTCCTGCCATCGCAGTATCTCCGTCCCGCCCAGTTCACGATCGTCGAGGGGATGCTCGGGTTCCATACCGCGGCGATGCGTGACATCTACGACGTCCGCGTCTACCTGGCGCTGCCGGAGGAGCTTCGACGAGACTGGAAGGTGCAACGCGACTGCTCGCGACGCGGCTACACGACTGACGCGGTGCTTGCCGAGCTCGACCGGCGCGAGGGCGACGCCGAGGTCTACATCAGGCCCCAGCAGCGCTACGCTGACATCGTTGTCTCCTTTGCGCCGGGGGTGAACGGCGATCAGGACCGACTCGACGCGAACGTCAAGATGCGACCCGGGCTTCCGCATCCCGATCTATCACCCTTCGTGAATGAGGACGGCGCGGGGATCACCCTCACTGAGCAGCGGTCCGAGACCCACCTACACGTCCCCGGTTCGATCGCCCCCGACCGCGCCGCGGCGATCGAGGAGGCGGTGTGGGACCGCATGCACTTCGCCAGCCATCTGCGCACCGAGAGGTTGGGCGAGTTCACGGTCGGCACCCAGCTCCACCGATCCGAGTCGCTGGCGATCGTGCAGGTGCTGATCCTCTACCAGCTCGTCACCGCCCGCGCGGCCGTGGCGCTCGGCGGTCTCGGCGTCCGCGTGGACCAGCCGCACTAGCCGGCCCTCAGCGGCAGGAGCTGGCGCTCAGCGGCAGGCGAGCTAGCCCTCGGGCGCGAGTGTCGTCCTGACGAAGCTCACGAACGCCGCGACCGGAGCTCTGACCGGGCCGACCGCCGAGTGCAGGACGAACCACGGGCGCGGCGGCGGCGGGTCTTTCAGCGTCAGCTCCCCGAGGAGGCCCGCCGCGAGCTCAGCCTCCGCGGCGGCGCGGGAGAGCAGCGACACCCCGAGGCCCACGCGGGCTGCCTGCTTGATCGCTCCGTTGGAGCCGAGCGTCAGCGTCACGGGCGTCAAGTTACGCTCGGCGAGATACTGCTCGCAGAGCAAGCGCGTGCCGGAACCCTGCTCGCGCAGGAGCCAGGCGCGTTCGGCGAGCGCGGCGACGCTGATCGGCCCGGCGCCCACGAGCTCGTCGTCCGGCGAGGTGATGCAGACGATCTGATTGTCCATGATCGGCAGCGCGATCAGACGATCGTCCGCGGGCGGCCGTCCCGTGATCGCGACGTCGGCGGCATGTGCGAGCACGTGCTCGAGTACGCGTTGGCGGTTACCGACATCGAGGGCGAGCTCGAGCCCCGGATGCTCCTGCCCGAAGGCGCGCATCAGTGGCGGGACGAACGACTCGGCCGCGGTGGTCACCGCGGCGATCTTCAGCTTGCTCGCGGCGACCGCCGCGGCCTCGCGGGCCGCACGACGTCCCTGCTCCAGGAGTCCCATGACGTCTTCCGCGTAGGGCGCGAACGCGGTTCCGGCGTCGGTCGGGCGGATCCCGCGACCCGCACGCTCGAACAGCTCCGAGCCGAGCTCGCGGGAGAGCGCGGCGATCGCTGCGGACACCGACGGCTGCGTGACGATGAGCTCGTCCGCCGCGGCGGTGACCGAGCCGCCGCGAACGACGGCGAGGAAGGCAGTGAGCTGCGTAACTGTGATCGCCATGTCTCTGTGATTGAAGACTATGGCACGAATGGAAGCTACTATGAACTGAAGCTGCTTCGGCTCGGCCGCGAAGCTACCAGGACCGGCGATAGCCGCTGCTCAGCTCGGCCGCACGCCTTCTCCAGGGCGGTTCGACGTCGTACTTGCGGCGGATGGTGCGCTCGCGGAAGTACCTGAGCACCGGACCGTAGGTGAACCGAGCGGCGTTCGTGTACAGGGTGACCAGGCTGATGTTCTCGGCGAAGGGCATGTATTTGTCCGGGAATCCAGGCATCGTGCACGCCATACAGACGCCACCGACGTTCGGGCAGCCACCGATGCCATTGACCCAGCCGCGGATCGGGACATTACATTTGACCACCGGGCCCTTGCAGCCGAGCTTCACCAGGCAGCCGGGCTCACCGAGGCTCTGGGCGAACCGGCCTTGCTCGGCGAAGCCGACGCGATCGCAGCTCTCGTGGACCGTGCGCCCGAAGATCCGTCGCGGCCGCCCTTGCTCGTCGAGCTCGATCGGGGGGCCCATCCCGATCAGGTGCAGGACGAGGCACAGCAGCGTCTCGGTGATGTTGTCGGGCTGAGCCGGACAGCCCGGCAGGTTGACGATCGGGAGCTCGAGACGGGACACCCAGTCCCAGCCCAGATAGTCGCGCAGACCCATCGCTCCCGTCGGGTTGTTGCGCATTGCGGGGATTCCGCCATAGGCGGCGCAGGTGCCGAGCGCGAGCACCGCGGCGGCACGAGGCGCGAGACGGTCGATCCAGGTGCACGTGGTGATCGGTTGGCCCGTCGCCGGGTCGATGCCGAACGCCGCCCAGTGTCCGTCGCCGTTGACCTCCTCGTTGGGGATCGCGCCCTCGACCACGAGGACGAAGGGATCGAGCTTGCCGGCGGCGGCATCGACCCAGGCGCGCATGAACTCCGCGCCGGTCTCGTAGGCGAAGAACGGGTTGTAGATGATCACAGGCGGGATCCCGGGGAGCGCGCCCCGCAGCAGATCCTCGAGGCTCGGGTTGGTCGCCGCCGTCATCGACACGGTGTCGCCGTCGCAACCCAGCCCGCTGGTCATCCAGATCACATGCACCGGGCGCGCGTCTGAGCGGACGGGGCGGGGCCCCGATATCGCCTCCCCTCGCACAATCAGCGCTCGCTGGCGATCTGCGATGTCCGTTGGCCGCTCATCCGCCTGAGGCCAGCTTCCGGCCCGTGGACCGACGGGTGGGACCGGTCCGGTCGCCGATGCGGGTCGTCTTCTCGATCAACGATTCGAGGTGGTCCGCGACGGTGCCGTGGAGATGCCAGTCGCCCGCGGTTCCGGTGACCACGCCTGCCTGCGCGAGTCGCCCGAGCGCGTGCGAGATCGACGGGCGTTCGGCCCCGACCAGCTGGCCGAGCATGCGGTGGGTGAGCGGAAGCGAGACGCGGATGCCCGCCGGCTCGACACGACCCCAGCGCGCCGCTAGGTGCCAGAGCAAGAGCACGAGGCGCACCTCGAGCCGCGGCTGGGAGGTGATCGCCCGCAGCACGTCCAGATCGGCGATGCGCCGGCCGGCACGTTGCAGCAGAGCCTGGACGATCTGAGGCCAGGGTCGGATGCGTTCGGCGAACTCGGCGTCGAGCAGGGCGAACCGGGTCGGGCAGAGCGCGCGCCAGGCGTCGGTCCGCTCGATCAGATCCTCGGCCAGGGGGCAGGCAGGCTGGATCAGATCGCCGGGCCCGATCAGCTCGGTCGCGGTCCGGTTACCGACGCGGGCATCGATCGCGATCAGCCCGTCGAGGACCAGCAGGCCGAGGCCGCCGCGGGCGGCGCTGAACCAGCCCGAGAGATCGCAGTCGCCGACCTCGGCCACGAGAACCCGTGCCGTCGCGACCTGGCGCGCAGCGAGGCGCATGCGGACGTCGAACTCCTGCGCGAGATCGTCGTCGGCGTCGAGCAAGTAGGCATACAGGGCCGGCGACGCCGGCTGGCGTCGGGCGACGTGCGAACGGCCGGACCATGGAGCAGCTTGTCTCGTGGCGGCCTCTCGATCTTCAGTGGATATGGCGCTGCCTCTCCGCAACCCCTCGGTCACCAGGTGCCTGCGGCGCAGTCTACGCCTGCGGCCCCAAGCGTGCCGAGGTCCGAGAGCGCGACTCGCCTCGGGGCGCGCGCACGCTTTTTCTCATTGGGTACACGCCTTTTTTCACTGAGTACCTGCCCGCTCGCGTGAGAGTCCACAATGACGTAACGGGCATTACCGAGGTTCCACACAGGCCGCTCGCGGCCTGGTAGAACGGAACCTGTCGTGGTAGAACGGCAGTCGGCCGTGGCAGAGCTACGGCCGGGTTTCACGGTCACGCACGTAGTAGGCTGCGCCGCAGTCCTGGAAGAGTTAGGTTCCGAGAGGAGATACGACAACCGTATGTGCTTAGCGATACCGGGTCAGATCATCGAGATCGTCGATGACGAGAACAGGTTGGCGAAGGTCGACGTCGCCGGTGTACGTCGGAACGTGAACATCGGTCTGCTGGATGCAGACGGCTCCGGAGTCGGACCCGGCGACTGGGTTCTCATCCATGTCGGGTTCGCAATCTCCCAGGTGGACGAGGAGGAGGCGCGCGCGACGCGCGACCTGCTCGAGCGCATGGGCGCAGACTACGAGCAGGAGCTCGAGGAACTGAAGGCCAGCGTGATCGAGTGATCGCCGACCAGGCAACCGTCCCGAGCTGCGACGAGCACCACTGCATCACCTGTGGCGACGACGGCGATCCGATGACCGTGGTGCGGGTGGACGCAGATCGAGGGCTGGCGTTGTGCGCCGACGGCGACGGTGCGCGACACACGATCGAAACGGCGTTGGTGGAGCCGGTGAGCCCCGGCGACCTGATCCTCGTGCATGCCGGCACGGCGATCGCGGCGCTCGCCCCGGACGACAGCGAGGCGGCCGCATGAACTGCGTATGCGAGCGCCGCGACGACAGCGAGGTGGGCGGATGAAGTACGTCGACGAGTACCGCGACCCCGACCTGGGCCGTGCTCTCTCCGGCGAGATCCTCGCCCTGGTCGAGCCGGGCCGCCATTACAAGTTCATGGAAGTGTGCGGCGGCCACACGCATTCGATCTATAAGTACGGGGTGGACGACCTGCTGCCGTCCAACGTCGAGCTCGTGCACGGTCCGGGGTGCCCGGTGTGCGTGATCCCGATGGGTCGCGTCGACGACGGGATCGCGCTCGCCCACGAGGAGGGCGTCATCTTCACCTGCTTCGGCGACATGATGCGGGTGCCCGGCTCGAACGGCAGCCTGCTCGAGGCCAAAGCCGCGGGCGCGGACATCCGGATGGTCTACTCGCCGCTCGATGCCCTACGGATCGCCAAGCAGAACCCGGACCGCGAGGTCGTCTTCTTCGCGATCGGATTCGAGACCACGGCACCGTCGACGGCGTTGACGCTTCTCCGCGCGCGCGCGGAGAACGTCCCCAACTTCTCGGTCATGTGCAGCCACGTCACGATCGTGCCGCCGCTGCGCGCGCTGCTCGAGTCTCCGGATCTGCGGCTCGACGGCTTCGTCGGCCCCGGTCACGTCTCGACCGTCGTCGGCGCGCGGCCGTTCGAGTTCATCCCCGCGGACTACGGCAAGCCGATCGTGGTGGCCGGATTCGAGCCGCTCGACATCCTGCACGCGATCACGATGATCCTCCGCCAGCTCGCCGAGGGACGCTGCGAGGTCGAGAACCAGTACAAGCGCGTGGTCCCCTACGAGGGTAATCAGCGCGCACTCGAGGTCATGGCCGAGGTATTCGAGCTGCGACCCCACTTCGAGTGGCGCGGACTCGGCTTCATCTCCCACAGCGGGCTCAAGCTCTCCGAGGCCTACGCGGACCTCGATGCCGAGAAGCGCTTCAGCGTCCCGGGAGTGCGCGTCGCCGACCCGAAGGCGTGCCAATGCGGAGAGGTCCTCAAGGGCGTGATCAAGCCGTGGGAGTGCAAGGTGTTCGGCACGGCATGTACTCCCGAACGTCCGATCGGAACATGTATGGTTTCGTCCGAGGGCGCATGCGCCGCGTATTACAACTATGGCCGCTTCGCCCGTGAGCGGGAAGTCGTCTGATGCGGGGGCGAGTCCTCCGATGACCGATCAGGCGGCGGTTTCGGACCGCGAGGCCAAGATCCTCGGGATCATCGAGACGGCGCGCGGCAAGCGCGCGAAGTTCCGCGACAAGCAGATCAACATGTCGCACGGCGCTGGAGGCAAGGCGACGCAGAGCTTGATCGAGGGCGTGTTCGTGCCGGCGTTCGGTGGTGAGACCCTCGGCGCGATGGGCGACGCCGGAGCGGTCACGGTCGACGGGGTGGAGCTGGCGATGACGACCGACTCCTACGTCGTCAAGCCACTTCGCTTTCCTGGGGGCTCGATCGGCGAGCTCGCGGTCAACGGAACCGTCAACGACCTCGCGGTCTCGGGCGCACGTCCGATCGCGCTCACGCTCTCGCTCGTGCTCGAGGAGGGCCTCGACGCGGAGACGCTGCAGGAAGAGGTCGAGGCGATCGCGCGGACGGCCCGAGAGGCCGGCGTCGAGATCGTCGGCGGTGACACCAAGGTGGTCGAGCGCGGCTACTGCGACGGCATGTACGTCTGTACGACCGGAGTCGGTCACCGCGACCCGCGTGCGCGGCTGTCGCCGTCGTCGCTTCGTCCGGGCGACCGGATTCTGCTCTCCGGCTCGATCGGCGAGCACGGCACCGCGATCATGCTCGCCCGCAATCTGTTTGACCTCGATGCCTCGATCGAATCGGATACGCGTTCGCTGTGGCCGGCGGTCGATGCTCTGCTCGAGGCCGTCGGTCCCGATCTGCGCTGCCTGAGGGATGCCACTCGTGGCGGCGTGGCGTCGGTGCTCAACGAGCTCGCCCGGGCCTCATCGGTGGCGATGCTCGTGCGGGAAGCAGCCGTCCCGGTCCACCCGGCTGTGGCTGGCGCGTCCGAGATCCTCGGAATCGACCCAATGTACGTCGCCAACGAAGGCAAGTTCGTCGCTTTCGTCGCCCCCGAGGCGGCGGACGAAGCCCTCGAGACGCTACGCAAGGTAGACGGCTGTGAGGATGCGGCCGAGATCGGAGAGGTGCGGACGGAGCCGCCAGGGATGGTGCTGGTCGAGACAAGCTTCGGCGGCCGGCGAGTGATGGATCAGCTTGTGGGCGACCCCCTACCACGTATCTGTTGAGAGCGAGAGGAGACGGGATGGCAAGTCCGTTTGCAGGTCACAGACAAACAGAGGCGGTTACGGCTCACGTCCTCTGGATGACGACGGGACTGAGCTGCGAGGGCGATTCCGTGGCGATGACCTCGGCCACGAACCCGAGTCTGGAGGACATCATCCTTCAGGCCATCCCCGGTATGCCGAAGGTCGTGATCCACAACCAGGTCGTGGATTACGCCAACGGTGCCGACTATGCCCAGGCGTGGTTCGATGCCGAGCAGGGGAAGCTCGATCCGTTCGTGCTCTGCATGGAAGGCTCGATCGGTAACGAGGAGATCAACGGAGACGGCCACTGGACCGGCTTCTCGCAGAATCCCGACGGTCAGCCGATCACGATGAACGAGTGGCTCGACCGTCTCGCTCCCAAGGCCGCGGCCGTGGTCGCGATCGGAACCTGCGCCACGTACGGCGGCATCCCGGCGATGAAGGGCAATGCCACCGGCGCTATGGGCGTCCCCGACTACCTCGGCTGGAGTTGGAAGTCCAAGGCCGGTCTGCCGGTCGTCTGCATTCCCGGTTGCCCCGCGCAGCCGGACAACATGACCGAGGTGCTCCTGTATCTCGCGCTGCACCTCGCCGGCCTGGCGCCAGCGCCGGAGCTCGACGATGCGCTACGGCCGAAGTGGCTGTTCGGACGGACCGTCCGTGAGAGCTGCAACCGCGCCGGCTTCGCCGAGCAGGGCGACTTCGCGACCGAGTACGGCTCGGACCATCGCTGCCTGGTCAAGCTCGGATGCAAGGGCCCGGTCGTCAAGTGCAACGTCCCCGTCCGCGGCTGGGTCAACGGCATGGGTGGCTGCCCGAACGTCGGCGGCATCTGCATGGCATGCACGATGCCGGGATTCCCGGACAAGTACATGCCGTTCATGGACGAGGACAAGTACGGACGTGCGGCCGCAGGAATCATCCAGTACACGTACGGCCCGATCGTCCGGTACATGCGCAACCGGAACATCACCACCAACTACGACAAGGAGCCGGAGTGGCGCCAGAAGGGCCGCGCCCTCACCACCGGCTACGTCAAGAGGTGGTAACCCGATCTCGAGCTAGCGACACCCGCTGAGTTTCGTAATGACTTCAAGCCAAACGAGGAGCGAACTACATGGCGACTGTTGAGACGCCGAGTAAGGTCATGGTCAAGGAGATGTCCTGGGATCCGATCACTCGGATCGTCGGGAGCCTCGGTATCCATACCGAGATCGACTTTTCCAATCAAACGGTGCTGAAGTGCTACAGCACGTCGATGATCTTTCGCGGATTCGACATCTTCATGCGGGGCATCGACCCGCGTGATACGCACTTCATCACCAGCCGGATCTGTGGAATCTGCGGCGACAACCACTGCACCGCGTCCTGTCTGAACCAGAACATGGCGTACGGCGTCAAGCCGCCGCCACTAGGCGACCTGGCGTTCAACTGCGCCGAGGCTGCGGACTACATCTTCGACCACGCGATCTTCAACGACTGCATGGCGAATGTGGACTTCTGCGAGCAGATGGTCAAGGAGACCAACCCGTCGCTCCTGGCCAAGGCGGAGACCACCGCCGCTCCCGGCGGTGACATCCACGGCTACAAGACGATCGCCGACATCATGAGGTCGCTCAACCCGTTCACGGGCGAGTTCTACCTCGAGACGCTCCACGTGGCCCGCTACACGCGTGAGATGTACTGCCTGTTCGGCGGGCGCCACACCCATCCCTCGACGATCATGCCGGGCGGGTGCAGCGCGGACATCACGCACCAGACGTGCACCGATTACTACGTGCGCCTGATGCGCTACATGGACTACGTCAAGCGCAGCGTGCCGATGCACGACGACCTGTACGACTTCTTCCTCCAGGAGTTGCCCGGGTACGACATGGTCGGCTTCCGGGAGACCAACCTGGTCAACTGGGGCTGCTTCGACGACCCCGACTACGTCGACTACGACTACCGCAACATGACCGACTGGGGTCGCAAGCGCTACATCACGCCGGGCATCGCGATCAACGGCGAGCTGGTGACGACCGACCTGGTCGAGATCAACCTGATGATCCGGATCCTGCTCGGGTCGTCGTACTTCGATGGGTGGGAGAACGAGCCGACGTTCGTCGATCGCGACCCGCTGGGCAATCCCGTCGACAAGAACCACCCGTGGAATAAGGTGACCCTGCCGAAGCCGCAGAAGCGTGACTTCACGGACAAGTACACCTGGGTCGTCTCGCCGCGGGTCTACGACAAGCGCACCGACACGCACGTGTGCTGCGACACGGGCGGTGGTCCGTTCGCCCGCCAGTGGTGCACGGCGAAGGCCGGTCTGGTCGACTTCGGCTATGTCAAGGCGACGGGCCACTCGCTCCAGATGGTCCTGCCGCGCTCGCCCACGATGCCCGAGATGGAGCTCGAGTGGAAGGTGCCGGAGAAGTCCAACGCCGTCGAGCGTGACCGTGCGCGGACCTATCACCAGGCCTACGCCGCCCTCATCTGCATGCACAACGTCGAGCGTGCGATGAAGGAGGTCCAGGCCGGGCGGACCAAGAGCTGGAACAAGTTCAAGGTCCCGGACACCGCGGTCAGCTGCGGCTTCCACGAGGCGGCGCGCGGGGTGCTCTCGCACCACATGGTGATCCGTGACGGCAAGGTCGCGAACTACCAGCCGTACCCGCCGACGCCGTGGAACGCGAGTCCGCGCGACGTCTACGGAACTCCCGGACCCTACGAGGACGCGGTGCAGAACACGCCGATCTTCGAGGAGAACGGTCCGGACAAGTTCAAGGGCGTGGACATCATGCGTGCGGTCCGCTCGTTCGACCCGTGCCTGCCGTGTGGCGTGCACATGTACGACGGGCACGGACGCGTGACCAAGCAGCAGCACACGCCGACGGCGATGGCGTAGAGGTAAGCGATGACCGAGTCGACTGCCGCGCAGCAGAGCACGATCGCCTCCGGGTCCGGCGAGGACCTGGTCGCACGTGTGCAGGAATTGCAGGCGCGGCTCGACGCCGCGGGCGACTCGGCCACCCGGGAGGTGGCCGAGGAGCTCGTGGCGGCGGTCGTCCAGATGTACGGCGTGGGCCTGGAGCAGATCTTCAGCGCCCTCGCCGCCGACGGGGAGGCCGGCGAGCGGATCGCCGCCGGCCTCGCCGAGGATCCGGAGGTCGCCAGCCTGCTGCTGATTCACGACCTGCACCCGGTTCCGCTCGAGACCCGGATCCACGAGGCGCTCGAGAAGGTTCGTCCCTACATGGAGTCTCACGGCGGCAACGTCGAGCTGCTGAGCCTGCAGGACGGCGTCGCGCGGATCCGCCTGGAGGGGAGCTGCAGCGACTGCAGGGCGTCTTCGGTCACTCTCGAGCTCGCGATCAAGCAGGCGCTCGAGGAAGCGGCGCCCGACCTGTGGGGCCTCGAGGTCGAGGGCATCAACGAAGATCCGACCACGGGCATGCCGCTCCCCATGGCACCGGCGGCCACAGCCCCCACCGGCTTCGAGCTCCCCGTCTTCAATGTCGGTCCCGGCGCCGCGAACCCGCCCGTCGCCGCGACGCCCGCTGCACCGCCCCGCCCGCCGTCGTGGTACGACGTCGACGGAATCGTCGGGCTCGGGCTCCAGCAGGTCATCGCCACCGACGTCGAGGGCAACGGATTGGTGATCGCCAACGTCGATGGAACGCTGCTCGCCTATCACAACCGCTGCGCGGCCTGTGGTGGCGCGCTCGATCGCGGCGAGCTGTCGGCCGGCGCACTCGCCTGTCCGGAATGTGGGCGCTCGTACTTCCTCCCGCGTGCCGGACGCTCCCTCGACGGAGACAACCTGCAGCTGGAGCCAATTCCGCTGCTGCAGGAGCAGGGCCGCGTTAAAGTAGCCTTGGCGATATGACGGGAAACGGGAATGGCGTTCCCCGGCGCGAGCGCCGGCCGGTGGCGGACGCCGTCGCGGCGCGCCGCCGATCGCAGATGGTCTCGGGCCTTCGCGGGCTCGCTTCGAGGCCTGTCCGCGGCGCCCAACAAGGCAATGGCGCGAGCGCTCCTCCGCTCGCCAAGGAGGCTCCCAACGTCGAGCGCTGCGACCTCTGCGGCACGACGATCCCCGATGATCACCGCCACATGCTGAACATCGACGAGCGGCGGATCGTCTGTACCTGCGAGAGCTGCTGGGCGCTCCGTGGCGGCGACGCCGAATACCGTCCGGTCGGGAGCCGCACGGTCTGGCTGCCCGACCTGGATATGCCCGACGACGTCTGGGCCGGATTTCAGATCCCGATCGGGCTCGCGTTCTTCATGTTCTCGACGACGTCGGAGTGCGTCGTGGCGATGTACCCCAGCCCCGCCGGGGCGACCGAGAGCGAGCTGCATTTCGACACCTGGAACCGGCTGCTGGCGCTGAATCCCGGCCTGCAGCTCGAGGCCGACATCGAGGGACTGATCGCCAACCGGGTCGCGGACCCGCCCCTGTACGCGATCGCACCGATCGACCGCTGCTACGAGCTCACCGGCGCGATCAAGGCGAACTGGAGCGGCATCTCCGGCGGCACGGGTGTGGATGAGGCGATCGCGCTCTTCTTCGCCGATCTGAAGGCACAGGCGCGATGAGCCCACCAGACGACGAGGCCGTCAGCCGGCCGGGAAACGACGCCGCCGGCACGCTGGGAAACGGCGCCGCCGGCTCGCCGGGCAATGGTGCGCCGATCGCGGCGAGCGACCGCCCTCCCCACAGTCCGGGCAGCCGCGCTGCGTTTGCGGCGGGCGCGATCGCGTCCATGAAGTCCGAGGAGTGGCCCTCGCCCGACTTCTCCGTACTGGGCGTGACGCCGGTCAAGTATGCGGCCGCCCCGATGCTCAACTTCGATCTGCACGTTTCGGAGTCGAGCGGACGGCAGGTGTACATGATCGCGCTCACGATCCAGGTGATGATCGAACCAGCGCGCCGGACCTACGACGACGCCACACGCGAGCGCCTGAAGGGGCTGTTCGGCGAGCCCGAGCGTTGGGCGGTGACGACCCGCAGCCTGGTCTGGGCCCAGGTGTCCATTGTCATCCCGGCGTTCACCGGCTCCACCACCGTGACGCTGCCGATCACCTGCTCCTACGAGCTCGAGGTGGCCGCCGCCAAGTACTTCCATTCGCTCCCGGAGGGTGAGGCGCCGCTGGCGTTCCACTTCAACGGCACGATCTACTACAAGGACCACGACGGCCAGATGCAGATGGTGCTCGTACCGTGGACCCAGTCGTGCGACTACCGGATGTCGGTGGCGACCTGGAAAGAGATGATCGAGATGTACTACCCGAACACCGCCTGGGTGGCGCTCAACGGCGCCACGATGGACGCGCTTCAGCAGGCGCAGGTCGATCGTGCGCTACCCAACGCCGACGCCTGCATCATGCAGCTCCTGAAAGAGACCTCGTAATGCCTGAAATGCTCGAGCAGCTGGTCGACTCACTCTTGTACGAGGGCTATGCCCTGTATCCCTACACCCCGGGCGCGACCAAGAACGCGACGCCAACGCCTTTTGGGATCGTCTACCCGCCGAGGTATGCGGCGACGCTGACGAGCACGTTCGACCACCTTGAGCTGCGATGCGTGCTCGAGGCGCCTCCCGACGCCGCGCTCGCGGCGGAGGTGCGCTTCCTCGCCGCCGGCGGCGACCGACACAAGGCCGTCGAGCAGCGAATCGACCTCGCCGGCAAGATGGTCGGCGCGCTGGACGGAGCCCCGATCGAGCTCGAGAAGAGAATCAGCGGCGATGGCGGCGTGGAGCTCGTCATCGGCGTGAGCCTCCAGACGCGCGCGCTCCGTGACGGGACGTTCGAGGTCAGCGTGCGGGTCGAGAATCGGACCGAGTGCCCGAGCGGCATCGACCGTGCGGCGGCGCTGACCTACTCGCTGCTCTCGACGCATCCGATCGCGCGCGTCAGTGGCGGACGCTTCATCTCTCCGCTCGAGCGCCTGTGCCCCAGCATCAACACCTATCCCGTGCTCGCGACCTCGACCGACGACGCGGTCGTCGGCGCGGCGATCGTGCTTCCCGACCACCCTCAGATCGCCCCCGAGAGCCGCGGCGGCCTGTTCGACTCGACGGAGATCGAAGAAGCCTTGCTCCTGCACGTGCAGGTGCTCACCGACGACGAGCGCGCCGATATCGAGGAGCAGGACGACCCGACGCTCAAGGAGATGCTCGCCCGCGCGTCCGCCGCCACGCCGGAGGACATCATGGCCCTGCACGGACGCGTGACGATCCGCGACCCCGCTCCTGAGGTCAACCGCCCACCCGAGACGAACAGCCCGCCGACCGAGCCGCCCGGCCTCGAGGATCCCCGCGCCGGACAGGACGAGGCAGTGATCGACGGGGTGACGTTCCGCCGCGGCGGCAAAGTGGTGATCCGGCCCTCTCCCGACGCGGACCTGCACGCGCGCATGCTCGACGGTCGCACGGCGACGATCGAGCGTATCTTCACCGACTACGACGGCAAGATGCACCTCGGCGTCACCGTCGACGACGATCCGGGTCAGGAGCTGATGCGGGACACCGGTAGGTACCTGTTCTTCTTCGCCCCGGAGGTAGAGGTGATCGATCTATGACCATCGAGCAGAATCCCGACCAGGCGCCCGAGCGGCCCCGAGAGCAGGACGAGCCTCCCGCGGACTCGACTCCCAAGCACGCTTTCGAGCAAACCGCGCAGGAGCTTTCGGCCCGGACTCCCGAGCTCAACTTCCTCGACCCCCCGCCGCCGAGCGCCGAGCGCGTCAGGAAGATCCTCGTCGCGGGGATCGGCAACGCCTGGATGGGCGACGACGGCTTTGGCAGCGAGGTCGTCAAGCGGCTGGGCGAGATCGAGCTCCCCCACGGTGTCGCGGTGATGGACTTCGGTACCGGCGGACTGAACCTCGCCTACGAGGTGATGCGCGGCTACGACGCGCTGCTGATCCTCGATATCAGCGAGCAGGGCGGCACCCCTGGCACCCTCTACGTGATCGAGGCCGACGAGGAATCGATCGACGGGAGCATCCAGGACGGCGATACGCTCAACCCACACGGGATGGATCCCAAGACCATGCTGCGCTTCGTGAAGTCGATCGGTGCCTGGCCGGGGAAGGTCGTGGTGATCGCCTGCGAGCCGCACACGGTCGCGGAGATCGGCTTCAAGCTGAGTGAGTCCGTGGCCGGCGCGTTAGAACCGGCGGTCCAGCTCGTGCTCGAGACGATCGCTGAGCTGCGGACCGACGGCGCCTACCAGCCGCAGCCCACCGAATGACGCCATGCACGAGCTGTCGCTGAGCTCGGCGGTCGTCAACACCGTCGTCAAGCATGCCAAAGGCCGCCGCGTCGAGGTCGTGAGCCTGCGCATCGGACGTCTGCGCCAGGTCGTTCCGGATACGCTCGACTTCTACTTCGACTTCGTCGCGCGCGACACCGTTTGCGACGGCGCCCGGCTAGAGTACGAGATCATCGAGGCACGGCTGCGCTGCAAGCCGTGCGCGCAGGAGTGGGGCATCGAGATACCCGCCTTTCGCTGCCCAACCTGCGGCGGCAGCGACGTCGAGGTAGCCAGCGGGGACGAGTTCGAGGTCGAGTCCATCGAGGTCGAGGAGGCCGAATGCATCGCACCAAGGTGAAGGTCGTCGAAGAGGCGCTCGACGCGAACAACACGATCGCCCGCGCGAACCGGTCGGACTTCGACCGCGCGGGCGTCACCGTGATCAACTTCATGAGCGCCCCCGGCGCCGGCAAGACGACGCTGCTCGAGCGCGTCGTGGCCGACCTTCCCGGCGTCCGCGTCGGCGTCCTCGAGGGCGACGTCCAGGGTTCGATGGACGCCGACCGGCTGGCGAGCCTGCACGTCCCGGTGATCCAGCTGAACACCGATCCCAGCTTCGGCGGCGAGTGTCACCTCGACGCCAACATGGTCCGCTCTGCCGTCCCCGCGCTCCCCCTCGATGACATCGATCTGCTGGTGATCGAGAACGTCGGCAACCTCGTCTGTCCTGCCGAGTTCAAGGTCGGCGAGGACACGCGGGTGATGGTCACCTCGGTGACCGAGGGCGAGGACAAACCGCTCAAGTACCCGCTGATGTTCCGCGCCTGCGAGCTCGTGCTGGTCAACAAGATCGACCTCCTGCCCCACCTCGAGTTCGACCTCGATCGGTTGCTCTACAACATCGACCAGGTCCATCCCGACGTCGAGACGATCCTCGTCAGCGCTCGCACCGGCGAGGGCATCGACACCTGGCGCGAGTGGCTGATGGCGCTCGCCACCCGCGAGGGGGCCATCGCAGCGGGATGAGCGAGGCCGCGCTCGCCGGCGAGGTATCCGCGCGCCTCGACGAGTTGCTGCGCGAGCGCGTCGATGCCGGCCAGGAGTTCTTCGCCGCCGAGGCAGAGCCGCTGGCCCGGCTCTGCCACCGGATGGCCGAGCGGTTCTCCCGCGGCGGGACGCTGATCGCCTTTGGCCGCTCGCCGGCGGCCCGCTCGGACGCCCGCCACGTCGCCGTCGAGTTCGTGCATCCGGTGATCGTCGGCAAGCGCGCGCTGCCCGCGATCGGACTGGCGGGCGAGGGCGGCGATCTCCGCGCTCAGGTCGAGCTCGTGGTCGGACCTGATGACATCGCGATCGCGTTCGGCACCGACGAGGACGGCGGCGAGGCGGCCAGAGCGGTCGAGCTCGCGCGTGCCCGCGGCTGCCTGACGATCGCCTTCTCCCCCGCCGGCGCGGAGTGGGAGCCGATCCCACCCAGCGTCGATCGGTACGTGCGCCAGGAGCTGATCGAGACGCTCTATCACCTCCTGTGGGAGCTTGTGCACGTGTTCTTCGACCATCGCGGGCTGCTCAAGGGCCGCGACGAGCGTCGCACCCACGATGCCGGCGCCTCGAGCTTCCTCTATCCGTTCCTCGCCGAGCACGAGACCGAGCTCGAGCCGGTCGTCGACGACGTGCGACGGTCGGTGCTCATGAAGGCGCAGGAGATCGCCGAGCTCCGCGCGCAGACCCTGACCGACAACCGCGAAGCCCTGCTCGCGGCGGCCGGCGCACTGCGCGCGAGCTTCGACCAGGGGGGCAAGGTGCTGGCGCTCGGCAACGGCGGCTCGGCGACAGATGCGATGGACTCGGTCGCCGACTTCCGCACCCCGGGCCATCCGGGCTGGCGGCCACGACCGGCGCTCGACCTGTGCGAGGACGCGGGGATCCTGACCGCGATCGCCAACGACATCGGCACCGACGCGATCTTCTCGCGCCAGGTCATCGCCTACGGGCGTGCCGGCGATGCCCTGCTCGCGCTGTCGACGTCCGGCAACTCACGCAACGTGATCGAAGCGCTCGCCGAGGGGAGACGTAGAGACCTCGTGACGATCGCGATGGTCGGATACGACGGCGGGAGTGTGGCGGCCGAGCGTCTCGCCGATCACGTGATCGTCACGAGGTCCGAGCACATCCCCCGCATCCAGGAGGCCCAGGCGAGCGCCTACCACGTGCTCCGGGAGCTCGTCGAGATAGTGCCCGGAGACGTCCCATGAGCGCGACGTCGCGTGTGGCGGCCGGGGAGCCGTGCGCGGACCTCACATCGCCCAGGAGCCCGGCGCGGCGCCGGACGCACGTGCGCGTCGAGGGGACCGTTCAGGGGGTGGGCTTCCGTCCCTACGTCTATCGCCTCGCCGGTGAGCTCGGATTGGATGGGTTTGTGCTCAACGACGCCCACGGCGTGCTGATCGAAGTGGAGGGGAGCAGCGAGAAGGTGCAGGAGTTCCTCGCCCGCCTGACGAGCGAGGCCCCGCCCCTGGCCAGGGTCGAGCGGGTCGCCGCCGACGAGCGCGAGCCCACCTCGTGCGCCGGCTTTACGATCCGCGAGAGCCCGCGCGGCGGCGTACCCGACGCTCCGGTCACGCCCGACAGCGCGACCTGCTCCGACTGCCTCGCCGAGCTGCTCGACCCCGCCGACCGCCGCTTCCGCTACCCGTTCACCAACTGCACCAACTGCGGACCGCGCTTCACGATCGTGCGCGCTGTTCCGTACGACCGACCGTTCACCACGATGGCCGGATTCCGTATGTGCGAGCGCTGCCGGGCCGAGTACGACGACCCGGGCGACCGGCGTTTCCACGCCCAGCCCAACGCCTGTCCCGACTGCGGGCCCTCGGTGTCGCTGATCAACGTCCACGGCGATCCGGTCGGCCGCGGCGACACGAGCGACGACCTCGCCGCGGCGGCGGCCGCCTTGCGCGCCGGGCGTGACACCGTGGCCGCGGCCGCGGCCGCGGTGTGCGCCGGGCGAATCCTGGCGCTCAAGGGGATCGGGGGATTCCACCTCGCCTGTCGCGCCGACGACGAGGCCGCGGTGTCGGCCCTGCGGGCACGCAAGCACCGCGAGGACAAGCCCTTCGCGCTGATGGCGCCAGACCTCGAGACCGCGCGAGCGCTCGTCTGGCTCGACAGCGACGCGGAGGAATCCATGCTCGGTCCGGAGCGCCCGATCGTGCTCGCGTCGCGACGGCCCGACGCGATCGTGGCGCCGGCGGTCGCACCCGGCTCACCGGAGCTCGGGGTGATGCTGCCCTACTCACCGCTCCATCATCTCCTGCTCGCGGACGCCGGGACGACGCTCGTGATGACGAGCGGCAACGTCTCAGACGAGCCGATCGCCTACGGGGACGAGGACGCGCGGGTCCGGCTTGCCGGCATCGCCGACCTGTTCCTGATCCACGACCGGCCGATCCACACGCGCACCGACGACTCGGTGCTCCGCGTGCTCGACGGTCGCACCACCTTTCTCCGGCGCTCTCGGGGCTACGTGCCGGCGAGCATCGAGCTCCCGGGTGCAGCGGCGCGGCCGGTGCTCGGGTGTGGCGCCGAGCTCAAGAGCACGTTCTGCCTCGCCAAGGGCGCCCGCGCGTGGGTGGGACACCACATCGGCGACCTCAAGAACTACGAGACGCTCCGCTCGTTCGAGGAGGGTGTCGCGCACTTCGAGCGGCTGTTCGCCGTTGCGCCCGAGGTGATCGCCCACGACCTCCACCCCGAGTACCTCTCGACCAAGTACGCGGCCGAGCGCGAGGGCGCCGAGCTCGTCGCCGTGCAGCATCATCACGCCCACCTCGCGGCCTGCCTCGCCGAGCACGGCGAGACCGGCCCGGCGCTGGGGGCGATCTTCGACGGTACCGGCTACGGCGACGACGGGACGATCTGGGGAGGGGAGCTGCTGTTCGGCGACCTCGCCGACTTCCGCCGCGTAGGGATGCTCCTGCCGGTCAGACTGCCCGGCGGGGAGCGAGCGATCCGCCAACCGTGGCGGATGGCCTGCGCGTGGCTGAGCGTGGCCGGCGAGGGCCCGCCGGCGCTCCCGCGTGCGCTCGCGGGACGCGTGCCCCAGCGCACCTGGGAGCAGGTGGCAGAGCTGGCCAGGACCGGCGTCGCCTCGCCGCTGACGACGAGCATGGGGCGGCTGTTCGACGCGGTGGCGGCGCTGTGCGGACTGCGCGCCGAGGTCAACTACGAGGGTCAGGCAGCGATCGAGCTCGAGGCCGCCTGCGATCCCCGCGAGCGGGGCAGCTATCCGCTTGCGCTCGTGGGCACGGGCGAGCTGCTCGTGCTCGATCCGCGCGAGACGATCCACGCGATCACCGCCGACGTCGACGCCGGTGCTCGCGTCGGCACCGTGGCCACACGCTTCCACGCCGCTGTCGCCGGCGCCACGGCGGCGGCGTGCACGCGCGCGGCCGCGGAGCACGGTACCGAGCTCGTCGTTCTGTCCGGCGGGGTGTTCCAGAACCGCCGTCTGCTGACCGAGACCGCCGCCGGGTTGCGGGCGGCCGGCCTGCGCGTGTTGATGCCCGAGCGCCTGCCGTGCAACGACGGCGGGATCGCCTATGGTCAGGTTGCCGTCGCGGCGAGGCGGATGGCGCTCGCCATGAATTCAAGGAGCTGAGACCCGGATGCCCGAGACCGAAGACCAGCTGGAGTACGTGATCAAGCAGACAGTGTTCATCCGCGGCGCCAACCGTCCGTTCGGCGAGCTGACGCGCGAGGACGCACAGTTCCGTGGCGCCGAGCTGAAGGCGACGGTGGGCTGGGGTCCGACCGCGAAGGTGGCTCCGATCGCGCGCGCCTGGACGGAGCTCTCGATGGAGCTCCAGCGCGCGGGCGTCGCCACGGTCGGCGAGCTGCCGCGAGAGACCGTGCTCGCGTTCGCCCCCAAGCTCTGGGTGGTACCGCCGCGCGGAAGCCTGCTTTGAACTGAGCGCTCCCGGGCGGCGGCCGCCGGACGTGTGCCGGGCCCGTGGCGCGTGCGGCGGCCGCCGCACGCGTCTTCGCGTCGCGGTCCGCGGTCAGGCGACTTCGCGCAGCCGTCCCGTCTCGACCTCGTACACGAACCCCCGCACGGAGTCCTTGCGCGGGATGAACGGCGATGCCTTGATCCGCGCGATCGACTGGCGGACGTCCGCGTCGAGCTCGGGGAATGCCTCCGCGGCCCACTCGGGCTTGATCCCCGTGTCATCCTGGATCGACTTCTTGAAGTCGTCGTCGGTGAAGGTGAGCATCCCGCAGTCGGTGTGGTGGATGAGGATGATCTCCTCGGTGCCGAGCAGGCGCTGGCTGATTGCGAGCGACCGAATCTCGTCGTCGGTCACGACGCCGCCGGCGTTGCGGATGACGTGCGCGTCGCCTTCGTGCAGGCCGAGGGCGCCGTACACGTTCAGACGCGCGTCCATGCACGCCACGACGGCCACCTTCTTGCCGGGGGGAAGCGGCAGGTCGCCCTGGTTGAACGCGGCGGCGTAGGACTCGTTGTTCGACAGCAGCTCATCGGTGGCGGACACGTCGGGCCTCCTGGATAGAGAGTGGAACGCGAAAGAGTACTAATCCACTCAACATTAGGGTGATTGGTCTCCCTCGGCCAGCACCGCTCGCTCGGGCACTGGTGCCGATCACGCGCGCTCAATGGCGCGACCTGCGGGACATGGGCCGGTACGCGGAGAAAGCCGCAACCGGGCTGCGGACTCACGCGGATGTCGGACGCGCCGGCTTACGACAGGATCGACGCGAGAGCTAATCAGCTCGTGAGCTGGTCCTAGACGAAAAGAGAACGATGTCCCACACCGCCATCCCACACACCGCCAAGCGCGTGTCACACCCGGGTGTGAGCGCCCGTCCAACGCTGGCCGCGATCACCAAGGTCAGCACCTACGCGACGACACTGGCAGGAATCTACCTGTCGGTGGGCTTCCTCTTCTACTACGCCGCCCACGAGAAGTTGATCGCGAATAGCGGAACAATGCCCGCCGCGCTCCAGAAGCTGTTCTCCGGGTCGTTCTTCGCGAGCGTTCCTGGCGACAACGCAGCCTGGACACTGCTCGGACTGATCGAGGCTTCGATCGTGGTCCTCCTGCTGGTCAGCCTCATCCGCGGCGAGTTCCTGCCGCAGCGGCGCAAGCCGGTCCTGCTTGCCGGTCTTTCGGTCTCCGTGCTCGCCTACAGCGTGATGATCGTCGCCAATGCCATGATCGGCAACAACGCGACCGTGATCGAGCTCTTCACCTACCTGGGCGTCACCGCAATCGTGATGTTCGTCGTCCGGCAGATGTCCCCCTACCGGCCGATGAGCTGGCTGGCGGGCGAGGCGGACGAGTAACACCAGATCCAGTCCCGTGGGCGACGGTGAACGGACGGGCGCCTCGGCGGCGCCCGTCCCGTTTCCGCGCGGACGGGCTCCGCGCCCGTCCGCGTTGAGATGCAAGTATCTAAGCTGGGTCCGATGCCGAGCGGGCGCGACAATCAAGCTCCGGTGGCCAGGGGCGATCTCCAGACCTACCGTGCCAAGCGCGACTTCGGACGGACGTCCGAGCCGGCCGGCGAGCCCGGATCGGAGTCGGCGGCCGCGCCGGCGATCGAGGAGCCCCGGTTCGTCGTCCAGGAGCACCACGCCACCCGCCTGCACTGGGATCTACGGCTCGAGCACGGCGGCGCGCTCGCCTCATGGGCGGTTCCGAACGGGATCCCCGCCGATCCGGCGGACAATCGCCTCGCCGTGCATACCGAGGATCACCCGCTCGAGTACCTCGATTTCGAGGGGGAGATCCCGAAGGGCGAGTACGGGGCGGGAACGATGGAGATCTGGGACCGCGGGACGTTCGCGACCCATAAGTGGAGCGAGCGCAAGGTCGAGGTCACCTTTCACGGCGAGCGCCTGCGCGGCCGCTACGGGCTGTTCCCGATCGGCCGCGATGCCTCGTCGCAGAACGACTGGATGATCCACCGGATGGACCCGCCGTCGGATCCGGCGCGCGAGCCGATGCCCGAGCACGTGCTGCCGATGCTCGCGCGGTCCGGCACGCTGCCACGCGACAGCGACGGTTGGGAGTTCGAGGTCAAATGGGACGGGGTTCGGGCGATCGCCTACGCCCGGCCCGGTCGCCTGCGGCTCGAGAGCCGCAACCTCAACGACATCTCCGACACCTATCCCGAGGTGCGCGGGATCTTGCTTCAGCTGGGGATGCGCGAAGCGGTCCTCGACGGCGAGATCGTCGCCTTCGACGCGTCGGGACGACCGAGCTTCGAACGGCTTCAAAGCCGTATGCACGTCGCCTCCGGCTCGGCGATCCGCCGGCGAGCGGCCGACACGCCGGTCGTCTACGCGATCTTCGACGTTCTCTACCTGGACGGCCGGTCGCTGCTCGAGCTGCCCTACGCGACGCGGCGCGAGCGCCTCGAGGCGCTCGCCCTCGGCGGGCCGGCTTGGCGAGTCCCGGCACGCCACGGCGGCGAGGGCGCCGCGCTCCTGCACGCCACCGGCAAGCAGGGCCTCGAGGGCGTCGTCGCCAAGCGCCGCGACTCCCGGTACGAGCCCGGACGGCGCACCACCGCCTGGGTCAAGGTCAAGCACACCCGGCGCCAGGAGCTCGTCATCGGCGGCTGGCTCCCGGGCGATGGTCGCAGGTCGGAGCGAATCGGGGCGCTGCTCGTGGGCTACCACCACGGGGCGGTCCCCACGCCCGACGATGGGTCCGCGGGGCCCGAGCCCGCGGCGAGCCGGCTGCGCTACGCCGGTCGCGTCGGCACCGGGTTCACCGACTCCGTTCTCGACGACCTCGCGCAACGCCTCGCCCCGCTGCGGCGGGTGACAAGCCCGTTCGACCCGCGCCCTCGACTGCCCCGCAATGCCGTCTTCGTCGAGCCGTCGCTGGTGGCCGAGATCGAGTTCGCGCAGTGGACCGCCGACGGCGTGATGCGGGCCCCATCGTTCAAGGGCCTGCGCGATGACAAGTCAGCGGGGGACGTGGTCCTCGAGGGATCCGCGCATGCCGCGCGGACGGTGGCGCCCGACGCGCCGGAAGCGTTATTCGACCACGTCACCCGGTTGCCCGACGGCTCGCTCGAGGTGATCACCGGGGGACGTCGCCTAAAGCTCTCCAATTGGGACAAGGTCCTGTTCTCGCGGACGGGCTTCACCAAGGGCGACCTCGTTGCCTACTACGCCAGGATCGCGCCCGCGGTCCTGCCCCACCTCCGGGACCGGCCGCTCACGCTCAAGCGCTACCCGAACGGTGTCGACGAGGAGTACTTCTACGAGAAGCAGTCGCCGTCGCATCGGCCGGACTGGGTGCACACGTCGCGGATCGGATCGATCGACTACACGCTCGCGCAGGACCGCCCGACGCTCGTCTGGTTGGCGAACCTGGCGGACATCGAGCTCCATACGTCATTGGCGACGGCGCGGTCGCCGGAGCGCCCGACGCAGATGGTGTTCGACCTCGATCCCGGGGACGGCGCAGGCCTGCTCGAGTGCTCTGAGGTAGCGCTGGTCGTGCACGGCCTGTTCGAGCAGCTCGGCCTGACGAGCCTCGCCAAGACGTCGGGCTCGAAGGGCATCCAGGTGTACGTGCCCCTCGGCCCCGGCGCCACCTACGAGCGGACGAAGCCGTTCGCGCGCCGGGTTGCCGAGCTCCTCGAACAGCGCCTCCCGTCCCTCGTCGTCTCACGCATGACGCGACGACTGAGGGCCGGCAAGGTGCTCGTCGACTGGAGCCAGAACGACGGCCACAAGACGACGGTCAACGTCTACTCAGTGCGTGCCCGCGACCGCCCGATGGTGTCGACGCCAGTGAGCTGGGACGAGGTGCAGAGGTGCCGCGACGAGGCCGACCCGGAGCTGCTGAGCTTCGACACCGAGGAGGTGCTCGCGAGGGTGGAGGATCGGGGCGATCTGTTCGCACCGGCGCTCGTGGGAGGGCAGGAGCTGCCCCGCTTGTAGGCACCGGCGGGTGGGGCCCCGACCCGGAGCGCCGGGTCCGCCCTCAACCCCGGGCTCTCCTCACAGCCGGTCCGTGCTACCGGCCGGACGATCCCTAGGACTGATCGTCGAAACCTCCGCCGCCGCCCTGCTGCGAGGGATCCCCGGCGCCTTGCGGACTCGACGGTGTCTACGGCGTGGACGGGCTGCTCGGCTCGGCCGGCGAGCCTTGGGACTGAGCATCCAATCCACCGCCCTGCTGGGACTGTGAGTCGTCGCCGCCACCGCCCTGCTGGGAGTGGTAGTCTTCGCCGCCACCACCCTGCTGCGACTGATAGTCCTCGCCGCCCTGCTCCTGATACTCCAAGGAGCCTCCTTCCAAAGAGACCGTGGACGCCTGCCTGGGGTCCCTGCGTACGGCCACCACAGGCACTTGAGCCGGACCCTAACAGCCCCACGCCGACCGGTGTGAATCCGATGTTACGCGGCGGACCGCTCGCCGGCTCGCCAAGCGCGGCGAGCTTTGCTTCGCGCCTACTAGGATTGGCGTCGGTGGCCGAGATCGATGCCATAACGTTGCGAAATCGGTTGCTCCTGGCGACCGGGATGTGGCGCGAGGCGACCGGCGATCCATTGCCACGGATCGAGCCGGGCGACCCCGCCCACCAGATCCAGTCGTTCGAGCTGCGACTCGTCGACCGCCTGTGGGAGCACGCGACGCCGGAGACCGCGCGCGACGTTGCGGACCGCACCTGGGATCTGGTCCACGACCGCGCCGAGGACGACCCGGTCAAGCGACGTGTCGTCGAGTGTCACGAGGCACTCGCCCGCCTGACACGACTGACCGACTGACCCAGACGTGTGTCGCACGTCGGGACTGCGGCTGCCCGTTCACGGCATCTTCACAGGAACTTGGTCGACTGGTCACTAAATCCCGCTGTTTGCGGGCGAATCTGTGACCATGAACAAAATAGAGAAGAAGATCGCGCGAAGCGCGAACGGCGCGGGTCTGGAAGATCCGCAGCGGAGCCTGACCGGCTCCCCCTCCGGCGAAGCCACGGTCAAGGTCGACCTGCATTGCCACTCCACCGCGTCAGAGGTGGCCAAGCTGGGCGTCCAAAGGGCGCTCGCGCTGCCCGAGTGCGCGACCCCGCCCCGCGAGGTCTACGAACTCGCCAAGCGACGCGGCATGGACTTCGTGACGATCACCGATCACGACACGATCGCCGGCGTGCTCGAGCTCGCCGACCTGCCCGACGTGTTCGTCTCCGAAGAGCTGACAACCTGGTTCCGAGGCGAGCACCAGGCGGTCCACGTCCTCTGCTTCGGGCTGACTCCCGATGACCACGACTGGCTGCAGGCCCACAGCGGAGATGTCTTCGCGTGCGCAGACTACCTGCACGAGCGCGAGATTGCGTGCGCCCTCGCCCATCCGTTCTTCCACGTCGCGGCGCCGTTGACACCGGCGCACCGACGCGTCCTCGCTGAGCTGTTTCCGGTCTGGGAGACGCGCAACGGCGCTCGCCCCCGCGACCTCAACGCGCCCGCCGCCGTCTATATCGAGACCCAGGGTGGGATCGCGGTGGGCGGCTCCGACGATCATGCCGGAGTCGATATCGGGCGCACCTACACCGAGGCGGCCCATGCCGACACGCCGGCCGAGCTGCTCGCCCACATCCGGGCCGGTCGGGTGCGGCCGCACGGCAGGCAGGGTAGCGCGGCGAAGTGGGCCCACAGCGCGCTCGTGCTGGCCGCCCGGTCCCTCGGGGCTGCGCCCGGAGCGGGCCGGCAGAACCCGGGGAACGGAGCGGGGGGGCTGGCTGACGCGCCCGGAGCGCGCCGGACGCAGCGTGAGCTCGATCTCGCGGGGCCAGACCCCGGCGCCGTGCTCGAGCTCGCCGAGCGGATCATGGTCGAGGGCGGCGCCCGCCAGGGCAGCGTCGGCTCGGGTCTTGGGCCGCAGGACGGGCGCCGGATGCTGCGGGCGTGGCTGAACGAGATGGAGCTGGACGTCGACACGGCCGGACTCGTGGCGTCGATGCAGGCCGAGGACTTCAGCCACTGCGACCTCGAGCGGCGCGCGCGCCGGGTTCACGAACGCAAGCTCACCGGAGCGATCGAGCAGCTCGTCGCCACCGCCGGAGGTGACGGCATCGGACCGGCGCTCTCGCGTGTGTTCGCCGCCTGCCTGCCCGCGGTGCCCTATGTCCCGGCTGCCGCGTTCCTCGCGCGCGAGCAGGCGAAGCTCGTTGCTCGCGACGGCGACCCGATTCGCGTCGCGGTCGTGGCCGACGGCGTGGGGACGGTACACGGCGTCACTCAGACGCTCGCGCAGCTGCGCGAGCGCGGCATCCGCGGCCACGAGATCGAGGTGATCGGTACCGACGCGAACGTCGACCGCCGACTCCCCGCCGTTAGCGAGATCGAGCTTCCGTTCTACGCCGGACTGAAGCTCGGCGTGCCGAGCGTGTTTGCCGTGGCTGAGGCGCTGACCGAGCGCCGCTACGACCTGGTCCACGTGTGCGCCCCCGGTCCGGCCGGGATCGTCGCGGCGCTGATCGCTCGGGTGATGGGGCTCCCGGTGACCGGCAGCTATCACACCGAGCTCCAGCTCTACGCCCGGATGCGCTCGAGCGACGAGCGGGTCGAGCAGATCGTGCGCGCGCTCCTTGCCAATTTCTACGCCCGGTGCCGAGTCGTGCTCTCTCCCAGCCACGCCGCGGACGAGTCGCTGCGCGAGCTCGGGATCCCGACCGACCGCGTCGCCCGCTGGGACCGTGGCGTCGATCTCGAGCGCTTCAACCCGGCGCGGTACGCGCCCGGTGTCCTCCCGCCCGGGTTCAACGTGCTCTACGTCGGACGACTGAGTCGCGAGAAGGGCATCGACCTGCTGGCGGAGGCGTTCCTGATCGCTCGCGATCACGACCCGCGGCTGCGGCTCGTCCTCGCGGGTCGCGGCCCTGAGGAGGAGACGCTGCGCCGTCGCCTCGGCAGCGCGGCCACGTTCCTGGGCTGGGTCGAGGGCGACAAGCTCGCGCAGGCCTACGCAAGCGCGGATCTGTTCATGTTCGCCAGCACCACCGACACCTTCGCCCAGGTCATCCTCGAGGCCCAGGCGAGTGGGTTGCCCGTGCTGGCGGTCGACGCCGGCGGCCCGGCGGAGCTGATCGAGGATGGCCGCAGCGGATGCCTCGTCCCGCCCGACCCGCAATCGCTCGCGGGCGCACTGCGCGGTCTCGCGCGCCGGGAGGCGATCCGCGAGCGGCTCACGACCGGAGGCCTGCTCGCGGTCCGCGAGCGCTCGTGGAAGCGGTCACTGGACCAGCTGGCTGACGGCTACGCCCTCACCCTCGCAGGCCGAACGGGCGCCGAGGCCGGCACGACGACGGCGGCGACCGGAGAGGCCGCGCGCACCGGCGAAGTTGCACGTGCAGCCTGAGCCTGGCGTCGCGCTCGCGGCGGCGGCGGCCGAAGAGGACAGCGGCGGTCCGCTGCGCGTCGTCGACGTGGCGATCTTCAACGGGGAGCGCAGCGGCGGCATCCGTACCTATCTCGAGGCCAAGGCGTCGTTTGCGGCCCGCACGTGCGCGCTCGAGCACCATCTCGTGGTGCCCGGCCGCGAGGGCAAAGGCGGCGCCAACCGCCATGAGCAGCGCTCCCTGCGGCTCGCGGCGTCCAACGGCTACCGCCTGCCCCTGGGCGGCTCGGGGCTGCAGGCAGCTCTCCGCATGCTCCGCCCCGAGGTCGTTCTGCTCCACGATCCCTACTGGACGCCGCGGCACGCGAGTGCCGTCGCGCGCGAGGTCGGCGCCGTCGTCGTTGCCGTCCACCATTCCTCGGCGTCGCTCCACGCCGCCGGACTGCCGGGCCCCCAGGGAGTCTATGCGCACGCGCTGCGTCGCTGGTACCGGCGCGCCTACGGCGATGTGGACGCCGTGATGTCGGTCGTCGACACCGATGTCAATGCTCACCGCCCCGCCACCTTGCGCCTGCGCCTCGGCCTCGATCGGGCATTCCGCCCGCGTCCCGATGTCCAGCGACTCGACCACGTCCTCTACGTCGGCCGCATGAGCCGCGAGAAGGGGCTGCGCGAGCTCCTCGAGGCTGCCGCCGCATCGCGTGAGCCGTGGCCGCTCGTGCTTCTCGGCACGGGCCCGGCGGGGGACGCCCTGCGCGAGCGCGCGCGCCAGCTCGGACTCGGGGACCGCGTGCGCTTCGCCCCCTACGTGAACGACCGCGACGAGCTGGCCCGAGCGTACGCCGGCGCGCGCTGTGTGGTGCTCCCGGGCGCTCATGAGACCTTCGGGCTCGTGGCGCTCGAGGCCGCGGCCTGCGGTGCGCCGGTGGTCACCGCCGACACGACCCCGAGCGCCCATCTCCTCGACGCGTTCGTGGAGACGTTCGCTGCCGGCGATGCATCGGACCTTCTTCGGGCGATCGAGTTGACGCGGCGCCGGCGTCCCGATCTCGCCGACGCCGCGGCGCTCGTCGCTCGCCACGCCTGGGACACGGCACTCGCGGCCGAGCTCGCGGATCTCCGGCAGCTGGTTGGACGGTCGTGAGCGCCCTCCTCGCGGTCGCGCTCCACGACGTCGAGCCACGGTCGTTCGCCCGCTCGTGTGAGATCCGGTCCTGGCTCGAGGACCGCGACGTCGGGCGGGTGACCCTGCTCGTGATCCCCGCCGCCGATCTGCGCCCGATCGGCGCTCGGGCGCCGGAGCTCGCGGCGTGGCTTCGCTGCCGGGTCGCCTCCGGTGATGTTGTCGCCCAGCACGGATTGGTGCACCGGGCCGCCGGGACGCCTCGATGGCCCCGGAGCGCGCTCGCGGCCTGGCAGGGCGGCGCGGCCGCCGAGTTCGCCGGCCTCGATCGTGAGGACGCCGCCCGCCGCGTGGACACGGGATGCCGGCTGCTGCGCGAGATCGAGCTCGATCCGCGGGGCTTCGTGGCGCCCGGCTACGCGTATACGCGGGAGCTGCGCGGGATCCTCGCCAAGACGCATGAGTGGTTCGCTGACATCCGCATGATCCGCTCCGGCGTCGGTGACATCCACGCCCGTGCGCTCTGCCTCGGCAGCTCCACGAAGCTCAAGCGCGCCCTCTCGCCGGCGATCGTCCGCGCCGCGGCGCGGGCCACCGGCGAGGTCATGCGCGTCGATATTCATCCGGCCGACTTCACCCGACCCGGTCACATCGCGACACTGGAAATCCTCCTCGAGCAGGCGCGAGCCCAAGCCCGAACCGCGGTCACGTACGACGACGCTGCCGCGGGCGTCGGTTCGATGCCAACTGCGTAGCCCTGGCATCGAACGGGCGCCCGGCGGCAGACCCCGATGAGCCCTGACCAAACGAGCACCTTGGACGAGGCCGCCCGACGACTTCTCCACGCCAACTGGCGCGAAGGTCGTCGGAGCGACGGCGTCCCCTACGCCTTCACGTGCCCGGCGACCCTCCGCTATCGCCACCAGTGGTACTGGGACTCCTGCTTCCACGCGATCGTCTGGCGCCATTTCGATCCGGCGCGCGCGCGCGCCGAGTTGCGCACGCTGCTGCGCGCCGGGCGGCCCAATGGCTTCATCCCGCACACCGCGTTCTGGCACAGTCCGGCTCGCTGGCGGCGAGCGCCGTTCTACGGCACGCACACGGTGCTCGGGTGCTCGGCGACGGCCACGATCCAGACGCCCCTGCTCGCACTCGCCTGGGAGCTCGTAGCGGACATGTCGACCGACGATCCAGGTTTCGCCACCGAGGCATTGCCCGCGCTTCGGCTCCACTACGACTGGCTGGAGCGCGAGCGTGACCCTGACGACGACGGCCTCCTCACGATCGTGCTTCCCGACGAGTCGGGGCTCGACGACTCACCCAAGTACGACGGTGTGTTCGGATGGATGCGCCACGACCGGCCCGGCCATCTCTGGTTGGTCGAGCGCCATCGGCGGCTCGGCTACGACGCGGGCAAGATCGTCGAGCGATACGACGAGCACGTCGAGGATGTGCTCGTGAACGTCTTCTACGCGCTCGCGCTCCGCGCCCTCGCCCGACTCGACGACGAGCAAGCAACCGTGTACGCGCGGCGAGCGGCGCGGACTGAAGCCGCGCTGCTCGAACGCTGCCTCGATGAGCGTTCTGGGTTGTTCCGCGACCTCGCGGGTCGGGGCGAGCGCCCCGTCGCGGTGTCGACCTGGTCGGCGCTCGCTCCGCTGGCTCTGACCGAGCTCCCGGTCGGCGTGCGGCGGCGGCTCGTCGAGGAGCATCTGCTCGACGGGCGCCGCTACCGGGCTCCGGTCGGGATCCCTTCGGTGTCGCAGGAAGAGCCCTCGTTCGATCCGGGGTTCTCGCTCTGGCGCTGCTGGCGCGGCCCATCCTGGGTCAACACCGCGTGGCTACTGGTCCCGGCGATGCGAGAGCTCGGGTACGGCGAGGAGGCCGATCGCATCGTCGGCTCGCTCGCCGGCGCAGCAGCTCGGCACGGCTTCCGCGAGTACTACAACCCACTCACCGGGCGGGGCCTGGCGGCACGCGGCTTCGGCTTCTCGACGCTGCTCGTCGACCTCCTGCGCCGTGCACGGATTGAACCGTCCGTTCGATCGCCGATGATGCATTCGTGAGCTGGAGGGAGACCACCGCTTCCGGGCACACCCAGCACGGCAACCGCCAGGTCGCGGTGATCGACCTTGGTTCCAACTCGTGGCGGCTCGTGGTCTACACGTTCTCACCGGGGGAGTGGTGGAAGCGCACGGATGAGCTCTATGAGACGGTCCGGATCGGTGCCGGGCTTGCGGCCACGGGGCGCCTCAGCGCCGAGGCGATCGAGCGAGGCCTCGAGACGCTGGCCGTATTCGAGCGCTTCTGCCGCGCGAACGATCTGCTCCCCAGCGACGTGTACGCGGTCGCGACGAGTGCGATCCGCGACGCCGCGAACGGCGAGCAGTTCCTACGCGCCGCCGATGAAGCGATGGGGTTGAAGATCGAAGTCCTATCGGCCGAGGACGAGGCGCGCTACGGCTACATCGCCGCCGTCAACACGACGACGATCACGGACGGGGTCGTGCTCGACCTCGGCGGCGGGAGCATGCAGCTGATCCGCGTGCAGGATCGACGCGCGACCGAACTGACCTCCTTTCCGCTCGGAGCGGTGCGGGTGACCGAGCGGTTCCTCTTCGACGGTGGTCCTGCCAAGCGCAAGGACATCAAACGCGTGCGCACCCACGTCTTCGATTCGCTCGACGAGCTGGATTGGCTCGGAGAGTCCGGGTCGCGGTTGGTCGGTCTCGGCGGCGCTGTGCGTAATCTCGCCGCCGCCGCCGTCCGCAGCGCCGGGCACGTCGATCTGGGAGTGCAGGGGTTCGTGCTCACCTTGCAGATGCTCGACGACCTCGTGGAGAGGCTCGCCCCCCTTCCTGCCGCCGAGCGGGGGAGCGTCCCGGGTATCAAACCGGGCCGCGCCGACATCATCCTGGGGGCCGCGCTCGTGCTCCAGTCCGTCGTCGAGCTTGGCGGCTTCGCCGGCATCGAGGTGACCGAGGCCGGTCTACGCGAGGGGGTGTTCCTGGGTCGCATGCTGCTCGATCCTGAGGATCCGCTGTTCCCGGATGTGCGACGGGCGGCGGTGCGCAACCTGGCCGTCCAGTACGAGTCCGATCTCGCTCACGTCGAGCACGTCGCGCTGCTCGCGCTGCAGATGTTCGACTCGCTCGTCGACGGCGGGCTGTTCGAGCCCGAGCCCGGAGAGCGAGAGCTGCTGTGGGCGGCCGCGATGCTCCACGACGTGGGCATGACGATCAACTACGACGACCACCACAAGCACTCCCGGTACCTGATCCTGAGCGCCGAGCTGCCGGGCTTCGATCCGCGCGAGCGCGCGCTGATCGCGCAGATGAGCCGCTACCACCGCAAGGGTGCGCCGGAGCTCGGCGAGATGGCGTCGCTCGCGCGCGATGGCGACGAGGAACTGCTCGAGCGGGGCGCGGTGATGCTGCGGCTGGCCGAGCACCTCGAGCGGGGCCGCGATCAGTCGGTGCACGAGGCGCGTCTGATGGCCAACGGGCACGGCGTCGATCTGTACCTCCGCGCCGAGGGCGACCTCACGCTGCCACGCTGGAGCGTCGAGCGCTACGGCGACGGCGAGGTGTTCGAGCGGGTTTTTGGGCGGCGACTGCTGATCGGGTGACGCAGCGGAACGCCGCGGCGCGTCCGGCACCGCCCGCGCCGCGATCACCTAGGGCGCCCGGCTCCGTGGTCGCGGCAGCGCCACAGCCACGCACGTTAACCGAATCGTGACACGTGGGCGGGCAAACCGCCCTAGCGTGCGGACGATGACCTGCCTGATGGTCGCGGCCAGCGCGCGCTGGAGCGCGCAGCAGGGAGCACGGCCCAGACGCGATCTGCGGCGACCACGACCCAGCGCGTACAGTTCCAGCCATGCTCTGGCTGCTCAGACACGCCGACGCGGCAAGCGGAAGCCCCGATTCGGAGCGTCCTCTCACCGAGCGCGGCGTGCGTCAGGCGCAGGCCGCGGGACGCGCGCTCGATCGTCTGGGGCTGCGGATCGACGTGTGCCTGACAAGCCCCAAGGCCCGCGCGCTCGAGACGGCGCGGATCGCCACCGAGCGGCTCGGCGTCCAGGTGCGGACCGATCCTCGGCTCGCCGGCGAGCCGTTCGATGCCGTGGAGCTCACGGCCGGTCTCGGTGATGTGCTCCTGGTCGGCCACGACCCGTCCTTCTCGCTCACCCTTCACGACCTGACGGGGGCCCAGGCGAGGATGCGCAAGGGAGGCCTCGCGGGAATTGAAAAGGGCGAGCTGCTGGTGCTGATGCGACCGTCCGAGCTGGAAGCGATAGCTTCGGACGCGGAGGTGACGTCGTGACCGACGAGGCGGCCACCGCCGAGCAGGATGGCGCGATCGTGGACGCGCCCGCACGGGATCGCATCGAGGCCGCGGCCGCCAGCGCCCCTGCCTCGAAGGCCGGGCGCGCCAAGTACGACCTCGCCGACCCGAAGCTGTTCGCCAACCGGGAGCTGTCCTGGCTCGACTTCAACGACCGCGTCCTCCAGCTCGCCGAGGACGGGTTGCTGCCTCTGTTCGAGCGGATGAAGTTCCTCGCCATCTTCGCCACCAACCTCGACGAGTTCTTCATGGTCCGTGTGGCCGGACTGCACGACCAGCTCGCGGCCCAGATCGACACCAGCGGGCCCGATGGGCTCTCGGTCGCCAAGACGCTCGAGGCCATCGCTGAGCGCGTCCGCACGCAGGACAGGCGTCACGCGCGGCAGTTCACCGACCACATCTCTCCGGCGCTCGCCGAGCATGGCATCCGGATCGTGTCGTGCGAAGAATCCGGCGCGTCGGACGAGGCGTTGGCGAAGCTCTTCCACGATCAGATCTTCCCTGTGCTGACGCCGCTCGGCGTGGGGCACGGGCGGCCGTTCCCGTACATCTCGAACCTCTCGCTGAGCCTGGCCGTTCGCCTGCGCGACCCCGACGCCGACCATGACGTGTTCGCACGCGTCAAGGTGCCCAAGGAGGTGTTGCCGCGGTTTGTGGAGGTCGGCGAGGGGACGTTCATCCCGCTCGAGGCGATCATCGCCAAGCACCTCGACGTTCTCTTCCCGAGCATGGAGATCGTCAGCTACGACCTCTTCCGGGTCACGCGCGACGCCGACTTCACGGTTTCCGACGAGGCCGACGACCTGCTGCAGGCCGTGGAGGACGAGCTGCGCCGCCGCCGCTTCGGCGAAGTCGTGCGGCTGGAGGTCGACGCCGGCATCGACCCGGAGCTGCGGGCGGACCTGATCGCATGGCTCGAGGTCGACGAGCGCGAGGTGTTCGACGTCGAGGGCCTGCTCGACCTCAGCGACCTGTGGCAGATCGACGGGCTCAAGGGACACGCGGATCAGCGCGTGCCGCCCTGGACCCCGCTCACCCATCCGGCGTTCTCGGCCGACGGCGGCGATGAGCCCGCCGATGTGTTCGCGGCGATGCGCGCTGGAGACATCCTCGTCCATTTCCCCTACCAGTCGTTCGCGACCAGCGTCGAGCGGTTCGTCCAACAGGCGGTCGCGGATCCGAACGTGCTCGCGATCAAACTGACCGTGTACCGCACCTCGGACGACTCGTCGCTCGTCCCCTCGCTGATCGAGGCGGCTGAGAAAGGAAAGCAGGCCGTCTGTCTGGTCGAGCTCAAGGCGCGCTTCGATGAGCGGCGCAACATCCGCTGGTCGCGAGCGCTGGAAGAGGTCGGCGCCCACGTTGTGCACGGCATCCCCGGGCTCAAGGCGCACGCCAAGATCCTGCTCGTGGTCCGGCGCGAGGGTCGCGGCGTGCGCCACTACGTGATGATCGGGACGGGTAACTTCCACGCCAAGAACGCCCGCCTGTATGAGGATTTCGGCCTCTTCACCGTCGACCCCGACCTCGGCGACGACGTCGCGAACCTGTTCAACACGCTGACCGGCTACGGTCGCCCACGTCGTATGCGCAAGGTGCTCGTCGCGCCCAGCTGGCTGCGCGAGCCGCTGCTCGCCGAGATCGAGAGGACGATCGACGCCCATGAGGCGGGCGTGCCGTCGCGGATCGCGATGAAGATGAACTCGCTCGTCGACGCCCGCTGCATCCAGGCGCTCTACAGAGCATCACAGGCCGGCGTCCCGGTCGACCTCAACGTGCGCGGCATCTGCTGTCTGATACCGGGCATCCCCGGGGTGAGCGAGAATATCCGGGTCGTCTCGGTCGTCGGACGCTTCCTCGAGCATTCCCGTATCTACTCCTTTCACCGTGGCGACGAGCACTGTTACTTCATCGGCTCGGCCGACCTGATGCCACGTAACCTCGACACCCGCGTCGAGCTGCTCGCACCGGTCGAGAACGAGGAGCTTCAGGGCGAGCTCGAGGACACGCTCGAGCGCTGCTTGGCCGACGACACCTTCGCCTGGACGCTCGGTTCCGACGGCCACTGGACCCGGCGGCAGGAGCGGACGAGAAGCGTCCACGCCGAGTTGATGGAGAAGGCGCTCGCGCAGTCGGCAGTCGCGGCGTCCTAGGCGTAGCTCGCGGCCTGCGTGACCGGAAGCGGCTCGGGGGGCCTGCCCCTGGGCGGGGCCCCCCGGGGCCTGTGTGACCGGAAGCGGCTCGGGGGGCCTGCCCCTGGGCGGGGCCCCCCGGGGCCTGCGTGACCGGAAGCGGCTCGGGGGCGCCCGGAGGCGCCCCCGATGGCCCGTTCGGCCTAGGGCAACAGGCTGCCGCCGCCGCTACCGCTGGAGGAAGCCGTCGCGGGTTGGGTCCCGAGCTTCACCTTGACGCTGGTCGTGCTACCTGAGCGCTTCACGGTCAAGGTCACGGTGTCGCCCGGCGAATAGTTGGCGATCGTCGCGATGAACTGGTTGACCGAGGTGACGGTCTGTCCATCGACCGCGGTGATCAGGTCGCCTGACTTCAGGCCGCCCTGCGCCGCCGGGGACGCGGACGCCACCCCGGCGACGCCAGCGCCGCCGGTCCTGCTCGACTGCAGCTCGACGCCGACGTAGGCGTTCTGCGCCTTGCCCGTCGTGATCAGGTCGTGCGCGACGCGGGCGACAGTGTCGGATGGGACCGCGAAGCCTACGCCTGAGCTCGAGCCTTCGCCGGTGCTCGTGGTCGAGTTCGTGTCGATCTGGTCATTGATGCCGATCACCTGACCGGCCGAGTTGAGCAGCGGACCGCCAGAGTTACCCGGGTTGATCGGAGCGTCGGTCTGCACGGCGTTGGCGATCGTCCAGTTGTTGGGCGATTCGATCGCCCGCCCGACGGCGCTGACGATTCCGGCCGTGACCGTCGACGGCAGGCCGAACGGGCTTCCGATCGCAACCACGCCGTCGCCGACCTGGAGGGTCGAAGAGTCTCCCACGGTGAGCGGATGCAGCTCGGATGAGGGGACGCTGACATGGATCACGGCGACGTCCTCGCCGGTGTCGCTGCCGACGACGGTGGCGCTCGCCGTGTCTCCGTCGGGGAAGGTGACCTTGATCGACTGCGCGCCGGTCACGACGTGCTCGGCGGTGACGATGTCTCCGCTCTTGTTCAAGACGAAGCCTGAGCCCTCCGCCTCGGTCTGCTCAGTCTGGCCGCCGCCGAGGCCGAAGAAGCCGCCTTCGCCGCTGGAGGAGGTCGACGTCGAGTCGACCTGGATGTCGACCACTCCGGGACCGTCGAGCTTGAAGATCTGATTGACGCTCAGACCCTTGCTGCTACTGAGCGCCGTGGGCTCGGCGCCGACGCGGGCAGCCGAGACAGCACCGCTGCTCGTTGTCGTGGTGACGGTTTTCGTGGTAGAGCTGTGGTCCGCGGCCAGAAGCCCGACCACGCCGCCAGCGAGGGCGCCGGCCAGGATGGTTGGAAGGAATCGTTTCATATTTTTTGGGTCTCCTCAGGATGCGGAGTCGTAGCGGTTCGAGTGACTGGATTGGGGCGCGGGGGGCTCCGGAGCGCCCGCGGTCGCCGGCTCCGCGAACCGCCGGTAGGCGAGCCCGCCGACGGTGGCTATCGCCGCCACGGAGATCGCGTTCAACCACATGGTTGCATTCTCCGTGCCCGCGCTGATGCCGTGAATCGCCGCCGAGGGCGACACGGCGAAGTCGAGGCGGTGAGCGCCGCGCCAAATGCCAACAGCTCGGACACGGCCACAGTCGCTGTATCGGCGCGCGCGAGCCCGAACGCGAGGGTTCGCGTGGGGAGCGTCACACGACGGCGTGTGAGTGATGTGGGCCTGGCGGACATTCGTCGACCATCGCATCACCCCGCGGTGAGAAACGGATCAGAGCTACGTCAGAAGTGCGTAAGAGCCTCGGGTAAGAGCCGGCGATCGCCTCTCGCGCTCGAGACGCCGCTCCTAGCGACGCCTCGGCACGCGGCAGGAGGCATCGACCGTCGCCCCGCGGCAGGAGGCATCGACCGTCGCCCCGCGGATCGGTGGTCCTCGCGGGTGGCGGGTCGGCGGGCACCTGCAGCGCGACCGGAGTGAAGCCAGATTCCGGCCGAGGTACAACTGAGTGTGAATTATTCACCACCAATGGCCTCTCGCGCCTGAGAGACGGCTCTTCGGGCGCGTCGGGCCGCGCGCGGGGGCGCTGGGCCGCGCGCGGGTGCGCTGCCGCGCCGGGCCGGCGCGCGTCGGGCCGGCAAACGCCGCCGCGCTACCGCGCTACCGCGCCACGCCGCCGCCGCGCCGCGCCGTCAGCGTTATCCCTCCGCGTCGGGAGGGCGCCGGTCGCTTTTGCGCGACGCCTGGCGCCGCTTCGCATCCAGACGCCGGCGGCGGGACGCTTCGCTTGGCTTCGTGGGTCGCCGCGCACGCGGAACGGCGAGCGCCGCGGCGAGCCTGCGACGCAGCCGCTCGAGCGCGAGCTCGCGATTGCGCGCCTGGCTGCGCGCATCTTGGGCGACCGCCACGACGACCGGCCCGTAGCGCGCCGTGATCCGCCGCTTTTGCTCATCGGTGAGCGTCTTCGAGTCCGCCACGCGGAACACGGCTTCCACGCGCGAGGCAGTCACATTGGCGTGCTGGCCACCGGGTCCGGACGAGCGGCTGGTGCGCAGCGTGACCTCTCGCAGGGGCAGTCGCGTGTGCCGGTCGATGGGCATCGGGTCGTCCATCGGCTGTATTTCATCTGACTCGCGGCCGCCGAGGTCCGGTGACCGAATGATCGCGCTCCACTCGCGCTCGAGCGCCGGCGAGCGCCTGCACCGGTGGGTGGGTCCTGGTCACCCAGATCGCCACGGCGCTCGTTGAGGCGACGCGGCCTTCTTGCCCGTGCTAGCGTGCCGCCCTGTTCGGTCGCTCACGGTCTTCGTCGGGCGGCAAAAGCAGGTGCAGGCGCGGTGGAGTCGCTGGTGCGAACCTCCGGGCAAGGCGCACTACAGGCCACGGAGGAATCCACGTGCCAACCGGAACGGTTAAGTGGTTCAGCGACGAGAAGGGCTTTGGGTTCATCACGCCCGATGACGGCAACCGAGACCTCTTCGTCCATCACAGCGGCATCAACTCAGACGGCTACCGATCCCTCGCCGAGGGAACCAAGGTGTCCTACGAGGAAGAGGCAGGACCCAAAGGCCCGAAAGCCGTCAACGTCACGAAGATCTAGGAAGGCCGAAGCAGGATCTGCGCGCGGGCGGCGGCTAACCTAGAGCGCATGCGTGCCCCGGATGTCGAGTTGCTCTGGTGGGAAGGTTGTCCGTCGACCGAACGGGCTCTGGCCGACCTCCGGGAAGCCTTGCGCGATACGGGCCTCGACGCGACGTCGGTTCACATGCGCGAGATCGAGAACGACGCTGACGCGCTCGCTGCGGCGTTCGTCGGCTCACCGACGATTCTCATCGACGGTGCCGACCTCCAGCCGCCTCGGGATGACGAGCCGGTGGGGCTGACGTGCCGTATCTACCATCGGCGCGACGGCCGGATCTCGCCCATCCCGGACCCGGACGACGTCCGCGACGCGCTGATACGGGCCGCGACGCGCGCGCAGGTGAGAACCGAATGACGCTGGCGATCGGCGACAAGGTCCCCGACTTCGAGCTGGTGGATACGGACGGGGTCCCGCGGACGCTCAGCCACGGCGACGCGACATCGGCGACGGTGATCGTGTTCACGTGTAACCACTGCCCGTACGCGCTTGCCTGGCACGATCGCATCGCGCGCGCCGCCCGCGACTACGCGGACCGCGGCGTAAGGTTCCTCGCGATCAACCCGAACGACTCGGAGCGTTACCCGCGCGACTCCTACGCTGCGATGACGGCGCGCGTGGCACGTGACCGCGACGCATGGCCGATGCCCTATCTGCACGACTGCACCCAGGCGGTGGCGCGGGCCTACGACGCCAAGACGACCCCGGACGTGTTCGTCGTCGACGCCGCGGGTCGGCTTCGTTATCGCGGCGCGCCGGACGGCGACCATGACGACGAGAGCCAGGACGCCGCCTGGCTACGGGATGCGCTCGACGCCGTGCTCGACGGGCGCGACGCCGAGCGCGCGCAGACCCGCCCGGTGGGCTGCTCGATCAAGTGGAAAGCGTGATCCTGGGCAACTAGGGCTCGGCGACGAAGCCGTCCGGCGGCTCGATCGGCAGCCCGCGACCGTGCCATGCCAGGAGGCCACCGGCCATATTATGTGCGTCGAATCCCGCGGTCCGGAACGCCTCGGTGGCCATCGCCGAGCGGCCGCCACTACGGCAGTAGAACACGATGGGGACGTCGCGATCGATTTCACCCGCGCGCGCCGTGAGCTCGCCGAGCTCGATGTGGTCGCCCGCTGCGATGCGGCCCGCGGCGTGCTCGTGCGTCTCGCGAACATCGACCAGCTGGATCGTCGAGCTCGCGAGCAGCTCCGCGACCTGCTCCGGGGTGTAGTCCTGATCCACGTGCGGAGCGTACCGATCGGGAGCGCGCCCCTACCGACGGGGAGGTCCCTGTTCCTGCACGGCGAATCATCTGTAACAGAACGAAACCGCATTACTGCGCCGGAACCGATAGTGTGCCGGTCCGGAAACTGCATACCCAGCCGAATCCCCGATTGCCTTAGCGGCCGGGGAGCGGGGGACCCAATGGAGCCCACCAGGGCTCTGAGGGGCGAATCGCCGCCACCGCGGCGTAGCGCAAGCTCTTTCAGCGCGAGCCCGACAGCTAACCCCGTAGGCACCCGAAAGAGAAGGGTCGTCTCCGTTGTCCACAAGCCTCCGCTCGATGCGTTCCGGGATGCGCCGTATGCATCTCGCTGTGGCGTTCATCGCGGTCATGGCGCTGGGGATCCCCGCCACCGCACTCGCCGCGCGTTCGTTCGGGAGCCGCGTCCTCCACGAGGGCATGAGCGGTAACGACGTCAGCACGCTCCAGAGGTGGCTCACGATCGCCGGCTTCAAGACCCCGATCGTCGGCGTGTACGGGCCGATCACGGCGGGCAACGTGCGCCGCTTCGAACGCAGATTCCACCTCAGCGTCACCGGCATCGTCACCGGGCCGGTCGCCAAAGAGCTGTCGCTGGTGGTTACCGAGAAGACCCAGGGGCAGACCGCCTCGGGTGGCGGTGGTGCCTCTGTCAGCACATCGCCGCAGACGGCGACGACCCCGACGACAACGACGAGCCCGACGACGACGACGACCCCCCCGCTCACGGGCCTGTTTGGCGCACGTGTGCTCAAGCTCGGGATGCGCGGCCCGTCGATCAGGGAGATGCAGGAGTACCTCTCGGCCGCCGGCTTCCCGGTCACCGATGACGGCAATTTCGGGACCACGACGAAGACTGCGGTGATCGCCTTCGAGGCGTCGAAGGCTCTCAAGGAGGACGGGATCGTGGCCCTGACGGTGGCCAACGCCCTCCGCGCGACCGTCGCCGCGATCGACGCTGACAACACCGGCCAGAAAGCGGTTCTGGCCCCAGACGGGCTGGCGATCGCCCCCGTCGACGCCCCCCCGGTGGTCAAGGAGGTGATCGCGGCGGCGAACAAGATCGCGATGATGCCCTACCGCTACGGCGGTGGCCATGCAAGCTGGACGGACACCGGCTACGACTGCTCGGGCTCGACCAGCTTCGCGCTCCACGGCGCCGGACTGATCGCCGCCCCCGAGGACTCGGGCGAGCTCGAGTCCTACGGTCAGGCGGGCCATGGCATCTGGATCACGCTATGGGCCAACGCCGGCCACGTGTACATGAACATCGCGGGGCTCTGGTTCGACACGGCGGCGCAGAGCTCGGCCAACGGCGACGATCGCTGGTCCGCGACGCGGATCTCCTCGCCTGCGGGATTCATCGTCCGCCACCCCGGCGGGCTGTAGGTCTTCGCGCTCGTCCTGCTCAGGTCCAGGGATCGTCGGTGGCGGGAACGCCGCCCGAGTAGCATCCGGCGCGCATGACCGCGCTGGCAGAGATCTACACGATCCCCCAGGAGCATCTCGACTTCAGCGAGACGATCCGCCAGATCGCGCGCGAGCGGATCGCCCCGCGCGCGGCCGAAATCGACGAGCGGGCAGAGTATCCGCACGACCTGCGGGCGCTCCTGTCCGAGCAGGACATCCTCGCCCTTCCCTTCGAGACCGAGCACGGCGGCACCGGTACGGGCACGCTGATGCTGAACATGGCGGTCGAGGAGATCGCCAAGGCCTGCGCATCGACAGCGCTGATCCTGATGATTCAGGAGCTGGGAACGCTCCCGATCAAGCTGTTCGGAACGCCGGCGCTGCAGCAGCGGTTCCTGCCGCGGTGCGCAACCGGGGAGTGGTCCCCCGCCTTCGCGCTGTCCGAGCCCGATGCCGGCTCGGATCCCGGAGGGATGCTCACGCGGGCGGTACGCGAGGGCGAGGAGTGGGTGATCAATGGAGCCAAGAACTGGATTACCAACCTCGGCGTCGCCGACTTCTACATCGTCTTCGCGGTGACCAATCGGGAGGCCGGGCACTCACGCGGGATCACCGCTTTCGTGGTGGAGGCTGATCGACCCGGGTTCAGCGTCGGCAAGCTCGAGCACAAGCTTGGGATTCGTGGCTCCCCGACCGGTCAGCCGATCTTCGAGGACGTCCGGGTGCCGGCTGAGAACGTGATCGGCGAGGTCAATGCGGGCTTCAAGGTCGCGATGGCGACGCTCGATCGCTCTCGCCTGGGCGTCGCCGCCCAGGCGCTGGGGATTGCCCAGGGAGCGACGGACTATGCGTCCGCCTACGCCCGCGAGCGCCGGCAGTTCGGCCAGCCGATCAACGCCTTCCAGGCGATCCAGTTCAAGCTCGCGGACATGGAGACCCAGTGTGCGGCCGGCCGCGAGCTGCTCTACCAGGCGTGCGCCAAGGTCGACCGCGGGGACCCCGACCTCGGCAAGTACTCGGCGATGGCGAAGCTGTTCTGCTCGGACGTTGCGATGCGGACAACGGTCGAGGCGGTGCAAGTCCTCGGCGGCTACGGTTACGTCAAGGACTACCCGGTCGAGCGGATGCTTCGTGACGCCAAGATCACCCAGATATACGAGGGCACGAACGAGATCCAGCGCCTCGTGATCGCTCGCACAATGAGCTAGACAGTGTCTGGCCCACCGACGACTCTCCGGCGGATTCTCTTCTCGGCGCTCGCGGCGCTCGTGGTCGGGCTAGGCGCGGTCAGCCTGATCTCCGGCTTCAGCACCTCATTTCCGGTTCGCGTCCTGCAGGGGCTCGCGCTGTTCGGCGCCGGCGTGGCGATCGTCGGCGGCGCGGCCGTGCTGGTGATGGTCCGGCTCGCCGGCTGGCGCGATCCCGTATCCGAGGAGGAGTTCGACGCGATCGTCGAGCGGGCCGAGCGGCTGGCCGCCGAGGGCTCCTGGGGAGCGGCAGACGGATGGGCGGCAGGGACTGATGACGAGCTGCCAGCCCCGCACGAAGAGGAAGAGGAGCTGTTCGACCCCCACGATGAGGACGACTTCAAGGTTCTCGTCCGGGCCGCGGTCGATGACCTCCCGCTCGAGTTCCACCGCGCGCTCGAGCACGTCGCGGTGGTGGTGTCCGACGGCGGCCGTGAGCGTCGCGCGTATGGGCTCTACGAGGGCGACACGGTGGCCCGCGACTTCTTCCACGACCGGATCGTGATCTTCCGCGACACCCTGCTCCGCGATTTCGGTCACGATCCCACGCTGTTGCGGGCGCAGGTGACGCGAACGGTCCGCCACGAGCTCGCGCACCACCTCGGCTGGGACGAGAACGGCGTTCGGGGGCTCGGGCTCTGAGATTGACCGGTCTCCTCGGGGGGCGTGGGTTAGCACTCGTGATCACCCGTCGGCGCGATGACAGGCTGCGCGCTCGGCCGTGATGATCGTGATGACACCTCAGGCGACCGACGCCGACGTCGATGCCGTGAAGGCACGCCTGGAGTCGATCGGCCATCCCGCGCTCACCGGTAAGCAGCTGGGTGAGCTACGGAGCGAAGACCCGCCTGGCCAGCGACAGCGCGAAGAGCTGGTGCTCGTCGGTGAACCAACGGTCCAGGGCGAGCCCGGCAGCGGCGTAGTCCGCCTCGATCCGGGCGCGGGTGAACTTAGCGCTGATCTCGGTGCGCATCTCCTCGCCCGCGGCGAACTCGACTCGGAGGCCCAGGTCTCCGATCAGGACGCTGCAGGGTCGCTGCGAGCGCAAGCGCATCTCGATCCACTCGTGTCGGCGATCGAAGAACGCGACGTGGTCGAATTGCTCGGGCGTGAAGTCAGCGTGTAGCTCGCGGTTGATCACATGCAGCAGGTTGCGGTTGAACTCGGCGGTGATGCCCTCGGCGTCGTCGTAGGCCGCCTCGATCACTGCCGGGTCTTTGACCAGGTCCGTCCCGAGCAGCAGGCGATCCTCCGGGCCGAGCAGGGCGCCGACCGCGCGCAGCAGCCGTCGCCGGGTCCCGGGCGGGAAGTTGCCGACCGTGCCTCCGAGCACCGCGACGATCCTCGGCACGCCCTCGATCGGTGCGGGAACGCGATCGAGGTGCCGCTCGAAGTCTCCAATCACGCCATGGACACGGAGCTCGGGGTGCTCCTCCACAAGCTGCGCCGCAGCATCGCGCACGACCACCTCGGACACGTCCAGAGGGACGTAGCGTTGGAGCATTCCGGCGGCCGACATCGCGTCGAGCAGGATCCGCGCCTTGTCCGCGGCGCCCGAGCCGAGCTCGACCAGCTCGCCGGCGCCGGTCGCCTCCACGATCTCCGCCGCGCGCGACTCGAGAATCGAGCGCTCGCTGCGGGTCGGGTAGTACTCGGGTTGCTCGCAGATCCGCTCGAACAGCTCCGACCCCCGCGTGTCATAAAAGTGCTTGGGCGGAAGCTCCTTGAACGGGCGGGTGAGGCCGTCGAGCACGTCGTTGGCGAGGCTGCGGTCCTCCGCCTCGGAGAGCCACGACTCGATGAGGATTGCGTCGGTGTCGAGCATTGACTTCATAGGTCCCTCGCGATCCGTAGTCCGGCGAAGATTTGGCGTCGCTCTGGCAAGTCCCAATTGCGGAAGGTCGGCGTGCTGATCCGTATGCGCGTCGACCACGACCCTCCGCGCAGAACCCTGTACCCGTGGTCGAAGAAGACCTCCGAGTACTCGCGGTAGGGGTAAGCGGAGAATCCCGGGTAGCCCCCGAAGGCGCTCGACGTCCACTCCCAGACGTCGCCGATCATGCCCAGGCAGCCGTAGGGGGACGCGCCCGCCGGGTGGCCGCCGACCGGCGCCGGGCCGGCGCCGAGCAGGTCGAGATTTCCGTGTACTCCGGGCTCGGGTGGATCCTCGCCCCACGGAAACGGTCTCGCCGACTGTGTCTCCTGGTCCCAGGTCGCTGCCTTCTCCCACTCGATCTCGGTGGGGAGGCGGGCGCCGTGGGCTCGGGCGAAGGCGTCGGCCTCGAACCAGGAGAGGTGGACGACGGGGCGATACGGGTCGAGCGGCTCGAGCGTTCCCAGGCGCCACTCGGCGGCGTGATCCGCCGTCCAGCCGCCCGGATGCGTGATGTCGTACTCCTCCTTCCACGACCAGCCCTCGTCGGACCACCACTCGCGCCGCTCGTACCCGCCCCCTTCGACGAAGTTCAGGTAGGTGGCGTTGACGATCGGCGAGCGGCCGATCAGGAAGCCACGCACGTCGGTGCGATGCCTGGGGCGCTCGTTGTCGTATGCGAAGCCGTCATCGGAGGCGCCGATTGTGCATGGACCGTCGGGGACCTCGATCAGCTCGAGCCCGGTAGCGGTGGCGTACACGGCGGCGTCGCCCGGTTGACGGAGGGGTGGCTCGTAGCCGCTCAGTCGCGCGAGCTGGAGCGTCTGCAGCATCGTCTCGTTGTGCTGATGCTCGTGGCGGATGACAAGCTCGTGCAGCAGGCCGTCGCCGATGTCGCCGGTCGCGATCGCCTCGAGCGTCTGCGCGCGGACCTCGTCGAGATACTCGCGTGCGCCGGCCGTTCGCAGGAATGGGAGCTCACCGCGCCCGGCCCGTGGAGTCTCGAACGCGTCGTAGACGTCGAGCAGCTCGCCGTGCAGCAACGGCTGTCCGCCGAAACGGTGCCCGAGCCAGAGGTCCTCGAACGCCGCGATATGGCCGAGGTCCCATACCAGGGGGCTCATCAGCGGCGAGTGCACGCGCTCGAGATCCTCGTCGGAAACCGACGCGACCAGTGCGAGCGTTCGTTCGCGCGCCTCCGTCAACGCGTCAACCGCCGCCGCGGCCGACAGGGTCGTTGGCGCTGTGGTGGGGCTGCCCATCAGAAGCATTCTTCCATTTCAAAGGTGTCGGCAAACGAAACTGTTACGCACGCGGGCGCCGGGCGGTTCACACGCCGCGTTGCCGGGGGCGATCCGCCGAGCGGTCTGAGCCGACGTGGCGCGCGGCTATCCCAGGCCGTAGCGCAGGAACAGAGAGCCGGCGCGCTCGAGGATCCACGCGAGAGAGAGCTCCGCCGGCTTGGCGAGCTCGGAGCCGACCGTGATCGCCGGGCCCGTGCCTCCCCCGGTGAGCTTCGGGGTGAGCGAGAGGAAGAGCTCGTCGACGACGGACGCGTGCACGAGCGCACCGAACAGCGTCGGGCCTCCCTCGCACAGGACACTGCGGACGTCATGTTCGGCGCGCAGGCGCCGCAGCACCATCAGCGGCGTGAGCTCCGCTGGATCCACATGTGTGACCGCGACAGTGGCCACGGCGTCGCCGAGTTCGACCGGCGCGCCCGTGTAGACCTGAACCGTCGATTCGGGGTCGGCCAGCAGCGGGATGTCCGTCGGAAGGGCGCCGCTGCGGGTGATGATGCACAGCAGCGGCGTTGCGGCGAGACCTCTGGCGAGGCGGCGCTGTACGCGCTCCGGGGCCTTCACAAGGCGGCCGTAGTGTTCGACCCGGAGCGTGCCCGTCCCGGCGAGGACTGCGTCCACCTGCTCGCGCAGGCCGTGGAAGATGGCGTTGTCCCCATCGTCTCCGAGCGGCCCGGACTGGCCCCGGAACGTCGCCCGGCCGTCGAGGCTCGAGACGAAGTTGGCGATCACGTACGGGCGATCGTCGGGCGCTCGCTCGGCGAGACGGAGGTCGGCCAGCAGCTCGAGCAGCTCCATCGTCGCCGGCTCCGGGTACAGCCGCCTGAACTGCACTACCAGACGGCCGGTGACCGTTGCCCGGGCGTGCCCACGGTGCGAAGCTACCAGTAAAGCCAGGCCAGGACACGGCCGATCGCGCTTTCCGAGCGCTCACCGTGCGCCGGCTTGGTGAGCTGGCTCGGCGGCGCCGAATCGGCTACGGTTTGTCGGTAACGATGCGCGGCGGTTTCCACATCCTCGGCGATGCCCGCTCGCTCGGCGATGCCCGCTCGCGCGCGCAAGAACACAGTGGCAGCGGTCGGCGCCAGCAGGCGGTCCTTTGAGCGCCACCGGCGGGTCGGCGAAGCCTGACCGCAACCTCGCGCTCGAGCTCGTGCGCGTGACCGAGGCAGCCGCCCTCGCAGCGGCGCGAATGGTCGGTCGAGGAGATAAGGAGGGCGCCGACCAGGCCGCCGTCGACGCCATGCGCTACATGCTCGACTCGGTGTCGATGGACGGAGTCGTCGTGATCGGCGAAGGCGTGAAGGATTCGGCGCCCATGCTCTATAACGGGGAGCGCATCGGTGATGGAACGCCGCCTGAGGTCGACATCGCTGTCGACCCCCTCGAAGGCACCAGGCTCACGGCCATGGGAATGCCGAGTGCGATCGCCGTGATCGCGTTGTCCGAGCGTGGCACGATGTTCGATCCTGGGCCGTGCTTCTACATGGAGAAGGTGGTCGGCGCGGCGGTGATCGCGGACCTGCTCGACCTCGACCGTCCGCTCCCGGAGACGCTGAGGCTGATCGCCAACCGCAAGGGCACCGACATCCGCGACGTCGTGGTGATGATGCTCGATCGCGAGCGCAACCACGAGGCGATGCGTCAGGTCCGTGAGGCGGGCGCGCGCGTGCGGCTGATTCTCGACGGGGACGTATCGGCGGCGATGCTCGCGGTGAGCGAGAATTCGCCGGTCGATCTGCTGTGGGGGATCGGTGGGACGCCAGAAGGGGTGATCACTGCGGCCGCGATCAAGTGCACCGGTGGCCAGGTGCTCGGTCGGCTGTGTCCACGGACCGACGAGGAGCGCGCCGCCGCCATTGACGCCGGCTACGACCTCACCCGGATCCTGACCGCCGACGACCTGGTCGCCGGCGATGACGCCTTCTTCTCCGCTACCGGTGTCACCGACGGCGATGTACTCCAGGGTGTGCGCTACCAGACCGACCACGCGACGACGGAGTCGATCGTGATGCGTTCGCGCTCAGGCACTGTGCGGCGGGTACTGGGGCGTCACGACCGCGCCAAGCTGCGCACGCTGACCGGCGTGCGCTACGGCTGAGTCGTCGGATCGCCGTTCGCCGGCGTGGCGGCGAACCGTCCCACCTTCGACTCGGCCAGCTGCAGCTTGGCGAGCGAGCGCAGGAACGCGTGCGTGACGAGCACGTGGATGTTGGACTGGGTGGCCTCGTAGACCGGAACGCTCAGGCCGGATCCGATCGATGGATAGAAGTTCGCGACCTCGACCTCGATCCTCAGCGTCGCCATGTCATTGGCGTCGGCGGGGCGCCGCCGCACGTCGAGCGCGAGGAAGCCGGAACCGCGCCCCGAGCGCGCCACCAGGAGGCCGTCGCGGATCCGCCAGCGGACGTTTCCGTGGTCGGGCTCGGTCACGTACTCGGGTGCATCGAAGCGCAGCAGGGTAAGGGGCCGAGCGAGCAGAACGACTGCACGCTGGTCGTGACCGTAGACGACGCGGATCAGGCCCAAGGTGACCCGCGAGAGGAACCGCCAGTACGTGCGAGCGAGATTCTCGAGGCCGGTCGGCGACCACAGTCGGTCGAGGTCAGCCGTCGCCATCGTCAGCTCGGCCAACTGGACCGACCGAACCGCGCCATCCTTCGCGATCACCGTCGACTGCCGCGGTGACAGGATCACAGCCCGCGCCCGGCGGCGACCGACCCGACGGCGGCGGGTGGCGACCGCGACGGCGGCGAAGGCGGCGACCACTGCGAGCAAGGGTGCCAACACGGGCTCATTCTTACCGGTCCCGGCGCGAGGCGTGCGCGCTACCTCGGTCGCAGGACCCTTGCCGGCACACGGTGGCACTGTCAGCGCGGCAGCGCGATCAGCCTCACGCGCGAACCGACCTCGAGCTCACCCGTGCCCGCTGGGATCATCACGAGCGCATCGGCCCGCAGCAGCGAGCTGATCAGGTTCGATCCCTGGGGACCGGTTGGGATCGCAATCGTGTGAGCGTCGGTCCGCTCGAGGCGGACCCTGATCGCTTGCTCGCGGCTCGGATCTTGCTGGACCGGCACGCCGAGCTCGGCGACCTCCTGTGCGGCGCGGTCGGGGCTCGATCCCTGGAGCGCGAGCAGCGCCGGACGCGTGAACAGCGCGAAGGTAACGTAGGCGGCGACCGGATTGCCTGGCAGGCCGAACACCAGGCATCCGCCGCGGGAGCCGAACCACGTCGGCTTCCCCGGCCGGATCGCGACCCCCCAGAACGACTGGCTGACACCGAGGCTGTCGAGGGCCGGCTTGACGTGGTCGTGGGGTCCCGCCGACACGCCGCCCGAGACGACGACAACATCAGCACGCCGCAGCGCCGCCGCGATCGCGGACTCGATCGCGGCGCGATCGTCAGCCAGCCGCTCTGCCGGCGCCGCCAACGCGCCGCAGCGAGTCGCGAGCGCCCAAAGCGTGACGGCGTTGGCGTTGTGGATCTCGCCTGGCCCGAGTGGCTCTCCCGGCGAGCGCAGCTCCGTCCCGGTGCACAGAATCGCCACGCGCGGCCGGCAGGCGCACCAGAGGTCGCTTGCGCCGGCGGCCACGACCGCCGCCAGCTCGGGGGCCCCGAGGGTGGTGCCGGCGCGCAGCAGCGTCGCGCCGGCGGCGAAGTCATCGCCGGCATGACGGATGTCCGCCCCGACCGCGACGTCGGCGCGCAGGATGATGCGATCGCGGTCCGCCTCGACGCACTCCTGTCGGATCACAGCGTCGGCGCCCGCGGGCAGCGCGGCGCCCGTCGAGGTGCGAATCGCTTCGTGGGCCCCAATCGCGAGCTCGGAGGGCACGCCGGCCCGCGATTCCCCGATCACCCTCAGCGTCCGGCCGGCCCTGCCGCCGATCACGGCGTAACCATCCATCGCCGAGCAACCGAACGGTGGCACGTTGCCGACAGCCCTCAGGTCCCGTGCAAGCACGCGATCAAGCGCATCGTCGATCGCCACGCGCTCCTCCGGCACGCTGTGGATCGAAGCCAGGATCCGCTCGCGGGCCTCCGCCACAGTGAGGAGGAGCGCAGACGTCATCGTCGCATTGTGCAGAGAATTTTCGAGACAGTCCGGAATACGTGCTAAAAGGAAAGATGGTGAATGCTGTTGAAAGCTGACACTGGACTCCCGCGCCCGCGCCCGCCACGACCGGTCGCGGATGTGCCGGTCGAGGCGTTGCTCGCGCGTGTCGAAGACCTGGCCAAGGCCTGGCTTCTGGAGCTGCTCGAGCAGGCCCCCCTCGAGGACGCGCCGGAGATTCTCGGCGCCGACATGGTGCGCGACGGTCCGCGACTGTGCGACGCCGTCGTGCGCGCCCTCGCGGACGATGAAGACCGGCGGCGCTTGGAGCCCGGCGGGGCGCTCGAACGGCTTGCGTCGCGTGCGGGCGAGATGGCCGGGGCAGCCGACGCGGCATCGAGCGCCCGAGCCATCGAAGCGCTCAGGGCGGTGATCTGGACCGCGGTGCGCGACGAGTTCGTGCGACCTGGCCCTGACCAGGTCGACGCGCTCGCCGAGCGGCTGGCGCTCGTGGCCGAGCTCGTGCGGGCCGCCGTTCTGCGCCGGTTCGGCGGGAGAGCACCCGAGGCTCCGGTTGGGCCGGCGCTCGGCGTCGTTGACGCGCTCGGGGCCGCCGGCACGGCGGAGGGCTCGGACAGGAGCGGCGAACCACGGGGGGAGATCGCGGCGTCGCGCGAGGACCAGGGCGCGTCGAGCGGGGGGATCGACGTGTCGCCCGTGAAAGGTGACGCGTCGCCTGAGGAGCTCGATGCGTCACCTGAGGGGCTCGATGCGTCGCCCGAGGGCCGAGACTGGTCGAGCGGGGAGATCGCGGCGTCGCGCATGGGGGGAGACGCCTCGACCGGGGAGATCGCCGCGTCGCGCATCGGGGGAGACGCCTCGCATGTGCGGGAGCACGTTTCGCCCGAGGGGATCGCCGGTTCGCCCGAGGGGGAGAACGGGTCGCCCGAGGGGATCGCCGGTTCTCCCGAAGGGGAGGATGGCTCGCCCGAGGGGATCGCGGGGTCGCCCGAGGGGATTGACGGGTCCACCGGGGCCGAGGACGTACTGACGCCGGTCTCTGCCGATTCGCTCTGGCGGGGTGTGCTCGAAGAGGAAGTTGCGCGCGCGCAGCGCTCCGGCGCGAAGCTGGCGGTGCTTCTCGCCGAGCTGAGCGATGCCGACCGCGTCACGGCGGCGGAGCCCGCCCACGTCGCGAAAGAGACCTTCGGCCGTTTCGCCCAGGCGGTGCGTAGTGTGCTGCGTCGCGAGGACACCCTGGCCTGCGAGACGGAGAGCCGGGCGTGGGTGATTGCTCGCACGACGGGGCGAGCGGGCGCGCGAGCGCTCGGCTCGCGGATCGCCCGCGCCGTTCAGGAGGCCGAGCCGTGGCGCGGGGCACCGCTGACAGTCGGGATCGGCATCGCGATCCTCGGGGAGGACGCGCACGATGCGGTGGGCCTGATCGAGGCGGCCGACGAGTGGACCTTCGCCGCAGTCTCCGGCGGCGTGCCCATCACGGACACCCCGACCGAGACGGGCGAGAATCGCGACTTCGGTGACGACGGTCCACGGATCGTGAGCTGAGTCCGCTGTTGTCTGCTGAGCTCGGCTGGAACTGCTCAGCCGGACACTTCGCCGACGGTCTCGGTGCCAGTTATGCCGAGTGCCCGTGCCGTCGCCTGCGTGAGATCCCAGCTGGCGTCGTTCGCGTACGGTCCGCGGTCGATCACGGGAACCACGATCGTCTGACCGCGATAGTAGATCTGGACCGACGTGCCGCACTTCAACGTACGACTCGCGACGCCGAGCGTGGCGCGCTTGAGGATCTCGCCGCATGCGGTCTTCTTGCCGAAGAAGCCCTCGCCGTAGAAGGTCGCGAGCGCCGGCCGGTAGACGGTGATCTGCAAGGTCGGCGACGTCGGCCCCACCTGGCTCGTGGTCGCCTTCCGCTCGAGGACCGTGCGCATCGTCAGCCGTCCGGCGTCGTTCGTCCGCCACAGGGCCGAGAAAGCTCCACCGGCGCCGACCGTCCCCGTGGCGACGCTGATCCAAGCGGAGCCGCCGGGGTCGAACCGTTGGACGACGATCGGGGCACCCGCGCTCGTTGCGCTGGTGGTGCCGGTGAATGCCAGGTGATGGCCGAGCAGCACCGAGATGTTCGCCGTGACCGTGATCCCGTCGCCGGTCGCGGTCGCGACGAGGTCGCCGTCCTGCGTCGCGGTTGCGCCTGCGCTGGCCGCCGCGCCACCTGACGCCACGGCGCCGAACGCCGGCCCGCCGAGCGGGGACGTCGCCCGGCCGGTCGTGGAGGTGGACGTGGACGTGGGCAGGGGCGCGGTCCCGAGGTACGCTCCGCCGGAGCTGGCCCAGACGGGCGGAGACGCGATCAGCGGGCCCGCAAGGAGCATGGCGACCAGGGTCGCTTTGGGGCGAAGACTCACGTCGATCAATTTCTCTTCGTCGGTGGCCTACGGGGTGAGCTGACGGGCTCGCGCTGGTCGCGCTACGGTCCGAAACCGAACCGATTCGCCCCTGTGGACCTGGCGGACCACAAATGGTTCCCCCGTCGGACGCCCGCGGACGGGCGACCGTTCGGCCATGGAACAACGAGTAACTATACGGAACTTTGACTCGAGCGTTATCCCGGTCTCGTGCGAGGCCCTCGATGCGAGGGGCCCCTCCTGAGGGTGCTTAGTTAGGGCCTGGGCAGTCTCGAAACGACGCCCCGAAGGGCCCGCGCGCCGGCCGAGATGCCGATCTCTGCGAGCTCGGCGGTCGCGTGGACCGCTGAGCTGATCAGGTCGACTCCAACGGCCGGAGTCGACCGGCGCGGACTCGGGGCGCCAGGTTCCCCGGGGGGCTGGGCGGGTTGGCCGGCACGCGACGCGACGGCCGTCGCGTGCTTTCTCGAGCCGGACGCGGACCTCGAGCCAGATGCGGACCCGCGCGGCGCGCCCGCGCGACCGGCGTCGGCGATCGCCGGGCCAGCGTCTGCGATCGCCGCGTCGGCGACCGCGAGCGCCGCTCGCTTCTGGCTCCTCCGATGCGGCCGCGTGTGCGGAAGCCCGCCGAGAACCTGCGAGGGACGCTCATCGCTCATGCGTACATCATCATCGCGCACAACGAGCCCCGGCGTCATGTGATCGCTCCCGGCGCACCGAGAGCGTGACCAGGAGGTGGTGGCAGAGGCGCGCGAGCTCGGACGACCGGCCGTCACGGCGGCCCGTGGCCGTGTCCAAGCGGCTCTCAGGGAGCTCTGGCAGTCAGCCGATACAGGGGTACCTCGCGAATAGCGATGAAATTCGGCGCAAGGAGAAACGAGAAGGGACGTTTGACGTAGTAGATATGAACGCCGGGAGTCCGGCTCGAATCGAACGAATGCCGGCGTGTGTGCCATGCGCCATCAGCCGGCGATCATTGACTTCAGAAAGTATAGCGAGTAATATAGAAGGATATGTTTGAGTAGCGGGTGTGCGCCGTGAGGGCCGCTTCCGCTGTCTCGCCCTCAGCGCCGCCAGGTATCCGGTTGTCGGTGCATTCGACGGAAACGGAAACAGATGTCAGTAGCCGAACTGCAGGAACTCGAAGAGGTCAAGGGACTCGTCAATCGCGGCCAGCAGGTCGGCGTGCTGACGTACGCCGAGATCGCCGGCGCGGTGTCGGAGCTCGATCTCGACGAAGCCGACGTCGAGGAGTTGCACGGCTTCCTCGAGCGCGCCGAAATCGAGCTCGTTGAGGAGGTCGATCCAGCGCTGGCTGCCGCGGAGGTCGAGCGCGCACCGGACAAGCGCGGTCGCCGCAAGCCAAAGACCGCGCTCGATCTCAAGCCGGACATGACGACCGATTCCCTTCAGCTGTTTCTGAAGGACATCGGCAAGGTGCGATTGCTCACGGCTCAGGAGGAGGTCGATCTCGCCAAGCGGATCGAACGCGGTGACCTCGATGCAAAGCAGAAGATGGTCGAGTCGAACCTTCGGCTCGTCGTCTCGATCGCGAAGAACTACCGCAACCAGGGCCTGCCGTTCCTGGATCTGATCCAGGAGGGAACGCTGGGGCTGGTGCGGGCGGCTGAGAAGTTTGACTACCGCAAGGGGTTCAAGTTCTCTACCTACGCCACCTGGTGGATCCGCCAGGCGATCGCACGTGCCCTCGCCGACAAGGCGAGGACGATCCGGATCCCCGTGCACGTGGTAGAGAAGCTGAACAAGATCGGTCGCGCCGAGCGCAAGCTGGTGACCGAGCTCGGGCGCGAGCCGACGGCGGAGGAGATCGCCGAGGTGACGGGAATCGAGCCCGACGAGGTCGAGTCGATCAAGCGCTCCGCGCAGGCTCCCGTCTCGCTGGAGAAGCCGGTTGGCGACGAGGAGGAGTCCGAGTTCGGTCAGTTCATCGCCGACGAGCGGGCCGAGTCGCCCTACGAGCGCGCTGCAGAGATCCTCACCAAGGAGGCGCTGCGCGAGGCACTCGAGAACCTGAGCTACCGCGAACGCCGCGTGCTCGAGCTCCGTTACGGACTCGGCGGCGAGCATCCGCGTACGCTCGACGAGGTCGGCCGTACGTTCAACGTGACCCGCGAGCGCATCCGCCAGATCGAGAATCAGTCGCTGAAGAAGCTCCAGTCGCTCGCCGAGGCCCAGAAGCTTCGGGACGTGGCGTAGCAGACGTGGCGTAGCAGACGCGGCCGAGCAGACGCGGCCGAGCAGACGCGGACTAAGCGCCGAGGGAGTCAGGCGAGCCGGCCCATCCGCACACCTGCGTCGAGGCACGTGTGCGGAGCTCTCAAGCGCACTCGCCTCCGCGCCGATGACTTAAGCCAGATGTTCGAACTGCACGAGGCGCTTCGGTACGTGGTGAGCAAGGAGGGATCGGACCTTCACCTCAAGGTCTCGTCGCCCCCCCTAGCCCGCATCCACGGCAGGCTCGAGCCGATCGAGGACTACGCGCCGATGCTTGCGAGTGACACCGACCGGGTGCTGCACGAGATGCTCACCGACCGGGACAAGCTGGCCGAGTTCGACCGAGAGCACGAGGTCGACTTCGCCTACGCGGTCGAGGGGCTCGCGCGCTTCCGGGTGAACGCATTCCTCGCTCGCGGATCGGTGTCGATCGCGGCTCGCGTGATCCCGTTCGCTGTCCGCACGATCGACGACCTCGGCCTGCCGCCGGTGATCGGAGAGATCGCCGACGAGGAGCGCGGCCTGATCCTCCTCACTGGGACCACGGGCTCGGGCAAGTCGACGACCCTGGCAGCGATGATCGATCAAATCAACGAGACGAAGTCGCGCCACATCGTCACGATCGAGGATCCGATCGAGTATCTCCACTCCGACCGCAACTCGATCGTCAACCAGCGCGAGGTCGGCTTGGATACCTCCTCGTTCAATCGCGCTCTGCGCCGCGTGCTGCGCCAGGACCCGGACGTGATCCTGATCGGAGAGATGCGCGACGAGGAAACCGTGCAGGCGGCGCTGTCGGCGGCTGAGACGGGCCACCTCGTCCTGTCCACGGTCCACACCCTCGACGCGCCTGAGACCGTGAACCGGATCATCGACTTCTTTCCGCCCCACCAGCACGCACAAGCGCGGGCGATGCTCGGCGGTACGCTCAAGGCGATCGTCTCCCAGCGCCTGGTCCGGACGCCCGGGGGCGACGGTCGAGTGGCCGTGTGCGAGATCCTGCGGATGACCGGGCGCGCGCGTGACATGATCATTGATCCCGACCAGACCGGTCGACTCCGGGAGGTCATCTCCGAGGGCGAGTACTACGGGATGCAGACGTTCGACCAAGCGCTGCTCAGCCACTACCAGGCGGGACGGGTCTCGATGGAGGATGCGCTCCGTGTTGCGTCGAGTCCACACGACTTCAAGCTCCTGGTCTCCGCCGGGGGGCGCACGGCAACGTCGATGGACGATCTCGTTAAGACAGCCGTCCCGACGTAGCGGCCCTGAACCGTGGTTGCGCGTCGCCGGCGGCGCCCCGCGGGCGAACGCGCTGGCCCACTTCAGTTCGTAAAGCATCGCGCTACACTTGGGCCACTGATGGCTACCCAGGATTCGTGTCCGGTCTGCCGCACTGCTGAGATCGTGTGCGGCAAATGGACGCTGCTGGTGATCCGCGACCTCGCCGACGGCCGGTCGCGGTTCTGCGAGCTCGAGCGATCGCTGCACGGCATCAGCCCCCGGACGCTCTCGTTGAGGCTGCGCGCGCTCGAGGAGGAAGGCATCGTCGAGCGACAGACCTATCCCGAGGTTCCACCCCGCGTCGAGTACGCGCTGACGGAGAAGGGCCGCGCGCTGGTGCCGCTGATCGAGAGCATGCGCGTCTACGGACGCCAGTGGCTCGGCATCGACTGCGACGATGGTGTCGTCGGGTCCACCGAGTTCGAGCCGGCCGTCGCAGCCGCCTGAAGCGCCTGACCGCTGGCGTGCCCCAATGAGGATCGCCGTTGCCGCCGACGAGCTGACCGGAATCGCCGGCTTATTGCCCGAGGAGCTCCGAAGTCGCGGCCATCTTCCGATCCTCCACGGCGCCTACAGCGACGCCGAATCCGACGACTGGGCCTGGGCGAGCGAGGCCGCCGCGCGCGATGTCGCCGAAGGGCGGGCGGAGCAGGCGGTCGTTGCCTGCTGGACCGGCACGGGGGCTTCGATCGCCGCAAATAAAGTGGCCGGGATTCGGGCCGCGTTGTGCGCCGACGCGCAAACCGCGGACGGCGCCCGCAGATGGAATGACGCCAATGTGCTCGCCCTGAGCCTGCGCGCGACCTCGCACGCTCAGCTCGGCGAGATCCTCGAAGCGTGGTTCGCCGGGAATCCGAGTCGGGATCCGTCGGACGTCGCAAACGTCGCGCATCTCGCCGAGATCGACGACAGCCGCTGACGCGAACCCGTTCTGCAAGGCGCGGTGCGTCCGGCAGGATCGCCGCTGTAGAGGGCGAAACGGCGATCGTGCGCAACCGTACCCTCCACCAGCTGCTGCAGGATTTCACCGCTCAGGCCGCCGATCAGCTCCAGGCGGAGACCGCGGAAGGAGCGGAGGTCCCGTTCGAGCTGATCGAGGAGCCCGGCGGGAGCGCTCCGTTGTATTGCTACCGGCCGCTCACCGGCGACTTCATCCGTGGGTGCCTCGAACGCCTGAGGGCGCTGCCCACGTACGCTCCAGCCGCGAGGATGCTCGCCGGCGCCGACGGCGTGGACGCGTACCTGCGTGGGCGCGCCGAGCCGCGGGTGCCGAGCGAGCCGCGCGAGCGCGCCGACGCGGCTCTGCGCTCGTTCCTCGGTCACGTGTTCGCCGAGCGGAGCGAGTTCGGTCTCGACCCCCGGCGCTTCGAGGTCGCCTACGCCGAGCTCGAACGGTCGCTCTACGAGGGACGCTGCATGACCACCGTGATTGCCCCGTTGCTCGGTGTCGCGCTCGATCCCGAGACCGTCGAGGTGGCGCTCGGGGATGGTCTGTCGCTCCAATCCGGCGACTCGTTGACCGACGCGCCATCCGACGCAGTCTGGGGCGAGCACGACGAGCCGAACGTGCTGATCGTGCTGAGTACCGCGCACGAGCGCTCGGAGCCCTCCCCGATATCGACAGCCCGCGTCAGGTTCCGCCGTGCGCTGACCGCGCTGCGGCTGTTCGAGCGTGGCGGGTATGCGCTCGGTCCGATTGCGTGGACGCGGGCTGACGCCGGCGCGTGGCGGCCGTTTGCCCTCGGCAGCAGTGGACGACCCCGCGGGGTCACGCTGATCGCCGCTGCGGAGGAGGATGAGCTGCGGGCTTTCTGCAGCCTGATCTCGCGGCGGACGCCGAGCGGGGGCGAGCTCGCCTGGGCGCTTGCCCGCTTTGAGATGGGCCGCGAGCGGCTGGCGCCGTTCGAAGCCATGACCGACTACCTGCTTGCGCTGCGCGCGCTGCTCGAGCCTGAAGGACCGGCCACCGGACGCCTCGCGCAGCGGCTCGCCGTTCTCTGCGCGAAACCGGACGGTCGGGCCGCGCTGGCGGAGCGCACGGCGCACGCGATCTCGCTCGAGCGAGCCGTCGTCACCGGGCTGGCGCCGGCGGAGCACGGAGCAGCGGGCCTCGTCGACGAGCTTGCCGAGCACCTGCGCGCGCTGCTGCGCGATGTCATCTGCGGCCATCTCGATTCGGACCTGCGCGAGGTCGCGGACTACCTGCTCGCGGAAGCGGCCGCCGCGGTGTAGTCCGGCGAGCGCGGTGCGGGCTCGCCGCTTCCGGCTGCGACGCCGCATGTCGGGGTGAGTGGTGCGAGGCTTCACGCCGTGTTCCACGTCGAGCTGCGCCAGTTTCCCCATGTCGCTCGGTCGTTCAATCTCTCCGAGGCGGAGGTGAACGCGACGGTACTCGCACCGTGGTCTCGGGGTGAGCAGGTGCAGATGGGTGAACGGAGCTGGCTGCCGGACCGCGCCAAGCTGACGATCTTCGAAGGGCCCGAGCTGCGCAGCGACGAGATCGGCATGGGGCGCGGCTGGGGGAACGTGACGCGCAAGGGACAGGACGTCACCGAGCGACTCCTGACCGTGACGGAGGCACAGGCGGCCACCGCCGGCGCTCCGTCGGCGTCCGACGCCTTGGCGGCGTTCAAGGATGTGGTGCAGGCGCAATGTGAAGTCAACCGGCTCGCGATCCACCAGGTCCTGTGGCTCGCGAACAGCAGGCACCCCGAGTGGCGGGTGAGCGAGCGGCTCGCGCTCGCGGAGCGGGCCGTGTGGGAGCTCCTGCACGAGGGGCGCGTACGGATGGTCCGGGGAGTGGCGGGCGACGACGGGCCTGCTGATGTGGACGCCGAGAAGGAGGACTGGGCGCGGGCGCTGCTCGCGTGGGCGAGCTGGTCGGACTCCCGCGCACCGCGCTGGTTCCTGGTCGCCGACGTGGGCTGACGTCGGGCTCCGAGGGCGTGCCGCCCGGCGGTGGGGTGCGCCCGCGCCGCCGAGCGCCGCTCAGGCTACGACCTCGGCGATCATCCGCCCGCGCTCCTCGTCGGAGGCGAACAGGTAGCGGTGAACACGGAGCAGTCCCTCCACATCGTGAACGTCGTCATCGAAATGGGGCACGAGCATCAGCGGACGATCGTCGCTCGCGGGCGCCAGGCGCGCGATGTTCCGGGCGTCGCGCTGCGCCAGCACGTGGTAGTCGTGGAAGTTCTCGGCCGCGCGGATGGCGAGCTCGTCGCTGCACCCGGTTCCGAGCGCCGCGATCACGTCGCTGGGCGGGCTGTCGCCGAGGACGTCGTGGTGCACGCGATTGACGATCACTCCCGCGAACGGAAGCCCGCTCTCCCGCAGCGTCCTGCGCAACCAGATCGCCTCGTCGATCGGCTCGCGCTGCGCCGAGGAGATGAGCAGAAACGCCGTCGTGCTCGCCTTGAGCATCTTCTCCACCTCCGAGGCACGGGCCCTGAAGTCCTCCGTCATGCCCCCGAGCAGCCGGAAGAACGTCGACAGGTCGGCGAGCAGGTCGACACCGGTGACGCGCTGCATGACCGCAGCGAGCGCCCCACTGCCGCGGCCGAGGATCCTCATGCCGAAGCCGGTGGGCCGCACGAAGCTCTTCAGCATGCGACCCTCGAGGAACGACGTCAACCGGCCCGGCGCATCGAAGAAGTCGAGCGCGTTGCGGGAGGGCGGGGTGTCGAGTACGAGCAGATCGAAGTCGTACTCCTGGTCGAGCTCATACAGCTTCGACACGGCGGTGAACTCCTGCGACCCCGCGACGGCCGTCGACAGCTCACGGTAGACGCGATTGGCGAGGATCTCCTCAGCGCTCCGCCGGTCCGGCGCCAGACGCTCGATCAGCTCATCGAAGGTTCGCTTCGGGTCGAGCATCATCGCCCACAGCTCGCCTCGCAGCTCGAGTCCGCCCGCCCGAAGGCGTTTGCGCTCGACCAGCCGGGGCTCGTTCCCGAGCTCCTCGAGACCGAGCGCGTTCGCCAGCCGCTTGGCGGGGTCGATCGTGACCACCGCGACTTTTGCACCTTGGGCGGCCATCCCGAGCGCCACGGCGGCTGAGGTGGTCGTCTTCCCGACTCCGCCGGAACCAACGCAGACGCAGATTCGCTTCCCTTCGAGGAGGGCGGCGACGCTCACGAAGCGAGCTCTTCGCCTGCCCGCGCGGCCGCGGACCCAAACGTCGCGGGCGTGCGCCGGGGCGGGGCGTCGCGGTGCTCGCCCGCGAGCCCGGCTCCTAGCAGGTCGGCAAGTCGCTCGAGCTCGGCGCGATCGAGCTGGTCCGCGAACACGAACGGCAGCTCGATCAATCGCTCTCCGAGGCCGGCCGCGAGACGGGCGAGCTGACGGTGCTGGTGGGCCGCGCGGGCGTGCTCGGAGATTGCGGCTCGGATCGCGGCGCGCGCCAGCGGCGAATCGGCGTCCGCGGCGGCCGCGTGCAGTTGCGCTGCCTCGTCGGCGTCGAACCGGGTCGGGTAGACGGCGTTGACGATCACGCTGTGCAGCGAGAGACCATCGCTCGCGAGCTCGTCGCGCAGCATCAGCGTCTCGTTCACCGGCATCTCCTCGGCGGTGGCGACGGCGACCACCGCGGTGAACGCCGGATCGGCGATCGTGGCCGCGATCGTCCGGCCCTGGTGGGCGATCGGACCGACGCGGGCGATCTCGGCAAACGCCCGGGGCGTGCGCAGGATGGCGACGCCGTGCCCGGACGCCGGTGCGTCGACCACGACCAGGTCGTATGACGCGGCTCCGCGCGTCTTGCGCTCGAACTGGGCGAGCTCCCACACCTTCCCCATCGTGAGCAGCTCGCGCATGCCGGGGGTTGCCATCGCGAACGCCTGGAAGAGCTTGCTCGAACCGAGCACGTGACCGACCGGGCCGACCTTGATCCGCAGGTACTCGTCCATCGCGTGCTGAGGATCGATCGAGATCGTGAACAGGCCGGGCGCCAGCTCGCGCTCGGTGAACACCTCGCTCTCGCCGTCGGCCAGCGCCCGGCGAACCCGATCCTGGGCGGCGAGCTCGACGACGATCGTCCGCAGGCCCGAGCGAGCGCCGAGCAGGCCGAGCGCGATCGCGACCGTCGACTTGCCGACGCCGCCCTTGCCGGTGATGAAAACGAGGCGCTTGTCGAGGAGGCCGGACACGGGAGAGGGGGTGATCGTGGTCGCCCGCGCCGAGCTTGTCGAGGAGTGCCCGAACGAGCCTGCGGGGCGGATGGCAGAGAATCCCGGCCGCCGGGCCCGACATTTTACCGACGAGCGGTGGGATGCTGCGACCAGCCGTCCGAGGTTACGTGGATCAGTAGGGCATCCGCGGCGGAGGATTTCCGCCGACTCGTGCGAATACAGGCCCGTATGCGTTCCCCTAGGCATCGGAGCTCGCAGTGACCGCAACGGCGAAGGTGATCGCGTTCGCCAACCAGAAGGGCGGCGTCGCGAAGACCACGACGACCCTCAACCTCGCTGTGGCGTTCGCGGAGGAGGGCCACCGGGTCCTGTGCTGCGACATGGACCCGCAGGGCAATCTGACGATGTCGCAGGGAATCGATCCCGACGCGGTCGAGAAGTCGATGTACGACGTACTCGTCCACAAGATCTCGATACGCGAGGTGATCCAAGCGCGGGAGATCGACGTTGCATGCGCCTCGATCGACCTGGCCGGCGCGGAGATCGCGATGTCGACGATGATCGGACGCGAACGCTCGCTCGAGCGGGCGCTCGCGGAGGTCAGTGAGGACTACGAGTTCATCTTCATCGACACCCCGCCGAGCCTCGGCCTGCTCACGATCAACGCGCTCACCGCGGCACATAAGGTGATCGTCCCCGTCCAGTGCGAATATCTGTCGATGCGAGGCCTGGTGCAGCTCCAGAACACCCTCGCGATGATTCGCGAGAACCTCAACCCGGACGTCGACATCGAGGGCATCCTGCCGACCCTCGTCGACTCTCGTACTCTCCACGCCAAAGAGGCCATCGAGCTTCTCGAGGAGAACTTCGGCGACCAGGTGTTCGCTTCCCGGATCCGGAAGACTGTGCGCTTCGCCGAGGCGCCGGTGAAGGGCATGTCGGTGCTCAAGTACGATCCAGATGGTATGGCTGCCCATTCGTACCGGCAGCTCGCGAAGGAGGTTCTCTCACATGGCACCCGGTAAGCGCGCAAGCATGCGCGAGGGTCCGCTCGCAGCCCTCTTCCGCAAGACCACCGAGGATGCCGATGCCGGTCGCGCCGAGACGGAGCCCGACGCGCGCACGCAGCCGGCCGGTGAGCCCGCGCTGCCGGACCGTGAGCCCGCGCTGCCGGCCAGTGAGCCCGGGCTGCCGGCCAGTGAGGGGACGCTGCCGGCCCGTGCGGCCACGCTGCCGGCCCGGGATAACCCGCCGCCGACCGAAGAGGCCGCGGCCGAGCGCGGTGCGAGGATTCCGTCCCCGCAGGAGCGACTGCGGCAGGCCTTCTCGGCCGACATCCCGATCAACCTGCTCGACCGCGTCGCCATGGAGCGCGAGGAGCCGCCGCAGCCTGACGTCTACGCCCGCCCGGAGCGCCCCGGCGACGCGTTCGGAGTGGCTCGGGCCGTCGGGTCACCGGTGCTGCTCGTGGTCGGCGTCGGTGGCGCCGGCGTCAACGCGGTCAACCGGATGGTCGAGGCGGAGATCGAGGGAATCGAGTTCCTGGCGATCAACACCGATCTGCAGTCGCTGCAGCAGTCGGCGGCGCACGAGACGCTCCACATCGGCGACGGGATCACGCGTGGACTCGGGTCCGGCTCGAATCCGGAGCTCGGCCGCCGCGCGGCGGTCGCGGAGCACGATCGGATCAAGGCGATCCTGAGGGGCTCCGACATGGTCTTCATCGCCGCCGGCGCCGGCGGCGGGACGGGTACCGGAGCGGCCCCGATCGTCGCGCAGATCGCGCGCGAGGTCGGCGCGCTGACCGTGGGGATCGTGACGCGTCCGTTCCAGTTCGAGGGCTCGCGGCGTCGCGACCAGGCCGAGGCCGGGATCGCTGCGCTCGCCTTGGAGGTCGATACGCTGATCGTGGTCCCCAACAACCGGCTGCTGTCCGTGCTCGACCGGCACACGTCGATGGTCGAGGCCTTCAGGGTCGCCGACGACGTGCTCCGTCAGGGCGTTCAGGGGATCTCGGATCTGGTCACGCTGCCGGGTCTGATCAACCTCGACTTCGCCGATGTACGCACGATCATGTCCGACGCGGGCAACGCCCTGCTCGGCATCGGGCTCGGTACCGGCGAGCGCCGCGCGATCGACGCCGCCGAGCAGGCGGTTGCCTCGCCCTTGCTGGAGACGAGCATGGACGGCGCGCACTCGATCCTGCTCTCGATCACGGGTGGCCGCGATCTGTCCCTGTGGGAGGTGGACGAGTCGGCGAAGGCGGTCGCCGCGGCGGCTCATCCCGACGCCAACATCATCTTTGGCGCGATGGTCGACGACAAGCTCGAGGATCAAGTCTGGGTGACCGTGATCGCGACCGGATTCGGCGACGGTCGCCGGCGAGGCCGGCGCGAGGAGCTTAGTCCCGCCGTGCATCGCGCGCCTGAATCAGACCGTCCAGTGCTCCGAGTGGACGACCGCGATCGCGGCCGTGATCGCACCCCGTTGCGCGAGCCGCGCGGCGAGCCTCGCGTGTCGCGCGGGCGCGAGCGGTCCGGGGCCGCGTTCGATCTCGACGTGCCCGAGTTCATCCCGCGGCGCTGAGCTCGGCGGATCCGCAGATCGGCGTTATTGCCGCCGGGCACCCGCTCACCGCGGGGGCCGGCGCAGACGTCCTGGCCGCGGGCGGTAACGCGGTGGACGCGGCGATCGGCGCCATGCTCGTGTCGTTCGTCTGCGAGCCGCTGCTGACGGGGCTCGGGGCCGGGGGCTACATGCTCGTGGCGCCCCCCGGGCGGGCGCCGGTGCTCCTCGACTTCTTCGTCGAGGCGCCGGGTCGCGGCGGCCCCACCGCCGGCCGGGCCGAGCTGATCCCGGTGACGATCTCGTTCGGCGAGGCGGTCCAGGTATTCAATATCGGCGCTGCGTCGGTCGGCTCCTACGGAGCGCCGGCCGGGCTGTGTGCCGCGGCCGACCGCTTCGGCCGGATCCCGCTGGCCGAGCTTGTCCGTCCGGCCTCGGCGCTGGCCCGCGCAGGGGTCCGGCTCAATGCCGAGCAAGCCTACGTCTTCGAGCTCCTGGCCGATCTCGTGACCGCGACGCCGGAGGCGAGAGCCCTGTTTGCGCCCCACGGGGAGGTCGTGAGGGAGGGGGATACGATCCGCCAACCCGAGCTCGCGGACGCGCTTGAACGGCTCGGCGCGGAGGGTGCCACGCCGTTCTATACCGGCGACATCGCGCGGGCGATCGTGACCTGGATCTCCGACCGCGGCGGGATGCTGACGGCCGACGACCTGGCCGCCTACGCGGTACGCGACCGGGAGCCGGTCCGCGTCCGCTACCGGCAGTACGAGGTCCTGACGAACCCGCCCCCGTCGGCGGGCGGGATCCTGATCGCCTATGGGCTCGCCCTGCTCGACTCCGACCCGGGAGGTCCCGGCGTCGAACGACTCGTCGAGGTCATGGAGCGCGCGCAGAGCGAGCGCACACCGGAGTTCCTGGTCGGTCTCGATGAGCCAGGCTTCTCCGCCCGGTTCCTGTCGGCCCGCGGCATCGGCGTGGGGCCGCTCGGCTCGACGACGCACATCGCGGTGCTCGATCGGGACGGCTGGGCATGCTCGGTCACGTGCTCAAACGGCTCGTGCTCGGGCGAGGTCGTGCCCGGCACCGGCATCCACCTCAATAACATGCTCGGCGAGCAGGATCTGAATCCGCTCGGCTTTCACCGCCACCCACCGGGGCGGCGACTGCCGAGCATGATGGCCCCGACGGTCGTGCTCCGCGATGGCTCACCCGAGCTCGTGCTCGGAAGTGCCGGATCGAACCGGATTCGCTCGGCGATCCTCCAGACGATCATCCGTGTGGTCGACGAGGGTCTCCGTGCAGGCCCCGCGGTGCAGGCGCCCCGGGTGCACTTCGAGGACGGAGTCGTCTATATCGAGCCCGGGATCGACACCGGCGCGCTTGAGGCCGCCGGCCGCATGATCGCGCGGTTCCGCGACCGCAATTTGTTCTTCGGCGGCGTTCAGGCGGTCGAGCGCGATCCGGTGAGCGGGTTCTCCGGTGGCGGCGACGAGCGCCGCGGGGGGGCGGCGATCGTGGTCGAGGAACCGGCCGTCTGAGCCGCCGGCGCGAGCGCCGGCGGGATCGGGCACGATGCGGGGATGCGACGCTCGATGCGCAGGCGGGCCGCGCTCTCCGGGCCCAAGGCGCTCGCCACCGGGTGGCCGGCCGGCTCGGCGCTCGCCGGGTCGGCACTCGCGCTCGCCACCGCGGCGCTCGCCACCGCGGGGCTCGCGGCCGCGGCGCTCGCGGGCTGCGGGCTGAACGTGCAGGCCCCCGACCTGTTCACGGTCACGCGGACCGGCGAGGGCCAGACGCTGACGATGCTCGTCAACTACGCCGGCACGGTGAGCTGCAACCGCGGTCCGGCCAAGATGTTGCCCGACCCGCTCCTGCTCGTGGCGCGCGATCTCGTCGCGGCGCTCGATCCCGACGCCCAGCACAAGCTCGACCTGCCCTCCACGCCCGACAGTGTGTACAGCTTCCGGGTCCGCCTCCAGGATGGGACGATCGCGTTCCCGGACACCGCGGCGGCGCACCACCCGACGCTTGCCCAGCTCGAGCAGTTCGTGCTGCAGGCGCAGCCCACCTGCGGCTTTGGCGGTTGACTCGACCGGGACGTGCGGCGTTGGCGGTTGACTCGACGGCGACGACGCCCAGCTAGGATTTGCGCGCCTCGTGTACACGGTGCTGCCCGTCATCTATCACCATCCAGACCCGGTCACCACCTTCCAGGCGGTCGTGCTCGGCCTGCTTCAGGGCGTCACTGAGCTGTTCCCAATCTCGAGCCTCGGGCACACGGTCTTGTTCCCGACCCTGTTCGGCTGGCACACGCTCGTGAAGTCGCAGTCCCAGCCCGAGTCGTTCTGGCTCGCTTTTGTGGTCATGCTCCACGTCGGAAGCGCGGTCGGATTACTGATCTACTTCTGGCGCGACTGGATCCAGATCATCGTTGCCTTCTTCCACACGCTCGGCACGCGGCGCATCGAGACTCCGACCGAACGGCTGGCGTGGCTGATCGTGACGGCGAGTATCCCCGCGGGACTCGTCGGGATCGCGCTCGAGCACCCGCTCCGGGTCGCCCTGGCGAAGCCGACCGCGGCCGCGATCTTCCTGATCGTCAACGGGGTCATCATGCTCTCCGCCGAGCGGCTTCGCAAGCGCGCGGAGGCGCGTGAACTGGCTGGCGGTGAGGGCACGAAGGAGGACGGCGGACGCAAGCTCGAGTCGCTCGAGTTCAAGGAGGCGGGACTGGTCGGCCTTGCTCAATCAAGCGCCCTGATCCCCGGTATCAGCCGCGACGGAGTGTGCATGGCCGCTGGGCTCGCCCGCGGCCTCGACAATGCGGATGCGGCCCGTTTCGCGTTCCTGCTCGCGACCCCGATCATCCTCGCCGCCGGGCTGTTCAAGGTCGGTGACCTGATCGGCCCGAACGGCAACTACGGCGTGCGAGGTGAGGCCGCGATCGCCGCCGTCTTCGCCGCGTTCGCCGCCATCATCTCCGTCCACTTTCTGACGCGCTACTTCCGCACGCGGACCCTGACTCCATTCGGGATCTATTGCCTGCTGTTCGGAGCGGGGATGGTCGTCTACACCGTGGTGTGAGGGTTCCGCGGGGCTACGTGAAGCGCACCTTGCCGTTGGAGCGCGCGCGGGCCTGGGCGCGGTCGACGAAGTCGAGCCGCTTCAGGGCGGCCCGGAACAGCCTCGTCACCAGCCGCAGCCGCGCATTCTCCGAGCGCAAGTCGAGCAGGCCCTGCTTCGCGTCCAGTCCGAAATCGACGGTCGCCGCCATCGCGTACGCCCCCATCGTCACGAGGCTCGCGGTGTCCGAATCGCGGTCGGTTGCACGCTTGACGAGATCGGCGTAGACCGCGTGCGCCGCAGCGCGGAGCGTCTCGTCCAGCGTCTCCTCGCGGTCGTCGAGGAACTCGATGGTGCCCGCCGGGTAGGGAAGATGCTCGCGACGCTCGAGGACCCGGAACGGGCGCGTGCCGCGGATCAGAATGTTCATCCGACCGTCGTCGAGTCGTTCCAGAACGCGCTCGATCGCGCACGCGCAGCCGTTCTCACGCAGGCCCTCGTCGGACAGCCATAGGATTCCGAATTCGCGCTCGCTCTGCAGGCAGGCGTTCATCATCGTCTTGTAGCGCTCCTCGAAGATGTGCAGGGGGATCAGCTCACCGGGCAGCGCGACGAGGCCGAGCGGGAACAGCGGGAAGTCGCGAACGAGCCGATCGGGCACACACGGAGGGTAACCGTCGTGGTTCAGGGCCGTTCAGGGCGGCGTCGGCGTGCGCGGTTGACCGCGGCGTCAGCGGGCGGCTTGCGCCTGCGTCAGCAGGCGCGGCCGCTCGTCAGGCTTGCGCGCGGTGAGCAACAAGTTGTAGAAGATGGCCGCCGGCAGGAACGGCTCGAGCACACGCCCGTCGAGCCGTTGGAGCAGCAGGTAGCCGTGGTACGCGTAGCTCCGCCACAGGTAGGGGACGTCGGCGGGCTCGGCGGTGGTTTCGAGGCCGCGATTGAGCCATCCGAACCAGTTTGCCAGCAGTTCCTCGCCCCGGACCTGGACCTCGCCAAACCCCGAGCGGCGCGCGAGGCCGGACAAATCGCCGGGAGCGAATGCGTGGATGTCGACACAGTCCTCGAGCGCGTGGTCGGCGGCGTCCTCGGTGTCCGCGCCCACGGTGGCGGCGGGGGACGCCCTGAGGAGGGCACGCCAGGCGGGTGCGAGCAGGCCGGCCACCCGCTTGGGGACGGTCGCCAGTCGATCGCCGATCCGCGACGGCTCACCCGCGAACAGGATCCGTCCCCCCGGCCGCAGTACGCGGTGGAACTCGGTGAAGGCGCGCCGGAGGTCGGGGAGATGGTGGAGCACTGCGTGGCCGAACACGAGATCGAAGCTCGCGTCGGCGTAGGGCAGCGATTCGGCGTCGGCGCGGGCGGCCGTGACATTGAGGCCCAAGCGCTCGGCGTTGACCCCCAGCGTCGCGACCATTCCCGGCGAGATGTCGGTGCATGTCGTCTCGCGCAGAACGCCGGCCTGGAGCAGGTTGAGGCTGAAGTAGCCCGTCCCGGCGCCGATCTCGAGGCCACGCCGGTATCCGGTCCGGAGCTCGTCGCCGAGGAGCTTGCGGATCTTGCCGAGTACCTGGGACTGACCGACGTTACCGAAGTCGATGCCCCACTTGGCGTCGTAGGTCGCAGCCGCTACGTCGTGGTATCTGGTGTTGACGTCGCGAATCTCGTCCGCGGTCCGAAGCGCCTCCATGGCGCCGTGGACAATACCCTTTCACCTCTTGGCGGCGAACACCCACGTACAGAGCGGACAGCCGCTCGAAGTGCCGCCGCTCGAGCTGACCGGAGAGCGGACACTCCCCGATGTGCCCGCCGAGAATTACTGGTTCCGCCGGCACCTCGCGGCCTACGAGTGGATCGGGGCGCGCGTGGCCGGAATGCGGGTGATCGACATGGCGTGCGGCGAGGGATACGGCTCAGAGGTCCTGTCGCGGTCGGCGGCCAGCGTCGTCGGCGTGGACGCCAACCCCGATGCGTATGAGCACGCCCGCCGGCGCTACGTGCGCCAGCACCTCCGCTTCGAGCGGGCGCTCATCGAAGCCTACGGCGAGAAGTCGTGCTGCGACGCCGTTGTGTTCCTGCAGACGATCGAGCACGTCACGGATCCCGCCGCCGTGCTCGAGCACCTCGGCGCGATCCTCGCCCCGGGCGGGGTCGTGTATGTCTCCACGCCCAATGTGCTGAAGCTCGCGGCCCCGGGCGCAGTCAAATCGGACAATCCCTGGCACCTGCGTGAGTACCGCGCGGCGGAGTTCCATCAGCTGTGCCTGCGCGCGTTCCCCCACGTCGAGCTGCTCGGGGTCTTTCACGCACGACGGCTACGCGTGCACGAGCTCGCGCTGCGCCTCGGCTGGGACCGTGTCCATCGTCGGTTGGGCCTGACGGCGCCGTTCTACGATCGCTTCACGCCGGCCCTCGCGGCGAGCGACTTCGCCGTCCGCTTGGGCGGGCTCGATGGGGCGCTCGACTTTCTCGCGATATGCCGGCGGTGAGGTCCGCGGGTACTGCGCGTGGGCCGACCGGCGAGCTGGCGATCGTCCTTCATACGCACATGCCCTACGTGGAAGGCGGTACCGCCTGGCCTCCGACGGATATCGATTCATTCCTGCTGAGCCCCGAGGGGTTCGGCACCTGGCCGTTCGGCGAGGAGTGGCTCTGGGAGGCGGTCGCGACCTCATACGTGCCGCTGCTCGACGTCATCGGAAGGGCACCGATCACCCTCTCGCTGACCCCCGTGCTCTGCGATCAGCTCGAGGCTCCGGGTGCGATCGAGCGCTGCATCCGCTTCCTGCGCGAGCTACGTCCCGAATCGCACCGACTCGACATCGAGCTATTCCAAGCCGCGGGCGAGCAGGACTCCGCGCGTGAGCTCGAGCGCTCGGCGGCCGACTACGCCTCGGCGGCTGACCGTCTCGAGGCGATCGGCGGCGACCTGCTCGGCGCGCTCGCTCGCCTTGCGACCTGGACCTCGGCGGCGACCCATGCGGTGTTGCCGCTGCTCGCGACCGACGCTGGCGTCGCGCTCCAGGTGCAGACCGCGATCGCCTCGCACCGGCGCCGGTCCGGTCACTGGAACGGCGGCTTCTGGCTGCCCGAGTGCGCGCATGCGCCCTGGCTCGACGGGCTGCTGGAGGACTGCGGCGTTCACGCGACGTGCGTCGAGCTGACCGAAGCCTTCGGCCTCGGGGCCGCCGAGCATCTGCGGCCGCTCGTGACCGATGAGGGGCCGGTCCTATGGCCGATCGATCGCCAGACGATCGCGCTCGCGTGGAGCGATAACGGCTATCCCGCGCACGCCGCGTATCGGGACTATCACCGCCACACCCTCCACCACCATCGTGTGTGGGCGAACGACGGGCGTCCGTACGACCATGCGGTCGCGCTGGCCCGCGCCGGCGACCACGCGGCCGATTTCGTCGCTCGTGTGCGCTCGCGCGTGCAGACAGGCGACGTGTGCGTATGCGCGTTCGACACGGAGCTGTTCGGGCATTGGTGGTACGAAGGCGTCGCCTGGCTGGGGGCGGTGCTCGAGGAATCGACTCGTCAGGGGCTGGTCCTGACCACGCTCGACGACGCGCTGGCTCGGCACGACCCGGTGGCGGCGCCGACGCTCCTCCCCGAGACCACGTGGGGACAGGATGGCGACCTGAGCACGTGGAGCGGTCCTGCGGTCGCCGATCTGGCATGGCAGGCTCGCGCGGCTGAGCTCCGGGTGATCGCCGCGGGGGGCGGTGCTCCCGAGCGCGCGGTGCGCGAGCTACTCGCCCTGCAAGCGAGCGACTGGGCATTCCTGGCCAACCGCGAGCTCGCCGGCGCGTATCCGCGCGAGCGCATGCGTGAGCACGCGGACGCGCTCGAGCTCGCGCTGGCGCGCGATCGGCGTGACGACGGCGATGGACCGCCACCGGACGCGAAGCTGCGCAACCTCGCCCCCGATCTCAAGGCCGCCGGCTGGCTGTGATCTCGCCCTGAGCTCGCCGCGGGCCTCGCGCGTGCTCAGCCCCAGCGGAACGTTCGCGGCGCCTCCCGCATCCGGATGACGCGGGCCGGGATGCCGCCGACGACGGCATTGTCGAGGACATCGGTGGTGACGACGGCGCTCGTGCCGATGACGCAGTTGTCGCCGACGGTGACGCCGCGCAGGAGACAGGCGCCGTATCCGATCCAGACGTTGTGGCCGATGCGGACCTCGCGCTTGTAGATCCCCTGCTCACGGATCGTGCGCTCGACCTCGACCATGCCGTGGTCGAAGTCGATCATCATCACCTTGTCGGCGATGATGCATTCGCGACCGATCGAGATGTGCCGGTAGGCGGAGATGGTGCACTCCTGGCCGAGGACACTCTTCGCGCCGATCGAGACGGTTCCCTCGTGCGCCCGCACCTTCGTGCCGTGGCCGAGCCAAGACCAGCGCCCGAGCGTCACCGTTGCGTTCTCGCCGATCTCGAACTTCACCCCGGGGCACACGAAACACAGGCCGTCGGTGCGCAGACGCCCGCGCCAGCGCAGCTTGAGCCAGGCCCAGCGCGCGATCAGGAGGAGGTAACCGGGCCTGATCATGTTGTGGTCGCGGGCAAAGCGCAGAAATGCCCAGGGACCGCCGTGAAGCGGCGGCGGCGGCGTTCGCACGTATTGGGGCACCGCCGGCTTGGACGCGGGCCTGGTCGACTCGGTGACGGGTTCCACGGCGAGATCGTAATCGCGGGAGCGGAACGGCGACGATGCTGAGCGCCGCGCGCGCCCGGCTGCGGGGGCGAGGGGTGTCCGCCGCCGGCCGGTTGCGTCCGCGCCCAGCGCCACGCCTGAGGCTGACGCCAAGAGAGCCCCTTGGCCGCCGGCGGACACCCCCGCCCCGCCCCCTGACATCATTGCCGACCCGATGGCCCCGACCGACCGCTCGCTCGCCGAGCGCCTGCTCGCCGGCGACAAGCGCGCACTGGCGCGCGGAATCTCGCTTGTCGAAGACGACGACCCGGACGGCTGGGCGCTCGTGCAGGAGATCTACGCGCACACGGGCCGGGCGACGGTGATCGGCTTCACGGGCCCGCCCGGCGTCGGCAAGTCGACACTGCTCGGGGCTCTGACCAAGCTCGAGCGCGAGCGGGAGCGGACCGTCGCCGTGCTCTCGATCGACCCGTCATCCCCCTACACGCACGGCGCGCTGCTCGGGGACAGGATTCGGCTCAGCGATCACTTCCTCGACCCGGGCGTGTTCATTCGCTCGATGGCCAACCGCGGGGCCCTCGGAGGCCTGAGCGAGGCGGCGCTGCAGGCGGCGCTCCTGATGGACGCCTCCGGTCGCGACCTGATCCTGCTCGAAACGGTCGGAGTTGGCCAGGCCGAGGTCGACATCATCGACCACGCCGACACGGTGGTGCTCGTGCTCATGCCCGGCTCCGGCGACTCGATCCAGGCGCTGAAGGCGGGCGTCATGGAGATCCCCGATGTCATCGTCATCAACAAGTCCGACCATCCGATGACCGACACGATGGTTCGCGAGATCCGGGGCGTGCTCGCGCTCGGTCCGCACGGCGGATGGGAGGTCCCGATCGTGCGCACCGAGTCGCTCAGAGGCGAGGGCGTCGCTCAGCTGGTCGAGAAGCTCGCCGAGCACCGGGCGTTCATCGTGGCGGAAGGCACCCTGCGCGAGCGTCGCCGGCGGAACTTGATGAACGAGGTGCTCGCGATCGCCACCTTCCGCCTCCGCCGCGACCTCGAGGCGAGCATCCAGGACGATCCGGAGATCCAGCGCCTGCTCGACCAAGTGGTCTCGCGCGAGCTCGACCCGGCGACGGCGGCGACGAAGATCTTGGAGGGACGGCGCCCGCCTACGCCCCCAGCGCCCGCGCGATAACCATTTCCTGGATCTCGTCGGTTCCCTCGCCGATCGTGAGGATCTTGGCGTCCCGGTAGAAACGGCACACCGGGTACTCCTCGATGTAGCCGTACCCGCCGTGGATCTGGACGGCCTCGTCGGCCGTGTGTACCGCGAGGCGGCCGCTCTTCAGCTTCGCCTGCGCGGCGACGAGCCGGAAGTTGCGCCCCGCGTCCTTCAAGCACGCTGCCTTGTGGACGAGCAACCTCGTGGCTTCGATCTCCGTCGAGAGGTTCGCGAGCTTCGCCTGGATCGACTGGAACTTCGAGATCGGGGTGCCGAAAGCCCGCCGTTCCTTCGCGTACGCGAGCGCCTCCTCGAACGCTCCCTGTGCCAGGCCGACGCCCATCGCCGCGACGCCGATGCGGCCGATGTCGAGGACGTGGAGGAACTGGCGCAGCCCGCCGCCACGAGGGCCGAGGAGGTTCTCCGCCGGCACGCGGCAGTCGGTGAACGAGAGCGGGCGGGTATCGGAGGCGTGCCATCCCATCTTCCGGTAGGGCTCGCCCTGCTCATACCCGGCTGTGCCGTTGGGGACGAGGATGTTCGAGATCTCACGCTCGAGCGTGCTCGATTGGTCTGGCTGGCCCGTCACCGCGGTGATCACGACCAGCCCTGAGATGTCGGTCCCGGCATTGGTGATGAACTGCTTGGCGCCGTTGATCACCCACTCGCCGTCCTGCAGCTCGGCCCGGGTCTTCGTGTTGCCCGCGTCCGAGCCGGCTTCGGGCTCGGTCAGCCCGAAGGCCCCGAGGCGCTCGCCCCGGCACAGGGGCGGGAGCCATTCGCGCTTCTGCACCTCAGACCCGAACAGGTAGATGGGCTGGGTGCCGAGTGAGGTGTGCGCACACAGCGTGATCGCGACCGACGAGTCGACCCGCGCCAGCTCCTCGACAGCGATCGCGTACGCGAGCGAGTCGCCGCCGGCGCCGCCGTACTCCTCGGGGAACGGAATGCCCATGAGATCCAGCTCGCCGAGCCGCTTCACGATCTCATAGGGAAACTGCTTGGTCCTGTCGAGTTCCTCGGCGATCGGCGCGATCTCCTGCGCGGCGAACTCACGCACGGTGTCGCGCAGCAGGCGGTGGTGGTCTGTGAGATCGAAGTCCATGCGAGTCATTCTCACACTGGCCGCCGCGCCGGAGGTGGACCCGACCCCGTCGGTCCCGACGGACCTAACCCGCCAGATCCTGGGCGAGCGCCACCAGCAGGCGTACCCCGACGCCCGTCGCCCGCTTGTCGGAGTACGGGCGGCGCCCGCCGTAGGCTGTACCCGCGATATCGACGTGGGCCCACGGGACCTCACCGGCGAAGTGGTGCAGGAACTCGCCTGCGGTGATCGCGGTCGCCTCGCGCCGTTCGGTTACGTTCGCGATGTCTGCATAGCGACCCTTGATCATGTCCGCGTAGTCGCGGTCCAACGGCAGCCGCCAGAGCCGCTCGCCGACCGCCAGCCCGGATGCCTGCACCCGCTCGGCCAGTGCGTCGTCGTTGGACATGAGACCCGAGAACGCCGACCCGAGCGCGACCACGACTCCGCCCGTGAGGGTCGCGATGTCGACGATCCACCCAGCCCCTTCCCGGATCGCGTAGGTGATGCAATCCGCGAGCACGAGGCGGCCCTCGGCGTCGGTGTTGTTGACCTCGATCGTCGTGCCGTCCAGCGACCGGACGATGTCCCCGGGCTTGACCGCATCAGGTCCTGGCAGATTCTCGGTCGCGCCCACGATCCCGAGCACGTCGACCGGCGCCCCGAGCCGGGCGAGCGCCCCGATCGCCTCGATCACCGCGGCGCCGCCGCACATGTCGAATTTCATCTCGTGCATCTTGGCTGCCTGTTTCAGCGACAATCCACCGGAGTCGAAGGTGATCGCCTTGCCGACCAGCGCCAGCAGCGGCCCCTCGGCGCCGGGACCGCGGTAGCGCAGCGCAATCAGGCGCGCGCCGTGGCCCGAGCCCTGCGCGACGGCCGAGAACGCGCCCATCCCCGCTTCCCGGATCTCGCGCTCGTCGAGCGTGGTCACGATCACCCCATGGCCCTCCCCGGCGATCTCGCTCGCGCGTGCGGCGACCGCCGCGGGGGGGAGGTCGTTAGCCGGCGTGTTGGCCAGGTCACGTGCCCCGTTCTGTGCCGCCGCCACGACCGCTGCCGCCTCGACCGCGTCGGCCACGTCGTGATGGGAGCTGATCAAAAGGCGCTGGGCGCCCCGGTGGTTCTCACGATCGCCGCTGCGGTAGCGCTCAAAGCGGTAGGCCTGCAGCATCGTCCCCTCGACGAGACCGCCGACGACCTGATCGGATACGTGGTGCGGCACCTCCCAGCACAGTGTCTGCACCCCCAGCTCGCGGGCTCGCCCATGCGCGATCGCCGCCACCACCCGTGCCCGCTCGGCGTCGAAATCCTCCCGCGCTCCCAGGCCCACGAGGATCCACCGTCGGCCCTCGGCATGGGTCACCGCCAGCCGCCTGAATGCGCGCCCGGCCTCCCCGGCGTCGAGGAGTGATTGGAGCTCTCCGCCCGGAGCGTCGTGGGCGATGCCGTCACCCTCGAACACCCCCACGGCGATCGTGTCAGCCTCGGTCCCGAGCGGACCGTCGGTCGTCGCCTCGACAAGCACGGTGGGGACGCTACCAGCGCCGGCCCGACACCGAGGGCCGCAGAGGCGAGCAACGCGTGAGCATCGGCGATCAGGAGGCGGCCCGGATCGGCTGTTCGGGCTGGGACCATTAGCATTGCCTGACCCAGGTTCACGCGACAGGACCCCGGAGAACACGATGCCCAAGACCGTCATTCTCTCGGCTGCCAGAACGCCGATCGGCAAGCTCGGCGGCGGGCTCGCTGCGCTCGACGCGACCGAGCTCGGCAGCGCCTCGATCGAGGCCGCGCTCGAGCGCGCCGACGTGGCGCCCGAGCAGGTCGAGCACGTGGTCATGGGCCAGGTGCTCCAGGCGGGCCAGGGCCAGATTCCCTCGCGCCAGGCGCAGATCAAGGCCGGGATCCCGAAGGAGGTCTCATCGGAGACGATCAACAAGGTCTGCGCCTCCGGCGTTCGCGCCACCGTCATGATCGACAACGCGATCCGCGCCGGGGATCTCGAGGTCGGCGTCGGCGGCGGCATGGAGTCGATGTCGAACGCGCCGTACCTGCTACCGCAGGCGCGCTTCGGCTATCGCATGGGTGATGGCAAGGCGATCGACGCGATGGTCCATGACGGCCTGACGAACCCGTTCTCAGGCAAGCACATGGCGCAGGAGGCGAGCGAGGTCGCCGCCGAGCTCGAGCTCACCCGACCCGATCTCGACCGCTGGGCGCTGCGCTCGCACCGGCTCGCGATCGATGCGACCGACGCGGGGCGCCTGCCCGAGGAGATCGTGCCCGTGACCGTGAAGGGCAGGAAGGGCGACACGGTCGTCGAGGTCGATGAGGCTCCGCGACGGGACGCCAGCCTCGAGGCGCTCGCGAAGCTGCCGCCGATCTTCTCCAAGGATGGCTCCCACACCGCCGGTAACTCGCCCGGGGTCAACGACGGCGGCGGTGCGCTCGTGCTCTGCAGTGACGAGTGGGCGCGACGCAACGGCAAGGCCGCGCTTGCGACGATCGTGGGCCACGCGCAGGCGGCCGACGATTACGCCTACCTGGCGCGCACTCCCGCGCTCGCGGCCGAGAAGTTGCTCGCCAAGGTGGGCCTGTCGGCGAGCGAGATCGACCTGTGGGAGATCAACGAGGCGTTCGCCTCGGTGACCCTGAACTCGATCCGGATGCTCGGGATCGACGAAGACAGGGTCAATGTCAATGGCGGCGCGATCGCCCTCGGACACCCGATCGGCGCCTCCGGCGCGCGGATCCTCGGCACGCTCGTGTATGAGCTGCGTCGCCGCGGCGGCGGCCTCGGGTGCGCGGCGATCTGCTCCGGTGGCGGTCAGGGCGACGCTGTGATCTTGGAGGTCCATGCCGGCTGAGGCCGCGACCGGCGCGGTCTTCTTTGACCTCGATCGGACGCTGATGCAGGGCTCGTCGGCTTTCCAGTTCGGGCGTGCCTCCTACCGCGCGGGACTCTTGAGTCGCCGCCAGCTGGCGGCCGACGCCTGGGCCAACATCCGCTTCCGCCTCCACGGTTCGACCGATCAAGACACCGCGGCCCTGCGCGACCGCGTCTCCGCGAGCCTGAAGGGCACGCGCGTCCGCGAGCTCGAGCGGCTGGGTGCAGACGTACTCGCCGGGATCCTGCCGCGCCTGTACCCGAAGATGCTGGCTGTCGCCTACGCGCATCAGGACGCGGGGCGGCGGACATACATCGTGACCGCCGCGCCGCAAGAGCTCGCGGAGGTGCTGGCCCGCGTGCTCGCATTCGACGGCGCGATCGGGTCGCGCTACTCGGAGAGTCTCGACGGCGTCTACACGGGGCGTGCGGGGGGCGTTTTCGCCTACCGGGAGGGCAAGGCGAGGGCGATCCGACAGCTCGCCGTGCGGGAGGGCATCGACCTTGCCGCGTCCTATGCCTACTCGGACTCCGAGTCGGACCTGCCGATGCTCCGCGCGGTCGGCCACCCGGTCGCCGTGAATCCCGACCAGGAGCTCGCTCGGGTCGCGCGTGAAGAGGGTTGGGAGGTGCTCCGATTCGAACGCCTCGGGCGCTGGCTCAAGGCAGCCACCGCGCTCGCCGTCGCGACGGCCGCCGGCGGGTTCGGTACCGCGGCGGTCGCCGCGCGTGCCCGGCCGTGGTCGTCACGCCTCGCCCCCGCCCGGTCGCGTTCGCGCCGTGGTCGGGCCACGCCGCGCCCGACGCTCAGGCGCGGCTGAGCCGCCGCTGCACAGGCGAGAGTCGCTCGCCGCGGCCTGGGACGTCCCGATCTCCTACAATCGCGCGGCCTGCAGGCCTGGCCTGCATCACCCCATGGCACCCTCCACGCAGAAGAAGATCCGCGTCGTCGTGGCGAAGCCCGGCCTCGATGGGCACGACCGCGGCGCGAAGATCATCGCTCGCGCGCTGCGGGACGCGGGGATGGAGGTGATCTACACGGGCCTTCACCAGACCGCCGAGCAGATCGTCGAAACGGTGATCCAGGAGGACGCGGATGCCGTCGGGCTCTCGATCCTCTCCGGTGCCCACATGACACTCGTCCCCCGCATCATCGAACTGCTCAGGGAGCAGTCGATCGACGACGTCGTGATCACCGTGGGCGGGACGATCCCGTCCGATGACATCCCCGAGCTCAAAGCGCAGGGCGTCGCCGCAGTGTTCACTCCGGGAGCGTCGACGCAGGAAATCATCGACTTCATTCGCGGCGCCGTTCGGGACTAGACCCGGTGCGCAGAAGACGCCGCCTGCCCGCCGCCGAGCCCAGCCGCGGCAATCGGCCTGAAGCGACTGCCGACCGATTGACGCGTCAGTCAACGGGTAGAATCCACGATCGTCTGACAAGAACGGAACCCCATACGAGGAGGCGTTGTTGAAGATCTGCGTCCTGGTCAAAGAGGTGCCGGACGCCGCCGTCGAGAAGCGCATCGATCCCTCGACGGGGCGGATGGACCGCTCAGGTGAGAAGAATCTGAATCCGTACGACACGCATGCGATCGAGGCGGCCATGCAGCTTCGTGAGGGCGGTGCGATGCAGGTGGACGAGATCGTCGCCGTGACGATGGGTCCCCGGTCCGCGGTGCGCGCTCTGCACAAGGCGGTCTCGCTCGGCGCGGACCGCTCGGTGCATCTCTGTGACGACGCGCTTGCGGGCTCCGATGTCGCGGCGACCGGCTACGCCCTGTCGAAGGCGCTCGAACCCGAGCAGCCCGACCTCGTGCTCTTGGGCCAGCAGTCCGACGACGGTGAGTGCTACACGATCGGCGCGGTGGTCGCGGACCACTTGAAGATGCCGTCGCTGACGCAGGTGATCAAGCTGGACGTCGAGGGCGGCGCACTCCGCTGCGAGCGCCAAGCCGAGTACGGCTACGACACGGTGGCGGTCGAGCTGCCGGCGGTCATCGCGGTGGGGGACGCGATCAACGAGCCGCGGTACCCGTCGCTGAAGGCGATCATGGGCGCGAAGAAGAAGCCGCTCGAGACTCTGCCGGGAGTGGATCCGGAGACGGAAGAGCCACGCACGCTCGATTTCGTTCATATCGATGCCTCGCTCGTCGGCGCCGATGGCTCGCGCGTTCAGTGCGGCGAGTACAAAGACCCGCCGGCGAAGTCAGCAGGTCAGATCATCGAGGACGAGGACCCCACCGAGACGGTTGAGAAGATCATCGCTTGGCTCGATGAAAGGAAGCTGATCTAGATGGCCGACATCCTGACCTACGTCCTTCACTACGAGGGCGCTTTGAACAAGAACTCGCTCGGGGCCGTGTCGGAGGCCGCGAAGCAGGCCGCACAGATCGGCGGCGAATGCCATGCGGTGGTTGTCGGCGGCGACGACCTGACCGACGAGCTCTGCCAGACGCTCGGCGCCTACGGCGCCACCAAGGTGTTCCGCGCTCGTGGTCCGGAGGGGCTCGCGCAGCCGGTCGTGGACGTGATGGCGAAGGTGATCGAGGACCACGGGCACGGCTACGCCCTGTTCGGCGGCGGACTGCTCGGGTTCGAGATCGGCGCCGGGCTCGCGGCGAGGCGAAACGCTGGTGTGACGATGGAGGTCACGACGGTGCGAGCGGAAGGCGACGAGCTCGTCGCCGAGCGCCCGATCCTCGGCGACTCGAAGATCTCGGTCTCGCGGTACCGAGGTGGCCTCGGGATCATCATCGGCCGGATCAACGCGTTCGAGATCTCCAAGACGGGCGGCGCTTCCGCGGAGGTCATCGACGTCGAGCTCGAATACTCGCCGTGGTCGACCAAGGCGAGCATGATCGAGCGCGGTGAGCAGCGCGGCGCCGATGTCGACATCGAGGGGGCGGACATCCTTGTCGCCGGCGGGCGAGGCCTCGGCAAGGCCGAGGGGTTCCGCCTGGCCGAGGATCTCGCCGCCGCGTTCGGCGGCAACAGCGCCGTCGCTGCAACTCGAGCGGTCGTCGACGCCGGTTGGTACCCGTACGCCGCGCAGATCGGGCAGACGGGCAAAACCGTCGCGCCAAAGCTGTACCTCGCCGCCGGGATCTCCGGCGCGATCCAGCACAAGGTCGGTATGCAGTCCTCGGAGAACATCGTGGCGATCAACAAGGACGCCAACGCCCCGATCTTCGAATTCTCCGACCTCGGAATTATCGGCGATCTGAACAAGATCCTCCCCAAGCTGACCGAGGCCGTGAAAGCCAAGAAGGGCGCGTAACTCGCTATGTCGAGCAACGGTCACGGCCCGCACGCGCCCGGCGAGTTCCCGCCCCCGGTCGATCCGGTCGGGGAGTTCATCAAGCGTGAGCTCGATACCGAGGATGACCGCATCGAGGTGGGGGTGGCCATCGTCGGCGGCGGGACCGCGGGGCTGGCGTGCGCGAACCGGCTGCTCCAGCTCCTCGGCGAGGACGCAGAGACGATGGAGCGCCTCGGCGAGGTTCCCGTTGCCGTGATCGAGAAGGCGAAGACCTGCGGCGGACACAACCTCTCCGGTGCGGTGATGCGCCCCGGTCCGCTACAGGAGCTGTTCCCTGATGTATCCCGCGAGGACTGGCGCAAGGCGCGCTTCGCCTTCGGCGAGGTCACGAAGGAAGCCGTCTACCTGCTTCCGACGGCGAAGAGCAAGCTGCGCATCCCGCCGCCGCCGCCGTTCAAGAACCACGGCAACGAGGTCATCTCGGTGTCGGCACTGGCCCGCTATCAGCAGCGGGTGGCTGAGGAAGGCGGAGCGTACATCTTGACCGAGACCTCGGCCGCACAACTGATCGTGCAGGACGGTCGCGTCGTCGGTGTGCGCTCGGGCGACAGGGGCCGCGGTAAGGACGGTCAGCCGCTGGGCAACTTCGAGCCGGGCACCGACATACAGGCCCAGGTCACCGTGCTCGCCGAGGGTTGCTGGGGTCATCTGACGGGCGCGGCGATTCGCGAGTTCGCGCTCGGCGACGGGCGCGAGCCACAGGTGTGGGAGCTCGGAGTCAAGGAGGTGTGGAAGGTCCCCAAGCCACTCGACCGCATCATCCATACGATCGGCCCGTGGCCGCTGAGGCTCTCGGCGAGGTACGGCCAGATCGGCGGAACCTGGCTCTACCCGATGAAGGACGCGAAGACCGGCGACGACCTGGTGAGCATCGGCTTCGTGATCGACCTCGAGTACGCCGATGCCACGACGTCGGCGCACGACCTGCTCCAGCAGTTCAAGCTCCATCCGCTGGTACGCGGCATCCTCGACGGCGGCGAGCGCGTGGCGTGGGGCGCCAAGGCGCTCCCCGGCGGCGGCTATTGGTCGATGCCCAAGCTCTCGATGCCGGGGGCCCTCCTCGTCGGCGATGCCGGTGGCATGGTCGACACCGTCGCGCTCAAGGGTGTCCACCACTCCATCCAGTCAGGCAAGCTTGCGGCTGAGGCGATCTACGCGTCGCTGAAGCGGGGCGAGCCGCTGAGCAACTACGAGCAGGCCGTCGAGGACTCGTCGATCGGTCACGAGCTCTACCAGGTGCGCAACACGCGTCAGCCGTTCCAGCGCGGGTTCGTGCTCGGCGGGCCGGCGGTCAACATGATGATCGCCACCAAGGGCCGGTTCCCGGGTGGACGCTGGCACTGGCACCGCAACGACCAGCAGCCGCTGTTCGTCGGCACGACGCATACGCGCTATCCCAAACCCGACAACAAGTACATCTTCGACAAGCTGTCGAGCGTCTATATCAGCGGCAACGTGACTCGCGACGACGCCCCCAACCACATCCGACTCCACAAGCGCGTGCCGCGGGAGATCGCCGAGGGCTGGCGCTGGATGTGCCCGGCCGGCGTGTACGAGATCCCCGACGACGCGCCCGAGTCGGGTCCTGTCGACGTGATCGTCAACTACACCAACTGCGTGCAGTGCGGAGCAATCACGGCGAAGGGCGGACGCCTGACGCCACCCGAGGGCGGCGACGGTCCGCTCTACACGATCACCTGATGGGCGGGATGCTCGTTAGCCGCACGCTAACGGTCCGCAGCGGAACTTCGTGGCAGTCGGACGGTTAGCTCGGGTAGCGATGAAACGGATCATGCTCATTTCGATGGCCGTCGTTCTGTCGGCGCCCGCTGGGGCGGCGTTCGCCGGGTCGAGCGTGCCGCGGGCCGCCCTTGCCGTGGACAGTGAGACGACCTCACCGGGGGGCGGCGCTGGAGTGCAAGCGCAGCCGCGGTCCCATCTCGCCGGATTCGTCTGTCACCAAGCGCTCGAGCCAGCCGACCGCCTGGTCTCCGTCCGCGCCGTGATGCGCCCGGTCACCGGCACGCAGCGGATGCAGATGCGGTTCGAGCTGTTGTCGAAGTCGAGCACCGCCAACGCCTTCGTCGCTCTCCATGACGGCGGACTCGGCTCCTGGATCGCGCCCGCGGATCCGACGCTCGGGCAGCGTCCCGGTGACGTCTGGATCGTCAGCCATCCGGTCTCCGATCTGCCCGCCCCGGCCGTCTACCGCTACCGCGTGAGCTTTCGCTGGATCGGGGCCGGGGGCCACATCCTCTCGACTCGGACGCGGCAGACTGCCAAGTGCTTCGAGCCCGAGCTCCGTCCCGATCTGCTCGTCAGCTCGATCGCCGTGCAGCCGATCCCCGACAAGCCCGCCAAGGACCAATACGTCGCGGCAGTCGAGAACAAGGGGCTCAGCGCCGCGGGTCCGTTCGCGGTCACGTTTGCGCCGGGCGCCGCGAGCGCCGGCGCGGCCGTGACGATCACCAAGACCGTGCAGCGCCTTGACGCCGGCGCGACTCGCGACATCACCTTCGTGGGTCCCGCCTGCACCGCGCTGAGCGCGCCGGCGGTCGTCGTCGACCCCGACCACACGGTCGACGAATACGACTACGCCGACAACTCGCTCACCGTCGCGGGGACCTGTCCGGCGCTAACGAGCGCGCCGGTTCTCGCCCCTTGAGAACCACGGTCGGTCGGGCTGTCGGGCCGCGCTAAACTTGTATCACCATGAAAAGCGGAATCCATCCCGATTATCTCGAGGCGCACGTGCGCTGCACGTGCGGCAACGAGTTCACGACTCGATCCACCCAGTCCGAGATCCACGTCGAGATCTGCTCGGCGTGTCATCCCTTCTACACCGGGCGCCAGAAGCTGGTTGACACGGGCGGACGGGTGGAGCGCTTCCAGCGGCGAGCGGCCAAGGGCCGTCGCGCCGCCGCGGCCTCAGGCACGTAGAGCGGATGCTGCCCATGGGGCCGCGTCGCGACGCGCGCCTGACGGCCCCGAGGCTCGTCGCCCAGCGGGACGCGCCGGTGGGCGGCCAGGCCGTCCTCGAGGGGGTGATGATGCGTGGCGTGTCGACGTGGGCGGTCGCGGTGCGCAAGCCTGTCGCAGAGGAGGCCGTAGGCATGCCCGCCGGAGAGCACGCCGGCAGTCGACGGCTCGGCGAGATCCTCGTCAGCTCGTTCCCGCTCGTGTCTTGGACGAGGCGTCGACGCGTCTTCCGCTGGCCGCTGATCCGTGGCGTCATCGCGATGGCGGAGTCGCTGACGATTGGGATGCGCGCGCTCTCGATCTCCGCCGGCGCCCAGCTTCCCGAGGGCGAGGAGGAGCTCTCCGGGCGGGCCTGGACCGGCGCGGTCCTCGTCGCCGCCGTGTTCGCCATCGGCGTGTTCTTCGTCCTCCCGGTGGGGATCACGAGCCTGATCAAGCATCAGCTCAGCTCATCGTTTGCCTTCTGGCTGATCGAGGGCGTGGTGCGCACCGCGATCTTCCTCGGCTACTTGCTGGTGCTGTCTCGGATCCCCGATCTCCGCCGCGTGTTCGAGTACCACGGGGCCGAGCACAAGGTGATCTCCTGTTTCGAAGCCGATGACGAGCTCACCCCGGAGCGGGCGAAGCTCTATTCGCGCCTGCACCCTCGCTGCGGCACGAGCTTCCTGCTGATCGTCATGATCGTCGCGATCTTCGTGTTCGCACCGATTGGACTGCCCGCCTGGTACGTGCTCGTCGCGACCCGCATCGTGGGCGTGCCGGTGATCGCGGGGGTGTCGTTCGAGGTGATCAAATGGGCGGGACGCAACCGCCGCCGCCCGTGGGTGCGGGCCGTCATGTATCCGGGCCTTCAGCTCCAGAAGCTAACCACGCGAGAGCCCGATCTGGACGAGCTCGCAGTCGCGATCGCGGCGCTGCAGGCCGTGCTCGCCGTCGAAACGCCAGGCGCGGCCTCGGCGCGCGACCTCGTCGGCGTCGAGCTCGTGGCCTAGTCGCGGGTCGCGCCTTCGGCGAGGCCGAGGCAAGTCCGGAGCCGCGTGGAGAGGCGAAGGGGGGTTTACGCAAATCGGCCTCGCCCGAAGGCACGACCGCTTCAGCGAACACCATACGTCTGCGCCTGGCCGCCGCCTAAACTCGACACACCATGATCGACGAGCTCGTCAACCAGATCGAGGCGCGCTTCGGGGAGCTCGAAGGCGAGCTCCAAGACCCCGGCGTGATCTCCGACCGCCAGCGCTTCGCCGCCGCCAGCCGCGCGTATCGCGATCTCGAGCCTGCTGCCAAGCTCGCCGCCGAATACAAGCACGCCGTCGACGATGCGGCCGGTGCCCGCGAGTTGCTCGAGGACGCCGACGACCCCGAGCTGCGTGCGCTGCTCGCATCCTCGCGCGAGCGGATCGATCAGCTCGAGGACGAGATCCGCGTCGCCATGGTCGAGCGTGATCCCAACGACGAGAAGAGCGTGATCGTCGAGATCCGTCCCGGCGCGGGTGGTGACGAAGCGAGCCTGTGGGCTGGGGACCTGTATCGGATGCTCACCCGCTACGCCGAGCGCCGAGGCTTCTCGGTCGAGCTGCTGTCGATCGGGGACGGGACCTACACGTTCGCAATCAAGGGCGACGGCGCATACTCGGTGTTCAAGTTCGAGGGCGGCACCCATCGGGTGCAGCGCGTCCCCGAGACCGAGTCCCAGGGACGCGTTCACACCTCGACGGCGACGGTGGCGGTGCTGCCCGAGGCCGAGGATCTCGAGGTCAACGTCGACGAGAACGATCTCCAGATCGACGTTTATCGCAGCTCGGGCCCCGGGGGCCAGTCGGTCAACACGACCGACTCGGCCGTCCGGATCACCCACAAGCCCAGCGGCATCGTGGTCTCGATGCAGGACGAGAAATCCCAGCTCCAGAACCGCGAGCGAGCGATGCGTGTGCTGCGCGCACGGCTCTACGAGCGTGCGCTCGCCGAGCAGCAGGCGGTGCTCGCCGCGAGTCGCCAGGCACAGGTCGGCACCGGCGAGCGCGCGGGCAAGATCCGCACCTACAACTTCGGCGAGAGGCGCGTCAAGGACCACAGGATCAACCTGCTCGTCCACAATCTCGAGGAGATCCTCATGGGTGAGCTCGACGAGCTCACCGCCGCGCTCCAGGACGACGAGAAGCGCCGGCGGCTGACCGATGCCGCGACCCGTTAACACGGGCGCCGATCTTGGCGCCGACGTGCGTCCCGCCCGGTCCGCCGAACCGGTGGCGCCCGTGGACGTTGATCCGCTTTCGACTGCGCGGGACGTTGATCCGCTTTGCACTGCCGTCGCGCGGCTCGCGGTGGCCGGCTGCGAGAGTCCCCGGCTCGACGCCGAGCTGCTGCTCGCGCAGGCCCTCGGCACGTCGCGGACCGCCCTCTACCTCAGGGCGTCACGTACCCTGGAGCCCCAGGCCCGCGAGCGCTTCGAGCGCCTGATCGCACGCCGAGCCGAGCGCGAGCCGATCGCCTACATCCTCGGCCGCAAGTCGTTCCGGCGGCTCGAGCTGACGGTCGATAGGCGCGTGCTGATCCCGCGGCCGGAAACCGAGCTGCTGGTCGAGGTGGGACTCGAGCTCCCCCTCGGGGCCCGGGTCGCAGACGTCGGCACGGGCAGCGGTGCGGTCGCGCTCGCGCTCGCCGACGAGCGGTCGGACCTCGCGCTCACGGCGATTGACATCAACCCGGACGCGCTCGCGGTGGCGCGGGACAACGCACGGCGTCTGGGATTCGACGTCGCGTTCGTGTGCGGCGACCTGCTCGTGGGCGGCCCCTACGACGCCGTCCTCGCCAACCTCCCGTATGTGAACGACGGCGACGAGCTGCCTCCCGAGATCGCGCGCTATGAGCCGCCCGAGGCGCTCTATGGCGGCCAGGACGGACTCGACCTCGTGCGTCGGCTGGTGCGCTTGGCCGGGAGCGTGCCGATGCTCGCCCTCGAAGTCGGCGCGGGTCAGGCGGGCGCCGTCGACGAGCTGCTCGAGGCGGTGGGATTCCACGACTGTGGTCGCCGCCGCGACCTCGCCGGCCACGAGCGTGTCGTGGTCGCGCGGCGGTGAACGCGGAGACGTTCGAGCGCATCATCTCGGCTGGGGGGCTGGCCGTGTTCCCCACCGACACGGTGTATGGACTTGCCTGCGATCCCGCCAATCGTGCCGCTGTCGAGCGCCTCTACCTGCTCAAGCGCCGATCGCTGTCGAAGCCCTCGGCGGTGATGCTGTTCGATCTCGGGCTCGCGTTGGCGACGCTGCCCGGGCTCGGTCTTCGGACGCGGGCCGCGCTCGAGCGACTGCTTCCCGGTGCCGTGACGTTGCTGCTGCCGAACCCCGACGAGCGCTTCCCGCTCGCGTGCGGATCGGACCCGGGGACGCTCGGGCTACGGGTGCCGCGCCTCGAAGCCTTCGCCGGAGTGCGCCGGCCGGTGCTCCAGTCGAGCGCGAATCGCGCCGGCGGCCCCGATCCCCGCCGGCTGGATGAAGTGCCCGAGCTGATCCGCGCCGCCGCGGATGTCGTGATCGACGGGGGCGAGCTGCCCGGCACGTCGTCGACGGTGGTGGACCTGCGGCGCTACGGAGACAGCGGCGAGTGGTCGGTGGTCCGGGAGGGAGCGGTGCAGACGGGGGAGCTCGGCGTGGCGCTGGGCGGGGGGTAGGCGGCGCGAGGGAGGTGGCCGTGGCCGTGGCCGCTGCTATCGTCGCGCCTCCGGTGACTGAGCTGCCGCCAGACTTCTTCAACCTGCCCCTCGCGGAGGTAGATCCGGAGATCGCCGAGGTGCTCGCTTCCGAGCTCGCACGCCAGCGGCGCACGCTCGAGATGATCGCTTCGGAGAACTTCGTGCCGCTGGCGGTACTCGAGTGCCAGGGCTCGGTTCTGACCAACAAGTACGCCGAGGGCTACCCCGGAAAACGCTATTACGGCGGCTGCGAGTACGTCGACATCGCCGAGCAGCTCGCGATCGACCGCGCGAAGGAGCTGTTCGGCGCCGAGCACGCGAACGTCCAGCCGCACGCCGGCGCCCAGGCGAACGCTGCCGCCTATCAAGCGCTGCTCACACCCGGTGACACGATCATGGGGCTCGAGCTGGCGCACGGCGGCCACCTCACGCACGGGATGAAGATCAACTTCTCCGGCCGCCTCTATAACGTCGTGGCCTACCAGGTCGATCGCGAGACGAGCCTGATCGACATGGACGAGCTGCAACGGCTCGCCGAGGAGCACCGCCCGAAGCTGATCATCGCCGGCTGGTCCGCCTATCCCCGCCAGCTGGACTTCCCGCGCTTCCGCGAGATCGCCGATTCGGTCGGTGCCTACCTGGTCGTGGACATGGCGCACTTCGCGGGCCTCGTGGCGGCCGGCCTGCATCCGAACCCTGTGCCCTACGCGGACGTGGTCACGACGACGATCCACAAGACCATCGGCGGCGGGCGCGGCGGGATGATCCTGTGCACCGAGGAGCACGCAAAGAAGATCAACTCAGCCGTGTTCCCCGGTCAGCAGGGCGGGCCCTTGGAGCACGTGATCGCCGGCAAGGCCGTGGCGCTCCGGATCGCGGCCACCGAGGCGTTCCGCGAGCGCCAGCGGCGGACGGTCACTGGGGCCAAAGCGGTCGCGGAGCGGCTCCTAGGAGCCGGGCACGGCATCAACGTGCTGACCGGCGGTACGGATGTCCACCTCGTTCTGTCCGATCTGCGCGAGTCCGAGCTCGACGGTCAGCAGGCCGAAGATCGCCTGGCCGAGGTCGGCATCACCGTCAACCGCAACGCCGTCCCGTTCGACCCGCGCCCGCCCGCCGTCTCATCCGGGCTGCGGATCGGCACGCCGGCGCTGGCGACGCGGGGCCTTCAGGCCGACGACTTCTTCGAGGTCGGGGCGATCATCGCCGCGGCCCTGCAGCCCGGACCCTTCGACGCGCGGCGTGCGGAGCTCTTGGAGCGCGTCGCCGCGATCGTCGATCGATATCCGCTGTACGCGGGACTGGGCGCCGCCGCGGTGGTGTAGGAGGACGGGCGGGCAAGGCGGGCGGGCCGCCCCCCTCCCGTCCTCCCGCCACCCGCCCGTCGCCCCCTCGCTCGCCCCCACCGTAAGCTGCGCATAAAGCTCGCTTGCGACCGGCGGCCATGCAGTCGGCGCCGGCTGCCATGCTTATGCGGCGCCATGCGTTACTGGGATGCCCTGTTCGCCTTCCTCGTCGCGATGGCCGCCGCCGCGCTGCTGACGCCGCTTGCGGCGATGGTCGCGAGGCGGGTCGGCGCGATGGCGAAGCCGAGTGATCGCGGGCTGGCGGAGGAGGAGACGCCGGCGCTGGGCGGGCTCGCGATCTTCGCCGGTGTCCTGCTGGCGGGTGCGATCTGGATGCCGGGGAACCACCACGTCACGCGGGCGATCCTCGCCGGGGCAGCGGTGATCACGCTGGTCGGCGCGATCGATGACACCGTCGAACTTTCGCCGCTCCTGAAGCTCCTCGGTCAGGTCGCAGCCGCTGTGCTCGCGGTCGTCGTGGGCGGCGTCAAGGTGAGTGGTGTGACGCTTCCATTCGTCGGCGCGCTCCAGTTTCCGGTCGACGGGGGCTTGCTTGCGGTGATCTGGCTCGTGGGCATCATGAACATGGTCAACTTCATCGACGGCGTCGACGGGCTGGCGGCTGGGGTATGCACGATCGACGGGATCGCGTTCGCGATCATCGCGTTCGAGCTCAGGGGTCCGAGCTCGACCTTGGCGGGGATTCTCGCCGCGGTGACCGCCGGGGCCGCGCTGGGGTTTCTCTTCCACAATTTTCACCCCGCGTCGGTGTTCATGGGGGACTCAGGCGCGAACCTGCTCGGATACCTGCTCGGTGTCGTCACCATCGAGGGCACGCTGAAGACGAACGCGGTGATCGCTTTGATCGCCCCGTTGGTGATCCTCGCCGTGCCGTTCCTGGATACCGGGTTCGTGGTCGCGAAGCGGCTCAAGTACCGCCGCAAGCCCTGGACGGCGGACGCGAACCACTTCCACCACCGGATGGCGCGGATCGGCTATAGCCAGCGCAAGACCGTCGCCTACATGTATGCCTGGACGGCCCTCCTGGCTTCCTTCGCGGTCGCGGAGCGCGTCATCCCCTGGCACCGTCACCAGAACTACTACGTGGGCTGGACGATCCTCATGGCTGCGCTGGGCGTCGTCGCGCTGGCCGGCAGCATCTACCTCGTCTACGTGCTCGAGATCTTCAAATTCAAGCGATTGCGCGCGCGGGACCTGCGGCGCGAGGAACCCGACACGAGCGAGCATGAGATCGAGGTTCGCGTCCGGCGCGAGGTCGAGACCGGCGAGTTCGAGACGGTGGGATAGTCGGCAGATGGAGATTGCACAGCTCGAACGGCTGCAGGCGTTCGTCACCCTCGACGGCTCGACGATTCGCGAGCTTGCGGGCCCGGCGTGGTCTCCGGTTCGCAACCAGAGCCTCGCCGAGGCGACGCTGCCGGCCGGGGGCGAGACCGCGGAGCACTACCACCCGCGGGCCGAGGAGATCTACTACTTCACGTCCGGTTCCGGGAGCCTGCGCCTGGGCGAAGAAGAGGCCCACGTGCGCGCCGGCGACTGCGTCGTGATCCCGCCCGGCACGCCGCACAAGCTGTTCAATCTCGGTCCCGAACCGCTCGTCCTCCTGTGCTGCTGCGCGCCAGCGTACTCACACGAGGACACCGTGATGACGGGTCGGTAGGCGGAACTCTGACCGGGCTGACACGACTCGAGCGCGCTGCGCTCATCGCCATCGCCATCGCCACCGTCGTCGCCGGCTTGACCAGATACGCGAGCGGTGTGCCGAACGGCGTCGCGTTCGCGGTCGCGACGATCGCTCTGGTCGGCCTGGCGTGGCTGGTGAGCTTCGCGGTCGAGCACGTTGGCCAGAGCTTCGGTCCCGCGGTCACGGGAGTCATGCAGGCGACGCTCGGCAACCTGCCTGAGTTCTTCGTCGTCCTGTTTGCGCTCGAAGCCGGTCAGCTCGTCATCGCTCAGACGGCGATCCTCGGATCGATCCTGGTCAATGCGCTGTTGGTGCTCGGGATCGTGATCGTCGTGGGCGCGCGCCGCGCTCCCGACGGCGTGATGCGGTTCGGCGTGCGGCTTCCGAACGACACGGCGACGCTGCTGCTGATCTCGACGCTGATCATCATCCTCATCGGACTCGCCGACTCCGCGCACGATCCCGCCAGCCACCACGTGCGAGCGATCTCCGTGATCGGCGCGGTCGCGATTCTGGTGGTGTACGTGTCCTGGCTCATCCCGTACCTACGCTCGCCGCCTGGTGCGACGTCCAACGAGTCCGCACGGGTGGCGCTCGCCCTCGCTGTCGGGTTGCTCGTAGTGGCCGGGGTGGGCTCGGCGTTCGTGTCGGATTGGTTCGTGCACGCGCTCCAGCCGGCGATCCGTACGCTCCACATCTCGAAGTCGTTCGCCGGCCTGGTGATCGTCGCGATCGCCGGGAACGGGGTCGAGCATGCGGTGGGGATAGCGCTCGCCCATCGGGACCAGGCGGAGCTGGCGATCTCGGTGGTGAAGAACTCCGTCGCCCAGATCGCTGCCTTCCTCTATCCGGCCATGGTGATCATCTCGTTGCTGCTCTCGACCAGGCTGACCTTCTCGCTCGCGCCGGTGTACATCGGCGCCCTGGCCGGCACCGCGATCATCGTCTGGCAGATCACCGGCGACGGCGAGGCCACGCTGTTCGAGGGCGTCGCGCTGGTCGCTGCGTTCGTCATCCTGGCGACGGTCGCCGCCTACGAGAACTGACGCCGGGCCGCGGGCGACGGCATCGCCCGGCGTACCCCGCAAGTGCGCTATCCTTACGTTTACGTAAGGTAGAGCTTGATGAGTCCTGGAGGTGCGTGTGCCGGCAGTAGGTGAGCGCGATCGACTGAAGAAGCCCACCGCTCGTCTCAGCGCGCGGGTACTCCCGCAATTTGGCGTCCGCGCCGACCACGACAAATACAAGTGGTGGGCACTGTCCTGCACGAGCCTCGGGATGCTGCTCGCGACGATCAACTCCGGCACGCTGATCATCGCCCTACCGGACCTCGAGCGCAGCCTCCACACGGGCCTGCTCGAGCTCGTCTGGGTGATCCTTGTCTACATGATCGCCTCGACGGTGCTCGTGCTGAGCGCGGGCCGCCTGTCGGATCTCTTCGGACGCAAGCGGGCATATTTGGGGGGCTTCCTGGTATTCGCGGTCGCCTCGCTCGGCGCCGGCTTCGCGGCCAACGGCACCGAGCTGATCCTGTGGAGGATCTTGCAGGGAATCGGCGGCGCGTTCCTGTTCGCCAACGCCGCGGCGATCGTCACCGACGCGTTCCCGCGCGAGCAGCTCGGTTTGGCGATGGGTACCAACACGATGGTCGCGGCCGTCGGTCTGGTGATCGGGCCGGTGCTCGGCGGGGCTCTGGTCGCCATTGCGTGGCCGTGGGTGTTCTGGTTCAACGTGCCGCTGGCACTCGGCGGCATCCTGTGGGGCGCGGTGATCCTGCGCGAGATCAATGGACGCGCAGTGGAGCGCGAATGGGACATGGCGGGGACCGTGACCTTCACGATCGGGCTGACCGGCCTGGTGCTCGGCATCTCCAAAGGCGGGATCTCGGGCTGGACCTCACCAGTGGTGATCGTCGGGCTGATCGTGGCGGCGGTGCTGCTGCCGGCCTTCATCGTGATCGAGCGCCACCACCGAGCACCCATGCTCGACCTCGGGATCTTCCGCAGCCGCCTGTTCTCGTGCGCGGCCGCTGCGGCTTTCCTGAACGGGCTCGCCCGCTTCGCGCTCATGTTCGTGTTCGTTTTCTACTTCCAGGGCGCCCAGGGAGACACTCCGATCATCGCCGGCGTGAAGCTGGCGCCGCTGGCGCTGGGCATGCTCGTGTCCTCGCCGCTGGCCGGGATCTGGGCGGATCGCCGCGGCTCGCGGGCGATGGCCGCCCTCGGGATGATCGTCACGGGGGCGGGGCTCGCGCTGATGACAACGCTCCAGCGTGATACGAGCTATCTCCCGATCGGGGTGTACCTGTTCGTCGTTGGCATCGGATCCGGGATGTTCAACAGCCCGAACACGGCTGCGATGATGGGTGTCGTGCCCGCCCACCGGCGCGGGATCGCGGCGGGGACCCGTGTCCTCGTCCAGAACACCGGCGCCGTGATCTCGATCGCCTTCGTGCTCGCGGTGATCACCTCCTCCGTCCCCAAGATGGTCCTCTTCCGGGTCTTCTCGGGCCTCGCCCGCCACATCTCCGATCGCCAGCTGGCGCCGTTCATCGGCAACATGCACACCGCCCTGTGGACGCTTGCAGCCGTCTCCGTGTTGGGCGCCGTCGTGTCGGCCGCGCGACCGTCGCACGAGGACGAGCTCGATCTTGGGCCGCCTCCGGCGATGGAGACGCGCGCTTCGGTGATCGCGGCTGCGACCGCGACGACCGCTTCGGCTCCGACCGCTGCGGCTCCGACGCCCGCCCCGACCGCGGCATCCGCGACCGAGGCCGGGGTGCTCTGATGAGCACCGTCGAGACTGAGCGGCCGCTGCGGATTGGGGAGGTCGCCGAGCTGATCGGAACGACCACGCGCACGATCCGGTACTACGAAGAGATCGGGCTCCTGCCCGGGGCCATGGACCGCGAGCAGGGCAAGCACCGCTGCTACACGCAGGCCGACGTCGAGCGGGTGCGCGAAATCGTTCGACTGCGTGACCTCTTGGGACTTTCGCTCGACCAGCTCTCGCGGCTGCTCGAGGCCGAGACGGCGCGAGCCGAGCTGCGGCGGGAATGGAAGCTCGCCGAGAGCGGGGCCGAGCGGCGGCGCATCCTCGACGAGGCCAGCGCGCACATCGCCACGCAGTTGGAGCTCGTGCGCGGTCGCTGCCACGAGCTCGAACAGCTCGAGTCTGAGCTCGTCGCCAAGCAAGAACTGGTCAGCCAGCGCCTTGCGGAGCTCGACCGTTGAACGCATCGCGCTGACGGCCGCATCGCGCGGCCCGGCCCTAGCCCGGCCGGGCCCAAGCGATGCTCTGCGCGATCAAACGACGCGAGGCGCAGCAACGTAACCAGCGCCGGCCGGTACCGTAGGTCTCTCCTGCAGGTCGGTGGGCGGCGCGACAGCGGGCTCTGATCGGCCTCACTCCTCGCGAGCTACTCCGGCTGTCCCGATTCGCGTGAGCCTCTCCACTACCCGCAATCCCTCCTGGCTGCCTCGCCTTGGCGCGGCGGCCGCGGCATTGGTTGGCTTGATCAATATCGCCTCCGCGCTGACTCCGAACATCCGCTGGCGTGGACATCTGCTGCTCGATTTCGAACCGGTCGCGGCGATGCGACTGTTCCACGCGCTTGCGCTGCCGACGGGCGCCGCGCTCTTGCTCGTGGCTCCCTACCTGCTCAAGCGCCGCCGTCGTGCCTGTCAGGTCGCGATCGTCCTGATGCTCGCGCTCGGGGCGTTCGACCTCCTCAAGGGGCTGGACTTCGGGGAGATGATCGTCACGTGGTCGACCGCCGCCGCCCTGTGGTGCAAGCGCGACGCCTTCCGGGTCATCCACGATCCGATCACGCTTCGCTCGGCCGCTTGGCGGGTGCCGCTGCTGGGCGGGACTGCCGTCACGGTCACGGCAATCGCAGCCTGGGCCTCGAACGGCCGACCTTCGCCTGCGGCGGTCGCGCGCGAGACCCTCGATCTCCTGCGCTGGCGCACCGGGCCGATCGATTTCCATCGTCATCACCTCGCGTTGCTCCATCACTTCGCCTGGGTCCCGCTCAGTGTGCACCTGATCGAGATCGCAACCCTGATTTCGGTCGCGTACGTGATCTTCCGCCCGCTCGCCGCTTCGCGGGCGCTGCCTGGCCCCGCAGCGCGCGCAGCGGCCGCCGCGCTCTGCGCGCACACGGCTCGGACACGCTCGCGTTCTTCAAGCTCCGCACCGACCAGCATTATTTCTTCGGCCACGACCGACAGGCGTTCGTGGGTTACCGAATCGAGAACGGCGTCCTCCTGCTGTCCGGCGATCCGGTCGGCCCGGCGGAAGCATTTCCCCGGCTGCTGAACGAATTGCGCGCGTTCGCCGACGTCAGAGGGCTGAAGCTCGGCGCGGTGGGTGCGAGTGAGCGCCTCTGCCCTCTGTACGAGACACTCGGCCTGCGGACCGTGTACCTCGGTGACGAGGCAATCATCGATCTCGATCGGTTCTCGCTCGAGGGGCGACCGATCCGTAAGGTGCGTCAGTCGGTCAGCCGACTGAGCAAGGCCGGGTATCACGCCGAGCTACACGAGCTCGAGGCGCTCGACCACGACACCGTCGAGGAGATCGAGGGAGTTCTCGAGCGCGGCCGCGACGGTGTGCCCGAGCGCGGTTTCTCGATGACGATGGATTCGTTGTGCGGCGAGTATGACCGGGACACCATCGTCGTTCTCGCACGCGATGAGCAGCGAGCGATCCGCGGCGTCCTTCACTTTGTCCCCTGCTATGGGAGCGCGACAGTGTCGCTGTCGTTCATGCGCCGTGACCCCGGCACGCCGAACGGACTGACCGAGTTCCTCGTGGTCAAGGCAATCGAGCTGCTGCACGCCTGCGGCCTCAGCGAGATGTCGCTCAACTTCGCAACCTTCGCGCGGTGGATGCATAGCCCAGACAGACGCGCCGAGCGCGTGCTCGGCAAGCTCGTCGCGCTCGGCAACCCGTTCTTCCAGATCGAGAGCCTGTACCGCTTCAACGCCAAGTTCTTTCCGCGCTGGGAGCCGCGCTATCTCGTCTACGAGGGCAAGCTCGGGTTCGCTCGGGTGAGTATCGCCGCGATGTGGGCCGAAGGTCAGCTGCCGAAGCCGTCGCTGCGCCGCGCCCCGGTAACCGGCGCATGACGAACGGCCGTCGTCCGGTCACGGGCTGGGATGCAGCCGGCGCCGGAGCGTTAATGCTCACGGTGAACCTCATGTGCGCGGGCGCCGGCGCCGGCCTGGGTGCGCTCGTTGGCGCTACCGTGCCCGGACTCGTGACGGGGTTCTTCGCCGGCTTTTTCCTCGCGATCGCCGTTGTCGCCAAGCGCTTCCGCGGCCTGTGAGCCTCGAGTGACCTTTCCTGGCACCGCCTCCGCGGAGGCTCTGAGGCCCGCCGGATGGGCCGTCATTTTTCGGGCCTGGGCTATAGCATAGGTCGTGCTTCACGTCCAGCCGCGACGGAGCCGACGCGTTTGAGCCACGATCAAAACCGCACCGACGACCCCTACCCAGACCGCGTCAGGCCGCGTCCAGCGCGGCGTTCGGGCGCGGTGGCGTGCGGCCTGCGCGCCGTGCGCTGCGCTCACGCCCGCGAGGGAAGTGCTCCCCGACACGTCCGCCGTCCCGCGTGCGCGACGCTTGGCCAGCGCTCGGGGGGTCACCCTTGGCGGTAGGCGTCGACGCGGCGTCCGAAGAGCGGTCGATGGTGATTCTGAGGTACCTCGATGTGGCCCTCGTTGCCGTCGCGGCAATTCCGGCGCTCGCGCTCGGTGCGCCGCCGCTTGGCTACGCGGTCGGTGCGGCGACGTGGATCTTGCAGCGAATCGTCGGCGCGACCGACAGACGCTTTGTCAGCAAGGTGACAGATAATCCGCGGACGCAGGTCGGGTTCAGTCTGTTCGAGGCGTTCGGGCGGATCTGGCTGCTCGCCGGCGGGATCGTAGTCGCCGGAGTAGCCGGGCAGCGAGCGGACGGGTTGACAGCCGCGCTTGTGATCTTCGGCGCGTACTCGATCGCCTTCATCGTGAGGCTGGTGAGTGGCCCGCCGCCGCCGAAGATGTCACCGTGAGCGCGATCCAGGCTCCCATGCCCGGCGGCTCGGCTGCCGCCCCGAAAAAGGGCATGAGCAACGGCAAGAAGATCCTTTACTCGGTGCTCGGCGTATGGATCGGCGGGATCGTCGTGTTCGTGATCCTGTTTGGGATCACGGCCCACAAGGCGCCGAGCGTCGCCAGCGGGGTGTTCTCGCCGACCGACGAGTTCAGGCTCGACACCTGGTTCAAGGTCGGCCCGATCGACTTCAACAAAGGTGTCCTCTACCTGCTCATGGCCGTCGGGATCACGCTCGGCGTAATGACCTACGTCTCCAAGCGGCTACAGCAGCGCCCCACCGGGCGTCTCCAGGTCGCAGTCGAGTGGTTCTACGACCTCACGCGCGGGATGGCGACGGAGAACATGGACGACACGATGGCGAGGAAGTACTTCCCGCTGATCGCCACGCTGTTCGTGTTCATCCTCGTCAGCAACTTGATCGGCTACATCCCGTTACCGATCGACTCGGCGGAGAAGTTCACCCTGTTCGGGGCGCACATCCCGTCGTTCCAGATCTTTGCGACTGATACTAACGTGGCCTTTCCGCTGATCCTTGCGCTCTGCGTGTTCACCCTTACTACCTACGAGGGCGTCAAGCACCACGGTCCGATCGGCTACCTCAAGAGCCTGATGCCAGGCGGCGTCACGGGCCCAATCGTGCCGCTGATCTTCGGGATCGAGATCTTGTCGAACTTCCTGCGACTGGTCTCGCTGACCGTGAGGCTGTGGGCCAACCTGCTGGCCGGTCACCTGCTGATCGCGTTCATGGGCGGCGAGCTCGGCGTGCTCGTCGGCCAGCCGGTCGTGTCCTGGTTCCTGCTGCCCATCGGGGTTGCCATTTTCCTCTTCGAGGCGGTGCTTATCGCCGCCCTCCAAGCCTTCATCTTTGCCATCCTGACCGCTATCTATCTCGGTAGCGCGGTCTCGAGCCACTAGCAATCACACAAGGAGCTATCGAGTCAATGCTGTTCTTCCATTTCCTCATGGTTTTCCACCCGTTGTTCTCCGTGGTTGACCCCAAGACGTACGGCGAGGACGGCGGCCGCGCGATCGCGCTCGGCGTCGGTGCGGGCGGCGGCGCCGCGGGCGCTGGGGCCGGCATCGGCAGCGTGTTCGGTAGCGCGATCCAGGCCAAGACCCGCCAGCCAGAGCTTCGCCAGGACATCGAACGCGACCAGTGGCTCGGCTTCGCGCTGACCGAGGCGTGCTTCTTCTACGGCCTTGTCGGCGGCTTCATCGCCTTCTTCCTCTAGACCGCGATGCACGCCGCCGCATCACACCTACCGATCGCGAGCAGCGGCTCGTTCCTGATCACCCCCAACGTGGGGATCATGATCTGGACGCTCGTCGTATTCGCGATCTCGCTCTTCATCCTCAGGAAGTCCGTCTTCCCCCGCATCGGAGCCGCGCTCGACGCGCGCCAACACACGATCGAGGAGACGATCGACGCTGCCGAGCGCGCGCGCAAGGAGGCGGATCAGCTGCTGGCGGATTACCGTGAGCGCCTGCAGGAGGCGCGCCAGCAGGCGGAGGAGATTCTCGCCCGCGCGCAGAAGACAGCTCAGGCCTACGAGCACCGCGCTCGCGATGAGGCGGAGAGCAAGCACCAGGAGGCGCTCGAGAAGACCAGGCGCGACATCGAGGCGGAGACACGGCGGGCGATCGCGGAGATCCGGCGCGAGGTCGCCGACCTGACGGTCGCGGCGACGGAGAAGCTGATGCGCAAGACGCTCAGCGAAGAGGATCAGCGCCGGCTCGTGCAGGAGGCGCTCGACGAGCTCGACTTCGATGCGCTCAGCGTCGCCGGGGAAGGCCACTGATGTCCAGCAGCCGACGATCGGGCAGGCAGCACTGATGGAGGACGTCGCCCAGGTATACGCCCGCTCGCTGTTCGAGGTGGCTCAGGAGCACGACGGGCTCGACGACATCCGGGAGCAGCTCGACCAATTCGTGGCGGCGCTCGACGACCACCGCGAGATGGCGGTGTTCTTCTTCTCGCCCTACTTCTCGACCGAGGAGAAGAAGAACGCGCTGAAGCGCGCGATCGAGGGCGCCGAGCCGATCTTCATGAATTTCCTCGAGTCACTGATCGAGCGTCATCGGATGCCGGCGATCTTCCGGATCCGGGCCGAATACGAGCGGCTGTGGGACGAGGAGAACAAGTTACTCCCGGTGCAGATCACGAGCGCGGTCCCGCTCGACGAGGAGACGGTTCGGAGCATCGGCGATCGAATCTCCGAGCAGACTTCACAGACGGTAGAGCTGTCGAGCAGCGTCGATCCCGATCTGATCGGCGGCATTGTGCTGCGCGTCGGGAACGTCATCCTCGACGCCTCGATCCGAAACCGTCTCAACCAACTTCGAAAGACGGTCGCGCAAGCCGCCTAGCGCGCCGCGCACCGCCCCGCTAAGGAGCCCCAACATGCAGATCAATCCCGACGAGATCACCTCAATCCTCAAGAGCCGCATCGAAGGGCTCGACACGAGCGGGGCAGAACTGACCGAGGTCGGAACCGTGCTGTCCGTCGCCGACGGCATCTGCCGCGTCCACGGACTTGAGAACTGCATGTCCTTGGAGATGCTCGAGTTCCCGCACGACGTGACGGGGCTGGCGCTCAACCTCGAGTCCGACAACGTCGGCGTGGTGCTGTTCGGGGAGTGGGAGAAGATCGTCGAGGGCGACACGGTCAAGCGCACGAACCGCCTGCTCGAGATCCCGGTCGGCGAGGCGATGCTCGGGCGCATCGTCGATCCGCTCGGCAACCCGCTCGACGGGAAGGGCGAGATCGTGACGACCGAGCGGCGCCCGGTCGAGCACAAGGCACCCGGGGTCGTGCAGCGCCAGCCGGTGAAGGAGCCCATGCTGACCGGCCTGAAGGCGATCGACTCGATGATTCCGATCGGCCGTGGTCAGCGCGAGCTGATCATCGGCGACCGGCAGACGGGCAAGACCGCGATCGCGATCGACACGATCATCAACAACAAGGACCGCGATCTGATCTGCGTGTACGTCGCGATCGGACAGCGCAAGTCCACCGTGGTCTCCCTCGCGAAGGTGCTCGAGGATGCGGGCGCGATGGAGAACACGATCATCGTGATGGCCGCGGCCGACGAAGCGGCGCCGATCCAGTACCTGGCCCCGTACGCGGGGTGCGCGATGGGCGAGTACTTTCTTTACAACGGCAAGGCGGCGCTCGCGATCTACGACGACCTGACCAAGCACGCCTATGCCTACCGGCAGATGTCGCTGCTGTTGCGTCGTCCCCCCGGTCGCGAGGCCTACCCCGGCGACGTGTTCTACCTCCACTCGCGGTTGCTCGAGCGCGCGGTGAAGCTGAACGCCGACCTCGGCGGCGGGTCGTTGACCGCGCTGCCCGTGATCGAGACGCAGGCGGGGGACGTGTCCGCGTACATCCCGACGAACGTGATCTCGATCACCGACGGCCAGATCTTCCTCGAGCCGAAGCTGTTCTACTCCGGCGTGCGCCCGGCGATCAACGTCGGGATCTCCGTTTCGCGCGTCGGCAGCAACGCCCAGATCACGCCCATGCGCAAGGTTGCCGGGCGGCTCAAGCTCGACCTCTCGCAGTACCGCGAGCTCGAGGCGTTCTCGCAATTCGGCTCCGAGCTCGACGCCGATACCCAGCGGACGCTCGCGCGCGGCGAGCGACTCGTCAAGGCACTGAACCAAGCCGAGCGTCGACCGATGGCCGTCGAGGACGAGGTCGTCCAGCTCTACGCGGCGACCAACGGCTACCTTGATCGCATCACGGTCGAGAAGGTCGAACGGTTCCTCACCGAGCTGACCGAATCGGTGCAATCGAATGAGCCCGAGCTGCTCAAGAAGATCGCGGGGGGCGACTGGAGCGACGACACCGTCTCGCAGGTTGACAAGGCGGTGAAGCAGTTCGCCGACGACTTCGGATTCGACCTTGGCGAGGACGGCCGCCCGATCGACCTGGACGCCGAGCCGACGCGCGCCACGGACCGCTCCACGGATGAGTCCGAGGACTCCGAGCAGGAGCAGGAGCAGGAGAAGGAGGAAGAGGCAGTTCCGGCGTGAGCCGAGCTGTCCGAGCCCCATGCCCATCTCGCAGCGCGACGTTCGCAACCGAATCGGGTCGGTCAAGAACATCGAGAAGATCACGCGGGCGATGGAGATGGTCGCGGCCGCACGGCTGCGCCGTGCCGAGCAGCGGATCGAGGCCCTTCGACCGTACGCGAGCGCGATCCGGCGGATGACACGCGAGGCCGCCGAGGCAGCGGGCAGCGTCCCGCGTCTGCCGATCCTCACCGAGCACGAGCAGGTGAACAGCGTCGGTCTGCTGCTGGTCGCGGGTGACCGTGGACTGGCCGGGGGATTCAACTCGAACATCGTCCGCGCCGGCGTCGCCGCCGGGCGCGAACACGAATCGCACGGCCACACCGTGGTCTACTTCGCATCGGGCAGGCGTCCAGCCTCGTCGCTGACGTTCCGCGGTCTCGCGCCGGCCGAGAGCTTCACCGGCTTCACCGACCGACCCGCCTACGCCGATGCGCGGAGGATATCCGAGCGCCTGGTGGCCGCCTACCTGGACGACGAGGTCGACCAGGTCGAGATCTTCTACAACGGATACATCTCGCCGATCTCGCAGATCGTGCGCCACGAGACGCTGCTCCCGCTTCAGCGGGCGACCCTGCAGGACGGGGACGAAGACGCGAGCGCGGAGCCCGATTCCGACCCTGCGCCTCAGCATCGCGCGGCGGTCGAGTACGAACCCGATCCCGAGGTGATCCTCGAGCGGCTGATCCCCGACTACGTCGAGGTCTCGATCTACCGGGCGCTGCTCGAGTCGACCGCGTCCGAGCACGGGGCGCGGATGACCGCGATGCGGAACGCGAGCGAGAATGCCGGCGAGCTGATCCAGGACCTCACGCTCGAGATGAACCGAGCACGCCAGGCCGAGATCACCCAAGAGATCATGGAAGTGGTCGCCGGGGCCGAAGGCCTCGGTTAGACCCAGAACTGGAGAACGATGTCTGCCACCACCGAGACGAAGACCAGGAACGTCGGCCGGATCGAGGAGATCCAGGGGGTCGTGATCGAGGCTGTGTTCCCCGACAAACTGCCCGAGATCAACCACGCGATCACGATTCGCCGCCCCGAAGCCGCCAAGGCCGAGGAGGACGAGGACATCGCCGCGTCGCTGAGCGATGTGCTCGTCTGCGAGGTCCAGCAGCATCTCGGCGACGATCGGGTTCGCGCCGTGGCAATGGACACCACCGACGGCCTTTCGCGCGGCGCCGAAGTGATCGACACCGGCTCCGCGATCACCGTGCCCGTCGGCCGCGAGACCCTGGGGCGGATCTTCAACTTGCTCGGCCAGCCGATCGACCTCGGCGAGCCGCTCTCGGACGACGTCGTTCGCTGGCCCATCCACCGTAACGCGCCGACCGTCGAGGAGCTGACGCCGACGACCGAGATGTTCGAGACCGGGATCAAGGTGGTCGACCTGCTCGCGCCGTACGCCAAGGGCGGGAAGGTCGGCCTGTTCGGCGGCGCGGGCGTCGGAAAGACGGTGATCATCCAAGAGCTGATCAACAACCTCGCCCAGGAGCACGGCGGCCTGTCGGCGTTCTGCGGCGTCGGCGAGCGCTCGCGCGAGGGCAACGACCTGTGGCTCGAGATGAAGGAGTCAGGGGTGCTCGAGAAGACGATGCTCGTCTTCGGCCAGATGAACGAGCCACCCGGAGCCCGCATGCGGGTCGCGCTCTCGGGCCTGACGATGGCCGAGTACTTCCGCGACCAGGAAGGGCAGGACGTGCTCCTGTTCATCGACAACATCTTCCGCTTCGTGCAGGCAGGCTCGGAGGTCTCGGCATTGCTCGGCCGGATGCCCTCCCAGGTCGGCTATCAGCCGACCCTGGCGACGGAGATGGGACAGCTGCAGGAGCGGATCACCTCGACCCGGAAGGGGTCGGTCACGTCGATCCAGGCCATCTACGTGCCCGCGGACGACCTCACCGACCCGGCGCCCGCGTCCGTGTTCGCGCATCTCAACGCGACCACGACCCTCTCCCGCGCGATCTCGGAGAAGGGGATCTATCCCGCGGTCGATCCGCTCGACTCGACCTCGACGATCCTCAAGGCCGACATCCTCGGCGAGGAGCACTTCAACGTCGCCAACGAGGTCAAGGAAGTGCTCCAGCGCTACAAGGAGCTCCAGGACATCATCGCGATCCTCGGGATCGACGAGCTCTCCGACGAGGACAAGGTCACGGTCAACCGGGCCCGCAAGATCGAGCGGTTCCTGTCTCAGCCCTTCTTCGTCGCCGAGCAGTTCACCGGCATCTCGGGTGTGTACGTGCCGGTGGCCGAGTCGATCCGCGGCTTCAGGGAGATCCTCGAGGGCAAGCACGATGAGGTGCCCGAACGCGCGTTCTTCATGAAGGGCGGAATCGACGGGGTGCTCGAGGACGCGAGCAAGGGCTAGGCGAGCCGGGCCATGGCGCATACCAAGTTCCAGGTCGAGGTCCTCACCCCGGACGGCGAGGTGTTCAACGACGAGGTCGAGATGGTCTCGACGTTCACCGGGGTGGGGTCGATCGGCATCCTCGCCAACCACACGCCGCTGCTCGCGATGCTCGACCCCACCGAGCTGCGCCTGTACCGCAGCGATGATGACATCGTCCGCTTCGCCCAGGCCGAGGGGTACATGCAAGTCGGACACAATCGCGCCCTGCTGCTCGTCGAGGAAGCCCACGAGCCCTCGGCGCTCGACCCCGAGGACCTGCGGGAGCGGCTCTCAGTAGCCGAGCGCGAATACGATGACGCCGCCGAGGACAGCGAGAAACGGCGCATGGCGCGGCGCACGCGGCGCCGGCTCGAGGCGTTTCTGGCGATTGCCTCGGCGGGCAGCTGAGGCCAACCGGCCGGCGGAGCGCGCTTAGGACCGCGTCAGGCACGCTCCGTATCCTGTTTGGCTTCATGATCGAAGAGCGTGTGCTGGCCGAGCGGCTGATCTCGTACGACACCTCGCGCCGGGATGAGCTCGCCGCCGCGGCAGGATTCGTCAAGGGATGGCTCGAATCTCGCGATATCGAAGTGCGCGAGCACGATCACAACGGGCTACCGGTGCTGGTGGCCGATGTCGGACCCGCCGCGGGGGACGCTCCCTGCGTGGTCCTGCACGGGCATCTCGATGTCGTACCCGGCCGACCCGAGCAGTTCGCCCCGCGGATCGAGGGCGATCGGTTGATCGGCCGCGGCGCCTACGACATGAAGGGCGGCCTCGCCGCGATGATGTGTGCGCTCAAGGACGTGGCGGGCCAGGAGCGAATCCGGGTGCGCTTCGTCTGCGTGCCCGACGAGGAATCCGAGGAGCTCGACGAGCGCTCGACCGACGACGTGGTCAAGCGAGGGCTCGGAGGCGATTTCGCGATCACCGGCGAGCCCACCGATCTGCACATCGGCGTGGAGGCGAAAGGCGTGCTCGTGATGCAGATCGACGTTCACGGGCGCGCCGCGCACAGCTCGACGCCGTGGCTGGGCGACAACGCGGTGCTCAAGGCCATCGACGTCTTTCGCGCGATCGAGTCGCTCCCATTCAGCCGCGAGTCATCGGAGATGTTCGATCGCCCGTCGATCAACCTCGGACGGATCGAGGGTGGCGAAGCGCTCAACCAGGTGCCCGAGAGGTGCCGCATGGCGGTCGACGTGCGCTACCTCCCGGGTCAGGATCCCGGCGAGATCCTCGCCCAGGTGCGAGCGATCGCCGACATCGATGTGACGCGGACCTTTATCCACCCGCCGGTCACCGTGGCTCGCACCAACGTGTACGTGCGCGCGCTGTGTGACGCAGTGGCCAGGTCGCTCCCCGACCGCGAGGTTATGAGCGTGGGGCGTGACGGCGCCTCCGATGCGGCCTCGTTCATCGAGGCCGGCATCCCCGCCGTCGAGTTCGGTCCTGCCGGGGCCGGGCATCATGGGCCGGAGGAATGGGTCTCGCTGACCTCCCTGGCGCGCTACCGGCGGGCGCTCGGCGACTTCGTACGCGCGCTGCCGATCTGGCTCGAGCGCAGCGCGGCCGACGCGCGGGGCGTGCTCGGCGGCCTCAGGGCCGTCGAGGGGGGGCACCAACAAAAGTGAGGCTGATCCCGAGCTCGCGCGGCGGAGCGCTGTGGCGCTTCGCGCTCGGCGCCGCGATCGTGGTGGCGTTCACCGCCACGACGACGGCCGTCGCCGGCCTGCTGGAGATCAAGCAGATCGTCAGCTACCTCAACGAGACGCCGGCGCTCAAGAACGTCCCCGTCAAGCTCCCCGCCCCGGGCGACCCGCAGACGATCCTCGTGATCGGCTCCGATCATCGGGCCGGGACGTCGTACAACTCGGCGAACACCGACACGATGATGCTGATCCGCCTCAACGCGAGCTCGTCAACGATCAACCTGCTCTCGATCCCGCGCGACCTGCAGGTCCAGCTGCCGGACGGGATGTCGAAGCTCAACGCCGCGTATTCGGAAGGAGGGCCCAAGCTGCTGATCGACACGCTCAAGCAGCAGGTCTTCCCGGGGCTTGCCGTCAATCACATCGTCGACGTCAATTTCGGCGGCTTCGAGGATCTCGTGAACGCGATCGGCTGCGTCTACACCGACGTGGACCACCGCTACTACAACAACACACTTCAGACCGACTACTCGAGCATCGATATCCAGCCCGGTTACCAGAAGCTGTGCGGACCACAGGCGCTGGAGTTCGTTCGCTTCCGCCACACCGACAGCGACATCGTCCGCAACGCGCGTCAGCAAGACTTCATTCGCTGGGCGAAGGACCAGTACAGCGTCAATCAGCTGATCAGCAACCGGGGCAAGCTGCTGAAGATCTTCGGCGCGCATGTGCAGACCGATCACAGCCTGCACACCTCGGACGGACTGATCAACCTCTTCAACCTGGTGCTCAACGCGGACGGCCACGGGATCAAGCAGATCCCGTTCCCGGCGGCGTTCCTGCCCTGTCCCGTGACGGCCGCGGGTCAGACCCCGTGCTACGTGGTTCCGACCTCTACCGTCGCCGAGCAAGCCGCCTTCGAGGCGTTCATGACGCCGACCGTGCCGAGCGCACCGAGCAGCTCCGCCGCCAGGCACAAACGCAAGCCGACGAAGCTCAGCGACGCCGGACTGATCGCCGACGCGAGCGATGGTCGTGACCAGGCGATCGCACTCGGCGAGAGAACGCTTCCGGTGTACTACCCGAAGCTGATCGCCGACGGGTCCCAGTACTGCGCGAGCCTGACGGGAAACTGCGATGAGCTGCCGAACCTCGACAGCGACTACGCCGGCGCGTATCCACGCGCGTACGAGATCCACGGTCAGGATGGCGCCGTCTACCCGGCGTACCGGATGACGCTGGTGATCAACGCGGCGCTCGGCGAGTACTACGGGGTCCAGGGCACGGCGTGGCGCCACCCGCCGATCCTCGATGACATCAACGGTACGCGGAGGGTCGAGGGCAAGTTGCTCGACCTGTATCAGAGCGGCGCGCACATCAGCCTCGTCGCGTGGCGCACGACCCAGGGCACCTACTGGATCTCGAACACGCTGATCGACACCCTGAGCAACAGCGAGATGATCGCGATCGCGGCGTCGCTGACGCGGCACCGTTAGCGGTCGCTACGCTCCCTCGATGGGCCCCCAACGCGAACCGATCGCCGTGATCGGCACCGGCTACGTCGGCCTCGTCACCGCAGCGGGCTTCGCCGAACTTGGCGGCGAGATCTGGTGCGTCGACGTCGACGCGGAGAAGATCGCGCGCTTGAACCGCGGTGAGATCCCGATCTACGAGCCGGGGCTCGAGGAATCGGTCGCCCGGAATCGCGACCGGCTTCATTTCTCGACCGAGCTCGCACCCGCCCTCGAGCACACCCGCCTGCTGTTCGTCGCCGTGGGGACCCCGCCGACGTACTCGGGCGACGCGGACCTGTCCGCCGTGCACGCCGTGGTGGACGCAATGCCCGCCTCGAACCGGCACGCGCTGGTGATGAAGTCGACGGTACCCGTCGGCACCGGTACCTCGATCAAGCGGGTGTTCGGCGAGCGCGGCAAGGCCGGATTCTCCTACGTCTCGTGTCCGGAGTTCTTGAAGGAGGGGTCGGCACTCGAGGATTTCCTTGCCCCCGACCGGGTGGTCGTCGGCGACGACGGCGACTGGGCCGGAGACGCGGTCGTCGAGCTCTACGCGCCGCTGAACGCTCCGCTCGTGCGGACGGACATCAATTCTGCGGAGATGGTCAAGCTCGCGGCGAACGCGTTCCTCGCCACCAAGATCAGCTTCATCAACGAGATCGCCAATGTCTGCGAGGAGACCGGTGCCGACGTGCTCGAGGTGGCGCGCGGGATGGGCCTTGACCGCAGGATCGGCTCGCATTTCCTGCGACCGGGGATTGGCTTCGGGGGAAGCTGCTTCCCGAAGGATGTCTCGGCGCTGAAGCAGCTCGCCGGCAACTCCGGCTACCACTTCCAGCTGCTGACCGCCGTGATCGAGGTCAATGAGCTGCAGAAGCGACGGGTGATGGCGAAGCTGCAGAAGCACCTCGGGTCCCTCGTGGGCAAGACGGTTGCGCTCCTGGGCGTGGCGTTCAAGCCGCAGACCGACGACATGCGCGAGGCGTCATCGCTCGTGCTGGCGGCGCGCCTGCAGGCCGACGGGGCGCGCGTACGGGCGTACGATCCGGCCGCCGCCAACGAAGCGCGCAAGCTCATGCTCGGCGTCGACTTCGCCGACTCGCCGCTCGCAGCGCTGCAAGGCACGGACGCCTGCGTGCTCGTCACCGAGTGGCCGGAATTCGCCGATCTCGACTTCTGCGAGGTGGCACGGCTGATGCGCGGCAAGGTCGTGGTCGACGGGCGAAACTTCTTCGACCGCTCGCGCGTCGAGGCGGCCGGCCTCACCTACGAGGGGATCGGACGGTGAGCAGGTGCAGGCGCTGATCCTCGCCGGGGGCGAGGGCACGCGCCTGCGCCCGTTGACCTCGACGATGCCCAAGCCGGTGATCCCGCTCGTCGGCCGGCCGTTCATCGGCTACATGATCGAATGGCTCCGCCACCACGGCGTCGATGACGTGATCATCTCGTGTTACTTCATGGCCGACAGCATTCGCGCCGTGCTCGGGGACGGCTCGGCGCACGGCGTGCGGCTGCGCTACCTCGAGGAGCCCGAGCCGCTGGGGACCGGCGGGGCGCTGAAGTTCGCGCAGGATCTGCTCGACCCGCGCTTCTTCATGCTCAACGGGGACGTGCTCACCGACATGGACCTGACCGAGCAGCTCGCCCAGCACGAGCGGACCGGGGCACGCGCGACGCTCGCGCTGATCGCGGTCGACGACCCCTCGGCATACGGGCTCGTGCGCCGCGATCTCGATCACTCGGTCACCGAGTTCGTCGAGAAGCCGAGCGGCGGCGCGGTCGGCCAGGATCTGATCAACGCCGGCGCCTACATCCTCGAGCGCAATGTGCTCGACGCGATCGGACCCGCGGGGACCAATGCCTCGATCGAGCGGGAGGTCTTCCCGGCGCTCGTCGGACAGGGCCTCTACGGCTACGCATCCGACGGTTACTGGCTCGACATCGGCACGCCGGAGCGCTACCTCCAGGCGACATTCGACATCCTCGAGGGCATCGTCAGCACCGACATCGGGCGCGAGCTGTCCGAGTCCGACCGCGCGCTCGCGGACGGAGCGGAGGTCGACGGCATGGTTGTGGCGCCCGCGTTCGTGGGGCCAGGGTGCACGATCGCCGAGGGCGCGATCGTCGGCGGTCGGACCGTGCTCGGCGCCGACGTCGAGGTCGGCGAGGGCGCGCATATCGAGACCTCGGTGGTGCTTGACGGCTCTCGCATCGGCGCCCGCACGACGATCAGTTCCTCGATCGTGGGCGTCGGCGTCTCGATCGGTGAGCACTGCCACATCGAGGGTGGAGTCGTCCTCGGCGAGGCGGTCAGCATCGGGTCGGAGAACGCGCTCGCCTACGGTGCGCGTATCTTCCCGGGGGTGCAGCTGCCGACAGGAGCGATCACGTTTTGACCGCGACACTGGAGCTGACGCGAGAGGCGATCGAACGGATCGACGCTTCGCGGCAGGCGGACGACGTCCTCGCCCTGCCCGACCAGCTGCGCGACGCCCTCTGGCGCGTCGAGTCCGCGAGCCTTGAGCCACACGATGCGCCCGGCGGTCTGGTGATCGCCGGGATGGGCGGATCGGCGATCGGAGGTGAGCTTGCGCGCGCCGCCCTCGGCGATCGCGCCTCGCGACCGATCGTGCTGGCGCGCGACTACGGGCTGCCGCCGTGGACGACTCCTGACGCAACGGTTCTGTGCGCGAGCTACTCGGGCAATACCGAGGAGACGCTCGCCGCCTACGAGGCCGCCGGCGCACTCGGCACACGGCGGATCGTCGCCACGACCGGCGGCAAGCTCGCGGCGTCGGCGCGGGCGGACGGCGTCCCGGTGATTCCACTGCCGGGTGGATTCCAACCGCGGGCCGCGGTCGCCTATTCGATCGTCGTCGCGCTCGAGGTCGCCGGCTTGTGCGGCGCGGGGCCCCGGGTCCACCTCGAGATCGACGTCGCCGCCGCTCATGCCGAGCAGCTGGTCGCGGAGTGGGGTCCCGACGCGCCGGAGGACAGCCTGGCCAAGGAGCTCGCCCTCGGACTCCACGGGACGATCCCGCAGGTCGCCGGTTCGGGGCTGACGGCGCCGATCGCCTACCGCTGGAAGACGCAGATCAACGAGAATGCCAAGACACCGTGCTTCTCGCACGAGCTGCCCGAGCTCGACCACAACGAGATCGTCGGCTGGGAAGGGGCGGCAGCGCTCGGCCAGTTCAGCGCGGTGTTCCTGGACGACTCGGACCTGCACCCGCGGATCCAACAGCGGATCGAGCTCACGCGTGGTCTGATCGCCGCGCAAGCGGCGGCGACCTATCGCGTCGAGAGTCGTGGCGAGCACCGGACCGAGCGGCTCGTCTCGCTGGTGCTGCTCGGGGATCTGGTCTCGGTCTACCTGGCGGTGCTGCGCGGCGTCGATCCCACGCCGGTCGAGGTGATCGAGCGGCTCAAGGGCGAGCTCGCGCGCGGTTAGGCCACGAGTCGAACCCGGCCATTAGACGAACCGTTCTCCCTCTAACCTTGACACTTTCGTGGTAAGGTTGCGAGGCGATGGCGTCGTTGACAATCCAAGAGGCCGCCGAAACGACCGGATGGTCTCCGCGGATGCTCCGCTACATCGAGGCGTCGGGGCTTGTCACCCCGGCCAGGTCAGCGTCCGGCTACCGGCTGTACGGCCCCGCCGAGCTGCAGCGATTGCGAACGCTCGGCGAGCTGCTCGAGCGTTTCGATCTGGCCCTGTCCGACGTAGCGTTCGCCGCCCGGTTGGCGGACAGCGACGGACTGTTCGAAGCAGTACAGGAATGGTTCTCGGCGCCGGCCAGCAGGCCCGAAGACGTCAGCGCAGACGACTGGCTGCGCTTTGAGCAGGACAAGCACGAGAGGCTGCTGGCCGTCGCAGGCCGGCGCTCGAATGAACTCGAACTGATGGAGAACGAATTGATGGAGAGCCGATGAGTACAACCGTCGAAGGAATTGGTACTGACTTCAAGGTCGCTGATCTCGGGCTTGGGGTGTTTGGTCGTAAGGAGATCGGGCTTGCTGAGCATGAGATGCCTGGTCTGATGGCGACGCGCCGCGAGTTCGCGGAGAGTCAGCCGTTGAAGGGGGCGCGGGTGACCGGCTCGCTGCACATGACGATCCAGACAGCTGTCCTGATCGAGACGCTGGTCGCGCTCGGCGCCGAGGTTCGTTGGGCGAGCTGCAATATCTTCTCGACCCAGGATCACGCCGCTGCCGCGGCTGTGGTTGGCCCTGACGGGACCCCCGAGGATCCTCGTGGAGTCCCGGTGTTCGCGTGGAAGGGCGAGTCGCTGGAGGAGTACTGGTGGTGCACCGAGCAGGCGCTCCGCTGGCCCGACGGCGAGGGCCCGAACATGATTCTCGACGACGGCGGAGACGCGACGTTGCTCGTGCACAAGGGCGTCGAATTCGAGCTCGCGGGCGCGGTCCCTGACCCCGCGACCGAGGAGTCCGAGGAGTTCCAGATCGTGCTCGCGACGCTGCAGCGCTCGCTCGAGGAGGATCCCCAACGCTGGACGACGATCGCGGCCCAGATCAGGGGCGTGACCGAGGAGACGACCACGGGCGTGCATCGCCTGTACCAGTTCGCGGAGCAGGGACAGCTGCTGTTTCCTGCGATCAACGTCAACGATTCGGTGACGAAGTCGAAGTTTGACAACAAGTACGGCTGTCGCCACTCGTTGATCGACGGGATCAACCGCGCGACCGATGTGCTGATCGGTGGCAAGGTCACGGTCGTGTGCGGCTATGGCGATGTTGGCAAGGGTTGTGCTGAGTCGCTGCGCGGCCAGGGCGCACGCGTGATCATCACGGAGATCGATCCGATCTGCGCGCTCCAGGCGGCGATGGACGGCTACCAGGTCGCGACGCTCGAGGACGTGCTGGGCACGGCGGACATCTTCATCACCACGACGGGGAACAAGGACGTGATCTCGGCGGATCAGATGTCGCGGATGAAGCACCAGGCGATCGTCGGGAACATCGGTCACTTCGACAACGAGATCGACATGGCCGGGCTGGCGAAGCTCGAAGGGATCGAGCGGATCAACATCAAGCCGCAGGTCGACGAATGGGTGTTCGCTGACGGTCACGCGATCATCGTGCTCTCGGAAGGCAGGCTGCTCAATCTCGGGAATGCCACCGGGCATCCGAGCTTCGTGATGTCGAACTCGTTCACCAACCAGGTGATCGCGCAGATCGAGCTCTTCGGGGACACGGAGGGCTACCAGAAGCAGGTGTACACCCTCTCCAAGCGCCTCGATGAGAAGGTCGCGCGGCTGCACTTGGACGCGCTCGGGGTCAGGCTGACCGAGCTCACCCCCGAGCAGTCGGCGTATCTCGGGATCCCGGTCGACGGCCCATATAAACCGGATCACTACCGCTACTGAGATGACGGGCCGCGGATCGCCCGGCGCGCCCGTGGAGGCGCGCCGGAGCCGCCCCGACCACGCGGTCGCCGACCTCGCGCTCGCCCCCTCGGGTGCCGCCCGAATCGAGTGGGCGGATGCCCAGATGCCGGTGTTGCGCCAGATCCGTGATCGGTTCGATCGCGTCCGCCCGCTGGACGGGTTTCGTATTGCCGCCTGCCTGCACGTCACCGCCGAGACGGCGAACCTCGTCCGTGCCCTCCAGGCCGGGGGCGCTGAGGTCGCCCTGTGCTCGGCCAATCCGCTGTCCACCCAGGACGATGTCGCGGCGGCGCTCGTAATCGACCACGGCATCGAGGTCAGGGCGGTCCGCGGTGAGGGTCTCGATCAGTTCGCCGAGCACGTCGCTGCCTTGCTCGCCGGGACGCCGCAGCTCACGATCGACGACGGCGCCGACCTGCTCGTGACCGCGCACGCGGCCGGCGGGGAGGCGCTGGCGAGGTTGATCGGCGGCACCGAGGAGACGACGACGGGCCTCGTGAGACTGCGGCGACTCCAGCACGCGGGCGAGCTCGCGTGTCCGGTCCTCGCCGTCAACGAAGCGCGGACCGAGCGGGCGCTGAACGACCGCCATGGCACGGGTCAGTCGGCGCTGGACGGGATCGTGCGCGCGAGCAATGTGCTGCTCGCGGGGCATACGCTGGTCGTGATCGGCTATGGGTGGGCCGGCCAGGGTGTCGCCGAGCGCGCCAGAGGGGCGGGCGCGGCGGTGATCGTGTGCGAGATCGATCCCTTGCGCGCGCTCGAAGCGCGCATGGCCGGCTACGAGGTGATGCCTGCGCTCGTGGCGGCCGAGCGTGGCGACATCTTCGTCACCGTCACCGGGTCTCGTCGGGTCCTGCGCGGTGAGCACTTCGAGAAGATGAAGGATGGTGCGCTGCTCGCCAACGCGGGCCACTTCGACGTCGAGATCGACCTCGACGAGCTCCGCGCACACGCCACCGGTCCCGGTCGCGAGGTACGCCCCCTGGTCGAGCAGTACGACGTCTCCGGCCGCCGTCTGAATCTGCTCGCCCACGGTCGCGTCGTCAACCTGGCCGCCGCCGAGGGGCATCCGGCCGCGGTGATGGATGTCTCGTTCGCGCTTCAGGCGCTGTGCGTCGAGGAGCTCGTGCGCCGCCACGGCGAGCTGGGGCCCGGCATCCACCCGGTCCCGGCCGCGATCGACGAGGAGGTCGGCCGGCTCAAGCTCGCGGCGCTTGGCGTGAGGATCGACGAACCGACCCCCGAGCAGGCCGACTACCGGGAGTCCTGGCTGTGAAGGTCCGCCCTCCTGGCGCCGCGTCCCGACAACCGGGCGTTGGGCAATCGACAAAATGCGCGGCTGGGTCTACGCTAGAGAAGGCTCGTTCACACCCAACCCATTGAAGGGGGGTCAGTCGATGCGCATCGAGGTAAAGGGCCGCAACCTGCCTGTCTCGGACGACCTGCGGGAGCACGTGACCAAGCGCTTTCGGAAGGTGTCGCGGCAGGTCTCCGAGCTCGCGGAGCTCGAGGTCGAGGTCTTCGAGGAGCGGAACCCGGCGATCGCCGATTCGCAGGTCGCCGAGGCGACGCTGCATCTCAAGGGGATCACGCTCCGATCCCGCGACGCCTCGCCCGACATCGTCCACTCGATCAACCTGTGCGCCGACGAGCTGTCGGTCCAAGTCAAGCGCCGTCGCGACAAGCGCCGCAAGCGCCGCGAGTCGCGCTCCGCTGCCCAGCCCCCGATCTCCGGAGACATCTCGCCGGCCGCGTAGTCCTTATTTTGCGGGGGATCGGCCACGACCGTGGCAGGCCCGCTGCTACCCTCACCCTATGTCGTTCCTGGACCGCGCGCTTCGCATGGGCGAAGCGAAGAAGTTCAAGTCCTACGAGCAGCGGGTTGGTCGGATCAACGCCTTTGAGCCCGAGGTGGAGCACTACTCCGACGCCGAGCTTCGGGAGGCCGCCGACGCGCTGCGCGAGCGGGCTCGCAACGGCGAGAAGCTCGAGGAGCTTCTCTACGAGTGCTTCGCGCTCGTGCGCGAGGCCGGCAAGCGCTCGATGGGGATGCGCCACTTCGACGTCCAGCTCATCGGCGGCATGGTGCTCAACGACGGCGCGATCGCCGAGATGAAGACGGGCGAGGGGAAGACCCTGACCGCGACGCTCCCCGTCGCGCTCAACTCCCTTGGAGGCAGGGGCGTGCACATCGTCACGGTCAACGACTACCTCGCCCGCCGCGACGCGATGTGGATGAAGCCGATCTACGACGCGCTCGGAGTCAACGTCGGCGTGCTCCAGAACATGCAGCCCTACGAGGACAAGCGCGCGGCCTACGCCGCCGATGTCACCTACGGGACGAACTCGGAGTTCGGCTTCGACTACCTGCGCGACAACATGGCGACGTCGCTGGAGGAGAAGGTCCAGCACGGCGGTCGCCCGAAGCCCGAGGAGGGCCAGTCGCCATACCACACGTTCGCGATCGTCGACGAGGTAGACAACATCCTGATCGACGAGGCGAGAACCCCGCTGATCATCTCGGGCGCGCCGGAGCAGGCGGGCGACCTGTATGCGAAATTCGCCCGCCTCGCCCCGAAGCTCGAGCCCGGCGACACGCCCGACGGAATGGACCCGCGGATGAAGAAGGAGTTCATCGCCGACTTCGACTACGAGTTCGACGAGAAGCATAAGACGATCGCCGTCACCGAGCGCGGCGTGGCCAAGGCCGAGCGCTTCCTCGGCGTCGACCACCTCTACCGCGCGGAGAACGGCCACCTCGTCAACCACCTGATCCAGGCGCTGAAGGCCGAGTCGCTGTACAAGCGCGACGTCGACTACGCGGTGATCGACGACGAGGTGAAGATCATCGATGAGTTCACCGGTCGCATCCTCGAGGGTCGTCGCTGGTCGGAGGGGCTCCACCAGGCGGTCGAGGCGAAGGAGGGCGTGCGCGTCCAGGAGGAGAACCAGACGCTCGCGACGATCACGCTGCAGAACTACTTCCGCATGTACGACAAGCTCGCGGGCATGACCGGGACGGCGCTGACCGAGGCGACGGAGTTCATGAAGATCTACGAGCTCCCGGTCGTCCAGATCCCGACCAATCGCCCGATGGTCCGTGGCGACAACAACGATCAGGTCTACAAGACCCGCGAGGGCAAGTGGGCGGCGGTGGCGAAGGAGATCGAAGCTCGCCACGCGTCGGGCCAGCCGGTGCTCGTGGGAACGATCTCGGTCGAGGTTTCAGAGCTGCTCTCCGAGCGCCTGAAGCGGAAGGGGATCAAGCACACCGTGCTCAACGCCAAGCCAGAGAACGCCGAGCGCGAGGGCGAGACGATCGCTGAGGCCGGCGCGCCCGGCGCGGTCACGATCGCGACCAATATGGCGGGCCGGGGCGTCGACATCAAGCTCGGCGGCAACCCGGAGCACCTCGCGCAGCTCGAGGTGGCAAAGCTCGGCCTCGAGCCAGGCGAGCCCGATTACGATCAGCACTTCGAGAACGTGCTGCCCGGGGTCGAGCGGCGCCTCGCGGCGTCCCGCGAGCAGGTCCTCGACGCGGGCGGACTGTTCATCCTCGGCACCGAGCGTCACGAGTCGCGCCGGATCGATAACCAGCTGCGCGGGCGCGCCGGTCGCCAGGGAGACCCCGGCGAGTCGCGCTTCTTCCTCTCGGCCCAGGACGACCTGGTGCGCCTGTTCGCCGGCGAGCGAATCTACAAGATCCTCGATCGTCTGGGCACCGTCGACGAGGAGGGCAACGAGGAGCCGATCGAGGCCGGGATGCTCTCCAAGCAGATCGAGAAGGCGCAGCGGAAGGTCGAGGAGCAGCACTTCCTCCAGCGCAAGCACACGCTCGAGTACGACGACGTGCTCAACCAGCAGCGTGATGTGATCTACCACTATCGAGACGAGGTGCTCGAAGGCCGCGACATGAGTGAAGCGGCACGTGAGGAGGTCGGCAACCTGATCGAGCGGCTCGTCGAGGAGTACACCGCGAGCGACTTCGTCGAGGAGTGGGACCTCGACGGCCTCGTCCGCTGGGTGGAGGAGATCCTCCCGGCGCACAGCGGGATCCAGTCCTTTGACACGAGCCGGCTCGACCGTGCGGAGCTCACCCAGCAGCTTCAGGAGGAGACGCTCGCGCACTACGATCGCCGCGAGGAGGAGCTCGGCGAGCCGGTCATGCGCTGGCTCGAGCGCGTCCTGTTGCTCTCGATCATCGACCAGCGCTGGCGCGAGCACCTGTACGACATGGACTACTTGCGTGAGGGGATCCACCTGCGCGGGTTCGCTCAGATCGAGCCGCTCGTCGCCTACAAGAACGAGGCATTCGACCTGTTCCGCGATTTGATGAACAGCGTCTGGGGCGATTTCGCGCGGATGATCTTCCACGCCGAGGTCACGATCCAGGGCGAGAATGGCGACCAATCGGCTCCCGCCCAGTCGATCCGACCGAGCAAGACGGTGAGCTCCTCGACGGCGGGCGGGAACGTGAGCTACTCGGGAGGCGGGTCCCAGCAGCAGGGCGCACTCGCGATGGCGGCCGCCGCCACCGAGGCCCAGGCTCCGCCCGGCGAGGAGCCTGTGCCGCGCCATGTGGAGCAGCGCCGCGTCGACGAGGCGGAGCAGACCGGTCGTAACGATCCCTGCTGGTGCGGGTCGGGCAAGAAGTTCAAGAAGTGTCACGGCGCCTAGCGCCATGAGCGATACGACGGATCTGCGCATCTCCGATGATGACCGCGAGCGCGCGGTGCGGGAGATCCAGGAGCACTTCGCCGCCGGACGGCTGACGCAGGATGAGCTCGACGAGCGGGTGCAGGCGGCGTACCGCGCGCGGACTCAGAACGAGCTGGGGACGATCCGCCGCGATCTGCCGCGTCTGCCGCCCTCCCCCGCGCAGCGCAAGGCGCAGCTCGCCGAGCGCCGCGGCGGGCTGCAGAGACGGCTGGTGCAAGAGGCCGGTGGGGGGATCGTGCTGTTCGCGGCGTGCGCGGGCATCTGGCTCGCCGACGGCGCCCACGGGCAATTCTGGCCGGTGTGGATCGCGCTCGTGTCGCTGCTTCCGTTGCTCCGCAGCGGCTGGCGGCTATATGGCCCGGCGCCCGAGTTCGATCGCGTCGAGCGCGAGCTCGAGAGTCGCGAGCACCGACGCGATCGCCACCGCGAGTCCCGCGAGGACCCCCGGCGGCTGCGCTGAGGTGCTGCAGACCACTCGGCTCGCCCGCTGCTAGGGTTGGGTGAGATGTCCACCGCCCCCTCAGAGCCGCTGTCACAGCGCCTGGCGGCGATCCGCGATCAGTTGAAGCTGCTCGCGGACTATCTTTGACCCAGCTGCGCTGAGCGAGCGCGCGAACGCGCTCGAAGCCGAGATGGGGGCCCCGGGGTTCTGGGACGACCAGGAGCGGGCGGCGCGTGTGAGCGCCGAGCATGCGCGGATCACGCGCAAGCTCGAGACCTACAACGCGCTCGATCGCGACGTCGAGGACCTCCAGCCGCTCGCCGAGCTCGCCGAGGAGGATCCCGACCTGGCGGTAGAGCTCGAGGAGCAGGTGCTGGCGGTGGAGGCCCGACTCGACGCGCTCGAGGAGGAGCGGCTCTTCTCCGGCCGTTACGACGCCGGCGACGCGCTCGTCACCGTGAACGCGGGGGCGGGGGGGACCGATGCGCAGGACTGGGCCGACATGGTTCTGCGGATGGAGATGCGCTGGGCGGAGAAGCGAGGCTTCCAGGTTGAGTTGCTGGAGCTCTCACCAGGTGAGGAGGCGGGCATCAAGTCAGCCACGTTTCGTGTCAAGGGCGAGAACGCATACGGCCTCTACGGCGCCGAGAAGGGCGTGCATCGCCTCGTGCGACTGTCGCCGTTCGACTCCGCCAACCGCCGGCAGACGAGCTTCGCCGGGGTCGAGGTCTCGCCCGTGGTCGAGGGGACCGGCGACGTCGAGATCGACGACGACGATCTGCAAATCGACACCTACCGGGCCAGCGGCGCCGGTGGCCAGCACGTCAATAAGACCGACTCGGCGGTCCGCATCACCCACCGACCGACCGGAGTCGTCGTCCAATGTCAGAACGAGCGCTCGCAGTCCTCGAACAAGGCCACCGCGATGGCGATGCTCCGCTCGAGGCTGGTCGAGCTCGAGGAGCGCAAGCGTCGCGAGGAGATTGCGCGCGAGAAGGGCGAGGCCCAAGACGTCAACTTCGGCTCGCAGATCCGCTCCTACGTGCTGCACCCTTACACGATGGTGAAGGACCATCGCACCGACTACGAGATGGGCGACGCCAATCGCGTGCTCGCCGGAGACCTCGACGGGTTCGTGCGCGCCTACCTGCTGAAGGCCGCGCGATGACGCGGCGCGGCGCACGAGCACAGGCCGCGCGGTGACGCAGCGCGGCGGACGAGAACAGGACGCGCGGTGACGAAGCTGCGCAGGCCGGCGCACGAGGACGCCCCCGAGCAGCCGGTCGCGCCCTATCTCGACGCCGTCACGGCATACGGCTTCCGTGGCTCGACACGTTTCCACATCCCGGGACACAAGGGCGGCGACGGAGCCGATCCGGGGCTCCGTGCCGCCCTCGGCGGCCGCGCGCTGCTGCTCGACCTTCCGCAGGATATTCACGGGATCGACATGGGCCCCTCGCCGACCCCGTACGAGCGCGCTGAGCGCCTCGCGGCGGAGGCGTACGGTGCGGGTCGCACCTGGTTTCTCACCAACGGAGCGACCCAGGGCAACCACGCTCTGTGCCTCGCGCTCGCGCCACCGGGCGAGCGGGTTGTGCTCCAGCGAAACAGCCACGCGAGCCTGATCGACGGTCTCGTGCTCAGCGGCGGCGTCGTCGGTTTCGTCGTCCCCGAATACGACAGCGAGCTGGGAGTGGCCCACGGCGTCACGCCCGAGGCGCTCGAGCGCGCGCTCGCGCAGACGCCCGGTGCGCGGGCCGCGTTCGTGGTCTCACCCACGTACTACGGGATGGCCGCCGACATCGAGGGCTGCACACGTGTCGCCCACGCCGCGGGCGCCGCGCTCGTCGTCGACGGAGCTTGGGGCGCGCATTTCGGCTTCCACCCCGACCTGCCCGAGTCGCCGTTGCGCCTTGGCGCCGATGCCATGCTCGCCTCGACCCATAAGATCGTCGGCAGCCTGACCCAATCGGCGATGCTCCATGTGGCGTGGAACGGTCTCGTCGATCCCGGCGCGGTCGCCCGCGCGGTCAGGCTCGTGCGCTCGACGAGCCCGAGCTCACTGCTGCTCGCCTCGCTCGACGCCGCCCGGCGTCACCTGGCCGTTCACGGCGAGGACCTCCTCGACCGCACGCTCGTCGCCTCGGCGCATGCCCGCGTGGCGATCGACGCGGTGCCGGGATGCTCGGTCGTGGGTGGCGAGCTCGTCGGCCGCCCCGGCGTGGCGGGCTGGGACCCGCTGCGGATCGTGATCGACGTCAGGGGGACCGGCTGCACGGGGTACGAGGTCTCCGCGGCGCTCCGCGCCAGCTACGACATTCACATCGAGCTGGCGACGCACACGACGATGGTGCTCGTGCTCGGACTCGGCTCCGACCCCGAGCCGCTCGAGCGCTTCGCGCACGACCTTGCCGAGACCGTGCCGCGGATCGCTCGCGCCGGCGAGTCGCGCGCGGTGCCGCTGCCACCGTTGGCGATCGAGCACGGGACCGTTGTGTCGCCGCGCGAGGCCTTCCTCGGTGCGGGCGAGACCGTCCCCGTGGAGGAGGCGGTCGGGCGGATCTCGTGCGAGGCGATCGCGGGCTACCCGCCGGGGGTGCCCTCGCTGCTTCCCGGCGAGCTCGTGACGACCGAGGTGATCGCCTACCTGCGCGAGCTGACCGCGGCCGGAGCACGGCTGCACGGGGCGGCCGATCCGAGCTTCGCCACGATCAGGGTCCTCGCGGCGCGGCCGAGCAACTAGGCGACAGGGCTGCCGACGTTGGCCGTGAACGAGGAGGTCATCCGTGAGGCGGCGGCGCGCGCGCTGGCCGAGGACGTCGGTACCGGTGACATCACCACGGCCTCGACCGTCGATGGTCGCGCGTCGGCGCGGGCGCTGATCACCCAGAAGGCTCCTGGGGTGGTGTTCGGGCTCGATGTCACCGAGGCGACATTCCTGAGGCTCGATCCCGGCCTGCGCATCGAGCGCCTCGCGCCGGAGGGGGAATGGCGCGACGGGGGCTCAGTGCTACGGCTCGAGGGCCGTGCACACGCACTGCTGAGCGCCGAGCGGACCGCGCTCAACTTCCTCCAGCGCCTCTCGGGCGTGGCGACACTGACCGCGCTGTACGTGCGCGAGGTCTCCGGGACCGGCGCCCGAATTCTCGACACGCGCAAGACCACGCCCGGGCTGCGGGCGCTCGAGAAGGCCGCGGTCGCCGCCGGCGGCGGGACCAACCACCGCGCCGGCCTCTACGACGCGATCCTGATCAAGGAGAACCACGCCGCGCTCGCGGGCGGCGTCGGAGAGGCGGTGCGCCGGGCGCGCGCCGCCGCGTCGGACCTCCCGCTGGAGGTCGAGGCGCGCAACCTGGCGGAGGTCGAGCAGGCCCTCGCGGCCGGTGCACCCCGGATCCTGCTCGACAACATGAGCATTGCCGAGCTTCGTGATGCGGTGCTCTACGTCGGCGGTCGCGCGGAGCTCGAGGCGAGCGGCGGGTTCACCCTGGAGACGCTCAGGGACGCCGCATCGACCGGCGTAGACTTCATCTCAGTGGGCGCCCTGACCCACAGCGCGGCCGCGCTGGACTTCTCCCTGATCCTCGAGCCACTGCCATGAACCTACCCGTTCTCAACACACCCGTCGTCGACACCGCCGGCTCGGCGCCGCTGATGCTCGAGAACATCCCGGCGCTCCAGGAAGAGGTGCGCGCGCTCGCGCGGGAGCGCGACGCGGTGATCCTCGCCCACAACTACCAGCTGCCCGAGATCCAGGACGTCGCCGACTACGTGGGCGACTCGCTGGGGCTCTCGCAGCACGCAGCGAGAGCGGACGCCGGGACGATCGTCTTCTGCGGCGTGCACTTCATGGCCGAGACGGCCTCGATCCTGTGCCGCGAGCGCCGGGTCCTGATCCCCGACCTCGACGCCGGCTGCTCGCTCGCGGACTCGATCACGGCGGAGCAGCTGCGCGAGTGGAAGGCCAAGTTCGCCACCGCCCGGCCGATCGTCGTGATGTACGTGAACACCACCGCCGAGGTCAAGGCGCTCACCGACTACTGCTGCACCTCGGCCAACGCGGTGGCGGTCGTCGAGCACATCTATCGCGAGCATGGCGACGATGTCAGCATCCTGTTCGGGCCCGACATGTTCCTCGGCGCCTACGTGGAGAAGACGCTCGGCCGGTCGATGGAGGTCTGGGACGGCGAGTGCCACGTGCACGCTGGCATACGGCCGGCGGACATCACCGCGGTGCGCGCCGCGCATCCCGGCGCCGACTTCTTGATCCACCCGGAGTGTGGCTGCTCGACCAGCGTGATGGAGTACGTCGCCGCCGGCGATATCGACGCCGAGGGCGTGCACATGCTCTCGACCGGCGGGATGCTCCGCTACGCGAACGAGCGGGCAGACCGCCGAGACGGCGGCACGGCGATCGTCGCGACCGAGACCGGGATGCTGCACCCGCTCCGCCGGGCAGCCCCGGACACCGAGTTCATCGCCGCCAACGAGGCAGCCCACTGTATGTACATGAAGATGATCACGCTGCCGAAACTGCGCGACGCGCTCCGGGACGACGTCTACGAAGTGCAGGTGCCCGAGGAGATCGCGGCACGGGCTCGAGTGCCGATCGAGCGGATGGTTGCGATCGGGTAGTTGGGGTCCACGACGTCGCGCCCTTAAAGGGTGACGGCGAGCAGGTCGACTCCGCTCTCGACGGTCTCGCGGACCGAGCGCAGGCTCGTGCGCTTACGTTCGAACTCGTCGCGGGTGTAGCAGTGGACATCGGCCCCGGCACCCATCTCGAGGGCGTCCCACAGCGAGCCGGCCTGGTAGACGCGCTCGAGCCAGGGAACACCGTCAAAGGCCGGCGAGACGACAATCACGATGAACTCGGGACCGCGCTCGCGCTGGGGCGGCGCCCCACGCTCGTCGGCCACGCGGGCACCACCGAGCAAGGCTTCCTCGACTCGCCAGCGATCACCGACCCGGTCTATGTAGCGCCTCAACTCGCGGACGTTGAGGCCGCCTTCGGACTCCACGGCGGGAATTCTCGCCTGCGAACGCCCGCACGGCAACTCTCGCGATCACCGGACCGGCCGGCAGATCCGCTGTCCTAGCTGAATTCGTCGGCCGTGTGCGGGCCGACGCAGGCGAGCGAGAGCTCGTCGCTGATGCCGTGGGCGACCTCAGCCACCTCGCTGTAGGTCACGGCGTCGAGCAGCGCGATCGAGGTATCCGGGTCGATGTCGCCGTGGTAGACGATGGCCTGCTGGGCCGCCTGGCGTGCGACAACGCCGGTGTTCTCGAACGCGATCGCGCGGGCACCGGCGGCGTACGCCCGCGCCCGCTCGACCTCGCCCTCGGTGGGGCCGTCGATGCGGAGCTCCGAGACGATCTCTCGCATCCGCCGGTAGGCCTCGAGGCACTTGCTTGAATCGAGGCCTGCCGACAGCTGCAGGAGCGGCACGTCGGAATACGCGTGGCCGGCGGCGTGGACGGAGTACGCGAGCCCGCGCTGCTCGCGGATCTCGTCGAACAGGCGCGATCCCATCGTCCCGCCGAGCAGGGTCGAGTAGATCAACAGTGCGGCGCGCCATTTGGGATCATGGACGTCGAGGACCGGTCGGTAGGACATGCGCAGATGGGATTGGTTCGAGTCGCGCTCCTGCACCAGGATGCGGGGCTCGAAGCTCGGCGCCGGCTCATAGGGATCCGGCGCCGCGAGTGTCGGGAAGCGGGCGAACAGGTCCTCGAGTGCGCCGCCCGAAGGCAGCGAACTGACGTTGCCGACGACGAACGCCGCGCCATTCTCGCCTGCCCACTGCCGCTCGCGGAATGCGACGATGGCCTCCCGCGTAAAGGTGTCGCGGATGTGCTCCGCGGGTCCGAGCACGGGACGACCCAGCGGATGCTTCCCGAATGCGGCCTCATCGATCAGGTGCTCGGCCACCATCGACGGCTGATCGTTTGACCGCGCGATCTCCTGGACGACGACGCCCCGCTCCCGGTCGAGCTCGTCGGGGTCGATCCGCGGGCGGCCGACGAAGTCGGTCAGGAGGTCGATCGCCTCGAGCGCGCGCTCGGCCCGGGCGGTGATGTGGAACGCGACGAGATCGTGGCTCGTGTACGCGTTCAGCTGCGCGCCGATCCCCTCGGCCGCCTCGTTGACGTCGCGGTAGTTCGGGTACTTCTCGCCGCCTTTGAACACGAGGTGCTCGAGGAAGTGGGCCATGCCGTTCTCATCGGGGCGCTCGGTGCGCGCGCCGGCGTTGAACGCCACGAGGATCGTCACCGCCCGCGTACCGTCGATGGCGATCCGGTACAGCGGGAGATGATTGGGGAGGGTGGAGCTGGTGATTTCGGGCACAGGCGTACGGTAGCGGTCGGTCGCAGCGGACCCGCCCGAGCGGGTCCGAATTGCCGGCAAACAAGGCGGCGGAGCCGCCCCTTCTTATCCAAACGGCCTGCAAATCCTGTTGCAGTATCGCCATCGGGTCAGCATGCCTCCGTGGGTCACGCTACCCTGCGGCGAGTCCAGATGGCCATCTCCGAGCCGCACAACCGCAGCCGCCGCCGACCCGTTCCGCCGACGACGCGGGCGAAGCCGGTCTCGCGTCCAACGCGCGTCGAGCCGGGCGCCGAGGCGCCGGTGATCGAGTTTCGGTCTGTCTCCAAGCTCTACTCCGGTGGCGATATCGGGCTCGACCAAGCCACGTTCTCGGTTGACCGCGGCGAGTTCGTTTTCCTCGTCGGCAGCACGGGCTCGGGAAAGTCGACGGTGATGCGGCTGCTGATCAAGGAGATCGACTGCACCGCCGGGACGATCCGCGTCGCCGGCCGGGGTCTCGAGGAGATCGGCCGCCGCCGTGTGCCGCACTACCGGCGCAACCTCGGCGTCGTCTTCCAGGACTTCAAGCTGCTGCCCAACCGGACCGTGTACGAGAACGTGGCCTACGCGCTCCAGGTCACCGGCGGCACGCGACGCGAGATCCGAGACAAGGTCCCCGACATCCTGCGGCTGACGGGCCTTTCGACGAAGCTCCACAATTATCCCGAGCAGCTCTCCGGTGGCGAGCAGCAGCGCGTCTCGATCGCGCGGGCGTTCGTCAACCACCCGCCGCTGCTGCTCGCGGACGAGCCGACCGGCAACCTCGATCCCGAGACGAGTATCGGGATCATGCAGCTGCTGTACCGGATCAACCGCACAGGCACGACCGTGCTCGTGGCGACGCACGACCAGGCGATGGTCGACAAGATGCGGCGACGCGTGCTCGAGCTCTCGAGCGGGCGCGTCATCCGCGACGAGGCGACGGGACTCTACGCGCGCGACGAGACGACACGCGAGTTTGCCGCGCGACTTCGCGGCGCGGGCATCGAGCCACCGGAGGTCTAGCCACCGATGCGACTGGGCTTCTTCCTGCGCGAGGCATTGCGCTCGATGCGCCGCAACGCGGCTCCGAGCTTCGCGGCGCTCGCCACGGTGCTCGTGACGATGCTCGTGCTCGGTGTTTTCATCCCGGTCTTCCAGGCGGCCACCGGCGCGGCCAACAGCGTGCGCAGCCGCGTGCTCGTCGACGTGTACATGAAGACCACGGCGACCGCTGCCGACGACGCCCGCGTGCGCCAGGAGATCGCGGCGCTGCCGCACGTCAAGGCGGTCCACTTCGAGTCCAAGGAGCAGGCGCTGGCGCAGCAGTCCAAGCAGGATCCGGCCGCCTACGCGCTTCTGGGCACGAACCCGCTGCCGGACACCTTCCACGTCACGCCCGACAACCCGGGCAACGTTCTCACCGTCCGTGGCGAGCTCTCGCCGAAGGGTCCCGGTGGCCACCCGAGCATGATCGATCCCGCGATCCAGAACGTCTCCAACCACACCGAGGACACGCAGAAGATCCTCACGATCACCAGCTACGTGAAGTGGGTCCTGCTCGGTCTGACGCTGCTGCTCGTGGTCGCATCGACCCTGCTGATCGCGAACACGATCAGGCTGTCGCTGTACTCGCGCCGTCGGGAGGTCGAGGTGATGAAGCTCGTCGGCGCGACCGACTGGTTCATCCGCTGGCCGTTCGTGATCGAGGGCGTGGTCGTCGGCGCGATCGGGGCGACGCTCGCGATCGCGCTGCTGGCGGTGACGAAGATCGCGCTCCTGGACCCGCTGGCGAGCAACTGGACGCTGATCGCGGCGCCACGGACGATCGGTTTCGTGTGGCTGATCATGATCCTGCTCGGGGCGGGTGTGGGGATCTCGGCGCTCGGCTCCGGGGTCTCGCTGCGGCGCTTCCTGCGCGTCTGACCGAGCTCTCGCGTCAGCGCGGTGGGTGGGGCTACTCGTCGCCCGGGCTCGCCCGGCTACCCTCCCGGGGATGTCTCAGCGGCCCTCGCGCGTACCTCGAATCGCTCGCCTGATCGCGATCGGCCTCGTCGTGCTGATCTTCGGCACCTGGCTCGGCGGCCACGCCACCTGGCTGCCCTCACCGCTGCGCAGCAGTGTCGCCAACGACAGCCAGGCGCGTCTGGTCCACCAGGTGCTCGGCGACATCCAGACCGACTACTACCGGAAGGTGAACCGCAGCCAGCTCGTCAACAGCGGACTGTCGGCGATGATCGCGAGCCTGGACGATCCGTTCTCGCATTACTTCAGTCCGTCGGTGTACAAGAGCTTGTTCGGCGTGCCCCATCTGAACGGGATCGGGGTGGACGTGAACCTCGCTCGGCGCGGCCTGCTGGTGGTGGATGTGTTCAACGGATATCCGGCGGCGCGGGCCGGACTGCTACCTGGAGATGTGATCACCAAGGTCGGCTCGACCTCGCTCGCGGGCCGCTCGACGAGCTTTGCCCAGAGACTGATCCAGGGCCCTCCGGGCACGAGCGTCGTCTTGACGGTGCTCGCCGGCGGACGTCGGCGCGTCCTGCGGATCACGCGCGCGCACATCGTCGTCCCGGTCGCCGCGGATCGTCTCATCACCTATCACGGCGCCAAGCTCGGCTACGTCGAGCTCACCACCTTCGACCAGCAGGGCGCGGGGGACGAGGTCCGCGCCGACGTCGAGCAGATGCTCCATCAGGGCGCCCGGGGCATCGTCCTCGACCTGCGGGGGAACGGAGGCGGGCTGATCTCCGAGGCGATCAAGGTGGCGAGCATCTTCATCCCCAGTGGGACGATTGCGTCGATCGCGGGCCGCAACACGCCGCGCCAGGTGTTCACCGCGACGGGTCACGCGATCTCGACCAGCATCCCGGTCGTCGTGCTCGTCGACGGTCAGACGGCATCGGCGTCGGAGATCGTCACCGCCGCGCTCCAGGATGACCACCGCGCGCTGGTGGTGGGAACGCACACCTTCGGAAAGGGAGTATTCCAAGACAGCTTCGGGCTCCCGGGCGGCGGCGTGCTGGAGATCGTCGCCGGTTACTACTACACCCCGAACGGACGCAATCTCGGTGGCGGCGGCGTCAAGCAGGGCGCCGGCGTCAGCCCCAACGTGTACGCAGCCGACAAACCGCGCAGTTCGGTGGACCACCAGTTGAACATCGCGCTGAAGACGCTCGCCGCAGAGGTCAAGTGAGCGCCTCGAGCCGACCCTCGCGCGCCGCCACGGTCGCGGTGCTGGAGCGCCGCGGGCGGTTTCTTGTCGCCGAGCCTTTCTTCGAGCGGGGCCAGCGGCTGACACTGTCACGCGACCGCAGGGCGGACGCGGGGGACCTCGTGCTGGTGCGCGCGGCGGGCGGACGTGACGGGCGCGGGGCGGGGCGGGCCCAGGTCGCCCGGCGGATCGGACGACCCGACGTCGCCCGCGACGTGATCGAAGCGCTGATGCTCGACCGCGGGCTCGGGCGCTCGTTCGACCCCGCCGTCGAGCACGAGGCGCGCGACGCCGCCGCGACCCCCACCGATGGCGGCGACGGAGCCGGGGCGCGACGGGATCTGCGCTCGCTGGCGACGCTCACGATCGACCCGGCGAGCGCGCGTGACTTCGACGACGCGCTCTCGGCGGAGGCGCTCGGCGACGACACCTGGCGCGTGTGGGTCCACATCGCCGACGTCTCGGCGCACGTGCGTCCCGGCACGCTTGTGGACCGCGAGGCATACCGCCGCGCCACCAGCGTCTACGTACCCGGCGCGGTCGAACCGATGCTCCCCGAGGCACTGTCGAATCGTGCCTGCTCGCTCGTTCCGCGGCAGGACCGACTCGCGGTCACGATCGAGCTGCTCGTGCGCGCGGAGGGCGTCTCGAGCGCGTCGTTCTACCGCTCGCTGATCCGCTCCGATGAGCGCTTGGACTACGACCGGGTTGACCGGATCTTCGCCGGTAGCGAACGGGCAGCCGGAGCGTGGGCGGAGCTACTGACCGGTGCGCGGGCGGCGGCCGCGGCGCTCGCGGTCCGGCGCGCCTCGCGCGGCGCGCTCGTCCTGGGGTCGGCCGAGCCCGAGTTCGAGTTCGACAAGGCCGGCCACGTCATCGACTCCCGGGCGGTGGCCCAGACCGAGTCCCACCACTTGATCGAGCACCTGATGGTCGCCGCCAACGAACAGGTGGCACGGGTGTTGGACGAGCGTGGCGCACCGGCCCTGTTCCGCGTGCACGAGCGGCCTGACGCCCCCGCGGTGGAGCGGCTGATCGACCAGCTCGCATCGCTCGAAGTCCCCACACCGCCGTTGCCGCGCGGCGGGATGACGTCGCAGCAGGCAGCCGACATCGTCGGCGAGGCCTCGCAACTAGTTGAGCAATACGTGGCCTCCCACGGTGGACGCGGCCGACGAGCGATGACGCGACTCGTCCTACGAGCGCTCAAGCAGGCGTACTACAACCCCCGCAACCTCGGTCACGCCGGGCTCCAGTCGCCTCGCTATTGCCACTTTACCTCGCCGATCCGTCGCTACCCGGATCTCGTCTGCCATCGGTCCCTGCTCGCGGTGCTGGGCGGTGGCGAGGTCCCGCCCGATCGTGCCGGGCTTGCCGAAGCGGGGTCGTGGGCGTCCGCTCGTGAGCGCGAGGCGATGATGATCGAGCGCGACGCCGACGATGTGGCGCGCTGCTTCCTGCTCGAGCGCTCGGTGCGGATGCTGGGACACGAGACCGCGTTCGACGGCGAGGTCGTGGGGCTAGTGGGGGCGGGGGCATTTGTTGCGTTCGGGACTGGGGAAGCGGGACCGTTGTTCGAAGGGATGCTGCCGGTGCGGAGCTTGCGCGGCGAATGGTGGGAGCTCAACGAGCCACAGACGGTGCTGGTCGGCACGCGCAGTGGCCGCGCGATCCGGCTCGGCGATCCGGTGCGCGTCCAGGTGGGCTCGATCGACGCGCCGCGCGGTAGGGTGGACCTGCTGCCGGTCGAGGTGTGAGCTCGAGATGGCGAAGACGCGAGGTAAGCGCAAGGCGGCCCCGGGCGATGTGGCGAGCAATCGGCAGGCCGCGTATCGGTACGTGCTGCTGGAGCGAATTGAGTGCGGGATCGTGCTCACGGGGACCGAGGTCAAGTCGCTGCGCGAGGGCAAGGCGCAGCTCAAGGACGGCTACGCCACCATCCGCGACGGCGAGGTCTGGCTGATCGGGGTCTACATTCCGCCCTACGCCCCCGCCAGCCGCGCCAACCACGAGCCCGAGCGCGAGCGCAAGCTGCTGCTCCACGCCCGCGAGATCGCCCGTCTCCAGTCGAAGACCGCCGAGCGCGGCTGGACCCTCGTACCGACACGGATCTACTTCAAGGACGGACGGGCAAAGGTGGAGATCGCACTGGCGCGAGGCAAGGACACCCACGATAAGCGAGAGTCGATCCGCGACCGAGACGTGGCCAGGGACGTGGCGAGGGAGCTGCGGGACGTGGGCCGGTAGCGGGCGCGCGTCACCGGGCGGGCCGGGGCGTCCGCCGGCGGCCAGGGCTTGCGCTGGGGGTGGGCTCGGGCGGACCAGGCCGTTCGGCGGCGGCCAGGGCTTGCGCTGGGGTGGGCTCGGGCGGACTGCCGGGCTCGACAGCAATTGGCCGACGGCGGACGCCCCGGCCCGCATCGCGAGTCCAGGTCGAGCGTCGTGAGCCCAGATCCGGCATCGCGAGTCCACGTCCCGTATCGCGGGGCCACAGCCCGCCGCCCCCGGGCTACAGCGTCGCGTGCAGGTTCGTCGCGGTCATGCCGAGGACGAACAACGCGATCAGCGACAGGTAGACCGCAGCGACGATCGCTCGGGTCATCGGCCGTACTCGGTAGTACGCCTGCTGTTCCTCGCCGCCGTCGCGACGCAGCCTCCACCGTCGCGAGGAGTCGAGGCCGCCGATGAGGATGAACAGGAGGACGATCGGGTTGTGAAAATGCGTGAGGAAGAGGAAGGCAACCATCATCGCGAGCCCCACGAACCACATGGCGGGCGCCATCGCGGCCATCGCTCGCCCGCCGTCCAGCGGGGTGACCGGCAGCAGGTTGAACAGGTTCAGGAGGAATCCGACAAATGCGAGCGCTTCCCAGAAGCTGTTGCCGGTCAAGCGCCAGACCACCAGGCACAGGGCCGATCCGAGCCCGCCCAGGATCGGGCCGGCAAGGCCGACTCGTGCTTCGGCGGTGGCGTTCTCTCCGAGCGACCGCGCGGTGATGATCGCGCCTAGGAAGGGAATGAACATCGGCGTGCTGGCATGAATTCCCTCTCGACGCAGCTGGAACACGTGTCCCATCTCGTGGACGAGCAGCAGGACGACGAAACCGAACGCGAACGTCCATCCCCAGATCAGGCTGTAGGCGGCGACCGACACCGCCATCGTCCCGGCCGTCGTGAGCAGCTTCAGGTTCGGCAGCAGGAGGAGCAGCGCCTTCAGTTTCGAGAGCGCGGCGAGCAGGGCGACGAACGGGGCCGTCAGGCGCTTGCGCCACGACCGCTTCCCCTCCTCGGTCGGGGCTCCGAGCTCGGGAGGCTCGGGGTCACCAAACGGGCTGCTCGGCGAAGAGACCCTCGCTGCGGGAGCACGGATCGCCCCTGGCGGGGCGGGTGGCAGCCACTGCGAGCTCGGTTCCATATACACCATTGTGGCAGCCGACTCTCAAGCCGCCCGTCGGTTCTTCTAGATCTCCTACAATGACGTTGAGAATAGATAACCCCTAGGGGACGACAGGCTTCGACGTGGTCGGATCGTGGGGGTGGTTGCGAGTCGAGGTTCCCGGGCGGCCTCGTAAATCACCCGGGAAAAAAAATAAGTGCGGACGTTCATGAGTTCGCCCTCCCCGCTATGGCCTAGCCACTAGCGCTGGAGGTCTTGGCCCCCTCTCGCCTGTGGCGGGGATCGCCGGGATCAGATAGCAGGCTCACTCGGTGAGGTTCGCTTCCGCCGATCCGAGGACAACTCAGGGAGCTGGCTGTTGGCAACCCCGCCGGCGAGGCGAGCCAGCAGCGAGATCAGAGCGCCGGATACGCTCGTAGACGCCACCTCTTACGCGACCGCGGACGCGGGTTCGATTCCCGCCGTCTCCATAAAGTGCCCGTATGCAGGGCAAAGCCAGAGGCCGCCGGGAATCATCCCGCGTCGTCCTCCATCAGTACGTCACGCATCGTCGCCGCGAGCTGGTCGAGATCCCAGTCGGCGTATACGTCCCCGGTCGTCTGGATCGAGGTGTGCCCGAGCAGCTTCTGCACCGCTTTGAGGTTCCCGGTCGCGTCGAGCACGCGCTGGCCGGCGGTGTGCCGGGCCTTATGCATTCGCTCCCCTGAGGTCTGGCCCTCCTCGACGATCCCCGCCGCGGCGAGCTGGCGATACCACCATGAGTGCATGCCGTGAATGCCCATCGGCTTGCGCGGATCCGCTGTGGTCGCCGCGCCGTTGCCCTTCGTCCTTGGCATCAGGTAGTGGCCGGGCTGGGCGCCGACGTCGAGGATATGGCGCTCGAGGTCCATCCAGAACGCGGGGTGCGGGATCGGCAGCTCACGCACCTTGCGGCCCTTGGTGAAGATCGTCAGGCGCTTGCGCTGATGGTCGAAGTGCTTGAACTGCACCGCCTGTAGCGCGCCCTTGCGGATGCCGTAGTCGAGCAGCAGGCGCAGCGCGATCCGGTCGCGACGGTTCTCGGACTCGGCGATGATCGCCCGGCGCTGATCGTTCGAGAACGTGGTGCGGTATACCTGCCGCGCGCGGGCGCGCTCGATCGCGAGCGTCGGGTCGCCGTGCAGGCGCTCGCGGAGGATCTGGAACTTGAAGAAGTCGCGGAGGATCGACAGGTTCTTGTTGTACGTTCGCGGCTCGAGCTTGCCCCAGCACTCGTCGAGGAACTCCTCGAGGCGCTGGGTGCCGACCGGCGGCTCGAAGTCCCCGAGCTCGAGGTCGAGGAAGTGGATCGCGAATCTCGCCAGGCACGCCTCATAGTCGCGCTCGCTCGAGTCGGTCAGCCGCTTCTTTTTCACCCGTAGATAGTCAGCGGCATCCCGGCCGAGCGGGAGCAGCTGGTAGGACTTGTCCTTCACCGCCTCGCGGATCATCCTTGCGGCCTCGGCCAAAGGTCAAGGTCAAGGGATCGTGGCGGACCGCGCTCACAGCGTCCCGTCCTCTCGGGGGACCTTGAGAGACGTCACGCGGCTTTCTCCGGCGCGGCGAACAGGATCTCCGCGTTCGGGATCGCCGGCGCCTGCAAGGGCTCGGGGGGAAGCATCCGGTCAAGCAACTCGGACCATCTTGTAGACGGCGCGGCGGGTGAGCGGGCGCCCGCGCTGGGCGCCGCGGACGCACACGAACAGGTACGGGCAGCCGGCGGCGAAGGGCCGGCGGGTGATCTTCCAGCGCTCGAGCAGCTCGAGGGTCGGCGCGTCGAGGTAGGCGACGGCTTCGCGCGCGCCCTTCGTGATCTCCGGTCGCAGACGGATCTCGCCGGCGCGCCAGTCGACGTCGCGGAGGTGAAGCTCGCACGTCTCGGTGACCCGCAGGCCGCAGCGGTGCATCAGCTCGAGCACGCAGCGATCGCGCAACCCCGTCGGCACCGCCATGTTCGGCATCGCCATCAGCCGGTCTGACTCCTCGGCGGTGAGCGTCTTCGGGAGCGGACGGCGCCGGCGGCCATGAGCGATAGGGGCTGCATCCCTTTCGGGCCCCGGAATCATTGACTTCTCGCCTCCATAGGGCCTGCTAAACCTGGGGAATGCCGCCCTAGTTGGCCACCCCCCCGGCGATCAGGGCGCGATGCGGCCTCTATTCACGGCAGCCAAGTGCTGAGCGTGCACATCTGCAGAGCCGCGAGCTTCTCCTCGAACGTCGCCTCAGTCCCAGCCTCGAGCTGCGTGGCTCGCACGCGCATATCCCGCGCGAGGCGGTGCGCGCGCGGCGGGTTGATCGACTCGCCGGCGCCCAGCTCGACGAGCTTGGCGGCTCGCCGCAGCCGCGGCGCCCGGTCAGACGCGGGTACTTGGGAGAGGATGACGACCGCCTTCCTGGTGCGGACGGCTTCTTGAGAGAGGGGCGGGCGGCTACGGGTCGCTCGAGCCCGGGCGGGAGACGGACGGATGGTGGAGCGCCCGGCCTGGGTGAAGACGAGGATGAGTTCGGTGTGCTCAGCCCGACGCCCGGTACGTCTTCCCGGCGGCGCGCAGCTCGAGGATCCGCTGGGGCGTCTCCGTGCTCACGGCTTCGCTGGTTCGGGCGCGACCTTGTCGGCTTGCACGGCGAGGCGCGGGCTGTCCTTGCCCTCGGAGACGAACGGCCGCATATGTCCGGTCAGGTTGTACTGCTTGAGGTACTCCGAGAGCTTGAAGCGGTCGCCCGAGTTCTGCATCGTGATCTTGATCGCCCAGCCGCCGGCGGCGACCCACTTGCCGAGCTCGACCTTCGGCTCCGCCTTGTCGATCAGCAGCTTGCGCTGGGATTCCGCCGCCAGGAACGCGCGCTTGGCCTTCTTGTAGCGCGCGTCGGCGTTGGCGAGCGCCCGGCATTCGGCGGCGCTCAGCTTCGGACGCGCCTTGGCAGCCTTACGCGGCCTGGTCTTTACAGGAGCTCCAGCTGGAGCGTCGGGGGTGGCTGACTTGACCACGGGTTGTTCCTTGCTTCGTAGAGGTCTTGCTGCGCGCCCTCGAGCTTGCGCAGGGCGCTTCTCAGCAGGCGGCGGTGCTGCGCGGGCAGCGGGCCTTGGCCCGCGGCGCGCGCGGCGCATGTCGCGTCGAGCGTGAGCCCGGCGGCGCGTTCGATCGTGAGGTGAAAATCGAGCTTGGCTGGCATTCGTGCCGTCCTCTCGGAAAGTCCTGCATGCGAGGAGATTCTACGCCCGGTCAGGGTCGCGATCGGCCGTTGCGGGCGGGGCGCACTTCCCACGGCTGCCGCGCGGCCCGGCGTGGCACCAGGACCACGGGCTCGTTCGCGGGCTTGACCGGCAGCGGCGCATGGCCACGAGCGCGAGGCAAGCCGTAGTCCTTCCCGGTCAGCTCAAACATGTACTCGGCCAGACCCCAATGCTCAGGGCAGCGGCATCCAGCGGTCACATTCAGGGCCCTTTAGCGGCGGGGGAACGGGGTGACGAAAAGGCGCTCCAGCGAGTGGAGCAGACGGAAATGAAGGTCGGCGGGGGAACTGACGACGTTCGCCGACTACACCACTGTACGGGTTTCGCCTAATCGGGCGGCATGTTCTCTAAAGAACAGCGCTTGGGAGGGGAGCCGACCATACTGCGACAGCCCACGCGAGCCCGGCCACCGGCACCGCTCAGCCGCTCTCTCAAGGCCGCCGTAACTTTCAAAGTTAGGAAGATCCTAGCTTTCCACCTTCAACCCTCGCGCATCGCGCCCGTCCTCAGTGCGGATCTTCCTTACCAGCTCGGGCGAGATGTTCTCCCGGTCGGCCACGAACCGCGCGCTCTTGCCGACGTAGTCCTCGCAGATTCGGAAGCGGAACTGCTCTTTGGTCTCGGGCTCCCGGTCGGAGGGTCCGTGTTGCAGCTCGTCGAGCTCTTTCCCTGCGCGCTCGTTCGCCGCGATCAGCGTCGCGTCGAACCCGGTCTTGTACGCCGTTTCGAGCTGGGTGTGGATCGCGTCGAGCGTTGAGACCTCGTGCGTCAGCGCTCCAGGCGGCGGGGCGCTTTCCGAGCGCGAGTGCTTGTGCTGCTTACCGTGCGGTGTGGAGTGCCCGGGCGCGAGCGGCCGAGCGCTGGCGCGAACGTCGGGCTGACGGGCGGCGGGTGCCTCGGCGATCAGCCGCGCGCGATTAAGGAGCCGGTGGGACTGCGTGAGCACAGCGGAGCTGATCAAGGGCGACCTCCAGATCCGAGGGGTTCGCTCCGTGAACCAGGACCCTCGTATGCCTGTTCTGACCGGCGGGGGTCGTTCCACTATGGCGAGTGCTCGCAGCTCCCGAGTCCGGTCTCCGTGAAGATCCCGCTCTGGCTCTAGGTGGGCGAGAGGTTAGCGCTGGGGATGACCGGGGGGGAAACGACGCGGCCGACCCGGCCGCGCTTGATCCTCAAGCCCGTCTAATCGCTCAGACCGAAACCGGGCTCTTCGCCGCGACACGCTGTCCGGCGAGCAGTCCAACCGAGCGGCGATATCGATGTCCTGCATCCCATCAGCGGCATACAAGATCATCCGCGCGCGCTGGACCATCCGAAACGGCAACGTGACTGTCCCCGCCCGCCGCTCAAGCTCCGTCCGCTCCTCGCCCGAGAGCTCGACCACGTAGGTGCTGGTCCTGGGCACGGCACACAATTCTGCACGCCCACCGTTATCCCTCCCGATAGTCCGCAGGATTAGCGGACGCGTCCACTAGCTTCGCTGGCGATGTCTGCTCTGCCTGAACGGCGCACGCGACCGACGATCCGATGCCTTCGTGACGACCTGGGCATCGGACTGCCGACGGTCGACGTCGACCTCGGCTCGATCGAGCACCCGCTGATGGACGAAGCGCGCCGCGTCGCGCCAGCAGCGCCGCGCAGCCAGAAGCGGATCTTGGCGATCGACCGTCCGCTCGTGTATCGGCTACGGCATAGCCGCTGGCGGGGTGCGACGTGGCTTGACGACGCGGCTGCGAGGTTCTGGCTGCTCGCTGGCGCGCAGCGCGAGGCTGGCTCCCACGCCGACGCCTACGAGGTGTTCGTGGCGCTTCACGAGGCCGGGCATCTGTTGCCGACCGACGATGACCGCCTACGGGACGTGTTCGAGCGCGATGCGCGAGTCCTCGCCGCCGCTCGCATCGAGGCTCTGCATGCGCTCGAGGCGGCGGCAGCGGCGCCGGACAGTGATGTATTGATCCGGTTCGGCGAGTTCGTCGACGCACGGATGTTGCTGCCAGCGGCGGGCGACGAAGTCTGGGTTGCGATTGCGACGCGTGCCGCTGATGGCGGATTCGTGGCGGAAGGGCTTCGCGACCTCTTGTTCGCAATCGTCTTCGACGCGGCCGGCGCGGAGATCTGGGAGCCGCGACCCGACTGGCCCTCGGGGCCGCTCGAATGGTTCGAGGTTGCGCGCCTTGGGCTCCGCGAACCGATCAGTCCGGCTTGACGCCGCCGAGACGCTCGACGTCTTCCGCGGTCACGCCGGAGGCGTAGGCGATCGTCGCCGCCTTGCCGCCGAGCAGCGCCTGGCGGGCGCGCTCGATCCGCGCCGCAAACTCGTCACGGTGCCGCTCGACGTACTCGTCGACGGCCTGCTCGACGATCTCCGACTGTTGGAGCCCGGTCATCGAGGCCGCATAGCGGACCTTCTCCTTAGTCGACTCGTGAACCTTGATGGGGGACTGTGCGCGTGCCATTCGGTACCTCGGTACTAGGGTACTACTCGTCATCGGATCGGGCAAGCTCATCCTTGAGCGTGCGACTGCACAGCTTTTGCAAATTTGGCAGTCCAGCTATTCTCAACACGTTCCATGGCCGACACCGAGCTTCTGACGGTTTCACAGACAGCTGAGGCGCTCAACTCGTCGACGCAGACGATCCGGAATTGGATCCGTGCCGGCCGGCTTCACGGCGTCCGCATTGGGAATCGGTTCCTGATCCCACGCGCCGAGGTCGATCAGATGCGCGGCGGCCTGTCTGAGCCGCGCGGCGAGGCCCCCTGGGACTTCGACGACGATGAGGTCGCGGCGCGACTACCGCGCCCCGGCGCGCTCGGGCTTGGCGACGATTCCGCGGGATCGGTGTTGGGGGACTGATGCCGGACCCGGAGCAGGCGTTCCAGGAGGCCCGCGCCGCTTGGCGAGCTGCGCTGCGAGAGCACGTCCTCGCGCCGCCGGACGCCGGCTTCAGCGCGCGCCTGGCCAGCCTCAGCGCTGCGGCTGCCCAGCGGGCTGAAGCGTGCGAGGCCGCGTACAAGGACGGATTCGAGTGGCCGGCGGCGAGGGGAGGGGCCAAGCCGCCCTACGAGCTGCAGCAGGCCAGCGGGCGCCGTGGGCCCGAGAAGCTTTGGGCCAGGTTCGACGAGGCCGTGGCAGAACTCGACCGCGTGAGCGAGGGCCGGAGCATCCGAGCGGTAGGCCGCGCGTACCAGGAGCTGGCCGAGGCCTCCGCCCAGCTCGCCAAGGCTGTCGAGCGGCTGGACCGGGCGAGCGGCCTCTTGAGCACTTCGACGACCAAGCGACGCCGGTCCGCGTAGCCGGGCTCGGCCCGGCCGAGGGCCGGTCCTCTTGGCGTAAGGGAGCGTGGTCGCTGGTCCCGGGCTTGGCGAATACGGGGTCTCTTGGATCGCCCGCCGCGAGCCCTGCCTTCGTGCTGGCACGGGCATTTGCCACCCACGGCGTTCGCGTGGCTTCCTGGATGGTGGTTACCGCCCGGTGACAGCGACACCGAGCGGTAACCACCGGTCGCGTAGAACGGCTGGCGAGATGACCTTATGCGCCAAGGAGCACCGCGATATGCAGGGCTGCGCCGAATCGACGGGATCGCAGCTCCAGCCTCGACAAGCGCCCACCCGCCAGACCGACCGCGCCGAGAGGAACGGCAGCGACATGCAAGAGAAAGACACAAGTCAGACGGTGAGTCGAGTACTTACCAGTGGGCGTCGATGTTGGCGGTGGGTCGCCGTGCTGGTCGCTCTCGTCGCCCTCGGGCTGGGATTGGCGGCGTGTGGAGGTGGGTCTCCGAACGCGTCGACGAGCTCGTCCGGGCATTTGATGGCGGATGCGCTGAAGTTCGCCGGGTGTATGCGCTCGCACGGGCTCACCGACTTCCCCGACCCGACGGTCGGGTCGAACGGCCTGCCCAGCTTCAGCATCAATGGCGGCCCGAACAACAGCAATCTCAACCCCTCGTCATCGCAGTTCCAGACGGCTCATCGGGCATGCGAGAAGGACCTGCCCAACCTCGGGGGGCAGACGCCCGCCGACAAGGCGGCGGCTAATGCGAAGGCACTCAAGTACGTCCAGTGCATGCGGTCCAATGGGGAGCCCGACTATCCCGACCCCAACGGCCAAGGAGTCATCCAGATGATCACCAACGCGACTGGCATCCTCGACCCGAGCTCGCCCCAGTTTCAGAGAGCCGAGAAGGCCTGCCAAAGCCTGGACAACGGCTTTTCCGGCTTCGGAGCGGCAAGCTCGGGAAGCGGCTAACGCGGCCCCCGAGGAGCTCTCACCGTCGGCCTGCCCGGATTGGTCCCAGGCCAGGCGAACGCCGACGGTGTAGGGCGGGCCGCGGGTGATCGCCGTGGTCGTGGTGCCGATCGCGGCCGGCGTGGCGGTGGCGATCGCCAATCTCTCGATGTCGGAGGACGCGCCGACCAGGGCGTCATCGACTCCGCCGACACGAGGCCGCCCCAAACCGTGACCCGGAAGGGACCTGATCTCGCAGACCTAGATGTCAGCCCTATGGCTACCCCTAACGCCACTCGACGCGCTGAGCGACGAAGGTACACGCCTTCCAACCTTGCTTCGAGATGTGTACTCAGTCTTCGGTCAGGGCTCTTTGGTGTCTCGTGTTCGCCTGGAGGTCGTCTGGTCGGACAATCTCCGTCTCTGGCTTGGTCGCAGGAGGGTTCGCACCTGCCGAGCCGTTGGGAGAAGAGTGGGCGGAGGGGAACGCGACTGTTACGGCCATGCCCCCGGCGCCTTCTGGGCGAACGTCGAGAACTGCTCCGTGTGCTTTGGCGATTGCAGCGACGATCGAGAGGCCGAGGCCGAGGCCGTCGTGACCGCCTGTCCGATCGAGTGTGTCGCGTTGGAAGGGTTGGAGCAGCCGGTCGATGTCGTCTGCGGGCACGAGCGGTCCGGTGTTCGTCACTTGGAGGACCGCCCGGTCGTTCTCTTGGACGACGATCTCGACGTGACCGTGTCGAGCGTTGTAGTTGATCGCGTTTTCGACGAGGTTTGAGACGAGCCGTTCAGCGAGATACGGATCACCGTAGGCCGGTGCCGGGCTGACTGAGACATCAACCCGCAGACCCCGGGCGGCGGCGGCAGCGGCGTGGGCGTCAGCCACGTCGCTGGCGAGCGTCGCGAGGTCGAAGGGCTCGTGATGGTCAAGTCCGCGTTGGCTTCGGGCGAGGGTGAGAAGCGACTCAATCAGGCGCTCTTGCTGCTCGCCGGCGGCGAGCACTTCTTCGCTGGTGCAGCGAAACTCCTCTGCGGTGGTGTTGGGGTCGCGTAGTCTCATCTGGAGCAGTGCGCGAGCGAGCGTGAGGGGGGTGCGTAGCTCGTGAGAGGCGTTCGCGACGAAGTTACGCTGGGCGTCGAAGGCTGCTTGAAGGCGCGCGAGCAGTTCGTCGATGGTGTCGGCGAGGTCCTTCAACTCATCGCGTGGTCCTGGCAGGGCGAGGCGCTGATGGAGGTTGTCCTCGGAGATCCGCTTCGTGGTCATCGTGATGATCCGCAGGGGACGCAGAACGCGTCCGGCGACGAACCAACCAAGCACGACTGAGAAGACCGCCACGATCGCCAGCGCTATGAGCTGCTGAGGTTGAACCCGTAGTGAGCGGGCTGTACCCACTATGAGAACCTGGATGACCGCGAGCACACTGGCGCCCGAGACCAGGAAGAGACAGGCGTAGAGAGCAGCGAGTCGCCCGCGGACCGTACGCGCAGGCAAGTGGAGCACGGGGTTCAGAGGACCGAGGATGCGCATGCTCGGTTTAGATGTGGTAGCCGGCTTCGGGCACAGTTTGGATGATCGGTGGGTCGCCGAGCTTGGATCGCAGTCTGCTGATCGTCTTCTTGACCGTCGTGCTGAAGGGGTTGGCGTTCTCGTCCCAGACCTGTTCGAGGAGCTGCTCGGCGGACAGGACTGTGCCTTGGGCACGCAGGAGCGCTTCGAGCACCGCGAACTCACGCGGGCTGAGCGCGATCGGCTGTCCGGCGCGGGTGACCGTGCGGTGCGGGACGTCGAGGCACAGGTCACCGTGAACCAGGACGGGCGGCAGGGACGTGATCGAGCGTCTCGCGAGCGCGTGGATACGGGCGATCAGCTCGGTGAAATCGAACGGCTTGGGGAGGTAGTCGTCGGCGCCGAGACCGAGTCCCTGGACGCGGTCTTGGATCGTTCCCGACGCGGTGAGCATCAAGATGCGGCTCTCGCAGCCGCCGGCCACGAGGCGACGGCACACGTCATCGCCATGGACGCCCGGGAGATCGCGGTCCAGCACGATCACGTCGTAGCGGGTCAGAGCCACATGATCAAGGGCGTCTTGGCCGTCGAAAGCGACATCGACGGCCATCGCCTCGGCGCGCAGGACGGTCGCGACCGTCACCGCCAGCTTGGCGTGGTCCTCAGCAAGCAGAATTCTCATTGATCTCGCCTTTGGGTGCCCGGAACTGAGGTCGAGTCCGGGGAATCGGATTCCCGGCCGGGACCTGGGTCGCTGGCCTGCCGTCCAGTATGGCTGGACGGCGGTTACCGCCCGGTGACAGCGGCACCGAGCGGTAACCACTGGTCGCGTAGAACAACTGGCGACATGACCCCACGCGCCAAGGAGCACGACGATATGCAGACCCGCGTCGCAATCGAGGAGATCGAAGCTCTGGCCTCGACGAGCGCCCGTCGTCGCGGCCTGCGGGGGCTCATCGAGCCCAGTGGCAAAACGCCCAGCCAGGCATGCCAACCGAAGCTCCACGTGACCAGCCGCGAATCATGACCAATATCACCGCACACACAGCGGAGATCACAGGCGGGTCAACTGCCGACAGCGGGAGACAACCACGTCACCCGCGGCGACGCTGGCTTGTCGCTCTCGCAGGGATCGTGGCTGTGGCTGCCGTCGTTCTGGCGGTAACCGACCCGTTCCACGACAACAATCCCGCGAAGACGAGCGTAAGCCATAACGGCTATCCGACGTCGATCACTACCGTGGCCGAGGGAGCATTGTCCTCTCAGATCAGCGCCGATGGCACGCTGGAGTACACGACGTCCGCCGGCACGGACTACAGCCTCGTGAATCAGGCGTCGGGAACGTTCACGAAGTTGCCGCGGGCGGGTGCGGTGTTCTCCTGCGGACGGGTGCTCTACCGCGTCTCCAACGAGCCTGTGATCCTGCTCTACGGCGACACGCCCGTGTACCGGTCGCTGTCTGAGGGCGACACCGGTCCTGACGTGCGTGAGCTGAACCGCAACCTCGTCGCGCTCGGGTATGCCACGAGCACAGAGCTCGATCCGGACTCGGACTATTTCAGTTATGAGACGGCGTATGCGCTTGAGCTGTTGCAGTACAAGCTCGGTGAGGAGGAGACCGGGTCGCTGAACGAGGGCCAGGCGGTGTTCCTGCCCGGCCAGCTCCGGATCGCGTCCGTGAGCGCGACGCTCGGGACCAGTGCCGGCCCGGGCTCGCCGATCATGCAGGCGACTTCAACTAACCGTCAAGTGGTCGTCGAGCTGGACGCCTCCGAGCAGACCGAGGTCAACGTCGGCGACCAGGTGCAGATCACGCTTCCCGACGGCAATAACACGCCCGGCGTGGTCAGCAGCATCGGTACGGTCGCCACCTCGGGGTCCTCAGGAGCGACGTTGCCGCTCTACATCACCCTCGATCACCCGAAGGCCGCCAGCAGCCTGGATCAGGCGCCGGTGACGCTGGAGATCACGACCGCCGCGGTCAAGCACGCGCTGATCGTGCCGATCGACGCGCTGCTCGCCCTGTCGGGCGGCGGCTACGCAGTCGAGACCGTCAACGCGCAAGGTGTCCACAAGCTGGTCGCGGTGTCGTTGGGGACGTTCGATGACGCTGCCGGGACCGTGCAGGTGACCGGCGATTTGCGGCCGGGGGAGCGGATCGTGGTGCCCAACGTATGAGCCCCGAGCACAGATACCTCGCAACGACGCCCGTCGCAGACACAGGCCGACGCAGCGGCGACGGTGCTCGGGCGGGTGGGGGCGGCGCCCTCCCGCCGGTGCTGGAGTTGTACGAGGTCACCAAGACCTACGGGTCCGAGCCGCCGGTTCCCGCCTTGCGTGGCGTCACCCTGACCGTCGATCAGGGTGAGCTGGTGGGGATCGTCGGACCGTCCGGGTCGGGCAAGACGACCTTGCTGCATATCGTTGGCACGCTGGAGCGTCCGACCAGCGGTACCGTGCGGATCGACGGGATCGACATCGCCGGCCTAGATGATCGTCAGCTCGCGGCGCTGCGGGCACGCAGCATCGGGTTCGTGTTCCAGCAGTTCTTCCTCGCCGAGCACCAGACAGCGCTCGAGAACGTCGCCGACGGGCTGCTTTACGCCGGGGTTGAGGTTCGCGAGCGGCGTGAGCGGGCCGCCGGCGCGCTGCAAGCGGTCGGGCTCGCGCATCGGGATCGTTTTCGGCCGGGAAAGATGTCAGGCGGGGAGCGTCAGCGCGTCGCGATCGCACGCGCGCTCGTCGGAGCACCGGCGATCCTGCTTGCGGACGAGCCGACGGGCAACCTGGACACCCATACCGGTGAGCAGATCCTCGAGCTCTTGGAAGAGCTCAACGCGCAGGGCGCGACGATCATCGTGATCACCCACGATCAGGAGCTCGCTGCCCATCTACACCGCCAAGTCCACATGCGCGACGGGCTGATCGTCTCCGACACCACCAGCGCACCACAGCCAGCCGCCGCAGGAGGCAGAACTGAGGTTGACCTATGAGCGCGACTACTCAACTGATCCCCGCACGCCTGCGGTCCGGTGACATGGCCCGCGTCGCGAGCGTCGGCCTCAGGACCCGGCGGCTCAGGGCGGCGCTGTCGGCGTTGGGGATCGCGATCGGGGTCGCCGCGATCGTCGCCGTACTCGGGTTGTCCTCATCCTCACAAGCCGGACTGTTGGCCGAGATCGACCAGCTCGGCACCAACCTACTGGTCGTCAGCAATGGCCAGACATTCACCGGCCAGGCTGCGACCCTGCCGCTCAGCGCCCCGGCGATGATCGGACGGATCACCCCCGTCACCAGGGTCGCCGACACCGGCGAAGTATCGCCCGCAAACGTCTTCCGCAGCCCGCTGATCCCGTCGATCGACACCGGTGGCCTCACTGTTGACGCCGCCAGCCTGGACCTGCTGCCGGCGGTCGGCACCAGCGTCGCGCAAGGTTCGTATCTGAACGCTGCGACCGCCATCGAGCCAGCCGTCGTGTTGGGGGCTGCGGCCGCGCAGCGCCTCGGCATCGACCGCGTCTACCGCGACGAGCGGGTCTGGCTTGGCGGGATGTGGTTCTACGTGATCGGCATCCTCAAACCGGCCGTGCTCGCCCCAAACATCGACTCAAGCGCACTGATCGGCTACGCGGCCGCCAAGCGCTATGTCGACTACACGAGCACCGCCGCCAACGGCAAAACGACGGACGGTCCGCCGACCACGATCTACGTACGCGCGCAGAACAGCCAGGTCAACGCTGTGGACTCCGTCCTCGGCGACACGGCCGACCCCGAAAACCCCAGCTATGTTGACGTCAGCCAACCCTCGGCAGCGCTCACGGCCCGCGCCGACGCTCAAGGCGCGTTCAACGGCCTGTTCCTCGGCCTCGGCGCCGTCGCACTGTTGGTCGGCGCCGTCGGGGTGGCGAACATCATGATCATCTCAGTGTTGGAGCGGCGCTCGGAGATCGGCCTACGGCGCGCACTCGGCGCGACCCGCGGCCAGATCCGCGCCCAGTTCCTCTCGGAGGCGATCCTACTCGCGCTGCTAGGTGGGGCAGTCGGCGTGGCGATCGGCGCGCTCGCCACCGCCGTCTACGCCCACACCAAGCACTGGGCTGTCGTGATACCGACCGAAGCCTGGGCCGGCGGAATCGCCTCAGCGATCCTGATCGGCGCGATCGCCGGACTGCTGCCCGCGATCCGCGCCGCCCGCCTGTCACCAACCGACGCGCTGAGAACCGTATGACCGACGACCGCACAGCCATCACAGCGGTCGATCCGCCCTTAGCTCCTCGAGGCGTCAGGAGGCCGTCGCTCGCCCACGATCAGCCGTCCTCCAACCGATTGGACGAGACGCCGCAATCCTGCTTCGTGGTGGCGGCGAGCACGCCGCCGGCGAGGTTGCGTCCATTTGCCGCTGTAAATTCGCTCGCGGTTCAGGTTCCCGTGCTTGAGTTTAGGCGGCTGTGACCTCCTCGTCGATGGTGTCGGGGTCGGCTTGTTGGTACTTGATTCGGTAGAGGTGTTGGCGGTCGACGTCGGTGAACGTTGCGCCGTTGCTGGCGTGGCTGAAGAACAGGTCGAGCACCGCCCAGACGAGTGATAGGCAGCTGGTCTCGCCGGGGAAGCGGCCCATCACCTTCGTGCGGCGACGGACCTCGCCGAGCGATCTCTCGAGGAGATTCGTTGACCGCCACCGTTCGCGGTGTCTGAGCGGATAGCGCAAGTGCACGAGGAGCGCGTCGAGGTCCTCTGAGAGGCAGCGGGCGGCCGACTCGTAGCCGGCGTGCTCGAGTTCTGAGATCAGGACCTGGAGGCGGAGCTTGCCGTCCTTGACCGAGGTCGCGTCGGTGAGCGCTGACCAGTAGTTGAAGCGGATCCGGTTCTGCTCTGACTTGGGCAGCTTCGCCAGTAGGTTTCTGAGGCGGTGGACCGCGCAGTGCTGGCGGTCAGCGCGCGGCCAGATCTCCTCGACCGCGCTGATCAGCCCAGGCGCGCCATCGGCCACGACCAGGCGTGGCGCCGGTAGCCCGCGGGCGATCAGGTCGCGGCCGAGCTCGAGCCAGTCCTCCTTCCCCTCCCGCGCCCCAAGAGACACGGACACCAGCGCTCTTTCGCCGTTCTCGGTGATTCCCCAGGCGCAGATCACCCCTCCTTCGGGCCGCTCGGGCGGACCACTCCGGCTCCTTCTCGTGTCAGGTCGATTGGCGCCCGGCGAAGCGTGGAAGCAATCGCCCCAGAATTGTCTTCCTCGGCGCAGCCCCCAGTCAAGTCGGGCTGCTCGACCTGACTCCCGCTGAGTGCGAGCAGCGGCGCCGACCGGGGCGCCGACAGCGGGCTCGCCGGTTGAGCATTCGCCGACGCAAGCCGGCGCCCGCCGCGCCAGCGGACGATGCCCTCGCCACGATGATGATCACGCCCTTGACGCATGCCCGAGTTGGCGCTGGATGGTCGGCAGCGGGATCCCTTCGTGGCCATCTCGATCGCGTGTGCGTGGCGGAGCTGGTGTGACGCGAACCGACGCCTCACTCTCGCTGCGGCGGCGGTCCGGCCCAGCTGGCGGCGCGCGGATGCCGGCTCCCAGTGGTGCGCGGCGGTGGGGCCGTGGATCACTCAGAACAATGGGCCGTCGAAGTTGAGCAACACGTCCTAAGACCTCGCTAGCGGCGCCCGGCACCGTCGCAGTACGCAACGCTGAGCGAACGCCGGCCGGGACCAGGAGGAGCGTGTTGGAGCCCGTTGGTCCGGGGGAACGTTTCGCCGTCGGTGTTGTCAGAGGGCTCGATACGGATGATCCGGGGAAGCGATGCCCGGATCTTGGCGCGAGCCCGACCAGCCCTGAGAAGGCGGTCGGTCTCGCAACCCTGGGCGGCTCAGCGCTCAGCGAACTGAATACTAAGGGACGCCAGTCCGCCTAGTGCAGTCTTTACCTTCGCCTGCTGGACTTCAAGCGCCAGGCTGGGCTGAGCCCCAGGGTCGCGGGGCGCGCCGCCGCGGCGGCGCCGCCGGGCCACGGCACGAGCGCGACGGCAAATGAAGTTGCCCCCTTTGGACTAGACCTGGCTTGCTGCTGCGTGCCGCTTGACCGCGAGTGTCTCTAGGGATCATGAGGGCGACCGCGTCCTCGGCTCAAAGCTGCCGCGCGTGCGCGCATGAGCGGTGGACCAGAGTTCCCCTTCGCATGGCGTGCACAGCATCTGGGCGGCGAAGCGCCCAAGTTCAACGACCGGAGCGTGTTCGTGGACTTGACGTGCGAAGTAGCGTACGCATTGGAGGGCATCCATCGTGATGTCCGCCCGGCAGCGGGCAGGCAGCGCAACGTGACTTCCGAGATTCAGCGAATCCGGAGGTCGGACATGTTCCAGACGCTGGCCGTGACTGGCTCCGCCGCGAGTCGTAGCGAAGAGCCCCAGGGGTTTGGCTGCTCGTGCCGACCTAGCGACGGGTCCTCGCGTTCATGAGCGCGAACCAGACCGACCCCGGTGTCGCGTGCGAGCCGTTCTTTCTCGACACTGCTCCGCTCGTGGCGGCGGCCGAGACGGATGGGCTGACCGGGACGCGCGCGCGCGACGGCCTGGAGGATTTTGATCACGAGATCGCTCGTGCCCGCAGAGCGATGGGCCTCCTCGTAATCGCCTATGTCGATGTCGTTGGCCTGAAGGCGGTCAACGACGCGCACGGTCATGGAGCTGGGGACGCGCTGCTCCAGCGCGCAGTGAAGGCAATCCGTGCTCGTCGCCGCTCCTATGACTTGATCGTTCGCATCGGCGGCGACGAGTTCTGTGCATGATGTCCGGCGCGACGATCACGGATGCCCGTGAGCGCTTCGCTGCGATCCAAATCGCGCTCGCGGCCGACCCCGATCGGTGCGAGATCAAGGTCGGATTCGCCTCGCTCACGGCAGAGGACAGCGCCGCCGAGCTGATCAAACGCGCCGACGCCGAGCTGCCCACCACGAGCCGGCGCTAATGGACGAGACGCGGGTTCTATCAGGGTCGCCCGACCACCAACCATGACAACCGACCTCGTAAGCGCTGCTCGATGTCCACCGCCTCGTCCATACGACCGAGGTCGCGCTTCGGACGCGAGGGCCTACCACAGGAGAGGGAGGCATGATGCTGACCGATGAGCATCACACGGTAAACACGATGATCGACCAAGGTGAGCCTTTCGGTCAGATCGAGGACTACATCAACAGTCTGCTGCTCCGCAGCGAGCAGCTGGGCGCTCTGTGGCTGCTCGCGTGGGCAGGAGCAACCGACTCTGCCACCCGCCGACAGGTCGTGAGCGAAACCCTCACCTCGGCCGCCCAGCCGACCCCGGGCGACCCCAGGCTCTGCGCGTCATCTAACCCGCCGACCGATCGGCGGACCCGACGAAGCTAGCGCCGGCATCTCCACTTCCCGCCTCCTCTGCCCAGGACCAGCAGCCGGAGAGCTCGCGCACCTTCCTTTGGTTTGACCCCCGAGACCGGAAGCCGAGCGCCAACGCCGGCGCGTCCCCTGGGTTTCACGCCGATAGCGGGAGTGGGTGAAATGCACGCACAGCCTGCAGACAGCAACGCACCGTTGAAGGGCGGGATCCTGCTCGCTGCGATCTCGACGAGCATCGTCGGGATCGTCCGCGAGTACTACGGTCGCGGCCCGATGAAGGCCAAGACCTACGTGATGGACGACATCATTACTGTCGTTCTGCGTGGAAGCGGCTTCACGCCGCTAGAGAGGACGATCATGGACAGCGGCGAGCCCAACCGTGTGATCACGATGCGCCACGAATTCCAGCGCATCATGACCAAGCGCTACGTGTGCACCATCGAACAGCTCACGAGCCGCAGAGTCCTCGCCTTCCTCGGTCAGACCCATGTCGATCCGGACATCACGATGGAGATCTTCGTGATGGACCGTCCACCCGAAGGCTTCGGTGCCGCCGAGACCACCGACCCGGGCAACTAAGTCGTGAACCTTCGGCGGCGGCTATCGGTTTCGCTTCGTCTCATACAGGGCTTTGTCTCCGCGCTCGGTGAGCTGCTGGAGCGTGTCCGATGGGTAGAGCGGCGCAAAGCCGACGCTGATCGATGCGGTCGGGTGGGTGTGCTGGATCGTGGCTTGTATCGCTTGGAATCGCCGGCGAGCGTCGTGTGGCGTGCAGTCACCCAGCGCGCACACGAACTCGTCACCCCCGACTCGGACGATCGGGTCATAAGAGCGAAGGTGCGTCTGGATCGCACCGACCACTTCTTGCAGCAGCACATCGCCTGCGGCATGGCCCTTGCTGTCGTTGAGCTGTTTGAGCTCATCAACGTCGACGAACGCGATCACAAGGAGTCCGGTGCCGTGCCGTGCTCGGTTGATCTCACGCTCGAGCGCGACCATTCCGAGCTCGCGGCCCAAAGCGCCGGTGAGCGGATCGAGCTGTGCATTCCCCAGCGCCTCTTTCGAGAGCTCGCGATCTCGCGCGGCCGCCGCGCGGTCTGCCGCGGCGTCGTTCCGGTCGACCGCCGCGCGAGCTCGTTCGGCGGCTGCGCGGGCACGCACATCCGCCGCATGGTCCCGCGCGGTTTCGGCGGAAGAGCGAGGAACGCCGCTGTCGCGGTCCAATCGTGCGGCTGCGAGGTCGCGTTGCGCGGCGGCGCGATCACGCGCGGCGGCGCTGAGATCGCGCAGGTGTGCACTCTCATCACGCCACGCGGCGTTCGCCAGACGCTCGCGCGCGGTCTGCGCCCGCGCCCGGGCCGTCTGAATCCGCTCGAGCGTGCCCTCGATGCGATCGGCACGCGAGGCTTCATAGAGGCTGTTGACGTCGAGAGCGGGATGACCCGCATGCTCGCGGTCGGCGACGACCTGGTCTCGGTCTGAGCTGCGCTGGTCGGCGTCCGCTTGGGCCCTGTCGCGATCAGATGCCGACTGATCACGCTCAGAAGCCGACTGATCACTCTCCGAACCCGTCTCGTCGGCCTCAGAATTCGTCTGATCGAGATCGGCGATCGTCTGCTCATCAGCGACCTGCACGGCTCGGGCTCCGAGCGGCGCGAGCCCTCCAGCGACTCCGCCGTTCCGCGGCGCTGAGGCGGTCATCTGCTCTATGTCGGCGCGGTGGCCGATGGCCTTGAATTGAATCGAGGAGCGAACGCAGCGCCTAGACGCATGTCGCTCTCTCCCGCGGCGCCCGCCAGATAGCTGAACAACGCGTCGTCGCTGAGACTGTCAAAGTCATCGCTCACGGAACCAAAAGCACCCCCCTCCGCGGTTTTTCAGTCACGCCAGTTCTCGGTAGCCGGCGACATGATCACGTTCTTAGACTCATGCGCAGCCCGAGAGGAAACCGCGAAATTGTGGCGGAGGACGCATTGTCGGGCGCCCCTGGGGTTGGTCGGGTGGGACCCTTGACTACCAGGCTGGGTTGACGGTGTCGCTTCCCGTAGCAGCGTAGATCAGGTTCTCGTCCTTCGATCTTGACGTCGTGTGTCGCGAGCTGCGATTAGTTCTCTGTCGGCGCGGTCGATGAGGTCCGTCGGTGAGTCGCCCTGGGCGAGTTGCGCGAACCCAACGGTGATCGATCCGTCGTCGGGCGTGAGGCTGAGCTGTGCCGTGATCTGGTCAAACCGCTCTCGCATGGTCTCGATCGCGGTGTCGGAGACAGTGCACACGAATTCGTCCCCGCCAAGACGGACGACCGGCTCGTAGGAGCGAAGGTGCGTCTGCAGCACAGCGACGATGTGTTTCAGCATCAGGTCTCCGGCGTGATGACCTTTGGAGTCGTTGGTCGCCTTGAGGTTGTCGACATCCACGTAAACCGCGACTAGCCGTCCGTTGCTTCGGTGCGCTCGGTCGATATCGCGCTGCATGTCCGCGAGTCCCGGAGCGCGCCGCCGCGCGCCGGTCAGCGTGTCGACCTCGTTCGCCTCGCGCTCCGCCGTCGCCTGAGCGCGGTCCTCGGCGGCCAGCTCGCGATCCGCAGCCGCCAGCGCTCGGTCGCTGGCGGCTCGATCGCGGTCTCCGCCGGCATCGACTCGGTGCATCGCTGATCGGGCACGATCAGACGCCGCGCGCTGTCGGTCACGCGCTGCTCGCAGCGCCGATCTGCCCACCGCCTGTCGACGCTTCGTCCCGTCGAACGAGGTCAGCGAAGCGATCTCAGCATCCCACCCGTCATCCTCGAGATCGCGGGCCTCGGCCGCCCGATCACGCGCCAGCGCCGAAAGATCACGCTCGTGTGCAGTCACATCCCTCGCGCTCGCCGTGGTGTGCCGCTCAGTTGAAGTCATGCGCCGCGACTGAGTCGTGCGTTCGCGAGCCTCGCGGCTGCTGTCATAAGTGCCACGGTCAACGCCGTGGGCGAGATCGCGGTCACTAGCCGCCTGGTCGCTGTCGGCCGCTAGTTGATCGAGGTCGGACGCGCCCTGATCTTGGTCAGAGCTGGTCTGGTCGCCGTCGGAATGCGTCTGGTCGCCATCGGCATGCGTCTGGTCGTTGTCCGCCCTGGACTGGTCCAGCCCAGAGCGCGTCCGAACGTCTTCGGATTCTGGCTGGCTGGGGACCATCAGATCCCCTTTCCTGCTCACGCCCCTAGTCAATTTGACCAGAGCGCAGGCAATAGAAGGAATGCACCGGCCCTGCAGCACAACCAGCCGTTCCCGAACTAGCCACGTCGCATACGCCGCCGCGCGAATTCCCGTTCGGGCCGAGGGTCCTGACCGCAGGGCCAGCCCACCATTCGACAGTACTCCTCACGGCGCAACATATGTGAGCGGATCTAAGCTTTGACGAAATATCGATCGACAGAGACAACGAGGGGCCCTTTTCGGCCGCTCTGCTGATCTTGACCAATCCCTTGCGCGTGGACGCCGACACCCAGCGTCGCTGACTGGGTTCCGCTGAGTTCCGTAGCGTCGCGAAAGCGGACTCACACGCCCGGCGGCGGTCCCGTCCCCGCTCCTCTCAGAAGGCGCGACCACCTGGAGCGCTAGCCGCGCCCAGCCCGGATGCAAGCACCGGCACGGAAGCGAGGGTGTCGCTGTCATGACGACACTCCCCGCGTTGGTGCGAGGCGCGCGTCTCACCCGGGGAACGATCAGGGGACGCCCGGACCGGGCCCCTGCACGTCGCCACCCGCATCTGGAGCGAAATGGCGGGTCGTCCGAGCTGGAGGTCGGATACTTTCCCGACGGTCTGCGACTGGTTGACTAGGATCGGCCGGTGATGCCAAGCGGGAGCTTCTTCGCTTCGCTCGCGGGCGAGCAGATCGGTGGACCCCGGGCCGACTTCGTGATCGTCGAGTGGACTGACTCGGGCGAGTCCGGCCACGAGTGGATCGCACCGCTGCATGTCCATCACGTCGACGATGAGGCATGGTACGTACTTGAGGGGATGCTGCGGTTCCGGATCGACGACGAGATACGCGAGGTCGGACCTCACAGCGCCGTCGCGGCGTCGAAGGGAACGCCGCACGCGTTTGGCAACGCAGGGCACGGCCAGGCCGCTCGGTACCTGGTTGTGATGACGCCGAAGATCCGGGCTCTCGTTCAGGCGCTTCATGAGCCCGGAGACCGCGACTACGGGGAGATTTTCCGCGCCCACGATTCCGAGCTGCTCGGTTGACCGAGCAACCTGGTTTGCCCGCAGAACGCAGGTCTACATTGCCGGCCGCCAGCGGACCGCGGAGCGCCGGCGGCGGCCCTTCACCGGACCCTGGCATCGAGCTCGCCTAACCTCTCACAGAGCAAGGTTGAGCGGACGGTGCGTCACGAACGCTGAAGGAGGAGTTCTGGCGCTCCGGCCTGCTTATGCTTGTTGTGCTCGTGCATCGGCCAAGATGGCTGCTTGGAGACACGTGAGCGATCGATGTCGGTGACCAAGCGCTGACGTTGGTGCTCCGGCACGATTCAGGATGGTGGTAGTGCTCATCACCCCGGCGGGATGGGTCCCAGCAAGCGGCACGCCCGGCTTTCCGCACTTCCTGGCCGCCCGCTGGAACGCGGGTGAGCCCGGATTGATATTGCTGTTGAACTCGAGGTCGATCGATCCGTCGATGAGCTTAGGATCCGAGCCCGGAATCAGATCCCCGAAAGGACCCGCTTCGAAGGCGGGCTGCTGCGGGCTGGCGAGCGTGATCGGCCGTCGATCATCGGCGTGAGCGCGGTCCCGTCACAGAGCATATTGCGATTATCGACTTGCCGGAGGAGCTGTCCGGTGACCAAGGTTGGGCGGACAGGTGAGACGGGGGAGTCGCCGTCGGATCCAGGTCAGCCCATCCGCAGCTTGCGTCGATCAGCCGGCGATGTGGCTGGTGAGTGGGTCAGGCCGGGCGGTAGCTTGATCGCGATGTCAGACGCCTCGCGGGAGACCGAGCTCGCTGCCCGTGCGTTGGCCTGGACCCGGCGACCGCAAGAGCTAATCTGCGACCGGATCGAGTCGTGGGAGCACGGGACCGTCTACCGCATGAGCCGGTATCCCACCTACTTCGATTTCAACACGGTCCGTGTCCGGGATGACCCGAGAATGAGGGTCGAGGCGCTGATCGCCCTCGCAGACCAGGCGTTGGAAGGGCTCGAGCACCGGCGCATCGACTTTGACTCCGCGGTGGTCGCCGAGCCGCTGCGCGGCGAGTTCCGTGCCCGCGGGCTCAAGAGCACACGGCTTGTCTGGATGCGGTTTGAGGGCCCCAAGCCCGAGCGAGCCGAGATCCCCGTCAACGAGGTCTCCTACGACACGGTCAACGATCTACGGATCGCGTGGCATCAGGAGGACTTCCCTGGGCGAGACGACTCCGAACTCCACACCCACCGGCGCGAGGTGCGCCTCGCGCTCGGCACCCGAACGCTGACGGTCAGCGACAACGCGCGCCCGGTCGCGTTCGCCTCCCTTGACCTCGGTGATGACGAGACCGAGATCGGAGCTCTCTACGTCCTGCCTGAGTACCGCGGCCAGGGTCGCGGAACCGCGCTGACGCAGACCGCGATCGCCGCGGCCGGTGACGTTGAGCATCTCTGGATCTGCGCGGACGACGAGGACCGACCGAAGCAGCTCTACGCCCGCCTCGGCTTCCGACCGGTCCTGACCACCACCGAGTACCTGCGGCTTCCCTAGCCCAACGGGAACCGGCCACCGGCCACCGGCCACAGCCAGAGCAGCCGCGCGGCGACCTCCGCGGAGAGGTCCCCGAGGATCTCACCGACCAACGGCTATCGAACGCGCGCTGGGCGGGCCGGTGCTGCTTCTCGATCCAAGCAGGAGGCTCTGGCCAGATTGCCGACCTGATCCGGGCCAGTACCGCGGCGAATCCTAGGCGGCGCGTTCGCTTGAGCGAGATGACTGCAATCACCGATTGGTGGCCGTGAGCGCAGACGACCCTCGTAATGACTCCGGGACTGCGTCGCGCGTCGCGCGCCAGGTTTATTCCGAGGCGATGCGTAACTCGGCTCGAGAGGTGACGCCGAGTTTGGGGAAGGTCCGGTAGAGATGCGAGCTGATGGTGCGGTGAGAGAGGTAGAGCATCTGTCCGATCTCCCGGTTGGTCAGTCCCGTGGCGGCCATTTGTGCGATCTGGAGCTCTTGTGCTGTGAGCTCATCTCTGGCCCGTGGGGTTCGGCGCCGGGTCGTCTCGCCGGTCGCTCGCAACTGCTGTCGTGCGCGGTTAGCCCAGGGGGTCGTCCCGAGGGCATCGAACGTCTCGTATGCGCCGCGGAGTGGTGCACGGGCGGCTGCTTCGTGTTTTTGCTGGCGAAGCCACTCGCCATGCGCGAGCTGAGTGCGCGCTCGCAGGAACGGCCACACTCCCAGGGAGCTCGCGGCTGCTTGAAACATCCCTTCAGCGTTGGCGTCGCTTGCGAGCAGCGGTCGCACATAGCAAAGGGCGGCATGAAGGGCTGAGGCCGGGGTCTTGGCGGCGATGACTTCGAGGTCCGCCACGAGTGGCCGAGCCGCGTCGGTCTGACCGCTGCGAGCCGCCGCGTCCATGAGGTCTGCGACGGTGAAGCACCGTATGAAGGAGTGGTGTGCTGGGTCGGCGGGGTTGTGAATCCGGCGCAGGTGTTCGAAGGCCTCGCCGTAGCGTCCGTTCGCGACGGCGGCAAGCCCGCGAGCGTGTTGAACCATCGCGAGTAGGGCGCGAGCGCCCCGCGCGATGCCGAACTCCTCGGCCTCGGCAGCGTGGGTCTCCGCGCCGGTCAGATCGCCCCGCAGCGCAGCCAGCATTGCCTGGATCGCTCGTGCGGTGAACTGGATCGTGGGCTGCGTGGTTTCACGGGCTAATTGCTCGGCCTCCTGCGCAATCGGAATTCCGGTGCTCAGGTCGGCCCGTTGTACGCTGCTCCACGCCTGCTGGGTCAAGGCCCTGGCCAGCAGTCCCAGCCGTCCCTGAGTCCGCAGGCCCGAGACTGCCGTCGCCAACAGCCCCGCCGAGGCGTCAAAGCCTCCGACAGCGTTCGCCGCGGTCCCGGCGACACGCGCTATGTCTGCGTCCAAGGCGTCGGTGTGGATAAGGGCCGCGATCCGCTCCATCACGACCGCGCCGCGGGCGACCGGGGCGGCGAAGGCGAGGACCGCCAGAAGGCGGGGATTGTGCTCGTCAGCCCGGGTCCGTTCCGCGGCATCGACGATACGCTCGCCGACTGGTTGACCTGGGTCGGTCCACCAGGATTGGATCGCCGCACTCCACAGGATTTTCAACGCAAGTTCGCTGTCGCCGAGCTGAGTCAGGTTGTCGGCTGCGTCGACCATTGGTTGGAATCGGTCGGCTCCGCCCGTGTGCTGGCCGTCGAACACCCCTCGTAACCAACCTAGGTGCGATCGGTCCCGCAGGCCTAGCTCAAGCGGTTCGGCGTCGGTGACAAGTTTGCTCACCAAGTCTTGGTGGCCGAGCTCGAAGCCCAGCTCTGCGGCGCGCAGTAGCCGCTGACCGCGGTGCGTGACGCTGTCGCTCAGCTCAGCTGCGCGCTGGAGCCCGGCCATGGCCACAGCGCTGGCGCCACGGTCCAATGCCCGCTGTGCGGCTGCGTCGAGCTCGATGGCGATTGGATCGTTGGGCCCGATGACTGATGCTGCGCGGTGCCATACTCGCCGCTCTGGTTGCTCGACGAGGACGTCGGCAAGCGCTGCGTGGGCGGCGTGGCGCTGGGAGATGCTCGCTTGCCGGGGGATCGCTGCTCGCATCAACGGGTGGCGGAACCTGATTTCGGTCTCATCCAGGTCCGCGAGCCGGGCCGCGTCAGCCGGCACCAGGATCTCAAGCGTCACGGTATGGCCCGTGAGGAGCGTGGTCGCGGCCAGCACCTCGCTGATCGATGGGCCGTCGTTGAGTGCGGCCACGAGGAGCGCCGTGCGCGTGGCGGCAGGCATATCCAACGTCCGTGACGCGAATGCGCGCTCAAGCCGGGTCGTTAGCGGGAGCCACGCTGGCAGTCGTGCGTGCGCACGGAGATGCCCGAAGGCGGCCGGCAATTCCGCCAGCGCGAGCGGATTTCCACGAGCTTCGTCCAGGACCCGTCGACGTAGGGCCGGCGGCAGGTCCGGGTTGTTGCGGTCAACCAGGGCAGCCGCTGCGGTCGGGTCGAGCGCCTTGAGGTGCAGGCCAGAGAGCCCAGGCTCGTCGAGCGGGCTGTGGAAGCCATCGCGGATAGCGGCGACCAGGAGGATCGGTTCGTATCGCAGACGCCGCGCGATGAACGCCAGAAGGTCGGCGGTGGACCGATCGAGCCAGTGGGCATCCTCGGCGACCACGAGCACCGGGGCGTTCGCCGCCGCATCGGAGAGCAAGTCCAGCGCGGCGAGCGCTGTCAGGAAGAGGTCCGGGGCAGCCGCATCGGCCCTTCCGACGGCAGCGAGAATCGCGGTGCGCTGCGGACCGGCCAGGTCGTCGATCCCGGTCAGGATTGGCTGCAGAAGCTGATGCAGACCGGCGAACGGAAGATTTGCCTCGGTTTGCACTCCGGTCGCCCTGAGCACCCGCATTCCGTGATCCGCCGCGCGTTCGGCTGCGGCCGCGAGCAACGCTGACTTGCCGACTCCCGGCTCGCCGCTGAGCATCAACGCGCCGCCGCGTTCGAGCACGTCGTCGATAAGGCCGTCGACCCGCTGTAACTCGAACTCGCGCCCCACCAACGAAGTCCTCATCACCATCATGTAATCCCATCCTCGCCCGGGTTCACCGCATCGTGGCGGGCTCGGAACGCCTAACGAAAACAGAGCAGTCAGGTGACTCAAGACGGCGGCTTACCGCTCGCCGTAGCGTGGCCGTGATGACGGCGAACGGACCAGAAAGGCGCGATGGTCTCTCGACGCGCCTGAGAAACGGGAGCACTCCGACGGTGCTGCTGGTGCACGGCGCCTTCGCTGACGCATCGAATTGGTCCGGCGTGATCCGTGAGCTGCTGGCCGCCGGGATCGACGTCGTCGCGCCGGCGAACCCGTTGCGAGGATTGGTGTCTGACGCGAGGTACATCGCAAACGTGGCCGACGAGATCGACGGTCCGGTCCTGCTGGTGGGCCACTCCTACGGGGGCGCAGTCATCACGGTCGCGGGGTCCCTGGCCGCCAACACCCTCGGGCTTGCCTACGTTGCCGGGTTCGCGCTGGACGAAGGAGAGAGCACGCTGGACGTCAGCGGCCGATTCCCCGACACCCTTCTGATCGCGGCGCTGCGTCCAGCCAGCTTTCCGGAAGCTGAGGGCGACCTGGCGGCCGAGCTGTACATCGACCGCGACGCATTCCCCCGGGCGTTTGCCGCTGACCTCCCGCTACCAACCGCCGCCGCCGCCGCGACCGCTCAACGGCCGATCGCCGCAGCAGCGCTTGAGGAGAAAGCACCGTCGGCGGCCTGGAGGTCGCTGGCGAGCTGGTACGTCGTGGCCACGGCCGACCGGATCATCCACCCTGACGCACAAGTGGCCCATAATGATCGGCGGCTCGTCGAGTCCGCTGATGATGTCCGCGTAGTGGTCAACGATCTCCTCGATCCCGAGATGCTCGACCGCCGAAGGATCGCGGCGCAGCGGGGCCTGCTCGCGCTCCCCGCGTCGACCCTGAAGACCGGCTTCCCTGTCCTCAAGAACCCGGCGAACAACCACCGGGCCGTACCGCTGACCCCGGAGGAGTTTCACTACGCGTTCACCAACACCCTGAGCGACGAGGAGTCACTGGCCGTCTACGAGCGCTACGCCGTGCCGGGGCCCGGTCGCGTTCTGTTTCAGGGAGCGTTCGCCAACTTCAACCCCCACTCGCCGGCGGCCGTCGACTTCAAGAACAGCAGCCGTGCGCCCTTGCTGTTCATCGCCGCAGGCGATGACCACGTCGCCCCAGCCGCCCTGAACGAAGCCAACCTCAAGCACTACCGCAAGTCGGACGCGATCACCGAGCTCAAGGAGTTCCCCGGCCGCTCGCACTACACGCTCGGGCAAGAGGGCTGGGAGGAAGTCGCCGACTACGCGCTCGACTGGGCCCTCAGCCACGCCGTGCAGCCCGCGTCGGTCTGAATCGCGAAGCCGAACGGCAAAGCCACAGGAAGGAGTGATCATGGATCTCGAGCTCGCAGACAAGGTCGCGGTCGTGACCGGAGCGAACAAAGGCATCGGCTTTGCCGTCACCCGGGCGCTGGTCGCGGAGGGCGCGCAGGTGGTCGCAGGGTCGCTGAGCACCGAGAACCTCGACGGCTTGGACCACGTCACCGCGGTGCCGGTGAACCTGATGGCGGCGGACGGGCCAGGGCTGCTCGTGCAGCGCGCGATCGACGAGCACGGGCGGCTCGATGTGCTGGTCAACAACGTCGGAGCCGTGCGAATCCGCACGGAGGGCTTTCTGGGCACCAGCGACGAGGAGTTCGGGTGGGCGCTGCAGATGGACTTCTTCACCGGCTTGCGCGCGACCCGGGCCGCCCTGGGTCCGATGCTCAACAGGGGCTCGGGATCGATCGTCAACGTCGCTTCGGTCAACTCCTTCCTTCAGCCCGACGCCGCCACAATCGATTACGGCGTGGCCAAGGCCGCGGTGGTCAACCTGAGCAAGTCGCTCGCACAGGAGTTCGGGCCCAAGGGGATTCGGGTGAACTGCGTCTCCCCGGGCCAAGTCAGCACCGACCTCTGGCTCGGCGAGCACGGCGTCGCCGCCACGATCGGCAAGGCCATCGGCGTCGATGCCGACACCGTCCGCGAGACGGCTATCGCGAGTATCGCCACCGGACGATTCACCACTCCAGAGGAGGTGGCGACATTGATCACGCTGCTGGCCTCCGAGCGAATGGCCAACGTCACGGGCGTGAACTACGTCATCGACGGCGGCCTGATCAAGACAACCTGAGGAACCCGTGCCCGAGCGCCGCAAGAGGCTCGCCCTCCTCGCGGTCGATCATGGGCTCATTCGTGGCCGGGCTCGACGCGACCGCCGTGAACGTCGCGCTCCGGCGATTCGCGCCGATCTCGGGGGCGGCCTTGCCGGTCAGCACTGGGTGTCCACGCCTATCTACTCGCGCTGGGGTGCCTGATCCCCGTCGGCGTGCTCGCGCGATCTCGCGGTGGATGGTCGCGCGACTGACCGAGAACAGCTCCGCCAGCTCGGCGATCGTGTGGTCGCCGGTCCGGGCAAGACCGAGTACGTGGATGCGCTGGCGAGCACTGAGTTTGGGCTGCTTGCACTTGAGCTTTCCGTTGGCGCGAGCGATCGCCATCGGCCGCGCGACAGAAGCAGGTCTCCCATTTGACGATCCTCAGTGTTCTCGCGCGTGGCTGGCTTCCGACAACATGGGGTGGAGAGGCCCCTCGATGAGCGACAAGAATCGCGGCAGGTCATGGGGTCATTGGCGGGGCAGCGCGGGCTCGCCTAGCTGCCATGGGAGGGCAATAGACCAGCGTCGGACAGCGATTCGAGCGAGGGCGGGTCGCGGCGGATGCCCGGGAGGGAACGGGGGCTCGCCTAGCTGCCATGGGAGGGCAGTAGACCAGCGTTGGACAACGATTCGAGCGAGGGCGGGTTGCGGCGGACGCCCGGGAGGGAGCGCCGGCTCGCCTGGCCGCCACGGGAGGGCAGGAGGCCAGCTCTGGGCAAGTACCGGAAGCGTTCACCGCCGCGACCGGTACAGCTCGTGACCGTGCGACATCAGGACGTGAGGCCTGCGCCGCGCTGTGCTGGTTCGCCCCTCCACAGCTGGCGAGAGCCAACGCACCGAGGGCACAGATAACGCCGAGAACTCGGCTCATCTTCTTACAGCGAACATTCAGAAACGCTGGATTCCCACGATGCCAGTGCTATGCCGCGCGCAGAGTTTTGTCACACCGTTTTTTCCCAATCCGGCTGGGAGTCGCCTGCTTCGCACCGGACATCACGACCGTGCCGCCGGTGCCGGGTGCGGCAACCACGACGGCAGCTGCGATGAGCAGCTACGCCTTCGGGATCACTGGCCCCGCAGCCCCAGCTGGCCTGAGTAGATAGCGGTGCACTTACTCGCCGCGGCGGGGAACCGCGGAATGCTCCGAGCACCCCTCCCTGCGGCCGACGGGATTCGACTCGTATCGATGAGGGGCCCATTTGGGGTTGGGTCCGGGAAGTCCGGTAGGCCGTTTTCGCGCATGCATTTGGCGAACTTGAGGGCCGCGTGCTGCTCCTGGGAGCTCCGCTTGCTGCCCGTGAACCCCGCTGGCTCCAGGTCCTTACACGCGCTCATGGCCTGCTTGAATGCCGGGGTGCTCAGGTCCAGCGACGAGCCGTTCACTATCCCGTCGATGGTGAACTTGCCCGATGCGCCGGGGTCTGGGAAATCGCTTACGCCGTTGTCGCGCATGCACTTGGCAAACCTCACCGCCTGCTGAGCGTTGGCGGCGCTGTTGTTACCGCCGCTGCCGGTCTCGGCAGGTGCGCTTGAACCGCATGCGCTGATCAGCGCGACCATGGCGATCAGGCGTGGGGCTGCCAGCAGCCGTCGTGCTCTACTCATATGTTCTCCTTCGGGTAGTGATTGCGTCGACAGCAGGGCTGTGCCGAGGGGCGACCGGGAGCGGCCAACAGCGGGTGGCGGTGTCCGCCAGCGTTTCGTCTTGGGCCGCTCACCGCGCCTGAGCACCGGCTGCGCGCTCGCGGGCTGCCGAGGAGACCGAGTCGACCAGCTGCTCGGCGGCCTCGCCCGCAGCGGCAAGCAGCGCCGACGTGTTGCTGCCCTGCCCCTGACCCAACACGACCCCGACCGCGGTCAGCCGGCGCCCGCCGACCGTCACGTGGGTGAAGAACGCCAAGCACCCCCCGGCTGCGGAGTCCGACCCGGTCTTGCCGGCGTACCCCTGGGTGATCAGCGGGTCGTAGTTGGTGACCGTGCCGGCGACCGGCAGCGTCACGCTGGCCATCGAGACGATCTGCTGGAACACCGGGAAGCGCATCGCCTGCTGGAAGACGAGCAGCTGGTCGGCGGCGGTGGAGACCGTGCTCGGATCAAGCCCGCTCGGATCGGTGTAGACCGTGTGGTCCATCCCGAGCGCGCGCGCCTTGGCGTTCATCTCGGCGATGAAGCCCGTCTCGCTGCCCGCCACCAGGTCGGCGAGTATTCCGGCAACGTTGTTGCCGGACGGGATCAGCAACGCTTCGAGTAGTTGCCGCTCGGTCAGCTGCTCGCCGGCCTGCACCGCGACGACCGACTGGCCTTGGGCGGCGTCCTGGGCCTCGGCCCGCGCCTGGGTGGCGGTGACGGTGATCGTGAAGCCATCCTGCGCGCCGCTCAGCGGGTAGCGCTCCAGGGTCACGTAGGCGGTCATCACCTTTGCCAGGCTGGCGATCGCGGCCGGCTGCTCGCGCGGGCTCGCCGTCAGCCGGCCGTTGCCGAGCACCAACACCGCCTGTCCCTGCTGCGGCCACCTGACCGGCGACACGTAGGCGCGGCCCTTGGCGTTGAGCAGGTGGCCGGCTGCCGCGAACGCCGCGTGGGCGAGGAATAGCGCGAGTACCACGCCGAGCAACACGCGCCGGCGGCGCCGACCGTATACGGTCATCCGGGCACCGTGGGCTCCTGTTCGCGCTGGCTGGCTGTAACTCACGTCCCCCAGTCAAGGCAGCGTCGTGTTGCCAGAACGTATGCGTTTTTCGATACGCCGACGATATGTTCGAGCTGGCAGCATCGAGCGCATGCGCGTGCTGATCGTCGAGGACGAGCCCCACATGGCCGAAGCCATCCACGATGGCCTACGCCTGGAAGCGATCGCCGCCGACATCGCCGCTGACGGCGACACCGCCCTGGAGCTGCTGAGCATCAACACCTACGACATCGCCGTCCTGGACCGCGACATCCCCGGGCCCTCCGGCGACGAGATCGCCAAACGCATCGTCGCGTCCGGCAGCGGCACGCCAATCCTCATGCTCACCGCTGCCGACCGTCTCGACGACAAGGCCTCCGGGTTCGAGCTCGGCGCCGACGACTACCTCACCAAGCCGTTCGAGCTCCAAGAGCTCGTACTCCGTCTCAGAGCGCTCGACCGCCGCCGCGCCCACAACCGCCCACCCGTGCGTGAGATCGCCGGTCTGCGGCTGGATCCGTTTCGGCGCGAGGTCTACCGCGACGGCCGTTACGTTGCGCTTACCCGTAAGCAGTTCGCGGTGCTCGAAGTCCTCGTCGCTGAGGAAGGCGGTGTCGTCAGTGCCGAGCAGCTACTGGAACGGGCGTGGGATGAGCACGCAGACCCGTTCACCAACGCCGTGCGCATTACCGTCTCGGCACTGCGCAAACGCCTCGGCGAACCCCCGATCATCACCACCGTGGCCGGCGTCGGGTACCGCATCAGCACTACTCCAGACACCGAGCCCGATGGAGGCGAGCGTGGATAGAGCCCCTGGTTTGAGCGTTCGTCTCAAGCTCACCCTCAGCTACGCCGGCTTCGTGATGCTCGCCGGTGCCGTGCTGCTCGCCGCCGTGTGGGTCTTCCTCCTGCACGACCTGCCCGACGTCGCGGTCAGCGCCGGCGGAATCGTGCCCATCCACTCGATCTTTCGGCGCGATTTCGCTCCGATCGCGGCCATCTTGCTCGTGTTCCTGCTGCTCTTCGGTCTCCTGGGCGGGTGGCTTCTCGCCGGCCGCATGCTCGCCCCCCTGGCCCGCATTACCGACGCCACCCGCACAGCCGGCACCGGATCGCTCTCGCACCGCATCCAGCTACCAGGCCGCAAAGACGAGTTCCGCGAGCTCGCCGACACATTCGACGCCATGCTCGCCCGACTCGAAGCACACGTCGCCGAACAGCAGCGATTCGCCGCCAACGCCTCCCACGAGCTACGCACGCCACTGGCGATCACGCAGACCCTTCTCGACGTGGCCCGCAATGACCCGAGCCGCGACACTGGCGAGCTCGTCGACCGCCTCCACGCCGTCAACACGCGAGCGATCGACCTCACGGAAGCCTTGCTCTTACTCAGCCGCGCCGACCAACGATCCTTCACCCCAGAACCCATCGACCTCTCCCTCATCGCGGAAGAAGCCACTGAAACGCTCCTCCCCTTCGCAGAACAGCGTGGCGTCACGATCGAGACCGCTGGCGACATGACCCTCACGGTCGGCTCACACGCGCTCCTGCTGCAGATGGCTACGAACCTCGTGCACAACGCGATCGTCCACAACCTGCCTGAACACGGCACCGTGTGGGTCACGACCAGCATTCACCCCATGAGCGTCGTCCTCACTGTCGAGAACACCGGCGAGAAGCTCACCCCACAGCTGGTTTCCACGCTTGACGAGCCGTTTCAGCGCGGCATCGAACGCATACGCACCAACCACGCAGGCGTCGGCCTCGGCCTGGCCATCGTCAAAAGCATCACCGAAGCACACGACGGAACGCTCACCCTCACGCCCCGCGCCGCTGGCGGGCTCTGCGTCACGGTGCAACTACCCGACGCGCCAGGGCACAATGGCAGATGACGATCAGCGGAACACCGGTCGGCTTCAAGAGAGGGAGTGGGGACTCTGGGACAGGTCCCCACTCCGGACGGCAATCGTTCAGTGGTAGCCCGTCAAACCTGCGCGAGCACGAATGCGGGTCTCACCCCCCTCGTTCCCGCGCACCTCCTCGTCGCCACTTGCGCGACTGTCCGCGCACCGGCCGGCAGGCGCCGCCGCCCGATCGGTCAGAGGCCCTGCTTTTCCGCGAAGGGAGGCGCCGGCGCTAGCCGACTTGGAGCTAGCGCCGACCGCCCCTGGGACGAGCCGCGACGCGTCGCCTTCCAGTCGGCGGCCTGCTGCATCCGCGACTGAAGGGCAGTCTCGTCGGCCGCCGGCACGCTGCCATGTACGGACAACAGCGGCCGCGTGCCTGTCGCTCGACCCGCGGGTCGGCGCCATGCGGCTGCGGTCGTGCAGATGTCGGGTAGGCCGAGCGCATTGCTGCGCTCGGCCCTCCTCTCTCTATGAAGAACCGACGTGCCCTTTTCCGAGCATCCGGCTCAAGCAAGCCCTGGTGGCTGGTTGGCGGGCAGGGGTGCTGGAGTGCCGTGTCGAGTGGGATTTCGGTCGCGGCACGTGGGACGATCTGGTGTCGGACGATGCCGGTCCAGGCGAACTTGTGGAGGTTGGCGCCGCTGGTGCGGTCGCCGAACACCCACCGGTCTTGCCCGGAGCGGTTGAACTTGCCGGCGGGGACCTGCATTCGTGCTGGCGCGTATGCGCAACGGGGCGGCACTCTCGTGCCCGCATCAGTGAGGGGCAGTGCACCTGCGGTCGGCGAGACGCTTGGTCACGAAGGGAGGAGTCATGTCACTCGCACCCGCCCGCGGACGGGAAGCGGTTGTTGGACGCCTGGGCTTCGCCGCCCGTTTCCCCGCCACGGGCTTAGTTGCCCCTATTGCCCCCAACGGGTAGTCGCGGAAAGCGTGAGTCCACCGCCTTAGCAACCAAAGCACTGATCGGGCGTGTTGTGCGCGATCAGCGCGTGCGTTAGCGTGGTGGTCGCCGGTGGCGTGGTGAACAGGCCTGCGCCCTGCACCATGAGGCCGGGGCTCGCGGTGAGCGAGTTACGGATTATGGCCGTGTTCTGAAGCGTGAGCTGCACAGGCGGCCCAGTAAATTCGTCCCCGTTCCATACTCCTCCGCCCTGCGCTTCACCGGCGGGTGCAGTTGCAGTCCCCGAGTTCTCGGCGATCCGGCTGTTGATCAGTTCGAGGAGGCCGTCGTTGAAGACGCCGGCACCCTGGACGCTGGCGGACCCCGTCGTGCTGAGGGCTGTCGCGGTGTTGCGGCTGATGGTGCTGTTCCGAATCGTCAATAGGCTGGTGTTGCCGAAGACGCCGAGGCCGCCGTTCACTGCGGCGGCCCCGTTCGGAGTGTCCATCGTCGCGTAGTTCTCGATGATGGCCGTGTTGCTGATCGTCCCACCACCGTCCGCCTCTATTGCGCTGCCGGCCGGTCCTACGTCGGCCGAGGTCAAGGCATCAGTGATCGCCTGGTTGCGCGCGATGAAGCTGTTGCTCATGATCAGGGGGCCGTCGTTCACGTGCATCGCGGCGTCGATCGCCGACGGCTCGCCGTTGGGATCGTGTGCGATGGCGGAGTTGTCCGTCATCGATGTGTTGTCGACAGTTGCCGGGATGCCGGGGCCGACCACGATGCCACCCGAGTTCGCGTTCAGGTTCTGAAACTGTCCACCGAAGAAGGATGGAAGGCCGCTGGTGAGCGCCGCCGTGTTGTCGGTGATGACGCTGTCTTTCACCGTGAGCGCATCATTGCCGCCACCCTCCCCGAATTCTTGTGTGGTGACGTTGATGCCTCCGCCTTCGGCGTAGCGGCCGTTTGGACTGTGCGCGATCGCCTGATTGCCCGACACCGTCGTGTTGAGCAGCGTCAGGCTGCCCTGGTCGCTGTAGATTCCTCCTCCGTCCGCGTCGCTCGCCAGCCCGGACGTCGATCCCGCGCTGTTGTCGCTGATGGTCGAGTTCAGCAGCGTCAGCGTCCCCCAGCTGTCGATCCCGCCGCCGAACGCCGGAGCGAACGGGCACTGACCCGACGGCGGGAAAAGGCCGGGACACGGGAAGCCTGCCACCGAGCTCGTCGGATCCACGCGGTTGCCGGTGATCGCGCTGTTCGAGATGGTGACCGTCGCGCCGCCAGAGAGGGTCGCGTTTGGCGGAATCTCGACGCCGCCACCGGCCCCCCAGGCGCCGTCCACCCCCAGGAACGGGATTGATTCCGGACTCGTTCCGGTTACGCCGCCCGTGATCGTTACGCCGCGAATCGCGACAGTGGGCTCAACCGCTGCGTTGTAGGTCCCGACCGTGATCACGGGACCGCCACCGCGGATCGTCGTCTGCCGGGCGCCCGCGCCGTTCAGGGTCAGGCTCTTGTCGATTGCTAACCCGCCGTGGTATGTGCCAGCAGCGATGTTCACGGTGTCGCCATTGCCCGCGGCCGCAACCGCAGCCGCGACCTGGGAGTACGCGCAGCCATGCGGGCAAACGTTCAGCGTCGCCGCCGATGCGGGCGCGACGGCGAGCCACGCGGGCGCCAGCAGGAAGCCTGCCAGCGCGACCGCGGCCCTCCCCGTCGGTCGGATTGACGGCCATATTGAGCTGAGCCTCCGGTTCATGCCACTCGTCCTGTCTCCTCATCGGGCGTCGGGAAGTTCGTCGTGGGGCGCCTCGGGCGAAGATGGTGCCCGTGGCCGATAGCAATTTGATAAACGCCTTGCGCCGCGGGGGTTTCTGCGGATCGCGCGGAGCGAGTAGCGTTCGTCGAGGAAAGCTTGGGAGCGAGGCATGGACTTTCGGATTCTTGGTCGGTTTGAGGTTCTCGACGAGGGGCGGGAGCTGGCGCTTGGGGGCGCCAAGCAGCGTGCGGTGCTGGTCGTTCTGTTGCTGCATCGGCGGGACGTGGTCTCGATCGATTGCCTGCTCGACGAGTTGTGGGGGGAGCGTCCGCCGCCGACGGCGGTCCAGACGGTCCGGGTGTACGTCTCGCGCCTACGCAAAGCGCTCGGCGACGGGGTCTTGGAGACGCACGGCCGGGGATATCTGCTCGCGGTCGATCCAGCCCAGATCGATGCAGAGCGCTTCGAGGCGTTCGTCGCCGACGGTCGCGCTGCGCTCGAATCGGGCGAGGCCGGACGCGCCGTCGAGCTGCTGGTCGCCGGGCTTGAGCTGTGGCGCGGCCGGCCGTTGGAAGAGTTCTCGTACGAGCCGTTCGCTCAGCCTGAGATCGCAAGGCTCGACGAGGCGCGGCTCGCGGCGCTCGAGGATCGCATCGACGCTGAGCTGCGCGTGGGTGGCGGGGCGGAGCTCGTGCCCGAGCTCGAGCGGCTCGTGACCGAGCATCCGCTGCGTGAGCGGCTGCTCGCGGGGCTGATGCTCGCCCTTTACCGGGCCGGGCGGCAGGCGGACTCGCTCGCCGCGTACCGGGCCGCGCACCAGCGGCTCGTCGAGGAGCTTGGGTTGGAGCCCGGGCCGGAGCTGCGCGAGCTCGAGCGGCGGATCCTCGAGCACGATCCGACACTCGCGGCGGCGCGTGTCGCCGTTCGCGCTGCAGGACCGCGGATTCGCCGCACCCGCCTGGCTGTGGTGGCGCTCGCGCTCGGGGCGGCGTTCGTAGCCGTGTTTCTGTTCAGCTCCGGGGCTGCTCACCAAGGACCGCCGATGCTCGCCGGCTCGAACGGAATCGTTGAGGTGAACGCCGCGTCTGGCAGGCTTGTGAGCGCGACGCAGCTGTCCGGAACGCCGGGCGCGGTCAGTGGCGGCGGCGGTTCGGTGTGGGTGGCAGATCCGGGTGCGGGGGAGGTCTCGCGGATCGATCCCGGGTCTGGTGTCGTGGTCGATCAGGTCCTGGTGGGCGGCGAGCCAGGGAGCATCGTTGGCGGCGGCGGAGCGATCTGGGTGGCGAGCACCGTCGGTGCCACCGTCACGCGGATTGACCCGACGACGGAGGCTGTGACGCAGACGATCTCGCTCCCCGGGGCAAACCCTGGCGCGATCGCATACGGCAATGGAAGGCTCTGGGTCGCCGATTCAGTCGAGCACGAAGTGTTCGAGATCGACCCAATGACCGGATCGCTGCAGCGAACGTTGTCGCTTGACCTACAGCCGAGCGCGGTCGTGATCGCGGGCGGTGCGGTCTGGGTGGCGGGGTACAGCAACGCCACGGTCGAGAAGCTTGACCCGATCTCGGGGCGGGTGCTCGCGCGCGTCCGTGTCGGCGATGGCCCGGCTGCGCTTGCGTTCCAAGCAGGCTCGCTGTGGGTCGCCAACAGCTTGGACGCGACCGTCTCTCGGATCGACCCAGCCACCCTCGCCGTGACGGCCACGATCCCGGTCGGGAGCGGGCCTACTGCGCTGGCCGCCGGCTCTGGGTCGTTGTGGGTCGCAAATCAAGACTCCGGCACCGTCTCCCGGGTCGACCCGCGGCTCGATCGCGTCGCGGCCAGCATCGGCGCCGGCGGCGCCCCAACCTCGCTCACGATCAGCGGCAGCCGCCTATTGGTAGGAGTCGCGGCGAATAGCGGCAGCCACCGCGGCGGGACGCTGGTGATCGTCACACCAGAGACCCTCACCTCATCCAACCCGATGACCCTCGCTTCTGTCGATCCATTCTTCTACAACTCCGCCAACAACCCCCAGTTCACTGGGCTGGCGTACGACTCCCTGGTCAACTTCCAGCAGAGCCCCGGCGCCGACGGTCTGCGGCTCGTCCCCGACCTCGCGCTGTCGATCCCGACGCCAAGCTACGGCGGCGCGACCTACGCGTTCCGGATCCGGCCAGGCATCCGCTACTCAAACGGGCAGCCACTACGCGCCGGAGACTTCCGACGCGCCTTCGAGCGCCTGTTTCGCGTCGGATCCCCAGGCACCTCGCTGTTCGAGGATGTCGTTGGAGCTGGCGCATGCATCCAAAAACCGCGCACGTGCAACCTCTCCCAAGGGATTGTCACCAACAACCCCACAAGCGCGGTCACCTTCCACCTCACCGCACCAGATCCGGATTTCCTGTTCAAGCTCACCGAGTTCGGCTTCTCGGCGCCGATCCCGCCCGGAACGCCAGACCACGAAACCGGCCAGCACGCCGTGCCCGGCACCGGGCCCTACGAAATCGCCAGCGTCAGCGACACGGAGGCCCGTTTCGTTCGCAATCCTTTCTTTCGCGAGTGGTCCCATGCCGCACAGCCAGAAGGTAATCCCGACTCGATCGTGTGGCGCACAGTGTCTACCGCGCAAGCCGCTGTGACTGCGATCGAGCGGGGACGAGCCGACTGGCTGTTCGGCCAGATCCCAGCGGCCCAGTACGACCAGCTCAAGCTACGGGACCCGGCTCAGCTGCACTCAAACCCCGAGTTCGCCGTCGAGTTCGTGCCGCTCAACACGCACCTCGCGCCGTTCAATGACGTTCGCGTCCGGCAGGCGCTCAACTACGCGATCGACCGCGCCAAGATCGCCCGGCTGTACGGCGGCCCGACCTTCGCCACCCCGGCCTGTCAGCTGATCGCGCCCGGTCTACCCGGCTACCGCCGCTACTGCCCTTACACGCTGCACCCCAGCACCGACGGCGCCTGGAGCGCCCCAGACATGGCGCGCGCGCGACTGCTTGTCGCGCAGTCTGGAACCCTGGGCGAGCGGATCGACGTTTGGGGCGAGCCCGACCAGGGCTTCGTTCCCCCCACCACCCCGGCGTACGTCGCCGGCGTCCTCCGCGCGCTCGGTTACCGCGTCCGCCTCCATCTCGTCCCGTCCGCAACCCTCACTGAAGCTATGCACCGGCGGTTCCAGCTGTCCGTCGACGGCGACTGGGTAGCCGCCTACCCCTACCCGTCCTCCTACGTGCCCGGGTTCGTCAGCTGCGGTGGTGGCACCAGCAACGGCTACTACTGCAACCCATCGCTCGACCGCGAGATGCAAGAAGCTGGGCGGCTCGAACTCGGCGATCCCCGGAAGGCAAGCGCCCTCTGGGCATCGATCGATCGCCAACTCACCGACGATGCCGTTTGGGTGCCAACCGTGACCCTGCGCGACGTCGAGGTCACGTCCAGCCATCTCCGCAACTACCAATACAACCCGGTGTGGGGCTTTCTCGCCGACCAAAGCTGGCTCCGATAGCCACAGCCAACCACCTCGCCGGCCCTCGTCGCCCACCTAATCGGACGCAAACCGCCGGCACATCAGGGCCTGCCGCGTCCGGCGGAAACGGTCACGAACTCGGCAGCGAGCACGTAGCTCGTATCGGTGCGAAGCGGTGCCGAGCTTGTGGAGCTCGAACGCCCGCCCATGACGGGTGTCTTGCGGGCGCGGGATGCCGTGCGCGCTGATCGTCGGCCTGCCAGCAACCTCGGAGCTCCCCGTCGGCTGAAACCGCAGCGAACTCAGCAGCGCTACCGGGTTTAGCATGATCTGAAGCTCCTCGCCGATTCCACTCCCCACGCTGGGATCGTCCTGGTTGCTGTGGGCACCGCTTCGCTCGTCCCAGATCCACCCCGGCAGCCGCGTGATGTAGCTGTTTGCGCGCGGCCGCGCTTCCCAGCGTCGGCCCGCGCTCGGTCCGTGGATCACGCACAACAGCGCGCCGATCGGGAGCTGGCGGCGGATCTCGAGCCATGAGTCGAGCTGCTCCCACGCCCATCGGTCCATCCCGACCTCGCGTCTCCTGCCGCCCTTACCACGCCGAACGAGCACTGCGCCTCGGGAACGGTCAAGGTCGCTCTCCTGGAGCGCGAGCGCCTCGCTGATCCGCAGGCCGGCGCGCCAGAGCAGGACGATGAGCGCCCGAAGTCGGTGACCGTCGGAGCGGTCACCGACGGTACGCATCACGACGACGATCTCCTCAACGGACGGCGGGTCGGCCGGGTACTGCTCGCCTTTGTTTTCGGGGCGGACGCCCTCGGTTGTAGCCGGGCATGGTCGCCGGTGAGCGGCGATGCCCGCGATGTCCAGCAGCACGGATCCCATAGCTCCTCCCTTGGTGGGATTGGTTGACGGTACGCTGTTATTGGAACTCAGTGGCCCTAGTGCCGGAAGGGCTGCCAGCTACCGCACCGCGCCGTGCTCCTGACCGCTCAGATCAGGACGGCACCCCGCTCAACGTGAGACGTGCTCAGAGCGCGGCAGGGCCACGCGCCAGACTATCGACGTAAACGCCTCGCCGCGAATCCGTTTCACGACGGCCGGTCCCGGGCTCTGGGGCTACCGGTACCCTGTCGGCATGGCACCTGCGCAGGAGGTTGAGTTCGTCTTCGAGCCCCAGCAGGAGGGCGGTTACCACGTCTACGCGCCCGAACTTCCCGGGCTCCACACCCAAGGCGACACGCTCGAGGAGGCGACTGAGAGCGCCCGCGAAGCCTTAGAGCTCTACGTAGAGGGGCTGCGTGCGGACGGTCGCTCGCTCGAGATGGGGATCGTCCGGCGCACGCTGCCGCTGCCGGGGTGAGCGAGCGGCTGCCGGTCCTTTCCGGCCAGCAGCTGATCGGCGCGCTTGAGAAGGTTGGATGGGTCGCCGTCCGCCAGCGCGGCAGTCATGTGCGCCTCAAGCACGACGAGCGCGCAATTTCGCTGGTGGTCCCGCTTCATCGTGAACTCAAGCGCGGCACTCTCGCCGGGATCCTGCGCGACGCCGGGATTGACCGCGACGACCTTCGGCAGCTCCTTTGAGAAGCCCGCCTCAGGGGGCTCCCCGGTTCAGAGTTCGTCGGCGTGGAAGACGGCCCTTCCGCGCGAAGGGGAACCACCCGACTCGTGCGCCGGCAGGTACGTCTGAACGTCAAAGGAGGTCCCGACCGACCGGGCGATCGCAAGCGTGGCAAGGCGGGGGGGGCCCTACGGTGTAGCGGCTGCTCGTGCAGAGCAAGGGAACCGCGCCGAGTTGGGCTCTCGACGCGATCCTGCTGCGACGAACACGACGTCGGGCAACTAGAGTCATTCGCAGTTGACCGCAGACGGTCCAGGGAGGAGGATGGGCGAGACCGGAAGGAGGTCCCGCATGTCGCGGATGATGGCTGATTGCCGTCGGTTTCCAAGCGAGTCGAACTGCTCGCTGACGATCATCGGTGAGGAGGAGGAGGTTGTCCGGGCAGCGGCCGAGCACGCCGCCACTGTCCACGGACACGAGAACACTGAGGAGCTGCACAAGCAGATCCGGGAGTTTCTCGAGCCCGCCGAGACGTACTCCAACGACCCGCGTGCGCACGAGGCGATGCCCGCCTAGCTGCTACGACCACCGCGCGCGCCGCGGCACTGTCAGCCGCGGCGGGCGACGGTGTTGGCGCGGTATCTCTCTAAAGCCGGGGGCTCGCATGCGAATCGCTCGTGTTGGCTCGGCCCGGAGAAATGGCACGCGGCCGCGAGCGCCGCGGGTCGGGCGGGGCCCTCGTCCAGCGTTCGTCCGCGGTCAGGCGTCTTCATTGCCACGGTTGAATTCGCCCCTGAGCGCCCGGAGGTCGACTGCCACGACACCCGCGCAATCACTGAAGCAGGACGCAACCGGTCCGCGGGCTGACGTGCCCTGCATCGCGCGGAAACCGCGCATCCCGCTGGTGATCGCTTTTGCGTTTGGGACGGCCCCGAAGCGCACGACCGCATCGGCGACGGAATGATCACGCCGGCCGCCGTCGAGGGCGCGATCGCTCCGCCACGAACTCGATCGTCCGCGGCGAACGGAGGAGAACGAGCCTGAGTTTTCCGCGCCCGTCACGAGACGATCATCCCAACGCGGCACCACCTCGGTGACGAGCCGCGCCCTCGTCTTCCGTCAGCCGGGACTTTTGCGGCCAAGCTGGGCGTATTGGGGTCATGCGGCCCGCCGCGTTACTGGCTGTCCTGGCGTTGCTGTTGTCGGCCTGCGGTGGCTCGCATCGACTGGCCAGTCCGAGCCCGGCGATCGCCATCGCCGGCTGCGTGAACGAAGGGCTCGCTCGGGCCCCGCTATCCGGTGAGAGTGGCGTCTACCGAGCGGGGCCGTTGACGCTCTCGATCGGCGAGGACCTCGCGCAGATCCCCCGCCGACAGCTCGCCCAGCCGATGGGAAGCGAGGCGATCGCGTTGATCACCGGTGACCGACCTGTGCTGGTGCGCGTCCACTCGGCCGCACATGCACGGATGTCGCTCGAGTTCACGCCGCTGTTCCCGGGGCACCCGAACGCGGTCATGAGCGACGGGCTTCCCGCGGTGCGTTTCCCTGCTTGCGGACGCTCCGCGCACCGGTTCGGCGGCGGTGTCCTGTTCACCGGCCGAGGGTGTGTGCGGCTCGATGTCACGACCGCGAAGGGTCCGCCATCGACGATGCTGATCCCAATTGGGGACAGCCTGAAAGGCTGTCCGGCTAAGGACACGTCTGCGTCGCTGCCCTCCACGTCGCTGCCGTTTCTCGGCATCGCATGCGGCAAGGCCAACTCGATTCAGTGCGATCGCATCGGTGTCGGCGTGACGCTCGACGAGGACGCGACGCTCGTCGTCGTGCGGATCGCCGGTCGACTGGTGACCCTCAGTCCTCCTGGCCCGCCCGGGTCCAGCAATATATGGCTCGGCTACTTGTATGGCGCGGGCCCGGCTAACGGCGCTCTCCGCGTCCGCTCACCCCGGCACGACGGGCTGTGGCCCGGGACCCCGTTGAGGTACGCGAGGGTTCGTGTGACCGCCTTCTTCCTCCACGGCCGCGTCGCCTCAGAGGCAGCCACTGTGATGCTCCACCCCGGGTTCGGGTGAGACTTCCCCCGGCGACCGCGCTCACGAGGTCAACCCTGGTGCTGCTGGCTGGTCTTGCCGGTTGCGGCCGCACCGGCCATCACGAGCCGCGTCACACCCCGCTCACAGTGACGGCGACCCATGCCCAGCCGCGCAGATCCCGACCTAGCCGGTCACAGCTCGCGGTTGCGCAGCCGCCGCTGCAGGCCCTCGTCACCTCACCATCCGAAGATCGACTTCTCGTAGTGGATCTGCGCAGCGGCCGAGTGCTGCGACAGATAAGAGTTCCGGGCGACCCCGGATACCTCGCCGCGATCGGCTCCGGCGGACCGGTCGTCGTCGCCAGCTCATTGGCCGGCACCGTCACCCTGCTAGGAGGAACTTCGCTGCACGTGATGAGGGTGCTAAACGGCTTTACGGATCCCGAGATGCCGGCGATGTCGCCGGACGGTGAATACGCCTATGTCACCGAGGGCGCGCCGGGGCGGGTCGCGGTGATCCAGTTGACCGACGACAAGATCACGTCGCGGGTCTTCGTCGGCGCCGGCGCTCAGCACCTCGCCTTCAGCCCGAACCTGCAGCAGGTTTGGGTCGCGCTCGGACAGTCGGCCGCAACGATCGTGATCCTCAGCACCGTTCTAGACAGCCCTCCGTCGCCGTCGAGCGTCGTAGGGGATCCGGGGCGCCCTCACCTGGTCGCACGGCTCGGACCCGGCTACCTCGCACACGACGTGCAGTTCACGCCCGACGGCCGGCAGGTCTGGATCACCTCCGCCAGCTCAACCAGCGTTGGCGTCTTCAGCGCTCGCACCCGTCGCCTCCTGTTCCGCATCCCCGGCGGCCCACCCCCGCAGCACGTCGTCTTCGCCGGGCACTATGCGTATATCACCAGCGGCTACGGCAGCTCCATCGAACAAGTCTCTCTACTCAGCGGTCGCGTGCTCACGCGCGTCGCGGCCCCCTACGGCTCATTCGATCTCGACGCCAGCGGCGGATACGTAGTCACCTCATCGCTGCTGCGCGGCACCCTCGCCATCTACAACACCCGGCTCCACCTGCTCCGCGTCCGCCGCATCGCCCCCTCAGCCGAGGACGTCATCCTCTACCAGCCGTAACAGCCCGCCCGAAGCACAGCGGACAGCCGAAACCTGACCACTCGAGATCGACAACCTCGTGTCGCGCCGCAAAAGGCCGCAGTCACGCCGAAAGCACAGACCCTCGTCAGATGCTGCCTCCGCATAACAAAGCGGTCATCACGACAGCATCCGGGTTGGCTCACGGGAGGACAACGAGCACGCGTCATGGAGCGAGCTCGACGCTCATCGTTCGGTCGAAGGGAGCACAGATACTCGCGCCCGCGATCTGTTCACCTGCGGCTGGTGACGGCACAGATCGGACGTTCGTCCTCGAAGTCGCGGACGTCTCGATAGTCCATCCACAGCCGAACGCTTTTGGCGGCCCGTTTGCCCTCCGGCGCAGGCCCAGGAGGTCGTCGCACATACCAACGACGTCTGCGACGGGCGACGCTGCCGTGAGCGCACCTGGCTTGGGCGACATTTGATCTGCGTCTGGGCTGGGATCGTGGCTGCATTCGGCGCGGAAGCGATCGCCTCGCGTGTGGCAGCAGGACTGCTCGAGGCTCCCGGTGCTTCGTGGAAGCGGCGCTCTGCTCGAGTCAGAGGCTGGGCATCGCGCGTCGGCGTGTGCCGTCGAGGGGCAGCAGCGTGCCGTCCTCCAGCTCGCGCGCGCAGATCAGCCATCGCTCGCCATCCAGAAACGAAACGAGCGTGCCGTTGAACGGTCCATCGGGGTCTTCGACGAGGCGGATCGCGATCCGCTCGCCGAGCGAGGTATCGCCCTTGATCGGCGCGGTCACGACTGCCGACACGGGCTCCTTCCAGCGGGCGGGGGATGTACCAAGCACCCGCATCTCGCAGATCACCTCAGCCACCGCTTCCTCTGCGGTCCAGTCCAGGCCCCACAGCTGCTGGTGGCTGGGCGCGAGCTTGGCGATCTGGGCCTCGATCAACGCCCGGCACTCCGGGTCAGAGACCCTGGGGGCTGCCAGACGCAGCCAGTGATCTCTCGGGTGACGCAGGAGCCACCCAACCGAGAAACTCTCCTCCGGCTCGGCGTGCCCCCGGCTCAGACGAAGCTCCTGGCCACGCTGCCTGCCTCGCTGGCGCGCGTCGACGAGCTCTTGGACCCGGCGGCGGGCGACATCGTCCCAGTCCTCCTCAGGCCAAGTACCGATCAGCGCGTTGATCCGATCGAGCAGCCGCAGGTTGTCGGCCGCGAGCCCTCGGTCGATCCCCGCCGCCTTCTGGGCTAGCACGCTGCGGCGCGCCAGCGCGACACTCGCAGCCCATGACGCGTCCTCTTTCGCATCAGCGCCGGGTGCCGGTCCGGCGCCCAGCTTGATCGTGATCGCGATGACGGGTTGAAGCGCCTCAGATAACCTCAGCGCCTCGCGCGCGCAGGCAGGCAGGCCGCGATCGGACTCCGATGGTGAGGCCGCGTCCTCGCGATCCCAATCGTCGAGCACAGATCCAATCCGAGTCAGGTGTTCGTGCGCGACCGTCACGCGCACAATCATCCCCTCAACAGACCAGCCCGACAAGTCGCCTTGGCGCCGAACGCGGCGATGAGCATCGTCGCGGGCAGCGTACGCGACCGCCACCACCAACGGCGGACCCACGAGCTGGACGTACGCGACCCACGACCACGGCCGCCACTGAGCGACGATCACGATGGGCTGCCGTGGACCCCACCGCCCGCGGTCGGTGATGCCGTGCTGTGGGATGTGTGCGGGGCGCACGCGGTCGCGACTCCGACGACGGCGGCCAGCACTGCCATGTGCGCCCAATCACCGTCGGCGCCCACCTGCAACTCGTGCCGGTCTCGGCCAGGAACGCGTGGGCGGTCACCCGCCACACCGCGCTCGTGCGCACGACGGCGGCCGCACCTGCCACGCCTACCTATATCCGGTCTCGACGGGACCGGCGGGCTATCCCGGAATCGTCGGGCCGCTCGGCGTGCTCAGGGCCACCAGCGCCGCGATCGAGTTCGACGACCCCACGGGCCACGGCCGCACACAGATCATGGTCGGCCGCGCGATCGGGCGCGCTAACCCGTCGAGCTTTATCAAGCTGCCGCCCGGTCTGCGCTGACGCGATCACGCGAACGTTGTCGATCGTGTTCGGAGGGTCGAACACATCGGCAGAGTCCGCACGCAGCCGCTGTAACCCAGGGCGGCATGGATATGCTCCATGGGAGTGAGGGTAGGCGCTGCCTATCGCTTCCGCGTTGGGCTGTGGCATAAGCCACGGCTGATTGCGACACCGAACGCCCGATTGGCGATCCGCCAGCTGACCTCCGAACGTTCGACCAGACGCGCCGACTCAGGCGCCCCTGGCGTCTAATGGTCGACCGTCTTGGAATGCCGTTGAGAGACGCGCATCTGGGCAAGAAGCGGCTGCCATGGTAGAAGGCAGATGATGCGTTTGGTCGAAACGGCGGTCCTTGAGATCGAACTCGAGGAGGGAGGTCCGGTGGACGGTCGGCCGGTGCTCTTACTGCACGGATGGCCTGACGCGCCGCGTGGCTGGCGGCCCGTGGTTAAGCGACTGCATCAGCGCGGCTGGCGCACGATCGTCCCGGCGCTGCGCGGGTCGGGCGCGACCCGATTGCGCTCGCGTGAAACGACGCGCGATGGACGCGGGATCGCGCTTGCTGGGGATGCGATCGATCTGCTGGATGTCCTCGAGCTCGATCGTGTCGCGGTGGTGGGACACGACTGGGGCGCGCGCGCGGCGTACACGCTGGCAGCGGTCGCGCCGGAGCGCGTCGGTGCGATTGTCGCCTTGGCACTTCCCTATCAACCCCGAGGGGCGTTCACGATCCCACCGTTCGAGCAGGCACGTGCCTTCTGGTACCAGTGGCTGATGTACCTCGACGCCGGGCTCCGCCACCAGCGCGATGACGTACACGATGCCCGCCGCCCACGCATACCGCCCCCACGGTCTCGACGTCCGCGCCGCTAGCACGATGCGAACTTCCCCCGTGACGTCAGCCCGCATCGTCCCGCTGAGGAAATTGTCATCACCATCAACTCCCTTTCGTGAGCCCCAGCCACACGACCGTTCTCCCGACGGACGGCCTCAAGGTCAACCCACGCCGACACTGGCGCAAAGGGGCTAATTCCAGCAGCCAGCGCCCGTAAGGGGATCCATCAGCGCACGCACGCCAACCAGGCGTCTCAGCACGCCGATCGCAGCATCTGCGTCTCACATAGGCTGTTCGTTGAAGCTGCGCGTGATCGAGTTCCCTGACCCCGCGATCGGGTCGTATTCGCCCCAACAGCGAGGACATCTACGGCTGGGACAACAACAATGACGTCCGCGAGTGGGACGCGTGCCCTGACTGCGAGAATCCCCGGGCCCTGCTCGCGCTCGCGAGAACCCGCGTGACCCGCACGCTCTCACGGGAGGAGCTGCAAGAGTTCGGGGTCGGTGAGACCTCGGCGGCGTGGGCGTCGGCGTCGCCGTTGCGGTGGAATTGATGCGGATCGCGACCTGGAACGTCAACTCAGTCAAGCAGCGGCTGCCTCGGCTGCTCCCGTGGCTCGATGAGCGCCAGCCCGACGTCGTGTGTCTCCAGGAGACGAAGCTTGCCGACGATGCGTTCGTCGATCTGGTCGGTGACGAGCTCGCCAACCGCAGGTATACCGTCGCGCTTCACGGCGAGGCGACGTGGAACGGGGTGGCGATCCTCTCGCGCGTCGGGCTGAGCGACGTTGTCGCGGGCGTCCCCGGTGCGCCCGGCTTCCCGCATCCGGAGGCGCGCGCGGTGTCGGCGACCTGTGGCGAGATCCGGGTGGTCTCGGTATACGTGCCCAATGGGCGCACGCCGGGCTCCGAGCACTACCGGTACAAGCTCGCCTGGCTGGCTTCGCTACGGGAGATGGTTGCCGCCGGTCCTCAGGCGACGATCGTATGTGGCGACATGAACATCGCACCGACCGACGACGACGTTTTCGATCCGGACGCCTATGTCGGCCAGACTCATGTCACGCCGCCCGAGCGGGCGGCACTGGCCGAGCTGCAGGCGCTCGGCTTGCACGACGTGGTGCGCGATCGCTGGCCGAACGAGCGGGTATTCAGCTACTGGGACTACCGGGCAGGGATGTTCCACCAGGACCTCGGGATGCGGATCGATCTGATCCTTGCCAGCACCCCGGTCGCGAGTCGGGTTCGGGCGGCGTGGGTCGATCGCCAGGCCCGCAAGGGCCGGGGACCAAGCGATCACGCGCCTGTGATCGCCGACCTGGACGAGGCGCCGGACGGGGACATCGGGCCGGTGGTGCCGCCGCCGTCGGCGCCCGTGACCAAGCGCCGCTCGGTCAAGCTACCCCAGTCCCGGTGACGGCTACCGGCGGTCTCGATCGCGCGAAGGCTGCACCCGCTTAGGCTCTCCCGGCATCTTCGGGTAGTCGGGCGGGTAGGGTAGGTCTCCCTTGCCCTCGGTGCCATCGGTCTCGTACATGTCCAAGAGCGGCTGCAACGAGTGGGCCGCGTCGTCGATGGCAGCGTGGAGATCGCCCACCTCGGCGAAGCGAGCGGGCATCGTCGCCACGGTGAAGTCCTCGGGCGCGACCGTGGGGAGCTCATCCCAGGCCACCGGCGCGGACACCGGCGCGCCCGCCTTGGGCCGAATGCTGTACGCGGAGGCGATGGTGCGATCACGCGCGTTCTGGTTGTAGTCGACGAAGATGCGCTGGCCGCGCTCCTCCTTCCACCAGTTGGTCGTCACCTGGCCGGGGAGACGCCGCTCGAGCTCACGACCGAAGGTGATCGCGGCGTGGCGGACGTCGGTGAACGTCCAGCGTGGCGCGATCCGGACGTAGATATGGACACCCCGGCCGCCCGACGTCTTCGGGAAGCCGATGTAGCCCAGCTCATGCAAGAGCACGCGGGCCTCGGCGGCGACCCGCACGGCGTCCGCGAAGTCGGTGCCCGGCTGCGGGTCGAGGTCGATGCGCAGCTCGTCTGGATGGTCAACGTCGTCGCTGCGAACCGGCCACGGGTGAAAGGTGATCGTGCCCATCTGCGCCGCCCAGCCGACAACTGCCACCTCGGTGGGGCAGATCTCATCCGCGGAGCGCCCCGACGGGAACTGGATCCGTGAAGTCTGCACGTAGTCCGGAGCTCCCCGCGGGATGCGCTTCTGAAAGAAGGCGTCGCCGCCACCCCGCTCACGGGTCGAGATGACGATGCCCGGGTGGACGCCCTTCGGCCAGCGCTCGAGCGTCGTCGGTCGCCGCTGGAGTGCGCGCATGATGCCGTCGCCAACGGCGAGGTAGTACTCGACGATGTCGAGCTTTGTCACTGCCCGTGAGCGTTCGGTCATCGGGAAGATCACGCGCTCGGGGTTGGACACGCGCAAATCGCGCCCACCGGCGTCGACCATGATTGCCTCAGACGCAGCCATGCACCCGGAGTTCTACGGCACCGCCGGCCGAGTGGTCGGTCGGCCGCGACCCGGCGGGCTCCGGCACCCCGGGCTCATCGGGTCATGCGGGGCGTATGTCATCGGGTCATGCGGAGACGTATCGGGCTCCGAGCGTCGCCGCGAGCGTGCGATGAGCCGGTCCGGCTCCGATGAGGATCGAGCGTGAGAGCTCGAGCTCGTGTGCTCGCGCGAAAGCGAGCGCGAGCCCTGGCAGCGGCGGCCGACACCAGCAGCTCGGGGGGCCGCCTGCGTGGGGACAGAGCGCGCTCTGCACCGGGCCAGAGACCGCGCCGGTGAGGCGGACGACACAGGGGTCGAGCATGTCCAGTGCGCCGTCGGGGATCCAGTCGAAGATCAGATGTGGCGCGTCGCGATCGCCGCTTTGCAGTGCGTGCTCCCAAGCTGGTTCCCGCAGCGCCGCTGCCGCAACGAAGACACCCCTGCGCGCACGCTCTGATGATCGGTGGATGCGCCTGAAGGGCATCACCTCCACGCCCGCGAATCCCTCGTCGGCAGAGGGCGGCTCGAGCTCGCGAAGGGCGCGCATTTGGGACGTCGGGGTGAGCACGCCCTGCGCTCCTCGCGCCAGCTTTCGCAGCTCGTCGGGGGTCGGGAGAGTCCCGAAACGCTCGAGCAGACGCTCGACAAGATTGACCTGCGCTTGCGCGAGCGGCGTGCTGAGCCACACGCACCTCGTCGGGATCTGGTGTCGGCTCGCCGCCTCGATCACGTAGCTTCGCGCAGCACGCGCGAGATACGTGTTGTCGAGGACGACCCGCCGAACGCCTGACGACAGCTCCTCTTCCAGCGCATGGGCGAGCTCGCGCAAGCCGCCGCCGCGCTCGTCGCGGTTGAGACGCAGGTAGCCGCGGGCGACGTACTCCGCGGCGATTCGGCTCTTCCCGGCGCCCGGGATTCCCATCACGAGGAGCACTTCAGCGTCATCCGGCGGTCGCGGTGGCTCGCGCCGAGCCCGACGGGAGCCGCCGAACACGCGGCCCAGGACGGCTCGGTCCTCAGCGCCAAGGCCGAGCTGTGCCGCGTGAGCTGCGCTGCGCGCCGTTTCGGGGCGCCGTGCGCCTGGGATCGCGATCACGGCCGGGGACAGCTCGAGCACCCACGCGAGGGCGACCTCGGCCGGGTCAACGCCGTGTGCGTGCGCGACATCAGCCAACGGCCGGCGTCGAGCCAGGGCGACCGCGCGACGCGGCCCGCCAAGCGGGGAGTGGGCGATCACCGCGATTCCCATCTCGGCGCAGCGCTCGACGACACCTCCGCGAAGCGCGCGATCATCGTCGAGACTGAGCGCGACCTCGACCGCCGTCACCGGAGCGAGCTCGAGCGCCTCGTCGAGTTGCGCGCGATTGACATTCGACAGCCCGACGCGACGCACGACGCCTTCGGAGATCAGTCGAGCGAGTGCGCGCACCGAGGTGCGCCATGGTGTCCGCGGATCGGGCGCGTGGATGAGATAGACGTCAATCGGTAAGCCGTCGAGGGCGACCAGGCTCGCCTCGCAGTCACTGAGGATCGCCTTCGCGCGCCCGTCGGGCACCCACGCGCCGTCCGATCGCGTCATGCCCCCTTTTGTCACGATCCGCGCGGTCCGCTGCCGGCCACACTGTCGCAGAGCAGCGGCCAGGAGCCGCTCGTTGTGACCGAGCTCAGCCTCGCCGCGCCCGTACGCGCGAGCGGTGTCGAACACGGTGATGCCCGCCTCGGCGGCCGCCGCGATCGTCTCGCCGGCGAGCTCCTCGTCACCGCTCTCGTCGGTCGATAGACGCATGCAGCCGAGGCCGACGCGAAGCTCCGAGGGGTCAAGCCATGGAGGGCGACTCAGGCCATAGAGGATAGCCGCGAACCGCCCTCCGGCTGAGTCTCAGGGAGGGCCTGTCGATGAGATGCGCCCGCGGCATCGCACGATGCGCCACTGCGATCTGGAAATCGGGAGGGTCAACCCGTAGCGTGCCGCGGCGTGGCTTTGTTGCGACGTCTGGTGACACGCGGGTCGTTCGCTTGGTGGCGGTCGCCCGAGGGCCACCCAGCTTGGGCGCGTCCCGCGCTCCTGGCCCTGACGGCCCTGGCGGGCTTCCTCTACTCGTGGAACGCCACGGGCAACCTCGAGATCTATTACGCGGCGGCCGTGCGCAGCATGTCGATGAGCTGGCACAACTTCTTCTTCGCGGCATTCGACCCGGCCGGCACGGTCACCGTCGACAAGCTCCCCGGGGCATTCTGGGTACAGGCTCTGTCCGTGCGCGTGTTCGGGCTCCACGCGTGGGCCATCGTTGCCCCCCAGATCGTGGAAGGGATGGCGAGCGTCCTCATCCTGTACCACGCCGTCCGCCGGCTGTCAGGAGCCCTCGCCGGCATCGCCGCGGCTGCCGTGCTCGTGCTCTCTCCGGCGACGGTTGCTCTCAACCGGGGCAACATCTCCGACACCCTGTTGGTCCTCCTGCTCCTCCTCGCAGCCGACGCCACCGTCACCGCCGTGATCTCCGGGCGCATGCGAAGCCTGATCCTCGCCGGGATCTTCGTCGGACTGGCTTTCCAAGCGAAGATGATCGAGGCGTGGCTCGTCCTGCCGGCGCTCGCTCTCGCCTATCTGCTCGCTGGCCCCGGCGGACGGGGCCGCCGGCTCGGGCGACTCGGCGCCACCGGGGTCGTCGTGGCTGCGGTGTCGCTTAGCTGGATGCTCGTTGTCTCCCTCTCGCTCGCGACCGGCCGCCCCTACGTCGACGGCAGCAGCGGAAACTCGATCTTCAGCCAAGTGTTCGTGTACAACGGCTTCGGCCGGCTCGACCAGGCGTCACCCAATCAGCTGCTCTCGAAGGTCATCGGTCTGCCACTGGGCTCGGGCGCGGCGGGTTGGAGCCGCCTGCTCACCGGGTCCTACGGGCGCGACACGGCCTGGCTGATCCCGGCGGCGCTCCTCGCGCTCGCCGCTTGCCTGATCATCAGCAGGCGGAAAGATGATCTGCTCCGCGCCGGCAGTGTGCTGTGGGGGACATGGCTGATCGTGCTCCTGGCCACCTTCAGTGCAAGCTCATCGATCAATCCCTATTACACCGCGGCGCTGTCACCGCCGATCGCGGGGTTGCTCGGGGCGGGTCTTGCGGTGGCCTCCGAGCGCCGGGGCAGCAGGTCGGCTCGGCTCGTGGTGGCCGCCGCGGTTGCCGTGACCTGCGGGCTCGCGGCGTGGCTTCTTCCCACCAGGGGAGTCGGCCTTGTGGCCGGCTTACCGGAGGTCGAGGTCGCGCTCGGTCTCGCCGCCATCGCGGTCCTGCTCATCCCCACCGCACTGGCAACGAGAGCCGGCGCCTTGGGCCTCGCTGCCGTCGCCGCCGTCGCAGTTCCCGCGGTGGCGTCGATCTCTCTCGTGGCCAACGGTTTCGGGCCGTTTGACACCCCCTTCGAGCCGACTGCCGCCTCGACGCTCGCGCGAACCCTGGGTGGCATCGCGAGCCAGACAGCACCTCTGCTCGCGCCCTTGGAGCAGGCCGACGACGGCCGGCCGGATCTGATGGCGACGCAAACCTCGGCTATCGCCGCTCCGTTCATCTACGATAGTGGAGAGGAGGTGCTGCCGATCGGCGGTTACACCGGGACCATTCCCGAACCGTCACTCACCGTCCTGAAATCGATGATCGCCAAGGGCGATTTCCACATCGTCATCCAGGCGCCCACGGTCAGCGATCCGCGCCTCGTGTGGGTGGCCCGTCACTGTCTGCCCCTTAACTCGGCCACGGGATCGTCGAGCCCCGCGGGCGGGCTGGGTTTCGCCGTCTACTACTGCGGGCGCCGCCAAGGTCTGTGAACGCTGGATGCCGGTGTGCTCATGGCTGGCCCGGAACGAACAAAAGGTCGCGAGCAGCGTCTCGGACGAGCGCGGCGAGCTCGGCTGACGACACGTCGCTGAACACCCCGCCGGCGCCGATGATGACGCCGATCACCGCGCCGATCGAGCACGCCATGCGCACCCGCTGGGCGAGCGGTATATCGGGGCTTGCGAGCAGTCGACCCATCTGCTGCTGGATGTCCTCGTTCTCGGCCTGGTGGCGCTCGTTGTGCGCGAGCTGGTCAAGCGCGTTGGGGTTTCGCACGTGGAGGAGGAGGAGGTCGCGGTTGCCAATGAGTTGATCGATGAAGTGATCGAGGACGTGTGGCCACGCATCGGCGCGCTGTTGGCCATCGTGCAAACTCTCAAGCTCGTCAAATGCCTCCCGCCCGAGGGCGTGAAGGCGCAGGTGGAGCTCGAGGAAAATGTCCTCTTTGTGCTCGAAGTGGAAGTAGAGCGCGGCCTTCGTGACGCCAAGCTTCTGTGCGATTTCGCGAAGCGATGTCTTTTCATAGCCCTGCTCGCTGAATAGCTCGAGCGCGACGTCGAGAATGCGCTCGCGCATCGAACCGCGGGGCCGTCCCCGTCGCGAGTGCTGGACCATGTTGACCCTAGTTTACTTGACGGCCGGCTAGAAAATGCGTAGGGTGCGGTCGTCACTAGCTAGCCGGTCGACAAGTAAGGATTCGCGATGACGAGCACGCTGATGATCGAAGCCCACGGCCTGACGAAGCGATTCGGCTCGACCGTCGCGCTCGACGGTCTCGACCTCGAGGTCCCGGGCGGAGCCATCCTCGGAGTGCTTGGACCGAACGGTGCCGGCAAAACCACGGCGGTTCGCATCCTCACCACGCTTTCGCTGCCCGATAGCGGTTCGGCGCGTGTCGCTGGCTACGACGTGGTGCGCGAGGCGGCCGCGGTGCGGGGGAACATCGGCGTCACGGCTCAGGATGCCACCCTCGATGGGGTTCTCACCGGTCGTCAGAACCTGGTGATGATCGGACGCCTCAGCGGATTGCGCCGCGCCGACGCACGGGCGCGAGCGATCGACCTGCTCGAGCGGTTCGACCTCGCCGATGCCGCGGACCGGGTGCTGAAGGGGTACTCGGGCGGGATGCGCCGCCGCCTCGACCTCGCCGCCGGCCTCGTGACGCGACCATCGGTGCTCTTCCTCGACGAGCCGACGACCGGTCTCGATCCCACGAGCAGAGTGCGCATGTGGGGCGTGATCCGGGAGCTCGTCGCCGACGGCGTGACGCTGCTGCTCACGACCCAGACTCTCGACGAGCCGACGAGCTCGCCGACCGGATCGTGGTCATCGATCACGGCCGGGTGATCGCCGGCGGCACGGCCGCCGAGCTCAAGGCGCAGATCGGTGGCGCACGCCTCGAGGTCACGCTCAGCGAGGCGGACACTGCTGCCTCCGTCGCGCTCGCGCCCTTCGCCGCCGGTCCTGTACGCGTGAGCCACGATGGGCGCCGATTGCGAGCGCCGGTCCATCGAGCTCGCGGTTTGGCGACGGCGGTGGTGCGGGCCCTCGACTCGGCCGGTGTCACCGTCGACGACGTCGACGTGCATCAACCCTCACTCGACGACGTGTTCTTCGCGCTGACCGGCCATCCGACGGATGGGCTCGGGGCAGCCGCCGAGCCTGGGGGATCTGAAGCGGCGCTGGAGGTTGCGCACCGATGACTGCCACCACGCTAGTTCCCAGCGCGCCGGTCGCGAGCTCGCAGATCTCCCGTGGCCTCGTGCGAGCGCTGTGCGACGTCGCCGTGCTCACTGGACGCAACCTCGTCCACATCGCCCGCGAGCCGCTCCGGCTCTCGGATGTGACGATCCAGCCGGTCCTCTTCACGCTGTTATTCGTCTACGTGTTCGGCTCCGGCGTCGTGCTGCCGCACGGCGGCAGCTACACGGACTACGCGATCGCCGGTCTGCTCGCGATCAACCTCACGACCTCCGCGATCGGGACCGCGGTCGGACTCAGCGACGATCTGGGCAGCGGCGTCATCGACCGCTTCAGGACCCTCCCGATGTGGCGACCCGCGGTGCTCGTCGGGCGATCGCTCTCTGACCTTTTGACTGCCGCCATCTGCGCTGCCTTTGTCGCCGCCACCGGCCTCGTCATCGGCTGGCGACCGGAGGCCGGCGTGGCCTCGGCAATGGGTGGGTTCGGCCTTTTCCTGCTCTTCAGCTACGCCTTGTCCTGGGGCTGCGCCTGCCTGGGCATGATCAGCGAAAGCGCCGAGTCGGCCCAGGGGCTCGGCCTCGTCATCCTCTTCCCCCTCGCGATCGTCTCCGACGCACTGGTCCCCACCCAGCACATGCCGACGGTACTGCGGGTGATCGCCGACTGGAATCCCGTGAGCGCCGTCACCGCCGCCTGCCGGGGGCTCTTCGCGAACCCAAATCCCTCCGCCACGATTCACGCCTGGCCGATGCAACACGCGGTGCTCGCGTCGCTGCTGTGGTCCGTCGCGCTGTTGGCGATCTTCGCTCCCTTGGCCACGCATCTGTATCGGCGTCGCACCACCGACTGACGGCCGATGTCCTCGTCGCACCGGGGATCTCAGTCGGGCAGCAGGGGCATCGACAGGCCTGGGTCGCGGCCGAGCAGAACGGCCCGAGTCACGGCGCCCGACCCAAACCGCTCACGAATGTCGTCGATGGCGGCGTCGAGGGCGCTGCTGCCGCGTCGATCGAACGGCAGCACGAGTTGCACCGCGCCGTCGTTGCTGAGGTTGCCGATCGCGACGCCCACGAGCGTGAGGCCCCGACGCTCGATCGTGGGCGCGGCAGCACACACCAGTGCCCTGACCGTGGCGAGGATCGTTCCCGTATGTGCGGTGGCGTGAGCAAGGGTATGTGAACGCGATGCTCGCGAGAAGTCATCGAAGCGCAAGCGCAGGACGACGGTGCGCCCGACGCGCCCGGACGCGCGCATCCGACGAGTGACGCGGTCGACGAGGCCGACAACCACGGTATCGATCTCGTCGGGCGATGTTCGTGACCGGCCGAGGGCGTGCTGTGACCCGATCGAGCGACGGCGGCGGCGCCCTTGCACCGGACGAGGGTCCCGGTTGTGGGACAGCGCGTGCAGGTGGCGCCCCGACGCCCGACCGATGATCGAGACCAACTCCTGCTCGCTGAGGCCGGCGATCTCGCCGACGGTCGTGATCCCCCGGCGGCGCAGCTTGAGGGACGTCACTCGCCCCACGCCCCAGAGCCTTTCGACGGGCAGGGGGTGCAGGAAGGCCAGCTCCCCGTCGGCCGGCACAAGCAGCAGGCCGTCGGGCTTGGCCACGCCGCTCGCAACCTTCGCGAGGAACTTGGTCCGTGCTACTCCAACGGTGATCGGCAGGCCGACGCGCTGGGCGACACGGTGTCGCAGCCTCGCCGCGATCTCGATCGGCCTGCCCGAAATCCTCCCCAGCCCACGCACGTCGAGGAACGCCTCGTCGATCGATAGGCCCTCGACCAGCGGCGCCGTCTCCTCGAACACTTCGAACACCGCCTTGCTCGCCTCGGCATAGGCCGACATGCGGGGCGCAACGACGGCTGCCCGGGGACATAATCGACGCGCCTGGTTCCCGCCCATCGCTGTCCGCACGCCTTGGGCCTTGGCCTCGTAGCTGGCCGCCAGCACGACGCCCGCGCCGACGATCACCGGTCGCCCGCGCAAGCGAGGATCGTCTCGCTGCTCGACCGATGCGTAGAACGCGTCGAGATCGGCATGCAAGATCGTGGCCTCAGCCGACACGAACATATGTTCCCAACCCGGGAGGACGGACGTCGAGGCTATTCCACGTCGAGCAGCCGCGCTCCCCTCGACGGAGCTACGCGGCGCGCATCGTCGGGCAATGATGTCTCGGGAGTCAGCAGTGCCAGCACGTGGCCGCCGAACCCGCCTCCCATGATCCGCACGCCCGCTGCGCCGCCGGCGAGCAGCCGCCCGACCGTCCGCTCGACGGCGTCCGTCGAGGAGTCATAGAGGTCGCGCAAGCTCGCGTGCGAAGCGTTGAGCATTCGCCCGACCTCGGCGAAGTCGCCACGCTGCAGCGCTTCGACCGTCGCCTCGACGCGCGCGTTCTCCTCGATCACATGCTGTACGCGGCGGTCGAGCGGATCGGGGAGCCGGACGAGGTCTTCCGAGCGCGCGTCGCGCAGGCTGTCAAGCCCCAGCATGCGCCGCGCGAGCTCGCACTCCGCACGGCGATCGTTGTAGCCGGACTCGGCGAGCGAGTGCTCCTCGCCTGAGGGAACGGTCACCAGTTTCCACTGGTGCATGCGCAGGGGCACCGGCCGAATCTCGAGCGTGCGGAAGTCGATACGCAGCGCGCGGTCGTGCTCTCCGAATAGAGAGGCAAGCTGGTCGAGGAGACCGGTATGCGCCCCGACCCAGTCGTTCTCAACGCGCGAGCACAGACGCGCGAGGACCACGCGGTCCTCCGGCTCGGGGAGGCCCGCGATGGCGAGCAGGGCAAGACAGAGCGCGACTTCGATCGCCGCCGAGGAGGAGAGTCCGCCGCCCTCGGGTACATCGCCCGCGATCTCGAGCTCGGCGCCGCGCAGATCGAATCCGGCCGCCGAGAGCTCGCCCAGCGTCCCGCGCACGAAGTCGGCCCAGCCGCCCGTGCGCTGCCGGGACCCTCCCGAGAGCGGAAAGCTCTCCTCCTCGCCGCGGTCGATCGCCCGCGCGATGACATCGTCTCCGTCGCTGGGCGCGGCGGCGACGCGCACCCCCTCCTCGATGGCAAACGGGAGGCTCAGCCCGTCGTTGTAGTCGGTGTGCTCTCCGATCAGGTTCGCCCGCCCCGGTGCGAAGGCGATCACCCGCGAGATGCGGGACCGGCGAGGCGCTGCAGCAGTCATGCGCCGACTCTAAAGGCTCGTATATCCGGCCGACTCGACGTCCGTCCGGTGGGCTCCGTGGGGTGTGTGGCGCTGCGGCGGCGTCGTGCTGGGCGGGTTAGGTCCGTGGCGCCGCGCGCACGGCCCGCGCCTGGTCGGCGTCCATCCACATCTCCCAGCGGCCGGATGGCGACCGGCGATCGTCCTGGAAGCGATAGGGGCGCCGGCCGCCGAACTCGGTGTGGCGCACGCGCGAGACGCCGCCGAGCATGCTGGCGATCCGGCGCCGTGGCCACCCCAACGCGTCCTCGATCTCCGGGAAGGTGCGCGGATACTCGGGCGTCGCGGCCAGCGCGTCCAGCAGTTCGCGCATGAGGTCGCTGCAGCGATCGTGGAAGCGCGCGATCTCGCCGGGATCAGCCATCGCGTTCTCAGGCGCGTGCTGGGCGAGGGCAGGCGGGCTCTCGGTGGGCGACATTCTGTCTATTGCTCCGGAACCCGCCCTAAAGCGTGCGCACCGGGGCCGTGGTCGCGATCGAGGCACTCGTGCGTTGGGAGCATCACGATCTCGGCCTGCTCATGCCAGCCTCGTTCATCGACGTGGCCGAGCACACGAACCTGATCAAACCGCTCACCAGCGGGTCCTCGACCGCTCGCTCGCACGGGCAGCACAGTGGCGGAGGACGGGCTTCGATATCGCCGTAGCGGTGAACATATCCGCCAAGGTGCTCGTCGACGGCGGCTTCGCCGAACGGGTCTTGGACGCCCTCGAGCACGCGGGCGTTCCACCGAGCCGGCTCAAGCTCGAGGTCACCCAGGGCACGCTGATGGCCGATCCCGTCGCGGCTCGCTCGGTGCTCCAGGAGCTCGATCATGCCGGCGTAGAGAGCTCGATCGATCATTTCGGCACCGGTTACTCGTCCCTCGGTTACCTCGCCGATCTCCCGGTTTCCGAGCTTAAGATCGACCCGTTGTTTGTGAGTCGCATGGCCGAGGGCTGCAGCGAAGCGATCGTCGTCAGCTCGACGATCGATCTCGCCCATCGCCTGGGTCTGCGCGCAGTCGCCGGAGGGGTGCACGACCCCTCGCTGCTCTCCGATCTCCGCGCGCTTGGCTGCGACGGCGCCCAGGGCTACGCGATCTGCCTTCCCCTCTGCGGTCCCGACGCGACGCGCTGGCTCGAATTTCGCGCTCGCGAGGGAGCGGAGCCAGCCCTCAGGAGCGTCGCTTGATCCTGATCGGTGATCGAAGCCCGCGTCCTGACCCCAGAGTGCGGGTCAGGCTTCGGCCGAGCGAAGGTTATCGGCGTCCAGCCATCGGCTGAGAGCGTGGCGACCGACCAGCGTGACCTCGCCGTCGGCCGCGATCCAGTCGCGGGCGCGCAGCTCGCCGACCAGCCCTAGCGCGTCGCTCGGTCCGGGTCCGTCACCTTGAGCCGCGAGCGCGTGACTCCCCGGCTCGACCATCCAGCGGCCCGAATCCAAGGCAGCGAGCGCTTGGCCCTGCTCCGCCGTCGGCAGATCGAGCGGATGCGGTCCCGCGCGCCGCAGCGGCTCCGCGTGGGACGTCTCGCCCGCCGGCCCGGCTCCCCACACCGCCACATCGTCGCTGAAGTCCCCCGCATGGGCGCGCAGCCATCCCATGGCGCTGTCGACCAGGTCGGTTGCGCGGCTGGGGTCAACGCCGATCGCCTCAGCGATCTCCTCCAGATCGACCTGGGCGACCCGCTCGATCGAACGGCTGATCTCGCGCGCGATCGAGCGAATCCGTTCCTCGAAGCTCTCGTGGCCACCATCGTCTGCGGACATCGACCAATGATGACATGTGCGCCGGTCCGAGGAAGAACGGCGCCAGGTCGTGGCCCGGCGGCCTTCTTGGTCCTTACGGGTCGAGCACAACGGCCGCCTCCGGCGTCGCGACAGCGAAGCTGAAGCTCTGCTCGAGGTACAGCCGCACCACGTCGCCGTCGTGGCTGTCATAGCCGAGCGCCAGGTCCTGGCCGGATTCGAACAGGAAGTCGCCGCCGCGGAGGCTCAGCACGACCGCGCCCTTGACTCCCGGGGCCCACACGATCGGCCCTTCGAGGATCTTGCGCAGGTGCTCGAGCAGGGGATATCCGCCGTGCTCGGCGGTCTCGACCACGCGCTGGTACTGCTCGCCTCCGAGCGCGAGCGCGTACGGACCGCTGATGCCGCTGTGGAGGAGGCGCTCGATGGCCCCCGCCACTGGTTGCGGATAGGCGTCGGTGAGGTCGCCGAGACGTATCCGCTCGTAGGGCGAAGCCTCCGAGATTCCCGTGATCGCGCCCTTCCATCCGTGAAACACGGTGACGTTCTCCGCCACCGCGATCTGGTGAGCGGCCTTATCGAGCGACGCGAGGTCGGGGTCGACGGCCCCGCGGTCGGCGTCCCTGAGCTCTGCCCGCGACACCTCGAAGTCGGCTCGCACCTCGACGAGCGGCAATACCCGTCGCTGGGCGGCGCTCACCCCGTCGCAGGGCGCGGACGCCAGGGCGACCGTCCGCCCGAGATTGCTCGCCGAGTGCTCCCAGCCGTGCGGGCCGGAGAAATCGACCAGCTTGCGTGCAGCGAGCGCTGGGGTCAGGCGCTCGCTCGCTTCATCGTCCAGCAGCTTCCAGCCCGATTCGCTGATCGGCGCGAGTGCGCGAAGGAGGTGGTTCATCGCGTCGCTCCCCTCAGGCTGCCGATGCCGAGCGAGCCCGAGCCGCCGGTCCGGGCGGCGCCGTCGCCCCCAGAGTCGTCACCTTCGAACGCCTCCGCCTCGGCCGCTTCTCCATGCTCGACGATGTCGCCGGCCTGGAAGAGGACCCCCTGGGCGATCTCGCGCCACGCCGGGGTGCGACGCAAGAGGAATTCGAGATCCATGCTGAAGTGCTTGAACTCCTCCCCCTGGGCATCGCGCATGACGGCGAGGGCCTCGGCGTCGGTCTCGACTGCGAGACGCTGCTCGTACCATCCGATCGCCTCGGCCTCCTCGGTGAGCGAGGCGCACAGGCGCGCGAACGTGCGGGTGGCGGGCGGCAACTCGCCAGGTGGCTCGTGGTATTGGTCGAAACCCATCGCATCTCCTCGTTTTGACGCGGCCCTCGTTTTGACGCGGCGCGCGTACGTTACCCGTTGTCATATGAGCCCACACGGCCTCGGCGCAGGACATGGCGGCGCTCGACGCGCTCGACAGAACAGGCGGTAGCCGCCAGGACCGCGAGCGCAAGTGGCGGTGAGCGGCGGAACGCGTCCGCCGGCCGAACCTGCGCCCCTGCGAGAATCAGACGCATGGACGTACGCCTCAGCGTGCTCGATCAATCGCCGATTCCCGAGGGCTCCCGTGGCGCCGACGCGCTCCGCAACACGATCGACCTGGCGAAGCTCGCCGACGACCTCGGTTATCACCGCTATTGGATCGCCGAGCATCACGGCACGCCGGGGCTCGCGAGCGCCTCGCCGGAGGCGCTGATCGGACCCGTCGCCGCCGCCACGGCGACGCTTCGGGTCGGAAGTGGCGGCGTGATGCTGCCGCACTACAGCCCGCTCAAGGTGGCGGAGACCTTCAGCGCGCTGAGCGGGCTCTTCCCGGGGCGCATCGACCTCGGGTTCGGGCGCGCCCCCGGCACCGATCCGATGACGATGTTTGCGCTCCAGCGCGACCGCCGCGGACCTTCTCCCGACGACTTCCCCCAACAGCTGACCGAGGTGCTCGGTTATCTGAACGACGATCTGCCGACTGAGCATCCGTTCGCGCGACTCGCGGCCACGCTTCCCGGCCTCCCCGAGCGCCCCGAGCCGTGGCTGCTGGGTTCCTCTCCGCAGAGCGGTATCTGGGCGGCCGAGCTCGGGCTGCGCTATGCCTTCGCCGACTTCATCAACGCCGGCGGTGCGGAGATCGCCGCCCAATATCGCGCGGAGTTCCACGACAGCGAGGAGCTGCCGTCCCCGGTATTGGCGGTCGCGGCTTGGGCGATCTGCGCGGATACCGAGGAGGAGGCGCAGCGTCTGGCCTCGAGCACCCAGATGACGCTGCGACTCCTTAACCAGGGCCGCCTGATCCCAGTGCCGCCGGTCGAGAAGGCTCTGCGCTTCCTCGCCTCCCAGCCTTCGCTCGCCGGGTCCCGCGAGCGGCGCCGGCGGGCGATCATCGGCGACCCCGAGCAGGTACGCGCGGGTCTCGAGTCAGTCGCACTGCAGTACGGAGCCGACGAGCTCATGGTGGTGACGATCACCCACGATCACGACGCCCGGCGACGCTCCTACGAGCTGATCGCCGAGGCGTTCGGCCTCATGCCCGTGGCGGGCGAGGCAACAGCCGGGATGGGTGCCGAGGACCGTTCTCGGCGTGGCTAGCGAAGTGATCGCCCGCCGCTACACGCCGGCTCGAGCCTTGGACCACTCGGCCTTGTGGGCGCGCTTGGCTGCTTGGTAGTCCGCGAGCGCCTGCGGCGAGTCGACGTCACCGAGCGTGGGATGCCACGGGACGAGCTCGCGGGCGGCATCGACACCGAAGCGCTTGGCGAGCACGGCCCCCAGGGCCTTGACCTTCATTTCACCGAAGCCGGGGAGCGCGAGCAGGTTGGCGCGCAGCGCATCCGTGTCGGCCGCGTCGGTCCAGACGCGCGCGGCATCGCCGTCGTAACGGTTGCCTACATACACCGCGAGGTCGTGCACGCGTCTGGCCATCGAGCCGGGAAAGCGGTGGATCGCCGGCTTGTCGCGGAATACGGCCTCCAGGTCCGCCGACGCCAGCGTGGCCGCGTCGATCCCACCGAGGCGCTCCTTGAGCTCGAGCGGTCCGGCGAACGCCTTCTGCACGGTGACCTGCTGATCGAGCACGAAGCCCACGAGCAATGCCATCGGGTCCGCGGCGATCAAGGCGTTAGCCGCGTCGGATTCGGTGAAGTACAGCCGGTCGGGCATGGCCCGATCCTACCGGTCACCCGCGGGCCGGCCGACGATCCCCCTACGCCGCGGCCGCAGACGCGACGGCGCGGTACTCGGCGACACGGTCGGCGACGTAGCGCGCGTCTCGCTCGATCCCCGCGAACCTGGCCGAGCCCCACGTGTGGAGCCACGGAAGCCCGAGCACGAATAGGCCGGGAACCGTCGTGACTCCGCGATCGTGGGTGGGATAGCCGCCGCCGCCGCCTATGATCCGCGTCGTGGAGGCGAGTCCGCACTCCCGCTCACCCGACGCGAAGCAACCTATTGGACTGCGCGTCCCGTGCTTCACCGATTCGGAGCACGATGACGTGCGCGCCCATCTGCGCGACGGTCAATTCTTCTGGCTCGACCTGGAGGGTCCGACCGACGATCAACTCGAGCGCCTCGGCAGGACATTCCGTCTCCACCCGCTCACGGTCGAGGACGCGCGAACGTTCAGCCAGCGACCGAAGTTCGAGGAGTACGGCTCGTACGTCCTGCTCGTGGTCTACGGGGTGGATGCGGGAATCTCATCCGGCCAGCCGCTGCTGCGCGAGGTCCACGTGATCATCTCCGGGGACTACGTCATCACCATCCACAGGCGGCCGTTCGGTCCGCTCGCGGCGCTGCGCGAGCGCTATCTCGCGAACACCGTCCGCAGCGAGCAGTTCCTCGTCTACAAGATCCTCGACGTCGTCACGTCGACGTTCTTCCCGGTGCTCGATCGCATCGACGACGACATCGACGAGATCGAGAAAGCCGTCATCGCCGAGCCGACCGAGGAGAGCCTGCAGCGGATCTTCGCGCTCAAGCGTGACCTCGTCGCGATGCGGCGGGTGATCACCCCCAGCCGCGATGTCTTCGCCCGCGACGCGGAGCGGATCGCGGACCTCCCGGGCCTCGAAGCCGACGATCGCCTGTACTTCCGCGACCTCTACGACAGCCTGATCCGGATCTCCGAGCTGGTCGACTCCTACCGGGATCTCCTCAGCGGTACGACCGATATGTATCTCTCCACCGTCGCCAACCGCCAGGGTGAGGTCAACAAGCAGCTCACGATCATCGCCACGATCTTCCTGCCCCTGACCTTCTTGACCGGGTTCTTCGGCCAGAACTTCTCGTTCCTCACGAACAAGATCCTCAACACGACGTGGTCGTTCGCCGTGTTCGGGGTCGGGCTCCTGCTCTTGTCCGTACTCGGCCTGTGGGTCTACTTCCGGCGCAAGCGCTGGATGTAGTGCGGAGGCTAGAGCCGCTCGGCCTCGCGCAGGCCGGCTTCCGGCGCTCGGATCAGCTCTTTCAGCAGGCTCCGGCCCGCGACTCCCATCGTCAGCAGGCCGCCGAAGATCGCCACGGCGTCGATGCTCTTACGCCCCGCCTTCGTCCAGTAGTCGTCCTGGAGGTCGAACCACAGCGCGAACTCGTCGAGCGTGAGCGCACCGGCGATTCCGTAGGTGGTCGAGGCGAACCGTGACGCCACGCGGCTCCCGGGATGGACTCCGATCGCGAGCTGATAGGTCCACAGGTACCCCAGTCCCAGCAGCCCGAAGATCCCGAACGTGCAGTGGTGGAGGTGGCGACCACCGCTGCTCAGGTTGTGAAACGGCCCGATCCCGGCCCTGATGGAGTGGGTGATGATCCGTACGATCGCGAACGTTGTCGTGAACCCAACGGCGCTGAGGAACCCACGCTCGCGCCTCGGATCGGTGAAATGCCGTCGGTAAGCGGGGAGGTAACCGTCGTGCGGGCGGAAGACCAAGGCCACGGCGCGTACGCTACACCGATCGCTATCGGTCTGCCACCGCTTCGCGACGCGACCCTCGTCGATCGTCGCCGCTTCCTCCGCGACGGGGCCGTCGCGATCGCCGCGCTGAGCGTTCCCGCGCTCGCGGGCTGTGGCGCGTCAGCGACGCGACCGAGCGTTCGCTCGGCGATCCGGACCGCGAAGTCGATGGCGCCGCCGGGCGCGGCGGCATGGCGGTCGCTCGCGCGCTCGCTCTCGGGCAGCCTGGTGCTGCCATCCGATCGCGGCTACGCGACCGCGCGAGAGCTGTTCGATCCGCGCTTCGACGTCGCCCGACCGGCGGCGATCGCCTACTGCGCCTCGCCTGTCGACGTGCAACGAACGGTCGACTTCGCTCGCGTCCACGGCATCCGGCCGATCCCCCGTTGCGGCGGCCACAGCTACGGCGGCTACTCCACGGGATCGGGTCTCGTGATCGACGTGACCAGGATGAGCACGGTTAAGGTCACGCCGGCACAGAAGGGCTCGCCGGCGACGGCCAACGTGGGCGCCGGCACGCGGTTGGTCGACCTATACGGCGCCCTCTCGCGCGCCGGCGTGCTCGTCCCGGGTGGCTCGTGCCCGACGGTCGGCATCTCGGGACTCGCGCTCGGAGGCGGGATCGGCGTCCTCGCACGCAAGTACGGCCTCACCTGCGACGCGACCCGGGCAGTGAAGATCGTTACCGCCGACGGCCGGCTGCTCACCTGCGACGGCGCCGCCGAGCCGAACCTGTACTGGGCGTCGCGGGGCGGGGGCGGCGGCAACTTCGGGGTCGTCACCTCGTTCACCTTCGCCGCCCATCCGGTCCCTGAGCTGACCCTGTTCACGGTCGACTGGCCGTGGGCCGCGGCGCGCGACGTGCTCGGGGGCTGGATCCAGTGGCAGCGCGAGGCGCCGGACGAGCTGTGGTCGAACTGCCAGCTGCTCTCGGCCGGCAGCAGCGGGCTCCTCGTCCGGAGCTCGGGCGTGCTTGTCGGCAGCACGGGCACGCTCAGCTCGCTGGTGTCCCGGCTCGTCTCAACCGTTGGATCCCCGCCGTCATCGAAGTTCGTGGGCGGGCCAGATCCCTACCTCGACGTGATGCTGGTCGAGGCCGGGTGCGAGAGCAAGAGCGTGGCCGAGTGCCACCTCCCGAGCCAGAACCCCGCAGGGGTGCTGCAGCGCTCAGCGTACGCCGCCACGTCGGCGTACGTATCCAAGCCGCTGCCGAGCGCCGGGCTGGCCGCGGCGGCAGGGGCCGTCGAGGAGCTGCACGCGGAGCAGCCGGGCCTCGGCGGAGGACTTGCGTTCGACGCGTACGGCGGCGTGATCAACCGGGTGCCCGCGGAGGCGACAGCGTTCGTGCATCGCGACACGATCTGCGCGATCCAAGCGACGCTCACATGGGGGAGCGTGCCCTCGGGGTCCGCCTTCGTCGCGGGCCGGGGCTGGCTCAGCACGACCGCCAAGGCGCTCGCGCCCTACACCAACGGCGGGGCCTACCAGAATTACATCGACCCGGAGCTCGTCGACTGGCAACGCGCCTACTACGGGTCGAACCTGAAACGGCTGTCGTCGGTCAAGCGCGCGTACGACCCGGACAACGTGTTCCATTTTCCCCAGTCGATCCCGCTGCACGCCTGACGGGCTCGGCCGTCTGCGGGTGCGCGTCAGGCGCGGCGGTGCCTGCCGGCGTGGGCGTCGTCAGGCGCGCCTCGCAGCGTTTCGCCCGCTCACGCCACGGCCCGTAGGTCGCTGATCGGTGGGCGCTCGACCGGCGCGCCGGCGACGTCCAGATGCCCGTCCTCCCCGGGGAGCAGGAAGGCGGACGGCAGCGGGCCGCGGAGCCGTCCCTCACGCTCGAGTCGTGAGGCGACCGCCTGCAGCACCGCGGATGCCATCGGCCCCAGATCACGGAGCGACTGGTGTGCGTTCTGGCGCACATCGAGGTCGACCTGGGCGAGCGCGTCGAGTCCGGTGGATCGGTAGGCGTCGAGCAACAGCGCGATGTCGACGCCGTAGCCGGTGACGAACGGCAGCCGTTCGAGCAGCTCGCGTCGCGCCGCAATCTCACCCGCCAGCGGCTGGTGGAACGCTGCCAGCGCGGGGTAGAAGAGGTTCAGCAGCGGCCGCGCCGTGAGCTCGGTCACGCGCCCCCCGCCGTCGGGCAAGACGATCTCGCCGACCTTGAACGGGCGGCGGTAGAACCCCTTGACGAACGAGATCCCGGGCTCGCACAGCAGGGGTCCGAGCAGTCCGCACGCGAAATGCGCTCCGAACCGCTCGGAATCGGCGTCGAGGAAGCACACCACATCTCCCCGCAGCACGTGGAGCGCCCGCCACATCGCGTCGCCCTTGCCGAGCACCGGTCCGAGCTCGGGAGCGAGCGCCTCTTGATCGTGCACCTCGACGCCGAGCTTGCGTGCGATCCGAGCCGTCGCGTCGTTCGAGCGGTCGACGACGACGATCTGGTCGATCGCGCCGAGCTCGCGGAGCGGGAGGAGTTGCTCGAGGATCGGTCCGATCGTCCGCTCCTCGTCGCGCGCCGGCAGGCATACCGACACCGTCACCTGGCGCTCGGCGGCCAGCCGGGCGGCCGGGAAGGCACGGTGGCTGAACGTATTGGCGGAATGCCAGCGGGCGACACGCGAGGACATCTGATTACAGGATGACGCAGCCTGCAGGTTGAGGCGTTGGCGGTCGCCTGTGGCTGCGGAGGCGCAGGTCAGCCGCAGATACCATCGTTACCGAATGGAGATGATCGGTCCGTCGCTCCGGCTCCGCTACGCGACGACGGCGGATGTGCCGGCGTTGCTCGCGCTTGGGTCTGACCCTGAGGTCACCAGGTTCTTCTCGTGGGGCCCCTATGCGTCCTCGGCAGAGCCGGCCTCGTACGTCTCGCGCCTCGCCGGCGAGCGCGACCGCGGCGAGCGCCTGGACTTCCTGATCGTCGGTCGCGACGGCGCTGCGATCGGGGTGACGGGCCTGTCCGAGCTCAGTCACCGGGATCGTCGGGCGGTCGTGGGCACGTGGCTGGGAAGGGCTCGCTGGGGCACGGGAGCGAACGCCGAGACCAAGGCGCTGATCGGCCGCCTCGCGTTCGATCGGCTGGGGCTCGAACGCCTGGGCGCCTACGCGGACGTCGAGAACGACCGCTCGCAGGCGGCGCTCGAGCGGCTGGGCTTCGTTCACGAGGGGATCCTGCGTCGCTGGCACCGTCATGGTGAGCGCGTACGCGACGTCGTCGTCTACTCGTGGCTACGCGAGGAGTGGCAGCGCTCACCGCTCGCAAACGTGCCGGTGACGGCGTCGGGCGAGCCGCCGCCCGCGTTCCTGTGTGCGACTGCGGCGCCCAGACGCTAAGCCCGCCGCTGCTCCCAGCTGAAGCCTCGGACGGCGAATACGGTACCGAGCACCGCCCACGCCGCGATCACGCCGAGGGCGCTGACATTCTGAGACAGGTTGGTGCCCTTGACCATCGCGCCCGAGAGCCCGGCGATCAGGTGGTAGAGCGGGAGTGCCTCCGCGATCCCCTTCATGAAACCCGGTGAATGGGCCGTGTCGAAGAACACGCCGGACACCGCCACGACCGGCAGGAACACCGCATTGACGTACGCCGGCGCAGAGTCGAAATTCGGGATCACGTGCGAGAACGCGACGCCGAGCGAGGCGAAGCAGACGACTCCGACGATCACGAACACGATCAGCTCGACCCATTCGCGAGGCCAGCCGGTCCCGAAGAAGACCCGTCCCGCGACGGTGATGATGACGACCTGGAGCGCGGTGTTGGTGACGGCGTTGCCTGCGATCCCGAGCAGATAGGAGATCCCCGGCATCGGCGTGCCTCGGATCCGCTTGAGCACGCCCTGCTCGCGTAGGAAGGTCATGTTGAACGCCAGCGCCGTGAACGTCGTCGACATCACGCTCATCGCGGCGATACCCGGCACGATGATTCGTAGCTCTGTGTGATCGCTGTGGAAGGCGGCGCCGAAGAAGGTCAGGAACAGCAGCGGCAGGAGGAAATTGAAGAAGGCCGCGCTCGGGTTGCGCCAGAACAGCCGTCGCTCCAGTCGATACTGGCGCCAGGCAAGCGTCGCCACCTCGGTCATCGCCGCTTGCCCCTGCGGCGGCTGCCCAGGGGCGCCGCGTCGTCGATCGGCGCAGCGGCCTCATCGGCCTGCCCAGAGGTCAGCTCGAGGTACACGTCCTCAAGCGTCGGGCGGGCCACCGAGAGCCCCTCGAGCCGCTCGCCGCGGGCCAGCGCCGCCCCCGTGAGCTCGTGCAGGAGCGTGGTCGGATCGTCCGTCTCCTGCTCGATGTCCCTTCCGGTCCCATTGCGGTAGACCACCCGGTACCGCGCGACGCCCCCATTCGAGCCGAGGTCGTCGGGCGCGCCCTCGATCGCGATCCGCCCGTCCTTGATGATCGCCACGCGATCGGCGATCGCTTGCGCCTCGTCGAGGTAGTGCGTCGTCAGCAGCACTGTCTTGCCGAGGTCGCGCAGCGACCGGATCGTGTCCCACGCGGTCCGGCGGGCCGCCGGATCGAACCCGGTCGTCGGTTCGTCGAGGAACACGAGCTCGGGATCGCCGACGAGCGCGAGCGCGAGGTCGAGTCGTCTCAGCTGTCCGCCGGAGAGCGTGCGCGCGACGGCGTCCTCCTTCCCCTCCAGGCCGGTCAGCGCGATCACCTCGTCGACATCGCGAGGATGCGGGTACATCGAGCCGAAATGCGACAGCGCCTCGCGGACGCGGATGTGACGATAGAGGCCGGTGCTCTGCAGCACGATCCCGACGCGCGCGCGCAGCTCCCGTGGCCGCCGGCCGGGGTCAAAGCCGAGGACGCTGACGTGGCCCGCGCTCCGCTCGCGGTAGCCCTCGAGGATCTCGACCGTCGTCGTCTTACCGGCGCCGTTCGGTCCCAGGAGCCCGAACACCTCGCCTCGCCGGACCTCGAAGTCGATCCCACGGACCGCTTCGAACTCGCCGTAGGACTTGCGCAGGCCGCGAACGTCGATGGCGAGCTCGGACACGGAGGGATCATGTCATCCGGCGAGGGCCCCGGCGCGGACGGCGGCGGGCGTAGGTGCGCTACTGGTGCTCGACGCCGGCAAGCGCGTGCGGCAGCCCCTCGCGCCGGAGCACCCTGGGCAACGGAAGACGGTGCAGGACCGGCTGGAAGGCTTGGTCGCGGGCGAACGGCAGCTCGGCGTTCACGATCTCGCCGGCCGCGGCGACGATGCGCGGGTCGAGCTCGGATCCGGCGGCCAGTTCGAGCCCGAGCAGTGCCTCGGAGTGGGGCAGCTGCTGCGAGCCGGCGGCGGTCAGCTGTGCCCATTTGACCGCGACGGCGAGGATGCGGCTGTCGAGCGGGATATGGCCGCCGGCCAGGGCGCCGGGGCCACCGCTGCCATCGTAACGCTCGCTCGCGTAGGTGGAGGCGAACTCGACGTCGTGAAGGTCGGCCCAGCGCGCGCGGGGGTCGTGCTTGCCGACGTGCATCAGATGCGCCGCGGCGGCGAGCACGCGGCGCCGGTCACGGCTCAGCCGCAGGACGTCGGCGAGGGCCGTGGCGTAGAGGGCCGTGGCCGCGCCCTGATCGAGTTGACGGACCGAGTGCCGCTGAGCCAGGGCGGGGAGGAGGAGGCTCGGGGTCAGGATGACGAGAGCGAAGATCGCGAAGGCCGAGATACCCACGAGCCCGAAGAGCACCGCGGTGATCGTGCCGAGGAGGACGTCCGCGAGGACGAGGGTGACGAAGTCGGGGAACTCGCTGCGGAGCAGCGGCCACGCGCGGTACCCCTGGTAGAGGGTGCCGTAGACGAACCTGGCGATCACGAACTGGACCACTCCCATCACGATCCCGGCCGTGAACAGGCCCGTGGCGGCTCGAGGCCCGAGCGCGACCACGTGATCGAGCTTGAGAATCTCGGTCGCCGCGAGTGCCGACCACCCGTAGGACGCGAGATTCGCGAGTGCTCCCGGGGTGAAAACCCTGTGCTCGCGCCAGATCACACGGCTGGCGAGATCCCAGGTAAGGAAGACGAGCAGGCCGGCGAGGGGCCCGGAGAGAGCCACGGCGACGAGGACGAGCGCATATCCGCCGTCGACCTTGAACGGCACGTTCGTCTTGAAGTGAACCTCGGCGCGGTAGGCGCAGATCCCGAACGCGAACAGCAGCGCCAAGAGCCCCGGGTGACGCAGGTGAGGACTGGGCGCCAGCAGCAGGAAGGCGGGCACGAGCGCGACGCTGGCGCACGCAAGCAAGAGGAGCGCCACCCGCCGCGTCCCCACCGTGCTTGCTTGTTGTGTCGCCTCAACCATGACCCACCTGTTCCTCGTCGCTCACCTGCCCGTGCGCGCAACAAGAACTACGACGGAATCATATCGGTTGCCGCCGGTCTGCTGCGCATTTATATGGACTCGACCAAATCCAGAACGGTTCGGTACGAGCGGCAGCTAGTCAGACGCTGCGCCGAGTTTCACATCGGGTCCGAAGTCAGTTCCTCAGCCGTTGCGCGCGGGCATCAAAACCTCCTCGTATGTTGCGATCAGCACGAAATCTACCGAGTCATCGTATGCGAGACGACGCGCGCGCTCATATCCCCTCTCGGACCGATCGACGAGCTGCGTGAAGCCGGACGCGCTCTGCCGACTATGGTTGACGTGAAACGTGCGCCGCGCTTGTATCGACATCGGCTCGAACACCACCCGGCTGCTCGTGGCGGAATGCGGGGACGAGCAGCTGCACGAGGTTCATCAGGATCGCGCGTTCACGCGAATCGGTCGCGGGATCGCGAGCGACGGGACGATCGCCGAGGCGAAGATCGCCGAGGTCGTCGGGGTCGTCAGGGCGCAGCTCGAATGTGCGCGGGACCTTGGCTCGAGCGAGGTTCTCGGAGTTGCCACTGCGGCGATCCGTCGCGCGGCGAACGGCGCCGAGCTGGTGGCTGCGATCGAGTCCGCGTGCGGGCTCAGGGTGCGGATCCTCTCGGGTGAGGAGGAGGCACGACTCGCCTTCGTCGGCGCCGCGGGCACACTCGGCCACCGCCCGGCGGGCGCGCTCGGCGTCGTGGATGTCGGCGGCGGCTCGTCCGAGATCGTCGTCGGCACGGCCCCGCACGACATCGGATGGTGGTTCTCGTTCGCCATCGGCTCGGGCGACCTCGCGGACGAGTATCTGCGCTCTGACCCGCCGCTCGCGAGCGAGCTGGCGGCCGCACGTGCCTTCATCGCCTCTGCGCTGCAGGGCGTCGACGTGCCGCCCATGCTCGAGGCTGTCGCGGTGGGCGGAAGCACGGCCTCGCTGCGCCGGCTCGCCGGTTCGCTGCTCGACGCGGCCGCGTTCGAGCGCTCGTTCCGCCTGCTCGGGGCCGAACGTGCCGTCCAGGTTGCGCGCCGATTCGCGTTCGACCTCGAGCGCGTGCGGCTCCTGCCCGCCGGCCTGCTGATCCTCGAGGCGGTGTCGAACCTTTTCGGCACCGCGCTCCAGATCGGTTGCGGCGGCATCCGCGAGGGTGTCCTACTCGAAGCCGGAGCCTGAATCCTGGTCGCGGCGTGCGCGACGAGTGCCCAGGCCTGAGCCGGGTCGCGGACGCGCGCTACCAGTGCACACCGCGCATCAAGTGCGCGAGCGCGACCTGCTCCGTCGAGGCGTGTTCGTCGGGATCCTTCGTGCCCTTGGCGGCGGCGGAGTCGGGAAACACCTTGTATGCCGCCCCGAGAATCTGGTCGACCGCCTTCGGGAACAGCGCGTAGGCGACCTCGCCGAACGTGCCCAGGCGGGTGTTGATCTGCTTGGGCTTGGATCTGATCGCTTCGCAGATCAGATCGGCCGCCTGTTCGGAGGAGATCGTCGGGAAGCTCTCGTAGATCTTCGTGGGAGCGATCATCGGCGTGCGGACGAGCGGCATGTGGATGGTCGTGAAATGGACGTTGTCGCCAATGCACTCCGAGCCGACGACTCGCGTCCACGCGTCCAGTGCCGCCTTCGACGCCACGTAAGCCGAGAACCGTGGGGGACTCGTCTGGACCCCGATCGAGGAGACATTGACGATCACTCCGGTCCTGCGCTCGCGCATCCCGGGCAGTAGGCCCATGATCAACTTGATCGTGCCGAGGTAATTGAGCTGGATCGTCCGCTCGAAGTCGTGGAAGCGGTCGTAGGACAGGGCGATCGAGCGCCGGATCGAGCGCCCCGCGTTGTTGACGAGGACGTCGATCGCGGCGTGATCGCCGAGGACGCGCTCGCAGAGGTCCTCGATCGAGTCCGGGCTCGAGAGGTCGGCCGAGTAGGCGTACGCGGTGCCCCCCAGGTCTTCGATCTCCTGCCTGGTCTCCTCGAGCTTTTCCATTCCCCGCGCGACGAGGATCGGGATCCCGCCCGCCTTCGCGATCTTGATCGCCGCGGCCCTGCCGATCCCGCTCGAGGCGCCCGTGATCAGCACCGTCCTGCCGGCGATCGCGCCCTCGAAGCTGCGGTCCTTGAACAGGTCCGGGTCGAGGTTGCGCGCCCAGAAGTCCCAGAGCTTGTCAGCGTAGGTATCGAGCGGCGGCACCGAGATCCCGGTGCCCTCCAGCGCGCGCTCGGTGTCGCGCGTGTCGAACTGGGCGGTCAGGCCCACATAGCCGAGCACCTCTTCGGGGATGCCGAAGTCCGCGAGCAGGGCGCGCCGCACGCCGCGGGCCGCCGGGAGCGCCATCAGCATCGACAGCGTGCCCTTGGGAAGGGCCTGGAGCATGCGCGTGTCGATCCGGAGCGTCAGCTGCGGCGCGTGCGCGGCCCTGGCGAACGTATTGATCACGTCTCCGGAGCGCTGCGCTTTCGGGGCGGCGAGGTGGAATGCCCGCCCGTCGAGGCCGGGGAGGTGGGCGATGTGGTCGAGCGCGGCGGCGACGAAGTCGACCGGGACGATGTTCGTGTAGCCGAGCTCCGGGCCGACGAGGGGAAACCACTCGGGGAGGTAGTGCCGGGCGATCTTAATTGCGGTGAAGAAGTAGTAGGGGCCGTCGATCTTGTCCATCTCGCCGGTCTGCGAGTGGCCGACGACGACCGCCGGCCGGTAGACGCGCCACGGGACCGTCGTCTGAGTGCGCGCGATCTTCTCGGACTCGAACTTGGTGCGGTGGTAGGGATGGCCCAGCTGCTGGCCCTCGTCGAACATGTCCTCGCGGAACAGCCCCTTGTACTGGCCGGCGGCGGCGATCGAGGAGACGTGGTGGAAGCGCCCGGCATGGATCGTGTTCGCGAGCTCGACGGCGTGACGCGTTCCTTCGACGTTTGCGATTCGGTTCGCCTCCTCATCCGCGGTCATGTCGTACACGGCGGCGAGATGGAAGAAGTGCGCGACGGCACCCGAGAGCTCCGTGATCTGCTCCTCGGAGACCCCGAGCCGCGGTGCGGTCAGGTCGCCGAGCACCGGGCGGATGCGATCGCCTGCTCCCCAGCGCCGCGTCAACCGATCGAGCCGATCGATCGATCCCTCCCGCACAAGGACGTACACATCCCCGTCACGCTCGAGCAGGCGCTCGACGAGATTGCGGCCGATGAACCCGGTCGCGCCGGTGACGAAGTAAGACATGTCGCTCCCTCTGAGATTGGTCAGGGCAAGCGTAGATGCCCTACAGGTTGATTGCGAGCTGGGCGCGGAGCTGGCGGTGTCCGTCACCGGTGATGTTGACGGCGCGGGTGTCCGGGCGGCGGCGAATCCAGTCGAGCTCGAACAGGCGGGCGGCGAGCGCGGCGCCGAGCGACCCGGCGAGGTGGGGGCGGCGTTCGGTCCAATCCAAGCAGGGGCGAGTGAGGGCCCGCGGCCGGGAACGCAGGTCGTCGACGTCGATCCCGAACGCGTTCAGGCGTTGGCGGCCCGCGTGGGTGAGGGAGTAACCCTCCTCCTGGGGTCCGATCAGGCCTGCTCGCAGGAGCGAGTCGGTGAGAGCGACGCCGAGCTCGCCCGCGAGGTGGTCGTAACAGGTGCGTGCGTGGCGGATCGCCTCGCCGCGGCTGGACTCGCGCAGGCTGCGTGCGCGGCGCTCGGGAGCGATCGCGAGCAGGGCCTCGATGGCTGCGGCGATGTGGCGGTCGGCGAGGCGGTAGTAGCGGTTGCGTCCGCGGCGCTCGGCGACCAGCAGCCCGCCGTCGGTGAGCTTGCCCAGATGCGCGCTCGCCAGCGACGAGGAGACGCCCGCTCGGGCGGCGAGAGCGCGTGCGGGGAGCTCATCGCCCCCGAGCAACGCGAGGAGCATGCTCGCGCGGTTGCCTTCGCCCATCAGCGCGGCGACCGCGGCGAGGTCGGCGTCGGCAAGCATGCGCGGAATGGTAGAGCCCCGATTGCTCAACCGTGATTGAGCGATTGCGGACCGAGCTTCGCCGGGGGCGCGGTCGGCGGCGCCATCCTCGGCTCGCTGTGTGACCGCCGCGTCGACGGAGTGAAACCCGGGTGTCGCGCGTGAGCAAGATCACCGTCGCATCGCCGGGCGCCGGCGCGTGACGGTGATACCTCGTGCGCATGGACCGCGAGAGCTAGGTGCGATGCGCTGGCTGGTGGGTGCCTGCGGGACGCTGTTCGCGATGGCGATCGCCGTGCTCCTCCTCGCCGGCGTCGAGGGCCGGCTCGGCTGCCCAGCCGCGGGTCGCCTCGTCGGCGGGGTGCCCGCGAGCCTGGTGCCCGTGTTCCAAGGCGCCGCCGCTGATTTCGACCTCGGGTCCCAGGGTGCATCGATCCTCGCGGCGGTCAACAACGTGGAATCGGATTTCGATCAGTCGAACCTGCCCGGGGTCGATTCGGCCGCGAACGACGCGGGCGCCGAGGGGCCGATGCAGTTCGAGCCCGGGACGTGGGCGAGATACCAGGTGCACGGGCCCGGCGGCGCGGCCCCGCCGGACGTGTACGACGAGATCGACGCCGTCTACTCGGCGGCGAACGATCTCCACGCCTCAGGCGCCCCGGCGAATTGGCCGGCGGCGATCTTTGGCTACAACCACGCGAGCGCGTACGTGATCGAGGTCCTCGCCGACGCGCGGAACTATTACGCGCAAGGCCTGAGGGCGCTCGGTGCGGGGACGGTCCTGACGGCCAGCGTGTTCTCGACGGCGATCGCGGGTGCGATGAGCGATGGCGCCGCGCAACCAGGCTGCGCGGCGCCCACTCCCACGGCGACGGTGCCCGGGCCCAAAGCTGTGATCCTGCCCGATGGTGACGCCGAGGCACCCGCGCGCGCTCCGCAGGCGGTGAGGGAGATGATCGCGGCGGGGAACCGGATCAACCGCTTCGCCTACAGCTACGGCGGCGGGCACGGCGATCCGGCCCAGACGATGAGCCAGGACGCTCCCGACCCCGCCGCGGTTCCCGGGGAAGAGGAGAACGGCGGGCCGGGATACGACTGCTCGTCGGCGACCTCATATGTGCTGTGGGGCGCAGGGCTCGGGGAGGCCCTGCTCGGCGGGCAGGTCGAGGACTCCTCCGAGCTCGAGAGCGTCGGCGACCCTGGCCCGGGGAAGTGGGTCACGATCTACGCCAACCCCGAGCATGCGTACATCGAGATCGCGGGTGTCTATCTCGACACCGCCGCCGGTATCGGCAAACCACCAAACCCGCCGAGCACCGGACCGCGCTGGGCACCGGTCGGGTCCGGACCGGCCGGCTTCACCGTCCGCCACCCACCGGGACTGTAGCTGCGCTACCAGCCGCCGCGCGGGTCGGTGTTCGCGGCGCTGCGCTTCTTGGCTGCCATCCTCGCATGCTTGCGCTTGTCCAGCCGCCACTGGATCAGGGTCAAGACGATGATGACCGTCGGGAAGAAGATGATGACGAGGAACATCGCGTTGGTGATGACCACATCGTTCGTCTCGCCGTACCAGCCCTCGCCGCCGTTGCTGGCGAGCGCCACCGGAGCCGCCGCGAGCAGAAGCAAGCTGGACGACACCACAACGGCAATGGTCCGGACGCGACGCATTCGCGGTCGGATCCTACAAGACACCGGCGCGTTCGTCACGCCGTCCCGGCGGCTCGGGACGGCGCGCGATCAGGGACGGCGGATCGTGGTGTGCGCGTGCCCGACGGGCTCGTGCGCGCCGACCGCCTGGAGCCCCCCGAGCAGCGCCGGGTTGTAGCTCGGTTGGACGACCTCCAGATGATCACAGGGCGCCTCGAGTACCCGTGCCCCGAGCGCCGCGGCGAGGCTGCGCTGCTTGCGCGGCGACACCAGCGTGTCATGCGTCGTCACGACGACGGCGGCCGGCATCCGCAGCGAGCCGATCCAGGGCCGCGAGTCGAATCGCCCCAGCTCGCGCCCGGCTTCTGCGAGGTCGCCTGCGGAGGCCCGTAGCAGCTCGGACACGAGCCAGCTCCCCAGTTCAGGGTCGCGGAGCCGCTGACGGCGGAGCTCGTGGCGCCACACCCTGTCGGGCGCGAGCGCGAGGATCAGCCAAAGTGCCCCCATTCCCCGCCAGAACCCACGTTCCCGGCGATCCTGCCACTCCTGAGACGTACCGGACAGGACGAGGCCGGAGACGACGTCGGCGTGATCGCGCGCTAGGAGCTGGGCGATCGCGCCGCCCATCGAGTAACCGACGACGGTCGCCGGGGCGGCGTCGAGGAGCTCCAGCGCCGCCGCCGCGTCGGCCGCGCAGTCCGACAGCGTGAACGGGGCAATCGAGCGCAGCCCGCGCCCGTGCCCGCGATGGTCGATCGCGAGCACGCGATAGCCGGCCCCCGTCAGAGCGCCGTAGGCCCCATACCAGTTGAGGTCCGCGCTCGCCATCCAACCGTGCAGCAGCATTACCGGGGGCCCATCGCCGCCCGTGTCGCGGAGAAACAGCTCGCCGCGGCCCGGCGCGAAGACGGTGCGAGCCGGGGGTAAGGTCACGGGCGGCGCCGGTGGGGCGACCGGATCGGAGGACCGGGACATCACGCGGATGCTACGCAGATGCCGCGGCGGCTGGTCCGCATCGGGGCGGCGCGCTGCGCTCGCGGCGCCCGCGGCAGCGGACCGGCCAGCTCTCGCCGCGAGGACCTTCCTACCATGAGCGGGTAATGGCCGTATTGATCGCATCCGACGTCGGCAAGGACATCGCCGGCGAGCCGTTGCTGCGCGGGGTGTCGTTCAAGCTCGAGCGGCGTGACCGCGTGACGCTGTCGGGCCGCAATGGCGCGGGCAAGACGACGCTGCTGCGGATGCTCGCGGGCCAGGCGTCGGTCGACGAGGGCGAGCTCGTGCTCGCGAAGGGCGCGAAGGTGGCGCTGCACGACCAGCGCCCACCGCGCGATCGCTCGCTGTCGCTGCGCGACTACGTCCTCTCGGGAGCGCGCGAATTGGTGACCATCGAGCAAGACCTGGGCGCGCTCGAGCAGTCGATGGCGGAGGGCGCTCACGACGCGGCGACGATGAATCGCTATGCGAAGGCCCAGGCGCGCCTCGAGCACGCCGGCGGGTACCGCTGGCGCGACCGCGCGTTGGCGACGCTCCACGGGCTCGGGTTTGTCGACGCCGACCTCGATCGCATGCTCGACACCTTCTCCGGAGGCGAGTTGACGCGCGGGTCGCTCGCACGCGTCCTCGCCGGCGACCCCGACCTCCTCCTGCTCGACGAACCGACGAACCATCTCGATATCGCGTCGCTCGAGTGGCTCGAGCAGCATCTCGCCGGCCTCGACGCGGCGATCGTCCTCGTCGCGCACGATCGCTGGTTCCTCGAGGCGGTCGGCACCGCGGTGCTCGAGCTCGAGGGCGGGCGCGCCCGGTTCTTCGATGGCCCGTGGCATGCGTGGCGCAAGGAGAAGGCGGCCCGCGAGCTCGCGCTCGGACGCGCGATCGAGCGCCAGGAGGCGGAGATCGCTCGCCTCGATCGGTTCGTGACCCGCTTCCGCGCCGGCACCCGTGCCCGCCAGGCGCAGTCCCGCGCAAAGAAGCTGGCGAAGATCGACCGGGTGCAGCGCGGATCCGTCGACGGCGCGGCGCTCAGCTTCGCCTTCAAGCCCCCGGAACGCAGCGGCCGGGTCGTCTTCGAGCTCGAGGACGGCACGGTCGAAGCAGGCGGGAAGCTGCTGCTCGAACACGCCGAGCTGTGGCTCGAGCGCGGCGAGCACGTCTCGCTCGTGGGACCGAACGGAGCCGGCAAGACGACCCTGATCGAAACGCTCGCCGAGCGGCGCGAGCTGAAGGTCGGCAAGCTCCGTACCGGACATAACGTCAAGCTCGGCTATCTCTCCCAGCACACGGACGAGCTCGAGACGGGCACGGCCCGCACCGTGCTCGAGGCCACGCAGCACTTGACCGGGCTGAGTCCGAACCGAGCGCGCGCGCTCCTCGGCCGATTCCTGTTCTCGGGCGAGGAGGCCGAGAAGCCGCTCGAGGGGGTCTCCGGAGGAGAGCGCCGGCGGCTGTCGCTGGCGATCCTCGTCCACTCCGGCGCCAACGTGCTGATCCTCGATGAGCCGACCAATCATCTCGACCTCGAGAGCCGCGAGACCCTCGAGGAGGCGCTGAGCGCGTTCGAGGGTTCACTGCTGCTCGTTTCGCACGACCGGGCGCTGCTCGACGCCGTCGGCAGCCGGACCGTCGCCGTCGAGGACCGCACGCTGCGCAGCTACGTCGGCGGCTGGGCGGAGTACGTGCGGGTCCGGGACGAGCGCGGGGCCGCCGCCGCTGCGCACGAGCAGAAGCCGACGGTGGCCACGGCCAATCCCGGTGCCACCAAGCAGAACCCGACGGTGGTCACGGCCAAGCCCGGTCGCGCCAAGTTGCCGCGCGGGCGCGAAAAGGCCGCGACGCGCCCCGGAGAACCCAAGGCCCAGCGTGACCTCGAGCGCGAGATCGAGGCCGCCGAGGCCGCGCTCCAGACGCTCGAGGGCGAGCTGTCCGATCCCGGCGCGTGGTCGGATGCCCGGCGCACCGCCGACTCGACGGCGAGGCACGATGCCGCCAAGCGCGCGGTGGAGACCCTGTACGCCCGCTGGGAGCGAACGGCGGGCTGAGGGCGGGTGGGGTAGAGCCGGAGATCGGACACGCGGCCGGCGCTCGTGTGCCCCGCCGCCGTCTCACGGGGCCTCTACACTGAGCGGCCAGATGTCCCCGTCCACCGAGGCGTCCGTCCGGATCGCGCTGATCGACGATGACAGCGGCTTCTTCGCGGTTCTGGACAGGCGATTTGATGCGCTCGGATGGGACCGGCGCGTCCTCGGGTACGCCCCAGGGCCGGACCAGCTCGCGGCCCAGCGCCTGCATATCGTGATCGTAAATCCCGCGCTCACGGGGATCGATTACCTCGAGCGGACCGCGGTCGCGCTCCCGGGGCTGGCGTTACTTGCCTGCACGGGCCGATCAACGCTCGCGGATCGGGTTCGCGGCCTGCGCGGCGGAGCCGATGACTGGCTGACCAAGCCTTGCCACCCTGAGGAGCTGGTCGCGCGCGTCCAGGCGGTGCTGCGGCGACGGCGCCTCGCGGACGTGCCGGCGGAGAATTCGACGATCGTCGCGGGCGGGTTGGCAATCCGTCAAGACCGCTTCCAGGCGTTCGTCGGCGACGACAGCGCCGACCTGACCCGCAAGGAGTTCGAGCTTCTGCACCTGCTCGCGCAGGCGGAAGGCCGCGTGCTCGAGCGCGAGGAGATCTACCAGCGGGTCTGGGGCTACACGATGGTTCGGGGGGACCGCTCGGTGGACGTGTTCGTCCGCAAGCTGCGTCAGAAGCTCGAGCGCATCTCACCCGAGTGGAACTACCTGCATACGCAGTTCGGTGTCGGCTACCGCTTCGCTGCCGAGCCCCGCGGGAGTTCCCCTACCGCCGCGGGGGAGACGGCGTACGATCACGTTCTCGGCCCCACGCCATGGTCAAGGTAATCCGCAACATCGTTATCGTCCTCGCCCTCGCGGCGATCGTTGTCTATGCGCCGGGCGGCGGTACCGGCAGCCAGGTCATCATCCAGGCGGTGTCGATCGCCTTCCTCGCGGTGATCGGGTGGTTCGCCTCGGTGATGTACCGGCAGCATCGCGTGGCGCTCTACTCACTTGGCGACGGCCGACGGACGGGGCTCTACGCCGCGGCCGCGGTCGCCGTGCTGACGCTGAGCGCGACCTCGCGCCTGTGGGCGACCGGCGTCGGGGTGCTGGTGTGGTTTGTCTTCATGGGCGCCGCGGTCTACGCGGCGATCGCGATCCTCTGGGCGGCGCGGAGCTACTGAGCGTCGCAGCGGAGCGCGAGCTCCGGGTGGTGCACGCGCGAGGAGTGCTTCGGGCGGGACGTCCCCGACGTGCGGCGCCGTAGACTGGCGCGCGGTGACCAAGGTCGAGGTAGGTGTCGTCGCCGACTGGCTCGTGCTGCTCAGCGCGATCGTGCTGTTTGATTCGCTGTTCTTGGTCTGGAGTCGCCTGTCGCCGGCGTACCTCGCGATCTCCGACCGGCTGCAGACACTCCAGGGCGTGCCCCATGACCCGACCGGTTGGCAGGTCTACTCCGCCGCCGACATCGTGCTCGCGCTGCTCGCGGTCGGGTTGTTCGCCGTCGCTCTGATGGGCACGAGAATGGCGCGGTGCGGCGCCCTCGCGGCTGTCCTCCTGGCGCTGGCGTTCGCGATCCACGCGGCCGACGTCCCGCCGACGAACGGCGCCGCCAGCGCGTTCCGCCCGAGCCTCGGTGTTGACGGCTACGTCGCGCCCTCGCCGAGGCCGGGGCCCGGGGAGACGGTCGCGATCATCGCCCTCGCAGCGGCGGTCGTCGGGATCGGGTCGTCACTGGCGGCCGACTGAGTGACAGAGCCGGTCGGCGCCGGCGTTGGCGCCTGGCGCTGGCGCTGGCGCGGGGCGCTGGCGCGGGCGCTGACGTCGGCCTTCGTATCCTCGAAGAGAATGTCAGTGATTCCTACCGATCGCCGCCGAGAGCTCCCGGACGAGCCTGGCGTGTACCTGTTCCGCGATGGCGGCGGGCGGGTCATCTATGTGGGGAAGGCGAAGTCGATCCGCAAGCGGGTCGCCTCGCACTTCTCGAATCCGAGTACCAAGGCCGGGGGCGAGCTCTTGCCGATGATCGACCAGATCGAGGCGCTGGTCGTCCATACCGAGGCCGAGGCGCTGCTCGCGGAGCAGAACTTCATCAAGCAGTACAAGCCGCGCTTCAACGTCAGGCTACGCGACGACAAGTCCTACCCCTACATCGGGATCTCGCTCGACGAGGACTTCCCGCGTGTGTACTTCACACGCGAACGCCATCGCCGAGATCGCGCCTACTTCGGCCCTTATAGCAACGCCAAGCGCGTACGCCAGACGCTCGATCTGCTCGGCAAGGTCTTCATGTTCCGTAGCTGCGAAGGACCCGAGCCGGGCCGGCGCAGCGGGTCGCCGTGCCTGGACTACTACATCAAGCGCTGCGAGGCCCCGTGCGTGGGCTACGTCTCCAAGGAGGAGTACCGGAGCGGCATCGACGGCATGATCGACTTCCTCTCGGGGCGCTACCGGTCGATCGAGCGCTCGCTCCAGGACGCGATGCGCACTGCGGCCGCGGAGCAGCGCTTCGAGGACGCCGCACGGGAGCGCAACCGGCTGCGCGCGGTGCGCTCGCTGCTCGAACGACAGCGCGTCGCGAACGATGCGATCGGCACCCTCGACGCGATCGCGGTGGCGCTCGAGGGACCAGAGGCGAACGCCCAGGTGTTCCAAGTCCGGGACGGGGTCCTCTCGGATCGCCAGAGCTTCTACCTCGACAATGAGGCCGAGGACGACGTCGCCACCGTCGTCGAGGCGTTCATCCTCCAGTACTACGCGAGCGCGATGATGATCCCGCCGCTGCTCGTCGTTGGGCCCGGGGTCGGTGATACGTCGGCGCTGGCCGAGGCGCTCGCTCGGCGCCGTGGCACGGCGGTCGAGATCAGAGCGGTGCAGCGGGGCGACAAGCGAAGGATCCTCGAGCTCGCCGAGCGCAACGCCCGCCTGGCGCTCGACCAGGAGAAGCTGCGCTCCGAGCGCCGACGTCAGCAGCGGGTCGAGGCCCTCGACGGGCTCCAGCGTGTGCTCGGCCTCGACGCGATCCCCCTGAGGATCGAGTGCTTCGACATCTCCAACCTGATGGGAACTAACGCGGTGGCCTCGATGGCTGTGTTCGAGTCGGCGGCGCCGAAGAAGTCCGACTACCGGCGCTTCCGGGTGATGGGCGGCCAGGACGGGATCCCGGACGACTTCGCCGCGATCGAGGAGGTGCTCTCGCGTCGTCTGACGCGGTGGGAGCACCAACGCGACGTCTCGCCCCACGACAAGGAGTACGACCCGAGCTTCGCAACCCTGCCGAACCTCATCGTGATCGATGGCGGACAGGGCCAGCTCTCGGCCGGCCTGCGTGCCCTCGGGCCTTTCCGTGAGCGCGGTGTCACCGTGGTCGCGCTGGCGAAGCGAATCGAGGAGCTGTTCATTCCCGGACGTCCGGCCCCGCTGGCGCTGGCGCACGACACGCCTGAGCTCCAGCTGCTGCAGCGGATCCGGGACGAGGCGCACCGGTTCGCGATCACCCATCACCGGATTCGCCGCGACCGCGCGATGACGGCTTCGATCCTCGATGGTCTGACCGGGATCGGCCCGGCCCGCAAGCGCGCCCTGCTGAAGCACTTCGGCTCCCCGGATGCGATCCTCGCGGCGTCGCGGGAGGAGCTCGAGGCGGTCCCCGGGGTTCACGGAAGGCTCGCGCGGGACCTCTACCGCGAGCTGCACAAGACGGGAGTGTGAAAGACCGTGAGGCCGAATGCCGACTCGACGGGTGTCCGGCAATGCCGTCAAGCTTCTGTTCATGGAAGCGTCCAGGCGCGCGCCTGACGAGGCCCCACGCCCGGGGGTGACCGATGGCGTGACTCCGTCGCGCTTTGCCCTCACCGATCTCGTGATCATCACTGGCTTCTCGGGTGCGGGGAAGTCGACAGCGATGGCCGTGTTCGAGGACGAGGGCTACTTCTGCGTCGACAACCTCCCGTCGGAGTTGATCCGCTCGCTCGCCGAGCTGTTTCGGCATGGGGGGTCGAAGATCGAGCGCGCCGCCGTCGTGTCCGATGCTCGGGCCCGAGGCTACTTCGAAGGGCTCGCGGCGATCCTCGACGATCTCCGCGCGGCCGGCGTCAACCACCGCGTCCTGTTTCTGGAGGCCGACGAGCAGACGCTGCTGACTCGCTACAAGGAGACTCGCCGCCGCCACCCGCTCGCGGCGAGCGGGAGCGTCGCGGGCGGAATTGCCCGCGAGCGAGCGCTGCTCGCGCCGCTGCGGGAGCGAGCCGACGTGGTGATCGACACGGGCGCTCTCACGGCTTCGATGCTTCGCCGCAAGCTCGCCGACGAGGTCCTGCCAGCGCGGACCACCGCCCGCCTCGCGATCAACTTCCAGAGCTTCGGTTTCAAGAACGGACCGGCTCGCGACCCGGATCTACTGTTCGACGTGCGCTTCCTGCCCAATCCCCACTACGAGCCCGACCTGCGGCCGCTCACCGGGACCGACCAGCGGATCGTCGACTTCATCGATCGGGATGGGGCGCTCTCGGCGTTCTACGACCGCCTGCACCCGCTGCTTGACTACCTGCTGCCGCAGTACCTCGCCGAGGGCAAGGCCCACCTCGTGATCGCGGTCGGCTGTACCGGTGGCCGTCATCGCTCGGTGGCTGTAGCCGAGCACCTGGCGGCACGCTACGGTGACTCGAGCGACTATCTCGTCGAGGTGTCGCACCGCGACGTCCACAAGCCCGAGCGCCGATGATCGACCACGTGGGCTTCGAGGTGTCGGACCTGGCACGGTCGGCGCGGTTCTACGACGCCCTCCTGTTCGCGCTCGGGGCGCGGCGGATGTTCGAGAGCGAGCACGCGGTCGCCTACGGCATCAACGGCCCGGTGCTGTGGATCGTCGTGCGCGGTCGTGCCCCCGGACCCGGCTACGGGCACGTTGCGCTCCAGGCGACCGGTCGGGCGGCGGTCGACGCCGCGTACCGCGCCGGGCTCGCCAGCGGTGGCTCCGGCGACGGGCCGCCCGGGCCTCGCCCGCAATATGGACGCGGGTACTACGCCGCGTACCTGCTGGACCCTGACTTCCTGCGGGTCGAGGTCGTGAGCCGACGCTGACCTTTATGCCGCTGCGCGGGCCGCCTGGCGCTCCGGTGAGACCTTGACGACGTCCCAGATCAGGCCCACGCGCTCGAGCGCGAGGATCACGTAAGCCGATGGATCGACTTGCCAGCGACGCAGGCCGTGGATCGCTGAGGTCGGAAAGGCGTGGTGATTGTTGTGCCACGCCTCGCCAAACGTGAACAGCGACAGCCACGCGAGGTTACGTGACTCGTCGCCGGTGGCGAACGGGCGCCGGCCGAAGGTGTGGCAAAGCGAGTTGATCGAATAGGTCACGTGGTGGACAACGAGCATCCGTACCAGCCCGCCCCAGAGCAAGCCGGTCAAGCCGCTCATGATCGTGTGGCCGATGGCGACACCGAGGCCGAACGGGAACGCGAGCCCGACGACGACCCACACGAGGAACGTGCGGTTGATCCGTTCGATCACGGGATCGGCCAGCAGGTCCGGCGCGTAACGCTCTCGGGATGCGCGCTCCGTGTGGATGAACAGCCAGCCGACGTGGGCATGGAAGAGTCCGGTCAGCGCTCCGCGTATCCCGGGGGCATGCCCGACGTGCGGGCTATGCGGATCGCCGTCGCGATCCGAGAACGCATGGTGCTTGCGGTGATCAGCGACCCAAGAGATCACCGGACCTTCGATCGCCGCTGAGCCGAGCGCCGCCAGCAACCCGCGCAGGAACGGCGAGGTCTTGAAGCTGCGATGGGTGAGCATCCGGTGAAAGCCGACAGTCACGCCGAGCCCCGTGCACACATAGACGACCGCGAACACGATCAGGTCGCTCCACGACAGCGCGCGTTGCCAGGTCTGCCAGACGGCGACCCCCAAACCGATGAAGGGCAAGCCGGTGATCAGACCCGTGATCAGCCGGTGAACCGATTCGTTGGCGACGGGCTCGATGTCCTCGGCCGTGATTTCGTAAGCGTCCACGGGACCTGCTCATCCTAGATTGCTTTGCCCGTTGACGCGTTGCGGGCATCGGTCCCTCCACTTCGCCTGGAAGGATCGATCGCCGGCTGCGGTTGGCCGAAGCCCGACGAAGGCGCCCGGCTCTAGTAGCCTTCCGGCGCCTCAAGGCTTCAATCGAGTTCTGTTGATGCGGAGGAAGGAAGATACATGGCGGTACGTGTCGGAATCAACGGGTTCGGGAGGATCGGCCGGAATGTCTTCCGGGCCTCATACGAGCGCGGTGCCGAGATCGAGTGGCTGGCGGTAAACGACCTCGTTGACCCGAAGACGATTGCCCACCTGCTCAAGTACGACTCGATTCTCGGCCGCTTTCCCGGGGAGGTCGAGGCTACGAGCACGGGCCTGCGGGTCGACGGCACCGACATCCAGGTGATCGCCGAGAGGGATCCGGCCGCCCTGCCCTGGGGCGACCTTGGAGTGGACGTGGTGATCGAGTCCACCGGGCTGTTCACTGATCGAGAGAACGCATCCAAGCATCTTGATGCCGGCGCGAAGAAGGTCGTGATCTCGGCACCCGCGAAGAATCCGGACGTGACCGTCGCGCTGGGCGTCAACTTCGACGAGGTGTACGACCGCGATCGGCATCACGTGATCTCGAACGCCTCGTGCACGACCAACTGTCTCGCGCCGGTCGCAAAGGTGATGCACGACTCGATCGGGATCGAGCACGGCCTGATGACGACGATCCACGCCTACACGGCCGACCAGCGCCTCCAGGACATGCCCCATGGCGACCTGCGCCGCGCGCGGGCCGCAGCGCTGAGTCTGATCCCGGCCTCGACGGGAGCGGCGAAAGCGATCGGCCTGGTGATCCCCGAGCTCAACGGCAAGCTCAACGGATTCGCCGTCCGGGCGCCCGTGCCGACCGGATCGCTCGTCGACCTGACAGTCGTGGTGAAGCGCGAGACGACGGTCGACGAGGTCAACGCCGCATTTCGGGCCGCGGCGCAGAGCGGTCCCCTCAAGGGCATCCTCGAGTACAACGAGGACCCGATCGTGTCGTCCGACATCGTCAAGAACCCCGCCTCGTCGATCGTGGACGCGTTGCTTACGGTCGTGATGGAAGGGACGATGGTCAAGGCCGTCGCCTGGTACGACAACGAGTGGGGCTATTCGAACCGTATCGTCGAGCTGGTCCAAAGGCTCCTGTGAGGACCCTGCGGGACCTGGGCGATGTCAACGGGAAGCGGGTCCTGGTCCGGGTCGACTTCAACGTCCCGCTGGATCACGGTGCAGTGGCCGACGACACACGGATACGGGCAGCGCTGCCGACGATCGTGGAGCTGCGACGGCGCGGTGCCCGCCTCGTGCTCGCGTCGCACCTCGGGCGGCCCAAGGACCGCGACCCGGCCCTGTCGCTGCGTCCGGTCGCGGACCGGCTCGCTGAGCTGAGCGATGTGCACGTCACGCTGGCACCGGGCGTGGTCGGCGACGACGTCGGCGCGCTCGCCGAGGAGCTGGCTCCCGGCGACGTGCTGCTGCTCGAGAATCTTCGCTACGAGCCCGGGGAGACCCGCAACGATCCCGAGCTCTCCGACGCGCTCGCGGATCTGGCGGACGTCTACGTGAACGACGCGTTCGGAGCCGCGCACCGCGCTCACGCGTCGACCGAAGGGGTCGCGCACCGGATCCCGAACCACGCCGCGGGCCTCTTGCTCGAGCGCGAGGTGACGACGCTGCGTGCGCTCTTAGATGAGCCCCAGCGTCCGTTGGTGACAGTGCTCGGCGGCGCCAAGGTGAGCGACAAGCTCGCCGTGATCGAGCGCTTCCTGGAGGTCGCCGACACGATTCTGATCGGCGGCGCGATGTGCTTCCCGTTCCTGGCCGCGCGCGGCCATACGGTCGGGTCGTCCCTATGCGAGGACGTGGATGTCGAGCTCGCGGAGCGCCTGCTTGCGTCGGGCCATGAGCATCACGCCTCGCTCGAGCTGCCGAGCGACCTCATGCTCGCCGACCGGTTCGCGGCGGACGCGCGGACTCGGGAGCTCGACGGCGTCGACGTCCCAGACGGGTGGATGGGCGTCGACATCGGTCCACGAACGTCGGCGGCATACACCGCGGAAATCGCTCGCGCCGGCACCGTGTTCTGGAACGGCCCGATGGGGGCGTTCGAGATCGAGCCCTTTGCCGCCGGCACGCGCGCCATCGCCGATGCGGTGGCCGGCGCACCGGGGAAAACGGTCGTCGGCGGCGGTGACTCGGCCGCGGCGCTGCAAAGCTTCGGACTTGCCGACCGCGTCACCCACCTTTCGACCGGGGGCGGTGCCGCCCTGGAGCTGATCGAGGGCCGCCCGCTGCCCGGTGTGGAGGCACTTTCGTGAACCCCGCGGCGCGAGCTCCGATGATCGCCGGGAACTGGAAGCTGCACAAGACGGTCGCCGAGGCCGAGGCATATATTCAGGCCCTGCTGCCGCGCGTCTCCACGGCGGACGGCGTGGAGGTCGTCATCTGCCCGGCCTACCTCGCTCTGCAGGCGATGGTCGACTCGACGCGAGGGTCGCGCGTGGCCGTCTACGCCCAGAACATGCATCAGGCGCCCGAGGGAGCATTCACCGGCGAGGTGTCGGCGCCGATGCTCTGTGAGCTCGACGTCGGCGGCGTGATCCTCGGACACTCCGAGCGCCGGGAGCTGTTCGGTGAGACCGACCGCGCGCTCCAACTCAAGGTTCCCGCGGCGCTCGAGGCCGGCCTGCAGCCAATCCTTTGCGTCGGTGAGACCGAGGACGAGCGCGACCGGGGGGACACCGAGCGAAAGCTTCGCCACCAGGTGCAGGAAGGCCTGGCCAAGGTGCCGATCGAGCGACTGGGCGAGATCGTGATCGCGTACGAGCCGATCTGGGCGATCGGTACCGGGCGGGTGGCGACACCCGCGCAGGCTCAGGAGGCGATGGCCTTCGTGCGGGCTCTGGTGGCGGACAGATCGCGTGCTGAGGCCGACAAGACCCGCGTGCTCTACGGTGGCAGCGTGAAGCCCGACAACGCGGCCGAGCTGCTCGCCCTACCTGACGTCGACGGCGCGCTCGTCGGGGGCGCGAGCCTCGACGCCGAATCGTTCGCGACGATCGTCGCCGCCGCAGGCTGATGACGCTGTCACCGGGGCGGCGATGACCCTGGCACCGGGGCCGCGGACGCTGCCGGCCGCGTCGGCAACGCTGATCGTGCTCGACGGCTGGGGACTCGGGCCGGCGGGCCCCGGCAACGCCGTCTCGCTGGCGCGGACGCCGGTATTCGATGAGCTGTGGTCGACCTACGCCCACACCGAGCTCACCGCCTGCGGCCGCGCAGTCGGCCTGCCCGACGGGCAAATGGGCAACTCCGAGGTCGGGCACCTCAACCTCGGGGCGGGCGCTGTGGTGATGCAGGACCTGACCCGGATCGACGAGGCGGTCGCCCACGGCGAGCTGGCCTCGAACCCAGTGCTCGAGGAATCACTCACCGGAGCGGATCGAGTCCACCTGCTCGGATTGGTCTCGGACGGGGGCGTCCACTCGGGATGGAAGCATCTCGAGGCGCTGATCCGGCTCGCCGCCGAGCTGGGCGTCCCGGATCTCGTGCTGCACGCGTTCACTGACGGGCGTGACACGCTGCCGAGGGCAGGGGCCGGCTACCTCGAGACCGTGGAGGCGTGGATGGCGGCCGCCGGTGCCGGGCGTGTGGGAAGCGTCATCGGGCGCTACTTCGCGATGGACCGCGACCGGCGCTGGGACCGCACGCAGCGCGCATACGACCTGATCGTCCACGGGCGTGCCGAGAACCAGGCGGACACCGGCGCCGCTGCGGTGGCGGCCGCGTACGAGCGCGGCGAGACCGACGAGTTCATCGAGCCGGTGGCCGTCGGCGACGAAGCCCGAATCCGTCCCGGCGACTCCGTCTTCGCATTCAATTTCCGCCCCGACCGGATGCGTGAGATCAGCCGGGCCCTGGCCGATCCCGAGTTCGTTGAGATCGATCGCGGTGACGCGCCGGCGGTCGAGCGGTACGCGACCATGACCGAATACGAAGAGGGTTGGCCGTATCCCGTTGCGTTTCTCCCGGAACGACCGCGGACGACGATCGCCGCCGTGCTCGCGGCGTGCGGCGAGCGGCAGCTACACGTTGCCGAGACCGAGAAGTACGCTCACGTCACCTACTTCTTCAACGGTGGCGAGGAAGCGCCGTGTCCGGGGGAGCGCCGCGCGCTGGTCGCTTCGCCCCGTGAGGTGCCGACCTACGATCACAAGCCAGAGATGAGCGCCCGCGAAGCCGGGGCGGCCTTCGTCGAGGCTTGGCGCGAGGACGAACCGAGATTCGGGATCATCAACTTCGCGAACGCCGACATGGTCGGGCACACCGGGGTCATCCCCGCGGCGGTCCACGCGATCGAGACCGTCGACGAGTGCCTCGGCACGGTCCTCGCGGCCGTCCACGAGTCCGGCGGCACATGCATCGTGACGGCGGACCACGGGAACGCCGATCACATGCTCGAGCCCGATGGCAGCCCCAACACGGCGCACTCGCTGAATCCTGTGCCGTTCCTGGTTACGGTCGAGGGAGTTGAACTCTCGGGTGGCGGGGTGCTAGCGGATGTTGCGCCGACGATTTTGCGGGTCTTGGGGATCGATCAGCCGGCTGAGATGACCGGACGGTCGTTGATCCGCTGACGCGCCCGGGGGGCCTGGGGCCCCTCGGACCTTGCCTTCGTCTCTGGAGCCGGGCCCGTCCACCTCACCGGGAAGCGCTTTGAGCGGGCCGGTGCCGGGCTCTGGCGTGCTGGTAAACTTGACAAGTAGCCACTTAGATTTCATACTGTGGTTTAAGTCATCAATTCAACCAACGAGGGAGTTTGCAATGACACTTATTCGCTGGCAGCCGGTCCGAGAGCTGAATACGATTCAGACCGAGGTGAACCGGCTCTTTAGCAGCTATTTCGACAGTCCTACGCCTGGCAACGGCCCCGGTACGACGCTCCGCCGGTGGATTCCGGCGATGGACCTGGTCGAGACCGACGCGGAGTTCGTCCTGCGCGCCGACCTTCCCGGTATGGCCGAGAACGACGTCAAGATCGAGCTCGAGGACCGCGTGCTCACGATCTCCGGCGAGCGCACGGCCGAGCAGGAGGGGCGCACGGAGGGCTACCACCGCATCGAGCGCTCATCGGGCGCGTTCATCCGCACGCTGACGCTGCCCGAAGGCGTCGACCCCGCCGCCATCAAGGCGACCTTCGACAAGGGCGTGCTCGATGTGAGGATCCCGAAGCCTGAGGCCAAGAAGCCCCACCGCGTCGCGATCGCGGTCGGCGGAACCCCGGCTCCGGAGGCGATCGAGGGGACCGAGCAGGCCGCCTAGCCGTGAGGAGCTCTCGGCCCCCCGCCCCGGGGGACGCGCTTTCGTCAGAGATGTGTGCGCTCGCGTGCCGCTTCGACGTAAGTCCCCCCGTGGCGAGGGCCCGAGGCTCCCTGATCGCTTGGAGATAGGGTCCCCGGCTTGTTCCGGGTGCTTGCACGTGATGGCTTGCATGGTCGAGCCGGGGTGCTGGACCTCCGGTGCGGATCGGTTTCCACGCCGTGCTTCGTGCCGCTCGCGACGAAGGGCGCGGTCAAGGGCTTGGAGCCTCGGGATGTCGAGGCTCTCGGGTACGAGATGGTGCTGGCGAACACATTCCATCTCTTCCTGGCTCCGGGTGCCGAGCTCGTGGAAGGGTTTGGCGGCATTGGTCCGTTTATGCGCTGGGGGCAGCCGGTGATCAGCGACTCGGGGGGGTTTCAGATCTTCTCGATGGGGCATGGGACGGTCGCCGACGAGATCAAGGGGCGGCGTGGGCAGGGGGGACGCGCGGGGGCGATCCTCGAGATTGCGGAAGACGGCGTGCGCTTTCGCTCATATCTCGATGGGCGCGAGCGCTTCCTGGGACCCGAGACCTCGATGGAGGTGCAGGCCGCGCTGTACGCGGACATTGCGCTCGTGCTCGACGAGTGCACGCCCTTCCACGTCTCCCGCGAGTACACGGCGCGTTCGACCGAGCGGACCCATCGCTGGCTGACTCGCTGCCTGCAGTGGCATGAGGATCACGGTCCCCTGGACCAGGCGGTGTATGGGATCGTCCAGGGCGGCGTGTACGAGGACCTGCGGCGCGAGTCGGCGGCGACGGTGGCGGGGAGCGCTTGCGATGGGATCGCCATCGGAGGCTCGCTGGGGCAGGACAAGGCGCAGATGTACGACGTCGTCGCCTGGACCACGGGGGAGCTTGAGCGCGGCGCGCCGGGGCGACCGCGCCACCTGCTCGGGATCGGCGACGTCGACGACCTGATCGCCGGCGTCGAGCTTGGAATCGACACCTTCGACTGCGCGATACCGACCAGGCTCGGCCGACACGGGGTCGCCCTGATCTCAGCGCCCGAGCGCCGCTGGCGCCTCGACCTGGTCAAGGCACCGAGCCGCCGCGATCCACGTCCGATCCAGGAGGGATGCCCCTGTCCCGCGTGCGCCGCCGGTTTTTCCCGGGCCTACCTCCACCATTTGCTCCGCGCCGGCGAGCTGACCGCGCTGCGCCTGGTCACCCTGCACAACCTCAGCTACATCTCCAGGCTGATGTCGGAGCTGCGGAGCGCCGTCCACCAGGGTACGCTCGAGCGGACCGCAACCGCATTGCGGGCCGGCACTCCGCCTCGATGGCTCGGACCACCTACTTCGTGTACTGGTGGATCAGGTTCTCCAGGTCCTTGATCGCCGAATGGACATCATTGGTGGCAATGTTGCGCGTGTGGACGACGGTCTTCGAGGTGCTGCTGACGATCACGACCGCAACGATCACGGCCACGAGGAAAGCGAGCAGGAACATCATCAGCCCGATCAGCCGTCGCATCGCGCGCGCCATCCCGCGGCGGGGCCGCGTGACCGGCGTCGGCGCGGGCCGACGCGCCGCCGGGCGGCCCGAGTCGGCGCTCGCCGCGGCACGAGCGGGCCCCGGTCGCCGGCGGGCCGCCGAGGTACGCGGCGCGCTGACGACCTTGGGCGGAGCGATCCGCGTCGCTGCCGTCCTCGCGTCTCGCCCGGGCAGGACGCGCGTGGCCGCAGCCGATCCGAGGTGCGCAGTGGCTGCGGTGTCGATCTGCGGCTCGAGTCCCTGCGCTCCGATGCGGATCGCATCCGCGAGCACGAGGGCGTCGGCCGGACGTCCTTCCTGGTCGATCGCGAGCGCGCTCGCCACCACGCGTGCGAGCTCCGCCGGCACCGCCGGGTTGAGCTGGTTCAACGGTGCCGGCGACTCACGCTGCTGGCGTAGCGCGAGCTCGGACAGCGAACTGGCCTCGTATGGCAGCCTGCCCGACAGCAGCTGATACGTGACGACGCCAAGCGAGTAGATGTCGGCGCGGGGCCCGGCCTCCTCTCCTCGTGCTTGCTCGGGCGAGAGGTAGGCGGCGGTTCCGAGCACCGAGCCGACCTGGGTGATGCTGGACTGGTCGGCGGCCCGGGCGATGCCGAAGTCGGCCAGCTTGACCACGTCGGTGTCGGAAACGAGCAGGTTGCCCGGCTTGACGTCACGGTGGATGACTCCATTTCGGTGCGCGTAGTCCAGGCCGCGGCAGGCCTGGGTAACGATCGAGACCGCCTCGTCCAGCTCGAGGCGGCCGCGGTCGCGCAGCAGCTCAGCGCAGGATTGCCCGGAAACGTGCTCCATGACGATGAAATGCTGGTGCGCCGGCTCGTCGAAGCCGAAGTCGAACACCTGCACGATGTTCGGATGTACGAGGCGGGCGGCCGCGAGCGCTTCGCGCCTGAACCTCGAGACGAACGACTCGTCATCGGCGAGGTGCTCGGCGAGCAGCTTGACCGCGACGTAACGCTGGAGTCGGTCATCGAAGGCGAGCTGCACCGTCGACATACCGCCGATGCCGAGTCGGCGTTCGAGCCTGTACCGGCCCGCAATCTTGGTTGTGTTGCTCGTCACTCGCTCGTGTGTTCAGCCGCTTGAATTGATTGGGGGGCCTCCGTCCACGCCCCCGGTCCCCGGGAGGCCTGCACCTCCGCCGTTCCCCGTAGAGGTTGTACCCGGCGACGTCGGAGTGGTTGCAGGCGTCGTGGGCGTCGTGGGCGGTGTCTGGGTGGCGGTGGAAATGGTCTGGCCCTGGGTCGAGGTGGTCGTCGTGGGCGTTGACGTCGTGTGCTCGTGGGTGGTCGTCGGCGTGGCGGCGGGCCCGGTCGTCGTGTTGGATCCGTCGCCGAGGACTCCGCCTCTGCAGTCCTTGCTGGCGAGCGCCTCGACGGTCTGGATTCCCCGGCTCAGGTCGGAGACGAGCGTGGAATTGACGGAGGGCGGCAGGCCGACGACCTGGGCCTGGAGGTTCGCGATGGCGGTATCCGCGTCGCCACATTCACCGCTCGACACCGCCGCGGAGGCCTGGTGGAGGTTGGCGGTCAAGGCGTTCGACTGGCTCGTCGAGAGCAGGCCGGAGCTGGCGCCACAGGACGCCAGGAACGCTGCGGCGAGCCCAAGCCCGCCGGCCACGAGAGCGCGGGAGACGTAGCGCATCCGATGGCTGATGCTACTGACCGAAGCTCAGTCGCTCGGCGAGCGAGTCCGGCAGCCGGGCCGCTCGAATCGCGGCGGCCGCCCCGGGGATGTCGTACTCGGTCCGCCGATACGCGGCGGTCCAATTTCCGGTGTCAAGCTCGATCCACGCGGCCCGCGGGTCACCGTCGCGCGGCTGCCCAACACTTCCGGGGTTGATCAGCCATTCGCCGGCGCTCAAATCGAGCTCCTCGTCCGCGGCGTGCGTCTGGCCTGACGCCGCGGCGCCCTCGAAGCGCGAGAACGACAGCGCGATGTGCGAGTGGCCCACCAGGCACACCCGATGGCGTTGTACGTCGAGGCAGAGCTCCGCTTGCAGGGGGGAGAGCACGTACTCCCACACGGGGTCGCGCGGGCTGGCGTGAAACAGGCCGACCTCCTCGTCGAGATTCGTGGGCGCGAGCGCGAGCAGGTAATCGAGCGTGTCGGGGGTGATCGTCGCCTGAGTCCAGCTCGCCGCCAGCGCCGCGCCCCGCGAGAACTCCTCGAGCGGGAGGTCTCCGCGGACCCCGAGATCGTGGTTGCCCGCGAGGCAGACAGCAGCGTGGCGGCGTGCCAGGGCCACACATGCGTCGGGGTCGCCGCCGTAGCCGACGAGGTCGCCGAGGCACCACATCTCGCTGCAGTTGGTCGATTCGATCGCGTCCAGCACAGCCTCGAAGGCCTGCCGGTTGCCGTGGATGTCCGAGACAACGGCGATTCGCACTGTTCTACAGTCCTCTCCGATGAGCGACACCCAACGCCCGCGCTGGCTGCCGGCACTGCTGGCCTCCCTCGCCGCAGCGGAGGCGGGGGTGCGGCTGCTGGCGCCGAGAACCCGAGCCATCGAACCCGCGCGGATCGAGGCGCGATCGTACTTCACATCCGAAGAGATCGGGCGCGGCGCGTGCTTCGCGCGAGGGCAGCTGGCGCTGAGGCTCGCGAGCACGGCGCTCGAGCTGGCAGGATTGGTGGCGGTCGTCAGATCCCCGCCGAGCGTACCGCGGCGCCTGGGTCGGCTCGGCGACGGGCCGGCCGGCGCCGTCGCCGTCGGTGCGGGCCTGTCGGTCGCATCGTCCTTGGCAGCCCTTCCAATCGCTGTCCTGTCCCGCCGGCGGGCGCTCGCGGTCGGCCTCGTGACTCAGTCCTGGCGTGGCTGGGCAATCGATCTCTCAAAGGAGACGGCGATCGGGGCGCCCCTGGCCGGCGCAGCCGGCGGTCTCGTTGTCGCCCTGGCGCGACGTTACCCGCGCGGCTGGTGGGCGCCGGCCGCCGTGGGTTCGCTGGCGACGGCGACGTTGTTCGCCGTGCTCGGGCCAGTGGTGCTCGACCCGATCTTCAACACCTTCACGCCGCTGCCGCCGGGCGAGACCCGCGCCGACGTGCTCGAGCTCGCAGCGGCGGCGGGAGTACAGGTGGGGGAGGTCTACTCGGTCGACGCGAGCCGTCGCACCACCGCCGCCAATGCCTACGTGACCGGGCTCGGACCGACGAAGCGCGTGGTTCTGTTCGACACGCTGCTCGATCGCTACAGCCGCGACGAGATCAGGCTCGTGGTGGCCCATGAGCTGGCACACGTCCTGCACCGCGACGTCCCGCGCGGTCTCGCCTATGCGGCGATCGTCGTCCCGGCCGGGGCGTTCGCGGTCCAGCGCCTCGCCGGTCGGGTCGCCCCGGCGCGCGGGGGCTCGGCCCGGGCGCTCCCCGCGCTCGCGCTCGCCGCGACGCTGGTCGCCGCGCCGGTCGGGCTGATCGCCAGCCGTCTATCACGCGCGATCGAGCGCCGCGCGGACACGCTCTCGCTCGAGCTCACCGACGCCCCCGAGGCGTTCATCTCCTTCGAGCGTCGGATCGCGCTGCAGAACGTCGCCGATCTCGACCCACCTCGCCTCGTCAGCTCGCTGCTGGCGACGCACCCACCGACGGCCGAGCGCATCGGCGCCGCGGTGGCTTTTCAGGCCCGCGACGTCAGCTCTCTGAGGACCCGCCGAACTCCGGCAAGTTCTTGATCCCCTCGCGGGTCTGCCACTTGGAGAAGTTGTCCTGCATTGCGTCGATCAGCTCACGCATGAACTTGGGTGAGAGGTTGACGCGTGAGACTACGACGCCCGGAATCTCCTCGTCCTCGACCTCGTGATCGACGCGCGCGAAGGTGATCGTGAACTCGTAGTCGGAGTGGCTCACATTCGCGAAGTTCGCATACACCCCCCCCATCATGTCCGGGGAGAAATGAATGTTGATGTGGCGCTCAGGAGTGTTCGGATCGTCCATCGGATTCGTAGTATCCCATCGTGCGCATCGTCGTCGTCGCCGTGGGCCGACTAAGGCCGCCGTTCGCCGACGACGTCCAGCACTACCAGAAGCTGCTCGCCCGGCATGCGAGGCTCGAGCTGGTGGAGGTTCGCGACGACGAGCAGATAACGAGGAGGATGCCGGCGCGCGGCTTCGTATCGCTCCTGCACCGCGACGGCGAGCAGCTCGACTCGATCGGCTTCAGCCGCTTCCTCGAGCAGCGGCGCCAGAGTGGGCGTGACCTCTGCTTCGTGGTCGGCGGGCCGTTTGGGCTCGAACTCGGCACCGTCGAGCACAACATCTCGCTCGGTCCGCTCACGCTTCCGCACCAGCTTGCCCGTGTCGTCCTGCTCGAGCAGCTCTATCGCGCCCACAAGATCCTCGCGGGCGAGCGCTACCACTATTGACCGGTCATCCGGCGACGACGCAGGTAGTCTGACCGCAGCAGGATGACCCCCGCGGCCTACATACCCGGCGAGCCTGGATGGCGAGCATAGTCCACGGGAGAGATCGCCACGAGCTTGCGGTCCGCGAGCGGATACGCGATCAGCGCCGGAGCGCGCGACGCGAACTCGTGGAGTTCATGCGCCGGCTCGGAATCCTCCTCTCGGTACTTGTGGCGATGATCGTCGTGGGGACGGTGTGCTTCGCGATCATCGATCACGTCTCGCCCGCGTACGCGTTCGTGTGGACGATGGACACGGTGACCACGCTCGGCACGATCGCCGAACCACGCACCGGCGCCGGCCGAGCACTCCAGGTCGGACTCGAGGTATTCGGCATAGGTACGCTCTTCTATGCCCTCGCGACGGTCGCTGAGTTCTTCGTGTCGGGTCGGCTGAGCGGGCTGATCGACGAGCGCCGCACCCAGAAAATGATTGATTCCACGACCGACCACTATCTGATCTGCGGTTACGGGCGCGTCGGCCGCCAGGTCGCGCGTGATCTGCGCGCCGCAGGTGCGCGGTACGTCGTGATCGACGAGAACCCAGACAATCGCGACCACGCGCTCGCGGTCGGCCTGCCGTTCCTCGACGCCTCGCCGTCCGATGACGACGTGCTGCTCAGCGCCGGGATCGAGCGTGCCCAGGGCGTGATCGCCTGTGTCGACTCCGACGCGGAGAACATCTTCATCACCTTGACCGCCCGCGAGCTGCGCTCGGACATCCTGATCATCGCCCGCGCCTCAGCCGAGGACTCGGAGAAGAAGCTTCTGCGGGCGGGCGCCGATCGCGTGATCTCGCCCTACAAGACCTCGGGCTCGGAGATGGCACGGGTGGCGCTTCATCCCCAGGTGGCACGGGCCGTCGACGCCGCCGACTACAGGATGGAAGAGATCGACGTGCCGGCGAGCTGCGAGGGCGCCGGCCAGACGATCGACGAGATCCGCGGTGGCTCGCTGATCGTCGCCGTGCGCCGTCCCGACGGGCGCCTCGAGCCACAGCCTCCGCTGGCGACCGTGCTGCAACCCGGAGACAAGCTCCTGGCGCTCGGCACTCCCGACGCGATCGAGCGCCTCGAAGGGATCTTCCAGCCCACGGGCGCGCAGGCGACGTGAGCGCGCCCGACCCGCTCGGAGAGCTCCGTGACGCGGTGCTCGACGCGGCTGGCGCCGTCAGCGGCGGCGAGCACGGGCCGCCCGTGCCGCCGACACTCGAACAGCCCAAGCGCGCCGGCCTCGGGGACTACTCGACCAACGCCGGGATGCTGCTTGCGCCCGCGCTCGGAGCGCCGCCGCGCGAGATCGCGGAGCGCGTCGGGCACGAGCTGGCGACGAGGCTCGGCCCCGCGCTCGACCGTACCGAGGTCGCCGGGCCCGGGTTCCTCAACCTGTTCCTCTCGGATCGGTGGCACCGTCGCGCGGTCGCGACCATGCTCGCGGCCTCGGATCGATTCGGCGCGGGGGGTGCCGAGTCTCCGGAGCGGATCCTGGTCGAGTTCGTCTCGGCGAACCCGACAGGGCCGCTCGTCGCCGCCAGCGGCCGGCACGCCGCATACGGGGACGCGCTCGCGCGAATCCTGGCCTTTCATGGTCACGCGGTGATGTCCGAGTACTACTTCAACGACGCCGGCTCGCAGATTCGCCTGCTCGGCGAGTCGGTGCATGCCCGGGCACTGGGCGCGCAGCTGCCCCAGGGAGGCTACGAAGGCGGCTACATCACCGAGCTGGCGGGGGAGATCCCCGACGCCGCCGACGCGGACGCTGCCGACCTCGCGGCGCGGGCCGTCGATCTGCTGTTCGCGAGCATCAAAGCTACCCTCGACCGTTATGGCGTTCGCTTCGAGCGCTTCTTCAGCGAGCGCGTGCTCCATGAAGGATCGCCGAGCGCGGTGGAGCGGGCACTCGCGCAGCTGATCGAGGGCGGCCATGCCTATCGTTCGGAGGGTGCGCTGTGGCTGCGCACGACGACGTTCGGGGACGACAAGGATCGCGTGCTGGAGCGTTCCAATGGAGAGCCGACCTATCTGGCCGCCGACGTTGCGTACCTGCTGAACAAGCGCGACCGTGGGTTCGAGCGCCAGATCAATCCGGTGGGTGCCGATCACCACGGGTATGCCGTCCGCCTGAAGGCGGCGTTCTCCGCGCTCGGGGGCGATCCTGAGACGATCGAGTTACCGTTGCTGCAGTTCGTGCATCTGATCGAAGGAACGCAGAAGGCGGCGATGTCCAAGCGCCGCGGCGAGTTCGTCACGCTCGACGAGCTGCTCGACGAGATCGGTGTCGACGCGACCCGCTTCTTCATGCTCCAGCGCTCGCACGACCGGACGCTCGACCTCGATCTCGAGCTGGCGCGGCGAGAATCGGCCGAGAACCCGGTCTACTACGTCCAATACGCACACGCGCGGATCGCCTCGATGCTCGACCGCGCCGGGGCCGATCGCGTCGCGGCGGCGCAAGCGGGGGTTGACGACTGGGGGGTAGGCGAGCTGCATGTCGCCGAACGGGCCTTGGTCAAGACGCTCGCCGCGTTCCCCGAGGAGGTCGCCGAGGCGGCAGAGCGTCGCGCTCCGCACAGGATCACGACGTATGCGCTCGAACTCGCGCAGGTCTTTACCGCGTTCTACCGCGACTGCCGGGTCGTGGGCGCGACGCCCGTCGCTGTAGAATCGTTCCGGATCGCGCTGTCGGTGACAACGAAGCACACGATCGCCTCCGCGCTGTCGCTGCTGGGGGTCAGTGCGCCGGAGATGATGTGAGCAGCATCACGTCCCGCGAGCCCGGTGACGGGCGCCGGGCTCAGCCGTCGTAGCGAGCCAGTTCCTCGTCGAGACGGCGAGCGTCGGTCGGGTCGAGCGGCGGTCCCGGGGGGGCCGCTTGCGCGGCTGCCGCGCGCGCACGGCGCCGCCAGCGGGGCAGGATCACGGCGAGCGACGCGATGCCCACGAGCAGAAGCGCAGGGGGAAGGATGTAGACGGTGAGATTGAATCCCCGAGCCTTCGGCACGCCGAGGACCGCCGGACCGTACTGCCCGACGAGCGCGTTCTCGATCTGCGTCTTGGTCTCGCCCTTCGCGATCAGCGAGCTGATGTACGAGCGCTCGGCAACGGCCTGCGGCGACTGAGCGACCTCGAGCGGCTCATGGCAGGTCACGCACATGACGTCCTGATCGATGTTGGTCAGAGACGCGCGCGGCTTCGGAGCCGCGGTCGCGGGGGTGGCGATCGTCAGCGTCGCCATCATCAGCGCCAGCACGATCGCCGCGGCCCGCCGCGCCGAGGCCCATCGGGCTCGGGTCGAGAAGCTCACGAACGCTGCGCCAGCAGTGGCGCGAGTTCGCTTTCGAGCCAGCCGCGATTGATCTCGTAGCGCCGGATCGCCCAGACCCGGCCCTGGCGGTCGATCACGTATGTCTCGGGGACACCGGTGGTGCCGTAGGCGCGGACGAAGTTGCCGTCGACATCGCGCACCACGGGGTAGGTGATGCCATGAGCCTTGACGAACTGCGCCGAGGCCGGCGCGGTGTCGAGGTAGGTGACGCCGAGCACCGTCGCCCCGTCGGGAGCGATCTGCCTCTGCGCTCGCTCGAGCACCGACGCTTCGGCCGCACACGGCACGCACCACGACGCGAACACGTTCACGACCACCACCTTTCCGCGCAGATCCGCAAGATCCTCGGTGCCCTTGCCGTCGAGGATCGGCAGCGGCAGGTTAGCGGCCGGGGCCATCGGCCTGATCCCCTTCGCGAGCGCCGCATCGAGGGACGTGTTTGTCGTATTGCGTGCGACGCCGAACACGAGCAGGGCAAGGAGGGCGACCGCCGCAAGCGAGACAAGTCCTGGAATCGCGAAGCGGCGCATTCGTCCCGGAAGGGTAATGGGCGACGCGGGCCGGCGGCGTCGATCGGGTGCGCCGAACCAGGCCAACCGGGTCCCGCGAGCCGCGTCCCCCCCTCCGCCAGAAGCGAAGGCGAGTAAGGCGTTTGGGCCACGCCCTCGGCCAACGGGCCCTAGAATCGCCCACCACGCGGACGTAGCTCAGTTGGTAGAGCGTCGGCTTCCCAAGCCGAAGGTCGCGGGTTCGACCCCCGTCGTCCGCTTGGAACAGGCCCGCAAACATGGCACGAGGCAGAGCGGCTATCGAAGGCAACGGAGGACACGTATCACGTCGCCTACACGCGCTGGCGTCGCGCCGAGGCACTGATTCGTTGTCGCGATGTCTATGCTGGACTTACAAAGGGCGACCGTGCTTGGATACCCGGTGGCGGGGGTGCCCGGAAGCAGGTCGGTCGACGTTGTCGTTCTGGGCCTGGTGGTACCGCAACCGGCTATGAGAAAGCCGCTAATGACGACGGCGGATATCAGCACACAGAGCCTTCTGACCATGGATACTCCCAAAGAGTTGAGGTTCAGTCACGGCCCGAGCCCGATCTGCACATAACCCTGGCTGGCCGTGGACGGCGTCATATCGATATCGAGCGTGACCCATCCGCCTATCGGTCGACATCCCCGATTTGTGTCATCCGTGCGACTCGAGCGCTGAGGTGATCGTCGACACCGTGAGCAGAGCGAATGTGAGGGCTCCTGCCCGCGGCTTTGGGCCGTCAGCGGTACGGTATGAGCGTGCGGTTCACGCGGGTGTGTGTGCTGTCATCGTGATCGTTAACAGCCGTCGTCGCCTGCGCCTCAAAGCTCCGCTGCGTGCCAGCCTTAGCCCGTGAACCCGCACGCGGCTGCGGCCTGCTTGAACGCCGGCGAGCTCTCGTTGATGGTGTCCGGGATCGCGAGCACGATCCCGCCGCGGTCGGCGATCGAGCTGTAGCCCGCCGGGCTCGACGGCAGGGAGGTGGTGGGATCGGGGAAGCCGGAGATGCCGTGTCGGCGCATGCACTGCGAGGTCTCGACCATCTCGGTCTTCTGCTCCTCGGTGGCGTGTTGCGCGCCCGGGCCGCCGCCCGGTAGCAGCTTGGTGCAGCTCGCCTGCGCCGCCTTGAACGATGGCGCCGCCGGATTGATTCCGGTGCCGGCGATGTTGATCCCGCCGCCACCGCCCGGGTCGGGGAAGTTCGGCACGCCGTGCGAGCGCATGCAGTCCGCATACTCGACGACCTGCGGCGCATGGGCGGAGCCGGCTTTGTGCGAGGGCCTCGAGGACCCGCACGCGGCGATCGTCAGCGCGCACGTGACGGTGGCCATCGCGCCCATCGCCGGCGGTTTGATGGTCCGTGCGCGACACATGCCTGATTTGTAGGCGACGATCGGTAACAGCGACGTAACGGCGGCCGGCTGTGGGCGACGCTGCGTGTGCGACGCGAAGGTGGTGGTTGAGCTCTGCGATCGGGCTTTGGCGTTTAGTCGGCGAGTTTGTGGGTGTAGGCGTAGTGGACGGCTTGGGCGCGGTCGCGTGCGTTGATTTTGGCGAAGAGGTGGTTGATGTGGCTTTTTACGGTTGCTTCGCTGATGTGGAGGGCGGTGGTGATTTCGGTGTTTGACATCCCGCGTGCGATTAGTTGGAGGACTTCGGCCTCGCGTGGGGTGAGGTCGTCGGGGAGCTCGGTAGTGGGGGTTGGCGGGGGGGTGGCGGCGGTCGCGGCGGCGAGCAGGCTGCTGTGCACGGCGGGGTCGAGCAGGGTCTGGTGGGCGGCGGCAGCTTGGATGGCGCGGGAGATTTCGGTGATCCCGGCGTCTTTGGTGAGGTACCCGCGGGCGCCCGCTTGGAGTGCGGTGAGGATTGATTGGTCGTCCGCGTGGGTCGTGAGGACGACGATCTCGGTCTCGGGTTGCGCGGCGCGGATCCGCCGGGTTGCCTCGACGCCGTCGAGTCGCGGCATCCGTAGGTCCATCAGCACGACGTGCGGGCGGTGGCGTGCGGCGAGGGCTACGGCCTCCTCGCCGTCGGTCGCTGCGGCGACCGGGTCGATCCCCGCGGCGAGCGCCAGCAGCGTCATCAGCCCTTCGCGCACGAGCGTCTGATCGTCGGCGACCAGGACCCGAATCGAGTCACTGACGACCGGACCCTCCGGGGACGGAGTCCGGTGCCTCACGGGCCTTCTTGGGCCGGGTCGGCAGGCTGGGCGAGAACCGGGACGTGTAGTTCGACCCGCCAGCCATCCTCGCTGGCGTGTGCTGTGAGGGTGCCGCCGAGGGCCTGGGCACGTTCGCGCATGCCCTGGATACCGTACCCGCCGCCGGTCGCGGCCAGCGGGCTCGGGGCTCGCGTGGTGGCGCTCTGCTCGTTGTCGATGACGAGGACGACGTCGGGGTCCGCGAGGTCACCGGCGTGCAGCGCGACCGACACGCTCGCTCCAGGCGCGTGCTTGCGGACGTTGGTGAGGGCCTCCTGGAGGACCCGCAGAACGGCCTCGCCGACCGAGCCGGCGAGACGACCGGGATCGCCGTCGATCGTCAGCTCGACCGTCCCGTCGGCGGATCGGTACGCCTCGACGAGCGCTTCGATCCCGGCCGGGGCGGCGATCGGTTCGCTCCGCAGAGCGCCGACCGCGCGGCGCGTCTCGCGCAGTCCCTCGCGCGCCAGCGCGTGGGCGCGGTCCAAGCGGGCCTTGATCGTCGCGGGATCGGCGCCCTGGTTGACCAGGGCGCTCGTCGCTTCGAGGTGAATCGTGAGGCCGGCAAGCGCGTGGGCGAGTACGTCGTGGATCTCCCGCGCGATCCGCGTGGATTCCTCCAGGCGGGCTGCGCGTAGCTGCTCCTCGTGCGAGCGCTGGCTCTGGGCGAGAAGCAGCTCGGCCTGCTCGGTCTTCGCCGCCGCCTGGCGGGCATTCGCGCCGGCCAGGGTTCCAGCAGCGAACCCGAGCGAGTAGGCGAGGAGGCCAAGCGCACTGCCGTCGTAGACGAGCACCGACAGTGCCAGCGCGAGGATCCCGACCCCGACGACGATGAACGCCCGTGGCAGCTCAGCCCGGACACCCGCTGCGACGACCGCGACGAACACGAAGGCGCTGGCGGCGCTGCTCGGCGAGGCGCCGCAGAGGGCCCCGCCGGCCGCCGCGAGCACCCACACCTCCGGCGTGATCCCGCGGTCCGGGACGGGCCGGCGCATCCACATCAGCCATCCCACCACGCACAGCGCGAACAGGACGCTGATAACGAGCCCACGTCCGCTGGCACCCGGGGGGTGGTGGTCCGCCCGTACCACGCTCCAGCTGACCAGCGCAACGCCGATCAGCCGGATCATGAGCGCGGGACGCCCCGTGAAATGGGTAAAGATCACTGCGAGAGAAGGTAACGGCGTCAGGCGAGCTGAAAGGCACCGCCGGCCCGCAGGCGCTGACGACGGACCGCCATCAACGCCGACCGAGACGCCACTTCGCACACCGCCATCGCGAGCAGCGCGACCGTCCAAGCGCCTGCGCTAACGGCGTGCTGGGCGCTGAAGTGCGCGATCGATGAGGCACCGCTATGGGAGATCCAGTAGATAAAAGCGAACCGCGAGCCCATCCCGAGCACCCAGAAGAACCCGGAAGCCCAGCCCGCGCGGGCGAGAACATCGCCGCCGCCCCCGACTCGCATCAGCACGGTCTGGGCGCTAGCGACACCGATCGCACCCCCGAGGAGAGCCAGGACAGCAACGAGAACGAGGTCGTTACCCGCGGTCGGGATGCCATGCAAATAATTCGCAACAGCGATCGCGACGATCAGCAACGGACGCACCAGGGTCTTGATCGTCAGGGTCCGCTCCCTGACCTGGAACAGCACAAGCAAAACGAGGACCGAATCAATGAGGTAATCAGTAGTTGTCATACCAACATCGTGACCCCCACCACGCATTCCCACATCGGCGCCCGGGTTGATCTTCAGGTGGAGATCACGGCCCCCTCCACCCACGGGTCCACACCCCCACGTCCAGAGGCGCCCGACCCCAAACACTCACAACCACCGCAACGCCCCCACGACCCCACCCGGCCATCCGCCCCGCAACAAGGGCTCGGGTTGCTCGAACGTCGTGTGGGTCACCGATGCGATGCTCGCCAGCTGAGCTCAGGCTGTGCGCTCTCCCGTTTTCTCCTCCGCGGTTGGGGTATCGTTGCTTGCAGGCGATGTCCCAGCGGGATCACGACCGCAGCAGCGAACCGCGCCAGGCTCGGTCGAACGCGGCTCTGCCGAGCCGCGGCACCAGCCCTGTCCTCGCGCTGCAGCGCGCTATCGGCAACCGTGGCACAATCCGGGTGCTCGCGCGCAAGGGCGGCTCGGGCCCTGGAACGTTCGAGAACAGTGTCCGGATCGGAAAGCTCGGGCCGATCGAGATCACCGAGAGCAACATCGCCGACTGGATCGGCAAGAAGGCCGACGCCGATGACCTCATCGTGACGACCGTCCAGGACGAGCACTCGCATGAGCTGCAGCGCATGTCCGACAGCAAGGCCCGTATCGACAGCATCGAGGTCCAGTCGATCACGAGCCAGAACAGCTGGGTCATTGTCACGTTCAAGAACGCCGTCATCAGGGGCTACGCGCAGGACCAGTCGGGCAAGACGGAGCGGTGGAAGGCCAACGGGTTCGATGCGGTCAACATCAAGCGGACCTCGATTGGCACGCCGCGCCCGTAGGGGTCGCCGTTCCTGTGACCGGCTCGGGCTTATGTGCTGCTCGATCAATCGAGCATTTCGATCAGGCGGTCCTCGCCTGGCGGGAGGAGGTAGCAAGCGATGAATACGGCAGCCTCAGTCTCCGACAAGTTGTCGAAGTGGGGGATCCTGACGTTCGCTGGCTCAAGAAAGGCGTCACCGGCTTGCAGGGTCACGACCGGGCTATCGGCTACCTGGAAAGCGATCACGCCAGCGATCACCCAGCCGACGACGGGACATGGGTGCAGGTGAAGGCCGGCCGGTTGGGCCGGAGCGAGTTCGACGCGCGCCACCTCGAGGCGGTCGATCACCGTCTCGGCTTGGAAGGTCGCCTCCAGCAGCGCCTTGCGCACAACAGGTGACGGCTCCGGCATGGCTGCGAAATACTAGTCCGCGCACCGCACCAGGTCGTCGCTCGTTGCGCTGGCGCCGCCTCGGACGACAGGCGGCGAGGAAATGGCGCGGCATCAGTCGGGCGCCCCCGACAGGGCGTAGACGACGAGCCAGCCTCGATGTCGAGCACGACTGAGCGGAGGCCGGCGCTCACAAGGACGCGCGCGATAGGGTGTCGCTTGGTCGTGTCTCAATCTGTACCTCGCAGCCAAGGCGCCGGCCCACCGCGGCGATGTTAGGGCTGTCCGCGGTGAACCAAGACGATCTCGAGAGTCATCTCGAGAAGCGGTATGGCGTCTGTGTGGCAGGCAGCAAAGCGTTGGATGTCGGTGTGTTCCGACTCGATTTCGATGGCAATCCGAGCTGGGTCGCTCGCGTGTTTCCGGCCGCGCGCCCGTTGGAAGATGTCGCGGGCGACGCCGCAATCCTTCGCAGGTTGGAGCGGCGCGGGTTTCCCGCCGAGCGTTGTGCACACCCTGAGCCCGTCTCGAGCTTTGGTGCGCACGGCGTGCTCGTGACCGAGTTCGTCGAACGCGGCAAGCCGTTGCGCCCGGGCCGGCCCGCGGCGATCCTCGGCGCCTTGCTAGGGCGGTTGCACGCGAATGCTGGAGCTGGCTTGCGTGCGGGCGGCGCGTGGCACCATCTGTCTTTGATTGGCGGTCCGCGAGAAGAGGTCGCGGCCGCTGGCGCCTTGCTCGATGATGCGCTGCCGCGGGTCGGGGACCGTGAGCTTTCGCTGTACGAGCGTTTGCGCGACGAGGTCGACCGCGTCGACGATTGCCAGGACCTGGCGCACGCATTCGTGCACCCGGACTTCGTGCCCGCCAATGCGATTCCGACCCCGGACGAGGGTTTGGTGATCGTGGACTGGGCAGGCGCTGGCCGCGGACCGCGGCTATGGTCGCTGGGCTTTCTGCTTTGGGCTGCTGGGGCCAGGAGCATGCGGCTTGTCGACGTGGCTGTCTCACGCTACCGCAAGCATGTCGCGCTTGAGCCGGAGGAGCTGGCGCGGCTCTCCGGCGCGATTCGCGCTCGCCCGCTGATGCTCGAATGCTGGGCGGTCTGCGCCGGTCGAAGAGAGATCTCGGACGCTGTGAAGCGCGTGTCAGAAGCTGCCGAGCGGGCGGACAGGATCGCCGCTCAGGCTCAGAGCGCCTTCGAGAACAACGACGGCTAATAGCGCGCACCCTTCCCGCGCGACATCCCCGGATTCGCGGCTCCTGAGCCAGGCAGTGTCCTTATTCGGATTACGCCACCTGGGCGCGCCGCACTTGGGGCGCGAGGGGCCTGGTTGAGGAGCGCCGGGGGGTCAAAGGACAAAGGGAATGAGCATCTTCGTACTGGCTTGGTACGCCGGATACGCCGCCGCAAACGTTACGGTGAGGTTCTTCTCCTCCACGGATCCGCAGTAATAGAAGTACCCACCCAGGATCGCGACGATGATGACGCCGATCAGGTTGGTCGCGACGGCGGTCCCAAGAAGCCCGGTCAAGAGTCCGGAGTAGATCGGGTGGCGGACAAACCGGTAGGGACCGGAGGTAACGAGCTCCGGCTGAGCCTTCTGGGTCATCGGCATTCCCCAGTTGCGCCCGAGATGCACGCGAGCCCAGATCGCCAGCATGATCCCGGACGCGAACACGACGGCTCCGATCGCTCCGAGGACCGGGCTGTGGACGGCCAGGCTCCCGCCGCGGAAGACGCGGACGAGGAGGAGGACCGACAGGCCGGTTAGGCCAGTCAGGGGGATCCGACGCCTGCTAGCTCTGCCCTCTTTCACGCCGAAGGCGGACGCGAGCCAGTAGACCCAGAAGATGATCCAGGCGATCGTGATAGCGGTCTTCAGCGCGTGCATGTCGTGAGAGGGGCGGGTGATGGTGGGCGTGTGCCCATCAGCCTACGACTCGAGCAAATCGCTGTCATCGACGCTGGGATGGATCTGCGCCTCCAACCACGGGTGGACGTCAGCGGCACCGCTTGGCCGCCACAGTCTTCTTGCCATCGCGACAGACTTGCGAGAGCGATGCGGAGATCCATTCAGCGCGATCACATCGTCGAAGCAGCGACTGGTGCCCGCCCGACAGGGCCGACCCGCTCAGCGCTCGGGCGCGTGAACTTGGGCTGGCGTGGAGGCGGCCAATGCCGCAGCTTCTTCGAGGCGATCATCGCCCCAGAACAACGTGTTGCCTACGCGGACGCTTGGTACTCCAACGACCCCGAGAGCGACCGCCTCGTCGTGTGCCGCCCGCAGTGCCGACTTGACCTTCGGATTGACAATGGCCTCGGCGACCTCGTCGCCCGCCAATCCGGATCGGTCAGCCACCGCGCACACCGCATTGGCCTGCGCAAGATCAAGACCTTCCAGGAACGCCATCCGCATCGCGCTCAGCGCAAAGCGTTTGAGAACGCAGCGCTGTTGGGCGAAGATCATCGCCCGAGCGATCAGCAGGTCATTGGTCGGCCAAGGATCCGGCCAGCGGATCGCGCCCAAGCCGTGGGACCGAGCGCGCGCTTCGCAGTCGGCGATCTTGACCGCGCGATCCTCGGTCAACCCCCACGAAACCCGCTGGCGAGCCTTGAACAGGCCGCCGGCGAACAGCGGTCGCCACTCCGCGCCGGGCAGCAGCGTCCCGATCCGCTCGGCGGCAAACCACGAATAGGGAGACATCGCTCCGAAGAAGAACGCGGTCGACACGACGAAATGATCGCGCACGCGCGCTCGGCGAGGGCCAACGGATCCGGCGCAACGGCCAAGGCGTCCGTTTGCGTAGTCTCCTGGGCGATGAAAAGCGACTCGCTCGAAGGCCGAACGGCTTTGGTGACGGGCGCTTCTCGAGGGATCGGGGCGGCGATCGCACTCGCACTCGACCGGGCGGGCGCTCGGGTCGTTCTCGTCGCCCGGAGCCGTGCGGGCCTTGACGCGACCGCGGCTGAGCTGAGAAACAGCCCGCTCGTGTTGGAGGCGGATCTCGCCGATCCCGACGTCCCGGCTCGGCTTGTCTCAGAGGTACGTCAGCGGTTAGGGGAGATCGATGTGCTCGTCAACAACGCCGCCGTCGCTATGCGTTTATCCACCGCGGAGCTCAACGCGGCGCTCGTTGACGAGCTCTATGCCGTCAACGTACGCGCGCCGCTGCTGCTGATCTCGGCGCTCGTGCCGAGCATGGTCGAACGCGGACGGGGCGTGATCATCAGCATCTCCTCTGTCTCAGCGGTGGTGGGAACTCCCCAGCGATCCGCGTACGCCGCAACCAAGGGGGCGATCGACGCGGCGACGCGTTCGTTGGCGATCGAGCTCGGACCCCATGGGATCCGGGTCAACTCCGTTGCTCCTGGCGTCGTCGACACGGACATGTGGGCGCGGAACAAGGCGATTCCTGGAGTGATCGAAGAGATCGAGGCCCTGACGCCGTTGCGCCGATGGTCCCAGCCGGACGACATCGCTGACGTGGTCGTGTTTCTCGCCTCTGATGCAGCCCGGTTCGTCACCGGCGAGACGATCTGCGTCGACGGGGGAATGGCCAGGACTGCGAACCTCTACGGCGGAGCAGTCTGAACTGCACCGCGGCGGAGCCGAAACCGCGCCCGGTCCTCTCGTTGGCCGCTCAGCTCGAGTCCGAGCGCCCGTGGAACGACCGGCGGCCCTCCCTATCGGGAGCACCTTGTCCCGTACTCACGGCGTCAACCTCCCAGCCACTCGACCTCCTCGGTCGCGAACCCGACCACTCGACCTCCTCGGTCGCGAACCCGACTACTCGACCTCCTGGGTCGCGAACAGCGGTCCGCGCGTGATCGCGCTGAGGCGCTCGTCAACGTCAAAATAGCGAGCCTCGATGCCGCTGACGCCGGGCAGCTTCCCCAGCGACGCAGGCATCGCCTCGTCACCCCACGCGCGGGCGTGCTCCTCGCTATCGAACAGGTAGATACCACCGGCAGCTCCCTGTGAGTCATCGTAGATCCAGATCTTCCATTGCAGCCCGGGCACGCCAGAGATCCGATCGGCAGCGCCAAGCAAGTGCTCGACCTGCCCCGCGTCATCCTGACCGCGTTCGCGACGGTAGTTCACCTGCAGCAGCTTCATGACGGGTCCTCCTCGTGGCGGTATCGAACTCCGGGCCGGACTGCCGCCTCGCGACCAGCCGCTGCGACTCTATTGATGCTCGAACGCCCGCGTACGGAAGTGCTGGGTCTCGACGCCGACGCCGGAACCGGCTCACCTGGCGAGATCCCGGTCTCTCGCCTGGACCGAGGGCCGACGCCGCCTCTGTCTCGTCTAGCCCTGTGACGGGTGCGAAGATGGGGCTTGCGCGCGAACGCCGGCGACGATCGCGTCGAAGCCTCGATTGAAGTAGGAGTCCGGGGATTCGCAGTCGGTGAGGTATCCGGCGGACGCTGTGATGTGGGGGTAGCGGTCGGGGGGGAGCGAGGCCAGCGCAATGCGTTTGCGTCGCTGGTGCTCGGCGCGTTCGCCGGGATCGGTGATCTCGATTCCGGCCTGGGTGCTGACGAGCATCACGGCGCTCGAGAGCACGAACCGGGCCACGTCAGCCGCTTGCTCGGGCTCGAAGCCGTGTCCGGCGAGAAACCCGAGCGTCAGCTCGGTCACGGTGAGGCCGGCCTCGCACTCGACGACTCGGCTGGGGACAAGCTCCGCCGCGCCGGGATGGAGTCGCATGACACCGACGAGGGCATCAATGGTGAGGCGCAACTGGCCCCAGCCATCGTCGTCGGACGGCGAGCGCTGCTCCAGGGATCGCTCGAGCGTCTCGGCGGTCTGCTGCCAGAGGCGATCGGCGATCGCGTCCAGGAGCGCCTGCTTGTCGTCGAAATGCCAGTACAGCGCCATCGAGGTGACCTCGAACTGGTCGGCGACACGTTTGAGGGTGATCGCCTCGAGTCCCTCCGCGTCGGCGAGGCGCAATGCCGCGTCGATCACGACCTCGGGGTCCAGCTTGCTGCGCGTTGGTCGTGTCGTCTTGGGGCCCATGCTTGACAACTATACGTCATAAAGTATTATATGACGTAAATGTACGGCACATAGGTATGACCAAGACGATTGAAAGGTCCACATGAGCAGACAAGCCCTGACCCTGACCGCCGCTGTTCCTCGAGCGATGCCCCGGATGCTCGCCCGGCGCTGGACGCTGATTGCAGTCGCGCTGGCCACGTTCATGACCTACCTGGACAACAACATCATCAACGTCGCGATCCCGACCATCGAACGTAGCCTTCACCTCTCGCAGTCAGGCGTCGAATGGGTTGTGAGCGCGTACATCCTCGTCTTCGCCGGCCTGCTGCTCGCCGGCGGCCGGCTGGCTGACGTGTTCGGCCAAAAACGTCTGTTCATGCTCGGCCTGTCGATCTTCACCGCGGCTTCGCTGCTGGCCGGGCTCGTCGGGCAGGTCGATCTCCTGATCGCCAGCCGCGCGCTGCAAGGACTCGGCGCCGCCCTGGTCACGCCAACCACGCTGGCCATCCTCGCCGCCACGTACCCCGAACCACGAGAGCAGGCTCGCGCGGTCGGCGCCTGGAGCGCAGCCGGCGCCGTCGCCCTAGCCGTCGGGCCACTGCTCGGAGGGGTGCTCTCCCAGCACGTCAACTGGCACTGGATCTTCTTCATCAACGTACCCGTCGGCATCGCTACCCTGTGGCTCGGCGCTCGGTCCATCCCCGCTGTTGACCGACCCGCTCGCCGGCGCATCGACATCGAGGGCGTGACCGCCTCGGCCGCCACCCTGATAACGCTGACCTACGCCCTCATCGAAGGCCCCCAGATCGGCTGGACCTCCCCGGTCATCATCGCCGCCCTCGTGGCGAGCCTCATCGCTGCGATCGCGTTCGTGACCGTCGAACGCCGGGCCGAGGATCCGATGATCGACCTCTCCCTGTTCACTAACCGCACCTTCACCGGAGCGACAGTCGCGCTGATGCTCTGGGCGTTCGGCCTGTTCGGCATCTACTTCTTCACCTCGCTCTACCTCCAGCAAGTCCTGCGCTTCTCAGCGACCACGGCCGGCGTGGCCTTCGTGCCCATGGCGATCCTCATGGCCTTCGGAGCCGGTATCTCTGACCGCGTGGCCGCCCGGATCGGCGCACACCGCACCGTCGGCGGCGCCATGGGCCTGATGGGAGTCGGAATCCTCTCGGTCAGCCTGCTCGGCGCTCGCACCACCTTCGCCGACCTGATGCCCGGCTTCGCCATCATCGGCATCGGTGGCGGGCTGACCATCCCCCTGACCTCCACCATCCTGGACAGCATGCCCGCCGACCGAGCCGGCGTCGCCTCGGCCGTGTTCAACGCATCACGAGAAGTCGCCGGCCTGCTCGGCATCACCGTCATCGGTGTCATCCTCCGCGCCCGCCAAACCGCTGAGATCCATCTCGGCCATCCGGCGATAACCGCCTTCCTCAGCGGCTATCGCCTCGGACTCGTCGTCGCCGGAATCCTCGTCTCCGGCGGCGGGATCGCGGCCTGGCTCGCGCTGCGAAATCTCTCCTCGAACAGACCCACCACGGAGCAGGCCCCGCCCCTTTCCGCCAGCGAGACAGCAATCGCCATCACCGCATGAGCGCCAGACGTCCGGGGACCGAACGGCGTGACCGCGAACGATGAGAGCCGGGAACCGTCGCTCCTGGCCACCGCCGGCGCCTGACTGAGCGTCTAGGCCCGTGTGGCGTCGATGGCGACAGCCTCAGTCCGACGCGCCGGATGGCGGCGTGGTCGGAGCGTTCCGGCCGAGCTCAGGTGCGAGCCAGTGGGTGACGGTGGTGGGTCGGCTGGGATCGGTCATCGAGGAGATCTGCTCGAGGCGCTGCTGGTCGCGGAGGCTGACGCGTTCATGCTGGCGGAGGTGTTCCTCCCAGGAGCCGACGACGAACTGCTCGAGGACGTGACCGGGATCGACGGCATCCCGCCACACGCGCCAACTGACCGCGCCCGTTCGACGTCGGGCGTGGCGCCCGGCGTACAGCGCCTCGACGAGATCTCGCTCCAGCCCCGGCCTGGGCCGGTACTCGACCGTCACCTGCACGGGCCCGTCAGTCGCCTTCGCGCCGACGAGCTGTGGGTCTGGCCAGTCGCCGGCCGGCAGCAGGTCGTGAGGCGAGATCGCCCTGAACGGCAGCCACACGCCGGCCACGCCGACCAGCGCGATCCCGACGGCGGCGGCGAGGAGCGCTGCGGTCAGTCCGGCGCTCTGCGCGGTCACGCCGAACGCAGCACTACCGAGCGCGCCGCCGCCCTGGAAGATCACCAGGTAGTAGGACATGCCACGTGCCTTGGCCCACCCGGGCAGCGTGGACTGATACTGGGAGTTCAGCGTCGAGAGCACGAATATCCACGCGACGCCGGCGATGAGCAGCGCCAACGCAGCGAGCGCGCTGACCCGCACGTAGGCCAGCGCCAGCGTCACCCCGGCGAAGACAAGCGTGCTGCTGGTCATCAGGGCCGTCGGGGTCACGCGCCCGCGCAGGCGTGGCAGCGCCGCCGCTCCTGCGACCGCGCCGATGCCCACGCCACCGAGCAGTAGCCCGTATCCGCCGGAGCCGAGATGCAGTCGCGTGTGCGCGACCACCGGCAGGAGCGCCCACATCGAGCTGGCGAAGAACATGAACAAGCCCGCGCGCAGCAGGATGACGCGCAGGGCCGGGCTCGCGGCGACATAGCGTGCTCCGGCGCGGATCGCCCCAGCGACGTGCTCGGGAGCGGTGGCGCTCACCGGGTGGGCGCCGCCCCGCCAGCGAGCGACCGCGCCGATCACCGGCACAAAGCTCGCCGCGTTGACGAAGAACAGCACGGCGGCGCTGGTCGCTGCATAGAGCGCACCGCCGATCGCGGGGCCGATCGCGCGGCTGAGGTTCTGGTTGACGGCGCCCAGCGCGATCGCCTGTGTCCGATCCTCGGGCGCGACGAGCTCGGGCTGCAGTGTCTGCCACGTGGGTGACGTCAGCGTCTGCCCGGCGCCGACAGCGAAAATCAGCGCGAGCAGCACCCACGGCGTCACCAGCCCGGCGAGCGCGAGGCCGGCCAGCACCAGCGCCGCGAGCAGCATGAACGACTGCGAGGCGATCAGCAGCCGACGGCGATCGACGAGATCACCGATGGCTCCCGCCGGCACAGCGAGCAGGACAACCGGAAGTCCCGCTGCCGTCTGAATCAACGCAACGAGCGTGGCCGACGTCGTCAGGGTCAGCATCAGCTCCTGGGCGCCGACCGTCTGCATCCAGCCACCGACGTTGCTCACGAACTGCGCTGACGCCATCCGCGCGAAATCCCGGGAGCGAAACGGCGCCCACGCCGACGAGCCAGTCGTCCGCGTCGCGTCGTCTTGCCGCTGGGCATCGTCAGTGGACGCCTTCATCGCCTCGGCATTATCGCCACGGGCAAGCGGCTTCCTTTCGGTGTCCCGGAGCGTGGCAGAGCTGAGCGCCAGCGTCGCCCACTTTGGTTCACTATTCAGGGTGCCATCTCGTATCGAGCCGCCCGGGAAACGAGCGGCGATCTGCCTGCCGCGCCGGCTCGGTCAAGTGAGGAGTAGCCGATGAGTTTTGCCGTCCAGATTCGTGCGATCGCCTGGCGCGGCTCGCTGGAGGCGCGTGGACTGCGAGCGGCCGTACGTTCAGGGATGCTCGGCCTCGAGTCGCCCCGGACGCTCCGCGCTATCGCCGGCGCGCTGCGCGGCTACGGCGTGTTCGGATCGGCCTCGCGGATCGCCTCGCTCCGCCATGGCGATCTCCCGGCGATCGTCGACGAGCGCGGCGAGCTGACGTTCACCGAATTGGACGAGCGCGTCAACCGCCTCGCCAACGCACTGGACGCGAAGGGGCTCGGACGCGGGTCGAGCGTCGGCGTGCTGTGTCGCAATCACCGTCAGCTGCTGATCGTCGCGTTTGCGGTGGCGCGCGCCGGATTGAACGTGATCATGCTCAACACCTCCTTCTCGGCGCGGCAGTGTGCCGAGGTCGCCCAGCGCGAGGGAGTCGATCTGCTCGTCTATGACTCCGAGCTCGCTGATGCGGTCACCGACGTTCAGGCGCCGCGTGGCAAGCTTGCCGTCGCGATCGATGATCCCGGCGCCGACGAGCTCGATCTCCTGATCGCCACAGGCGCCGCCACGCTGCCTCCTGCGCCAACCAGCGCCGGTCGGATCGTGATCCTCACCAGCGGCACCACGGGCACGCCGAAGGGCGCGCCGCGTGAGGATCCGCGAGGGTTCATCGGGGTCGGGGCGATGCTGGAGCGGATGCCGATGCGAGCCCGCGAGGCCACCGTCGTCGCGCCGCCGCTGTTTCACGGCACCGGGCTGGTGATCGCGCTGCTGTCGATTGGGCTGGGCTCAAAACTCGTCCTGCGGCGGCGCTTCGACGCAGCCCGGCTCCTCGACGACATCGCCACTCACCATGCGACCGTCGTGTGTGTCGTGCCCATCATGCTCCAACGGATAGATGACCTCGCCGAGCGCGTCCATCGTGCTGATGGCGACCTCGGCGGGCAGCTGTGATCCGGCGGAGAAGACGATCCGCAGCGACGACAGGTCGCGGACCTGGACCTCGTCGCCGAGCGCACGTAACCCACCAGCACCGCCGGCACGTCTCGGCGATCGCGCGGGGGCACGCGGGTCCGCGACCGGCGCGGTCGCGGGGCTCAGATGCTGAGCTCCGCCAGTTCGCGCTTGAGGATCTTCCCCGTTGGGTTGCGCGGCAGATCGTCGAGGAACGCGACGTCTCGGGGCACCTTATAGCCTGCGAGGTTCTCCCTCACATACGCCTGGAGCTCGTGGGCAGAGAGCGGCTGCTCGTCGCGGCGTAATGGTGAACTGTGGACCGCATGAGAACGTGAGGAGGAGGACGAGATGAGCGCGGGAGGGACGCATCCACGGGCGGGCGAGCTGCCCGGGCCTGCTGACCTGATCGATGTCGATCGTCTGGTCGGCGCCTATTACGATCGTCGCCCGGATCCGTCAGATCCGGCGCAGCGGGTCGCGTTTGGGACTTCTGGTCATCGTGGGTCGTCGCTGGCCGGGACGTTCACGGAGGCTCATGTCGCCGCGATCAGCGAGGCGGTGTGCCGCTATCGCGAGGCGCGCGGGGTTGACGGTCCGTTGTTTCTGGGCCGCGATACGCACGCTCTGTCCGGGCCGGCGTTTCGCACGATCGTGGAGGTGCTCGTCGCCCACGGCGTGCAGGTCGTGGTCGACGCCGACGGTGCCGCGACACCGACGCCGGTGATCTCGCACGCGATCCTGTGCCATAACCGCGGTGGTGGGATCGGTCGAGCGGACGGGATCGTGGTCACGCCGTCGCATAACCCGCCCGGGGACGGCGGCTTCAAATACAACCCCACGCATGGCGGGCCCGCCGACACTGACGTCACCGGGTGGATCCAGCGCGAGGCCAACGGGCTACTCGAGGACGAGCTCCGAGGGGTTCAGCGTTTGCCGTTCGCCTCCGCCGAGGTCCACCGCCGCGACTACGTGTCGGCGTACGTCGACGATCTCCCGGCGGTCATCGACCTCGACGCGATCCGCGCATCGGGGCTGCGGTTGGGTGTCGACCCGCTCGGTGGCGCCTCGCTCGCGTATTGGGTCGCGATCGCCGAACGCCACCGCCTCGATATCACCGTCGTCTCGGACGCTCTCGATCCGACGTTCAGGTTCGTGCCGCTGGACTGGGACGGGAAGATCCGCATGGACTCGTCCTCGCCGTGGGCGATGGCGCGCCTGCGCGAGCTCGCCGGGGACTTCGAGATCGCGTTCGCGAACGACCCGGACGCTGATCGCCACGGCATCGTCACACCACGCGCCGGGCTGATGAACCCCAACCACGTCCTCGCGGCCTGCATCTGGTACCTGTTCGGTGGCCACCGCGAGTGGGGAGACGGCGTCGGCGTCGGCAAGACGCTCGTCAGCTCGAGCGTGATCGACCGGGTCGCGGGCGACCTCGGCCGGCGGCTCGAGGAAGTGCCGGTTGGGTTCAAATGGTTCGTGCCCGGCTTGCTCGCGGGGACGCTCGGGCTCGGAGGGGAGGAGAGCGCAGGCGCGTCGTTCCTGCGCCGTGACGGGACCGTCTGGACCACCGACAAGGACGGCCTGATTCCGTGCCTATTGGCCGCCGAGATGACGGCGGTCACCGGCCGCGACCCAGGGGAGATCTACGATCGGCTCGCCTCGCGTTTCGGTCGCGCGGCGTACAAGCGCGTCGACGTCGCCGCCTCACCCGAGGAAAAGCACGCGCTCAGCCAACTCTCGCCCGACCAGGTGCGCAGCTCGCAGCTCGCGGGAGACACGATCACCGACGTGCTCACGACCGCCCCGGCCAACGGCGAGCCGATCGGCGGGCTCAAGGTCGTCACCGCGCACGGCTGGTTCGCCGCCCGGCCATCCGGTACCGAAGATGTCTATAAGATCTACGCTGAATCATTCAACGGCGAGGAACACCTCGAGCGGATCCTCGCCGAAGCGCAAGAGATCGTGTCCGGCGCCCTGTCGAACGCCGCAGCGGGTGCTCTCATCATCCCCGACCCACAGCGCTGACGCTGTCCGATGCATCGGGGTCACCCACGGCGCGATCACCGGCGCTGAGGTCGAGCGCGCGGTGAACGGCACCCAATGAGCTTCAGCCGGCGACCGTCGCCCGCGCGGCGCCATTCGCCTGGAAGGTCGCCAGGCCGAGCCACGCCAGGAGCCACCCGGTAGCGATACGGAACAGAGCAGTCTCGGCGCGGCGACCCGGACGCTTCGCCGCGACGATGACGGCGACCGCAATCGGGCCGAAGCCCGCAGCCGTCAACGCCGAACCGGCGGCCCGATGCCCGGTGCTCCGCGCCTCGTCGCTGCGCATCGTCGACGGGATACGGATGCCGGCAAAGAGGTTCCTCGGCAACCGCCCCGTCGCCGCCAGACGTCCCAACGCGACGACGATGACGCCGCTGAATCCGAACCGGACCGCCCTCATCACCCCTCCTCCTCCAAGGTCCGTTCGGCGCTTGGAACAGCCTCGAGTCGTCCGTCCGGGATGGGCTCGCCGCTTTCGATCGAGAGTCCGTAGGTGCCGGCCGCGAGCCGCGCCTCTGCGCGATCAAGGGCGTCGAGCTCTCGGTGAAGATCCTCGGCACGACCAGCGTCGAACTCGTCCTGGTAGAGGTCTTCGGAATCCCGCTCACCTGGCTCGATGCGATCGGAAGCCTCCAGGGGACCTGGGCGGTCGAGGGCGGCAATGGCCCGTTCGATTCGTATCCGCTCACGCGCAAGCAGTTCTCGCGCACGGTCAGAGTCCATAAACGGCAGGTTACCCGCCGGCGTCCCGGCGTGTGCGTCCACACGCGCGAGAGATGAAGCGCGAGCGGGCGCCGGACGTGACTGTCCGGGCGAGCGCCGACCGGGGGCCGACCCTCGACTGCCGCTGGGCGAGCAGTAGGGTGAAAGCCGCCATGAAGATCATCTACACGCTGACCGATGAGGCGCCCGCGCTGGCCACGCAGTCGCTGTTGCCGGTGCTCCGGGCGTTCACCGCGGCGGCGAACGTGGAGGTTGAGCTGCGCGATATCTCGCTCGCGGGACGGATCCTCGCGCAGTTCCCCGAGCGTCTCACCTCCGACCAGCGCGTCGCCGACGCTTTGACCGAGCTTGGCGAGCTTGCGAAGGCGCCGCAGGCGAACATCATCAAGCTCCCGAACATCAGCGCGTCGGTGCCGCAGCTCAAGGCGGCGATCGGCGAGCTGCAGAGCAAGGGATACGCGATTCCCGACTACCCGGACCAGCCGTCCGACGCGGAGCAGCGCGACGTGCGCTCGCGCTACGACACCGTCAAGGGGAGCGCCGTGAACCCGGTCCTGCGCGAAGGCAACTCCGATCGCCGCGCGCCCGCGTCGGTCAAGGCGTACGCGCGCCGGCACCCGCACTCGATGGGAGCTTGGTCACGGAGCTCGCGCTCGCACGTATCGACGATGAGCGACGGCGACTTTCGCTCGACTGAGCAGTCGGTCACCGTCGAGCACGAAGGCACGGTCAGGATCGAACACGTCGCGCCGGACGGGGCGGTGACCGTGCTCAAGGAGACGATCCCTGTCCTCGAGGGCGAGGTGCTCGACGCCGCCGTGATGCGCCGCACAGCTCTGGAGGAATTTCTCGCAGCTCAGATCGCCGACGCGAGGAAGCAGGGCGTGCTCTTCTCCGTGCACCTGAAAGCCACGATGATGAAGGTGTCCGATCCGATCATATTCGGCCACGCGGTGCGCGCCTACTTCGCTGATCTCTTCGCCGAGCATGGCGCTGCGCTGGCCTCCGTGGGCGTCAATGCCAACGATGGCATGGCGGCACTACTGACCGCAACCGAGCAGCTCCCCGAGGACGAGCGCACCGGAGTGCACGCGGCGATCGATGCTGCCTACGCGAACGGCCCCGCGCTGGCGATGGTCGACTCCGATCGCGGCATCACAAACCTCCACGCGCCCAGTGATGTGATTATCGACGCGTCCATGCCAGCGGCGATCCGGTCCTCCGGGCAGATGTGGAACGCCGAGGGACAGCCGCAGGATGCAAAGTTCGTGATCCCCGACCACGCGTACGCGGCGGTGTACTCCGAGGCTGTGAAGCACTGCCGGGAGCACGGCGCGTTTGATCCGGCGACGATGGGAACCACCGCTAACGTCGGGCTGATGGCCCAGGCGGCCGAGGAGTACGGCTCACACGACACCACGTTCGAGATGACGGCCGGCGGCACGGTCCGCGTCATCGATAGCGCCGACGCAACCCTGCTCGAGCATGCCGTCGAGACGGGAGATATCTGGCGCCTGTGTCGGGCCAAGGACGCGGCGATCAAGGATTGGGCGCGCCTCGCGATCATGCGGGCTCGCGAAACGGGCACACCGGCGGTCTTCTGGCTCGATGAGACCCGCCCGCACGACGCACAACTGCTGCGTACGGTCCGCGCGGCGCTCGCCGAGCTCGACACCAACGAGCTACAGATCGAGATCATGGACGTCGCCGCCGCCACGCGCTTTACGCTCGAGCGGGCTCGGCGCGGCGAGGACACGATCTCGGTCACCGGCAACGTGCTGCGCGACTACCTGACGGACCTGTTCCCCATCCTCGAGCTCGGAACGAGCGCCAAGGTCCTGTCGATCGTGCCGCTGATGGACGGCGGTGGTCTGTTCGAGACCGGTGCCGGCGGATCGGCTCCCAAGCACGTCCAGCAGTTCCTGAAGGAGAATCATCTGCGCTGGGATTCCCTCGGCGAGTTCCTTGCGCTCGTCCCCTCCCTCGAGTTGCTCGCGGAGAAGACCGACAACCCGAGTGCCAAGCTCCTCGCCGACACGCTTGACCGGGCGACGGGGCGCGTGCTCGAGGAGAACCGCTCCCCGTCTCGGAAGGCCGGGGAGCTGGACAATCGTGGCAGCCACTTCTACCTCGCGCTGTACTGGGCGCAGGAGTTGGCCGAGCAGACCGTCGACCCCGACCTCGCCGCGCGCTTCGCACCCTTGGCGGAGGAACTGAGCGCAAGGGAGGCGACGATTGCGGATGAGCTGAGGGCGGTGCAGGGTCCACCCGTGGACATCGGCGGCTACTACCGGCCCGAACCGGAACAGGTCGCGGCGGCGATGCGGCCGAGCGTGACTCTGAACCGTGCGCTCGATGACTGGTCCGCCCGCTGACGGAGGCCATGATGTCCCGGGTGTTGGCCGTTGATGTGCGAACGTCTGACTGCTGAGCACCGGAGTTCGGCAGGTCGGGGGCGAGTGGGAGCGAGGGGCGTCCTCGCGCTCGCGATGGCACTCGCGCTCGCCGACACGTCGATCGTCACGCTCGCGCTACCCCAGGTCGAGAGTGATCTGCATACCGGCGTGACGGGCGTCGCGGCTGTGCTCTTCGTCTACGCGGCGGTGCTCGCGGTCGTCCTCGCGCTCGCGAGCCGCACGGCGGGCGAGGGAACGGCCGGACGGTGGGCGCCTGGCGGCTTCGGCCTCCTCGCTGTCGCGTCGCTCGCGTGCGCCGCCGCCGATCGGCTCGACGTGCTCCTCGCCGGTCGCGTGCTGCAGGCCGTGGGCGCGGCAGCCGCCCTCATCGGCGGCTTCGCGCTGATCGACGGTGCCGGTCGCGGGCGCCGGGCGTGGAAGGCCGCCTCGATCCTCGGGGTAGCGGTCGGACCCGCGCTCGGCGGGGCCCTCACCCAGCTCTTCGACTGGCGGGCGATCTTCATCGCCCAGGCGCCGGTCGCCCTCGCCGGAGCATGGGTCACGCTGCGTTCTCCACCGGTGACGACCGCGCCCCCGCGCGAGCCGCTGAGGCGGCCGCGGGCTTCGCGCACGCGCCGGGCGGCGCTCACGAGCCGTGCGGCGCTGGCGCTCGTCACGGCTGCGCTCAGCGCGGTGCTCTTCCTCGTCATCCTGCTTGTCATCGCCGGATGGAACGTCTCGCCGCTCAGCGCCGCCGCTGCGGTCACGCCGCTCCCGCTCGCGGCCGCCCTGGCCTGGGCGATCCGCGGTCCGGCCCGGACGCGAGCGGTCGCGGGGTGCGCGCTGATCGGCGCCGGCGTGCTCGCGCTCGCCTGGATCCCCCAGGCCCACCTCGCGTGGATCGTGCCTCCGGAGCTCATCGCCGGCCTCGGCATGGGATGCGCCCTCGGCGCGCTGTCCGGTGAGCTGCTGCCGGAGCGTACGCCGCGCCAGGCAGCGGGGCTGCTCAGCGTCCGGCATGCGGCGATCGCCCTCGTGCTGGTCGTGCTCGCGCCGATCATCGCCAGCCAGCTCGACGCCGCGTCCCACACCGCCGAGCTCCAGGGCGTCGCGCTCCTGCTCGACTCTCCCTTGCCGCCACAGAGCAAGCTGACGCTCGTCCCCGAACTGCTCAGGATCGCCGATGCGCGCCAGCCCCGCGCGAGCCTGCGCGCCGGGCTCGCCGACCAGCGCCACCGGTTCACCGGAGCTGACCGCGTCGCGTTCGACCAGCTCGCGTCGCAGGCCGACGAGACCGTGCTCGCGGCGGTCGGGCGGAGCTTTCACCTCGCGTTTGTGATCTCGGGCGTGCTCGCGTTCCTCGCGAGTGCGCTGCTGCTGGTCGAGCGGGCGCCCCGTGCGCGCTCCAGGACGGAGCGTGGACGGCGCGACGGCGGCGATCGGGCCGGGGCGCGCCGGCTCGCTCGGGCCGTGATTCCGATCGCCTCTCTGTGCATCGCCGCACCCGTCGCGTACGCGTCGCTCGATCACGAGCTCGCGCCGGCGCCGGTCACGCTCGGGAATCCGTGCGCCGGCGGGCCGACCCCGCGTGCCGCGGGGATCGGCGGCCTCGCCGAGGACGGCGCGCTCGCGCTGCTCGACGTCGCTGCGTGTCGTCTGCACACGAGTCGCGAGGAGCTCGTGCTCGCGCTGACCGACCCTTCCGAGGCCGCCCGCTTCGCGGTCCAGCACCCCGAGTTCGATCCGACCACGCTCGCCAAGCTCCTCGTCGGCCTGCTCGCGAAATCGTAAGGCGAAGGATCTATGAGACCGTATCTGCGCCAATCGATAAGGAGCAGCAATTCTACCGTCCGTCGAGCTTCGGCGAACCGAGAATCGGCCTGCAACCCCCAGTCATGGGCATGGGTCCCGCGGAGGAGGTAGCGCGCCCGCGGGAGGTCGTGTTTGCCTACGGATCGCTCCTGGAGCTAGCGAACGATGCGGCCGAGGTGCGGGCCGAGGCGACGCGTCAGGTGTCGCTGGTGGACGGATATCGACGAACGTGGGGCGTCGCCATGGACAACGCGAGAACACTTCCGGGATACAAGTACTACGTCGACCCCAGGACCGGTGAGCGGCCGGCGGTCTTCGTCGTCTTCCTCGATATCGTGGCCGACCGGTCAGGGCAGGTGAACGGGGTCATGCTTGATGTGTCACACGAGGAGCTCGACGGCTTGGATCGGCGTGAGCGGAACTACGAGCGAGTTGAAGTGACAGCGGGGCTCAGCCGTCCAGTGAGCGCGACGGTGTGGGCTTATGCGGGCACGGCGGGTGCACGCGAGCGGTTCCGACGCGCGCTGCGGATGGGGAAAGCGGTGATCAGTGAGGATTACTACGATCGCGTGCTCGGAGCGTTCGCCGGGTCGGGACGAAACGCTGCGGCCGAGTTTCGAGCGCTGACCGACGCTCCTCCGTGCCCGATCGTGCCCCTCCGGCGCGTCGATCTCTCGGCGACGTAGGAGGATTAGGCAGTCGCGGCCTCGAGCACGAGGATCAGGTCGCCCTGCTCGAGCCTGCCGCCGGTCCGCGCGGCGATCCGGGCGACGCGCCCGGTGTGCGGAGCGGTGATGGTCGACTCCATCTTCATGGCTTCGAGAACCGCGATCGCGTCGCCTTCGGCTACCTCGTCGTCCTCCTTGACCTGAACGGTGACGATCCCGGCGAGCGGCGACGCCACGTGGTCGGAGTCGTTCGGATCGGCGCGTTCGACGGCGGCCGAGCTGACCTGGATCGACTCATCGCGGACGTCGATCGGTCGCAGTTGGCCGTTGAGTCGAGTCAGCACCGTGCGCATGCCCCGCGCGTCGGGCTCGCCGATCGCTTCCAAGCCGACCACGAGTCGCACCCCTGGCTCGAGGTCGATCGCGTGCTCGTTGCCTTCCTTGAGGCCATAGAAGAACGGCAGGGTGGGGATGACCGACACGTCGCCGTAGCGCTCGCGGGCCTCCTGCTGATCGCGAAACGGGCCGGGGAACATGAGCTTGGAGAGCGCGGCGCGCCGGCCGGGACCCGGCTCGGGCAGCGGCGGCGCATCGTGGTGGGCCGCGCCGTCGGCGCCGCTCGCGGAAGCCCCGCGCAGAGCGCGCTCGGCGAACGGTTGCGGCAGTCCGCCCGCGGGCTCGCCCAGCTCCCCCCGCAGAAACGCGAGCACCGAGTCGGGGAGGTCGAAGCGCTCGGGGTGCTCACGCAGGTCGTCCCAGTCGATCCCGCCCGACACCACGAACAGTGCGAGATCGCCCACCACCTTGCTCGTGGGGGTCACTTTGACGATGTCGCCCAGCAGCCCGTTGGCGCGCACGTAGGCGGCCTCGATCTCCTCGAATCGCTCGCCGAGGCCGAGCCCGAGCGACTGCTGACGGAGGTTGGAGAGCTGGCCGCCGGGGATCTGATGGCGGTACAGACGCCCGGTCGGGGCACGCATGCGCGTCTCGAACGGCGCGTAGCTCGAGCGGACCGCCTCCCAGTAGGGCTCGAGGTCGAGCAGCGCGTCGAGCGACAGTCCCGTTGCTCGGTCGGTGAAATCGGTTGCGCTGACGATCCCCGACAGCGTCGGCTGGCTCGTGCGTCCCGCCATCGGCGCGGCCGCGCCGTCGACTGCGTCCACGCCGGCGTCGATCGCGGCCAGGTAGGTCGCCAACTGGCCGCCGGGCGTGTCGTGGGTGTGCAGGTGCACGGGCAGATCGAACTCCTCCCGGAGGCGGGTGACGAGCGTCCGCGCCGCGGGCGCGCGGAGCAGTCCGGCCATGTCCTTGATCGCCAGCACGTGCGCCCCGGCTGTCACGAGCCCCTCTGCGATGCGCAGGTAGTAATCGAGCGTGTACACGCGCTCGGCCGGGTTCGAGAGATCGCCGGTGTAGCACAGCGCGCCCTCGGCGACCGCTCCGGCCTCGAGCGTCGCGTCGATCGCCGCCCGCATCGGCTCGACGTTGTTAAGCGCGTCGAAGATGCGGAACACATCGATGCCCGTGGCCCTCGCCTCGGCCACGAACGCGCGCACCGCGGATTCGGAGTACGGCTCGTATCCGAGCAGATTGCGTCCGCGTAGGAGCATCTGCAGACACAGGTTGGGTACGCGTTCGCGCAGCAGGGCTAGCCGCTCCCAGGGATCCTCGGCGAGGAATCGGAGCGCGACGTCGAACGTCGCTCCGCCCCACACCTCGAGCGAGAGCATCTGCGGCAGCAGGTACGCGAGATGGGTTGCGACGGCGGCCATGTCGAACGTTCGCATGCGCGTGGCGAGCAACGACTGGTGCGCGTCGCGCAGGGTCGTGTCGGTCACCTGCAGCGAGCTCTCCGCTCGCAGCCAGCGAGCGAAGCCGGCCGGCCCAAGCTCCTCGAGGCGCTGGCGCGATCCGGGCGGCGGGTCTCCCGCGGGAAGCGCCGGCAGCTTCGTCGCCGCGTCGGCCATCGTCGGCATCGGCCCGTGGGGGTTATTCACGGTCACCTCCGCGAGGCGGCGCAGGAGCCTCGACGCGCGGTCACCCCGGACGCCAACGGCCGTCAGCGCCGGACGCTCGTCCACGAACGTCGTGTACGTGCGCCCGGCGCAGAAGTCGGGATCGTCGAGCACCGCGCGCAGGAAGGCCTGGTTGGTGCTGACCCCACGGACACGGACCTCATCCACGGCCCGCCGCGCGCGCGCGATCGCGGTCCGCAGGTTCTCGCCGCGCGCAGTCACCTTGAGGAGCAGGGGGTCGTAATAGGGCGAGATCTCAGCGCCAACGTAGGCGGTGCCTTCGTCGAGGCGGATGCCCGCCCCGCCCGGCGCGCGGTACGCGGAGATGCGTCCGGTATCCGGGCGGAAATCCGCCGCCGGGTCCTCGGTGGTGATTCGGCACTGCAGCGCCACTCCGCGCTGGCGCAACGTCTCCTGGCGTAACCCGAGATCCTCGAGGGTCGCGCCACCGGCGATCAGCAGCTGGGAGCGAACGAGGTCGACGTCGGTCGTCTCCTCGGTCACCGTGTGCTCGACCTGGATGCGCGGGTTCATCTCGATGAACACGTGCTCGCCGCGCTCGCGTTCGACGAGGAATTCCACCGTCCCGGCGTTGACATATCCCACCTCGTGCGCGAAGCGCACAGCGTCGTCGCAAAGCCGCTCGCGCAGTGTGGGGTCGAGGTTGGGCGCCGGCGCGAGCTCGATCACCTTTTGGTGGCGGCGCTGCACCGAGCAGTCGCGCTCGAACAGGTGCACCACCCGGCCCTCGGTATCCCCGAGGACCTGGACCTCGATGTGCCGCGGGCGCACGAGCGCCTCCTCGAGGTACACGGACGGGTCGCCGAACGCAGCCTGTGCCTCGCGCATCGCGGAGTGGACCGCGTCCTCGAGATCGCGCGACGCCGCGACCAGCCGCATTCCACGTCCACCGCCGCCCTCCGCGGCCTTGACGAAGAGCGGGAACTCCATTCCGGCGCTCGCCGCCCGCGCGCCGTCCGCGTCGTCGAGAACGCCCGAGGCCCCCAGCACTGGCACGCCGCAGCGCTGCGCGGCCTCACGGGCGCGGACCTTGTTGCCGGCTGCCGCCAGCACGTGTGCAGGTGGTCCGACGAAGGTGATGTCGGCGCGTGCGCACGCGCGCGCGAGGTCGGGGTTCTCGGACATGAAACCGTACCCGGGGTAAATCGCGTCGGCCCCGATTCGCTCCGCCAAGCCGACCACGAGGTCGATGTCGAGGTAGGCCCGCACCGGATGCCCCGCCTCACCAACCTCGTAGGCCTCATCGGCCTTGACCCGGTGCACGGAGCCTCGGTCGTCGGGCGTGTAGAGCGCCGCGCTGGCGATTCCGAGCTCATAGGCCGCACGAAACGCTCGGACCGCGATCTCACCGCGGTTGGCGACGAGGACCTTCGCGAACATGGGGCCACACTACACGGCGATCGCGGCCGCCAAAGAGGCTGGGCGGGTCGCGCGCTCAGCCACCCGCCTGGGTGGGTCCGACGCGAAGGCGTGGGGTGCGGGCCGCCCACGCTGAAGCCACGCGAGAACGCATGCGGAAGCCCGGGACCTAGGTCCCGGGCTTGGTGGCCGGCGTATACTCGTACGTGGGATCCTCGCCGTACCCACGAAAGGAGACTCCGTGGGATTTAGAGGCTGCTGATTCTGATACTCCGGAGAGGCTCGCGTGGAAGGCGGGCCTCTCCTTCTTTTTGGTGCGTTTCGGAATTATCGGCCCGCGGCGGGAAAGCTTGAGCGTGGGCGGACAGGCTTGGACAAAAGCGTGGAGAGTCGGCGCGGTTAGCTGCGCAAAAACGCACGTCTTGAAGTGGCGAGGGGTCGCGCGCGGCTCGTGGGCCGCGGCTCGCGCGCGCGGACTTCCTGCGCTTCTCGGCTGCAACAGGGGATTTGCTGCGCATATTTGCGCAAGCGGCCGATAAGCCTTATAGCGTGGCAACGGCGACACCCAGCGTAGGCGAGCAGTCGAGCCGGCTACCGGGTCGCGGGGTCGCGCTCGTGCACTGGCTGGTGCTGGCGACGGGCGGGATTGTCATCGTTCTCACGGCCGGCTCGGATCGCTGGAGCGTAGGACCGCTCGTGGTGATCGCGATCCTCACGGTCATCAGCGATCTCACCAGCGTCGGGGAAGCCTTCCCGAACCTCAAGCTGTCCGGAAGCTTTCTCGGGATCATGCTTGCCGCGGTGCTCCTCGGCGGCGGTCCCGCCGCGGCCGTGGGGGTGCTATCGATCCTGGTCGGGTGGTTGCGCTGGCGCGAGGCCCCGCATCTCCTGCGCAACAACCTCGCGAGCTTCGTGTGGTTCCCGCTCATTGGCAGCGCCTTCTTCCACGCTGCCCTGTCGCTCGCCCATATTGGACCGGATGCGGTCGCGTATTACCTGCTGGTATTTGCAGCGTTTGTTCTTGCCATGGCGCTGAATTTCGTCATGGTCGCCGGCTATCAGTGCTATCTCGACCGGTCCTCGTTGATCCTTAAGGCCCGTGTGACGCTCCCGCCGATCCTGGCTGCCGAGCTGTTCTCGGCGCTGCTGACACTCGTCGCGGTGTACGTGGGGGTTCGGCTCGGGACCTTCGGTATCGCCTTGTTCGGTCTCGTGCTCGTGGTCTTCCAGTACCTGCTCGGCCAGCTGCTCGTGTCCAAGCGCCGAAGCGAGCGGCTGGAGCGGATGGCGACCACTGACGAGCTCACGGGATTGGCCAATCGCGGGCGCCTCCACGAGCGGCTGCGAGAGCAGATCAAAGCGGCCGAATCCGACGGCAAGCCGTTCGTGGTGATGCTGCTCGACCTCGATCGCTTCAAAGAGATCAATGACACCCTCGGCCACCATTACGGCGACCTGCTCCTCAAAGAGCTGGGAGTTCGGCTCGCCGCTCACGTTGGCCCCTCCGGTCTCGTCGCTCGCCTCGGCGGGGATGAATTCGCGGTGCTGCCGGAGGTCAGGACGGCGGATCCGAGAACGCTGGAGAAGGTCGCCGCGCAGCTCGTCGACTGCGTCCAGCAGCCGTTCGTGGTCGACGAGCTGTCGCTCGATGTCGGCGCGAGCGTCGGCATCGCCCGCTACCCGTTCGATGGTGCCAGCGCCGAGGTGCTCGTGCGCCTCGCGGACGTTGCGATGTACGGTGCCAAGACGGCCCAGAGCGGCTACGAGCTGTACGCAGCGGAGCACGACCATCATTCGATTCACAAACTGAGCTTGCTCAGCGACATGCGCCGAGCGCTCGGCGCAGGGGAGATCAACGTCCACTACCAGCCGAAGCTGCAACTCTCCGACCTCGGCGTCCGAGGCGCCGAAGCGCTCGTGCGCTGGGAACACCCCAAGCTCGGTCCGCTGGCGCCAGGCGCCTTCGTCTCTGCAGTCGAGCAAACGAGGCTGATCAGCTCGCTGACCCGGCACGTCCTCGAGACCTCGATCTCGCAATGCGCAGAGTGGCGGCGCGCGGGCCACGACCTGTCGGTGGCGGTCAACCTGTCCGCGCGCGACCTGCTCGATCGAGGTCTCCCGCACGACATCGAGGGCATCCTCTCCGACTGTGATCTCCCTCCCGAGGCGCTCGAGCTCGAGATCACAGAACGGATGATCATGTCCGACCCTGAACGGGCGATCGCGATCCTCGCTCACCTCAGCGGGCTCGGGATCCATCTCTCGATCGACGACTTCGGCACCGGATACTCCTCGCTCGCGAGACTCAAGGGGCTCCCGATCAACGAGCTCAAGATCGATCAATCGTTCGTGACCTCGATGCTGCAGGACGAGAGCGACCTGATCATCGTCCGATCGACGATCAATCTCGGACACGACCTCGGGCTCGAGGTGATCGCGGAAGGCGTCGAAGACAAGCCGACACTCGAGCGACTCGCGGTGTTCGGCTGCGACCTCGCGCAGGGCTACTACTTCTCCCGCCCGCTGCCACCGGATGCCTTCGCCGACTGGCTCTCGCAGTTCGCCGCTGAGAGCGCACAGGCTCCGAGCGTGCTCAACCGGTATCGAAGCTCTGTCGCGGCCCTGTCTCGGAAGGCGATGTAGAGGGCGCCACGCGTGGCAGGGCTCGCGCACCAGCAGCGGATCGGAGCTCCATCGCCGAAGCTTTGAGGTTGGCTTCTCGAGGAGCGGGTATCCAGAAACGATGGCCGGGGTATTCCGAGTCGAGCAATGGTCGATCTAACCGAGAGCGTGAGCGCGACGTATCCGGCGGTTGCCGGCTCACTGCCGGTCGCGCGACGGGCGGTCGCCGAGCTCGCCGGCGCCGCTGGCGCGACGGGGGATCAGATCGACGCGATCCGCCTTGCGACTTCGGAGGCGCTGACGAATGTCATCTTGCATGCCTATCGAGACGGCCAGGGACCCATCCATGTCACCGCCGCGGTGGCCGGCGGCGAGCTGTGGGTTCTCGTCGCCGACGACGGCGATGGGTTGCGGCCTCGCGGAGACAGGTCAGGCCTCGGCCTGGGATTGGCGCTGATCGCGCAGGCCAGCGATGAGTTGACGATCGTCAGGCGCTCTCACGGAGGCACCGAGCTGCGCATGCGATTCCGCCTCGGGACAGCCGATGACCCTGCGGAAGCTCACTCCCGGGGATCGGCGCCTTCGGCAGCCTCGCCGGCTTCGTCGATCTTCTCTACGACCAGGTAACCGGGCCGAGTCTCGACGATCATCTCGGTCCCGACGCGCTCGTGGCCAGGGAGGACCACGAAGCGCCGCGAATGAGCGCGAACGCCTTCGTATTCGGGAGACGTGAGCTCGATCAGGCGATTACAACCGAGCTGTGCGCACTCGCAAAGAAAGCCGACCGCGTCCTCTTCTCCGGGCCATTGTCCTCGCGCAATCGCCTCGTTGACCTCGCGAAAGCGCGCCTCGTTCGCAGCGATACGCCGCTCGATCTCATCGTCCATCGCGCCATCGTCCATGCCCGACGTCACCGATGTCCATGTCCAACATGTTATGAGGGCTCGGACGGGTGAAAGGAGATCGCGCACGGGATGAAGTAGCGTCCAGGCGATGGCGACGCATGACGAGCCGGCGGTGACCGAGGCCGTCGCATTGCCCGAGCGTCTGCTTCTCGGATCTGGTCCGAGCCCGGTCCCGAGACGCGTACTGAGGGCACTTGCACGCCCCACGATTGGTCATCTCGACCCGGCCTTCGGCGTGCTCATGGAGGACATGATGGGCCGCCTGCGCCGGGTGATGGTCACCGAGAACCGCGCCACGCTGGCCATCTCCGGCACCGGGAGCGCCGGCATGGAGACGATGGTCGTGAACTTCGTGGCTCCCGGCGACCGGGTGGTCTGCGGAGTCAACGGTCTGTTCGGCGAGCGGATGGCGGATGCTCTCACGCGCCAGGGCGCCACGGTCGAGCGCGTCGAGGGCGAGTGGGGACGGGCGATTGCGACCGAGCGCCTGACGGCTGCCCTGGACGATCGGACGGCGGCGCTGTTCGTCGTCCACGGCGAGACCTCGACCGGCGTGTGCCAACCGCTCGATGGGCTCGCCGATGCCTGCCGGGAGCGCGATGCCCTGTTCCTGGTCGACTGTGTGACGTCGCTGGGCGGGCAGCCGCTCGAGCTCGACGCCGCCGGCGTCGACGTGGCCTTCAGCGGTAGCCAGAAGTGCCTCAATTGCCCGCCTGGCCTGGCGCCGTTCACGCTCGGCGAGCGCGCGAGGGATCGGCTGCTCTCCCGCCGGGAGCCGTGCCGTTCGTGGTACTTCGACCTGCGCGCGATCCTTGCCTACTGGCGCGAGGACGCCCCCGGGGCGCCCCCACGCGCCTACCACCACACGGCCCCGATCAACATGATCTACGCGCTGCACGAGTCGTTGGGCATCGTCCTCGACGAGGGCCTGCCCGAGCGCTGGGAGCGCCACCGGCGCGCGCACGAGGCCCTGCGCGCGGCGCTCGAGCCGCTCGGACTCACACGGCTGGCTCCTCCCGGAGAGGAGCTGTCTTCGCTGCTCGCTGTTGTCGTGCCCCCGCACATCGACGAGGCCGCCGCACGCCGGCAGTTGCTCCTCGACCACGGGATCGAGATCTCTGGCGGCCTCGGCCCGCTGGCGGGACGGGTCTGGCGGATCGGGGTGATGGGGATCGGCGCAGCACACGAGCCCCAGCAACGGCTTCTCGGTGCGCTCGCCGAGATCTTCGGAGTCGATCCGACGGACTCGCTCGCGCGACTCGACGACGCCTGGTCGTGAGGCACCACCGGTAAGCGGTCGCGGTTCGGGGTCGGGTCCGGGAGGGGTCGCGGCGCCTGATCCACTGGATAGCATCGAGACGAAGGATGGTTTCTCGATCCCCTGCGCAGCCGAGCTCCGATCTCAGCCGCCGTCGTCGGTTGCTGATCCTCGGAATCTGCTGCATGAGCCTGCTGATCGTCGGACTGGACGCAACGATCGTCAACGTCGCGCTGCCGGTGATCCACCGATCCCTGCACGCGTCGCTGTCAGGGTTGCAGTGGACGATCGACGCCTACACGCTCGTACTCGCGAGCCTGCTGATGCTCGCGGGGTCGACGGCCGACCGAATCGGCCGCCGTCGCGTGTTCCAGTTCGGCCTGGGCATCTTCTCACTCGGGTCACTGCTGTGTGCGCTCGCGCCGAACCTCGAGCTGCTGGTGATCTTCCGGATCCTCCAAGCCGTCGGCGGGTCGATGCTCAATCCGGTCGCGATGTCGATCATCCGCAACGTGTTCGAGGATCCCCGCGAGCGGGCACGGGCGATCGGAATGTGGGGGGGAGTAGTGGGGATCAGCTTCGCTTTGGGACCCGTCGTCGGCGGCGCGCTCGTCGACTCGGTCGGGTGGCGGGCGATCTTCCTGGTCAACCTGCCAGTCGGGCTGATCGCGATCGTGCTGAGCGCCCTGTTCGTTCCCGAGTCCCGGGCGCCGCGTGCACGCCGGCTCGATCCCGTCGGGCAGATGCTCGTGATCGCGATGCTTGCATCGCTCACCTACGGAATCATCGAGGGGCCCGCCACCGGCTGGACCACGCCAGGAATCCTTGGGCTGTTCGCGGTCGCGCTGATCAGCCTGGTGACGCTGGTCGGCTACGAGCTGCGCCGCGAGGAGCCGCTGATCGACGTGCGCTTTTTCCGCAGCGCGCCATTCTCGGGGGCGAGCGCGATCGCCGTCTGCGCGTTTGCCGGCCTCGCCGGCTTCCTGTTCCTGAACACCCTGTATCTCCAGGACGTGCGCGGTCTGTCACCCTTCCATGCCGGCCTCTATACGTTGCCGTTGGGGGGGATGACGCTGCTGTTCGGTCCGCTGTCCGGACGCCTCGTGGGCCGGCGCGGCGCGAGGCCCTCACTGCTGATCGCGGGCTGTGCGCTGACGGTCTCGAGCCTGATGCTGACCCATCTGGCCGCGTCGACCTCAATCGGCTACCTGCTCGTTGCGTATTTCATCTTCGGCGTCGGCTTCGGACTCGTGAACCCGCCGATCACGAACACGGCGGTCTCGGGGATGCCGGCGGCTCAGGCCGGTGTCGCTTCGGCGGTCGCGTCGACGAGCCGTCAAGTCGGCGCGACGCTCGGTGTCGCGATCGTCGGTGCGGTCGCCGGCGGGGGCGCCTCGGGAGTGCTCGGCAAGGGCTTCGCGACCGCGACCCATCCCGGCTGGTGGATCATCACTGGCCTCGGGGTCGCCGTTCTCGTGCTCGGGCTGGTCACGACCACGCACTGGGCCAACGTGACGGCCGAGGAGACGGCCGATCGCTTTCGCGAGGACTACGCCGTCGGAGCCGGGTCTGCCGCGTCGGCCTGATCGGTCACGCGCCGGGCTCCGGTCGGTCACAGACCGGTCCGCGCTCACAGACCGGTCCGCGCCTGCAGACCCGGCCTGGGTCTCTCAAACCGGTCCGGGTCCGGCGCCCGGCTACCAGGCCTGCGTGCCGCCGCAGTGCGGACAGCCGACGGAGGTGGAGACCGGCGCCTCGAACACGTAGCCGCACCCGCAGGTATAGAGGGCGCGATCCTGCGAGGGCCCGCCGTGACGCTGGCGAACCTTCTCGGGCGTGGCGCCGGTACGGGAATGGTCCTCTCCTCCTGCGCGCCGGGGGCGGAGGAGGAGGGTCCGGTCTCTGATGAGTCGAACGTGCACTGTCATAAGGAAGAACGCTGTTGCTCGTCGATCGTTTCGCGTCGAGGCAGGAAAACCCTGTTCGCTAACAAGACGCTAATCGGCGTGCGAGCCGAGCGCCCCGAGCGGAACGCTCCGAAGATGGCCAACCGTCCGCTCGCTGGTCCGCGACGCCACCGAGATCGCAGCGCGGGGGAGAGCCGAACCGGATCTGCCCGGGGCCCGCATGTGGAAGAATGCCGTCCCGCATGGATCCGAGCCGCAAGCGCGCGATCCGCCTGGTGGTCGCCCTCACTGCCGCGCTACTCCTGGCCTCGGCGCTCGTCTACGTGAGCTTCAGCGCCAGCCAGGACGTCGTGACCGCAAGTCAGCTGCTGAAGAAGGCGCGGCCGGGGGAGTCCTACGTCCTTGGCGGCACCGTGGTCAGCCAGCAGCGCGTGGGGAGCACGCTGCTGTTCAGAGTCCGCGACCCGAAGCTCGACGAGTCGGTCCCGATCCGCTACTCGGGCCTGGTTCCCGATCCCTTCGCCGTTGGCCGCGGGGTGCTCGTCACGGTCCAGGAGCAGGGCACCGAGTTCGTCGGCCAACCGGGCTCACTGACCACCAAGTGCCCGTCCAAGTACCAGGACGCGAACGCGAAGGCAGCCTGATGTCGCCGTCCCTCGCAGCGCTTTAGAGATGGCTACGGTCGGTCGCGCGCTGCTGATCCTCGGGCTCGTGGTCTCCGTGTACGGAATCGCGGCCTCGCTCTACGGCGCGCGCACGGGCCGGCGTGTCTGGGTCGACTCGGGTCGACGCTCGATGTATGCGATCGCGGGCCTGATGAGCACCGCATTCGTGATCCTCGAGGTTGCGTTCCTGAGTTCGGACTTCTCGTACAACATCGTCGCCAGCGCCTCGAGCACCACGACGCCGACCTTCTACAAGGCGGCTGCGGTTTGGTCAACGCAGCAGGGATCGCTGCTGCTCTGGGTGTTTCTGCTCTCGCTGTGGTCGAGCCTGGCCTTATTCCTGACCCGCCGCCGCGTGCGCGAGATCGTGCCCTACGCGACCGCCATCCTGCTCGGCTTCTGCTCCTTCTTCACGCTTCTGACGATCCTGTTCGCGAACCCGTTCAGCACCACCTCGAACCCGCCGGCCGAGGGCGCGGGGCTGGATCCGCTGCTCCGCCACACGACGATGATGATCCACCCGCCGATGGTCTACACCGGCTACACGATGCTGACGATCCCGTTCGCCTTCGCGCTCGGCGCGCTGATCACGGGGCGCCTCAACGCGGAGTGGATCCAGGTCACGCGTCGGTTCGCGCTCGCTGCCTGGCTGTGCCTGGGAATCGGCGTCCTGCTCGGCGCGCGCTGGTCGTACACCGAGCTTGGATGGGGCGGCTACTGGGCCTGGGATCCGGTCGAGAACGCCGCGCTGATGCCGTGGCTGCTGTCCACGGCCTTCCTGCACTCGATCATGATCCAGGAGAAGCGAGGGATGCTGAAGGTCTGGAACGTCTCGCTGATCCTCGCCACCGGCACGATGGCGATCATCGGCACGTTCCTTGTCCGTTCGGGGATCCTCTCCTCGATCCACGCGTTCGTCTCCGATCCGACGCTCAACATCTCCTTTGTCGTGCTGATCGCGGTGATGGTGATCTCGTCGGTGGGCCTCGTCACGCATCGGCGCGTCGAGCTGCGCTCCGAATCCCAGCTCGACTCCCTACTCTCGCGCGAGGCAGTGTTCCTGCTCCAGAACCTCGTGCTCGTGGCGCTCACCGCCGTGATCTTCTGGCTGACCTTCTTCCCGCTCATCTCGGAGGCGATCACCGGCACCGAGCAATCGATCGGCCCGACCGCGTTCAGGCCGTTCGTCGTCCCGCTCGCGCTCGTGCTCGTGCTGCTGTCCGGGATCGGCCCGATCATCGCTTGGCGCCGCGTGACGGTGGCGAACCTGCGCCGGAGCTTCGCCTTCCCGGTCGCCGCCGCGCTCGTGACGCTGATCCTGCTGCTGGGTCTCGTGAGCGGGGTCGGAGCGCACGTGTTCGCGCTGATCATGTTCTGCCTGGGGGCGTTCGTGCTCGCGGCCGTCGCGCAGGAGTTCTGGCGCGGGGTGCGGGCGCGGCGCGCGATGACACACGAGGCGGCGCCCGTCGCGCTGGCCTCCCTCGTCCGACGTAACCGGCGCCGCTACGGCGGCTACACCGTCCACGCCGGGCTTGCGGTGCTGCTGATCGGGGTCGCCGGATCCTCGTCGTTCCAGCACTCGCGGTACGCGACGATGAAGCCCGGCCAGAGCGCGAACATCGACGGCTACAACATCCGCTATGTCAGGCCCACCGCGACGGCTTCCGCACAGAAGATCTCCTTCGGCGCGATCCTCGCCGTCACTAAGGGCGGACACCGCGTGACCACACTGCACACGACCTACGGGCTGTATCCGTCGCAGGACGCATCGCTCGGTGTGGTCGGGCGGTTCTTCAACTCGGGCTCGGTCGAGAGCCGGATCGGGCTGCACGCCGGGCTGACGCGCGATATCTGGACAGTGGTCAACGTGGGCAACGTGACGCCGCTGCAGTCGGATATCGCCAGGGGCGACCGGCTGTTCGGGAGCGCGATGGCCGCCGTCGAGAAGGCGCCGGCCGCCGAGCAACAGGGCCGGCTCAACCAGCTTTTCATCCTCCGTGATCAGCTGATCGGCGAGCTGACCCAGCGCTTCATCAGCCATCCGTGGCCCGTCCAGTTCCTGCTCATCGTCTCGCCGATCGTGACCTGGCTGTGGCTCGGCGGGATCATCGTCGCGCTCGGTGGCCTGATCGCCCTCTGGCCAATTCCGGTCCTGGCGCGACGTCGCGTCAGGTCTGCCGCCTACGCCGCTCGGCTCGCTCGCGAGCTGGCCTGACCCGAAGCCAGGGGCGATGGAGTTCGTGCTCGTGATGGTGGCCGCAGCCGCCGTCGTACTCATCGTCTCGGCGCCGTTCCGCCGCGCCGAAGCGGACCACGGGGACGCCGGGAGCGGCAGATCCACGACGCAGGTCGCAGAGCTCGAGGCGGCAAGGGAGGCGAAGTATCGCGAGATCCGCGACGCCGACCTCGATCACCGCACGGGCAAGCTGTCCGACGAGGACTTCCGGGCGGTCGACGGCACGCTCCGCGCCGAGGCGATCTCGATCCTCCAGGCGCTCGATCAGGCCCGAGAGAGCTAACCCGGGTCCGGCGCCGGTACCATTTCAGGTCGTGACCACCGTCCTCAGCTTCGTCCAGGTCTTCATCTCGGCAGTTCTGATCTTTCTCGTCCTGATGCACTCCGGCAAGGACTCCGGTCTGTCCGGAGCATTCGGAGTCGGCACGGGTGCGGGTCCGTTCGGCGGCGGTTCGCTGGTTGAGCGCAACCTGAACCGCTGGACGGTCGGTTTCGCGGTCGTGTTCGTGCTCAACACGATCGTGCTGCTAAAGCTCTCCTAGAACGCCGCGCCCAAGAGCTCCACGAGGCCGCGCTGCGCCGAGCTCTACTCACCGATGCGATCGACCAGACGGAGCAGGTCGAGTGGGCTGAACGGCTTGGTCAGGAAAAGGTCGGCTCCTGCCTCCTCGGCATCACGCTGGACGGCCTCGTCGTGGGCGGCGGTCAGCATGACGATCGTCGCGCCGCTCGTCGCGTCGTCGGTGCGCAGGCGCCGGCATGTCTCGATCCCATTCAGGCGCGGCATGCCGACGTCGAGGAAGACGAGCGCGGGCAGCTCGCGCCGCGCCACCTCGACTGCGTCGAGCCCGTCCGACGCCTCATGGATGTCGAACCTCGAGACGTCCTCGAGCGTCGTTGCGATCAGCTTGCGGATGAACGGATCGTCGTCGACGACGAGCACGCCGCGTCTCATTTGACGTCGCGAGCGATGCGCTCGAACGCGTCGTCGGGGATCGTGATGAACGCCTCCACCACCCGCGGATCGAACTGGCTTCCGGATCCCTGCACGATCATCTCACGCGCGGCCGCCAGCGTCGACGCTGGACGGTACGGTCGGTCGGTCGTGAGCGCGTCCAGGACATCCGCGACCGCGAACACGCGCGCCGCGAGCGGGATCTCCTCGCCCGCCAGGCCGTCGGGGTAACCGGTCCCGTCCCAGCGCTCGTGGTGAGAGCGCACGACCGTCGTGGCGTCGCCGAGAAAGTCGATCTCCCGCACGATCTCCGACCCGATGAGCGGGTGCTGCGCCATCAGTTCATGCTCTTCGTCGGTGAGCTTTCCCGGCTTGTAGAGGATCGCGTCGGGGATCGCCACCTTGCCGATGTCGTGCAGCAGGAAGCCAAACTCGAGTGCGTGCCCGTCTGGGAGCTGGAGGCCGATCGCCTCCGAGACCTCCATCCCGTAGGCGGTCACGCGCTCGGCGTGCTTGCCGGTGTACGCGTCGCGCGCCTCGACCGCATTCGAGAGCGCCCGCACGGTCGCCATGTAGGAGCTGTGGAGCTGTTGCGAGCGGGCGCGCTCCTGCTTGAAAGTCTCGCTCAGGTCGGCCGCGTAGCGCTCGAGCTGGCGCTCCTTGTCCGCCGACTCGCGTTGTTGGCGGGCAAGCTCTGTGCGCAGCCGCTCGATCTCCTGCTGGAGCTCGCTCTCGGGCCGTACGGGCATCGACACGGAAGCGTAGCTCTAGCCCTCCCCGTGGAGCGCGGCGAGCAGCGCGGTCCCTGCCTGCTCCACGGGCACGAGCTCGATCCCGAGCTGCTCGATACCCGGCGGTGGCGGCGCGACGCCGTCGGAGAAGAGGATCACCGCGCGGCGCAAGCGGCGGCCGCGCAGGTCGAGTGCATGGAGGATCGCCTGTGGACTGCGGATCCCTGCGTCCACCAGCGCGACCTCGAAGCGCCGCTCGCGACAGACCCTCACCGCAGCGGGACCGCTCGTCTCCCAATGGTGCTCGATCCCCAGCTCGCGGAGCTCGGGCTCGAGCGCGCCGCGCATCTCGTCGCGACCGACGACGAGTACCCGAGAGCGTCCGGCGAGCACGGCCGCTCCGAGGACTTCGCGGAGCTCATCGGCGTCGATCGGCTTGCCCACGACCCATTCGCCCGCGAGCTCCCGGCGTCCGGAGCAGACCGAGACGAAGACGATCGGGGTGGCGCGCAGGCGTGCATCCGCGCGCATCTCGCTCAAGACCTCGAAGCCGTCCATCCCCGGCATCAGGATGTCGAGTGTCACCGCGTCGAAGCGATCCTCGCGCAGCCGCGCGAGCGCGGACTCGCCACTCGCGACGATCTCGGCCTCGACGTCGAGGGCGGCGAGCTGGCCGGCGATCAGGCCCGCGATCTCGGGCTCGTCGTCCACTACGAGCACGCGCCGGCCCCGCATCGCCGTGAGCGACCGTGCAGTGTCAGAGGCCCCGACCGCGCATGGCAGGAGAACGCGGAACGTGGTGCCCTCTCCGACCTTGCTCTCAACCTCGATCTGGCCCTTCTGGAGGTCCACCAGCGACTTCACGATCGACAGGCCGAGCCCCGTGCCCGGTGCGCCCGTTCCGCCATCACGGCCGCGGTAGAAACGCTCGAACATGTGCTCTACCTCGTCCCTGGTCATGCCCGGTCCGTGGTCCTTCACCACGACCTCGATCCACGCGTGGTTGGCATGCACGCTGACCTCGATCGCCCCGCCCTCGTCGCTGTAGAGATGGGCGTTGGTAAGCAGGTTGGCCACGATCTGGCGAACGCGGCTCGCGTCCGCAAGCGCGGCCGGGAGGGCCGAAGCGATGTGCACCTCGAGCCGCTGGCGCTTGTCGGCGAGCTGGGGTCCCATCAACTCGGCGACTTCACGGACCTCCTCGCCGACGTCGATCGGCCGCCGGTCCAACTCGAAGCGATCGGCCTCGATCCGGGCCACGTCGAGCAGATCGTTGACGAGGTCGACGAGTCGGTCCGTCGAGCGCAGGATGATGTCGACGAAATCGCGCTGACGGTCGGTGAGGTCGGGGGAGCGCTCGAGCAGCTCGACAAACCCCTTGATCGAAGTCAGCGGACTGCGAAGCTCGTGCGATGCGGTGGCGACGAACTCGCTCTTGGCACGTTCGAGGCGCGTGCGCTCGCTCATGTCCCGAACCGTCCAGACGACGGCGTGGCTGCCCTCGCCCAGCGTCGCCGCGGTGACCGCAAGGGTCCGACCGGCGTACTCCACGGTGGTCTCGCCGGCGAGCGCCGTCGTCAGGGGCGGCAGCGGGCTGTCGTTGTCGTCGATGTGGCTACCAGGAACGAGTCCGGGAAGGAGCTCGCGCACGCGGGGGTTGACCGTGTCGATCGTGCGCGCGTCGGACTCCGTCACGATCAGCGCATCGCCGAGGCTTTCGATCGTGGCGGCCAGCCGGTGGCGCTCGTGCTCGAGCCGTTGCTGGGCGTTTGCCAGGTCGGCACTCATGGCATTGAATGCGGCTCCGAGGTCCTGTAGCTCTCGGGGTCCCGTCGGAACCACTGGCACGCCGAGCTCGCCGGCGGCCAGCCTGCGCGTCGCCGTGACGAGGGCGTCGAGGGGGCCACGCATCGAGCGGACCAGGAGCGTGATCAGCGCGAGCGCGACGATCACAGCGAGCGCCGCCGCAATCGCCACCAGGACGATATCCCGTCGTGATGCGGACCTCGCGGCGCTGTGCGCACTCGCCTGGCGGGCCTGCTGGCGGTTCTCCAACTGAGCGGCGACCACCCAAGCGCGCGCGAGCGGTCCGTTTGGCGCGGCGGCTGCCGCGAATCCCTTGCTGGCCGCCAGCCGCCGCGCCTGGCGCTCGGCTGCGGCCTGCTCGGCGACGAGTCGGGCGCTGACCGGGTCTGCGGAGGCGAGCCTCGCGGCAGTCCGCGCGGCGGCGTCGTAGTAGGCCGCGGCGGCGCGGCGGGCGGTGCCGGCGACAATGCCGCCGGGCCCGCCGAGCGCCTCCTCGTCGACGGCTCCGGCCGCGAGCAGGCTCGATGAGCTGGCGGTCGCGAGCGCCGAGCTGCTCTCGAGCGTGCTCTCATAACCCTGCCTGGCGCTGTAGAGGTTCGCGACCCCGACCGCGGCGAGTACCGCGAGCGCGACCGTCAGAGCGATGAGCGTGACGCGGAGAGACCGGGCGATGGATAGGCGCTGCATGCCAAAGCGAGCGTAGCGCCGGCGGTGCACGGAATACCGGAGTGTCGACCTTCCCCGTGCAACTACCATCTCCGCGATCAGCCTTCCCCGGGCGTGGACCGTCTGCTCCGCGCAGCCAGCGGAGGAAGCCTTGGGAGCGCCGAGCGCGCAGGGCGGCGCCCGCGACAGCGAGTATTCGACGATCAGTACAACAACACCGCGCGCGGCGGACGTGGTCGAGTAACGCGACTGTGAGTAGCGTTAATCGACCAGGCTCAGACCGGACCTCGGAGGCGGCCGGTTCTGGCCGCGTCGTCTCTTCGCGGACCGCCGAGCACCCGACCGCACCTCGGAAACGATCCAGGTCAACGGGATCCGCACGATCTCAATGCGGCGTCTCACGACAGGTGCTGGCGGTGCGCCACCGCGGCCGCCTGCGTCCGGGTCTGGACTCCGAGCTTGCTGAGGATCCGCGAGACGTGCACGCTGGCCGTCTTCTCGGCCATGAACAGCGCCGCGCCGACCTGCCTGTTGGTTGCTCCCTGGGCGACGAGTGCGAGTACCTGCTGCTCACGCGGAGTGAGACCGAACGGATTGATGGACTCGGCGTTGGCAGCGGGCTCGGCTCGTGCGGCCCCGGGCGCAGACATGTCCAGGCGCGCGCGACCCGACAGGCTCGTGACCTCGCCGGCGAGCCATAGTGCTCCGAGTGCTCGCGCGGTCTGAAGGGCCGCCCGCGCGACCGGCTCGGCTGCGTCTCGATCGCCAGCCTCGACGAGCGCTTCGCTCTCGCGCCAGCGAGCGACCGCGGCGGGATACGGCCGCTCGAGCCCGTCCCACGCGCTCGCCGCCCTGTGCCACAGCGCGGCGTTGTTGCGGCCGCGGGCTCGGGCGAGCTCGGCCACTCCGACCGCACGCCACGCCGCCTCGACCGGGCCGCCGGACTCAGCCGCGGCCTGCAACCGCCGCATGTGGATGCGCGCGCGCGCGAGCGCGTCGCGGCCGTCTGCGCGGTCGCCCAGGTCACGGGCCCGCAGCGCCCGGTCCGCCTCGACGCTGAGCCCCACCGCCGTGACGCGCGCGATGCGCATGACGTCGTCGGTGCACAGCTCCAGACGATCGAGTGCCTGATCGACCGTCGCTCGCGCTCCGGCAAGGTCGCCCCGACGACGGCGCAGCTCGCCGTAGAGCGCGCCGAACACGCCGTGCCACTGCGGCTCGACCGAGGCCGCGACAATCGGCTCGACGGCTTCCAGGCAGCGCTCAGCGAGATCCTCGTCCCCGGCACCGAGAGCGAGCTCCGCCTCGCGCAGGTGGCGGAACAAGAGATGAAGCCCGACGAGGCGCGCGGGCGGTGCTCCGAGGTGGGCCCGAGCCGTCTCCCAATCTCCCGCCTCGAAGGCGATCTCAGAAACGGTCAGCATCATCCAATTGCGGATGCGCGTCACTCGTGAGGGGATCGCGGCCAAGCCCTCCCTCGCGGTCGCCAGTCCGCTGGCCGACCGTCCCGCGAGGTTCAGCATGTCCGAGAGATTGGCGTACGCATCTCCGAGCGCGTTCAGGTCGTCGCGTTCGCGAGAGATCTCCACGGCCCGCCTGAGGCTGGCGACTCCCGTGTCGACGTCCCCGAGCGCGATCTGCGCCATGCCGAGCGTATTGAGTATCTGCGCCTCGGCGACGCCGTCGCCCGCCGCGATGGCCGCGTCGAGCGCCTCCTCGGCGTCCTTCACCGCGTCTCGGAAGCGACCGCGCAGGAAGCGAACGCGCGCCAGCCAGGCGAGTAGCCCGGCTCGTTCGGGTCCTGAGTCCTCGGCCGGCAGCATCGCCAGCGCCCGCTGGGCGCCGGCCTGCGCCTGAGCCCCCTGATTGAGCGCCCACTGCACGCGCGCCAGGTGCGTCAGCACCGCCGAGTACCGCCGCGGATCGCCGTCCGCATCGAGCTCGCGCAGCGCCTCCTCCAGGAGCAGCTCGCCTCGGCCGCGGTCGTGACCGAGGTCGTGCGCGTCGGCCGCGAGCGTGAGCAACCCGACGTGATCGAGACACACCGCCTCCGCCGCATCGGGCACCCTCGGCCACAGCTCGAGTGCGCGCTCGGCCAAGGCCGCGGCCTCCGCATGGGCGTATGCCCGGTTGGCGGCCCTCGCCGCGAACACGGTCGCGCTCAAGGCTGCTGGTTGATCGCCGGCGGCGGCGTAGTGATGGGCGATCGTCGCGGCACGCTCGAGCTCTCCGCCGTTGACCTGCGCACCGCGCCGCTCGAGCACGTTCGCCAGCGCCAGATGAAGCTCGCCGCGTTCCCCGGGAAGCAGGTCGTCGTACAGCGCCTCGCGGAGCAACGCGTGGCGGAAGGAGAGCCGGTCATCGTCGCCCGCAACCACGACCTGCTCGGAGACCGCTTCACGAAGCGCGACCTGGAGACGTTCGCCGTCGATGCCGGTCATCGCTGCGACGGTGTCCTGATCGAGCCGTTGCCCGATGGCGATCGCGCGCAGTGAGCGCTGGGCGTCGACGGACAAGCGCTCAATCCGGAGCATGAAGGCGTCACGCAAGCTCTGCGGCGCGGCGCCGCGCCCGTCCAGGCCGGCGGCGAGGAGCTCTTCCGTATACAGCGGATTGCCCTCGCTGCGCCCAAACACCCGTTGCACGAGCTGCTCGTCCGGCGCGTCGCCGAGGATGTCGGTCAGTGCTTCGGTCAGCTCGACGCGGTCGAACGGCGCCAGGTCGATCCGCCGCGCGCGCTCGAGGCGCTCGAGCTCGGCGAGCAGTGGCCGCAGCGCGTGACGGCGATGCAGCTCGTCGCTCCGGTAGGTGAGCAAGAGCATCACGCGCTCCTGTCGCAGGCTGCGGGCGACGAACTGGGCGAAGGTCCGGGTGGAGCGGTCCGCCCAGTGCATGTCTTCGAGAACGAGCGCGAGCGGACCCGAGTCGCTCAAGAGGTCGAGCAGCTCCAACACCGCCTCGAACAGCCGAAGTTGGCCCGCCGGATCGTGCTCCGCGGCCGGTGGGCGGCCGTCGCCGAGCGCCGGCAGCAGCGCCGCGAGCTGTGTCCTGCTGCCCGGGCTGAGGGCATCGAGCGCCGGATGGTGCTGTCGGACGAGTGGCCGCAGTGCGCCGAGCAGCGGCGCGTACGGGAGCTCGCCCTCGCCGTGCTCGATGCCTTCGCCTCGGAGAACGAGCGTGTTCTGGTCGGCGACGCGGCGCTCGAACTCGCCGACGAGGCGAGTCTTTCCGACCCCTGAATCGCCGCCGATGAGGACGAGCACCGGCTGGCGATCCGCCGCCTCGCCGAGTGCCAGCTCAAGCTCGGCGAGCTCGCCGGTGCGACCGACGAAGTGGCTGCTCGTGAGCCTTGCCCGCATGGCCGAAGTATCGCCGCAAGGCGACTGCTGGTGCGAACGAGGGTAGGCGGCGGGTACGTTGCTCGCGGCCGGCTCTGTCGGCAGCGCGGCGAATGTCGTCTGTGCGCGCCGCCGATAATGCTCTGCTGAGGTCGGGGTGCATCGAAGGCTCCTATCAGTTGACTCCACGAACGTCAGGATGAACTGAGAGGTGCGCGCGCACATCGGCAGTTCGCAGCCAATGCGCGCCCCGTGCGCCTTAGTTACAGGCCGCCAACGCTTAGCCCGGAGTCTCCTGTTCCGCAGCCGCGCGTCGGCCGGATTCGCGTCCTTCCGGAGCGCGCCCCGGGGGCTGCGTCGGGGGCTCGCCGGCGGTGATCTCGGGAATCGGGAAGCTCGCGGGGTCGCTCGTGGTGAGACTGAACGGCCGGCCGTGATGGATGAGCTCGAGCGCCGGTCCGCGTCGGAGCGTGTAGCGGGCCGTTCGCTGGGTCATCTCCGCTCGGAGCCGGCTTCCGCGATAGGAGATGCCGAACGCCAGCCGGGTGAGTTGCCGGGGTAGGCGGGGACTGAAGCTCAGAGTGCCCCCATGATCACGCATGCCGCCGAATCCGGCGACCGCGACAATCCATGTGCCCGCCAGCGAGGCGATGTGCAGACCGTCGCGGGTATTGTGTTCGAGGTCCTCGAGGTCCATCTGCGACGCCGCTATGAAGTAGTCGTAAGCGAGCTGGAGGTGTCCGGTCTCCGCCGCAATCACGGCTTGCGTACAGGCCGACAGCGACGAGTCCCGCACTGTGATCGCCTCGTAGTAGGCGAAGTCGCGGGCCTTCTCCGCGGGCGTGAACGCGTCGCCGCGCAGATGGAGGGCGAGCACGAGATCGGCCTGTTTGATGACTTGCTTGCTGTAGAGATCGAAGTAATGAAAGTGCAGCAGGAGGGGATAGCGGTCGCCGGTTGCCGCGAAGTCCCACTTCGCATGATGGGTGAAGTCAGCGTCTTGTGGATGGACGCCCAATCCCTCGTCGTAGGGCACGACCATGCCATCGGCCGCGCGACGCCACGCTCCGACCTCCTCAGCACCGACGCCCAGCCGCTGAGACTCCTGCGAAGCGTGCTCCGAGGCGTCGGCAGCGGCGCGCAGGTTCTGCTGCGCCATCAGGTTCGTGAACACGTTGTCGTCGACGAGCGCGCTGTACTCGTCAGGCCCTGTGACACCGTCGATGTGAAACCCGCCGTCAGCGTCGTAGTGGCCCAGCGCTGCGAACAGACGAGCAGTTTCGATCAGCAGCTCGAGTCCCTCTGAGCGCTCGAATTGCTCGTCGCCTGTCGCGCGGGCATAGCGAATCGCAGCGTCGGCGATGTCGGCGTTGATGTGCACAGCCGCGGTCCCGGCTGGCCAATACGCGGAGCACTCTTCGCCGGCGATGGTGCGCCATGGGAACGCCGCGCCCTGCAGGCCGAGCTGCTCGGCTCGGCCACGGGCGGCGGGTAGCGTGCTGTGTCGCCACCTCAGCACGTCGCGAGCCGCCGTCGGCGCTGTGTAGCTGAGCACCGGGAGCACGAACGATTCGGTGTCCCAAAACGCATGGCCGTCATAGCCCGTGCCCGTGAGTCCCTTGGCCGCGACCGCCCGGCCCTCCGCGCGCGCGGCCGACTGCAACACGCCGAACAGCGCGAACCGCACAGCCTGTTGCAGGTGCGGATCGCCGTCGATCTCGACGTCAGCACGGTCCCAGAAATCGTCGAGGTATGACCGCTGCGCCGCGAGGAGACCGTCCCAACCAGTATGAGTCGCTTCGGCGAGCGCGGCGTAGGCCTGCGCGCGAACCGAGTCCAGTCCGCGCCTGCTCGACCAGCTGTAACCGAGCAACTTGACGACGCGGAGCTTCTGTCCTGGCTTCAGATCTGCCGCGAGCGTCAGGCGCGCGAAGTCGTCGAGGGCCTCGGCCCTGGTGGTCAAGTTCGGGGGGCCCTCGATCACGTGATCCATCGTGGCCGTCATCAGCAGTCCGCTCTCGCGGGTGGCGTGGGCCAGCATCCCGCGCGTCCCCTCGGCGAACGATGCCCGAGCAACCAACGGCGCGCCCATTGCGGCAGCTGCCCGTGGGTCCGCGCTCCCGCCGTCGTCCGTGTTGCCGTTCGCGATCAGGTCGGACTCAACCACGATCCGCGCCGCGTGCTCGACCTCGACCTCGTACCGGATCGCGGCGATCGCACGCTGCGTGAACGACACCAGCCGGGTTGACGAGACGCGGACACGCCGGCCCATCGGAGACTCCCAGTGCACACGGCGCTCGAGCACGCCCCGGCGCAAGTCGAGGACCCGCTCGTGGGAATGCAGCTGACCGTAGCGCACGTCGAGCAGCTCGTCGTCGACCAGGAGGCGCAGCAGCTTGCCGTCGGTCACGTTGATGACGATCTGTCCGGCCTCGGGATATCCGTAGCCTGCCTCGGCGTAGGGCAACGGCCGCTGCTCGTGAAAGCCCGCGAGGTAGGTGCCCGGGAGTGCCGACGGCTCGCCCTCGTCGAGGTTCCCACGCAACCCGAGATTGCCGTTCGAGAGCGCGAAGACCGACTCGGACTGAGCGAGCAGATCGAGCCGAAGCTCGCGCTCGGGCAGCGACCAGGGGTCGACCTGATATTGCTCCTGGTCGATCACAGCAGCTCGGCCAGGTCCGCGACGACGACGTCCGCCCCATGGGCGAGCAGCGCCTGCCGCTGCCCCACGCGGTCGACGCCGACGACGAAGCCGAAACCGCCGGCGCGCCCGGCCTGGACCCCAGCGAGCGCGTCCTCGAACACCGCGCTCTGTGTCGGCTCGGCACCGAGCGCCCGAGCTCCGGCGAGAAACGTGTCGGGCGCCGGCTTGCCTCGCAGACCCTCGCGTTCGGCGACGACGCCATCGATCACGGCGTCGAACAGCTCATCGATGCCCGCAGCGCGCAGCACGTCGCGGCAGTTGGCGCTGGATGAGACCACGGCACTTGGGAGCCCTGCCGCACAGACGGCGTGGACATAGCGCACCGAGCCTTCGTATGGCTGGACGCCATGATCGTGGATCAGCTTCAAAACCAGCTCGTTCTTGCGGTTCCCGAGCCCGTCGACGGTCGCCGCTCCTGGTGGATCCGCGGACGTGCCCTGAGGCAGCTCAATGCCACGCGAGGCGAGGAACGAGCGGACGCCGTCGTAGCGGGGCTTGCCGTCGACGTACGAGTCGTAGTCCTCGACCTCGTCAAACGCACGGAAGGGCTCGCCGCCGCCTTGCGCACGCTGGCGCAGGTACGCGTCGAACATTTCCTTCCAGGCCGCGGCGTGGACCTTCGCGGTCTGCGTGAGCACACCATCGAGATCGAACAAGCACGTCCTCACCCCGTCGGGCAGACCGAGCATGCTGCATCTCCTCGTTGACGCCCTTCACGGCCGTGGCTCACCATTCGGCGTGCACTTTGTCAGGTCCGCCTCGCCGGCTTGTTAGCGCTGGGTCAAGCCGGCGGCTTCTTATCCCTCGCGACCGCCGCCTGCATCGCGTCGATCACCGTTGGGTCGAGCGTGCCTCGCGCGGCGGTCAACCCGCCCGTGTCTCCGCCCCGACCGCGCAGGATCCAGGCGATCCCGACGGCGATCAGCGCGCCTGCGATCGGTCCCACGAGATATACCCAGTAGTGCGCGAAGTCGCCGATCACCAGGTCCGGGGCGAACGACCGCGCGGGATTCATCGAGGCGCCGCTCACAGGGCTCGACCATAGCCCCGCGAGGATGATGTAGCCGCCGACGCCGAGAGCCGAGAGCGCGCCGACGTTCTGCGCCCGGGAGGCGGTGCCGAGGATCGTGCTCACGAGACCGACGGTCAGCGCAAGCTCGACGAGCATCGCCTGCCAGTCGTGGATGTGCAGGCCCGGCTCGGTCGCGCCGAGCATGCCCACCTTGCCGAACACCGCCCGCAGGAACAGGCACGCCAACGTCGCGCCGATCAGCTGCACGATCACATAACCCGGCACGCGACGCCAGGGAAAGTCACCCCTCACCGTGAAGGCGATGGTTACAGCCGGGTTCAGATGGGCGCCCGATATCGCTCCCATGAAGAGGATGATCGAGATGACCGTCAGGCCTGGCGCGGTGACGGCGGCCGAGCGGCTGATCATTCCGTGGCTGACCGCGGCCACGACGCCGCCGCCCGCCCCGGCGAGCACAAGCAGGAAGGTCCCCAGGAGCTCCGAGAACAGCCGTCGCCACTCGAGCGCCGGATCGTCGAACTGGAGCATGCCCGGGAACTCGAGCGCCATCCACGCTCGACGCCGGTCTCTGGCGTGCTCGACGGCCGCCTGTGCTTGTTCGTCTCGAGCCATCAGTCAGCTTCCGCAGGGACGGGCCGAATCTATCGGAGGCTTCGGACCGGTCCGAGGACGTGTCGAGACGATGCCGGCCCTCGCGAGGGCACAACCCCAGGGTACCGGCCAGTGAGACCTCACCCTGGGTGCCGGCGGGTGCCGACGTCACGGCTGCGGTGGCTCACCACCGGCCGCGGTGGACGACTTCCTTGAACGGCCGGCGGTTGATCTTGGTCAGTGGCGCGAGCGGCCGGTCGGCCGGGTAGCCGAGCGCGAGCAGGTAGGCGCCGCGCCGGTCGCTCGGGATATCGAGCAGTCGGCGGAGGAGATCTTGATCCCCGATCGCGGCGTGGCCGGAGCCGATGCCGAGATCGGCGGCCGCTACGGCCATCTGTAGCGTGGCTTGCCCGAGGTCGTATTCGATCAATCCAGCGCGTCGCGGCTCATCGGTGATCGGGGCAACGAGCACGATCGTCGCGGCCGAGTGAGCGATGTGGCCGGCGCCGCGCCACACGAGCGCCAGCTCGCCGAGATCGGCCTTGTCGGTAACGAGCACGAAGTCCCACGGCTGCGTGTTGGACGCAGATGGGGCGCGGCGTCCTGCTTCCAGGATGCGGTCGAGCTCGGCGTCGGGGATGGCCCGATCTGCGAATGACCGCACGTTCCGGCGGGCGCGGATGGCGTCCCAGGTTTCCATGTCACCTGTCCTTCGCGTGGAAAAGCAATGTTGCTTCATGCTACCTCCGGTCGCTCGGGGGCGGTGCCGGGTCCGCTGGCAGTGGTGGGGCCTCTGGAGCCCGCTCGTGAGCGTCGCATGACTCCGGTGCGCCGGAATCCGACCTTGTCGTGCTTCACCGCGCGCACGACCGCCTTGCGCGTAGCCGGCATCGGTCGCGACCGGCGGCCGTCTGTTGGCGTGCAGCCGGATCGGTTGCGACGCGGCGGGCCTCGGTCGGCGTGCGGCTGCGCACACCGCCCGACGGCCGCGCACGCCGCCTGACCGCTGCGCGTAACATGGGTTGTCCGGCGGATCGCCAACTCGGCCCGGGCCTCATGCCCAGCCAGGCAACGCGCCGGCGTTAGCGCCGGCGGCCAGTCCCGGTGGTCGGGAGTGTCACGCCACCCAGGCAGACACAAACCCTGGGACGTAAGTAGTCAGCGGTGATCCATGACCGGACGGGTGCGGGGCGGGCCTCAGAGCCCGCCCCCCCGCCCGAGCCTCAGAGCCCGCCCCCCCGCCCGAGCCCCAGAGCCCGCCCGCCCGGTCGCCCACCCGCCCTCCACCCGGTTTCTGGCTGGTACGATCGAGGAGTGAAGAGACGGGGGGTTCTCGCGCGCGCTGTTGTGGCCGCATGGCTGCTGAGCGCCCCGATCGCGGTGGCGGCGAACGCGCCCGCCGCTCTGGGACCGCAGCCCGAGTCGGGGATGTCGGCACCCGCGAAGGGCCCGTGGCGCGTCGTCCCCGATCAGTCGCAACCGGGTTCTTCCCTGGACCAGTTCAAGGGCAAGTTCACCGTGGCTGGACTGCGTGTCATACACCTGCACGGAACGACGCAGCACGCCGTCAACCGCGGATGCGTCGCGGGTGAGAGCGTCACCCTGCTCGGCAGAGTCCAGATTCGACATGTGATCCCCGCCACGATCCCCGAAGACCTCTATGCGGTTTCGATCGGCGTTCCACCGTCGTCCGTCCATGTCAGGTTGATGCTCCACGGGCGTCGCTCGCGCAAGCACCGGGCGAAAAAGCATCGTGTCAGCGGGCTGCTCCGGATCTTCTTCCCGGGCGGGACCGACACGATCGGCGGATATACCGTGTACAGCAACCTGACGTACTCAAGCCGCCCGGCCGGCATCTGCGATCTGCGATTCAGCATCACTCCCGGCTGATCGGGGTCGATCGGCGCCTCCGAGGTCGCGCGAGGCTACGCGAGCGCACACACTATGTGAGCGCACAGAATTGCTTGTGCCCTCAACCGTTTGCTATGATGCTCTTCATGGAACTCGGGCTTGCCACATTCGCAGACCTCGCAGGCGGAATGTCGCCCGAGCAGCGCATGCGCGACTTGCTCGAGGAGGTCGAGCTCGCCGACCAGCTCGGTTTCGACGTGTTCGCGATCGGTGAGCACCACCGCCCCGACTTCCTCGTGTCCTCGCCGGCGGTCGTGCTCGGCGCGGCGGCAGCACGGACGAAGCGGATCCGCCTCTCGAGCGCGGTCACCGTCCTCAGTTCAGACGACCCGGTGCGCATCTTTCAGCAGTTCGCTGAGGTCGACCTGCTGTCTGGGGGCCGCGCCGAGATCATGGCGGGGCGTGGCTCCTTCACGGAGTCCTTTGCGCTTTTCGGATACGACCTCGATGACTACGACGAGCTGTACGCAGAGAAGCTCGAACTGCTGCTCCAGATCCGCGACCAGGTACACGTCACGTGGTCAGGGCGCCACCGGGCGTCGCTGAACGACGCTGGCGTCTGGCCCCGCCCGGTGCAGGACCCATTGCCGGTGTGGGTCGCCGTCGGCGGCACGGCGCAGTCAGTCGTGCGGGCAGGCGTGCTCGGACTCCCGCTGACAATCGCGATCATCGGTGGCCAGCCCGATCGTTTCGTACAACTCGTGGAGCTCTATCGTGAGGCTGCGCGCCGCGCGGACCACGATCCGGCGAGCATGGCGGTGGCGATCAACACCCACGCGTTCGTGGCTGAGACCTCCGCGCAGGCCGACGCCGCATTCGCCGCGCCGTACCTGGCGATGATGAACCGCATCGGCCGCGAGCGTGGCTGGCCGCCGTCGGGTCCCGACGCCTACCAGGCTCTGCGCTCCCCGCGCGGTGCGCTCGCTGTCGGATCTCCGCAACAGGTAGCCGAGAAGCTCCTCTACGAGCACGAGCTGTTCGGTCATCAGCGCTACATCGCTCAGATGAGCGTTGGTGCTGTCTCGCACCGCGACGTACTGCGCTCGATCGAGCTGTTCGGCACGGAGGTCGCGCCGCTCGTGCGAGCGGAGGTGGCTCGCCGCGAGGCCGATGCGAGCGTCGAGCCGCGAGCGGTCGAGCTGGCCGAGTAACGGCGCCGGAACCGCGGCGCGTCAAGCGGGATCGCTCGCGGCAGACCACCTGCGCTACTGACCACGTGACCTCAACGGGACGGAAGCCGCCGACATGCTCGGACTTCCGATGCAGATCGGCGGTGCCGGCACTCGCCTAACCGGACGACCCGTCCCGTTCCCGTGGCCCGTGGGGTCGTGTTCCGTGGTCGCAGCTAAGGTCGCGCTTCGAGCACCATGTTGAACGGTGTTTCGGTGGCGCGGCGGAAGCGTGTGAAGCCGCCCTCGGTGACGATTTCGTGGAGTCGCGTTTCGCCGGCTTGGGCGCCGAGCGCGAGACCGACCTCTTGGTCGCGCGAGGCGGGGGTACAGACGAGCGTGGAGGCGCCGTAGAACACGCGCCCGACCGGATTGAGGTTATCCTCGAGCCGGTCGCCGGCGTAAGGCTCGACGATCATCCAGGTGCCGTCTGGTGCCAGCGTTTCGCGCACGTGCGCCGCGGCTCCGACGGGATCGCCCATGTCGTGTAGGCAGTCGAACATCGCGACGAGGTCGTAGCCGTCGCCCGGGAATGCCTTGGCGGGCGCGACTTCGAAGCTCGCGCGCCCGTCCACCCCCGCGGTCGACGCGGTCTCCCGCGCGTGCGCGATCGACGCCTCGTGGTAGTCGAAGCCGACGAACTCCGAGCGGGGGAACGCTTGTGCCATGAGGATCGTCGACGCTCCGTGCCCGCAGCCAACATCGGCGACCAGCGCGCCCGTTTCGAGCTTGGCTTGGACGCCGTCGAGCGCTGGGATCCACGAGGAGATCAGGTTCGCTGAGTAGCCGGGACGGAAGAACCGCTCGGTGCCCGCGAACAGGTCGTGGTGGTGTTCGTGCCAGCCGACGCCGTGGCCGGTGCGGAACGCCTGCTCGATCTTCGGCGCGTCTTTGATCAGCGCGGTCGCGAGCTGGAACGCGCCGGGGACGAACGCGGGGCTGCCCTCCTGCGCGAGCGCGAGCGCCTGCTCGGGGGTCAGGTGGAACGCGCGGGCCTCCGGGTCATAGGTGACGTACCCGCCGGCCGCCTGGTTTGAGAGCCATTCGCGGACGTAGCGGGGATCGGTGTCGGTACGTAAGGCGAGTTGCTCGGCGGTGACCGGTTCTCCGTCTCCCATCGCGCGGTAGAGGCCGAGGCGGTCGCCGATGACGACCAGCGCGGCGCCCATCGCGGCGCCGAGGTCGCCGACGAAGCGGCCCATGAACTCGTTCAGCTTGGCTTCGTCGATCGGTTGCGTGGTCGACATGTCAGGCCCCTGTCTCGGTGCTCTCGTCCCAGACCTGGACGACGGTCTGGCGGGCAATCGAACCGGCCTGCAGCGCGAGCACGGTCGCGCACAGCACGTTGGTTCCGTCGGGGTAGCGACAGGCGACGGTGAACGCAGCTCCGTCGTCGTCGTTGACGGTGTGCTGGACGGCGTGGGTCATGTCGCGGCCGGTGACCTCCTCGATCCAGCCCTTGATCTGCTCGCGACCATTGAGGACTCGCGGGGAGCCGGGCTGAGTGATGCGATCGGCGATCGTCACCGTCGCGTCGGGCGCGTACATCGACAGCTGGGTCGACGCGTCGCGCTCTTCGGTGGCGCGCGTGAAGCGCTCCAGATCGAAGCTCTTCGGGGTAGTTGCGGTGCTCATGGCGTCCTCCTTCGTTGTAGATGTGCGTGCCATGCACCGATAAGGCTCGCGGCGGACCGTCGAGCGATCGTCAAATGAGCGTCAAACCGAGTTCGTCTAGTGCTTGTGCTCGTGGATCTCTTCGAGGCCTGCCTCGTGGACGTGCGTGTCAGCGTGGGTCTGGCCGCAACGCTCCTACACGCGATGGTGCGTCGCGTTGAAGACGACGGCGATCATCACCACGAGGAGAGCGACGACCAGTCCCGCGTGGCCAAGCACAAGCATCGGGAGCGAGATGACCGCGCCGATCATGAGACCGACGAGGAGCGCGACGCCGACTGCCGCGACGCAGATCGCCCATGCGTCCGATCGCGCTCGGTTGCTCATTGACCGCCCTCCGCTGAGCGGCGCCCACGCGGCTTGTCGAGCAGTTCGGCGTCACGATGATCATCCGGGAGAGTCGCGTATGGGGCGATTCCCTGAGTATGTGCCATGCGCATATGCTGTCATGCGCATCGCTGCATGTCAAGGCTCGGTTCGACCGGCGAGTGTCCGCACGTTCAGCTGTCGGTGGAGTTGATCATCGCGGGGACTGTGTCCTTCCCGTCGATCTCGTAGTAGATGCCGGCGAAGGTCTGGAACTCTCCGCTGATGTCGTTGTGCAGATGCGACTCGTTGAAAGTCAGCGCGCCCCGGCCAGTGTCGACGACGTCGAAGACGGCGCCGCCGCCCTCTCTGGCGCTGTTGCTCTCCATCACCGTGCCGGCGATCAGCACGTTGTCGTCCCGGCCGTCGAGATAGATGGCGCCGCCACTGCCGCCGCCCGGCGTGCCGCTCGAGGCCGGGTTGGCCCCCCAGCCGATGGCCGTGTTGTTTGTGAACTCGCTGTTGAGGACGTCCCACTGGACGCTGATGCTGCTCAGTGCCCCGCCGTTGGAGCAGCTGCCGCCGCTGAACGTGTCGTCGGTGATGTATACGGGGCGGTTCTCGTACTGGGCCAGAGCGCGGATCGCGCCCCCGCCGAGATCAGGGCCGTAGGTGTAACAGCGGTTCGCGACGAACCGCGAGTTGACCGCCTTGAACTGGCCACCCTCGACGTAGATGGCCCCGCCGCGTCGACCCCGCCGTACCAGCACCTCGGGATGTTGGCCGTGCAGGTGGCCTGATGTGCGTCGCTGTAGCCGTCCTCGAAGGTGATGTTCTGCACGACGACCTGCGGATATGGCTGGTTGACGCAGTCATCGCTTGACCAGGTGCCTGCGCAGGTGTCCGAATACAGGATTCGGCGCTTGCCGCCTCCGCTCAGGGTGATCAGGCCGCGACCGTCCAGCACGACCAGGCGCTGGGTCTTGATCACGCTGGCGGTCGCGGTCATCACGATGGTGACCGGCTCGGGCCCGCAGTTGAAGGTGATGATGCCGCCCGCGGCAACGTCGCGCACCACGGCGGACGACGTGCAACTGGCCGGCCTGCCGTTGCCGATCACATGGTTGGGATGGCTGGTATTGACCGCGCGGCCGGCGGGCGGCACAGAGAAGTGGCCGTGGGGGTTGCCGAAGTCGGGCACCACTGCTGCGGACGTGGTCCCGACCGCCGCGGTCGTGGCGTGCGACGCGGGTGCCGCCGTTGCCGGCATCGCACCGAGCCCGATCATGAGCGCTCCGACCAGCCCCCCCGCGTCGACCAGGGCACCCAGCAAGGTTCCGAAACCGGCCATCCGCCGCATGGCGCCCGATGCTAGAGGACGTTTGCGCCTGACTGCGCGAGCGCGGACGGCGAGCGTCCGGATTGGGCGCTTGTGGATCGCGGTGCGCGGAGTACACTCGGTGCTCGAGGGCATCACTGTGTGGTCGGTCGGTGGACCGGCAACATGATCTGACTTCTGAAGTTTTCGCTTCCGTGCAGGGCGATCTGGAGGTCGCGGTGCTCCCAGACCCACGCTTTCCCGCTCGACCTGTGCGAGCTCTATTCACGTCGATCACCGCGGTCGCGCGACGAGCGCGCTGATAAGAAGGCGCCGCCCCCTTTCGGGGTTTCGGCGACCCCGCCGGGCCTCGCTCGGACGGGACTGAAGACCAACAGGAGGTTCCCCTCATGTCCACATCCACAGCCGCAGAATCTGCTCCCGCAGTCGATCCGGATGACCAACCGGCGAGAGTCTCGCGCCGGCAACGCAGGCGGGACGGGACCGTCGGACGAGGAATCTCCACCGGCGCGGGTGTGCTCGCCCGCATCGTTCACTTCGTGGTCGGCATCATCGTGCTGATCATCGTCGCTGGGATTCTGTTCGTGTTGCTGAAGGCGGATCCGACCAACACCATCGTGCATCACGTCCATAGCTGGGCCCGGTCGCTCGCCGGCCCATTCGATGGGATCTTCAGCTTCCGTAACGCGCGGACCGCTGTCGCGGTCAACTGGGGCATCGCGGTGGTGGTCTACCTGTTCGTCGCCGGACTGATCACCCGGCTACTCGGTCGGACGTACCGCTAGCGCCCGCCGCGGCGCTCGCCCCCCGCCCCCAACTTTGTCCCCTACCCACGATCAGGAGAGTTCATGACCGACAAGCACATCGACAAGGCAAAAGGTCGCGTGAAGGAAGCCGCCGGCGCGCTAACCGGAGACCGACACCTGCAGAACGAAGGACGCGTCGATCAAGCCAAAGGCTCCGCGAAGAACGCCATCGACAAGATCGCCGACACCGTCACCGGCGACAAGAGAACCAAGCCCTAGAGGCACGAATGCGCACACCAGCCCAACGGAGACCCGGGAGGTGAACATGCTCACAATCATTCTCATCGTCGTTGTCATCCTGCTCCTGACCGGCGGATTCCGGTTTAACCGCCGTCGATCCGGCCGCGGCGTCTAAGACCCACAGCGCAACGATCCCGTCGGGGTCCGCCCGACGGGATCCTGCTCACGAACCAACACGCACCACGGCAGCCCACACGCTGCCTGACCGGCACTGCCGCTACGGACCTGGAGCCGACTCGTCGCCCATTCGGGCAATCAGCTCGCGCCGCGGCCGGCGGCTCCACAAAAAAGCCCCGCTGTGCGGGGCTTTCCCTATGCGCCCGAGAGGACTCGAACCTCCACGGACCAATTAGTCCACAAGGCCCTCAACCACGTTCGCGCCGCGTGGATGCGTGTGGCAGCGTCCAGATCGTGCAAATCGTTGGGTTTGCTGGACGTATTGGACGCGATGGAAGGGATGGATGTTGTCACCGTTGTTGTCACGGGGATGACCACATGCGTGAGATCGGTGTCCGCGACTTGAAGCGTTCGCTGAGCGAGACGCTGCGAGCAGTCGAGCGCGGTGAGCAGGTGCGGGTCACGGTCCGAGGGCGTGTGATCGCGGACATCGTGCCGGCGGGTGCCGCGGTCCGCGATGACCGTGTCCGAGCGCTCGTCGCCGATGGGCGGCTGAGCCCTCCGGCGTCTGCACGACCGATACGGGCGCCGCGGCTGGTGACGTCCCGTCGCAGCGCGTCCGACCTTGTCATCGGCGAACGGGACGCCGAGCGCTGAACCTGGATCTCGACGCCAGCGCGCTGGTCAAGCGCTACGTGGCCCGGAAGTGATCGCGTTCGAGAGTTGATGGGGCGCGCCGGCGGCTGGTTCGTGTGTCGTGTCGGCTACCTTGAGACAGCTCGCGCCGTCGGCCTGGCGGGAATCCCGTCAGCTGTTTGGGCGTGGCAGAAGGAATGGGCGGCGTTCGGTGTGATCGGGGTGGACCAAGACCTCGTTGAGCGTGCGACCGAGCTCGCGCTCGCCCACGAGCTGCGAAGTCTCGACGCGCTGCATCTCGCGTCGGCGCTCGTCCTTCCTCGTGAAGATCTCATCATGGCGGTGTGGGACCGTCGCCTTCACAATGTTGCACGGGCTGAGGGACTCGGACTCTTCCCCGAGACCCTCGAGGAGGGCGCGTAGGTCACAGCCACAGACGCAGGCTGAACTGCGTGCCGGCCGCACAGGAGCGATACGGACTGGTCGGACTGGACACGATCCAGTCGGGACCAGAGCGCGACGTAGGCACGGCCGCTACATGTTGGTGTCGTCGCCGGACTGATCAGACGCAGCTCTTGACCACGCTCTGAGCCCGCGCGGCAGCGCCCTGAGGAGCTGGAGCGGCCGCCACAGGTACGCGCAGGCCAGTCCGAGGCTCCCGCGACCGGCCAGCGGCGACGTGGCGAGCAGACGTGCCCGTGAGGGGACCAGCACCTCGATGAGCAACCGCAGGCGGGCCAATGCCCCGGGCGTGGTGACTAGCTGCTCGATTCCCATCGCCGTCCTGGGCGGGGTGGTGGCGCGAAGACGGACATGGCGTGGCGCGCTGCTGGTGAGACCCAGGCGACCGCACAGCTCCTCTCCAGCGGGGTCGAGCCGCAGGCCGGCCGCGAAGTTGGCCGCCGCGTCAAGGGAATCGGCCAGCCGAGCCGCCGCCCGCCAGGCGTCATGGTCGACCCGCTCGAGGGCCAGGTGAAGGTCGCGCATCGAACGCTCATGGGAACGACCGTGTTGGGCCGCATGCAGCCCGACGATCAGCGCTGCCACGGGCTCGGTGGGCACCGAGACCGAGGTGCCCCCGAGCTCGAGCCTCAGCGCCCCCTCCGACAGTCGCTGCCAGATCAGGGACGGGTCGCCGGGCAGCAGCACCATAGTGTGATGGAGCTCGACCACGAGCGGGAGCAGCCCGGTTCGCATCCAGTCCGTAGTGTGGTCCGGCCGTTCGCGGTCACGCATGGCGTCTAGTAAGGGCTCGTACCCGAGCTCCGATAGGACCGCTTCCGCCGCCGCGAACCGGTCGGGCGCAACCAGCAGATCGATGTCGCCGTAGGACCGCTCGCGCGGATCGTCATACAACCACGAGGCGAAGGCCGCCCCCTTGATCAGCAACGGCCGGACGCCACCTGCCTCGAGCGCGGGCATCAGCTCTGCCAAGGCTCCCTCGAGGGCGAGGCGGCGAAAGCTCTCGACCCGTCGGAGATCAAGCCGACCTCGAGGGATGGCGATCATCGACCGCGTTGCGCCCGGACGAGGGGTGGCGCTCGCACGGCTTGCCAGCCCAAGCCCGAACTCCGCCTTGAGGTATCCGAGTGCTGCGTCGAGCTCCGCGCCAGAGCCGCCCTGCTCGGCACGGGCGCGCAGACGACGGTGGTCGATCGATGACGCGGGGGAGCGGATGATCAGCGCCGCGTCGGGGATCCACCGCAGCGGTGGGGGCGCCCATCTCGCCCGCGTCGGGGCGCACGCGAGCCGCAGCTGTTCGGCCGAACTCGGGGCGAGCGTCTGCACGTCGCGAACGGTCGTCACGACCGTCTCCCGCCATAGGCCGCGAACATGCTCAGGAATGAGGGCCGTCGAGAGGTGGAGCGTCAGCCGCTGCTCCGGCCCCCGCATCAGGTCGACCCGGTCCCACGCGCGCAGCCTCTCGGCGGCCGAGCCGGGCGGCTGGCGAACCCACCCGAGCGCGCGCAGCCGAGTGAGCGCCCGACCTCTTTCGCGAGGGGCTATGAGTAGGTCGATCACATTGACCGGCCGCGTGCCAATGTCCTCAGGGTGCGAGGCCAGAAGCGCGATTCCCCTGATCAGCATCGGCCTGACACCATCCCTCCGCAGCGCCAGGACCGCCTGCGCCGCTGCGTGCAGCAGCATCTGGCTGGCGTACCAGGTCCGTCGGTAGATGCCCCGCATCACGCCCATCGCCGGATCCTCGAGATTGGATTTGTGGAGGTTGATGAACAGGCGCGGCAACAGAGCAAACGCGTCGCCGTCCAGGTGCTCGATGCCAGGGTGCCCGGCGCGGAACTCGTGCCAGGCTGCGGTGGCCGGTGGACCGCTCACCAGCGCGGCCCGCAGCAGCACGTTCTCGTCCGCGCTCGGGAATCGAGTATGGGGTCTCATGCCGGGCGTTCCGTGACCGCAGCGAGCGCGCTAGCAATGGTCCTCCCGTCACGGACGTGACACACGCGGTCGGCTTCCGCCGCAAGCGACTCGTCGTGGGTGATCGTGATCACGGTCGGCCGCCGCGGCAGCTCCGCGAGCGCTCTGGGTAGCTCGGCGATCGCGCCGCTGTCGAGATGGCTGGTCGGCTCGTCGAGGATAAGTAGCCGCGGCTCGCCCAGCAGTGCCCGAGCCAATGCGACGCGCTGGCGCTGGCCCCCGGAGAGCAGCACGCCCTCGACTCCGACATGAGCGTCGAAACCGCCCGGCAACCGTTCGATGAAGTCCGCCGCGCCGGCCCGCGCGGCCGCCCGCTCGATCTCGGCTCGCGAGATGTCCGGACGGCCGTAGCCGATGTTGTACGCCACCGTTCCGGGCAGGATCACCGGCTCCTGGAGCAACACGCCGAACGCTCGGCGCAGGGCGCGGATATCAAGCTCGGCGTAGGGGATGCCATCGGCGAGCATCTCCCCCGAGGTCGGACGGTAGAGGCCCAGGATCAGACTCGCGAGCGAGCTCTTGCCGGCCCCGTTAGGTCCAAGGATCACCAGGTTCTCACCGGACCCGATTGCGATGTCGATCTCGCGCAGGACCGGCTCCTCGCCATATGCGAACGAGACGCCACGAAGCTCGATGTTGCCCTGGAACTTGATCCTCGCCCTCCCGGCGTACGGCGTCGGCTCGGCGATGTCGAGAAACTCGTTCAGGCGCTCGAGTGACTCCCGGCCGGATATCGCGAGGGGGAGGAACGAGGTGACTGTCCCGACCTGACCTTGGAGGAGCAGCACGACCGCGTAGAAAGAGATCAGATCTCCCGTGGTCATGTCACCGTGGGCCACCGCGCTCCCGCCGACCATGAGCACCAGCACCGTGGCGATCGCGAGGACCGAGCCCTGGGCAATGCTCATGCCGCTCTGGCGCCAGGCCATCTGCAGCCCCGCCTCGCTGAGCGACTCGCCACTCGCGTCCAGTTGCTCCAGCTCGATCTTCTCCGCCCCTCGCACCTCGGTGAGGGTGCGCGCTCGCAACGCCGTCTGGATGAGCGCGCTGAAGCGGTCGAAAGCAGCCTGCCAGGTCCGTGTGCGCACGCGCACTCGCGCGCCGAAGCGGCGCTTGATGATCACCATCACGGGCACCGCGCATGCCAGCACGGCGAAGAGCACGGGGTTGAGCACGAGCGCCACGATGGACAGGCCGACGCTCACCACCGCCGCCGGAAGCATCTGCGCGACCGCCGCATTGGCGACCACGTCGAGCCGCTCGGAGTCCTGCACGATGGTCGCGTGCAACTGGCGAGGGTCGACCCGGTCGTGAAACGACTTGGGGAGGGAGTAGATGTGCGCGACCAGCTGGCTTCTGAGACCAGCGATCGCCGGTTTGGTCGCCCCCAGCACGGCGTAGCGGCCCGCCAGCGCGAGCGCGGAGCCGCACAGATAGAGAGCCAGCACAACGATGCCGCCGACCACCACGCCCCCCGCATGCCCGCGGCGCAGATCTGAGTCAAACACGTGGCGGATCACGAGGGGAATCGGGACGAGCAGCAGGGCCTGGCCGAGGGCAGCCAGCAAGCTCACGACCAGCATTCGCCGCACGCTGGCGCTCAGGTGGAGGTGACGGGTCAGCGTCACGCCTCCAGCCCGATGAGCTGGTCGATCACCCCGGTGATCGGGGCCACCGTTTCGGAAAGGGCGAGCCGGTAGGCCGGGACGCTTCGTACCAGCTTGGCCAGCGGACCGAGCTCGGCCGCGTCACGCTGCGGGGCCTGCAGAACGGTGGACGCAGCCAGCGCGAGCAGCGCCGCGCCGGGCGAGCACCGTTCAAGGCCTGCGGCCGGCGATGTTTGCGGGCGTCCCCGTCGTCCGAGACGCGGACCTACCCGGGGTCCGGACAGCGGTTCGACCTGCGGGACGACGATCGCCATGATCCGAGCCGATCGGCGCAGCCCGTCAGGACGTATCGCTCCGACGTTGAGCACATGCTTGTCGGCGCCGGCAGGGAGCCGCAGCGCAGCATGGCCGGCCAGTCCCGGGAGCAGCGTGAGCGCCTCCGGGGCGAGCTTGGCGGTCGCGTGGAGGGAGTGAGCCACCGGATGCGGTGCACCGAGGGCGACGAACAGATAGTCGTCGCCGAGAAAGTCACAGTCGGCGAGCAGCGCGGCGACGGCCATCGTTGACTTGCCTGAGCCGGCGCGGCCGGCGAGCAGGACGCACCGCCCGTCGCGGCCCACGGCGCCGGCGTGCACGAGCAGCCGGTCGGGCCCCGCCAGCCCCCACTGAAGGGCCGTCCGCAGCGGCGCCGATCGCTCGTGCCAAGGAATCCAGTCGGGCGTGCTCACGAAGTAACTGATCACGGATGCGCGCTCATCGAAAACGGTCATCGCGGCGAACGCCCCGTCGCTACGTCGCACGCCGCCGCTGAACCGGACCCAGACGCCCGCCTCCGCGTAGCGGCGGACCTGGCCCTTGGCCGGGACGTCCTCGTCGCGAGGCCACGGCGGCGGGAGCACACCAGTGCTTGCGGCGTCCCAGAGCTCGATCGTCAGCTGCGCCTCCGGCGGACCGGCGGGATTGGGTCCGGCCGGCCCGGGGCCAAACTGGTGAGCCAGCGGGGCGGCAAACGGCAGCAGCGTGGGTCCCGCGAAGCGGAGCAGAACCCGGGTTTTGCCCAGGCATATGGTCCGCGTAGTAACTCCCATCCGGTCCATCGCCGTCCGGAATGCCGTCGCACAACCCTGCGCGTACGAGCGTGCGGAGAAAGGGCGCAAAACCGCGGGTTCAGCGTGGCTGATACCTGAAACGCTCGATTTGCTCATGTCCTTGCGATCGGCCCCCAGCGCACTATAAGCTGGTGGCAGCTATGGGGGTTGGCGTCAGCGCAAATCAAACTCACGTCGTCCACGAGACGATCGACGGGGAGACCATTCTCATCCACCTCGGGACGGGCACCTACTACAGCCTCGACGGCGTCGGGTCCGAGGCGTGGCAGCTGCTCGCCACCGGCCGGACACTTGCCAGTCTGTTGGCGCTCGCGAGGGACCGCTACCTGGGTGATCCGCTTGAGATCGAGCTCGGGCTTTCCGGCCTCGTACAGGAACTGATACGCGAGGAACTGCTGGTTGAGAACGACGTTGGCGAGCGGCCGGATGACTGTGGACTACCCGCCGGACAGGTCGAATTCGCCGTGCCGGTACTGCAGGCATACACCGACATGCAGGAGTTTATGCTTGTCGACCCGCTGCACGAAGTCGACGAGGTGGGCGGCTGGCCGCATGCCAGCGCCGGCTGAGGCGCCGCTCGTATCGGTGGTGATGCCGGCCTTCGACGAGGAGGCCTACATCGCGGAGGCGATCGAGAGCGTATTCGCACAGACGTACTCGGCGCTGGAGTTGATCGTGGTCGACGACGGCTCGGCGGATCGGACCGCCGCGGTTGCCGCACGGTTTCCGGGGGTCCAGGTGGTGCGACGGCGGTCACGTGGCGGGCCGGCCGCGGCGCGCAACGCCGGCCTCGAGGTCGCTCACGGCGCGTACTGGACGATCTTCGACGCTGACGACGTAATGCCCCGGGATCGGCTGGCCTTACAGGTTGGCTTCCTCGAAGCGCATCCGTCGCTGGGCATGGTCTTGGGCCTCACCGAGGCTTTCGTCACGGCGGGCGACGCCACACCGCCGCACTGGAACCCGGCCTGGGACGAGGGCCCCTTTCCCGCCGGTGCCAGTACGACCCTGGCGCGGCGTCGGGTATTCGATCTGGTGGGACCGTACGACGAACGGATGAAGGTTTCCGGGGACGTCGACTGGCTCGCACGCGCCAAGGACGCCGGCGTGGTCGCAGGCCGAGTCGACGAGGTGTGCCTGCACCGCCGGATCCACTCCGGGAGCGTCAGCGCAAACCACGACGCGGTGAACGTCGCCCTGCTGCAGGTGCTGCGGCGGTCGTTGCAGCGGAGACGAGCGCAGAGTGCCGCTGAGTGAATTGGCGCATCGTCGCGATTCGCCGAGCGGGGAGGGGAGCGTGGAGGCTCGGCTGCGCTTCGCCGACGTGCGCGTTGGAGTCCGCTTCACCGACCGTCCGGTCGCCGAAGCGCTCCTGCCCGCGCTCGCTCACCGGCTCGACGCCGGGCCGGGGCCAGTCGACGCCACGATCACCGTGCGTTGTCACGATCGGGAGAAGCTGGCGTGGTGGGAGCGCGCCGCACCGCTGCGGCCGCCCCTGCTGCGGGCCCTGGGTGGCGATCGGCGCCGAGTCGTGCATGCGGCTGCGGTCGGCGACGAGCGCGGCTGCGTACTGCTCGTTGGCGCCCGCCTGGCCGGCAAGACAACCGTCGCCACCGCGGCGCTCCGCGGCGGCTTTGGGTTTGTCGCCGACGACTACCTCCTCCTGCAGGCCGGTTCGCCCTTCGAGGCGGTCGCGCTCTACGGGACCGTCTGCGTTCGGGCGCGTGACGACGTCACGCGCTTGCGCCGAGACGTCGTCAAGGATGTGCTCTATGTCGAAGCGCTGATGCCGGGTGCGCTTCGCGATTCGCTACCGGTGCGCGCGGTGGTAATGCCGCGGATCGCCGGCGGCGGCACGCGCTGGCGTCCCGTACGTGCGGCTGCCGCCCTGCGGGCGTGGGCACCGACCACGGCGTTTCTGATGCCGACCGACCGGGGCGCGGCCGTGCCACTGCTGTCTGAGCTCGTGCAGGCTGTGCCGTGCTTCGCGTTGGATGTTGGCGACTCCTCGGTCGAGATCGCAGGCGCGGTCGATGAGCTGCTCGACCGGGCGCTGTCGCTGCCATGAAGACCGGCCTCGTCTCGGTGGTGATGCCGGCGCTCGACGAGGAGGGGTTCATCGGCGAGGCGATCGAGAGCGTGCTGGCACAGACGTACTCGGCGCTGGAGTTGATCGTGGTCGACGACGGCTCGGCGGATCGGACCGCCGCGGTTGCCGCAGGGTTTCCGGGGGTCCAGGTGGTGCGACAGCGGTCACGTGGCGGGCCGGCTGCGGCGCGCAACGCTGGCCTCGCCCGTGCCGCGGGTGAGTATTGGGCGATCTTCGACGCCGATGACGTGATGCCGCATTCGCGGCTGGGTTCACAAGTGGGGTTTCTGGAAGCGAATCCGTCGCTGCAACTTGTCCTGGGGCTGACGGAGGCATTCGTCAATCCGGGCGAGCCGCGGCCATCCCATTGGAACCCGATCTGGGACGCCGGCCCCTACCAGGGTCATCCGGGCACGGGCCTGGCCCGTCGGGAGGTACTCGAGGAGATTGGCCGGTTCGACGAGTCGCTGCGGTTGGGCTCCGACATGCAGTGGCTGGCGCGGGCCAAGCTCGCCGGCATCCGGATGGGGCAGATCGACGAGCTGTGCCTGCGCTACCGGGTGCACGCGGGGAACATCACGTCCGACGTCCGAGCCAATCGAGCCAACGTGCTCGCCGCGCTCCGCACTGCCCGGCGGGTTCGGACGGATGCCTAGGCCTCTCTCGGTGGGAGTCGCGATCCCGGTCTTCAACGGGGTGCGCTACCTCGGCGCTGCCATCGAGAGCGTCCTGTCCCAGACCCATCCGGTAGCCGAGGTGGTCGTCGTCGACGACGGGTCCGCGGACCAGAGCGCGGCCGTGGCTTCAGCGATCGGGCCACCGGTTCGGGTGTTCAGCACCGAGCATCTCGGGATCGGCGCCGCCCGCAGCCATGCGCTCGACCATCTCCGTACAGAGGTGTTGGTGACGCTTGACGCCGACGATCTGCTGACTCCCCGGAGTGTCGAGGCGCGGATCGATCTTCTCCACACTCGCTCCGACGTCGATCTCGTCTTCGGGCACGGGCGTACCTTCGCCGGGTGCGTCGACGCTGAGCCGGTGCCCCTCGATCGGTCACGTCCCCACCACACCGTCGGGTCGCTACTGATGCGCCGCGAGGCCTACCAGCGCGTCGGACGGTTTGCCACCGGCCTCCGTGTCGCCGATGGGCTGGACTGGCTCCTCCGCGCCCGCGAAGCCGGAATCGTCGACGCAACGGTCGAGGCCCAGGTCGTTTGGAGACGGGTACACGGGGCCAACAACTCCCTGACCCAGCGGACTTCACTCGGCGAGTTCGCGGTGGTACTCAAGGCCTCGTTAGATCGGCGGCGCCGCCGGACGAGCCCGAAGTTGACCTGACCGCGCTCCGCCGGATTGTCGCTACGACATTTTCCCCACACGCATCGCCGTGTGAATGCTCGCGTTCTCGTGTGCGCGCACGACGTTGGGGACCGGCGGAGGGTCGTGCTCGTTCTCGGTGCGGGCGGTGGCGGCATCGCCTACGCCACCGGCGCGTGGACGACGCCGCCTGGAGGCAGCCGGGTCACCGATCTCGCCTCGCCGGTCACCGCTGTTGGCAGCGGTACGCAGACCGTCGATCTCGGCCCGCCCCCGAGAGGCGCCACGGCGATCAACCTCAGCTTCACCTGCCTGACCGCCGGGAGAAATCGGGGTCCAACCCGCTGGCCTCCTGAGCATCCCACACGAGCTGCCGCCCGTCGCCAACGAAGGGCTGGGCGTGCGCGAGGGGATACGGGATCCCCAAGCGGTCACGAAGCCGGTCGATGAAAGACCTGAGCTCGTGCATCGGGACCCACAGTTCTCGCCGGTACTGACGGAGCATTCCGGCTTCCACAAACTCCGCCCACGTCACCGACCGCTTGTCGCGCGGCGTTGTCCTGATCACAGGTGGATAGGCCTTGCTGCGGCGCGTGCCCCCCTCCAGCCAGTAGTGCAGCGTGGCTTGGGCGACTCGCAGGAGCCGCGCGGCCTCTGCTTCGCTGAAAATCTCGCGATCAAGAACGTCGATGTTCACGATGGGGATCTTCGCACGCGGATCCCCGGCGGGATGCAAGATCTCGCCGAGAGCCCAGCCCAACGAAGCCTCCCGCGGCCTCCTAGTCGCTCGCCTGATGCTCTCACTGAGCGTCGGCGAGGTTGTGTTTCAGGGCGCAGCGGTCGGCGCAGCCCCTTGGTGCTCTCGGGAAGTGGGCCGAGGAGCTTGGCCTCAGAGGCATTAGCGCCGCCATCGGCGTCGGGGCTTGGGCTCGTCCATGCCGAGGATCTCGCGGTAGCGTCGCTCGCGCTCCGCCGCAGCCTCGGCCGTTTCGGCCAGCGCCGCCTCGCGCTCCGCTGCCGCCTCGGCCGTGTCGGCCACCGGCGCCGGCGCCGGCGGTGGCTCATATGGTGCGGCTCGCGGAGGCAGATTGGGTGTGGGCGTTGGCACGGGTGCGGGGCGGACGGCGGTCGGCGCTGGTCCGCAAACCCACCCGCGCGATGTTGGGAATTGCGGACCGGCTTTCGGACCGCGCTAGATCGACCATTCCTCTGGCTCGCGCGTAGTGGGTGTCTCGCCGAGCAGCAGGTCAGCAATCTCGTGCATGACGGCGGCGAGTTCGCGGTACCCCAGCGCGACGGCGTGCATGATCCAGCCCTCCATCGCGACCCCCAGCCGCTGCACGTCACGGTCAAACTTCTGCCACAGATGAGCCGGGCCGGGCCGGTTGGCGCCGGGACGCAACTCGTGCAACACGATCATGTGACGCTGATCGGGTCGCGGGGTCCAGCTAAAGCCCTTGACGCTGGCCGCTCTGCCCAACGAGCCGGCCTGGTGCTCGCACGCGTACGCGAGCGCGCGGACGCGATCGGGGAACCCGGGATCCGGCGGGGGATCGTCGCTGGCTGCTTGAGCGGCGTCCCACAGCTCACTGGCGTGCTGCAGTGCCTCGATGATCTCCTGCTGCTCGCCTGGGCTGACCCGATAACCGTGAATGTCCGCCGTGGATAGCTGTTTGATCGACTGAAGTACCGGCGGCCGGTTGCGATACCGAGGATGAGAGCTGCGCGGGGGGCGCCGCCCGACCGGCGATGACTCAAGCCGAATCGTCTCCAACATGCGATCCAGATCGGAGCGACGGATCGGCAGCTTCCGCTGCCCCGCTCGCGTGGCCGGCAGCCGCCCCTTAGACACCCACAACCTGACCGTCGCCGGATTGACGCGCAACTCATCCGCGATCTCGGCCACCGTCAGCCACGGATCGTCGAAGTCCTCCGGGTCTTCAGGGTCCGACATCGAGGTCGATACCAGCCAGATGCGCTATCGCAATCAACACCAATTGCGTTATCGTACATAGACCGTCGAGATTATGCCGTCGCAGGAGCGTCACCACGATCGTGTATCAGCCGGACACCATCCGGGATCGGGCGCTGTCGGCACGACTGAATCGCAGCACGAAGCCCTGGCGCTCTCGCCATTACTACGGCCGAAAGACGTCGCCCGCCTGCTCTCCGTGTCCCGCGCCTGGGTCTACGAGGCAGCTCGCACCGGCAGGATCCCCTCGTTCCGGCTCGGCAGCGAGGATGGTCCGCTTCGGTTCCTCGCTGAGGACATCGAGGCATGGCTGGCCGAAGCTCGCGGGAGGTGGCTGCCCTGCCGAAACGACCGGATGCCCGGGAACCATTCCGATGACGCGATCGGTACGGCGGGTGGCTCAGTCGTCCCTATCCGGGGTCAGCAGTCTCTTCTCTAACGACAGGCGGTCTGCCGCGCGCGCAATCGCCTCTTCCGTTGCGATCGCCCCGGCGGCGAGCACGTGCCGCTCGAGGTGACCGTAGTAACGCTCGGTCGTCCCGATGTCCGCGTGACCGAGCTGACGCTGCACGTACATGAGCGAATTTCCGGCGGCGAGCCACGCTGCGGCGGCCGTGTGACGCAGCGCGTGCAGCGGCATGTCGCGAAGCGCAGCGTCTTCGAGCGCGTCCTTGTGCCAGTCGCGCGAGACAGTATTCCGGTCAAGCGGTCGGCGGACACCAGCGCTCTCCCACCGACCCTGGCTTCGTTTCAGGGTCCGAATCGGCATCGTGAAGAGAACGGCTGTTGCTCGGTCTCCCGCCGCCACCTCGGAGGCGCGAGCGACCTGATCTCGCAGGACCGAGCTCAGGCCGGGGCCGATCTCGACCGAGCGGAACCGGTCTGACTTGGTCGATCCAAGCGCTGATCCCTTACGGGAGCGGTAGACGACGATCGCCCCGCCCGTCTCCTCCAGCTCCAGGTCGCTGATCCTGAGCGCCAGCGCCTCGGAAATCCGCAATCCGCTGCCGATAAGCAACTCCGCCAACGGGCGGTACACGTCGGAGCACGCGTCGAGATAACGGGGAATCTCGTCGAGCCGCAGATACTCGCGCTCGATGTGCGCCGGCGGAAGCCGCTGCACGCGCAGCGCCGGGTTGACGGCGAGCAGCCCGTCCTCGACGGCCGAGTTGAGGCAGACCACGAGCGTTCCCAGTGCGTTATTGACCGTCTTCACCGCCAGATCCCCAGCCTCTACCTCATCGGCAAGGTCGGCGACAAACTCACGGATCGCATCAGTCGATAGCTCGCAAAGCGGCGCGGCACCGAACGCTGGCAGCAGCCGCTTTCGCCCCGCGATCTCATAGCCCGACCACGTGCCAGGCTCAAGGTACGGGCGCCGACGATGGAGCCATCGCTCCCAATAACCGCCGAAGGTCTGCTTCGTGTGCCGTACTTCGCCGCGCTCGATCTGCTCAATTAGCCGCCGCGCATCACGTGCAGCACGCTCGCTCGTAAAGCCGCGCTTGGACGTCTGCGTGCCATTGCTGCGTCGGTATACGAACCGCCAGCGCGGGCCGTCGGCGGTCCGGTAGGCATACACGCCGCCGCCACTTCCATGGCGAGCCGTGTCGGCCCTGCGGGCCCCAGGCGAAATCTCCGCGAGGGCCTCGTCAAAAGCCCGTGCTGCATCCTCGGTCGCGAAGCGCCGAGCACGCCGTCGGCCTGAGGCGTCGCGCCAGCGAACCTCCCAGCCGCCCCGATGGAAGCTTGCGCTCACGCGTACGTCCTTCCCGTCGTCACGACGGCTTGATGGACGTATCGAGTGGACGTATTTGCCACGTGACAACAGTACGTCCACGGACGGACGGAAACAATGTCCGCTAGTCAGGGCATAGAAAAAGCCCCGACGTGCGGGGCTTCTTCCCATGCGCCCGAGAGGACTCGAACCTCCACGGACCAATTAGTCCACAAGGCCCTCAACCTTGCGCGTCTACCAATTCCGCCACAGGCGCGTGGGGCGGCGAGTATAGCCGCGCGCAGATCGCCCATCGTCCGTCCTGTGAGCGCGCTATCGTAGCGAACACATGTTCGACGCAGGAGCCTCAATCAGGCAGACCTAGCAAGGAGTGGGCGAATGGACCTGACCAAGCGCCAGCAGGAGATCTTCGACTTCATCAAGCGGTACTCGGCCAACCACGGCTACCCGCCGACGGTGCGGGATATCGGTAAGGCGGTAGGTCTCGCCTCCTCGTCGACAGTGCATGCTCATCTCGCGAATCTCGAGCGGATCGGCCTACTGCGCCGGGACCCATCCAAGCCGCGAGCAATCGAACTGCTCGACCGCGCCGCCGCGGGCGTGCTGAGCATCGTGAAGCCGCAGGGGCTCCCGGTCGTCGGCCAGGTGGCCGCTGGGCATCCTGCGGTCGCCGAGGAGAACATCGAGGAGTACATCGAGACGCCCGAGTTCGCCGGCGGCCGCGATGGCGAATATCTGCTCCGCGTGCGCGGCGAGTCGATGAAGGACGTCGGCATCATCGAGGGCGATCTCGTGGTCGTGCGCCCGCAGGAGACGGCGGAGGACGGAGAAATCGTCGTCGCGCTCGTCGGCGAGGATGCCACCGTCAAGCGCTTCTTTCAGGAGGCCGATCACGTGCGCCTGCAGCCGGAGAATGCGGCGATGGAGCCGATCCGCAGCCGCGAGGTTCGCGTTCTCGGAAAGGTCGTTGGCTTGATGCGGAGCATCTCGTGAACACGCTGACGGCCAGGCCGGCGATCCCCGCGCTTACGGCCCTGAGCGGGGGAGCGGGCGCGGTCGCTCCGCGAAGGACCGCGGGGCGACCCCGGTCACTCTTCGACGGTGCGGGCGGCGGGCCGACGCTGGACCATCTCGTGTCCGGCGCCTGGGAGGAGCTCACCGCCCATGCCGTCGTCGAGTGCCCGCTGTGCGACGGGGAGCTGGTGCCCGAGTACGGCTCGCACGCGCTGCCGGTCGCCGGACGCTGCAGGAGCTGCGGCACGACACTCAGCTGAGTCGTGCCTCGGAGCTGACGCTCGCCGGCTGCGCCGTGCGGCGGTCGAGCCCCCGGCGGGGTCCTTGCACCCGCGGCGGTCGAACCGCTGGCGGGGTTGCTTGCGCCTCACGCGCAGCCGGTTATCCTCGTCTGTGCAGGCCAAGCAGTCGCGGAGGTCGAACCCTTCGAGGAAAGTCCGGACATCACAGGGCTGGGTGGTCGGTAACGCCGACCCGGGGAAACCCGCGGGAAAGTGCCACAGAAAAGACACCGCCTCAGCCTGGGGCCGCTGCAGAGCCTCAGGCCGGTAAGGGTGAAATGGTGCGGTAAGAGCGCACCGGCGTCGCGGTGACGCGGCGGCCAGGTAAACCCCACTCGATGCTAGGCCAAGCAGGACCGTTTGTAGGTGAGCCCGCCAAGGTCCGGGTAGGCCGCAGAGATGGATGGCTGCTCAAGACAGAATCCGGCTTACAGGCCTGCTAAGGGAAAGCCCCGCTTCGGCGGGGCTTTTCTATGGGCCGAGAGCTGGGCCCGGCCAAGCCCGAGATCAATGACAATAACAAGACCCAGTATTAGATATTATCGTGCCCGTGCTCGCGCTGCTCGACCCCCGCACCACACGCCGCCTGCTCGCGGTGCTCGCCTTCCGCGCGGCGCTCGCGGCGCTCGCGGCGCTGTTCGCGGCGGGCTGCGCGGGCAGCGCGTTCACCGGTAGCTCTCGCGGCCGGATCTTGGCCGTGGGAGCTGAGAATGAGTACGCCAACGTGATCTCGCAGATCGGCGGGAGGTACGTGCAGGCGGTGGCGGTCGAAAGCAACCCGAACACGGATCCGCACTCGTTCGAGGCCAGCCCGAGCGTGGCGGAGGAAGTCAGCAGCGCCCGGCTGGTGGTTCAGAACGGGGTCGGATACGACAGCTTCATGAACAAGATCGAGTCTGCGTCCTCCAGCTCCTCGCGCAGGGTGATCGATGTACAGACGCTGCTTGGTCTGCCGGACTCGACTCCAAATCCCCACCTCTGGTACAAGCCGACGACGATGCCGGTCCTTGCCGCGGCGCTGGTCGCCGACCTGTCGGCGATCGAGCCTCAGCACGCGGCCTACTTCCGCGCCAACGCGCAGAGCTTCGACCGATCGCTTGCGCCGTGGTACGCGGCGATCAAGCACTTCAGGGACAGCTATCCCGGCACTCCCGTGGCTACGACGGAGCCGGTGGGCGACTACATGCTCGAGGCCGCCGGGACGAGGAACCTGACTCCCTTCACGCTCCAGGCGGACATCATGAACGGAGTCGATCCCGCGCCGCAGTCGGTGACGTTGGAGAACTCCCTGTTCGCCGGCCACCGGGTGAAAGCGTTCGTCTATAACGAGCAGGTCACCGACTCGCTCACCGCCTCGTTTCTCGATCAGGCCAAGAACTACAGGGTGCCGGTGGTCGGGGTCTACGAGACCATGCCCACTCCGGGCTACAGCTACCAATCGTGGATGCTCGCCGAGGTTCAGGCGCTCGAGCGCGCAGTTGCGGACAGGGTGTCCACGGAGAAGCTGTGACTGTGCAGGAGACAGCCGACCACGGGGAGATCCTCTCGGTCCAGGACGTCAGCGTCCGCCTGTCCGGACGAGCGGTGCTCAGTGACGTCAGCTTCGGCATCGGGGCCGGCGAGTTCACCGGTCTGATCGGCTCGAACGGCGCCGGCAAGACCACGCTGTTCCGGGTCATCCTCGGCCTTCAGAGCACCACCACCGGGAAGGTGCTCGTGGCTGGACGGGCCCGCTCGCGGCGAAACCCGCTGATCGGCTACGTCCCCCAGAAGTTCCTCCTCGATCCCGACATGCCGCTGCGCGCCCGCGACCTCGTCGGCCTCGGTCTGGACGGGCATCGATTCGGGATCGCACGGCCCTCGCGGGCACGCCGCGAGCTGATCGACGAGATGCTCGCGGCGGTCGGCGCGCAGGACTTCGCCGACACGCGCGTCGGGAACCTGTCCGGTGGCGAGCAGCAACGCGTGCTCATCGCTCACGCACTGATCAGCCGCCCGAAGCTACTGCTGCTCGACGAGCCCCTGGCCAACCTCGATCTCCCGAGCGGACAGGAGGTGGTCGCACTGCTCGCACGCATCGCCTCCGAGCAGCGGATCGCCGTTCTCATCTCAGCGCACGAGATGAACCCGCTCCTGCCGGTGATGGAGCGAATCGTCTACCTGGTCGGCGGTCGGGCGGCGAGCGGGACGACGGAGGAGGTTGTCCGAACCGACGTTCTCAGCGAGCTCTACGGCCGCCAGGTGGAAGTACTGCACATTCACGGCCGGGTCCTCGTGGTGGCCGGCCCGGGCGACGATCCCGAATCGGCGCGAGGACACGAAGGCCCCCTGATCGGGGTCACGATCGTCCAATGAGCCACTTCCTCACGCCGGTCTTCGAGCCCGGCTTCTTCGAGTCCACGACGGTGCACGTCGCCGCTCTCGTGGGTGCTGCGGTGGCGCTCGTGGCAGCGGCGGTCGGCCTGTTCACGGTCATGCGAGGACAGTCGTTCGCGGGCGAGGCGCTGGGCGACATCGGGACGACCGGTGGCTCCGGGGCGTTCCTGATCGGCGTCGGCCCGCTGTGGGGCTTCGTGGCCATCTCGATCGTCGCGGCCGCCGCGATGGAGATGATCGGCATCCAGCGCCCGCGCGGACGCGATCTCGCGACCGGCATCGTGCTCGGCGCCGCACTCGGCCTGGCGGCGCTGTTCCTGTACCTCGACGCGACCTACCGCAACACGACCGGCGCCACGGTGACCATCCTCTTCGGCTCGATATTTACCATTGCCGGGTCGACAACCCCCGTGATCATCGTGCTGAGCGCGACCGCGCTTGCGATCGTGGCGGCGCTCTACCGGCCCCTCCTGCTCAGCTCGGTGAGCACCGACCTGGCCGCCGCGCGGGGCATCTCAGTGCGCCTCGTCGGCGCCCTGTATCTCCTGGCCCTCGCGATCTCGGTCGCGCTCGCCTCGATGACCATCGGCACGATCCTCAGCACCGCACTCCTGGTCGGCCCCGCGGCCACCGCGCTGCGCCTCACGAGACGGCCCGGCGCGGCGATGCTCGCCGCGGCGGGAATCGGGATCGGGGCCACCTGGCTGGGAATCGTGCTGGCTTACGACAGTTACGACTGGCCGCCGGTCGGGCACGGGTGGCCTGTGAGCTTCTTCGTCGTGACGATCGTCTTCGTGCTCTACCTGCTTTCCGGACTCCCTGAGCTCTGGCGCACGAGGAGGCGGCGTCGCGTGGACCGAGCGATCGCGGGCGAACCACAGCTGGCCGGAGATGGGTGAGTGATGTTCTCTAGCTTCATGATCAATGCGTGGACGGAAGCGACGATCGTCGCCGTCGTCGCGGGCGTGGTCGGATTCTTCACCGTGCTGCGCGGGTCCGCGTTCGTCGCGCATGCGGTGCCAAACGGATCGTTCGCGGGCGCGGCGGGGGCGAGTCTTCTAGGGATCAACACGATCGTCGGCCTCGGTGTGTTCGCCCTGCTCGGGGCGTTCGGCATCGGTGTTCTCGGCCGGCGAGGTCGTCACGACGTGGTGACCGCCCTCGCGCTCGTCTTCATGCTCGGACTCGGCGCCCTCTTCGTCAGTATGAGCGTCGAGAACGCGCCGGAGATCTACTCGCTCCTGTTCGGCGAGGTCCTCGGCATCAGCAGCAATGAGCTCGGCCCCACCGTTGCGCTGGCCGTCGTGTGCATCGCCGTCGTCGTGGTGGTCTACCGGCCGCTGATGCTCTCCTCGGTGCTCGCCGAGGCGGGCGAGGCGCGCGGCGTGAGCAGCTTTCGGATGGAGATGTGCTTCCTAACCGTCGTTGCCCTGGCCACGACGATGACCGTGCCCGTCGTCGGGACGCTGCTGATCTTCAGCCTGATGATCGGCGCTCCCGCCGCCGCGCGGTCCTTCACCGACCGGCCGGTACACGCGATCGTGCTCTCGGTGGCGATCGCGCTGGCGACGGTATGGTCGGCGATCGCGATCTCCTACACGACCAATTACCCGGTCGGATTCTTCGTCGGCACGATCGGCGCCCTGTCGTTTGCGCTCGGGCGCGGGTGGGCGGCGTGGCGGCGCAGCCGGACGACCCGCCGCCGCGCGCCGGCGTCGGAACTCGGCGCAGCAGGAACCTAGAATCGTCCCAATGGGTACCGCGATTCGCGCAGACGAATGGGTCGAGCAGGCGCTCGAGCGCCTGGCCCGTGCCGGCTACCGCCGCGGCGGCGCGCGTCGTCAGGTCTTGGGGCTGATGAGCGAACAGTCCTGCGCCCTGTCGGCGCTCGAGATCGAGGACCTGCTCGCCACTCGCTCACGGCGAGTCTCCCGCGCGAGCATCTACCGAATCCTCGAGGAGCTCGAGCAGATCGGGATGGTCCAGCGACTTGACATCGGCCGCGGCATGATGCGCTACGAACCCGTCCGGCACGGGAGCGGACACCATCACCATCTCGTGTGCGACCGATGCGGACGTCTGCAGCCGTTTTCCGACGACGCCCTCGAGCGCGCGATCGAGCGCCTCAGCGATCGCGTGCCATTGGCCGTCTCCGAGCACGAGGTCGTGCTGCGCGGCGCCTGCGATTCGTGCGCTGACTGACTGCTCGAGCAGGCGCGTTGCGTCAGTTCTCGCCCCCCCACTTGGCCGCCCTCACCGTGATGGTGCTGGCCGGCGGGCTCGGCGTGTGGGGCGCGCGCCGCCATCCCGGCCGGTGGGTCGAGCCCGCCGCGCGCGTGCTGGCGCTCGTGATTCTCGCGGCCTGGGCCGGTGAGTACCTCGCGGACGTGATCCTCGGCATCTGGTCGGTCAAGTACGACCTGCCGCTCCAGCTCACCGACGCCGTGTCGCTCGTCTCGGCGGCGGCGCTGTGGTCCCGGCGGGCGCCACTCGTCGAGCTCGTCTACTTCTGGGGACTGTCGGCGTCGCTGCAAGCGGTGCTGACGCCCGACCTGGCGTACAGTTTTCCGAGCGTCTTCTACTTCACCTACTTCGGGTATCACGTCGGCGCGGTGCTCGCCGCGCTCGTCCTCGTCTTCGGCTTGGGCATCTACCCGCGCCCCGGAGCGGTCCGGCGCGTCTATGTGGCGACCCTCGGGTGGGTGGCGGTCGCGGCGACGGGCGACCTCGCTACCGGCGGCAACTACATGTACCTGCGTTATAAGCCGGCCCACAGTTCCTTGCTCAGCTTCATGGGGCCGTGGCCGTGGTACATCGTGGCGACCGCGGCGCTCGCGCTGGTCATGCTGCTCGCCCTGGGGGCGATCGCCCGTGGCGTGCGCCGGCTCGATCAGCGGGGCCCGAGCGCGCGAGCGAGCACGCTCGCGTGATCGCCGTGTGGATCATCCGTCTATTTATTGGCTAATTAGGCTACTGACCGTCTAGCCTGTCGAGGAACGAAGGCAGGCAGCGCATGCTGTGCTGTCACAGGCTCACTCGAGTAGTGCTCCTCCACGAGGGACGAACACCATGATTATTCTCGCGACCTTGGTCATCCTGGCGATGTCCACGCTCACCGCCAAGCTCAACGCCAATATCTCCAGGATTGGCCGCCCCGGCCGCCGCCGCGCGGATTCCCCGGTAGCGGGTATGGGATCGCCGGTAGCGGGTATGGGATCGCTGCCGTCGACCTTGCGTGCCGTGCCGGACGATCTCGAGGGGTCGCCTGCCCGGATCGAGGAGGCCCCGAGCGTGAGCGTTGTCATTCCCACGCTCAACGAGGAGGGGAGCCTGTCGTGGGTGCTCGAGAACCTGCCCGCGAGGGTGGATGAGGTGGTGCTCGTGGACGGTCTCTCGACCGACGCGACGGAGTTGCTCGCCCGGCGGATGCGCCCCGATGCGGTGATCGTGCACCAGCATCGGCGGGGCAAGGGCGCCGCGCTCCGCGCCGGGTTTGCCGCTGCGACCGGGGACATCATCGTGATGATCGACGCGGACGGGAGCACCGACCCGCGTGAGATGGGTCGCTTCGTCTCCGCGCTCGAGGACGGCGCGGATTTCGTCAAGGGCTCGCGCCACATGAAGGAAGGCGGCTCCGCTGACTTCACGCTTCTACGCTCGGCGGGCAACAAGGCCTTCGTCCTGATGGCCAACGTGCTCTACGGATCGCACTTCACCGACATCTGCTACGGCTACTGCGCCTTCTGGCGTCATCACGTTCCGGCCCTCGCGCTGACCGCCGATGGGTTCGAGATCGAGACCCAGCTTGTCCTCGGCGCGATCAAGGCGGGCCTCGAGATTCGCGAGGTACCGAGCTTCGAGCTCGAGCGCCGCGCCGGGACATCGAATCTCAACGCCGTCAGCGATGGCCTGCGCGTGCTGCGAACGATGCTTGGCCAGGGCGACCTACGTCGCGACGGCGACGGCGCCCATTTCATCCTGCGGAAGATCCATCTGCCCGTCTGGAGCACCGATCGTGTCCCCAGCGAGGGCGAGCGCCGCCGCGTCGATCGGCGTCGGTTCGATCGCACGGCCTTCTACTCCGGCCCCGAGCAGCGCCGAGGCGAGCGCCGCGACACGATCGGTACCGTCGTCGCCTACCGCGCCGAGTACGAGCCCATTCCGCAGGACCCCGCCGTCGCAGCCTGAGCTCTCGATGGCGCCCACGATCACGGCGCTGCGATCGCTCCCTTGGGGTCGCGATCCACCTCAAGCCCGCTGCGCCGCGGCTGAGACGGGGCTCAGGGCCCCGGCTTAGCCCCCGAGTGCTTGCAGAGCCGCGCCGTGCAGCCGGAGCGTCTGCCACTCAGTGAGCGTCTCGGCGCCGAGTGCCGCGTAGAACTGCAACGCCGGCTCGTTCCAGCCGAGCGCCGACCACTCGAGGCGCGCGCAGCGGCGCTCCACGGCGACGGCGGCCACGTGCGAGAGCAGCTGGCGCCCGATCCCGCCGCGCCGGTGCTCGGGGACGACGAACAGATCCTCGAGCCACAGCCCGGGGCGGCAGACGAAGGTGGAGAAGGTGTGGAAGAAGAGGGCAAAGCCGACCGGGCTCGAATCGACCTCGGCGATCACCGCCTCGGCGTGGGGGCGGGGGCCGAACAGCGCCGTCTCGAGGAGCTCCCGCGTGCCGGTGACCTGGTGCCTCAGATGCTCGTACTCGGCGAGCGCGACGATCAGCTCGTACACGGTGTCGACGTCGCTGCGCTCGGCCGGGCGCAGGAGGGGTGTGCTGTCGCGTTCGCTGGGCATGGCGCGAAACCTTAGTTGTCGATGCGGCGGGCCACCCACCCGAGCGGAGCCGAGCGGGCGCTGCCGGGAGGAGCGGATCACGTCGCAGCGAGCCCTGAGCCGACCCAGTCCGGTGGGCCGCTCGTGCCCGGGGGTGCGAAGAAGTAGCCGCCGCCGACAGGTGTGATGTAGTCGACCATCGGCTCTGGAGTCAGCCGCGTCTGGATGGTCGCGAACTGGCGGTCGGGATCCTGGTTGAAGGCAATGAAGAGCAGGCCATCGTCGAGGTCGCCGGCCTCGTCGACGCCGCGGTGATAGTTGTACCCGCGGCGGAGGATGCGCTGGTTGGCGGTCGTCGGCGTGCGGGGGTTAGCCAGGCGAATGTGTGCGTCGAGCTTGATTCGCCGGCCGTCGGGATCGGATGGGTAGTCGGGATCCTCGAACTCGCCGTCACCGCCGAGCGGAGCACCGGACACGCGGTAGCGGCCGATCATCTGCTCTTGCTCGAGCATGCCGACGCGGTCCCAGAACTCCACGTGCATACGGATCGTGCGTACGACCTGATAGGTCCCGCTGGTCGCCCAGCGGGGCTCGCCCGAGCCCGGCTGCACCCAGATCAGCCGGTTCATCAGCACGGCGTCGGTCACGTCCGGATTGGCTGTTCCGTCGCGAAACGCGAACAGGTTGCGCTTGTTGCTGCGCGGCGTTGGCCCGCGCGCGGCGCTCTGGAAGCCGTCGAGCGTCCAGCGCACGACGAGCTTGCCGGCCGTCGCGCGCAAGATCTCGCGAACGGTGTGGATCACCGTGTCGCGATGGTTCGCGCACACCTGAACGAGCACGTCTCCGCCGCTGCGCGTCGGGTCGATGTTGTCGTTGGGGAAGTTCGGCATCTCGACCAGCCGCTTCGGGCGCAGGTGCCCGAGCCCGTAGCGATCATCGAATAGTGCCGCGCCGAACGCCACCGTCACCGTGAGCGCGTCGGGGGCGTCGTACGCGCCGAGGATGCCCGAGTCCGGCGGGGGATCGTCGACCTCGGTGACGCCCACCGGGTCGCCGTGCATAAGCCGGCGTGCTTGCGCCGAGAGGGCTTGCAGCCCCTCGAAGAGCACGGCGCCATTGGGTGCGATCGAGTCGAGGGCAAGCATCGTCATGTGATCCTGAGCGGGCGTCAGAACACCGGACTGGTGGGCTCCGTCGAACGGAATCCGCGTCGCGAGCTCGTCCGAGAGCACGCTGTGAGCCTGTTCGGTCGCGCTCGGCCGCTTGGCCGAAGCGTCGCTCGCGGACGTGCCCACACCGACCCCGACGGCGCCCGCGCCGGCGGTGATCAGCGAGCGGGTGAGGAAGGTGCGGCGATCGAGCGGACTCACTGACCCGCGGGGATGTTGGGGATTTCGGGGAGCGCCGCCGCCTCGAGCGAGCCGGGCAGTTGCTCGAGCGCGCCGAGTGCGCCGGCGAGCGTTCCGTCGACGAGCTCGCGCTGCGTGATGCTCAACTCGGCGAGTGTCGGCCAGGTGCCATGGTGCTCACGGCGGACCTTGGCCAGCGCGGAGCTCAGCAGCAGCAGCTCGTTCTGCACCTCGACGAGGGTGTTGTCGCGTCCCCCCAACAGCGGTCTCAGGGTGCGGACCACCTCGTCGGTCGCGACGAGTCCCGCGGCAGTGCCAAGCACGCCTTCGCCGCTCCACGGCACGTCCATGCCGCTGAGGAGATCCCGCTGGGCATCCTCGAGGATCTCGTGCGAGCGCGTAGCGTAGACGAGCGGCGTGATCTGAACGCCGGGCAAGACCCGACGGAGCTGTGCGACGTCGACCGCGAGCAGGTTGCTCCAGCGGACGAGCGAGTGCGGCGGCTGCCCGGTCCACAGCCCCATCTCGATCCGGTGCAGACCGCTGAAGTGCGGACTCGAGGTACCGCCGGGTACACCGCCGGGCATGCCGTCGATCTCCTGGTCGAGCGAGCCGAACAGGCCGTACACCGCGCCCAGATGCAGATAGGCGCTCCACGTATCCCGCCACGCCGACTCGGCCGCGGCGCGATTGCCCGCGCGGAGCGCAGCGCCGAGCACGGCGGTCTCGTGAGACACCCGCACGAGCCAGCCGGCGGCGTATCGCTTGTAGGCGCTCACGGGTCCCCGGAACGCCGCCGGCGCCAGCGGGGAGAGGTCGGAGATCATCTGGCCGCTGCGATTGATTCCCTGGTCCTCCTGCTGGCCGATCTCGGTGCCGTATATCTTCGCCGGCGTCGTGGTTCCATAGACCCGGGTGATCCGGACGCCGAGCGGATCGCTGGGGTTCGCCTGTGCAACCAAGCGGTGGACGGAGAACGGCCGCGAGCCTCCGAACAAGCCGGCTGGGCTCAGCGCCGACCCGACCAGCGCCACGGCCACGAGTGCGCCAACCGCGACGAGCGCGACGAGCGCGGCGAGCGCGGCGAGCGCGGCGAGCGCCAGTCTTCCCTTCCCCGAGCGCTGCGTGGGACGCATTCGCTGCAGCGGGAATCGAGGTACGAAGGTCGCCATAGGAAGACTCGGGGGCAAGCAGCGTCGGACGGCCCGCTCCGTGCGAGCCCGGATTCTTATCACCGCGATCGAGGGCGATCGGGGCGCCACCGCCTCGGCTACCAAAAAGCAACAACGTGGTTACAACGCGATCACGTGGACGGCGGGCTGCGTGACGAGGATGCCCATCGTGCCGTCGTCCGGGCGGCCGACGCGGCGCTTACGACGGCCGCTCATCACGGATAAGGAGGGGGCCTTGCGCCACCACAAGAAGCTCCTCGCAAGCGTGCCGGTAGCGCTCGTGGCCGGAGCGGCAGTGATCAGTCTGGGGAGCTCCAGTGCAGCGAGCCCCAACGCATTGCCGCAGCCAACGACGCCAATTAAGCACGTCGTCGTGATCTTCGACGAGAACATCTCGTTCGATCATTACTTCGGCACGTATCCGAACGCCACCAATCCGCCCGGCGAGCCGGCATTCCACGCGTTGCCGGGGACGCCTTCTGTCAATGGTCTGAGCGCCGGCCTGCTGACGAACAACCCGAACGAGGACAACCCGCAGCGACTGGACCGCAGCCAGGCCCTGACCTGCGATCAGAATCACGGCTACTCGGCCGAGCAGGAAGCCGCTGATGGCGGACTGATGGACATGTTCGTCCAGAAGACGACGGGCAGCGGTTGCACGCAGAGCACGACGCCGGATAAGAGTAGCTACGGACCGACCGGCATCGTCATGGACTACTACGACGGCAATACGGTCACGGCGGAGTGGAACCTGGCGCAGCACTTCGCGCTCAGCGACAACTTCTATGACACGCAGTTCGGCCCCTCGACGCCGGGAGCGATCAACCTGGTCAGCGGGCAGACCAACGGCGCCGTCGTGCATGGCGGCACGTCTTCGAACGTGGCCAACGGGACATTGTTCGGCGACGGCGAGCCCTACTACGATCAGTGCAGCAACAACACCACCGCGATCAACGCCGACGGCACGCCAGGCGGCGTGACGGTGTCGCTGACCGGCAAGAACATCGGCGACCTGATGAACAGCGCCGGAGTCACGTGGGGTTGGTTCCAGGGCGGGTTCACGCCCGGGGCGACCGTCCCGGCCGGGACGGGCGCCGACATGCTGCCCGACGCGGGCTCGAGCACGACCTATAGCGAGGGCCCGGTGGCGCGTCCGGCGTGCAACAACTCGGACGAGAACATCGGCGGAGCGAGCATTCAGGACTACGTCGAGCACCACGAGCCGTTCCAGTACTACGCCGACACCTCGAACCCCCAGCATGTCTCTCCAGCGTCGGTCTCCGACGTCGGCTACAGCGACCCGACGGGCACGCCCGCGGACCAGGCCGTCAACCACCAGTACGACATCTCCTGGTTCTCCGAGGCACTCAAGCACGGCAACCTGCCGCAGGTCTCGTTCCTCAAGCCGCCGGCGTACGAGAACGGACACGCCGGCAACTCCGACCCGCTTGACGAGCAGCGTTTCCTGGTCGACACGATTGACCAGATCGAGCAGTCGAAGTACTGGCCGAACACGGCGATCATCATCACCTACGACGACTCGGACGGCTGGTACGACCACGTACTCGGTCCGATCGTCAGGCCGTCCGAGGACACCGTCGACGAGCTCGACGGCCCTGGCAAGTGCGGCAGCTCGGCGACGCCGCCGGCGCAGAACGATCGCTGCGGCGTCGGTCCGCGGCTGCCACTGCTCGTGATCTCGCCATGGGCGCGTGAGAACTACGTCGACAACACGTTCACCGAACAGGCATCGATCACCAAGTTCATCGAGGACAACTGGAACCTCGGGACCATCGGCAACGGGTCGGCGGATGCGACCGCAGGGAGCATCGACGGGATGTTCGACTTCAGGTCGCACGCCCGGCGGGCGCCCGCGATCATCATGAACGACTCGACGGGCGAGATCATGCGCACGATCTGGGCGCCGGGAGGGGGGGGCTGGGGCCCCGGCGGTAGCAGCGGTCCCACTGGGCCGCACGGAGGCGCAGGACCGTTCACGTGCGCGATCAGCGGTCAGTCGCCGCGGATCGGCGTGACCTGCAGCGCGGCGGCGCTCGGGTCGACGGCGTCCGAGGCCAAGGCGAAGCTGAGCAAGCAGACGATCGAGGTGCTCTTGCACCGCGACGGCAGGCTCGCGGCAAGCGCCAAGGGACGTCTCGGCAAGAGGATCAAGATCCGGGCACGGCTGCACGGCACATACACGCTTGCCGTCGATGCCGGAGGACAGGTCGACATCGTGCGCACCGTCAGGATCTCCTAGCCGGTCAGAGCCATCCGATCAAGGCGGGGGTGCCCAGGTGGGCACCCCCGCCGTCGTTCCGGGACCGGAGCTCCGACGCACTTTCGCCGCGTCAGTCCGGCTGCGGTCGCTCGATCTCCCGCTTGAGGATCTTGCCCGTCGGGCCCTTCGGGAGGTCGGCGACGAACCAGACGTACCGCGGGTACTTGTATGCGGCAAGCTGCGCCTTGACGTACTCGCGGAGCTCGTCAGGCGTCGCGTCCGCGCCGTCCGTGAGTGCGATGGCGGCGCCCACCTCCTCGCCGAGCTCGTCATCGGGGACGCCGACGACGGCGACCTCGCGCACGGCCGGGTGCTCGTAGAGAATCTCCTCGATCTCGCGGGGATAGACGTTGTAGCCGCCCCGGATGATCATGTCCTTCTTGCGATCGACGATGAAGAAGTAACCGTCGTCGTCGACCTTGGCCAGGTCGCCGGAGTGAAACCATCCGCCGCGAATCGCCTCCTCTGTCGCGTCGGGGCGGTTCCAGTAGCCCTTCATCACGTTGTGGCCGCGGATCACGATCTCGCCGACCTCGCCGGCGGGCAGGTCGCGGTCCTCGTCGTCGACGACCTTCATCTCGACGCCTTCGACCGGCGTTCCGATCGAGCCGGCCTTGCGCTCGCGGTCGGGGTGATTGAAGGATGCGACCGGCGAGGTCTCGGATAGGCCGTAGCCCTCGAGCACCTTACAGCCGAACTTCTCCTCGAAGCCGCGCATCAGCTCGACGGGCATCGCCGCGCCCCCCGAAGCACAGACCACCAGCGTCGAGGTGTCGAAGCTCGAGGCATCGGGGTGGTGGAGGATCGCGTTGTACATCGTCGGTACACCCTCGAACACCGTGACCCGGTCGCGCTCGATGATCGAGAGCGCCTTCCCCGGGTCAAAGCGGGGGATCAGCGTCAGCGTCCCGCCGCCGACGATCGTGGCGTTCAGCCCGCAGGTCTGGCCGAAGGAGTGAAACAGCGGCAGCGCGCCAAGCGCCACCGCCTCGGCGCCGAGGCCGAACAGGCCCTGCGAGATCTCGCAGTTGCGCCTCAGGTTGGCGTGTGTCAGCTCGGCGCCCTTGGGGGTGCCGGTCGTGCCCGATGTGTAGAGGATCACCGCGGTGTCCGAGTCGCCGGTGTCCGCGACGTCAGCGCGGGGCTGCGCCGCCGCGAGCAGCGCTTGGAACTCCCCCGGCGCGACCAGCACGCACGGCACGCCGGCATCCCGCGCTCCCGCTTCCGCGTCCTCGGCGAATCCGTGCCAGGCGAGGAGCAGCTCGGCCTCGGGATCGCGCAGATAGAACGCGACCTCGCGTCGCTTCAACAGCACGTTCATCGGTACCACGACGCCACCCGCGCGGAGCACGCCGTAGTAGCAGACGGCGAAGTGGGGAACGTTCGGCAGCATGATCCCGACGCGGTCGCCTGGCGAGATCCCCCGCTCCCCGAGCAGACCCGCGATCAGCGCGCTCGCGCCGTCGAGCTGTGCGTACGTCATCTCGGCCTCGTCGAGCTTGAGCGCGACCCGGTCGGAGTCACGGGCGGCGGACGCGGTGAGGATGGCGGCGAGGTTCATGGGGCGCAAGACCATAACCTAGTGGCCGTCAACAGATCATCACTAACGTCTTCGTCCGTGCCCCACCGTCGCCTCGCCGCGCTGCTCATCCTTGGCCCCCTCGCGCTCGCGCCTTCGGCCCTCGCCCACATCCGCTTGGCCGGCGAGTTCACCATGACCGGGCGGATCACGGTCGACGACGACGTTCCCGGCGAGCACGTCGGGGAGCGGGTGACGAGAATGTGGGACTTCTTGGCGCCGTGTCCGACGGGGCAATGCCGGACCGAGAAGCTGGTGCGGAGCCGAGCGACGGGGGAGGACAGGCTGACGCTCAGGCGCAAGCACGGAGAGTTCAGCCACTGGGTCGGAAAGGGGAGCTTCTACGCGCCATTGCGTTGTGGTGCGCGGATCTACGCACGTGGTGAGCACGTCTCGTTCACGATCGCCGTGCGGATCAGCGGCGTGGAGATCGTCGACGGTATGCCGGTCGCGGCTTCGGTGCAGGCCAGCTACGTCAACGGCCGGCGCACGAACCTGACGCCGTGCGTCGCGGTGCTCGGGCGTGACGCGGCGGTGTACACGGGGAAGCTGGTCAGCTACCCCGTGTATCCGTAGAAGCTCCCGTCTATCCGTAGAAGCTCACGCCCGCACCGGCCCGATCCGGATCGATGTCAGCACCCGGTTGAGTGAGTCGAGCTGCGGCCGGCGGTCCGCTCGCGACGGCGCGGCGGCGATCACGACGTACAGGCAGAACGGGCGGCGCGAGGCGGTGAAGAAGTGCTGTGTGGCGGACTGGCCGGGGCGCGCGTGGGCGAGCTTGCGTGACGAGAAGCTCGTGGGGTCGAGCGGCCGTGGGATCCGTCGCGGAGCGAAGAGGCCGACGCCGGGCTCGAGCCCCGCGCCGGGTAGATACTCGGTGAGCGCGAGGAAGCTCCCGCCGGCGGGGATCGCCCCGGTGCTGGCATCGCCGAAGGAGGAGTCGTCGAGCGCGACCGCGAACGTACCCGCGTGGAGCGTCGCGCCGCCTCCGGTGAGGCGGAAGATCCTGCCGCTCCACCCGTGCGGAAGCTCCGCGGCGATCCCGTGTGCCTCGATCGTCACGAGAGCCCACCGACGATTGCGGCGGCCGTGATCGCGCCGAGGGTGGCGAGCCCGGCGGTGCGGACCGGCGCTCGCCAGCGCCTCAGCCGTGCGTGGAGCGCGATCAGCTGCTCCGGCCGGCGCACACCCGCCGTGGTCAGCAGGATCAGGCCGCGGACGCCTCCAAAGCACCCGAGCACAAGGGCGCCGAGCGCCGGCTTGCCTGTCGCCACGGCCGCGATCACCGCAACGTAGAGCGCCGCCGAGCTGACCACGGTGGTGATTCCGACCCCAAGCTGTGCGCCGTAGCCGAGTCCGTACACCCATCCCCTGAAGGCGAGGAGCCAATCCTCGTTCACCTGCCTGCGGGGACCGGGAACGCGATCGGCCCGGGCGTCGAGCGCCACCGCGCCCAGCGCCAGGACCGCGAGCGCGGCCCGTCGCGCAGCGAGGTCAAAGGAGCCAGGCAACGCCACCGCTCCCAGTTCACCCGCGACCGCGCCAAGCGCCGCTCCGGCGATCGTCGCGCCGAGGATGAACGCGGTCACCGTGATCCCCCAACGACCGTGGCGGCCCCGCTCGCCGAGCGGGGTGATGCTCGCGAGCATCGACTCGCCTCACGGCGACCAGGCCGACCGAATCGCGCCCGCGACTGCCGCAATGCAGCCGAGCACGACGAGCTCGGTCACTCGGCCCGCGCGCCGCTGCCGCCCGGGTACAGGCTCGGATCGCCGGGCGCGATCCCAGCAGCGGCGAGCCTCGCCTCGATCCGCTCGGCGCGCCCCCCGCCGCCGGCAGGCTCGCTCGTGTCCTCGATCGCGTCCGTGAGCAGCGACTCGAGCGCAGCCCACGTGGTCGCCACTCCCTCGCCGCGCACGCTGCCGTCGACCAGCACGAAATAGGGGGCACCAGGCACGCCGTATTCCTCGTAGGCGTGTGAGGACATCACGACCGTCACGCCTGCCGGCGCCAGCGCCCGCAACCGCGAGGGACTCTCGCGGGTCGGATCGTGCGTCACGACGAGCAGTCCGAGCTCGCCGGGCAGCTCTCGCTCCCCGAGCCGCTCCCAGAAGCGGTGGCAGGTCGTGCATCCGCTCGAGAGGAACGCGACCAGCATCGGCGCCGCGGTCGAGCCCCCGAGCGAGAGCTTGATCGCGCCGCCGTCGGGGGTCGTGCCGGCGATGTCGGGTGCCGGTGCGCCCCGATCACGGCGGGGGGCTCCCGGGGCCGGGCCGGCGACCGCCGCCCCGGCGTCGTCACCCGCAGCGGCGGGGCCGAGCCGGCGGAGGATCTCGGCGTGGCTTCGGAGCAGGCCGGCGACGAGGACCACGAGCAGGACGAGCAGCACGGTCTCGCACGCGATCAACGCCGTCATCACGCCCCCCCGCCACCGGGCAGCTCGACCGCGAGCCCGTGGAGGCAGGACGACTCGTGGCTGCAGACGCCGTTGTCGATCATCACCGTCCCGTTGCAGTTCAGCTCCGCGGCGCTCGCCGGGTTCTGGCAGATCACGAGTCGGCACACGACCTCGGTCGTGAACGCGACGTCGGTGTTGCACTGGCCGTAGCGGAACAGGTTGCAGTCGATGACCCGTCGCGCGCAGTCGCCGTTCGCGCACTGGCAGCCGCCGGGGAAGGGGATGCCGGGGATCCGGTTGCAGTCGAGGTAGTAGCGCACGCCTTGCTCCTCGCAGAGGCCGCCGCCCTGATAGTCCGTGCACATCCACCAGCCGCCCACGTAGGTGCCCGCCGGGCAGCGGTTGTGGCCATGCTGGATCTCGCAACAGAAGGCGCTGTAGCCGTCGTTGCAGAGGCTGTCGCCGGGGCAGTCGGCGGAACGAAGTACCGCCCACGCGGTTCCAGGCCGGACGAGGTAACGGATCGGCGCGACCGCGAAGGCGGCGCCGGCGAGCGCCGATCGTCCGATCAGGCCGCGCCGCGTCGTGCGACGCTCTATCAGGCCTCCGAGCGCCCGCGCGAGTCGTTCGCTCACCGCGGCCTCCACGCGCTCCATGCCGCCGGCAGCTCGGTGTAGGCGAGCACAGTCGCGTAGGCGGCACCGGCGATCCCGAGCGCGAGTGGCCCGATCACGCCGGGGGGACCCGTCAGCAGCCATGCGATCCCGTGCGGCGCCGCTGCGACGCCGGCGACGGCAACGAGCGCGAGCGCGAGGCTCAGCCAGACGTGGGCCGCCGTCGTGGGCGCGTCCTCTGCGCCGAAGCAGCCACACGCCGCCTCGCGGCGTGCCAGCGTGCGGGCGACGAGCGCGAGCAGCACGTAGATCGCCGCGAGCAGCCCGGATGCGGCGCGACCGGGCGCGAGCAGAACGAGGGTCGCGAGCGCGAGCTCGCCGGAGGCGAGAGTCCGGACCGCGCCCTCGGGGACGGACACGCCGGCGGCGGCGAGAGCTCGCTTCGCGGCGCTCGGGGAGCGGAGCTTGGCGACGCCGGCGATGCCGAGCACGATCGCGGCCACGGCGATCGGAGCGGTCAGGACAGCGGCCACCGGCCGGCCTCGATCATCGTTCGCCCCAGTCTTCGCGCCGCATACGCTGCGTTTCCACGCACCGAATCACGGTAGCACCCCCGATCCCACCAGGTCCCGAGGGCAGGGCCGGATGACGGTCGGCCATTCGGGGTATACGTGTGAGCAATGGCCCCCCGACTACGGCCAGGAAATCCTGCGACCCGAGGGTGGTAAAGGCATGAGATCCGGACTCGGCAGCGTCATCTATCTCGTGATTGGTGTGTTCCTGGCATCCTCACACCACTACTTCGAGCACGTCAGGACGCTGCGGCCCGTCCTATCAGCGCTCCTGGCTGTCGGCCTGTGGCCGCTCCTGCTCGTGGGTATCAACCTCCACATCAAGTAGCCGCATCACCGGAGGGGGCCCGGAATTCCAGGTCGAGGAGCTCCTGGTAGAGACCGACGGAGGCCCTTCCGATCCGCTGCACGATCGCTTCCTCGCCAGGTCCGGCTGCCACGACCGGCAGCGAGATGACACCGTGCCGGCCGACGTTGACGATCAGCTCCCGGGCCACTCGATCGGCGACCTCGCGCCAGCCTGGCGGTCGCCCAGCCTTCTCGATCGCCGCGCCACCGTCGGTCACCGACACCCGGTGCTCGCGGCGCAGGATGCGCACGCACACGGGGTCTCCCGGCCGGTACTCAAGTCCGGTGTCGAGAACGATCTCGCTGCGGGCGTGGGCAATCCGCTCCAGCCGCTCGGCGGCGGCGTCCGTTTCGTCGTCAGGCTGTTTCATCACGCGAACGAGGAGCTGCTGTTCGTGATCTCCGGAGCTCCGTCGCGACGCCGCGGGCCCGACGAGGAGCGTGTTCTCGAGGCCGGAGAAGTGGTGGGCTTCCCGGTCGGACTCGTCAGCGCGACGCCGGTGACCGCCGCCTTGTAGCTAGAGGAGGTCTTGCTTGCGGTGCCTCTGCGCTTGCTCCTGCTCGCGCACGGTGCGAAGCTTGCGAGCTTCCTTGTGTGCCCGTTCGTTGCGCTGGGCGATTTCCTTCGTGAGATCGCTGAAGGCTGCACCAGACGTCGACCGTCCCGGCCCTGGTTCATGGGTCTGCTTCGTCATGCCTGCACTCCTCGTCGCTCCCTAGGAAGGCTCCGCCACAGGAAGAATGCGAGAGCACGACACTCAGCGGTGGAGCTACCCTTCACAGTCTAACGGGCCGGCTGGTCGGCCCTTGTGCCCATCGCCAGCACCGGGGGCGTGCTCGAGGAGCTGAGGGAGCCGCGAGAGTCGCTGTCCGGGAAAATCCAGACGACCAAAGGATCAACGATACGTGCCTGCATCTTCTGAACACAGACCCACGGCCTCCGGCGAGCTCACCGCGCCCGCGGGGGAGCTCGAGCTCTGTTACGAGACCTTCGGCGTCCCCGAGGCCGCGCCGCTGCTGCTCGTGATGGGCCTGGCCTCGCAGATGATCCTGTGGGACGACGAGTTCTGCGAGCTGCTCGCCGCTCGGGGCTTCTGGGTGATCCGGTTCGACAATCGTGATGTCGGTCGCTCGACGATCATGCGCGGGACGCGAATCCCCAGGCGCTGGCAGCTGCTGACCCGCAGCGCGAGTGGCGCGGCCTATTCCTTGGATGAGATGGCGGCCGACACGGTGGGTCTGCTCGATCACCTTGGGATCGGCGCCGCGCACGTCGTGGGCGCCTCGATGGGCGGGATGATCGCCCAGCTGATCGCCATCAACCATCCCGATCGGGTCCTGTCGCTCGTCTCGATCATGTCCACCACGGGGGACCGGCGCGTCGGTCGTCCCGACCGGCGGGTGGCGCTGTGGATGCTCCGCAAACCCCGCGGCGACCGCGAGGGCTACATCGCGGAGCAGGTCGACACGTACCGCGCTATTGGATCACAGGGGTTTGAGTTCGAGGAGGAGTACAAGCGCGAGCGGGCCGGACGCTGCTTTGATCGCGGGATTCATCCCGCCGGCAGCGTCCGGCAGATGGCCGCGATCGGGGTGGCGCCCGACCGCACCCCGTTGCTGGGACGAGTGCGCGTCCCCACGACGGTGATCCACGGCGACGTCGACCCGCTCGTCAACGTCTCTGGGGGTCGCGCCACCGCGCAAGCAATCCCTGGCGCCAAGCTCCTCATCATCGCCGGCATGGGACACGACCTACCGCGCGAGCTGTGGTCGCAGATCATCGACGCGATCGTGCAGAACACCGGCGGCTGACGTGCGCACGTTCAATCTCCTGGCACCGGAGTTCGATCACACCTCGGAGCGCGAGCGGTACCAGTGGCGTGGCGCACACGTCGGGCGGGCGCTCGGCGCGGATCAGATCGGAGCCCGCCTCTATGAGCTCGGGGATGGTCAGCGGAGCTGTCCGTACCACTTCCATCACGGGATCGAGGAGTGGCTGCTCGTGGTGGCGGGCACGCCGCTCCTCAGAACTCCCGACGGCGAGCGCGTCCTCCGGCCCGGTGACGTTCTCTGCTTTCCCGTCGGATCCGCCGGGGGACATCAGGTGACCGGCCCGGGAACGGTCCTGATCGTCTCGGAGAATCGCGCTCCCGACCTCGTCGAGTATCCGGACAGCGGCAAGGTCAGCATGCCACCCTCAGGCAGGACCTTCCGCAATGCTGACGCCGTCGACTTCTGGGACGGCGAATGACCGAGCCGCGGAACGTCCACGACGTCGCCGTCGAGGGTGATCCCGGCGACCCGGCGGGGTACCGTTCTCGGTTCGCTCGCCTCGGCCCGAGCATCGGCGCCGAGAGGCTCGGCGGCTCGGTGTACGAACTCGACCCGGGGGACAGCATCTGCCCATACCACTATGAGTGCGTCGAAGAGGAGTGGCTGGTCGTCCTCACCGGAGCGCCAACCCTGCGCGACTCGGAGGGCGAGCACGAGCTCGACCCGGGCGACGTCGTGTGCTTCCGCGTCGGGCCCGAGGGCGCCCATAAGGTGACCAATCGTTCGGACACCGTCGTCAGGATCCTCATGCTGTCGACGATGCCGGGGAACGACCTCAGCGTCTGTGTCTACCCCGACAGCAACAAAGTCGGTGTTTGGCCCTGGCCCGGCAAGCGCTTACGGCTGACCGATTCTCTCGATTACTGGGACGGCGAGATCTCGACGAGATGAGCGAGGATGTCATGGCCGCGGGCGAGGACGGGATCGTCGTCGGAGAGGACCGAGTGGCGCGCTGCTGGTGGGCGGACTCCGCCCCCGAGTACCGCGCCTATCACGACACCGAATGGGGCTTCCCCGTTTCCGACGATGTGCGTCTGTTCGAGAAGATCAGCCTGGAGGGGTTCCAGGCCGGCCTCTCATGGCTGACGATCTTGCGCAAGCGAGACGCGTTCAGGCGGGCGTTCGTCGGCTTCGAGTTCGAGCGGATCGCGCGTTTCGGCGAGCGTGACGTCAGTCGCCTGCTCGCCGACGCGGGGATCGTGCGCCACCGTGGAAAAATCGAGGCGGCGATCAACAACGCCCGCCGGGTCATCGAGCTGGTCCAGGCCGAAGGGTCCCTCGCGCATTATGTGTGGCGCTTCGAGCCCGAGGCGCAGACCCGGCGGCTCGACCGCGCCGGGCTAGCCGAGCGCGGGCTCACGGTGGAGTCGCATGCACTCGCCAAGGACTTGAAGCGACGAGGGTGGCGGTTCGTCGGGCCGACCACCGTGTACGCGTTCATGCAGGCCATGGGGCTCGTCAACGACCATCTCGACGGCTGCGCCGCGCGGGTCGGCGTCGACAGCGCTCGGGAGCGCTTCGATCGGCCCTAGCAAGTGGTGCCACGTCGTGTCCAACGGGGATAGCCTCGCGGACGTGCTCGGCCGCCTCGGCCGCGAGGGTCCCAGAGCATCACTCAGGTCAGTCGCAGGCCACCGTCACAGGGAAGGACGACTCCGGTGATGAAGGCGTTCTCGACGAGGCCGACGATCGCCTGGGCGACGTCGTCGGCAGAGCCGAGTCAAGTCCTCGAACGTGCGGTCGCACGAGGCGAGCTCAGCCGCGCCGACGCCGCGATCGCCCTCGACCTGGTCTACGGCTCCCTGTGGTACCGGCTCATCTTCGACATCGGACCCCTCAACAACAGCTGGGCCGACAACGTCGCACGCACGGTCACCTCAGGCGGCTCAGCCGTCCAGCCACGCTGACATCCTGGCAACTGATCCTGGACGAGCGCCACTCGGTCTATCTCGAGGTTTCTCGACGGTGCCCGCCGCGGCTAGGCGGGCGCGGCTGGGCGCGCGCTGTGGCGAAAAGGGCGGCGGTGTCGGGCTCCATGTAGTAGTCGGTGCCGCCGTCGGCGCGGCCGTCGGTCGCGATCGGAAGCACGCGGCCGAGGTGACGGCAGTAGCGGCCGGGCCAGGCGAGGATGCCGGCGACTCCGTGAGCGCCCTTCTCCAGCCCGAGGTGCTTCGCGATGTCCTCGCCACCGAAGCGCTCGCCCGGTCGGTCGGCGAGGAGGTCGAACAGCTCGCGCGCCGGCGGCGCGAGCTTGCTGTACAGCCAGGCGGCCTGGTCGGCGTCTGCAGCCGACCAGGCGCGCACATCAGCATGACGCGAGCCGCGCGGGCCGCGACGTCCGCGGCCCGCGAACGGGGGCGGCGTTCCGGGCTCGGCCGCCAGGAACGCTGCGAACCAGGCGTAGAACTCCGGTACGCGCTGCTCAGGAACCGCGACCGTGACCGCCTTGTCGGCCATCAGACCTCGGTGGTCTGGGCCGGTTGGCTGGTGGCCCCGGCGGGCTCGGTGGCCTCGCGGCGGCCGGCGCAGCCGTGCCCGTGGTGGCCGCGGTGCGGCCGACCGTGTCGTCCCCTGCGCGCCCGGCCGGCTGAGCCGGCGAGGAAGCGCCCAAAGAACGCATGGAACTCAGCGATTCGGTCCTCGGGGACATCCACGATGACCTGCTGGTACTTGGTGTTTGTGGGACTTGGATTGGTATCCATTTTTTACTCCTGTCGTTTGCTTACGCTTGCCAGCATAGCATAAGTAAATAGATAAGTAAAGGAGGCCGTGGACCCGCGCCCGATCCGCGAGATCAGACCAGGGGATACGCAATCCGACGGTGCCAGAGAGGGAGACACGCCGTGGGCGCGTCGGTAACCTGGGCGGGTGAGCGATTTGGTCGCATCCGCGGCGGCGAGGTACGCCGAGGAGAATACGAGTCCGTTCGAGGACCAGATCGCCGCCGCCGCTGCGTGGACGCAGGGCAACACTCGCTCCCCCGGAATGATGAGCGGCCTCGCGGAGGCGAGGCTGCTCGAGGCGCTGATCGTGGTCGGCGGCGGGCGTCACGTGCTCGAGATCGGAACGTTCACGGGGGTTGGCACGCTGACGATCGCGGCAGCTTTGCCGGTGGACGGACGCGTGACGACGCTCGAAGTCGACGAAGACATCGCTGCCGTCGCTCGACGCCACTTCGACGCGAGTCCGTATGGGCACCGGGTGGAGCTGATCGTGGGCGACGCACTCGAGACGATCGCCGGTCTCGAAGGACCATTCGACTTGGTCTATATCGATGCGTGGAAGGCCAATTACCCTCAGTACTTCGACGCTGTCCTCCCCAAGCTCGCCGAGCGAGGCGTGATCGTCGCCGACAACCTGTTCCGTGGCGGAGCAGCGCTCGACGCGACCGACGAGAGCGAGAGCACCGTCGGGATCCGGGAATTCGCTCGCCAAGTCCAGCAGGAGGAACGGGTGCACAATGTGCTGCTGACGATCGGGGATGGAGTGATGCTCGCGTGGCACCGCCCGGCGGGTGGGGAATAGCCACCTTCGCCGGATCGCATTCAGCGTCTGCCGGAGCCGTCACAGCCGAGTCAGCGGCGCTTGACGCCGTATCCTCCGGTCTCGAGGCATCGTGAGTCTGCTTGCGTATCTGATCGTTCTGGCCGCCTCTGGCCTCGTCGTCGGTGGCCTTGCCCGGTTGGCGCTGCCGGGCCCCGACCCGATGACGCTGTTTCAGACGATCGCGCTGGGTCTCGCCGGCAACTTCGTCGCAGGGATCATCGTGTGGCTGCTGTGGGCGCATCGACTGCCCGGGCTCGTCCTGTCCGTGGCGTGCTCGTCGGTCATCCTGTACTTCATCCGTCGCTCGCGGGGCGGTGGGCTCACCCGCCCGGGCGCTCCACCCGGCTGAAGCCGTCCTGACCTCGGACCGGCGGCTGCCCATCGCCGGACTCGCCCGAGTGACGGCTTTGACTGGCTCGTCGCGGCTGCTAAACAACCGGTATGGCGCAACCGCACAGAATCGGCATGCTGCTGCGTCATCAGGGCACGCCGCGCGACCGCGACGCGCGTGCACAGCTCGCCGCTGCGCTGCCCGACGCAGAAATCGGCGAACTGGACGAGATCGGAGTGTTCGAGATCACGCTCGAGGCCGAAGATCAGGACGACGCGCTGACGCGGGTGTGGGACGCGGTCGCGGCGGCAGGCGTCGATGACCACATCGTCTTCCTCGAGCATCCGGAGCTCCCGGAGCACTGGCGGCACTTGAGCCGACCGGCAAGCCCAGTGAGATGTCGGGGGTTATGGTGCTTTCTCGAGCACGAGCCGATAGTGGTCGAGGAGCTCTCGCTCGAAGCAGACCTTGTTCGCGCTGACGCCTGACGTGAAGGCGAGCCGAAAGTCGGCGCTGGTGAGCCAGCGGGGAAGAAGTTGCAGCTTCAGCAGCGTCTTTCTCAGGCTTGGCGCTCCGATCCGTCTGTTCCATTGAGTGATCGTCTCGATGTAGTCGAGCCGGCCGCTGATGCTCGAGACCAGGCGGAACCGGGGCTCGGCGCAGCGCACGATCTGCTCGTGGCCAAAGGGGAGCCATGAGCCGGGAAACTGACATCCCATCAGTGCGAGGATCCACGCGTCCGAGTTCCGCGGCGCACGGGTGCTGATCTGCTCAAGCGGGATCATGTTGCGCCCGAAGACCATGGTCTGGAGGTAAAACCTGCCTCGTGCCGGGAGCACGCTCGCGACCCGTTCGAAGATCTCGCGGTAGATCTCCTCTTGCCGTCCGGCGGCGTAGTCCTCAGGGGAGCAGAAGTGCTCGAAGGCGCCGAGGCTCGCCACGGCATCGACGCCGCCGAAGCTCTCTCGGGCCACACGCCGTGCGTCGTAGGTGTGGACGTCGAGGCCATGGCGGCGGCAGGCGGCGGCCTGTGCCGAGGACAGCGTGACGCCAACCCCTGTCGCGCCGCGGTCGCGGATGTAGTTCAGCAGTCCGCCCCAGCCACACCCGAGGTCGAGTACGTGACGGCCAGGTTCGATCCCGATCTGCTCGGCCACATAGTCGTGCTTGTGCCGTTGAGCCTCTTCAAGGCTGAGCGAGAAGTCGCCGTCGTACTTCGCCGCGCTGAAGTCCGCGAGCTCTCCCAGACTGAGTCGAACGAGGCGATCGGTCAGCGAATAGGTGAAATCGAGATCTTTGCGCTCAGCCATGGGATTCGGCGGTCCCGCGATCGGTCTTCGGTGGGTTGCGGCTTCACGTGCCTTGTGTGGGTCCGGTCGGGTCGAGGCGAGTGGAAAGAGCGTCGTACAGGTCGGTGATCTGGTGGATGACGCGAGCGGCCGCCTCGAGGTCTCGGTCGGAGAACTCCGCGAAATGCTCGCCCCAGAGCGAATCCCAGTATGCGCGCTTTCGTTCGAGTAGCTGCCACCCCGAGGGAGTCACCGAGACGTTGCAGACGCGTCGGTCCTCGGTGCTGCGGTGTCGCCGAACGACGTTGAGGGCCTCGAGTTGGTCGAGCATCGCGGTGACGGTGGCTGGGTTGAGGTCAGCGCAGCGGGCGAGCTGCCCTGCGGGCATCTCTTGCTCGCGTCCGAGCGTGGCCAGGGCACGCAGCTGGGCGTGAGTGAGCTCCCCCGGTCGGCTGTGGTCACGGCTGCGTAAGCGCCGCTCGGCGCCAAGCATTCGGGTTACCGCTCCGCGCAGGCCCTCGGTCAAAGGGCGCGACTCGGCGTTCCTCTCGGCACCCTCGTCGGCGGGCATCGGCAAGGTCATTCGCTACCAAAAAGGCTAGCTGCCAAGAGTTTGACTGTCAAGATGATTCGGGTGGGTGTTGAGGATCTCGGCAGATGGCGCGGAGCTGGGCACGAGCGGTTGGCGCTAGGCTCGGCCCGTGGCCTAGGAGCCCAGGCTCATCATCCAGCTGCCCCGAGGCGGCGCCGTGCATCGACAGCTCACCGTCCAGGCGCCCCAGGGCGTCGCCGGCGGCGAGGTGGTGGTCGAGGTCGGCCCCATCGACGCCGAGGGCAACCTCGAGCCGCCCCGCGCGGGCCAGGTCGTGCTATCCCTGCCCTCGCCCGAAGCGCTCACGCGCCAGGCCGTCGACGTTCGCCGCGTGCTCGAGGGGGCGGGCACGGGGATCGAACCGCTTGTCGTGGTGGTGGAGGCTGCCGAACAGTTGCGCGACGAGGAGCTGGCTCCGGTCCTCGACGCGGCGCGCCACAGTTTGCGGATGATCCTACGGATCATCCGCAACGCCTGATCGCTCGCACGCCGGCGGGCTCGAGACCCCTCTTGGTGATCTCTACGGGGCCGTCCTCGCCGTCGAGGGCGCCATGAGCGTGAGGCGCATGATCGGGATCCGGCGTCCCGTCTCGGCGGCGCGCTCGCGGTAGTCGGCGTAACCGCCGTATACCCGGTCCATCAGCGCGAACAGGCACTCGCGCTCGGCTTCGCGCTCGACTTCAGCGGCGATGTAGCTGCCTGATCTGCCGGAGCATGCGAGCACGGCCTCGGGGTGCGTCTTGAGGTTGTGGTACCAGCCGGGATGCCTCTCGCGTCCGAAGCTCGAGGCGACGAGGATCGCGTCGTCCCCGTCGGAGAAGTAGAGCACGGTGCTCGTTCTCGGCAGCCCGGATTTGGCGCCCGTGGTGGTCAGGTTCGCGCTGGGAAGCATCAGGCCGAGCGCGACGTATCCGCGGGAAGCCTTGAGCAGGACCGGATCGGCGCGTGCGGCGATCCTGATCGCCATCGATCGTCCTGCCTTGGTGCGGAGGAAGGCGACCAAAGCCCGGTGGGCTCGGCCGCGCGTGGCGAGCGGATCGACGTGCGGGACTCCGATCGTCGTAGACACAGGAACGCCAGCGTAGCGATGGCGGGGACCGCGAGCTTGCTGCGATGAGCAGGGCCGCGCGCGCAACGTAGTCGGCGGAGCGCGCGCCGGCTCACGCCGCGTGCGCCTACTCTTTTCAGGCATGCCACGACGCGCGTCACCGCTGATCGCATGCCTGTGCATCCTGGGCGTCGCCGCGTGGGTCCTACCGACGGCACGCTCGATCGCGAGACGCTCGGCGCCGGGCGTGCGCTCGGTGCCCGTTCCCCCGGTCGCCCGTCCAGTAGACACGTCCCACCGCGGCCATGTCGTGGGGCACGGAACCGCGGCGAGTTGCACCTCGGCAGCGGTCCTCGCCGCGGTGCGGGCCGGCGGGATCATCCGCTTCTCGTGCGGGCCCAAGCCCGTCATCATCAGGATGAGCATGACCGCTAAGGTCATGAACACCAGCCCGCAAGTCGTCCTCGATGGAGGTGGCCTGGTGACGCTGAGCGGTGAGGGTCGGCGCCGCATCCTCTATATGGACACCTGCGATCCGGCGCAGGTGTGGACGACGTCGCACTGTCAGGATCAAGCTTCTCCCCAGCTGGTCATCGAGAACCTGACGTTCACGGACGGGAACTCGACCGGCGAGCAGTTCGATGGTGGCGGCGGAGGCGCGATCTTCGCGCGCGGCGGACGACTGCGCATCGTCGACTCCGCGTTCGCCGGCAACCGGTGCGAGCGTGACGGACCGGACATCGGAGGCGGAGCCGTCCGGGCGCTGTCGCAGTACGACAACCTTCCCGTGTACGTCGTCAACAGCCGCTTCACTGGCAACGTGTGCAGCAACGGCGGCGCGCTGAGCAGCATCGGCGTCTCCTGGACGGTGCTAAACAGCCGCTTCCTCGGCAACCGCGCCATTGGCATGGGCGCCAACCCCGCCCAGGCCGGCACTCCGGGTGGCGGCAGCGGCGGCGCCATCTATAACGACGGGGATCGGATGACGCTCTCGATCGATGGCAGCAGGTTTGAGGACAACCGCGCCACTGAAGGCGGCGGCGCGATCTTCTTCGTCAGCGACGACCGCACCGGCACGATGACGATCAGAGACAGCACCCTCGAGCGCAACCGCAACGATCGCTTCCATACCGCCGGCCTCCCGGGAATCTTCTTCCTTGGGGCGCGGAGCCCGACGATCACCGACTCGGTCGTGCGATGAGCGCTTCCGGCGAGCGACGATCGCCGTCGCGAGACATCCGCGGCGATGAGCTGCGGGGCGAGGAGGACAGGAGCGCGTCGAGCAGCGCTTCGAGGTCCTCCAGGTACGTGTCGCGGTGCTGGGCCGTGCGCCAGGTGGCGGCGGCCGCGGCCAGTGTCGGATAGTCGTTCGGGTCAGGCGCGCCGCGCAGCCTTTCCTGGACACTCGGACCTTGGCGCTCGCTGCCCGCGCGCACCAGCAGCGCCCCCAGCGTGAACTGCCACATAACGCGGTACGCCCCGACGGCCTCCTCGAGCGTCAGCCCGGCGCGGCACAGGGCGACGTGGATCTCCTCGATGGCTCCCAGCACCGAGCGGGCCATCAGCCGCCGCCGGCCGAGCACCTCAGCGAGCCACGGATGATCGGCCAGCCCGTCGTACAGCGTTCTCCAGAGCACGACAATCGCCTGCCGCGAGTCGGCCGGGCGCGGCGGATACACCAACCGCGCGGCAAGCCGATCGACGAGGGCGAGCAGCAACTCGTCGTGACCGCCGACGTGGCGGTAGAGCGCCATCGGCGACACGCCGAGCCGCCCCCCGAGCCGTCGCATCGTCACAGCCTCGACGCCCTCGGCGTCGAGCAGGCGCGCCGCTGCGTCGAGCACCTCGTCACGGTCGAGCGTGGGCGGGCGCCCGCGCCGCCCGCCGTGGGAGGGTTGTGTGTTCATTTGTGTACGTGTACATTATCGCGCGTGCCACCGACTCTCGCCACCGGCAAGATCTGTTACCTGGAGATCCCCGCCGTCGATCTGGAGCGCTCGTCACGCTTCTACCGCGACGCCTTCGCCTGGAAGCTGCGGACGAGGGGGGACGGCTCGCTCGCATTCGATGATGCCGTCGAGGAGGTCAGCGGCACGTGGGTGACCGGTCGGCCGCCGTCAGCGGAGCCCGCGATCATGGTGTACGTAATGGTGGCCGACATTGTGGCCGCGCTCGCCGGCGTGCGAGCGGCCGGCGGCGAGGTGGTGCTCGACGTCGACCCGGCTGCGCGCGAGCGGGTGGCCCACGTGCGCGATCCGGCCGGCAACCTGGTCGGTGTCTACGAGCAGCCGGGGCTGGCCGTGCGCGAGCGGGCCGTGGCTCCGGTGCCCGAGCACCTGCACACCGTCACGCCGCGGCTGGTGCTCGGCGACGCCACGGCGGCGATCGACTTCTACGTCGAGGCGTTCGCCGCCACGGAGCTGGGCGAGCGCCACTGCGCGCCCGACGGCACGCTGATCCACGCCGAGCTGCGGATCGGCGATTCGGTCGTGATGGTGACCGAGGGTGAGGGGTTCAACGCCCTGCTGTGCACCTACTGGCCTGACGTGGACGCCGCCTGGGAGCGGGCGCTTGCCGCCGGTGCGCAGATCGTGTACCCGCTGGCCGACCACTTCTATGGCGAGCGGGGCGGCCGGGTTCAGGACCCGTTCGGCCAGCAGTGGATGCTCAGCGCCCGTCTCGAGAAGCTGAACGCGGCCGAGATCACCGCTCGGGCTCAAGCCCACGGTTGAGCGCGGCCGCCCCGCTCGCCGACGTGGTGCTCAGTGTCGCGATGATCTCTCCGAACAAGCACAGCGAGCCTCCGGAGTCCGCGCTCGCGACCGCAACGCCGACGGAGCGGGAGCCAGACTGACGCTGCCTGCGGCCTTGGTACGGTACGTGTCGAATACATCGTCTCGGTCGTGCTTGTCAGCGTCGAGTCACCGGAGCACCGGGATGACGGTCTTCGCGCCGAGCCGTATCGGTTGCCGGGCACCGCTCCCGAGCGCCTGACGTTGACGCGGCAGTCGGGATGGTGGGAACGTCGAACAAGAGGTCGGCGGATGGCGAATGGGCATGTTGACGTGTTGATCGTGGGCGCCGGCATCTCGGGTGTCAGCGCGGCCTGCCATTTGGCGCGGGACTGTCCTGAGAAGACCTTCGTCGTCCTGGAGCGCCGTGAAGCGATCGGCGGTACCTGGGATCTGTTCCGGTATCCGGGTGTCCGGTCGGATTCGGAGATGTTCACCTTCGGCTTCGGTTTCCGGCCGTGGAACCACACGAAAGTTCTCGCGGGCGGGAGGTCGATCCGTGATTACGTGCGCGCTACGGCGGCGGAGTACAGCGTCGAGGGGCAGATCAAGTTCGGCCTGAGGGTGCTCTCCGCCGAGTGGTCGAGCAGGAAGCAACGGTGGACAGTCGAGGCGGCGCGCGAGGCGGGTGGAGCCACGGAGCGGTTCACCACGACCTTCCTGATCGCATGCACGGGCTATTACGACTACGACTCCGGTTATCGTCCCGAGTTCCCGGGGGAAGCGAGGTTCGGGGGTCCGATCGTGCATCCCCAGCATTGGCCCGAAGGGTTGGACTACGCTGGCAAGAAGGTGGTGGTGATCGGCAGCGGCGCGACGGCTGTGACGCTCGTGCCGGCGATGGCCGAGTCCGCGGGACACGTGACGATGCTCCAGCGCTCCCCGACCTACATCCTCTCGGTCCCATCCGAGGATCCGATCTCGTCGATCCTGCGACGCGTGATGCCCGACCGCCTGGTGTACAAGCTGGCGCGGGCCCGGAACATCAGGATGCAGCGTGAGCTTTACACCCAGTCGAAATTGCACCCGAAGCGCATGAGGGCCTACGTCCTGAACGAGGTCAAGCGCGCACTCGGCCCGAGCGCGGACATCAAGGACTTCACGCCGACCTACGACCCGTGGGATCAGCGGATGTGCTTCGTCCCGGATGGGGACCTGTTCAAGGCAATCCGCAGCGGCAATGCTGACGTCGTCACCGATGGCGTCGAGACGTTCACGGAGACCGGGATCGGGTTGAGCTCGGGTCAGGAGCTCGACGCCGATCTGATCGTGACGGCAACCGGGCTGAACCTCCAGCTTCTCGGTGGGGCCAGGGTGACGGTCGACGGTACGGCCGTGGCGCTCAACCGACGGCTGACCTACAAGGGCGTGCTGCTCGAGGGCATCCCGAACGCGGCGTTGGTGTTCGGCTACGTGAACGCGTCGTGGACGCTGAAGGCGGACCTCGCTGCGGAGTACGTCTGCAGGCTGCTGAGCCACATGGATTCCCACGGCTACGGCCAGGTCGTCGCGCGGGCGGAGCCGGCCGATCGCGGTGACGGGCCGATCCTCGGAGCGCTGCACTCGGGATACGTCAAACGGGGTGGCGAACTGTTGCCGCGACAGGGCGCACATGGCCCGTGGAAGGTCACCAACGACTATCAGCGCGACGTACCGATGCTCCGGCACAGCTCGATCGATGATGGCGTCCTCGAGTTCGGCACCGCCAAGATTGACGCATGCGAAGTCACCACCGCACGGGGAGGCATCCCCGCCTGAGACCGTTTGGTTGAAGTTCTCTCTGGATATATCGTTCCGGGGTAATGACGGGCGCGTCGGACTCAGAGGCACGCAGGTTCGCCGTGGCGTTCCGGTCATTCTTGGAATGGGTGCATTCAGAGCAGGCCGGGGCCCGGGAGCGCAACGAGGTCGCCGGCCTGGTCCGCGACTTCCTGGGCGAGGGAGCCCTGGACCGCTCCGTGGTGACGCGCTCGCTGCCGGTGTTCGAACACGTGAACCTCCAGACCGCACTGGACGCCTGGTCGCAGGAGCCGGGGCGCGAGGTTGCGGTGCACGGCATCTCGATCCCGCCGCACCACGCGACCGTGAACCTACAGCAGCTCGTCACCGGAGAGGGCATGCCGCCGCTGCGGCTGTCGGCGCCGGCGCTGGTGGACCTGCCCAACGGGCCGGGCTCGACCCTTGCCTGCCTCCACCTGGCCGTGCTCCTGGTGACTGACGCCAACGGCCACTACGTGGTGATGGTGAGCGGCCCGGGCGAGCACGATCAGACCCTCGACGTCGAGATCGCTGGACTGTCTGTCGAAGCAGCGCAGGGTCTGCACGCTCGACTAGGGGATCTGCGAAGCGAGCTCAACGTCTATCGCGGACACGTGATCGAAGTCAGCGCGGCTCCGATGGGAGGGGTCTCCCTCGAATTTGGCGACATCCCGCTGACTGCCCGGGAGGACGTCGTGCTTCCCGAGGCGGTGCTGGCTCGGGTGGAGCGCCACGCGCTGGGCGTCGCCGCGCATCGCGAGGCTCTGCTGCAGGCCGGTCAGCACCTCAAGCGAGGCCTGCTGCTGTATGGGCCGCCTGGGACCGGCAAGACACACACGACGCGCTACCTCATCGGCCAGATGACTCGATACACCCGCTTCATTCTCACCGGGCGGGCGCTGCAAGTGATCGGCTCGGCGGCCGCGCTCGCGCGCGACCTGCAGCCGGCCGTCATAGTGCTCGAGGACGTCGATCTTGTCGCCGAGGACCGCAGCTTCGGCCGCGGGTCGAGCCCGGTCCTCTTCGATCTGCTCGACGCCATGGATGGCGCCGCCGCGGATGCCGATCTGCTCTTCGTGCTCACGACGAACCGCGCCGACCTGCTCGAGCCGGCCCTGGCGGCGCGTCCGGGTCGGGTCGACGTCGCGATCGAGATCGACCTCCCCGACGCGGAGGCCCGCCAACGGCTACTCGCGCTCTACGGCCGCTCCGTCCCGCTACGCCTGACCGAAGACGATACTCGCGAGGTCGTCGAGCGTACCGAAGGCGTGACCGCCTCGTTTCTCAAGGAGCTGCTGCGCCGCGCCATGCTCGAGTCCCTACACGAGAACGCGGCCGAGCCGGCCGTCACTGCCACGCACACCTCACGCGCGCTTGATGACCTGCTCGACAGCGGGCAACAGCTCACCCGGAGCCTGCTCGGCGTGGGCAACGACCCCGAGACCCTCCCTGCGGGCGGCGGCCTCGGCTCGCTGCCGCCACAACGCGGACGGGGCTGGGTCACCTACGCGCAGCCACGCAGCGGATCTCAACGCTTCGTCAGGTAGCCGCCACAACCGCGCACGCGGAGCACGGTTGGGCTATGTAACGATCTGCACGACCTGTAAGTCGGATCCACGCTCGAGCGAGCGAAGTGCGGGCAGCTGCCGCACCGGGGTGTACTCTTTATTGGCAATCAGCAATGCCACTTGCTGGTCGAACGTCGCATTCGCCTGCGCCTAACAGATGCGGACCGTTGGAGAGCCGCCGCATCTCATTGCGCATGACGCGCATACCTGCACAAAGGAAGGACATCAATGACCCTGGCTATCAGACTCGAACTGGAGTTACACAATGCTCGATGATCTGGGCGCCGAGACGGAGGCCTACGCCGCTTACCTCAACGCGCGGCGAGGCATGCTCGACAGCTACGAACAGACGCTGATCGAGGAGGATCTCGGGAAAGCACGCGCAGAGATGGAACGGGCGTGGCTGGAGGCAAAACCCGTGCGCGAGACGAGGTAGGAGCGTTCCCAACCGGACGCAGGGCATGGACGAGCTCTATCGACACGATCACGAAACGACTCACTTCTGGAGGTCATCCATGTTGAATCAGATTGCGTCCATGTCGGCACCGGGGATCGAGGGATCGCTGCCCGGCCCGTCGCGGACGATCACGGTCGAACCGCTTCACGTGCCGGTACCTCCCCGCCGAGTTCCGGTTGAGCCCGACCGCGCGCCGGATCGCCCGGTGCCAAAGCCGGCACGGGAACCGGTGCCATCACGATGAGCCGCGGCGGTCGGTGGCGCCACGGGGCGCCAGACCTCATCGATCCACTCATTGGATTTCGTCAGTGGCGACTGGCTGGGCGGACCCTGAATTCGATGTTCAGCCATATGGACTGGCCTGACGCCCACGTGACTGCCCACTGTCCCACCGGTCGCCACGAACCGACCATCGTGCCCGAGCGGTCGTGCACGTGCGGCATCTATGCCTACTACGAGCCCTGTCCGCGCACCGCCTCGGCGATGACGCCCGACCTGCTGAGCGGTGCGGTGATCCTCTGGGGTCGCATCGAGATACACGCGACCGGCATGCGCGCGCAGCACGCCCGCATCGTCGGCTTGGAGTTGCCGCTCTCCCGGGGACGCAAGCGAGGCGCGGTCATCGAAGCCGCGCAGTGTCTCGGAATCCCGGCGGTGCCGCACCGGCAGCTGACGGCCGTTGCCCTGGCTCATGGGATGCCGCTGCAGAGGTCGCTGAGGCCGCCCCGAACGTGGAACGGGTCCGAGCACGCGTGGGCCTTCTCAGCGCTCGAGGAGACGTGACCCGCACGACTCCGGCGCGGGGCGCCGCGTTCGTGGTACTCGGTGACCCTCCTCAGCAGCAAAGTCGAAGTGACGGTGTTGGTTGCGATCGCATCGAGAATCCGGGCGACCGCTTGCGTCACGAGTAGTTGTCGCGTGCGAGTATCGCACCCGAGTCACATGCTCGAGCGCCAAAGCGATGCTCCATCTGGCCTTTCGGTTCAACCCTGCTTTCGTGCGGCCTTTGAGGAGGAGCCGCTGATCCTCACTCGGAATCTCGCGCTGGGAATTACGGCGACGTGGCGTCGATGGGGTCTTCGGAGCGGCTCCGACGAGCAGACTGAGCTGTCGTATCCGCCGTTGCTCTTGCTGTCGTTCCTGCCGCTGGCCATCGACGTCTGCCTTCGCCTCGTCCATCAAGGTTCTTCGTGGCGCGGTTTCGCGTGGATGGTCATTGCCGCCACGCTCCTGAGCTTGCTATTGGTGACGGCGCCATGGGCGTGGCAGCGGATCGGACAGCTCGCCGGCCCACTCGACCGCATGCTCGAGGGTCGAGACTCTCAGGCTGAGGCTAATGGCTGTTCGCATGACGCCGTGCGCTATCTCGGGGGAGTGACTGACAGGTTGCGCCTGCGGAGATCGCACTATTTCGTTTGCCTTGTTGTCGCGCTCGGAGCGCTCGCGGGCACCTACGTCGCCTCCCGGCAGCTTCCGCACGGCACATTCGGCCCGGTCTTCTACGCATATGCGGCGGTGCTCGGCGGTCTCGGCGCGGACAGCTTGCGCTGGATGCTGCGACTACCTCTCATCCTCCTTCAGCCGCTCACGCGCGTGCCTCGCCTTCGCGTGGTCATGCACTCGCCGGCCACAACTCCGGCGATACGCGAAATGGCACAACTTGCAGCCGAAACCGCAGCAAGGGCCAGTCTCGGGCTGTTTATCGTCGGTCTCTGGCTGCTGTGGGAAGTGTTCTCCGGCAAGCCCTACCACGGATCAGGTCTCAGCTATGTCGAGCGACTCGCGCTCGTGGACCTCGGGCCGTTGATCGTCAGCGCCGCAGTCGTCATCTATGTCACCTTCGTCCCTCAGTATTGGCTATCCGAGATCGTGGGGAAGCAACGAGACCGGATCCTCGACGAGCTCAGCGCCGAGCTTCCCGAAGCCGGACCGGCGAACCTGCTGAGCGACGACACGCAGAAGGTCATCAGCCTTTACGACAGGATCGCGAACACAAGCACAGACACGACGGAGGCCCGGGTTGTCATTCGCCGCATCGTTGCAGTGGTCGCCGTCCTCGCGCCTCAGCTGATAGCGGTCGGGGCGAAGCTCCTCCACATCGGCTGACGGACGAGTTTCGCCGCGTTCGACGACCTCGATCGACAGCGACAGCCCGCGACTCTGATGACTCGCCCCTCAGTCGGCGACGCCCAATCCCCAGCCGCCGTCGATCACGATCTCCTGCCCGGTGATGTATTCAGACGCTGGCGATGCGAGAAAGAGCGCAAGCGCCTTGATGTCATCCGCTTGACCGACGCGATGCATGGGAATGTCCTTCGCGAGCGCCGCCTGCAGGTCCGGGTTGTGAGCGTGGCCGCCACCGATATTGGTAACGAAGAATCCTGGCGCAATCGCGTTGGCGGTGATGCCGTACGCGGATAGCTCGAGCGCGATTGCGTGCATGAGGTGCCTCGCGCCGGCCTTCGCCGCCATGTAGGCAGAGCCGATCGCAGGCTCGACCCTCGTCGCCGCAAGCGATGTCGTCACGATGATCCTCCCGAACCTGCGTGGACGCATGTGGCGAGCTGCGGCACGCGCCGTCGCAAAGATCCCGTTCAGGTTGATGTCGATGACGCGGTTCCAGCGCTCGTCGGTATAGCGCTCAAGCGCGCCATCCTCCACTCGCGGCCGTTCGCCGCCCGCCCAAGCGCCGACAAAGCCGACGCCGGGATCAATGCCGGCGTTGGCAAACGCGACGTCAAGCCGGCCGTACACATCCGCCGCTTCGTCGATCACGCGACCAAGGCCGGCGTGGTCGGTCACATCTGCGAGCGCGCCCCGCACGTCGAGCCCTTCACTCTGGAGCCGAACCGCCTGCGCGGCGACCGCGCCGGCATCGACGTCGATCAGCGTGACCCGCGCGCCGTGCGCGGCGAGTACCTCTCCGTAGGCGAGCCCGAGGCCACTGGCACCGCCGGTGACGATCACGCCGAACCCGGCCACGTCGAATCGCGAGGAAACGTTCACGCTCACTGCTCCTGTGATCTCGTTGGTCGGCCGAGCCTATCGCGCCACAGCGCCCAGCGCCCGGCGCGAGATCAGTCGCTGACCCTCGACCTGCTCGGGTACGTGGTCACGGCTTCGTTGTCGCGTCTGGCAGCCGTCGGTCCCCGCTCGGCGCGCCGACAACGTAGGGCCAGAACGCGGCACGGACCGCGTCGGGCCAGGGCCTCTTCTCGTGCGTCTCGGCGTCGACGCAGACGTGCCGGAGAAATCCAGTTGTGATGACCTCGTCGTCTCGCCGGATCGTGAACCGGCTCGTGAGCGACGAGGTGGTCGGCGGGTCGAGATCGACGCGGAGCTCCAGTAGCTCGTCGAAGTGGGCGGGCCCGACGTAGCGGACGCCGGACTCCGACACGACGATGTCGATTCCGGAGGCGACAAGTTCGGTGTACGGCCGTCCAAGCGCCTCGGCCAGCAGTGCGGTGTGGGCCATGTCGAACCACGTCAGGTAGTGCGCGTTGAAGACATGGCCTTGCATGTCGCACTCGACGTAGCGGACGCGGACGCAGTGGACAAACGGGGTGGGCACTGGGCCACGATCATACGCTGCGGTCGCTCACTCTCGCGCTCGCCGATGTCGCCCGTGTCCGTCCAGCCGTCGAGCGCTCTCTGGACGCTCAGATGATCGCTCCGCGGTATCAAGCATCAAGCGTCAGATCTAGCCCGTAGCACGTCGTGCGCGAACCGCACGGCGAGGGCCCCGTCGCCCACCGCCCCGGCCACGCGGTTTGACGCCCCGGCGCGCACGTCACCGGCGGTGAACACTCCTGGGCGGATCGTCTCCAGGAGATGCGGCTCGCGGTCCTTCAGTGGCCACGATAGGTGGCCGTTGCAGCCCGCCGCTCCGCTCGCGTGCTGGTCCCGGCCTGACCGCCGGGCGCCACGCCTCGGCCACGAACGTCCTCAGCCCCTCCGAGCCACCGTAAACCGCGCTCGATGACGAAGAACGGCGCGTCACGGACGGCGTGCTCGTAAAGGACCTCAGCGGGCGCAACCGTCCGTCGCCGACCACGCTTGCCCAGCCACGCCAGCTTGGCGTCGGACAGCCGCGGGAAGAACACCTCGTCCGCGAGGTCAGGGAACCGTTCGCTGCGGATCACCTGGGTCGTCGCCATCGCACGAGGCTACCTGCCGCATGCAAGGAGGGCCCAGGGTTGGCGGCTACGAACGCCCAGCGCGGCTGGCGCCGGCGCGTCGTTCCGTCGCAGAACGACCGCGCGGCCGCTGAGACTTCGGCCGATGAAGCGAGCGCCAGCTCCCGGCCGCTCAATCGGCTCGCTGGACCGGCAAGCCAAAGCGTTGCTGGAGCGCATCGGCGTCGATGCCCTCGTCGTAGCGCCGGTCCGAGACCGGGCGAGTGAAGAGCACGATGCGCTCTGCTGGGAAGGTGACGAGAACATCCTCCACTGCCTTGACCGGATCGCCCTCGCCGGTATCACCGCGCGCGTCTAGTCCCGCGTCGTCGAAGCCCTCGACCGTCTCGCGCTGGACCAACTCTGCCCGTCGGATCGCTTCGTCGGCATCAGAGAGCCAAAAACGCAGCGCCGAGCGGTGAAGCGCCGGCGCCACGACCATGACCTCCGCATCATCGGTCGCAGCGCCAAGCGCCGCACGTAAGCGATCGGCGGAAATCGGCTCGCTCGCAATCACTAGAACCTTCATCACAACACTCCACTATCTCGCAGGCGATTTGGTCAGCCAGCGCATGGGGACCCGCTCGCGCATGGTCGCCGCGGCCAGTACGGGACGTTAGCGTCGCGTGGGTCGGTTCGCCACTCTGCCACCGACGATGCGAGCTTCGCGATCGCCCGTTGCACCGGTTGGACGAGCCTGAGCTCCGACCTATTCGAACCGTGGCGCGTCCATCGCGGCGATGCTCTCGTTCTTGTGTACGCGCTCATCGTGGCCGATCTGGCGGAACAAGTCGGCCATCGATTCGAAAACGCCGTACTCCTCCTCGAAGTCTGAGTCAAACGGCTCTGTCTCCCACTGGGGATTGTCGGCGACCCATTGCATGTACTCGTGCTCGGCGTGGTCCTCGAAATCCGCGTTGAGTCCGTAGCTCCATCTTGGGTTCACGACGTACAGAAGCCAGGAGAACTGGTAATAACCGAAAGCGATGAGCTGAGGCAACCAGAAGAACTTCAGCTGCGATTCGCGCGAGCCTTCGCGGACGATCAGATCCTGGAGGATGAGCAGATGCCACAGCTCATTGTCCTGCTGACTGCGCACCTCGACGATACGGTCCTGGATGCGCTTCGCGAAGCCGATGCTCTGATGAACGTGCGTGACCGCAATGTATGCCACGTGTTCCCAAGTCTGGTAGGGCACACGCGCCACGATCTCCAGGACCTTGAACTTCGCCATCGTCCGCCGCTTGCCGTACACGAGGTCCAGCGTCACGAACAGCGCGCGGGCCGCGATGCTGTATTTCCGGCGGGGAGCGCTCAGCGTCTCCTTCTGGGCCGCCATGAGCTCATCATGGGAGAGCCGCGGAGGACCGCCAGACGGCACAACGACTGCGGGCTTCGCCATCAGATCACCTCTCTCCTCGCTCCATCAGATCACCTCTCTCCTCGCTGGTAGTCAGCGAAGTATCCCGAAGGCCGCGGGCAGAACCTCAAATCGGACGCCGATCGGGTGATCGGACCACCGAGTCCACCATCGGACAGGGTTCGCCCAACGTGAGGCGCACGCTGCTGCCGTCCGGTGCTGACCGGGCCGCTCGACTCGGCTGAGCGCGGCTTGCCCAGGAGCGCCGCCGCATCTCGACGGACCATCGGCTTCCTTTGAGTTGCGCAGACTGAAAGCGTGCCATGATGAGACGCGTGCGGGGCCTACTGTCTGGGACCCACCGAACGAGAGGGTGAGATGCCTGAGCGGCACATGAGCGACATCGCGGGCCGGCTGTTTCCCGCCTCGTTCGTCGGCTCCTATCCACGCCCGAGCTGGTACGGGTATAACCTCGGCGGCCGCGACGTGTTGGAGGCGATGCGCGACGAGGACTTCGCCGAGGCCTACCGCGACGGGATCCGCGCGATGATCGGCGATCAGGAGGAGGTCGGGATCGACGTCGCGGTCGACGGCCACCTCTGGTACGACAAGCACCAGGGGTTCATCGGCTCGTTCGCGCTCTATAACGGCGAGCGCTTCGACGGTGCCGAGATCCGCCAGTCAGAGGGCCGAATGCTGGAGGTGCTGCAGGCTTCCCAGCAGGCGACCGGGGACAGTACCGCCGAGGAGTGGAGCGGGATGATGGAGGTCTTCGAGGCGATCAACAGCACCGAGATGGTGATCACCGGCAAGCTCGGCCGCGGCAGGCTGCACCACGCGCACAACTGGCGGATCGCGCAGAACTGCACGTCCAAGCCGGTCAAGGCCATGTTTGCGATGGGCCCCGTGGAACTGTCGACGATCATGGTCGACGAGCACTACAGGGATCGCAAGGCGCTGCTGCGCGACATGGCCGACATCTACCACGCCGAGATGGTCGACGCGGTCGCGGCCGGGGCCCAGGTCGTCGAGCTCGACGACCTGATCTTTCTCGCCCCCCAGGAGGAATGGGAGTTGGACGTCGAGATCCTCAATCGCATCTTCGACGGCATCGACGCGTACAAGATCTGGCACTGCTGTCACGGCGGTACGCCGGCGCCGATCGGGATAGCGCCCTACGAGGCGATGTTCCCCTACGTCAAGGATCTCCAGGTCGACTCGTTTGACTGGTCCTTCGCGCAGACCGGCTACCCCGAGGCGCAGCTCAAGCTGTTCGCCAGCGACGGGTTTGACAAAGACCTCGGCCTCGGCGTGATCAGCAACAAGAACTACTTGATCGAAACCCCGAGCGAGGTCGCCGACGGCATTCGGCGAGCCCTGCAGCACGTCGAGCCCGAGCGGATCCACCTGACCTCCGACTGCGGCCTGTTCGCCTACGCGCGCAGCGCCGCCAAGGCAAAGCTCAGGGCGATGGTCAAGGGAGCCGAGCTCGCACGATCCCAAATCTGAGCCGTCGAGCGCGCGCATGCGGCTTTGGCGTCGTCGCTGGCGCAGCCGGGCGTCCTTGATGACCGCCTATCGCGATGGCACGCAAGAGCTTTCGATCGCCTCCAACATGACGCTGGTATCAATAGCACGATGTTAGATGTCAAGATCGACCGCGACGGACCGGTTCTGCTCCACGACCAGGTGACAGGTCAACCCTTGACACACCTCCAGCAGCACAGGTCGGTTGCGACACCAGCTCGGGCCGCGAGCATCCAGCTCGGCGTTCGGCTCGCGCCCCGCGCACCGGCGTCGAGCCGACGCCATCAATCACGCGCCGGTGCGTGACGAGACCGCTTCCCGAGCGTAGTCTCGGTTCATGGGAACGTTCGCGCGAGCGCTCACAGTGACCGTCGTGGCCGGCCTGATATCGGCGTCGGCGGTCGGCGCAGCCACGCCCGCCCAACAGCTGGGCGCCGACCGGCGTGCGGCCGTCGCGGCGGCTGACGCCCTCCTGAACGGGGTCGTCCTTCCCGCCGACGCCCGCCCGCAGGCCAGCGAGCCCAGCGGCGACGCGCACCAACTCGCCCGCCCACTCGAGCTCTTCTTCTACGCGGCAGAGGTCGACCGGCACGCATTCTGGACGACGGGCGCCGCGCCCGCCGCGGTCATCGCCTCCGTTGGTGCCCACCTCCCGCCCGGCGCTCGGTCGACGGGCTCCGGCTCCTCGTCGGGCAACGGGTCAAGCGGCGTGTTCGTCTCCTATGCGCTCCCGATCGTCGACCCCTCGGCACTCGGTCCGCGCGCGCTCATCATCGACGCGGTGACGCTCCCCGGAGGCATCACCGGCGTGCGCGTAGACGCCGTCGTGCGATACCTCGCCCCGCGCCTGCCGTCGCAGCGCATCCCGCATGCGGCGCGCCTGCTCGACATCCGCACGGCGTTCGGCTCACGCGTTCTGCGATCGCTGACCGTGACCCGGATCTCGCAGGTGCGCCGCATCGCGGCGGTCGTCGACACCCTCCCCTTCGCCGGCGGGCTGAAGGGGATCGCGCTCCCGTGCCCGTTCATCCCGGCGGCCCCCATCGTCACCTTCACGTTCCGCGCCGCCGCGACGCGCCCAGCCCTCGCCGCCGTGACGGAGGCGGCCGACACGCCCGCCGGCGCCAGCCCATGCACGCTGACGACGCTGACCATCCGCGGCCGCCGCGACCCGCCGCTGCTGGAGGGTGGAGTGCTCCTGCACCGGGCGGGCGCAATCCTCGGCGTCACGCTGACGAGCACGATCACGCCGACGGGCTCTGTCACGCAGGCCCGGTCAGCCTCGCGTCGCGCTCGTCACCGACGCGCAGCAGCGGCTCGGTGAAGCGGCGCAGAGCAGAAGCTGAACCCGAGTGATCCGGGACTGAGCGAAGAGTTCTGCCTGTTCGTGGAGGGGGAAACGCGCGCGGTGCTTGCGTGTCCCGGCGGCGGCGCTCAGGTCGAGGTGTTGACCAGCTCGCCGGCGACCCAGTGCGCGACGTGTTCGGGATATGGCGCGGGGAGCCCGAGGACGATGTGTCGGAAGCCGGCGTCGATGGCCTGCGTGATCGAGTCCCGGGTCTTGGTGGATTGGTCGTAGGAGACCCGCAAGTGGATCGAGCGAGTGATCGAGGCCGGATCCCGGCCGATCTCAGCACAGAACCGGTCCAGTAGCGCGCTTCGCCGGACGCAGTCGTCGATGTCGCCTCCGGGAACGTTCCAAAGGTCGGCATGCTCGGCGACGACGCGCAGCGTCGCGGCCGTGGCCCGCCGATCATGAACGGCGGATGAGGCCGCTGGACGGGCTTGGGATTGCAGAACGCCCCGGCCAGATGGTGGTAGGTGCCGTCGAAGTCGAACGGCTCAGGCTCGGTCCACAGACGCCGGATGATCGTGCACGCCTCGGCGAGGCTTCCCACCGCATCCGCGAAGTCGAGGTATGGCAGACCGTGCGCCGGGTACTCGCGCCGCGCCGCCGGGGGGCTCGGCCGGGAGCCCACGCCGATGCCGAAATCGAGCCTCCCGCCGGACACGACGTCGACGGTCGAGGCGATCTTTGCCAGCATCGCGGGCGGCCGGAAGCGATTGCTGGTTACCAGCAACCCCAGGCGCAGTCGTTCGGTCTGTGCGGCAAGGGCCGAGAGGAGCGTCCAGCCTTCGAAGATCGGGCCGTTCGGATCACCGCCGATCGGCAAGAGGTGGTCGAACAGCCACGCATGCTCGATCTGCGGGATCGTGTCCGCCTCACTCCAGACCCGTAGGACGTCGCCGTAGCTCACCTGTTGCGGGGCGGTCGCGATCCCGAAGGTGACCGCGCTGTCGGAGGGTGGCCGGCTCATTTCAAAGCCAGCGGGGCGTGTCTCCATCAAGGAGCCGAATCCCTGGGAGAAGACGACGATCGGCAGATCACGCCCGTCGTCGGCGCGGTCACCCGCACCTGCAGATCCTCACCTCGGCCGCGTCCGGTGGGGTCAGCCAGTGGTTGTCGGTGGCGCATCGCCGTGCGCTGTCGAGGAATCGTGCGATGGCTGCGGATTGGGCGCGCGCGGGCCAGAGGATCGACCACTCCGCCAGGATTTGTGGATTGACGATCTTGCGGGCGACGATGCCTGGTTCGGCTTGCGCGCTGTGGAAGGCGAACGAGGCGGGGCTCAAGCCAACCTCGCGTGCCCCGAGGAGGCGTGCGAGCATTGCGTTGACGGGCGGCTTGGGGAAGGCTCTGACCTGAGGCTGGAAGCCCGCCCGCTCGCACGATTCAATGATGCGGTCGTAGTAGGCCGGAGCGAGCTCGCGGGGGAACAGAAGGAGGGTCTCGTGCTCCAGGTCGGCGAGCGGGACGGGGTTCGCGTGGGCAAGGCGGTGGCGTTTGCTGAGCTGCGCGGCGAGCAGCTCGCCGCGCAGGACTTCGGTGCGGATGCCTGTCATCGGCTCGGGATGCAGGGCGAGCCCGATGTCGAGTTCCCCGGCTAGGACGCGGCCGGGGATCTCGGCGCTGAACAGTTCGCTGGGGATGACGGTCATGTTCGGGTTGTCGTTCTCGACGGCTGCGAGGATCGCCCCGAGAGTCTCGAAGCTGGCGAGCGGGGTGTAGCCGAGGCGTACGGTTCCGGTTATGCCCTCGCCGGCGAGGCGCGTGCGCTCCGCGGCGCGCTCGAGCGCCGCGAGCGCGAGCGGTGCCTCGGCGAGGAGCACCTGCCCGGCGGCGGTGAGCTTGACCTCGCGGCTGGTGCGCACGAACAGCTCTGTGCTCAGGATGCGCTCGAGCTTGCGGATCTGGTTGCTCAGCGACGGCTGGGAGATGTAGAGGCGCGCGGCGGCACGGCCGAAGTGGAGCTCCTCAGCGACGGCTAGGAAATAGCGAATCAGGCGCGGCTCGAGATCGATAGCCCAAGGCTATCGGTCGCGTGGGAGACAGGTCTTGGACAGCAAACAAGCTCGTCAATAGCGTCCGTTGAGACCACAAATTTCTTCGAGGGGCTCCGCTCCGCCAGACCGCGGCTGCCGCATGAAACCCATTGCAAGCCGTTACGAAGCGTCCGGCCGATGATGCTCGCAGGTTGGGTCACATGACCAGAACGTATTGCTCCGAGGTACTGGCACTCGCCCCGACTCCGAGGGCCCAATCTAAATCCGGAGACCTGTCCGACGTCGGGACTGGTCGGCCTCTGCCGCAGGTAAAGGTCCTACTCATTGCCCAGAGGGTGGATGGTTGCTTCCTCGAGCGATTCACCAAGCGCGGCGAGCTTGTGGGCGATACGCAGCACGAGACGCTAGATGAGGCGATGCACCAGGCCTATTCCGAATACGACGCGATCTCCGATGGGAGACTCTGCCCCGATGACGCCGATCCCCTGGAGTACATCCAGGCCCAATCCGATCTTTGACAGGCATCCCGGCCGATGGCTACATCGCGCGAGAAGCAGCTGACCCTACTCGCAGCCGTGCTCGGTACGAGCGTCGTGTTCCTCGACGCGACCGTAACCAGTGTCGCGTTGCCCGCGATTCGAGGCGACCTCGGTGGCGGTCTGGCGGGCCAGCAGTGGGTGACGAACGCGTACCTGCTGGCGCTCGGTTCGCTGTTGTTAATCGGCGGCTCGCTCGGAGATGTACTCGGTCAGAAGCGCGTGTTCTTGGTTGGCGTTGCCGGGTTCGGCCTCACTTCGGCTCTCTGCGCGGTCGCGTCGTCGATCCCCGAGTTATGCGTGTTTCGTTCGATGCAGGGGGTGTGCGCGGCGCTGGTGACGCCTACCGCATTGGCGGTGATCGTCCACGTGTTTCCCGAAGACGAGCGGGCTAGGGCGATTGGGACATGGACCGCGCTCAGCTCGATAGTCGGGGTTATCGGGCCGTTCATCGGCGGAGTGTTGATCGCTGCTGGCTCGTGGCGCCTGATTTTTGTGCTCAATGCGCCGCTCGTAGTCGTGACCGTGACGCTGATTGCTCGTGGCGTGCCTGCGAGCGCGAGTGCTGGCACCGCCGGGCGTCTGGACTTCGCTGGGGCCCTCTTGGCGGCGGTGGCGCTCTCGGGTTCGGTGTTCGCTGTCACCGAGGAGCCGGCGCGCGGATGGAGCACCATCGTGGTCGGCTCGCTCGCGGTCGGGATTCTGGGTGCGATCGCGTTTATTGCGCGCGAGGCGCGAGCCCGGGCGCCGATGCTCCCACTGAGCCTGTTCCGCGAGCGCAACTTCATGATCGGAAACCTGGCGACATTGACCACCTACCTTGGGCTAGGGGGTGTGATCTTTCTGCTGCCCGTGTTTCTGCAGCAAGTCAGCAGCTACAGCCCCATTCAGGCGGGGCTTGCGCTTCTGCCGGTCACCTCGCTGATGATCATGCTTTCCCGCCGGTTCGGCGCGCTCGCCGACCGCATCGGGTCGCGGCTGCTGATAAGCCTCGGGGCACTGGTTGCTGGCTGCGGCCTTTTGCTCTTGGTGCGTGTCGATCAGCGCGCCGATTACGTCAGCGGGCTCCTGCCGGCGCTGCTCGTGTTCGGGTTCGGACTCGCGATGCTTGTCGCGCCGTTGACCGCCACGGTCCTCGGGGCAGTGGAGGAGGATCACGCAGGTGTCGCCGCCGCGGTGAATACGACGCTCTCACGCGTCGCGCAGCTTTTCGCGGTTGCTGTGCTGGGAGCCGTCGTCTCTCTTGCGTTTGCTAATCGCGTCGACGCGACGCTACGACGAGCCGCCATCGATGCCGCTGGCCGCGCGGCGATCACCCGCGCCAAGCGGCAGCCTCTCGGCGCGGCGAGCCTGGGGGGAGTACGCCCTGGCGAGCGGATTCTCCTCAGAGCGACCTTCGACGATGCGTCGGTGCACGCGTTCCGGGTGGCGGACGCAATCGCAGCTATCTTCGTCGTGAGCGGCGGTCTCATTGCTCTCGCCGGGGTCCGTAATCCCCGCCGCATGGTGGCCGCCGAGCTGTGTCCAGCTGGGGCGCTCTGCGGAGCCAGCCAAGAACTCGTCAACACCGGTCAGCCTCGAATCCAGGACCGGGGTTTCGTCGACCGCGCCGTCGAAACGCCGTCGCGGCAGGTGGCCCGGTGAGCGAGACGTCGAGCGCTACCTGCTCAGGCCCGACGATCCGGAAGTCTGCGGCCCCTACCGCCTGCACCGACCGGATCAGTTCCGAGGCGCTCGAAGAAACACCATTTCCAGGAACTTCGCCATGCCGGAGGAGGGACTCGAACCCCCGACACGCGGATTATGATTCCGCTGCTCTAACCGACTGAGCTACTCCGGCGGGGCTGCTTTGTTCCTACACACTGGTCGGTTTCGCCTCGCCGGCTGGTCGCGGCTGCGAGACGATCGACCCGAGCGAACCCTAGCGAGTTTGCTGATAGCCACCCGCCGTCGCTGAGGCGTTGTGCGCCGAGGGAAGCGGCGGTTCCGCCGGCAACGCAGACTGTCCCGGTGACGCAGACCTTATGATCCGCGCATGTCCGATCTCGCTTCTGCTGTCGCGACAGTCGTTCGCCGGTGTCTGGGCGTCAGTGCCGGCGAGGACGTGCTCGTGGTCACCGACGCGGGGGTCCGCGATCTTGGCGAGGCGTTGCGCGACGAGGCGGCGGCGGCCGGCGGCGACGCGGTTCTCGCCGTGATGGACGAGCGTGCGACCGACGGGTCGGAGCCGCCGCGAACGCTCGCTGCGGCGCTCGCGGCCTGCGACGTGTTCATCGCGCCGACGAGCCGCTCACTCAGTCACACGACGGCACGCAAGCGGGCCAGTGACGCCGGCGCGCGCGGCGCCACGATGCCGGGTGTGACCGAGCAGATGCTCGCGCGCGTGATGGCGGTCGACTTCGATGCGATGGCCGCGCGCAGCCGCGCCGTCGCAGCCGTGCTCTCCCAGGGGACGACCGCCCGCATCACCTGCCCGCTGGGGACTGACCTGACGCTCGACCTGAGCGGGCGCGACGGCATCGCCGACGACGGCGACCTGACCGAGCGCGGCGCGTTTGGCAACCTCCCGTGCGGCGAGGGCTTCACCTCGCCCGCGGGCGCAGACGGGACGGCGGTCGTCGCGAGCCTGGCGGCGATCGGCCTCAGCGAGGAGCCCGTCACACTCACGCTCCGCGGCGGCCACCTCGTGGCGGCGGAGGACGGCCTCGGGGCCGAGTATCTCGCGCGCCTGACCGCCTTCGGCGAGAAGGGCACCAACTTGGCCGAGCTCGGGGTGGGCACGAACGACAAGGCGATCCTCACCGGAAGCATCCTCGAGGACGAGAAGATCCTCGGCACCGTGCACATCGCATTCGGGGCGAGCGCTGGGATCGGCGGCACCGTCTCGGTCCCGATCCATCTCGACGCGGTCGTGCTCGACGCGACGCTCGAGGTCGACGGCCGGCGCGTCCTTGACGTCGGTCGCTTCGTGCTGCCGACCGCGTGACGCTCCTCGCGGTCCCCAACGTCTCGGAGGGGCGCGACCTCGCGAACGTCGCTGCGATCGCGGCGGCGTTCGACGCGCGGCTGCTCGACGCGCACAGCGACCCGGACCACAATCGGTCGGTGTTCACGCTCGCCGGGGAACCCGGCGCGCTCGCGCGGCATGTGCTCGCGGGAGCGCGCGAGGCAATTGCGCGGGTCGACATCGGCGTCCAGCGTGGCGCGCACCCGCGGATCGGCGCGATCGATGTCGCCCCGATCGTCTATCTCGACGACGCCTCGCGAGGCGCGGCGTGCGCGGAGGCGCTCGTCCTCGGCGACATGCTCGGCACCGTGCTCGAGTTGCCGGTCTTCATCTACGGCGAGCTCGCTCAGGGGCGCACCCGCGCCGAGCTCCGCCGCGGCGGGCCGCAGGAGCTCGCACGGCGGATCGCGAGCGGCGAGCTCACGCCCGACTTCGGGCCCCGCCGACTGCACCCGACGGCGGGCGCCGTGCTCGTGGCCGCGCGAGCACCCCTGATCGCATTCAATCTCGAGCTCGAGCCCCCCGCGAACCTCGACCAGGCGCGCGAGATCGCGGCGATGATTCGTGAGCGCGGAAGCGACGGACTGAGGGGCGTGCGGGCGATCGGGCTCTATCTCGACCGTCGCGGCGTAGCTCAGGTCTCGACGAACGTCGAGGACCACACCACGACGACCCTCGCGGCTGTCGTCGCCGCCGTGGCTCGCCACGCGGGCATCGCCCGCGTCGAGCTGGTCGGCCTGGCGCCAAGCGCCGCATTCGCGGGCTTCCCCGGCGACCTGCCGATCCCGGGCTTCGATCCGCAGCGGCACGTGATCGAGAACGCACTTGGAGTCACGGTGCCCGCCCAACCGCCCGACGCGCCCCCGCCGCGTACGGGCGCGTAAGCTCCCACCATCATGCCTCCTACCAAGCGCAAGCGTCGCTCGAAGCATCGTGGCACGGCGGCGGGAACGATCGAGACCCGGGGCCGCACCGGGCGCAGACCGACGGCCGAGGAGAAGAAAAAGGAGGACCGGGCTCAGGCCCGCGAGCGCCGGCTCAGCACGCCGCCGACCTGGATCAACTCCTCGAAGCGGGCGGCGATCGCCGCGGCGCTGATGTTCGCTTTCGAGCTCGTGGTCTCGAAGGGACAGGCCCTGGCGGCGGCGGCGTTCGCGGTGCTTGCGTTCGGGCTCTACGTAGGGCTCGGCTACTACATGGACCTTTACCTGTATCGCCGCCGGATGCGCAAGAAGGAGACCGGCAAATGATCGACGTGCGGATGATCACCGTTGGGCCGCTTGAGGAGAACTGCTTCATCGTCCGCCCCCAAGGCTCCGATCGGGCGGTGATCGTCGACCCGGGCGAGGACGCGGGGCGACTGCTGGCGGCGGTCGACGAGCTCGGTGTGACGCTCGAGGCGATCCTCCTCACCCACACGCACTTCGACCACATCGGGGCCGTTGCCCCGGTCGCGAAGGCGACCGGCGCGCCCGTCTACTGCCCCGAGCTCGAGACGGTTGTGCTGGCGAACATCATGGACTACGTGCCGTGGGCGGGCTTCGGGCCATATGAGAGCTACGAGGCCGATCACACGGTCAAGGGCGGCGAGGAGCTCGAGCTCGCCGGCCTGGTACTGGACGTGGTCTTCACCCCCGGTCACAGCGTCGGCCACGTGACCTATTCGGTCCGCGGAGAGCAGGCGCTGCTCTCTGGCGACGTCCTGTTCGGAGGCTCGGTGGGTCGGGTCGACCTCCCCGGTGGCGACTGGCCGACCCTGCTCGCTTCGATCGAGACACTGGTCAGCTCGTTCCCAGCGGAGAGCACTGTGTATCCGGGGCACATGGGGATCACGACGCTTGGGCGCGAGCAGGCCACGAACCCGTTCCTGCGCGAGCTCGCACGGCCGCGGTGATCCAGGCCCCCCGCGGCACGTCCGACGTGCTCCCGGACGATGCCGCGCGCCGCGAGGTGGTCGAGTCGCTCGCGCGGAGGATCCTCGGCGCCGCCGGCTACCGCAGGATCGAGACGCCGGCGTTTGAAGCGACCGAGCTGTTCGCGCGCGGGGTGGGGGTGGCGACCGACATCGTGCAGAAGGAGATGTACACCTTCGACGACGGAAGCGGACGCTCGCTGACGCTCCGTCCTGAGGGCACCGCGCCGGTGTGCCGCGCCTATCTCGAACACGGAATGCACAAGCTGCCCCAGCCGGTGAAGCTGTGGTACCTGTCGAGCTTCTTCCGCTACGAAGCGCCACAGGCGGGGCGTTACCGCCAGTTCTGGCAGGTCGGGGCAGAGGCGATCGGCACGGCTGAGCCGGCGGCCGACGCCGAGCTGATCGTGCTGCTCGCTGCGCTGCTCGACGCGCTCGGCGTGCGCGAGTGCCGCCTGCGCCTCTCGAGCCTCGGCACGCCGGAGACGCGCGCCGAGTATCGCGACGAGCTCCAGGGGTACTTGCGCGGACACGAGGACGAGCTGAGCGCCGAGGTTCGCGCCAGGATCGACGCCAACCCCCTGCGTGCCTTCGACTCCACCCACCCAGGGACGCGTGCGGTCATGGCCGGTGCCCCGGTCCTGCTCGACCGTCTCGCGCCCGATGACGCCGAGCACTTCGCCCAGGTATGTGCGCTGCTCAACGACGCCGGCCTCCACTATGAGCTCGACCCCACCCTCGTCCGGGGGCTCGACTACTACACGCGCACGGTGTTCGAGTTTGCGAGCGATGCGCTCGGCGCCCAGAGCGGCGTCGGCGGCGGCGGTCGCTACGACCGGCTGATCGAGCAATTGGATGGGCCACCGACGCCGGCCTGCGGCTGGGCCGTGGGGATCGAGCGCATGCTGCTCGCGGCCGGCGAGCTTCCGACCGCGCCGAGTCCCGTCGACCTCTTTGTCGCGCTCGCGCCGGGCGGGGACCATCGGGTCGCCTTCGGGCTCGCGACCAACGCGCGCCGCGCCGGACTAGCCGCGCAGCTCGAGCTCGCGGGCCGCTCGCTCAAGGGCCAGCTCAGACATGCCGACCGGATCGGCGCCCGCTACGTGGCGATTGTCACTGACCCGATGACGCTCAAGGACATGGAGTCGGGAGAGCAGCAGCAGACGATGCCGGACGCGATCATCCCGACGATCCTGCGTGGGAGCCGCCTCACATGAGCATGAAGCGGCCAGCGCGCCCCAACGGATATCGCGACACCTGGTGCGGTCAGGTGAGCACCGAGCGAGCAGGCGAGCAGGCGCGCGTCGCCGGCTGGGTGCACCGCCGGCGCGACCACGGCGGGCTGATCTTCATCGACCTGCGCGACCGCTCGGGGATCGTTCAGCTCGTGTTTCATCCCGAGAGTGCCCCAGAGGCCCATCGGGTCGCCCACGGGCTGCGCTCGGAGGACGTCCTCACCGCCGCGGGCCAGGTCACCCTGCGTGCCCCCGAGAACGTCAACCCGAGCCTCCCGACGGGCGAGATCGAACTCTCGGTGGCCGGCGTCGAGCTGCTCGCGGACGCCGACACGCCGCCGTTCCCGATCGACGAGGACGTCGCGGTCGAGGAGAATCTGCGGCTGCGATACCGCTATCTCGACCTGCGCCGCACGCCGATGCGCGAGGCGCTCGAGCTCCGCCACGACGTCGTCACGACGATCCGCGAGGTGCTCAACGAACGCGACTTCCTCGAAGTCGAGACGCCATTCCTCACCCGCTCGACGCCCGAGGGCGCGCGCGACTTCCTCGTTCCGGCCCGCACCGCGCCCGGCTCCTTCTACGCGCTACCGCAGTCCCCCCAGCTGTTCAAGCAGCTGCTGATGATCGGCGGACTCGAGCGCTACTACCAGGTCGTACGCTGCTTCCGGGACGAGGATTCGCGGGCGGACCGCCTCCCCGAGTTCACCCAGCTTGACGTCGAGATGTCGTTCGTACGGGAGGAGGACGTGATCGATGTCATGGAGGCGGTCATGGAGGCCGTGTTCGAGCGTGCCGGATTCGACGCGCCGGCGCCGCCGTGGCCGCGGATGACGTATGACGAGGCGATGCGCCGATTCGGGTCAGACAGGCCCGACACGCGCTTTGGGCTTGAGCTCGCTGAGCTCTCCGATGCGCTATCGGGCTCGGAATTCCGGGTGTTCGCCGGCGCGCTCGCCGCCGGAGGCGTCGTCCGAGGGATCAATGTGGGCGCCCGCGAGCTGCCCCGTTCCGAGCTCGACGCGCTGACGGAGCTCGCCAAGCAGCATGGAGCCAAGGGGCTCGTGTGGGCGTTCGTGCAGCCGGACGACGGCGATTGGCGCTCGCCGATCGCAAAGTTCCTCTCGGCCGGCGAGATCGCAGCGGTGAATGGGTTGCTCTGGGCGGCTCCGGGAGATCTGCTGTTGATCGTCGCTGACGCCTCGGCCACGGCGGCTCGGGCGCTCGGCGCGCTGCGCCTCGAGCTCGCTCGGCGCTTCGAGCTCGTTCCGCTGGACCGGCACGACCCGCTTTGGGTGATCGAATTCCCGGCCTTCGAATGGCGTGCCGAGGAGGGCCGCTGGGACGCGACCCATCATCCGTTCACCGCACCGACCGGCGACCTCGACGATCCCGCGACGGCGAGCTCGCGCGCATATGACCTCGTCCTCGACGGCGCCGAGATCGGCGGCGGGTCGATCCGCATCAATCGGATCGACGTCCAGCAACGCGTGTTCGAGCTCCTCGGGATCGACCACGAGGAGGCCGAGGCCCGGTTCGGCTTCCTGCTCGATGCGCTCCGCTACGGCGCCCCCCCGCACGGCGGGATCGCCATGGGGCTCGACAGGATCGTCGCGATCCTCGCCGGGCACGACACGATCCGCGAGGTGATCGCGTTCCCGAAGGCCGCCAGTGGCGCCGACCCACTGACCGGCGCGCCGGCGCCGGTCGAGCCCGTCCAGCTACGCGAGTTGGGACTCCGATTGGCCTAAACGGAGGGGCGGCCTCCGGCGGCTGCGTGCAGCAGGATCCGGCACCTTGTCGGCCGGGTCGATCCAACGACGTCGGTTGAGGCTCATGTCGGCGGCGATCGCTGCCGAAGATGGCGGTAATGGGACATGTATCGCGCCCCCTGGTCGGCCTGCTCGTGGCCGTTGTTGCGTTCTTCGGCCTGTGGATCGTCGCCCTGAAGCCGACCTCGTCGAGCAGCGTCAGCGCGAGCCCATCTGCTGCCTCGCCCGTCCACGCCGGCTCGCGCGTCCACGCCCCGACCTCAACCCAGGGGGCGTCGCCCACGAGGACGGCCAAGCCTGCGATCACCGTCCACGCCGCGACCCCGACCCAGCGCCTGAACGTCGTCCAACGGGCGCTCGCCGAGCACAAGGTGCTCGCGCTCCTCTTCTATAACCCCGCCGCCGCCGTCGACCAAGCGGTCAGGCACGAGCTCGGGACGATTGCGACGACCGGTGGCCGCGTCGTCGAGGTCGCGATCCCCCTGGACGAGATCGCCGGCTATCCCGTGGTGACGAACCAGGTCACGATCCAGGGCTCGCCGACGCTCGTGATCATCGACTCGAGTCGCCAGGCGTTCACGCTCGTGGGCTTCGCGGACCGGTTCGAGATCGCCCACCGGATCGAAGACGCGCTCAGCCTGCACTGAGGACCCGCTCCGGCGAGGTCCCTATCCTCGCTGGCGTGGATCGTGTCCGCTTCGAACATCATCTCGAGTCCCCCCAAGGGAGACGGCACCTGCCCGCCGACTCGTTCACGGGCTCGGCCGGCGGCGCGGCGTGCGGCGACCACGTGCGGATCTCGCTCGCCGTCGAGCGCGACCGGGTCACTGACGCCGGCTTCGACGGCGACGGCTGCGGCGCGACGCTCGCCGCCGGCAGCGCCACCGTCGCGCTCATTCGGGGACGTCCGATCCTCGATGTCGCCCACGTGGGCATGCGGGAGATCGCGGCCGAGCTCGGCGGCCTCAGCCCCGGGAAGCTTCACGCCGCCGAGCTCGCGGCCGACGCGCTCCACCGTGCGCTCGGCGCGGCGGTGCGCGACCGCGCAGCGATCGCGTCCCCGGACGCCACCGGCGGTCGCACCCTGGTGGCAATGAGCGGCGGGGTCGACAGCGCGGTCGCCGCGCTGCTGTGCGCGCGCGGCGGCGAGACCGTCGCGGTCACGCTCGAGCTTTGGGCGGACCCCGAGAACGACGCCGAGCAGAGCTGCTGCTCGGCCTCGGCGGTTCGCACCGCGCGTGCGATCGCGCATCGGATGGGCCTCGCGCACCTGACGCTCGATCTCCGCGAGGAGTTCCGCACCGGCGTCGTCGAGCCGTTCATCTCCGGGCACGCGGCCGGCGAGACGCCGAACCCCTGCGTGCGCTGCAACGGCCATGTCCGACTCGACGCAATGCTGGCGCTCGCCCAGGTGCTTGGATGCGGGCAGCTCGCGACGGGTCACTACGCGCGGGTCGCCGAATGCGGGAATACGCGCGGGCCGCTGCTGCGTGCCGCCGCCGACCCCGACAAGGACCAGACCTACATGCTCGCCGCACTGGCCCCGGAGTCGCTCGCCAAGCTGAGCTTCCCGCTCGGCGAGCTGACCAAGCGAGAGGTGAGGAAAATCGCCGCCGCAGCGGCGCTCCCGGTCGCAGGCAAGCCCGACTCTCAGGACCTCTGCTTCCTCGCCGGTACCGATCGCGCCCAGTTCCTGGCGCGCCACGGCGGGCTCGGCGCGCGAGACGGCGAGCTGGTCGACTCAGGCGGGACGCTGCTCGGACGACACCGCGGGCATCAAGGCTTCACCGTTGGCCAGCGCCGCGGCCTGCGCCTGGGCGGTGCCGAGCCGCGGTACGTGCTCGAGAAGGACGCCGAGCGCAATCGCGTGGTCGTCGGTTCCCGGGCCGACCTGCAGACCGACCGCGTCGCCGTCCGCGGCGCGCGCCTGCACCGCCCGGGGGCGCGCGTTGATCGGATCAAGCTCCGATATCGCTCACCGCCGCTCCCGGCGCGCCTCGCCGGGACGCCCCCCGCCGGCCGCCACGCCAGCCTGACCGTCCACCTGGGCGCGGCCGCGGACGCCGCCGCGCCCGGTCAGCTCGCGTGCCTGATGGACGGGGACCTCGTGGTCGGGTGGGGAACGATCACCCGGGCTGCTAACTGACCGCGAAGTCGGCGTTGCGGGCCAGCTCGATCGCGAGCCGGCGGATCGCCGCTGAGGATACGGAGGTGAAATCCTCGTCGACGAATGAGCCGCTCGGGATCAATATCGTGTTGACGGGCTCGGCGCTTGACCGTGACCCGCCCCCACCCAACGACTTGGCTAGACGCGCATACACTGCATTCGCGATGACCTCCGACGAGATACGGCGCACGTTCATAGAGTTCTTCCAGCAGCGCGACCACCTGCGGCTGGCGTCGGCCTCGCTGATCCCGAACGACCCCTCGGTGCTGTTCACGATCGCGGGGATGGTCCCGCTGAAGCCGTACTTCCTGGGCACGGAGCGGCCGCCCCATGTCCGCGCAACCACGTGCCAGAAGACCTTTCGCACGGTCGACATCGAGATCGTCGGTACGACCAACCGCCACCTCACGTTCTTCGAGATGCTCGGGAACTTCTCGTTCGGCGACTACTTCAAGCGCGAGGCCGTCCGCTTCGCCTGGGAGCTCTCGCTCCAGGGCTTCGGCTTCCGCGCCGAGGACGTCTGGATCACCGTGTTCGCCGGTGACGACGAGCTCGGGCTCGGCGCCGATGAGGAGGCGATCGAGGCGTGGCTCGAGGTAGGGGTGCCGCGCGAGCGGATCGTCGAGTGCCCACGCTCGGAGAACTTCTGGCAGATGGGCCCGACCGGTCCGTGCGGCCCCTGCTCGGAGCTGTATCTGGATCTCGGCGTCGACCTCGGCGCGCCCGACGACCTGCCGGGCGGCGAGAATGAGCGCTTCCTCGAGTACTGGAACCTGGTGTTCATGCAGTTCGACCAGGATCCGGTGAACGCGCTGACACCGCTGCCGGCGAAGAACATCGACACCGGCCTCGGGCTCAACCGGCTGGCGGCGATCCTCCAGGGCAAGCCCTCGGTGTTCGAGACCGACCAGTTCGCGCCGCTGATCGCTCTCGGCGAGGAGCTGTCCGGGACCCGCTACGGGCACGAGTTCAAGACCGATCGCGCGCTGCGGGTTCTCGCCGACCACTCTCGGGCGATGACGTTCCTGATCGCGGACGGCGTCGTGCCGAGCAACGAGGAGCGTGGCTACGTGCTGCGGCGGATCATGCGCCGAGCGATCCAGCAGGGCGGGACGCTCGGGCTCGAGCGCGGCTTCCTCAGCCGTTACGCCGATCTCGTCGCCGAATTGATGGGCGGCGAGTATCCGGAGCTGCACCGGCAGCACGACTCGATCCAGAAGTGGCTGCGCGACGAGGAGGTCGGCTTCGGTCGCACGCTCGCCCAGGGCACGAAGCTGGTCGAGGAGCTGATCGCCCGCGCGCTCGAGACCGGGGCAGAGGCGATTTCCGCCGCCGACGCCTTCCGCCTCCACGACACCCACGGCTTCCCGATCGACCTGACGCTCGAGCTCGTCGCCGAGCACGGACTCGGCATCGACGAGGAGGGCTTCGAGCTGCTGATGGGAGAGCAGCGTGGCCGCGCGCGCGCGAGTGGCGGTCGTGGCCGGGTCGACGATGCGGTACGAGAGCGCGCCGCCGCGCTCGCCGCCGCTGCGGGCTTCGCCACCGATTTCGTCGGCTACGAGACGACGGACCAGGAGACCACGGTCGGTGCGCTCGAGCGCGACGATGGTCGCATCCTCGTGAAACTGCTCGAATCGCCGTTCTATGCCACCGGTGGCGGCCAGGTGGCGGACTCGGGGTGGATTGAGTGTGCGGACGGGGGCTGTCTGGCCCGGGTCGACGACGTGGTCCGGATCGGCGATGACCAGGTGCTCGCCGTGCTCGCCGAGCGCGGCGAGCCGAAGGCGGGCGAGCGCGTGCGGGCGCACGTCGACCGCGGCGCCCGGCACGCCACCGAGGCCAACCACACGGCCACTCACCTCCTGCACGCAGCGCTCCGGCGGCGCGTCGGCACGCACGTGCACCAGGCCGGCTCGTACGTCGGCCCGGACAAGCTGCGCTTCGACTTTCAGCACGGCCAGGCGCTGAGCGCCGAGGAGCTCACGGATGTCGAGGACGCAGTGAACAGCTGGATTGTCGAGAACCAGTCGGTCCGCGCGCTCACCACCACGCTCGACGAGGCGAGGAAGCTCGGCGCGATGGCCCTGTTCGGCGAGAAGTACGGCGACGTGGTGCGCATGGTCGAGGTCGGCGACGGCTCCTTCTCGCGCGAGCTGTGCGGCGGCACGCACGTGCGCTTCACCTCCCAGATCGGCATCTTCACGGTCCTGAGCGAGACTTCGAGTGCGGCGAATGTGCGGCGAATCGAGGCGATCACCGGGCCCGCGGCGGTCGAGCTGATGCGCCGGCACAATCGCGCGCTCGGACACGCCGGCGACCTGTTGCGCGTTCCGCCCGAACGGGTGCCCGACGCCGTGAGCGAGCTCCGTGCGCGCGCGAAGGAGCTCGAGCTCGTCGCTCGGCGGGGAACCGCGAATGGCGCGATCGATGTCGACGCGCTGGCCGCGCGCGCGCGAGACCGCGACGGGGCCCGCTGGCTCGCGGCGGTGGTCGAGGTGCAGGACGCGAAGGCGCTGCTCGAGGTCGCGGACAAGCTCCGCGCCAAGCTCGGGGATGCCGCTATCGTCCTCGGCCGCGCCGATGAGGACCGCGTCGACCTGGTGGCGAATGTCGCGCCGGCGCTCGTGGAGCGAGGCGTCCGCGCGAACGAGATCATCACGGCGGCCGCGAAGGTCGTGGGGGGAGGCGGCGGCGGTCGCGAGACGCTCGCCCGCGCCGGCGGACGCGATCCGGCCCAGCTCCCGGCGGCGATCGCGGCCGCGCAGGCTGCGATCGAGGCGGCCCTCGACAGGTGAGGGGACTCAAGGTGCGCGTGCTTGCGCTCGACTATGGCAGCGCGCGTTGCGGGTGCGCGCTCAGCGACCCGACCGGCGTACTGGCGACGCCGATCGAGCCGGTGCTGAGGCCGGCCACGCGCCGCGGTCTTGGTCGCCTGCGCGCGCTCGTGCGCGACCGGGGCGTCGAGCGCGTGGTCGTCGGGCTGCCGCTGTCGCTGTCGGGCGCGGACTCGGCCCAGACCGTCGAGACGCGGGCATTCGCGGTCGCCCTCGAGCGGGAGCTGGCAGTTCCCGTCGAGCTCTACGACGAGCGTTTCACGACCCGCCTGGCGGAGCGGACGGGGGGGGACGCGAGCGAGGACTCTCGTGCCGCGGCGCACCTGCTCGAGGGCTGGCTGGCGGTGCGGGGGCCCGGCGCGTGAGCGAGCGTACACCGCAGGAGCGCGAGGCCGCGCGGCGCGATCGCGAGGCGGTCCGCGCGGTCGAGCCGCCGGCGCCGCCAAGGGCCGGTCGCTCGGTCCGCGCGCCCCGGGGCCGCCGGCGAGGGTTGCCTACTCGGTCGCTCGTGCCGCGCGTCGTCGCGGTGGCCGCGCTGGCGCTCGCGATCGGACTGATCTGGTTCCTCGACGAGCTGTTCCAGCCGTTCATCGGCTCGGGTCACGGTAGCGTCGTCGTGACCGTCCCGTCCGGCAGCGACGCCGGCAAGATCGGGAACGAGCTCGCGCATGACGGCGTCGTGTCCTCCGGCTTCTTCTTCGACCTGCGGGCGATGCTCGCCGGCGACCGCGGCAAGCTCCTCGCCGGGACCTATCGGCTGCGGCGCGGAATGGGATACGGCATCGTGCTGTCGGTCCTGACCACGCCGCCCAAGCCGGCCAAGGTGACGAACGTGACCGTGATTCCCGGTCGCACCCGCCGTCAAATCGCGACGTTGCTGCGTCAGCAGGACGTCCGCGGCAACTATCTCGCCGCGAGCCGTCGCACGACGCTGCTGAACGTGCGGGCCTACGGCGCGCCGCGCAGCCTGGACACGCTGGAGGGGTTCCTGTACCCCTCGACCTACCAGCTCCGCGTTCCGATCAGCATCTCGGCGCTCGTCGCCAAGCAGCTCACCGCCTTCCGTCAACAGTTCGCGACCGTGAGCATGCGCGACGCGCGCAGGAAGCATCTGACGCCGTACGACGTGCTGATCATCGCCTCGATGGTCGAGGCCGAGGCGGGGACGGCGCACGACCGACCGCTGATCGCCTCGGTCATCTACAACCGCCTGCGCCTCGGGATCCCGCTGGGCATCGACGCGACGATTCGCTACGCGGTCAACAACTACACCTCGCCGCTGACGAGCTCGCAGCTGAACTCGCCCTCGCCCTACAACACCCGCCTGCACACGGGGCTGACGCCGACGCCGATCGACAACCCCAGCCTCGCGTCGATCGACGCCGCCGCCCACCCCGCACACACCAGCTATCTGTACTTCGTGGCCAAGCCGTGTGGCAACGGCGCCAGCGTGTTCTCCTCGACGTACAAGCAGTTCCTCCTCGACGCGAAGCGCTACGACCAGGCGCGCGCGAAGCGCGGCGGGCGTTCGCCCGAGGTGTGTTGACGCCCCGCCTTGGCGTCCTCGGCTGGCCGGTCGCCCACAGCCGCTCGCCCGCCATGCACAACGCGGCGCTCGCCGCCGTGGGGCTGGCCGGCTGGCGCTACCAGCTGCTGCCGGTCCCGCCCGAGCGGCTGGCCGACACGGTCCGCGCGCTCCCTGCGGCAGGCTTCCGCGGCGTCAACGTGACGATTCCCCACAAGCAGGCGGCGCTGGCCCTCGCCGATGAAGCGACCGCGCGTGCGAGCGCGATCGGCGCTGCCAACACGTTGAGCTTCGAAGCCGGACGGATCGTCGCCGACAACACCGACGCGCCGGCGCTGATCGCCGGGCTGCCCTTCTCGGCCGCGGGCAAGACTGCGCTCGTGCTCGGCGCGGGCGGGAGCGCACGCGCGGCGGTCTGGGCGCTCACGGACGCGGGAGCAGCCGAGGTGCGCGTGTGGAACCGGACGCCCGAGCGCGCCGCGCGGCTGTGCGCCGAGCTCGGCGGGACGTCGGTAGCGACCGCCGTCGCATCCGACCTGCTGGTCAATTGCACGTCAAGCGGACTGGACGCTTCTGAGGCGATGTTCAAGTCGCTCCCGGTCGACGCCGATGACCTGATCGGGTATCGCTGCGTGATTGACCTCGTCTACAGCCGGTCGGAAACGCCGCTCGTAGCGGCGGCGCTGGCGCGATCGATCCCGGTCCTGGACGGACTCGAGATCCTGGTCGGCCAGGGGGCGCTCAGCTTCGAGCGCTTCACGCGTCGACCCGCGCCCGTCGACGTGATGCGCTCCGCCGCCCGCGCTCCATGACCGATTATTCGCCACATCTGCATGCCGTCGAGTCCGCGATCTCCTCCGACGAGGACTTCGGGAGCGGCGACGCGCTCGACCCGCCGGGGAACGGGCTCGACACGCCGGGCAACGGGGTCGCCCGCCCGGGCAGCGGGCTCGACAGGCCCGGCGGCGGGCTCGACCGGCCTGACGACGGGCTGACGCCGCCGAGCAACGGCCTCACCCCGCCAAGCAGGCGGGGTGGCTCGGGGAGGTTCCTGACCGATGTGCTCGTCGATCGCGGCTTCGTCGACCGCGACCGTGTCGCACGCGCGATCGAGGAGGCTCGGCAGGCCGGGCGCCCGCCCGAGCGCGTCCTCCTCGACGCCCACTCGATCACGCCGGAGCAGCTCTCGCGAGCGATCGCCGAGCGCTATGGCCTGGACCACATCGACCTCGCGGTGTTCAACGTCGACATGGCCGCCGCGAACCTGCTGAGCGCGGCGTCGGCCCGACGCTATCAGGCCGTGCCCGTGGCCTACGTCGACCCGGACACGCTCCTCGTCGCGATGGCGGATCCCTCGAACGTGCTCGCGGTGGACGACATCGCGCTGCTGACGCGACTCGACGTCCGCCCTGCGGTGGCGTCCGAGGAAGACATCACCAGCCTGATCATGCGTCTGAACCGCTTCGAGGACGCCGTGCAGGAGGCAGTCGAGGAAGGCGAGGAACAGGCGGGCGTGGCGGAGATCGTCGACTTGCGCGAATCGGCCGAGGACGCGCCGGTGATCAAGCTCGTGTACTCGATCATCGCTCAGGCGGTCGATCGCGGAGCGTCCGACATCCACTTCGAGCCCGTCGCCGATACATCGGGCCGCGTGGGGCGCCAGCTGCGCGTGCGGATGCGTGTCGACGGTGTCCTCACGGAGTCGATGACCGTGCCCCAGCGCCTGGTCTCCGGCGTCGTCTCGCGGATCAAGATCATGAGTGATCTCGACATCTCGATTCGGCGCCTGCCCCAGGATGGTCGCGTCGGATTGACGATCGAGGGACGCCAGGTGGATGTGCGCGTCGTCACTCTGCCGAGCGTGCACGGTGAGACTGTCGTGCTGCGCATCCTCGACAAGGAGCGCATCAGGCTCGAGCTCGAGAAGCTCGGTATGCAGGAGCATGAGCTCACGCGGTTCCGAGGCTCGTTCACGCGCGCTCATGGCGCCGTGCTCGCGACCGGACCGACCGGATCGGGCAAGTCGACCACGCTCTACGGCGCCCTCCGTGAGCTGGACACGCCCCAGAGGAACATCATCACGATCGAGGACCCCGTCGAGTATCAGATCAACGGCATCACCCAGCTCCAGGTCAACCACAAATCGGGGCTGACGTTCGCGAGCGGCCTGCGGTCGATGATGCGCGCAGACCCGGACATCCTCATGGTCGGCGAGATTCGTGATCGGGAGACCGCACAGGTGGCGATCGAAGGCGCGCTCACGGGCCACATGGTCCTCTCGACTCTCCACACCAACGACGCTCCGACCGCGATCACCCGGCTGATCGAAATGGGCATCGAGCCGTTCTTGATCGCCTCCGCGCTCGACTGCGTCGTCGCTCAGCGGCTCGCGCGCATCCTCTGCCCACACTGCAAGCGACGCGCGATTATCCCTGCGCATATCGTGCGCGAGCACGGGTACAACGTTCAGTTCGACATCGAGGCCTACGAACCCGTCGGGTGCACGCGCTGCGGCCGGATGGGCTACCGCGGGCGGATCGGCCTGTTCGAGGTGATGACGATGTCCGATGCGATCCGCAAGCTCGCGCTCGAGCGTGCGCCGGCCGACCAGATCGCGGCTGTCGCGGTGCGCGAGGGGATGCGCCGGCTGCGAGACGACGGCCTCGAAAAGATCAAATCCGGACTGACGTCGATGGCCGAAGTCGCCCGTGTAACGGGATCCACGTGAGCTGTCGATAGGGCTTGCACATGGGTTGCGATACGCCGGATGCCAATCGGAGAGGGGCCCTGCATGGACCTTGACTTTGCCGAAGTGCTGCTCGAGGTTGTCAACCGTCGCGCCTCCGACCTGCACCTGAGCGCCGGCGCCCCGCCGATGGTGCGTGTGCGCGGGAGGCTGACGGCGCTGGAGGGCTACCCGGCGCTGACCCCGACCGACACCCGGGAGATCGTGTACTCGATCCTCTCCAACGCGCAGCGTCAGAAGCTCGAGAACGACTGGCAGATCGACTTCGCGTACCAGATCCCGGGCCGAGCCCGCTTTCGCGTCAACGCATACTTTCAGCGCTCGGCCCTCGGCGCGGCGTTCCGCCTGATTCCGTTCGAGGTAGCGCCGCTCGAATCGCTCGGTCTCCCGCCGGCGGTCGCCGACTTCGCCAAGAGGCCACGCGGGCTCGTGCTCGTCACCGGACCGACCGGATCGGGCAAGTCGACCACGCTCGCGTCGCTTATCGACGTGATCAACGAGTCGCGCGAGGAGCACATCATGACGATCGAGGATCCGATCGAGTTTTTGCACCACCACAAGAAGTGCATTGTCAATCAGCGCGAGATCGGCTCGGACGCGACGAGCTTCGCCGACGCGCTCAAGGCCGCGCTGCGCCAGGACCCCGATGTGATCCTCGTCGGCGAGATGCGCGACCTGGAGACGATCGGGACGGCGATCACCGCGGCGGAAACCGGTCACCTCGTATTCGCGACGCTGCACACCCAGGACACGCCACAGACGCTCGACCGCATCATCGATGTGTTTCCCGCCTCCCAGCAAGGCCAGATTCGAGCCCAGCTGTCGGTGGCGCTGCAGGGCATCATGACGCAGATGCTGCTGCCGACCGCCGACGGCGCCGGACGCTGCGTCGCCGCCGAGGTACTCGTCCCCACCCCCGCTGTCCGGAACCTGATCCGCGAATCCAAGAGCCACCAGATCTACTCCGTGCTCCAAACCGGCGGAGCGCACGGAATGCAGACGATGGATGCGGCGCTCGCTCAGCTCGTGCGGTCGGGCAAGATCACTCGCCACCTCGCCGAGTCGCGCGCCCACTCGCTCGAAGAGCTCCGCCGGCTGATGGGGGGTTCGTCCGCCCATCCGATGGCGGCATGAGCGATGGCCACCTACGTCTTCAAAGCGACGGATCTCGCGGGTGTCCCCGCGCGCGGGCAAGTCGAAGCCCAGTCCAAGCAGGACGTCGCCGAGCAGCTCAAGGGCCGCGGCCTGGTCGTTGTCGACATCGCACACAAGTACCGCTCCAGGGAGCTCAACATCGAGCTCTTCGCCCGAGTGAAGGCGAGCGACCTCGCAGTCTCGACCCGACAGCTCTCGACGATGGTCTCCTCGGGCATGACCATCCTGCGATCGCTCTATGTGCTCGAGGCGCAGACGGACTCCAAGAAGCTCAAGGATACGGTCGCCTCGGTGCGCCGGGACGTCGAGGCTGGGCTGCTCCTCTCCGACGCGCTGGGACGTCACCCGAAGGTGTTTTCTCCGCTGTACGTCTCGATGGTGCGGGCCGGCGAGACGGGTGGCGTGCTCGAAGAGTGCCTGCTCCGCGTCGCCGACCAGCTCGAGAAGGACGCTTCGCTCCGGCGCCAGGTCCGCGCGGCGACGATCTATCCATCGCTCGTGATCAGCTTCGCCTTGATCGTCATGCTGGCGCTCGTCGCGTTCCTGATTCCGGTGTTCGAGGGCGTCTTCAAGGAGTTCGGTGGCAAGCTTCCAGCGCTCAGTCAGTTCATGGTCAACTTCTCGCATCTCATCGATGGCGAGTGGTACGTGGTCCTCGCCGTTGTCGGGGTTGTGGTCCCCAGCTTCCTCTACGTCAAGCGCTCGAACTGGGGCAGGCCGCGGTGGGATGCATTCAAGCTTCGCGTCCCGCTGAAGATCGGTGACGTCGTGCAAAAGGTCGCGATCGCGCGCTGGTCGCGCACGTTTTCCTCGCTTGTCTCCGCCGGCGTGCCGATCATGCAGGCGATCGAGATCACCGGCAAGACGGCCGGCAACGCGGTGATCGAGGACGCGATGGCGTCGGTCATCGCCTCGGTCAAGTCGGGCGGGACGATCGCCGAGCCGCTCAAGCACGCGAAGGTTTTCCCCGCGATGGTTGCGCACATGGTCGGCGTCGGCGAGGAGACCGGCGCGCTCGACTCGATGCTCGCCAGGGTCGCCGACTTCTACGAGGACGAGGTGGACGCGGCGGTCAAGGCGCTGACCTCGATCTTGGAGCCGGCGATGATCGTCCTCGTCGGCGGCATCGTCGGCGTGATCGTGATCTCGATGTACCTGCCGCTGTTCGACGTGTACAAAGCGGTTCCTTAGAGCTACGCGGTCTGCTTGGTGACCCTCGTCGACCGCGGGCGGCTCGGATGCGGTCGCCGCGCAGCGGGGGCCGGGACGCGGTGGCGCAACGCGCGCACGAGGAGCGCAGCGGCGGCAACGGTCGCCGCCACGAACAGCAGATTCGCGGCCTGAGTGCCGAGATAGTCGGGAAAGCGGTCGAGCACGGTGAATGCGCCGGCGGCTCCCGCGAGACCCGCGATCGGCAGCTTGCGGCTTGTGATCACGTCGAGTGCCACCAACGTGAGCAGCAGGGGAAAGTAGTAGTAGGCGCCCGCTCCGGGGTCGAGCGTGCATCTCAGGACGAACACGAGACCTGTCGACAGGAGCATCGCCTGCGCCGAGAGGTGCCAGCCCTGACGAGACCACACGAGCAGCGGTACGAAGACGCCCAGCCCGATGATCAGCGGATGTGAGATCGGTCCCACGACGCCCGCGACCGTGTGCCCGATGAAGAATCGGTCATCCCCGAAGATGTTCGTGACCTGCACTCTGCCCGTCGCGGAGAACGGATACAGCCAGGTGAAGATCGTCGTTATAGGCTGCGGTGTCGAGATGTAGCTGGTCGCGTGCCGGAAGGCCGCGAAGTTCCCGACCATCATCGGCACCGTGCTTCCGGCGGCAGCGGCCAGCATGATCAGCCCGGCGCGGATCCGCTCGCGCTCGAGGACGAGCAGCGTGGGGCACACGATCAGCAGCGCCCACTGCTTGCTCGCAACCGCCAGGCCGGTGAGCACCGCGCTCACAACGATGCGGCGCTCGCACGCCGCGAGCAGCGCACCAACGGCGAGGCTCGCCGTCAGGAGCTCCTCCGGATGGCCGTAGTAGAGAGCGTTGTTGACCAAAGGGTTGAGCAGGCAGACGGCCACGAGCACCGTGCGGCCGAGGCGGCCCATCCCGAGGCGGCCCATCCCGCGGCGCCCAGCGACGCGGGCCATCCAGATTGCGATCAGCGCGACCGAGAGCACGCACGGAAGATCTCCCCACCTGTACATCCCGACCGGGGAGTCGTGGAGCGCGGCCGCCAAGACCACGAACGGAGCCCGCACGTACAGCGACACCGCGCCCATGGCGGGCTGGTGGGAGAAGAAGCTTCCGATGGCGCCGTGCGCGATCGCCGAGAGGGCAGGGCCGGCATCGGTCGGGTAGTCCCCGAGGCCGGGAGCGCGGAGGGCGATCACGGAACCGCCGGCGAGCGCCGCGGGCGCCAAGAATCGATCGAACGCGTTCCACCGACGAGGTGTCGGGCTCGCGGTCACATAGCCCCATCGGCGGACGAGGCGTGGCGCTTGAGAGAGCCTCCACGCCGCGTCCCCGAGCGCGCCCGACCCGCCCGTGCGCGGCGCACTAGGCTGTTGCGTCAGTGAGCCCCCAGGCAGCCGATGAGAACCGCAGCGCATGCTCGCCCTGCCGCGGCACCGGCACGGTGCTCTCCTCGCTCGGCGGGGGGCGTCACCAGGTGACGTGTCCCTGGTGCGGCGGGAGCGGTCGCTTCGCGCCCGGAAGGGATGCCCAGGCGCACGTCAGCGCCGACGCTGCGTAGACGATAGTCGTCCCGTTCGCTGTTTCTACGGATCGCGACCCTAGAAAATCCGTCGAATTACTCAAGCGATATCAGGCGTTGCCGATACCGCTTGTGCCAGAAGCCACTGAATGCAGAGGCAAACCGCTCGCGAGGTCGGGACGCAAAGCCACGGACCTCCCACCTGGGAGGGAGCCGGGTTGCCACCAAGGCTCGAATGCTGTTCGAGCCCAACAGGCTTATTGGATCCATGGGATCTGGCGCACAGGCCCATTTTAACGATCCTAGGAGGATCCATGCTCTACAGGCTACGTCGTCGTATGCAGGACGAACAGGGCTTTACCCTGATCGAGCTTCTCGTCGTGATCCTGATCATCGGCATCCTCGCCGCGGTCGCCATCCCGACGTTCCTCAACCAGCGCGGCAAGGCGTACGACGCGAACGCCCAAACCGTGGTGAAAGACATGCAGACCGCCGCGGAGACCTACGCGACCGGCAACAACGGCACCTACCCGACTACGGTCGCGCAGCTGAACGCTATCGACCCGTCAATCCCCACGACCTTCACCGGGGGGGCGTCGGTCGCGGGCGATGCCATCACCGGCGGCGGTACCAGCGCGGACACCTATGTCGTGACGGCGACGGCAGTGAACACGGGCGACATATTCTCGATCGTCGAGGCGGCCGGCGTCCAGACGGAACCGTGTACGGCCGGAACTGGCGGTGGGCAGCCGGGAGGCTGCCCCACCAGCGCAGTCTGGTAGCAGGCACCCCACCTCTGACCGCTGTGAACAGGGCGGGCCTTCGGGCCCGCCCTGTTTCTTTGCATGACTTCACCCGAGCCGCCGATGGCGGAGGAGTTGTCGGATCGCCTCATGTCAATCCCATTTCGACCGATAAGGGACGCATGAGGATCAGCGCGGCGTCGATCGTCGGCACCCTGGTCCTCATCGGCCACCTGGGGCACCGGACCTTCCAAGGCGACGCGACCGGCTGGGGCTTGCGCCGCTTCTCGACCGGGTGGCAGCCCACGACCGGTTGGGCCGCGCCATAGCGATGGCGGTCGTCTTCTCGGGGCTCGGCGGTCTGATCGTGGGCTCCTTCCTCAATGTCGTCGCCTTCCGCCTGCCGCGCGGGGAGTCGCTGGTCGCGCCCGGGTCGCACTGCGCGAGCTGCGACACGCCGATCAAGCCATACGACAACGTCCCCGTGCTCGGTTGGCTGCTTCTCCGCGGCCGCTGTCGCGGATGCGATGCCCAGATCTCCGCCCGGTATCCGCTCGTCGAGGCGATCACTGCGCTCCTCGCGGTGGCAGTCGTGCTCGTCAAGCACTCACCCCGCGACGTGGTCCTGGGTCTGCTCCTGGTCGGGGTCCTTGTCCCTGTCGCGCTGATCGATTTCGACCGTCGGATCATCCCCAACAAGATCATGCTGCCCGCCGCGGTCGCGGCGGTCGCGGTCGGCCTCCTCCTCGCTCCTGCGCAGCTGCCGGAGCAGCTCGTCGCCGGTGCCGCGGCCGGGGGCTTCCTGCTCCTCTTCGCGCTCGCGTATCCCAAGGGCATGGGGATGGGAGACGTGAAGTTAGCCGCGGTGCTTGGCCTCTACCTCGGGCGCTCGGTCGCCGTGGCGCTGCTCTCCGGGGTTCTTGCCGGGGCGGTCGTGGGCGCTCTGGTGATCGCGCGGGTCGGAGTCAGCCAGGGCCGCAAGACCGCCGTGCCGTTCGGGCCCTTCCTGGCCATTGGCGGCGTCGTGGGCCTGCTCGCGGGACCGGCGATCGTGCACTGGTACCTGTACTCGATCGTTTGAGCGCCGGATCGGCGACGAGCAGGCTCAAGCAACCGACTCCCCAGCCGATATCGACATTGTGCGAAAGCCGATCGTCGCCCCTGCGCTCGTCACCGCGTTCCTTCTCGTTCTGGCGCCAGACGCGGCGCTCGCGAGCTCCGGAGGCTCCAGCCGGGGAGGCACGAGCGCGAGTTCCGGCCTGGCTCTGCCGCTCGTCGCGCTGGCATCGGCGACCGTTCCGCCGTCGGGCTTCACCACCGACGCCGACCAAGCGGAAAGGGCGGCGGAGTCCGACCGGACGATACTCGCCCTGCATGCCCGCGAGCATCCGCTGCTGGTCCAGCCGCTGGTCTGGGATGGCCAGAGCTGGTTCGTCAACTTCTCCTATCGCGGGAAACTCGTCGCACAGGTCGTCGAGACCCGCGCCGCCCAGGTCACAGGAGTGTGGACCGGTCCGCTGGCGTTCGCGGTCTACGCGCGTGGCGACTTCGCGACCCTGTTCGGGTCGGCGTGGGTGCTCGTGCCCTTCTCGCTGCTGTTCCTGGTCCCGTTCCTCGACCTGCGGCGGCCGCGGCGGATTCTGCACCTCGACGCGCTCGTGCTCCTCTCGTTCCTCATCTCTTACCTGCTGTTCGACCACGCCAAGCTCGTCGCCGCGGTGTGGATGATCTATCCGCCGATGCTCTACCTGCTGGCTCGCATGCTGTGGATCGGCGGGCTCCGGCGACGCCGGCGAAGCGAATCGACCCGCCCCATCTCGACGGGGCTCTCGCCCCTTCTCACCGTGGGCGTGCTCGGTGGCGGTCTCGTCGCGCTGGTCGCCGCCCGAATCGTGCTCAGCCTGGTCTCGAGCACCGTCGTCGATGTCGGCTACGCGTCGGTGATCGGCGCCCATCTGATCGCCACCGGCCAGCCGCTCTACTACGCGAGCGCGGCGCATGGCGACACGTACGGTCCGATCGCCTATCTCGCCTACCTGCCGTTCGAGCTGCTGTTCCCGTGGCATGGCGCGTGGGACTACCTGCCGTCCGCGCACGCGGCGTCGATCGTGTTCGACTTGGTGACCATCGTCGGCCTCGTTCTCCTCGGCCGGCGGCTGCGCGGCGGCCGCGAGGGCCTTCGCCTCGGGCTCGCGCTCGGCTGGGCATGGTCGGCGTGCCCGTTCACGCTGCTCGCGCTGATGATGCACACGAACGACGGGCTGGTCGCGATGCTGTCCGTGCTCAGCCTCCTGGCCTTCGCCTCACCCGCCGCGAGGGGCGCGCTACTCGGGCTCGCCGCCGCGGCGAAGTTCGCGCCGGCAGCGCTGCTGGGGCTGTACGCCGGACAGCGCGATCGCGGGGTCAAGGGCATGATCGTGTGCGTCGCCTCGTTCACGGCGGTGGTGGTGACGGCGATCGGCCTATACCTACCCTCCGGCGGCCTCACGGAGTTCTACAACCACACGATCGGATACCAGTTGACCCGCGCCGACGTCTTCTCCGCGTGGGCGCTTCACCCCAGCCTCGATCCGCTGAAGCTTGCGGTCGAGGTCGGTGCCGTGCTGCTCGCCGCGGTCGTGGCGTTCCTCCCGCGCCAACGGTCGATGGCGCACGTGTGCGCGCTTGCCGGCGCGATCACGATCGCCCTGCAGCTTCCCGCCGTGCACTGGTTCTACTACTTCATCGTCTGGTTCATGCCGTTCGTGCTCGTCGCCCTGCTCGAGCGGGGGTCGGGCGATGCCACGGTGATCGAAGAGCCGGGCGCGGCAGGGGCAGCGCCCCCGATGACTGCGGGGCGCGTGCTCGAGGCCGTCCATGCCGGCGCCTAATTCGTCGATCCCGGCGCCAGGTGTTGCGCGGAAGCGGCGCGCTGCTGCCCGGAGGCCCTAAACCTGAGCGGCTCTAAAGCCGATCACAGTGGCGAGAGCAATCAATGAGAATCGCCACAGGTAAATCAATCATCGGGCTCGACATCGAACCCGGCTGCGTCGCCGCGGTCCAGACCAGCTCTGGAGGTGTCGCCGTCGAACGGGCGGCCACCGCGCCGCTGGGGCCGGGCGTGGTGAGGGAGGGCGAGGTCGTCGACGTCGACACCTTGGCCGAGGTGCTGCGCCAGCTGTTCGCCGACCATAGGCTCGGGCGCCGCGTCAGGCTCGGAGTCGCTAACCAGCGGATCGTTATGCGCACGCTCGACCTGCCGCCACTCCGGGACGCGAAGGAGATCTCCTCAGCGGTGCGGTTCCAGGCGCAGGAGCACATTCCGATGCCGCTCGACCAGGCCGTGCTCGAGCACCAGTCGTTGGGTATCGTCGAAACGCCCGAAGGACCGCGCACCCGGGTCGTGCTCGTCGCCGCCCGCCGCGACATGATCGACCGCCTGCTCGCCGCGACGCGGAGCGCCGGTCTCCGCCCCGAGGGCATCGATCTGAGTGCCTTCGCGATGATTCGCGCGCTCTATCGCCCCGGCCGCGACGGTGCGACCCTGTACGTCAGCGTCGGCGGGATGACCAACCTCGCGGTGGCCGTCGGAACCACCTGCGTGTTCACCCGCGTGGTTGCGCACGGCACGGAGGCGATTGCGGGTGAGCTCGCCGAGCGTCGCGGGCTGACGCTCGAGCATGCGCGTGGCTGGATCACCCATGTCGGCGTGCTGACGGCGATCGACGACATCGACGGGGACTATGAGATCGCTCTCGAGGCACGCGCCGTGCTCAGCGAAGGCATCCGCCGGATCGCCGACGAGGTCCGCAACTCCCTCGACTTCCACCGCGCGCAGCCCGGCGCGGCGGCCGTTCAGCACGCCGTTCTGACTGGTCACGCGGTCTCCATTCCCGGCTTCTCCGACCAGCTCGGCGTCGAGATTGCGCTACCGCTCGAGTCCGGCGTGGTGAGTGAGGCGCACTCTGGCGCAATCGGGGACATCGATCCCGGTAGCCTCGCGATCGCCGCCGGCCTCGCGGTCCAGGAGGTTGCGGCATGAAAGCCGTCAACCTCATCCCCGGCGACTCGCGCCCCGGCTGGCGGGGCTCGAGTGCTCGCTCCGGCGCATCGGTGTACCTGCTGCTCGGCGCGCTGGCGGTCGCCGTCGCGCTCGTCACGGTGTACACGCTGACCACGAACCGGATCTCCGATCAGAAGGCGAAGGTCGCAGAGCTTCGGACCGAGGCCAGCCAAGCTGAGAGCATGGCGGCCCGGTTGGATCCGTACGTCGAGTTCGCCAAGCTCGCCCAGGCGCGCGCGGAGACGGTTCGCGAGATCTCGTCGAGCCGATTCGACTGGCACGCGGCGCTCGCGGGCCTTTCCCGCGTCGTTCCTGCGAACACGTCGCTCGAGTCCCTGGTCGGGAGCGTCGTCCCCGGCGCGAGTGTCAGCGGTGCCGGCGCAAGCGGCACGGGCACCGATCTTCGCGGTGACATTGCGGCCCCGGCCTTCCAGCTGTCGGGATGCTCGGATTCCCAGGACGACGTCGCGCGGCTGGTCTCGCAGCTGAGGGTGATCGATGGTGTGACGCGAGTCTCGCTGGAGGATTCGCAGAAGAGCGCCGGCAGCCAATCTGGAGCATCGGTCAGCTCACCGTCGGGCGAAGCGGCATGTCCTGCAGGCTCGCCGACGTTTGACCTGGTCGTGTTCTTCAAGCCGCTGGCGAACGCCGGCGCCGACGGTGTCGAGTCGTTGGGCACCCAGGCGGTCAGCTCCACCACGAGCACCGGAGGGTCCCCGTGATCGCGAGAGATCGACTCGTGCTCGTGATCGTCGCGGCGGTCGTCGCCGTCGCCGCCGCGTGGATTCTCGTGATCGGGCCCAAGCGTGATCAGGCGAACGAGCTCGGAGCCCAGGTGACGGCGGCGCAAAGGACGCTCAGCGCCGCAAGAACGCAGATCGTGGCCGCGGGGATCGACCAGCGAGCGTACGCGCGCAACTACGAGGCCGTCGCGGAGCTGGGCGAGGCCGTCCCGCCCGATGACGACACTGCCTCGCTCATCCTCGAGCTCCAGAACGCGGCGACGCGCGCAGGCGTGGACTTCCGCTCGCTGGTTTTGAACGCCGCAGCGTCGACTCCCGCCGCGACGACGTCGACGAGCACGTCCTCGACCAGCCAGGCGGTCACCGCGACACTCCCGCCCGGCGCTGCCGTCGGTAGCGCCGGTCTCCCGACGCTGCCGTTCACCTTTACCTTCCAAGGAAACTTCTTCCGGCTCGCGAACTTCTTCGGTCGGCTGGAGCGGTTCGTCGTCGCGACCAACAAGACGGTCTCGGTGAGCGGTCGGCTCATGACCTTGAACGCGATCAGCCTCGGGGCCGGTCCGAGCGGATTCCCACAGATCACCGCGACGATCTCGGCCACCACCTACCTGGTGCCGGCCAGCGAGGGGCTGACCGACGGCGCATCTGCGTCGGGTCCCGCCGGGAGCTCGAGCGCCCAGACCGTGTCGGGCTCCTCGAGCTCGCCGGCCGCCGCCGCCGCGACGATCACGCCTCCCACCCCATGAACACCGTCCGGAACCTGATCTCCGAGCTGCGGGAAAAGCGGCTGTGGCCCGTGGCGGCAGCGCTGATCATCGCGCTGGTGGCCGTGCCCGTGCTCCTCTCGAGCTCGGGCAAGACGGTGGCGGTCTCCCCGACCCCGGTGACGGGATCTGCGAGTACCCCGACGCCCGCACTACCCGCGGTCAGCGTGACCACGACCCCGAGCGACGCACGGCTCACCGGCCCGGAGCGCGATCCCTTCAGCCAGCAGGTGAAGGCGAGCTCGGGCACCACCGGTTCGAGCACCGGCACCTCCTCGACCGCAGCGACCGGCTCGTCCAGCTCGACCGGATCCAGCGGGTCGACATCGAGCGGCGGAACGGGCGCGGCCACGACGACGACCGCCACGTCGACGACGACCACCTCGACCACCACGTCCGTCACGGAGCCGCCCGTAAAGTACCTCTACTTCGAAGTCAGCGTCGTCTACGGCGGCTCGGGCTCGGTTCCCCGGACGCTGGACAACGTCACGCGGCTGACTCCCCTACCGCGCGCGTCCGACCCTCTCATCGTCTACCTCGGCGTTGAGAAGGACAAGAAGACGGCCATGTTCCTCGTCTCCCAGATCGTCCACCCGACGGGCCAAGGAAAGTGCCTGCCGAACCGCTCCGACTGCCAGTTCCTCGACATGAAGGCCGGCGAGGCTGACCTGTTCAAGGTCGTGCGCCCCAGCGGAACGGTCGAGTTCACCGTGTCCCTCACCGCCGTCAAGACGGTGTCGACAACGTCGCCCATCGCGGCGGCGGCGGCTTATGCGCGCGAGTCCAAGGGCGGCAGCAAGATCATCGCCCGAGCAACTGCGCAGTCGATCGCGCTGCATGCGCTCATCTACTCCAGGCAGACGGGCACGCTGTCCGTCCATCTCTCGCGTAGGTCGTTCGATCATTTGCTGAGCACGCTGGGCGCGCCGGCAGCGCTCGGAGTAACCCTGCAGCCGTTCCCGGCCGGCTCGTAGGCGCGGCCGTGGCCCCCGGGCACGCCAAAAGCATACTCCGGCGTTTGCGCTGGCCGGGGGGCGCCGCACGCGGCGGGCGCATGACATTGACCGTGTTGGGCCAAGGTGCGAACGAGGGCGGCGTCACCCTGATCGAGCTGCTCATGGCGATGGCACTCGGGCTGGTAATTCTCGGCGCCGCGCTGATCGCGATGGTAGACGGGCTGAGCGAACAGAGCCGCGTCACCAATAGAGTGTCGACGGCGCAGATGCTGGAGACCGCGGCCGCCGCGATGGTAAATGAGCTACGTCCTGCCGCTTCGGTCCTCTACGTGTCAGGCACAGGAAATCTGGAAATCACCCTGACACCACCGTCTACGGTGATCCCGGCGGGCGGCACGACGGCGGGCAGTCAGGTCACATATGACTGTTATACGACGAGCGGTACGTGCATCCGACGCATCGGCGCTGCCGCCACCCACACCTTCGCCACCCGGATCGTCAACGCTAACGTCTTTACGCTCGAGTGTCGCACCGCTGCCGGCGACCTACAGGCGGTAACCAATGGTGGCTCGACGTCGGGATGCGCGAACGGAATCGACTACGTGGCCATTAAGCTGGTCGCGTCCGTTGGTTGCTCAGGCGAACGAATATCAGCGGCCGGCTGTAGCGATGGACAGGTGGAGGTTGACGGTGGCACGTCGCTGCGCAGCCAATCGTAGCCGTGTGCTGCGTGACGAGCGCGGCTTCACGTTGATCGAGGTGATGGTCGCGGCGCTCGTCCTCGTACTCGGTATCGGTGCGGTGTTTTTCGGGTTTGTCGGTCCGCTGAAGCTGAGTAAGACAGCAGAGCGCGAGAACGAGGCAGCGGTGATCGCGGAGGGCGACATCGAGAGCATTGCCGGGCGCCCGTGGGCGGGGATCGTGCTCAGCTCGAACAACGCTAAGGTGAGCGACCCCAATCCCAACAGCCCCAGCGACCCACGGTACTTCGTGGGGATGGATACGGAGGCGACCCCCCAGCCTGGGTACGAGATCCTCGAGAACTACCAGAACGCCTCCGCCGGGTCGCCGGCCGATGTCACAAGCCAGGGCATTAGCACCAACGGTGTCGAGCCGTTCGTTCCCGCATCGGCGACGAGCCTCCTGGCCCCCAGCTCGCCGACCCCGACCGGCGGTCCCCCGGGAACGATCTACAGATTCATCACCTACCGCACCGAGCTGTGCTCGCCGACGATCGAGCCCACCAACACCACCACCGATCCGCTCGGCATCATTGGCGACCTGGTCCAGCCGGTTCTCAACACCCTCTTCGGCACGATCCAGCAGCTCGCGTCGAACGCATGCGGGATGCACAACATTGAGAAGCGGATCACGGTCGCTGTGGTTCTCACCCCCGGCGTGACGGGCGTCGGGCCCTCCACGCCGGTCTATGTCTCGACGCTGGTCCCGAACCCGTCATACGGTGGCGCCCAGACTGGCGGGGTCAAGTCGTGTGGGAACAGCGGCGTCCTCCCGGTGGTCTGCACTCTCCTCGGCAATCTCCTGGGGCTATGATCCGATTTGGTGCTTTGCGCGGCCGTCTCGCCGATGCGGAAGGCTTCGTGCTCGTGAGCGTGATGATCGTGTTGCTGATACTCGGCCTGTTGGTATCGGCGGCGGTGGTCACGGCTGTCGGCGCAAGCCATTTGGCGCTAAACGACGTGAACGACGTTCGGGCGCAGCAGGCTGCTGATGCCGGGCTGCGCGAGGCGACGTTTGAGTACAACCTCAGCGCTCTCGATATCTTCTCAATCTCGACCCTTCAAGGTCAGGTGGGTAACTGCGTCACCGGCACTACTGCGACCGGCATCGGCGTGGCTACGCAGTCCACCAGCGCATCGCCACCATGGTGCGCCGCGGTCATCCAGGATCTCGGTGACAGCGAGAGCTACAGCTACCAGTCGTCGCCCGCCACGCAGATTGTGCATCAAACCGGCGTTACGCAAACGGGATGTATTCTTTTTATCTGCACGGGGCCGGATATCATTACCTACAGCACCGAGCTCGAGCGGATCATCGTATCCACGGGCACAGCAGGAAACGTGACACGCCGCGTCGCCGCCCGGATCAACATGATCGGCACTGACACCACCGAAACCTGCGGTGGCCTCGTTGGTTGCCTGCTCGGCGCGGTGCTCAACCTGCTTGGTGTCAACCCGGGGGCTTCCGGGACAACGACCGGCGCCTTGATCACTCAGTCCTATGCGAGCGAGCCCAACAGCTACCGGCAGTGCCTGTCGTCAGCGCCATCCGGCAGCGACCCCAGCAGCAATTGCAGTCTCGGGCCGACGGGAATATCGTGATCGGGAGACAACGAAGCTCGGCAAGGCATCTGGCGTGGCTGCTCTGTGGAGGCCTCGCTTTCGAGCCGCCCCGTAACCTGTAGCGCCCCATGGCGCTCCGCCTCACCACCGCCGGCGAGTCGCACGGCCCCGGCCTGACGTGCATCATCGAAGGCTTGCCGGCCGGCCTGCAGCTCGACCGCGATGCGCTCAACCGCGACCTTGCCCGCCGCCAGCTCGGCCACGGTCGCGGGGGCCGGATGAAGATTGAGCGCGACCAGGCGGAGGTCACCGGTGGAGTCAGGCACGGCCGCACGCTCGGCGGGCCGATCGCGCTCCAGGTCCACAACCGCGACTACGCCAACTGGGAGGAGCGGATGAACCCCTGGCCGGTGGCGGCGGAGCTCGCCGAGGTCCATCTCCCGCGGCCCGGGCACGCGGACCTCGTGGGAACGCAGAAGTATGGGCTCAGCGATGTACGGGACATCCTCGAGCGGGCCAGCGCCCGCGAAACGGCGGCGCGGGTGGCCGGCGGCGCCGTGGCCAAGGCGTTCCTCGGGGCGCTCGGGGTCGAGGTCTTCTCGCACGTGATCCAGATCACCTCGGTCCACGCACCACCCCGGGACGATCTCCAGGCTCTGGACTTCGCGCACGTCGACGAGTCGCCGGTGCGGTGCCTGGACGCGGACGCGACCCGGGCGATGGTGGCCGAGATCGATGCCCTGCGCAAGGCGAACGAATCGCTCGGCGGGGTGTTCGAGGTGCGCGCGTTCGGGCTCGTGCCCGGGCTCGGCTCGCACGTATCCTGGGAGGAGCGTCTGGACGGCCGGCTCGGACAGGCGATCCTGTCGATCCAGGCGATCAAGGCGGTGTCGATCGGCGACGGGTTCGAGGTCGCCGGTGTGCCGGGCTCGCGGGCTCACGACGAGATCTTCTGGGACGAGGAGCATGGCTACCGGCGCGAGACGAACCGCGCCGGTGGGGTGGAGGGCGGCATGTCGACCGGCGCGACGCTTGTCGTACGCGCGTCGATGAAGCCCCTGCCGACGCTCACGAAGCCGCTGCGGTCGGTCGACATCGCCACGCACCAGCCCGCCGAGGCGTTGCGTGAGCGCACCGACTCGTGCACGGTGCCGGCGGCTGGGGTGGTGGGGGAGGCGATGGTTGCGTTCGTGCTCGCGGATGCGTACCGGCGCAAGTTCGGCGGGGATCACATCAATGACGTGCGGACGGCGCTCGCCGCCTACGAGCATCGGATCGGGTGGAGGCGTGACGGCGACGCCTGAACGGGCGCGGTCCTCGGTCGTGCCGCTGCGGCCGCGACGCGATCGGCCCGTCGCCTTCATCGGCTTCATGGGGGCCGGTAAGACGACGGCGGCGCGCTCCGCCGGAGAGGCCATGCACGCCACCCCGCTCGACGCCGACGGCGTGATCGAGCAGCGCCTGGGCAAGTCGATCGAGCGCGCGTTCGCCGAGGACGGCGAGGCGGCGTTCCGCGCCGTCGAGGAACAAGTCACACTGGCGCTGCTCGAGGACCCGGGAAACCGCGTGCTGGCGCTCGGCGGCGGTGCGATCGGATCCGAGCGCGTACGCCGGGCGCTTGCCGATCGTGTCGTAATCTGGCTCGATGTCGACCTCGACACCGCCTGGGCGCGGGCGAACGGCTCCGGGCGTCCGCTCGCCCAGAACCGCGCCCGCTTCGAGTCGCTGCACTCCGAGCGCGAGCCGGTATACGAGGCACTCGCCGACGCGATCGTGCCTGCAGGTCGATCGGCGACGATGGCCCCGGTGCTCGACGGGCTGCGTGGGCTTCCGGCCGGCGCCCAGATGCTCTGGGCGTCGAGCGCCTCGGGCGACTACCCCGTCTACATCGGCCCGGGGCTGCTGCGGGAACGGAGATTCTGGCCCCCCACGATCGACGGCCGCCGCTTCCTCGTCACCGATGGGCGCGTCGGCAGACTGTACGGCGACGCGGTCGAGCCGCTCGCCGGCCGCGTTTCGGTCATGCCGGGGGAGCAGTCCAAGACCGTTGCGCACGCCGAGATCGTGTGGACCGAGCTCGCGCTCGCCGGGATGACCCGTGACGACGTCCTCGTCGCCCTCGGCGGGGGCGTGGTCGGCGACCTCGCCGGCTTCTGCGCGGCCACCTACCAGCGCGGTGTTCGCTACGTGCAGGTGCCAACCACCCTCGTCGCTCAGGTCGACTCGGCCTACGGCGGCAAGACCGGGGTCGATCTCGCCGAGGCGAAGAACTACGTCGGGGCCTACCACCAGCCGGTGGCGGTGGTGGCGGACACGAGCACGCTCACGACGCTCCCCGCCGAGGAGGTCGCCGCCGGCTACGCCGAGGTCGTCAAGACGGCGCTGATCGCCGGCGGCGCGCTGTGGGAACGGGTCCGGTCGGGAGCCGATCCCACCGACCGTGAGGTGATCACCGCGTGCGCCCGCACGAAGCTCGCGATCGTGGCCAAGGACGAGCGCGACGCCGGCGTGCGAGCGGTGCTCAATCTCGGGCACACCGTCGCCCACGCGATCGAGACGGTCACCGGCTACGCGAGCTACCGACACGGAGAGGCGGTGGCGTTGGGTCTGCTCGCCGCGCTGCGCCTGTCGGGCAAGGACGAGCTCCGCAGCGAGGTCGAGGCGCTGTTGATCGCGCGTGAGCTCCCGACCACGCTCGCGGGCGCCGACCCCGACGCCGTCATCCTCGCCACGACGCGCGACAAGAAGCGCCGTGGCGAGGGGCCTGTGCCGTTCGTTCTCCTCGAGGCGCCCGGCGAGCCTCGGCCCGGCTGCCACGTCGACCCCGACGCGCTCGGCGCGGCGGTGCGAGAGTTGGTGCCGTCGTGAGCGCGACCCGGATCGAAGTGATGCACGGCGTCAACCTCGACCAGCTCGGGCGCCGCGACCCGACCCACTATGGTGGACTGACCTTGACCGAGCTCGAGCTTCGGATCGCCGACGACGCCGCGGCGCTCGACCTGAGTACCCGCTTCTTTCACTCCAACCACGAGGGCGACTTCGTCGAGCACCTGCACGGGCTCGACGGTCTCGCGGATGGGATCGTGCTCAATCCGGGGGCGTGGACGCATTACGCGTGGGCGATCCGCGATGCGCTCGAGCTGACCGGTCTGCCGGCGATGGAGGTCCACCTCTCGGACATCGAGGCCCGCGAGGAGTGGCGTCGGGTGTCGGTGATCCGCGAGGTGTGCATCGGCCACGTCGCCGGCCGGGGCGCCGACGGTTATCGCGACGCGCTCACCCGCCTGCGCGAGGAGCTGGCGCGGTGAAGGGCGCCGTGGAGCGCCTCATCGAGCTGCTGCCGGAGGCGGAGATCGACGCGCTGCTCGTGACCAACCTCGTCAACATCCGCTACCTCACGGGCTACGACGGCACTAACGGGATCGCCCTGATCGGGCCCCAGACGCGGGCGTTCGCCACCGACTTCCGCTACGTCGAACAGGCAGCGGAGCAGGTCGATCCGTCGTTCGCCCGCGCCCGCGCGTCGCTCGACCTGCTCGAGGCGGTGAGGGACCTCATCCCGGGAGGCGAGGTCATGCTCGGCTTCGACGACGTGCACATGCCCGTTCGCCAGCACGCGCAGCTGCGCGAGCTGCTACCCGATCGCGTCGTGCTCGTTCCCTCAGGCGGGCTGGTCGAGCGGATTCGCGCGGTCAAGGACGCCGAGGAGGTGCGGCGCATCCGGATCGCGGCCCAGCTCGCGGACGCCTCGTTCGAGCGGATCATCCGCGACGGGCTCGTCGGACGCACCGAGCGCGAGGTCGCGATCGCGCTCGAGTACGACATGCGCGAACGCGGGGCGCGGCGCCCGAGCTTCGATTCGATCGTCGCGACCGGGGCGCACGGCGCGCTCCCGCACGCGCAGCCGCGCGACGTGCCGATCCGGGCCGGCGAGCTGGTCGTCGTCGATTGGGGGGCGGAGCTCGACGGCTACTGCTCGGACTGCACGCGCACGGTCGCGGCCGGCGAGCCGGGCGAGGACGCAAGGACCGTCTACGAGCTCGTGCTCAGCGCCCAGCTCGCCGGATTGGAGGACATCCGCGCCGGGCGCGGCGGACGCGAGGTCGACGCGGTTGCGCGCACGGTGATCGAAGCCGGCGGTCACGGCGAGCACTTCGGTCACGGGCTGGGGCACGGCGTCGGACTCGCGGTCCACGAGGCGCCCCGCCTTTCGCAGCGCTCAGAGGACACGCTGGTGCCAGGGAACGTCGTCACGGTTGAGCCGGGCGTGTACGTTCCGGGTCGTTTCGGCGTGCGCATCGAGGATCTCGTGCTCGTCACCGAGGACGGCTCCGAGGTCGTCAACGGCTTGTCCAAGCGACTGCTGACCACGGACTGACCGCCGCCGTCCGTTAGTGTGATCCGGAGTGGCAACGCCTCCTGACAAGCCGACCGAGAGCGGACCCGCGGACGCGTTCGTCGTGTTCGGCATCACCGGCGATCTCGCGAAGAAGATGACGCTGCGCTCGCTCTACCGGCTCGAGCGGCGCGGTCTGCTCGGAGTCCCGGTGATCGGTGTGGCGGTCGACGACTGGAGCGTCGAGCGGCTGCGCCAGCACGCCCGCGACGCGATCGAGGCGACGGGCGAGCAGGTCGACGATGAGGTCTTCTCGCGCTTCTCGGAGCGGCTCTCCTACGTCGCCGGCGACTTCGGCGATCCGGGAACGTTCGCGCACGTCGGCAAGGCGACAGGCGGCGCCACAAGTCCGGCGTACTACCTCGAGATTCCCCCTTCCCTCTTCGGCGCCGTGGTCGCCGGGCTCGACGGCGCGGGCCTGCTGCCGCCCCGCGCTCGCGTCATCGTCGAGAAGCCGTTCGGCCACGACCTCGCCTCGGCGCGCGCGCTCGCCGCCCAGCTCCATCAGCACCTCAAGGAGTCGCAGCTCTACCGGATCGACCACTTCCTCGGCAAGATGGGACTCGAGGAGTTCCTCTACCTGCGCTTCGCCAACACGATTCTCGAGCCGGTGTGGAATCGCAACCACGTCTCGAGCGTCCAGATCACGATGGCCGAGGAGTTCGGGGTCGAGGACCGCGGCCACTTCTACGACCCCGTCGGCGCGCTCCGCGACGTCGTCGTCAATCATCTCTTCCAGCTGCTCGCCGCCGCGGCGATGGAGCCCCCGGCCGGCGCCGACGCGCCGACGCTCAAGGACGCCAAGTACGCCGTGCTGCGCTCGATCGCCGACGCCGAGCCGGGGTGCTACAGCCGCGGCCAATACGAGGGCTACCGCGCGATCGACGGGGTGGCGAAGGACTCGACCACCGAGACCTTCGCCGCGCTGCGGCTGGAGATCGACAACTGGCGCTGGGAAGGCGTCCCGTTCTTCATCCGCACCGGCAAGTGCCTCGCGTTGACCGAGACCGAGGTCCGGCTCGTGTTCAAGCATCCGCCGCGGGTGGCGTTCATCAGCGGGGAGAGGTCCCGGCGCCCCTACCCCGACCAGCTCGTCGTCAGGCTCGATCCGGCGACGGGGGTGAGGATCGAGCTCGACGCGCTTCGCGCCGACGCTCCGGGACCGGCGCCGATCTCCCTCGACATGCAGTTCGCCCAGGAGGGCGGCGAGGCGCCGACACCCTACGAGGTCCTGCTCCACGCGGCGCTCGCCGGCGACTCGACCCGATTCACGCGGCAGGACGCCGTCGAGGAGGCCTGGCGGATCGTCCAACCGCTGCTCGACGCCCCGCCGCCCGTCGAGGCCTACCCCAAGGGATCGTGGGGCCCGCCGGGGGCCACGCGCCTGATCGCCGGTTTCGGCGCCTGGCACGAACCATGGGTACACGGGTGAGCGGCGCGCAGGCGCGCCCGCCCTCCGGTGAGCAGATCTCCCTCGAGCTCGGCCCGCAGCGAGCGACCGTGGTCGAGGTCGGAGGCGGCCTCCGCGCATACGCGCTCGGCAGCTGGGACGTGATCGACGGCTACGGCGTGCATGAGCGCTGCGGCGGTGGACGCGGCCAGCCGCTGATCCCGTGGCCCAACCGGCTGGGAGACGGGCGCTACCCGTGGGCTGGATCCGAGCTCCAGCTCGACCTCTCCGAGCCGGCGCGCGGGAACGCGATCCACGGCCTCGTTCGCTGGCGCAACTGGGAGCTCCGCGCACGCGATCCCACGCGGGCGGTGCTCGGCCACGTGCTCCACGGCGAGCCGGGATACCCGTTCATGCTCGACCTCGAGCTCGAGTACGCGCTCGAGCCCCGCGGCCTCACGGTCACCACGAGCGCGTGCAACATCGGCCCCGAGCCCTGCCCCTACGGCGCCGGCATGCATCCCTACGTCTCGCTCGGCGCCCCGTCGATCAACGGCGCGATCCTCACCGTCCCCGCCGCCCGCCGCCTGGTCGCCGACGAGCGTGGGATTCCCGTCGGCGAGGAGCCCGTCGCCGCCGGCCCGCTCGACTTCCGCGCCCCTCGCGCGATCGGGGGCGCGCAGATCGACGCATGCTTCGCCGGCCTTGATCGCGATCAGGGTGGCAACGTCCGCGTCGGGCTCCGTGCGCCGGACGATTCGCGGGCGGTGACCCTGTGGGCCTCGCGCGAATACGACTACGTGATGGTGTTCACCGGCGACACGCTTCCGGAGGGCCAGCGCCGGCGGGGCGTCGCGATCGAACCGATGACCTGCGCGCCGGACGCCTTCCGGTCGGGCGCCGGACTGGTCCGGCTCGAGCCCGGAGAGCGCCACGCGGCGCGCTGGGGCATCGAGCCCTCGGACCGCACTCACGCCCCCGCGGGCGACTGAACCGCGTCCGTGCCGTGCGCCGCTACGCTCTTCTCGAGACATGATCTCCACGAACCAATTCAAGAACGGCAATCACATCGACGTCGACGGGACCGTGTTCAAGATCCTCGAGTTCCAGCACGTCAAGCCGGGCAAGGGCGGGGCCTTCGTGCGAACCAAGCTCCGGCGCTCGAGCGATGGGAACGTCATCGACCGGACGTTCAGGGCGGGGGAGAAGTTCCGCTCCGTTCGGACCGAGGTCCGCCGGATGCAGTTCCTCTACCGCGACGGCGGCGATGCTCACTTCATGGACACCGGGTCCTATGAGCAGCTCGTGATCCCGGTGGCGGCAATCAGCGACGCGCTGCGGTGGGTCAAGGACAGCGACGAGGTCGAGGTCCTCTACATCGACGATCAGCCCGCCGACATCCAGCTGCCGAGCGCGGTCGACCTCAAGGTCTCCCAGACCGAGCCGGGGCTGCGGGGCGACACGGCTTCCGGGGGCGGCACCAAGCCGGCCACGCTCGAGACCGGCGCGAGCGTGCAGGTGCCACTGTTCGTGGACGTGGGGGACGTGCTTCGAGTCGATACGCGCTCGGGCGAGTACATCTCTCGTGCCTGACGTGCAGCGGCCTTCTGATGCGTAGGCGCGAGCAACGACGCGCCGCGGTATGGGCGCTCTACCAGAGCGATCTTCTCGCCCGGCCCCTCGAGGAGACGCTCCCGCGTGACGTGCACGCGTTCACGCGTGCGCTCGCGCACGCCGCGCAGGATCGTCAGCCGGAGCTCGACGAGCTGATCGGCCGTCACGCGACCGGCTGGTCGCTGGCGCGGATCGCCCCGCTCGAGCGCTCGATCCTGCGCGTCGGCGTGCTCGAGGTGCTCTATCCCGAAGCGGTTCCCGGTGAGCAGCCGATCCCCCCCGAGGGCGCGATCGACGAGGCGGTCGAGACCGCCAAGCGCTTCTGTGGAACCGAGGCCCCCGGGTTCGTGAACGGGATCCTGGCGGCCGTGCTCAGGGAGCGCGAGGCGCTGCCCCGCTGAGCGAGCCCGCTCGGCTTCCGCGAGCTGCGGTTCGGCTGCGCCCATGTCTACGAGCTGCGACGGATAAGACCTACGTAGGAACCACTCGCGCGTCGCCGCGCCCGCGACGACAATGCGGGTATGCGGCTGCTCGTAGTCGACGACGATCGTGCTCTCCGTGACGTGCTGAGGCGGGCCCTCATGCTGGGCGGTTACGAGGTCCGGCTCGCGGAGAACGGGGCCGGTGCGCTCGCCGAGATCGCGGCCGGCGTTCCCGACGCGGTCGTCCTCGACATCGGTCTTCCCGACATCGACGGCCTCGAGGTGTGCCGGCTGCTGCGCCGCGAGGGCAACCGCATCCCGGTCCTGATGCTGACCGCTCGCGACGCGGTTGCTGACCGGATCGATGGCCTCGATGCGGGCGCCGACGACTACCTGGTTAAGCCTTTCGACATCGACGAGCTCAAGGCGAGGCTGCGCGCGCTGCTGCGTCGCGCGGGAGGGGAGGGCCTGGCGGACGGGCTTGCGTTCGCGGAGCTGACCCTCGACCCGGGCCGCCACGGAGTCGTCGTCGGCGAGCGGTTCGTCGAGCTCACACGCACCGAGTATCAGCTGCTCGAGATGCTGCTGCTCAACCCCCGGCGGGTATTGCCGCACGGGTTGATCTACGACCGCGTGTGGGGATACGACTTCGGGCCGACGTCCAATGCACTGCGCGTCTACGTCGGCTATCTCCGCCGCAAGCTCGAGGAGGCTGGGTCGAGGCCCCTGATCCACACCGTCAGGGGCGTCGGCTACGCGCTGCGGGAGCCCGCGGAGTGAGCCTGCGCGCCCGGATCGGTGCCGCGGCTGGGGTCGCGGTCGCGCTTGCCGTGGTCGCCGTCGCCGTGAGCGTATATGCCGGGACTCGCGCGAATCTGCTGGGACAGCTCGACCAGTCCTTGCAGAACCTCACCGCCCAGGTGGTGCCGCCTGGCTCCGGTGGACCCGGCTCCCTGGCACCGGAGTCGAGCGGAGCGCCCGCGAGTCCCACCGGCGGCTACGACGCTGGGGGATCGGGCGGGCGGGCCCTCGGCCCCCACGGAGGCGGACAGGCGGGTGGCGTGGGGGGCGGGCCGACATCCACCTCCCCGGCGAGCACCGCCTCGCTCTTCCCGCCCACCGGTTCGAGTAACTGCGACCAGGGCTTCGCGCTCAATCAGAGTGGCGCCGGCCTCGGGGGCGCCAAGGGCTACTTCGAGCTGGTGATGCGCAGCGGCGCCGTCTGCCTGGCACGCGGCGAGACGGCGGAGATCCCGGTCGACGCACGGATCAAGTCGACCGCGCAGAGTGGGCGCGGCCAATACGCGATCGACACGCACATCGGCGCGACTCAGGAGCGGGCGCTCGTCACCGGTGTGGGCTCCTACGGCACGCTCTTGGTTGCCGAGCCGCTGACCGGCGTCGACAAGACGCTCCATAACCAGCTGCTGCTGCTCCTCGTGATCGGAGCCGCCGGGATCGTCCTCGCCGCCGCGCTCGGAATCCTCGTCGCCAGGACGGCGCTGACGCCGATCGCTCGCTTCACCCAGCGGACCGAGGCGGTCGCTGCGGGCGCCGACCCCTCGCAGCGGCTCGAGGTGACTGGGCGCGACGAGCTCGCACGGCTGGCGAGCACGTTCAACACCACCCTCGACGCGCTCGAGCGCTCGGTCGAGTCGCAACGCAACCTCGTCGCCGACGCGAGCCACGAGCTGCGCACGCCGATCGCCTCGCTGCGCGCCAATCTCCAGCTGCTGCGGGAGGAGTCACGCCTCTCGCAGGACGATCGCGACGCGCTGCGGGAGGACATGATCTCCGAGCTCGACGAGCTGACCGGGCTGGTCGGCGACGTCGTCGAGCTGGCTCGGGGCATCAAGCCGACCACGGAGCAGCACGAGATCCGGGTCGACCTCGTCGCTGCGAATCTCATCGAGCGCACCGGTCGCCGCGCTCCCGGGCTGACGTTCAATGCGAGCCTCGAACCGACACTCGTGCGCGGCGAGGGCGACCGGATCGGGCGGGCGATTACGAATCTCCTCGACAATGCGCGCAAATGGAGTCCTCCGGATGGCGCCGTGGATGTCGAGCTGCGCGCCGGGACGCTGACGGTTCGCGACCACGGACCGGGATTCAACGAGCAGGAGCTGCCGCATGTGTTCGATCGGTTCCACCGTGCTCGGGAAGCGCGGGGGAAGCCGGGGTCCGGCCTCGGGCTGGCGATCGTGCGCCAAGCGGCGGAGGCGCACGGCGGTTTCGCAGAGGCCACCAACGCGGCGGGCGGCGGCGCGCTGCTCCGTGTCAGCTTCGGTCCCTCGCTGCCGCTCGAGGATGAGCCCGAATCCGAGGCTTCCGACGCGTTGGCCGCACGCCCACCAGCGTAGCCGGGCGGGCGCACGCTGGATGTGGACCTCGTGGTAGCTGATGAGCCTCACAGCAAGCGGTTTCTGACAGTCTCGATCGGATAAACGTTGATTTTTCCGTGCACAAGTTGTACGTCGGCCGACCGGGGCCGAATCTGTACCCGGGAAGTGCTGGCGCGTTCCCCGAGCGGGTAGCCTCGCCTGGCGCACCCGCCCGCCGGCACTCCCACATTTATGTGCTCGGCCAGCCGTGAGGGCTGGCTGAGCATGTGATCAGGCCGGACGGCCGGCGATCCATCGCTCGATGAGCAGGCGCGCGATCGCCACGCGCGGCGGCAGCTCGAGCTCGGCACTGTGCCCGTGGACGGCTGCCCGCGCGTCCTCGACGGTGAACCAGCGGACGTCCTCGAGCTCGCCGTCCCGCGCCGTCGGCTCGCCGCCGTCCGATCGAGCCTCGAAGCCGAGCATCAGCGAGGAGGGGAACGGCCACGGTTGCGAGGCGACGTAGCGCGAGTCGTAGACGTCGACCCCCGACTCCTCGCGGACCTCGCGCGCGACGGCCTCCTCGAGCGTCTCCCCGGGCGATACGTAGCCGGCGAGCACGGAGTAGCGGAGCGGCGGCCAGTTGGCGTGACGGCCGAGCAGGACGTGCGTGCCGGTCGCGACGAGCATGATCACCACCGGATCGGTGCGGGGGAAATGGACAGCTCCGCAGCTCGGGCAGCGCCGCGAGTAGCCCGCCTCGGCGACTGTGGTGGCGGTCCCGCAATTCGGGCAGAAGCGGTGAGCGCGATGCCAGCTCAGCAGCGACCCGAGGTACGCTGCGAGGCCGCCCTCCGAACGCGGGAGCAGCGCGCCGGCGGCGCGGAGCGTGACCACGCTCGCCCCGCGCGTCAGTGCGGCCCGCGATGCCCGGGCGAGTGCATCGAGGTCGACGGCGAACAACGCCCGGCCCTGCTCGAGGCCGAGCAGCACCGGCTCGGTGATGACGGCGCCGGCGGCCAGGAGGTCGCCGATCGAGCGCCGGATCAGCTCAGGCCCAGCACCCTCACCGACGAGCACTCCGTCGCGGCTCACGAGCACCACTCTGCTGTCGGGATCGCCGAGCCGGCGCGTGACCCACGTCGGGTCGGCGCGCAGCGTCGTGGCACGGTCCAGCGCCATCCCGGAGAACGGCGTCGCAAGCCCGGCCGGGCATTGCACAGCCGGCTACTGAGCGTTCCACGAGGCCAGCGTGCCGCGCTTGTCGGCGGCCCTGAGCTCGTTGAGACCGCCCAGGGTCTCCCCGTTGACGACGATCTGGGGAAAGCTCGTGAGCCCTGTGACGCTCGTCAGCTCGGCTTGGAGCTCCGGGTGCGCTCCGAGGTTGACCTCTTCGAACGCGACACCGCGCATCGTGAGCAGCGATTTCGCATGGACGCAGAATGTGCACGCGTCGGTGGAGAAGAGGATCACGCGGCTGGGCACGTCGCCGAGTATAAGAGGGGCGGTGAGCGAGGGCGCCGGGGCGACGGGCATCCCCGAGGTCACCCCGGTGAGAGGGCGTCCGCCAGCGGCACTACCGGCCGAGCGTGCGCACGAGCTCGCGCGCTCGGGATCGGAGGTCGCCCAGAAGCGTGCGCACCGACTCAAGACCCGCCCGGAGATCCGCGTCGCCGAACTCGACAGGGAGCATCGAATCCTGCAGCGTCACGAGCGTGCTGTCAGCCCTGTCCACCGCGTCCATCGCGGCGTCGAGCAAGCCCCTGACTCCCTGCGACGGAGCGCCGGGAGTCGCCGGCTCGAAGCTGCGACTCGGTAGGCCGTGGCGGGCGGCGAACTCAGAATGGGTACGCTGGGCACGGCCATAGGCGAGCTGGACCGGCCGGAACAGCTCTTGCTCGAGCGTGTCCGCGGTGTGCTCGTCAAGACGCTCGTAGGCCTCCCCGAGAGACGCGAGCGCGAAGCCGATGTCCTCGGTCGCCTCTGCGACGGCATCGAGCAGCTGTTGCCTCGCTTGCGCGTTGGTGATCGCCATGGCACTAGGTTATTGACTGATCGTCCCGGGCACACTGCCACCTTGTGACCCGGGTCAGAGGCGCGGACCTGTCATCCTCAGAGCAATGAGCGACGAGATGCCCCGTCACGATCCGGAGCATCTCTCGCCGGGCTCGTTGGCACTGATCGTCGGATGCGAGTTCGAGTTCGAGGCTGCCCAGCCAATCGCGGCGATCATGCAGGTCGCTCCGTCTCCCCAGCCGGGGATACGGATCGAACGCGAGCAATGGGATACCGGCTCTGACCATCACGGCTACCTCGACCTGTACGAGAACCGGTGCGAGCGGTTCACGATCGAGGCGGGCAGCTCTCGCATCGCCTACGAGGCGGAGCTGCTGCTGAGCGATCCTGCCGATGTGATCGAGCCGGACGCGTCGGGGACACCGGCCGCCTCACTGCCCGACGAGACCGTGAGCTACATCATGCCCAGCAGGTTCTGTCTGCCTGACGAGCTGGGCAACGTTGCGTGGCAGCGGTTCGGACACCTGCCTCCGGGCTGGCAGCGGGTGCAGGCCATCGTCGATTTCGTCCATGGTCACCTCGAGTTCGTTCCCGGCGCGTCGAACCCGTGGACCACCGCCGCCGACGCCTACCGAGCCGGCCAGGGCGTGTGTCGCGACTTCGCCCATCTCGCGATCACGTTCTGCCGCGCCCTGAACATCCCCGCGCGCTACGTGTTCGGCTACATCCCGGATGTGGGGGTTCCCATACCGGTCGAGCCGATGGATTTCGCGGCCTGGTTCGAGGTATATCTCGACGGTCGCTGGTACACGTTCGACGCTCGGAACAACACGCCACGGATCGGGCGCGTCGTCGTCGGGCGCGGCCGGGACGCGATCGACGTCGCCCTGATCACATCGTTCGGACCCCACACGCTGACCGGATTCCGGGTCCGTGCCGATCAGATCGCTTCGCCGACACCGAGCTGAGCACCGGATCGCTTCGCCGACACCGAGCTGAGCACCGCGGGTGAGTGAGACGTCGATCGAAGCCCGTTCCGCCCGCGAGCGGTGGAACCGACGCTACACGGAGAGGGGGTTCGTTCCGTTCCCTGACCGGCCCGCCGAGTGGTTGGTGGAGAACCGCGCGGTGCTGACCGGCCCTGGCGGCCGGCGCGCGCTCGATCTCGCGTGTGGGGACGGGAGGAACGCCCTGTTCCTCGCGCAGCTCGGCTTCGACGTCGTCGCGGTCGACGTCTCCGACGTGGCGATCAACGCTCTGCGAAAGGCCGCGGTCAATCGTGGCCTCGCCGTCGACGCCCGCCGGGTCGACCTCGAAGACGAGGCCCTGCCCGGCGACCGTTACGACGTCATCGTGCAAATCAATTATCTCCAGCGCGACCTCTTCGGGTCACTCGCGCGAGCGCTCACGTCGGGCGGCATCCTGATCGTCGAGACCGTCACGCGAGCGCACGTCGAAGAGCTGGGAAAGAGCTTCGATCCGCGGTTCGTCCTGGAACACAACGAGCTTCTCCGCTCCTTCCCCGATCTCCACCTGCGCCATTACCGCGAGGGTGTGGTCGATCGCTCGGGGCGGCCGAGAGCGGTCGCGAGCCTCCTCGCCGAGCGTCGCCTCGCCCGTTGAGACGGATCAGGCACGGGCCAGATATCAATGCCGGCGCTCAGCGGGCGCGCATGCGGTTGTTCCGCGGGGCGTGCTCGAGCTCCGCGAGGCCGAGCGCCTCCATCAGCGGCGGGACGTACATCCCGAATCGGCCGCGTAGCCCCTTCTTCAGCCCGTAGAACCCGCCGACCGGATTGGATTCCGTGCGAGCCCATGCCTCCACGGTCCCTTCTGCCGCGGGCTTGCGCTCATCGGCACTGCCGAGGGCGATCCAATCGCCGTGACTCACGAGCATCGCGTGGAGATCCTCGACACAGCGCAAGCGGTAGGACAGGGTTGTCTTCCCGACGACGCACACGAGCGCCGGCGGATCGGCGGAATCGTCGCGGTACATCTGATATTCCGACGTGCCCGGGGGCGTGCGCAGGATCCACGGGTCCTCACGCGTTCCTGTGCCCGTCGTTCGCGTCCCCGTCGCTCCCGTGCCCGTTGGGCTGGTCATACCCGCCTCCTGTGATCGATCGATGACCACATTCTCGTCCTATCCGGTGGTACGCGAGCGCGGTCTCCCACCAGATCGGGGATCACGTGACGAGCGGCGCGAGCTCGTCGCCGAGCAGGGCGACGGCGTCGAGGTCGTCGTGCAGCAGGTGCTGGCACATCACCCGACTGACGCCCGCGTCGCGCAGCGCGATCAGCTGGCGGGCCGCCTCCTGGACGGTGCCCACGATCCAACCCGCGGGAGGATCGGCCATGAAGGCATCGGCGTCGTCACCCCGTACGCGGCTCAGGCGACGTGCTCGGTCCCGCAGATCGGCGGTGTCGACACCGACCACGACGCCGGTCATGACCGAGAATGGGAGCGGCTCCCGGCCGGCTCGCTCGCACGCCTCGGCGATCTGGGCGCTGCGCTGCCGAACATCCTCGACCGTGGGGAATGGCGTGTTGTACTCGTCGGCGTACCGGGCGGCCAGCGCGGCGCTGCGCGGACCCGCGCTGCCGCCCATGATCAGCGGTGGGCGTGGACGCTGGACGGGCTTGGGCTGGGCGTCGAGCTCGCGGAGCTTGTAGTGCTCGCCGCCGAAGGAGAACGGCCCGTCGGTCCAGTTGCCGAGGACCACCTGCAGCTGCTCCTCGAGGATGTCCATGCGCACGCGAGTTGGTGGAAAGGGAAAGCCATACGCCTCGTGCTCGTGCTCGTGCCAGCCGGCCCCGAGACCCAGCTCGATCCGCCCGCCGGAGATCTGATCGGCGGTGACCACCAGCTTGGCGAGCAACGAGGGGTGCCGGAACGTCGCCGGCGAGACCAGCGTCCCGAGCCGCAGCGTTGACGTGGTCGCCGCTAGTGCGTTGATCGTTCCCCACGCGTCGAGCGAACCGCGCTCGGGATCCCGGCCGTCGAGGTTCACGTAGTGATCGGAACGAAAGAGCGCGGGGATCGCGTGCTCCTCGCAGGCGCGTGCTAGCGCGACCCAGTGCGGCCACGTGACGCCTTCCTGACCTTCGATCATCAGACACAAGTCCATGGCCACCCTTTCGAACAACGACGACGATGGACAGCGATCCTAGTCTTCGATCTCTGTCGCCCCAAGGAGCCGTCCTCGTGATCATTGCGCCCACGGGGTTCGATCTCGGTTGCACGGCCGGCCTGCCGTCGGTGCGCCGGACACGCCAACGTGTGAAAATGAGCGCGTGTACCTGGAAGGGGGGCAGCGGCGAAGGAGAACCCCGGCCAAACGCTTGGCGAGTCTGCTCGCGCTGATCGTGATCGTCGCAGCGGCCGTAATCGTGGTGGTACGGGTCTCCGCTGCGAGCGACCGCACGCAGTCCACCGGGACTCGCGTACGCGCGGCGACGCGCTCGCGTACCGCGAGGCGCTCAGGGTCAGCGCGCGCCTCGCTCGCTCGACGACGTCGGGCGGCGCGCTCTGTGGCGGCAGCGACGAACCCGTTTACCACTGCGGCGCTGCGCAACTATCTCCGCCACCGTGCCGGAAACATCACCGCTGCCGTATATGACGTCACTTCGCGCACGACGTACCTCTACCGTCCCGGCGTCCGCGAGCAGACCGCGAGCATCGTCAAGGCCGACATCCTCGCCACCCTGCTGCATCAGACGCAGGGGAGGGGCGGGCTGAGCGACGAGCAAAGCGACATCGCCCAGGGGATGATCGAAGCCAGCGACAACGACGACGCGACGGACCTGTGGGACGAGGAGGGGGGTGCTCCGGCCGTGCACGCCTTCGACGAGGAGGCCGACATGAACCAGACGACGCCGAACGCCGCTTGGGGCCTCACCACGACCACCCCGCGCGACCAGCTCAAGCTCTTGCGCCTCGTCATGCTCCCCAACCATCTGCTGGACCTCGCCTCGCGCGAGTACGAGTACGAGCTCATGCGTAACGTCATCCCCTTCGACCACTGGGGCGTCTCGGGCGGACTGGGTCCGACCGCGGTCGTGGCGCTCAAGAACGGCTGGCTGCCGCTGGAGGGAGGCGACTGGCAGGTCAACAGCATCGGACAAGTCGTCGGATCCGGACGCCACTACCTCATCGCTGTGATGACGAATGGAGACCCCACCGAGGACTTCGGGATCGCAACGATCGAGCGCATCTCGGCGGCAGCGTGGCAAGCCCTGAGAGCCCAGTCGCTTCTGACCCTCGCGACGCCGGGCGGATAACGCGCCAGGCCGCCGAGAAATCGGTGGCGATTGTTAGGATTAGCACAAGACCATGAGGATTGGTCGTCCGGGGCGCCAGGGCCGGTATGGTGAAGGGGGCCAGGGGGAAGCGATTCGCGCTTCTGTGTCCAAAGCCCGAGGTGCAGATAGAGACCAGGCCCCCCGGTTGACGGTGGTCGGCTCCTGCTCTGCTTGGGTGATCGCAATGCCCAAGGAGTGGCGGCGAAAATGGTGGAGTACCTCGCAGTTCCCTCGGCTCAGGGGCGAGCGCGCGTGGTCGGCTGGATGAGCGCCGTGGCGCTGGCGCTGGCGCTGATGCTGGTCGCGCCGTCCGCGGCCCAGGCCAACACGCTTTATGCCCTCAATGCGGGTCAGGTGTCGATTTCGGCGTTCTCCCTGAGTTCGGACGGGATACCTGTAGCGGTGGGCGACAGCCTTGGCCTCGGCTCGGGTGGTTCGCCGAACGGCTACCTCGAGGAGGCGGTGTCATCGACCGGGCAGCTCTACATCACCTCGGGCGATGATGTCGATTCCTACTTGGTCGCCAACGGCCAATACCCGGTCTACGAGAGTGCGACGGCGATCGTCCATCCCACCTCACCGGCGACCTACAGCGGCGGACAAGAGGGGGTGGCGGTTTCACCCAACGGTCAGTACGTGTACGTCGCTGATGAGGACTATGGATCGATTGCTACGTTCGCGGTCGGAGCAGACGGAGCGCTCACTCAGGTCGACGACGTCCTCGGCAGCAACGACGATGCCGAGGTGCCGAGTGGAGTCAGTTCGAGCTCTGCGCCTGATGCCGTGGCAGTGTCGCCGAATGGGAAGTATCTCTATGCAGCTAACGACATCGAGGGTTCGGTCACGTTCTTCACGATCGGATCCAGCGGCACCCCCACTCCGCAGGCCACCACGCCTCTTCCTGACGAATCATCCAACGGTATCTACGACAACCCTGACGGCCTTGCAATCACCCCGAACGGGCAGAGTCTGTTCGTTTCCTCCTACAGTGAGGACGCGGACGAGTATTCGATTGGCCCGAACGGTGGGCTTGTCTTCGCGTCAACCGCAGGCCTTGGGGGATTAGGGCAGGAGGACGTGGCGACGTCTCCGAACGGTGAGGCTTACTACACCGCCGACTTTGGGTCAGGCACGGTGTCTGAAGGCTTGGTTCATGCTGATGGGAGCGTCTCATACGCGGGGGTTCAGAGCAGCGGACCCGGTTATTACACCCAACCCTATAGCGTTGCCCTGTCACCGGGCGACGCGTATGTATATGCGGCCAACTATGGTGACAACTCGATCTCGACGTTCTCAACCGTGGGTGGGTTTGCCCAGGAGGGCGACGGGGTGGATACCGGCGTACCGATCGGATCGAGTCCGGGTCCCGTCGACATCGGTTCCGATCCAGACGCCGTCGTTGTCTCACCCGACAACGGGCCTTCAGCGGCGTACAACGGCACGATCGCCCCGTCCGGCTTCCTCAGTACCTTCGACGCCTCGAGCTCGTCTGCAGGCAGTGAGCCGATCGCGTCCTACGCATGGAGCTTCGGGGACGACTCGGGCCAGACCACCGCAACTCCGACCGTCAGCCACGTCTATGCCAAGCCAGGCACGTACACGGTCACGCTGACGGTCACCGACTCTGACGGCTGCTCGACCGCAGGTCCGTGGACGGGCGTGGACGCCACCTGCAATTCCGATCCTTCAGCGACGGAGAGTGAGACGCTCGGGGTTCCAGCCACGACGACCACACCGGTGAGGACACCGAGGCCCACTCCGATCCCGGCACCTCCGATACCAAAGGGCGCGGCGCCGACAGCGGTGCCGAAGTTCACGGCTCTGTTCGCGGTGTTCAGTCATCGCAAGAACGCAGCTCTCGTGGGCCTCAACGGGGTCGTCGGCGCCGAGGTAGGCGAGACGGTTACGATCAACTGCGTGGACCGATGCGCTCACAAGCTCCACGTGGTCGAGCATGTCCGCAATCGAAACGATCATCTGGCGGAGATACTGCCCCGGTCCTTGGCGCTTTTCTCGAAGACTCGGATCGAGGTCGAGGTCTCGGCTCCTGGTTTCGTGAGCCGCTTCGTACGCTACGGATTCGTGCGCTCCGGTCAGCGTGCGCGGACCCACATCGACGCGAGCGGGTGTATGGGCGCAGCCACGCGGTCGGAAGCCTGTCCGTAGGCCGGTGACGTAACGGGAAAGAAGCTCCCGCGCCGAGAACGCCGGCCGCGGGAGCTTTACCCGTGGAGGAGACCCACCGGCGCCGCAGATCATACAGAACGTGACCATCGGTATTGGCGAGCTCGGCCCCGCGGGGTGAACTGAAAGCGGGTGGCTCCCGAGCGCAGACCAAATATGCTCAACCGAATGAAAAGGATCTGCGCGGTCGCGATGGTCACCGCGTCCGCGGTGACCGCACTGGTCGTCGCCGCGGTCGCTGCGACGCCGACGATCGGATCGACGTTCAGCGGCCGGAGCGCGCACAAGCGCTATGCGATCTCGATCAGCGCAGAGTGCTTCACCATCAATTGCACGAAGGCCGCACAGCTTTCGATCAACATCACCGCCGGCACGAAGAGCAAGCCACACGCCAGGTGCCGATACGGGATCTACAGCGTGCCCACGACGAGACTCAAGCGGGGTACGTTCTCCGGCGTTGGCGTGTTCTCGTCGATCGGCCTCAGGCTCAAAGTCTCCGGGACGTTCACCTCGGCGAAACGCGTTCGCGGCGCGATCATCGGCAATCACACCTGCGGAACGGATACCTACAGCCTCGAGGCCGCGCCGAAAAAGGCGGGATAACACGCGAGCGCCGAGTCCGTAGCATTCGCGCACCCAGGCCCAATATCGAAGGAGCAGACGATGCCAGCAAAGGCCAGTGCAGAATGGCAGGGCGATCTCAAATCCGGCAGCGGAACGTTCACCGCGGGCGACAGCATCGGCGGGGAGTACTCGTTCAAGTCTCGCTTCGAAGATGGCCCCGGGGCCAATCCCGAGCAGCTCATCGCCGCGGCGCACGCGGCGTGCTTCTCGATGGCGCTGTCGGCGGCGCTCGGCGACGCCGGAACCCCGGCCGAATCGGTGAAGACGGCTGCGACCGTGACCTTGCGCTTCGTCGATGGAGCGCCGACGATCACCGCGATCGCTCTCAGCACCGTGGGGAACGTCCCGGGCATCGACGAGGCCGCGTTCCGGGCCGCCGCGCAAGGGGCCAAGGAGGGCTGCCCGGTGAGCCGCGCGCTCACCGGCGTGCCGGAAATCACGCTCGAGGCGTCGCTCGCCTGATCGCCCCACCGTGGGGCACGATGTTGTGCAGCTCGTCGCCGGCATACCAGCGAGCGAGCTGCTCGCCGGCGAGGGCAGCCGCGCGAGCGTTGCCAAGCGGCGAGTCGCCGGCCAGGTGGGGGGTGATGGAGAGCACGCCGGGAGCATCCCAAAGGGGGTGATGCTCCGGCAGTGGCTCGGGGTCGGTGACGTCGAGCACGGCTCGCAGCCGTCCGCGGCTGACTTCCTGCAGGAGGGCATCGGTGTCGAGCACAGGTCCGCGAGCCGCATTGACGAGCAACGTGCCGTCCCTCATCGCCGCGAGCTCCTCGGCGCCGATGAGCCCGCGCGTCGAGTCGTTGAGCGGCGTCAGGACGACGACCGCGTCGGCGTCCGGCAAGATGCCGAGGAGCTCGTCGACGCCGTGTAGGTCATCGCGTGCGTGAGACGCGACGCCGATCACCTCGGTGCCCAGAGGACGAAGCCGGGATTCCAGGAGGCGACCGATCGATCCCATACCGAGGACGAGCACGGTCCAGCCGCCGAGATCGGTGAGATGCCGCGGCCGCCAGGTCCGGTCGCGCGCACACTCCAGGAGCCCGGACGATGCGCCAAGGAGAGCGCCGAGCACCCACTCGGCCACCGGCGCGTCACGCGCGCCGCGAGCGCTGCACAGGGTGGCCTGCGGGGGTACAAGCGTCTCGATCCAATCGGTTCCGGCCGACAGCACCTGAACCACGGCGAGCCTATCGAGGCCAGGAAGCGCGTCGAGGACCTCCTTGTCTCCCGATGCCGGGACGAGAAAGTCAATCGTTGTGAGATCGACGCCATCCGCGAGTGCAACGACCTCCACCCCTGCCGGGGCGCGCGAGCGGACGGCTGCGACGGCATGCTTGGCGATCGCTGCGCGAACTCCGCGCTCGTCGTCGTCCACGCCGATCGATGCCCGGAGTTGTTCTCGACGTCCGCTGGTCTACTTCGGGAGGCTGTAGCCGCGGTCGGCCTTGACCACCTCGCCCGCCTTGGCCAATTTGATCAGCGTGGCGCCAACGGTCCCCGTGCCGATCTGTGTTTCCTTGGCGATCTCCGAAGCAGTCTTCGGGCCGCCCGCGAGCGACTCGAAGATCTTCGCCTTGTTCTGGCCACGGGGCGCGCGAGCACCGCTCGTCACGGGTGCAGCCGCGGTCGTGACCGCTGGCCCCGCGGTGCGTCGGCCCGGGGTGGTCGGCCGTTGGCCACGGCGCGCCGCGCCGGCGGTGGCGGCGCGCGGCCGTGCAGCGGGCGGCCCGGTTGCGGGTGAGCGAGTCCTCTTGCGGCCGGTGCTCCGGCCGGTCGCGCTCGTGTCCGCCGCGGCGCCCGGTAACCGGCGTTCGATCTCGTCGGCGAGCGAGTGCAGATCAGTGACCGCGTTCCGCGCTGCCCGATGGGCCTTCTTGCTCGTGCCGTCACCGATCTCGCTCAGCGTCTTGGCGACCTGCTTGCGCAGGCCGGCTTGGCGTAGGCGGTCGAACAGGTCCGTGTCGTTCTTGGCCATCGTCTCTCCTTCGAGCTGTGGCAGGTCGCCGGGCGCGAACCCTACCGAGTGCGCGCGCGTGCGGCGACCTGCACCCGCCGGCGGTGGGCGTCCACGAAGTCGACGAACGCGCGGGCCGCGGGGGAGACCCGCAAGATCAATCGGATCGTGTACTTGTATTGCATAGCGCAATGAGTCGCGCCAATATTGAGCTGTGCGTAGCCCCGCTCATGAGTTCGACCCCCTCGGTGTCGTGAGCGAGATCGCGGTGCGTCGGGAGCTGCGCGATGGCGACGCGGAGGCGATCGTCGAGCTCCACGAGCGGCTGTACTCCGCCGAGTTCGGGATGGACACCCGGTTCACCGACGGGTTACGGCGTTAGATTGCGGATGCGCTGCGGGCCGGCTGGATGCGCGACGGGGGCGCCGTGTGGCTGATCGACCACGGCTCCCTGGCCGGGTCGCTCGCGCTGACCGACCGCGGCTCCCTCGCCGGGTCGCTCGCGCTGACCGACGAGGGCGGCGGCCTGGGGAGAGTGCGCTGGTTCCTGCTCGCGCCGGAGCTGCGCGGCCGCGGGCTCGGGCGCTCGCTCATCGCCGAGCTGCTCGCCGAGGCGCGCGAGCTCGGATTGGCGAAGCTCGAGCTCGGGACCTTCAGTGCTCTGACCGTCGCAGCGCGCATCTACCGAACGGCGGGCTTCCACCTCGTCTCCAGTGAGGAAACCGAGATGTGGGGCCCGCCGATCGTCTTGCAACGCTACGAACTGCGCGCCGGCTAGTCGAAGGATCCGAGCAGCGCGCGTTGGGCCGTACGGGTCTTCGTGAGCTGCTTGTTGGCGATCCCGACTTCCTCGACGATTCCCTTGCGGACTTTCAACACCGCGGTCGCGGAGCCGTAGGGCGCCAAGTACCAGGTGTTCGCGCCGATCCGGAACGGCTTGCCGGTCCGGAGCTTCTTGTGCGGGGCGCTGATCTTCGCGCCGGCGCGGACCCCGTCGAGCGCGAAGTAGGGGTTTGACGTCGACGCCCAGATCACCCGTCCCTGCACCTTCTTGCGCTCAGAGCGCGACAGCGTCTTCGCCAGTTTCGCTGAGGGGTACCCGGTGCGGATGCCGATCGGGGTCAGACAGAAGAAATCCTGGTTTTGGGTGCTGCGGTCGGAGCTGTGCTTGTACGCGCGCTTCGCTTGCGCGCGGGTCATCCCGAGGTGGATCAGCCCGAGTGTCGTGCCCGACAGCCGCCCGCTCGCTTTTGGGCATCGCGAGACAGGCGGGACCGAGACGCTGACGGCGGCGCTCGTGGCCGCGGTCTTCCCGACCGCGTTCGACGCCGTGACCGTGCACGTCAGCGTCGATCCTTCGTCGATCGTCTGCACCGTGTATGTCGAGCCCGTCGCCCCGGCGATTGGCGTGCCGTTGCGGCCCCACTGATAGGCGTAACCGGTCGGGGAGTTCGACCAGCCACCGCTTGAGCACGCGAGCTTGTCTCCCACCGTCGGTGTGCCGGTGACGAGCGGCAGAGCGGTGTTCTGCGGCGCGCCGATGACGACGCGCCCGATGATGAGGCGCGCAAGCGTCGAGGTGGCGACCGCCGAGCCGCTCCTGAACACCGCCTGGTACAGGTCGCCACTCAGCGCGGTCGTCGGGTTGGTGAGCGTCAGCGTCGTCGCCGTGGCGCCCGGCACGTTGGTGAACGTCAGGCCCCCATCGGTGCTGACTTGCCATTGGACCGATGGCGCCGGCGAGCCGAGCGCCTCGGCGGTGAAGGTCGCGGTGGTGCCGGAGGGAACCGTCTGCGAAGCGGGATCGGCGACGATCTCCGGGTCAGGGATCAGGCCCTCAGGATTCGCGATATCGGGACCGCTGATCGTCGCGGTCGGCGCCACGTCGCCGTTCGAGCCCGGCGCAAATTCCGTCACGGTGTTCGTAGCAGCGTTGGCGACAAGCACGTCATCCGCCGCGTCGACATCGAGGTCAGTAGGCAAGTCAAGGCCCGTGGTCGTGCCCGCGATCTTCCTGATCGGCGCGACGTCGCCGGTCGCGCCGGGCGCGTACTCGGTGACCGTCCTGCCTCCCTCGTTGGCCACGAACAGGTTTCCCGCCGGGTCGGCCGCCACGCCGTCGGGCAATCCGAGGCCCGTGCTGGCGCCGAGGATCGCCACCACGGGAGCGACGTTCCCGGTGGAGCCAGGCGGATAGGCGGTCACCTCGTTCCCGGCACTGTCAGCGACGAGCACGTCGCCACCGGCGCCGACGGCCAACGACACCGAGCCGGCTCTGTCGAAGTCGAGGCCCGTGCCCGAGCCGGAGATGGTCGCGATCGGAGCAGCGTCGCCGGTCGCGCTGGGCGCGTACTCGGTCACCGAGGGCGTTCCGCTCTCGTTGCTGACGTAGATGTCACCCGCGGTATCGACGCGGAGCGCGCCGGGCCCGCTCAAGCCGGTGCTGGCCCCCGCGATCGTCGCGGTCGGCGCGACGTTGCCGCTCGCGCCGGGCGCGTACACGGTGATCGAGTTGCCGACGGAGTTGACGACCAGTACGTCCCCGTTGGGACCGAAGGCGACGCCAGTGGGTGCGTCGAGCCCCGTCGCAGGACCCGCGATCGTGTTGATCGGCGCCGGGCTCCCGTTCGCCCCTGGTGCGTACTCCGTGATCGCGTTGCTGTTTCGGTTAGCGAGCCAGATGGCCGACGGGGACGCGCCCGGGCTCGCGAGCGCCGCACCGGCGAGAGCCACTTGCGCGCACTCCAGGCCACCGACCATCCCCACCACAACGATGGTGACGGGGCACACCCGCCTGAGCATCGTCCGGAAGCGCCGGCCGCGGCCCGGCGCTGAGCGTCCGCAGGTATCCGATACGGGGCGATCCGTGGGTCGGCGCCATGCGGCCGCCCAGTTGCATCCGTGCTTCGCCTGAAGCCTCAATGTCTCGTACCTCCCGCCGCCTCTGCGGCTTCTTCGTCCCCGAATGGCAGCCGCCACCCGCCCAATGCCATCGCTCCCTGCCCCGGCCAGGGCTTCATGTGCAAGCAAGGCTAGCACGCGATCGGCACCGGCGCGTCCGGCCGAAGCGAGGCGTCGAGCTCGGCCCCAGTCGCGCGCGCCGTGGTCGATCAGCGCGGTGGACGGTCAGCGCTCGCTCGGGGCCGGCAGGTAGATCGACTGCAACTGCTGGTAGGCGGCGAGTCCCTCCGGCCCGAGCTCGCGGCCGAGGCCCGATCCCTTGACGCCACCGAACGGCGCCACCGGATCGGGCACGTAGTGGTTCACGCCGATGGTGCCGGTCTGAATCCGCCGGGCCACGTCGGTGCCGTGATCGGCGTCGGACGTCCAGACGCTGCCACCGAGCCCATATTCGGAGTCGTTGGCGATCCTCACAGCGTCCTCCTCGCCGTCGTACGCAATGACCGAGAGCACCGGCCCGAAGACCTCTTCGCGGGCGATCGTCTGGTCGTTGCTGACGTCGGCAAAGACGGTGGGCTCGATGAACCAGCCGCGCCCCGCGGGCCGCCCGCCCCCGGTGACGAGACGGGCGCCCTCCTCCTGCGCGGTGCGGATGTAGCCCTCGACCCGGTCGCGATGCCGCGAGGACGCCATCGGCCCGATCATCGTCGCCGGGTCAAGCGCGTCGCCGACCGCCATTCCCGTGGCGATGGCCGCGAACGTATCGACGACCTCGTCGTAGCGGGACCGCGGCGCGAGGACGCGCGTCCCCAGGTAACACGTCTGGCCGTTATTGAGCAGCGTGGCGCCAAACAACGCCTCGCCCGCCTGCGAGAGGTCGGCATCCTCGAGGACGATGGCTGCCGACTTGCCTCCGAGCTCGAGTGACACGGGACGCAGCAGGCGCCCGCAGACCTCGGCGATCGAGCGTCCCGCGGCCGTCGAGCCGGTGAACGCGACCTTGTCCACCCCCGGGTGGGCGACAAGGTAGGCGCCGACGTCGCGGCCCGCAGGCACGATGTTGAGCACTCCGGCGGGAACGCCCGCCTCCTCGGCGGCCTCGGCGAGCAACAGCGAGTCAAGGACCGTCTCCGGGCTCGGCTTCATCACCACCGTGCAACCCATCGCCATCGCCGGAGCGAGCTTGAACATGGCGAGCGTCTGGGGATAATTCCACGGCACGATCGCCGCGATCACACCGACAGGCTTGCGAGCGACCCGGATCATGCCGCCGAGGAGACCGGCGCGCTCTTCCTCGAGCGTGGTCGAGCGGATCATGCCCGCGTAGTAGCGCGCAACGATCGCCGGGAAGACGGCCTCGAGCTGCAGCGCGATGGTAATCGGCATTCCGTTCTGCATCGAGACACGGTGAGCCGTCTCCCCACCGCGTGCCTCGAGAGCCTGGGCCAGACGCTCGAGCACGTCGGCGCGGTCCGCCGGGCTCCAGGACGACCAGCCCGTCGGGTCCTCGAAGGTGCGGCGCGCCGCGGCGACCGCGACATCCATGTCGGCTTTGGTGCCGTCGGGAACGGAGCCAACATGCTCCTCGGTGCTCGGCGAAACGACGTCGATGCGCCCTGTTCCTCGCGACGGCACCCAGTCACCGCCGATAAATAGCGTGTCGGTGTCCAGCGAAACCTCTTGCGTGCTCACGCGAACCTTCCTCCGATGAGAGTGGTGGTCAAACGCTGACTCGTGCGGAGTCTGACTCGCCATTGGCCTGAGCGCAATCGACCCCCGGCGTTGCAGAACTCGAAGACGGCATCCGCCGGCTCGCGGGCACGCTCGACACCCTCGCCCCGACGCGCCGGTCATTTGACCGCCTTGCCGGCCGCATTGACCGCATACCACCGGCCGCCGTATTCGTTTGTGCCGACGTAGAACGTCGACGTCGGGTCAAAATCGAGCACGTAGGTGTACAGCGGGTGACCGGCGTACGTGACCTGCCTGACGGCGCCGCGGAGCTTGATCGTGCCGAGCAGCGAGGACCTGACGTTCGTGCCGGCAACCGGCCTATGCGCAGTCGTCAACGCCGGCCAGACCATGAGGCATCCGGACACGTTCGCGCATCTGTCCTTGTTGCGCCTGTCTCGGGTGAACAGATAGAGCAGCGACCCGGACCCGTCGACGAGGATCGTGCCGACGCTTGTCCGCTCGAGCCTCACCGTCGGGGCATGCGCGGCGGCTGGCGTGGCGGCGCCTGCCGTGGCGGCACCGCTCGGCACGGCGCCCGCCGCAGCAGCGAAAGCGAAGCCTCCGAGCGCACATGCGACGGCAGCCACAGGGATGCGGACGCGTTTCAGGACATCTCCTCAGGTCGGCGTCAAGCTCCAGAGCATACGGCTAGGGGGCTCATGGATCAGGACTCACCGCGTGCAGCGCTCTCCGGAGGGAATACCCCGCTGGGCTCCTTGAGAAACGGGCGCGCTCACGTTGATCCTGTGGGCCCCGGCTGATAGCGTCGCGCCCAGATTCTGCATGGGGCGCGAGGGTGAAAATGGAGGGCGATCGCTAAGCCGCCGGGGGTTCCTGGTCGGCACCTCGGCCCTCGCCGCCGGCGGCGTTGCCGCGGGCATCAGAGCGCGCCCGGTGCTCGCCACGAGCGGTGTGCCGTTGGTGGCGCTCGGCGCCCAGCCGGCGGGGCTGCCGGCGCGCCAGCACGCCTGGGTCGCGACGCTGTCAGTCGATGACGTCGGGGATCCCATCTCCCCGCGGTTCGACCGACTGCTGTTCTTCGATGTGAGGGCCACCCCGACGCCGGCGTCTGCCGTCCTGTTGGAGGCGGCGCTGCGCACGCTCGAGCGCCGCTACCGCTGGGGTCCTGCCGGGTTGCTGTTCACGGCGGGCTGGGGTCCGACGTACTTCACGCGCGTGCTCGGCGTCAGCTCGCCGATTCCCACCGCGACCGGGCTGTCCAACTTCGAGTCACCGGCGATCGACCACTACCACCTGTGCCTACACCTTGCCTGCGATGACGATGAGCGCCTCGCCGGGATCGAGGCGGCGCTCGTCCGCGGCGCGAGTCTGCCCGGGGCGGACGGGACGCTCGCGATATCACCGGCGCTCATCTGGCGCGAGACCCGGACCGGTTTCGTCGGGAAAGGGCTGCCGGCCGCGCATCAGAACGTCCGCGGCATCCCGCCGGGTCACCCGGTCTCGCCGCAGTCGCCTCTGTTCATGGGCTTCAAGTCGGGCCTGCGCAAGAACCAAGCCACGGAGGACTCCGTGACGCTCGCGGACGGTCCGTTCGCCGAGGGTACGACGATGCAGGTCAGCTACATGCGCCTGCGGCTCGACAGCTGGTACGGGATGCTCGACGAGCGCGAGCGCGTGGCCCGCATGTACTCGCCAGAAACGACGCCCGAGCAGGTTCGTCACTTCACGACCGATGCCGAGAGTGAACCGAACCTCATCAACCAGGCGATTCGCCGCTACGGCGTCATCGGCCACTCCCAGACCTCGGCCCTCGCGCGCCGGCACGGCAAGCCGCTGATCATCCGCCGCGACTTCAACACGGTCGATGGTGGCCACTCCGGGCTGCACTTCGTCTCCGTGCAGCGCTCGATCGATGATTTCATCATCACCCGCAACGCGATGAACGCAACCGGCGCACACCTCGAGAACCGTGCGATCACCGATACCGTCAACAACGGGATCAACGAGTTCATGTTCGTTCTCAAGCGCGCCAACTACATCCTGCCATCGCGGTCGGACCGTTCGTTTCCGCTGCTGCCCGGACGCGCGGCGGTGATCGCCTGACGCGGTGCAGACGCGGACGTAGCAACAACGTCCATACGAGCTGGCCGTCAGCTCACTCTGTCGGCTCGAGCACGAACACCGGGATTTCCCGGTCGGTCTTGGTCTGATACTCGGCGTAGTCGGGCCAGACCTGCACGGCGCGTTTCCACCACGTCGTACGTTCGTCGCCGGCAGCCTGGCGGACGGTGTAATCGCCCTTGCTGCCTTCGTCCTGCAGTTCCACGAGCGGGTGCTCGACGAAATTGCGGTACCAGGACGGGTTCTCCGGAGCCCCGCCCTTGGAGGCGACCGCCGCATATACGCCGTCGTGCTCCACTCGCATCACAGGGTTCTTGCGCAGCTTGCCCGAGCTGGCGCCGACCGACGTGACCACGACCACCGGGACGTCGCGCAGCGTCGTTCCCTTGGTCCCGCCGGAGCTCTCGTACTCTTCGACTTGGTCGCGGACCCACTGCGACGCGCTTGGCTCGTATTCACCCTGTAACGGCATCGTGTCTCCTTTGAGCTGGTTCGCCAAGGAGATTAGAGACCAGTAGCCGCGGGTCGAAGCTAGACTGACGCGCCACGTGGGCGATACGCGGATCGAGGTCGCGCGCGCCGGGCCTGATCGCGCGGGCCGACGGAGTCGGCGCGTTCCTCTCGACCGGCACTTCGCGCAACGTGTCGATTTACGGGCGCTGCGGCTTCCGCGTCGGTCGAGGACGTCGACGCGCCCGGCGGAGGCCCCCACATCTGGTTCATGCGCTGCGGCCCGTGAAGCTCGGCGCTCAGGTGGCGCATCAGATCTCGGCCGATGAGTTTCGCGGGATCCCACGGTCTCAGCCGTTGTCACCCATAACCCAAGGAGGATGTTGTGCCCGGCACCAAGACTCGCATCGACAAGATCGGCACGGTCGTCGTCCCCGTCTCGGATCAGGACCGCGCCGTTGAGTTCTACGTGGACACGCTCGGCTTCGAGAAGCGCGTCGATGTGGCCTTCGCCAACGGCTATCGCTGGGTTGAGGTAGCGCCAGCCGACGCGGTGACCACGATCGCCATTGTCCCGCCGCCTCCCGGCAAGCCCACAGGCAATGTCGACACCGGCATCGGCCTTCACACCCATGACATCGACGCCGACCACGCGGACCTGAAGGCCCTTGGGGTTGACGTCGATCCCGAGGTCAGCCGCATGGGCGACCCAGTCCCGCCGCTGTTCTGGTTCCGCGATCCGGACGCCAACACGCTGATGATCGTCGAGAGCCGCTGAGCTGCTGCGGACACCGGCGCTATCGCCTGGGGCGAGGAGAGAACCTGCGCCTGGGCCGGCATCTGGTGGTCCGTTGCTCGAGGGTTGGTAGGGCTAGCTGTACCACGCCGGATTCCGGTTGTCCGGCTGGTCAGGACGGTGCGCGGCGTTCACACTCACGTCTGTGTTCAAGCGTCTGTCATCGATCTCGATCGGGTTGCGGTACGAGAATGCGCCGGGCGCATTCGGGCTCATACCCCAGGGAACGCGGAAGTCAGCCGCGCCGGTCCAGACAGCCGCCAACGGCGCCCATGAGCAGGGGAACGAGATGAACCACATCGATCGGGAAACAGCATCGCCGGCTGCCCGCGCCGTCGACCTGACGAAGACCTATGGGAAGGGCGACGCCGTCGTCCGGGCGCTGGACGGCGTCAGCGTCGAGTTCGCGCGCGGCCGCTTCACCGCCGTCATGGGGCCGTCTGGGTCGGGGAAGTCGACGCTGATGCACTGCATGGCGGGGCTGGATGTCCCGACGTCGGGCCGGGCGTTCGTGGGGGACCAGGAGATCGAGCGGCTCGATGATGCGGGGCTGACCGACCTTCGTCGAGACCGGATCGGGTTCGTGTTCCAGTCGTTCAACCTGGTCCCTACGCTGACCGCAGGGGAGAACATCACCCTGCCCATCGACCTCGCCGGAGCCGAGATCGACCAGGCGTGGTTCGACTATCTCGTCGAAGCGCTGGGGATTGCTGACCGGCTATCGCATCGCCCGAGCGAGATGTCAGGTGGCCAGCAGCAAGGTGTCGCCTGTGCTCGGGCCCTCATCCGCCGGCCCGAGCTTATCTTCGCCGACGAGCCCACCGGCAACCTCGACTCGAGCTCGTCCGCCGAGGTGCTGGCGTTCCTGCGACGTTCGGTCACCGAGCACGACCAGTCGATCGTCATGGTCACCCACGACCCCCGGGGTGCAGCCTACGCCGACCGGGTCGTCTTCCTGGCCGACGGCAAGGTGGTGGGAGAGCTCCTCTCACCGACAGCAGACTCGGTGCTGGAGCAGCTGATGAAGCTCGGGAGCTAAGAGATGGGGAAGGTGACGGTCAAGGGTCTGCTCGCCCGCAAGCTGCGCCTGGCCCTCACCGCGCTGGCGATCGTGCTCGGGGTGACCTTCGTCACGGGAACACTGGTCCTGACCGACACCCTGAACCGTACGTTCGACTCGCTGATCGGCAACGCCTATCAGCACATCAGCTTCCAGATCCGGAGTGAGACGCCGTTCAGCAGCACCGCGGCCGCTCTCAGCAGGGGGGATCGCAGGCCGATCCCGGAGTCGATCGCGGCGGCGGTTCGCCGCGTGCCCGGAGTCGCGTACGCGGACGGGTCGGTCGAAGGCTATGCCCAGTTCGTCGCCAACGGGAACGCGGTCGGGAGCGCCGGCTCGGCGCTGGGGTTCTCGTTCGACCCCAATCGGCAGCTGTCGTCCGTGCGGCTGGTGGAGGGCCGGCCACCCACTACCGCCGACGCGGTGGTGATGGATAAGGCGACGGCGAGCAAATACCACCTCGGGGTCGGCGACCACGTTCGCGTGTTGCTGGACTCCTCACCCCGGATCTTCACGATCTCGGGGATCGTGACCTTCGGCAGCGACGACAACCTCGCGGGAGCGACGCTGGCCGGCTTTGACCTGGCCACGGCGCAGGATCTGTTCAACTCGCGCGGCTACTACGACACGATCGACGTGCTGGCCAAGCCGGGGGCGGATAATGTCGCCCTGCAGCGAGCGATCGCCACGGTGCTCCCGCCGGGTGTGCAGGTGGTCAGCGGTCAAACGGTCGCCAGCGAGCTCTCGAGCGCCGTCGGCGACGCGCTTTCCTTCCTCTCGACGGCGCTGCTGGTGTTCGCTTTGATCTCCCTGTTCGTCGGCGCGTTCACCATCTTCAACACGTTCTCGATTACGGTCGGCCAGCGGACTCGGGAGCTCGCGCTGCTGCGGATCGTGGGAGCAAGCCGGCGGCAGGTGTTCCGGTCGGTGTTGGGCGAGGCCGCGCTCGTGGGGTTGGCCGCTTCGGTGGTCGGCCTGGGGCTCGGGGTCCTGGCGGCGGCGGGCCTGAAGGCCCTGCTGAAGGCGTTCGGGATCACGCTGCCGCCGGCGCCGCTGGTGTTCGAGGCTCGCACCGCCGTAGTCGCGATCGCGGTGGGCGTCGGGGTAACCGTGATCTCGGCGATCGCGCCAGCGCGGCGCGCGGTGCGGATCGCCCCCGTGGCCGCGCTGGTCGAGAACCGCGAAGACGAGGGCGAGGTGTCGTTGCGACGTCGGATCAGGAGCGGCAGCATCGTCGGGCTCGCCGGGGTCGCGGCGCTGCTCGCGGGGTTGACCGCGCCGGCGATCGCCCTGGTCGGGGCCGGAGCAGTGGCCCTGTTCATCGGCGCCGGCATGCTCGCTCCGGTCGTGGCCCGGCCGATGTCCGGCGTGCTCGGGTGGCCGCTGGCCAAGCTGCTCGGCACCCCGGGCCGGCTCGGGAGGGAGAACTCGATGCGCAGCCCGCGCCGCACCGCGCAGACCGCTGCCGCCCTGATGGTCGGGCTGGCGCTCGTGTCGGCGATCGCGGTGCTCGGCGCGTCGCTGTCCAAGTCGGCGAAAAGCGAAGTCGACGGCGCCATCCGCGCCGACTACATCATCACCGGCCCCAACTCCGGGTTCAGCAAGACGGTAGCCCCCGCGGTCTCCCGGATCCCGGGAGTCGGGGTGGTGAGCACCGCTTACAAAGGGCCGTTCGAGCTCCGCGGCTCGCAACAGAGCCTGGTCGGGGTGACCACGCCCGGTCTCCCACAAACGGTCAACCTGGCCATCACCGCCGGGCGCGGGGCCCCCGCCCTGGCGGCCGGGCAGCTGCTGATCGACACCACCACCGCGAGCGCCAAGCATCTCTCGGTCGGCTCGGTGGTGCCGGTCACCTTCGCCCAGACCGGCAGCTCGTCGATCCGGGTCGGCGGGATCTTCAAGGCCAACCCGCTGATCGGCAGCTACGTGGTCGGCGCCGGCTACTTCCTTGCCCACTTCAACAACCCGCTGCCCATCGTCGTCCTGGCCAGCACGCGCCCCGGCGCGCGCCACGTCGGCCGGGCCATCAACAGCTACCTGAACATTTACCCGAACGTGGGAGTCCAGACGCGGGCGCAGTTCGAACAGTCTCAACAGAACTCGATCAACCAGGAGCTCGGACTCGTCTACGTCCTTCTCGCCCTGGCCATCGTCGTCGCCCTGATCGGGATCGTCAACACCCTGATGCTGTCGGTGTTCGAGCGTACCCACGAGCTCGGTTTGCTTCGTGCGGTCGGGATGAAGCGCCGGCAGGTCAAGGCGATGATCCGCTCCGAAGCCGTCATCATCGCCCTGTTCGGCGCCGTCATCGGGGTCGTCATCGGGACCGCACTGGGCGTCGCCTTCGCGGCATCGCTCAAGCAGCAGGGCATCACCGAGATCGCGATCCCGTTCGCCGATCTGGTCGGGTTCCTGATCCTCTCCACCCTGCTCGGCCTCGGCGCCGCCAGCTGGCCGGCGCGGCGGGCCGCCAAGCTCGACGTGTTGGCCGCGATCGCGGCCGACTGACCCGGAATGGCCAGCGTCAGGGCCTTGGATGGGGGCCGGGGGCGCGCCGTCGCTTTCGCTGTGCTCGGTCGGTTCGGTCGATTGACGCCACAATCCCCTCCCATGAAGGCCAAGCTGTCGGTGCTCGCTGGTGCCGGGACGCTCGTGGGCGGCGGCGCGGTCTGGCTGGCGGCTCACCAGCCACCTGGCCGCCCGACCGAGCCCGGACCTGTGCTCACGCTGCTGGTAGGCGCCTCGCTGCTGGGTTGCGGGCTTGCCTCGTGGCGAGCACGACCGGAGAACCGGCTCGGTCAGATCATGGTGCTGACCGGCTTTGCCTGGTTTGCCGCGCAGCTGATCGAGGCCTCGGCACCGTGGCTGAACACGATCGGATTGGCCGTTCAATCGGTGTGGATCATCGGGTTGGTCTATCTGCTCCTCTCATTTCCGTCCGGGCGGTTGCGGGATCGACTCGATCGCGTTCTGATCACGAGCGGGGTCGCCCTGGGGGTCGGTCTCCAGCTGCTGGCGATGCTGTACGGCAACAAGGCCGGGCTGCACTGCCCGGGCTGTGCCAACAACCTCCTGCAGGTGGTCAATGACAATCACAAGGCCCGAGGCTGGATCAACCTCCGCAATCTGCTGGCCATCCCCCTCATCGTGACCGTGATCGCGGTGCTCATCCGGCGCTGGCTCCAGGCCAGCGCGGCGCAACAGCGCGCGGTCGCGCCGGTGCTGGTGGCAGGGTGCGCCACGCTCGCGGCACTCACCTCGACTGTCGTCCTTGACCTGTTCGGGGACCCGCTCGGCGCGCTCCCGGCGAACGTGTACCTCACGCTGATGGCGACCGTGCCGGTCGCGGTGCTGTTCGTGTTCCTGCAGCGGCGGCTGGCGCGGGGCATGGTCGCGGGGCTCGTGGTCGAGCTCGGCGGGCCGAGCTCCTCCACCGATCTGCGCGAGGCGCTCGCCCGGGCGCTCGGCGATCCGTCGCTCGAGCTCGCCTTCTGGTTTCCCGCCGAGGAGTGCTACGTCGACGGCGACGGCGGGGTGGTCAAGCTCCCGGACGAGGACAGCGGGCGGCGCTCGACGCTCGTCGAGCGCGACGGACAGCCGATCGCCGCGCTCCTGCACGATCCGGTGCTCGAGCACAATGCCGAGCTCGTGAGCTCGGTGTGCGCGGCCGCGAGCCTCGCGCTGGAGAATGAGCGTTTGCAGGCCGAGTTGCGCGCCCGGCTGGTCGAGCTCCAGGCCTCGCGCGCGCGCCTGGTGGAGGCGACCGATACCGAGCGGCGGCGGATCGAGCGCGACCTCCACGACGGCACCCAGCAGCGGCTCGTCTCGATCGCGATGTCCCTCGGCCTGCTGGAGACCAAGCTCCCCGGTCAGGCAGAGGCAGCGCGGCCGCTCGTGCGCGAGACTCGCGAAGCGCTCGCCCTCGCGCTCGCGGAGCTGCGCGAGCTGACCCACGGCATCAATCCTCCGCTCCTCGCCGAGCGTGGGCTCCCGGCGGCGCTCGACGAGCTGTGCCGCCGTGCGGCGCTCCCGACACATCTTGACCTCGCGCTCGACCGGCGCCTCCCCGATCAGATCGAGAGCGCCGCCTACTTCACGGCCAGCGAGGCACTGACGAACGCCGCCAAGCACTCCCACGGCAGCGAGGTCCGAGTGGTCGCCTCCTACGACGGCCACAACCTGACCGTCAAGGTCGCCGACGACGGCATCGGTGGCGCCACCACCGCCGCCGGCTCCGGGCTACGCGGGCTCGCCGATCGGGTCGAGGCGCTCGGCGGCCGGTTCACGGTCTCGAGCCCGCCCGGCCGGGGCACGACCCTACGAGCGGAAATCCCATGCGCGTAGCTCTGGCCGACGACGCGGTGATCCTGCGCGAAGGCCTCTCCCGCCTGCTCGAAGAAGCAGGCTTTGACGTCGTCGGACTCGCCGCGGACGCCGAGGCTCTCCTCGAGCTGGTCGAGTGCACACGCCCCGACGTCGCGATCATCGACATCCGAATGCCACCGACGCACACCGACGAGGGACTGCGGGCGGCGAAGGTCATCCGCGAGCGCTGGCCCGCGATCGGAATCCTCGTCCTCTCCCAGCACGTGAACGCGCGCTACGCGCTCGAACTACTCTCGGCCGGGACGGACGGTGTCGGATACCTGCTCAAAGAGCGCGTGTCCGACCTCGACGAGCTCGCCTCCAGCGTCAACCGGGTCGGGAACGGAGGCTCGGTACTCGACCCGGCAGTCGTCGGCGAGCTTGTCGGCCGACGCCGGCAAGCGGACAACCCGCTCGAGCACCTGACCGATCGCGAACGCGAGGTCCTCGCCCTGATCGCCGAAGGGCGCTCGAACCGGGCGATCGCCGAGCGCCTGTTCGTCACGGAGCACACCATCGAGAAGCACATCAAGAGCATCTTCGGGGCGCTCGGCCTGACGCAATCCACCGACGACCATCGACGCGTGCTCGCCGTCATCACCTACCTGGGCTCGCAGTAGCCACGGCGCCACTCCGGTTCGGCTCTCTACCCGGCCAGGTCGCCGGCCGACGGTCACAGCAACGGCCGCAGACGCCCTCGCCACCGACTGCCTGGTCTCAGAAGGGCAGGTCGTGGACGATGAGGTCGCCGTCGGGCCAGGTCACGTCCGGCTGCAACGCGTGCCACATCGTGCGCTCTGGCATCGCCGCGTAGCCATCGGGTTGCTTCACGACCACCTCCGAGATGATCTCGGCAAACCCAAGCTTTCGATACAGCCCGGCCCGATCGCCATGACAGAAGAGAAGCGCGAACCCCGGGCCGCGGGTGCGCGCGGTGGTGAGCGCGGCTCCCACGACCTGCCGGGCTAAGCCGCGGCCGCGATGATGCGCACTGACGATGACGCCGCCGAACCCGACGACCGAGAAGCGCTGAGCGTGCACCTCGACTTCGACCACGAGCATCCCGGTCGACGCAACGAGCCGGCCTCGATCGTCCTGGATGCCGACATGGCGTTCCTTGGCTTGATAGGTCAACGTCGACCCGGCGGCGTCGAAGGGGTCATCCTTGTCGCCTTCAAGGTCTGCGCGCTGCGCTTGCGTCAGCCGCCCGAACTCAACGATCTCCATCCCTCCATGCAACCACAGTTGAGCCGACCGTCCGCCTACACGGGCGCGCGGAGCGCGAGCCACGCCACCCGGCAGCGCGACACAGTCGCCAACCGCGAACCTGAAGGCCATCAGACGGAGGCACTTGCAGGGCTGTGAGAAAAGTGATATCTAATAGATATCACTTTTTATGAGGCAGCGCTCCATCAGGAGGGATCATGAACCAGGCCGTCCAGCCATACCGCCAGCCCGAGGCGACTCCGGTCGGGCACTCGGGGACCCGCGTCGAGATCCACGAGCGCCCCGCCTGGGCGATCAGCGGCTGGGCCGGGGTGCTCGTGGTCGCCGCCTGCATCGCCGCCGCCATTCTCCTCGCCCAAAGCTCGGTCGCGGCGGTTGCGATCGTGCCGAGCTTGGCTGCCGTCGTGATCGCGAGCTCGCTCGTCATCGTCCAACCCGGCCATACCAAGGTCGTGCGCTTCTTCGGGAGCTACGTCGGCACGTTGCGGCGTACCGGCCTGTCGTGGATCTTGCCGCTGGCGGACCGGCGGAACCTGAGCATTCGGGTCAGGAACTTCGAGACCAACCACCTGAAGGTCAACGACGCTGACGGCAACCCGGTGGAGATCGCCTCGATAGTCGTCTGGCAGGTGGCCGATACTTCGCGGGCGGTCTACGCCGTCGATGACTACGTCAACTTTGTTCACGTCCAGGCCGAGTCGGCGTTGCGCCATGTCGCGACCACCCATCCCTACGACGACCCCGCGGGCGAGGGCACGTCGTTGCGCGGCTCGACCGACGTCGTCGCCGAAGAGCTCGCCGCAGAGGTGGCCCAGCGGGTCATCATCGCCGGGGTGGAGATCGTCGAGGTGCGCATCAGTCATCTCGCCTACGCCCCGGAGATCGCCCAGGCGATGCTGCGCCGACAGCAGGCCAACGCGGTCGTCGCGGCGCGCTCGCGTATCGTTGAGGGCGCCGTGGGGATGGTGGAACTGGCCCTCGCCCGGCTGAATGAGCGCGGCATCGTCGAGCTCGACGAGGAGCGCAAAGCGGCGATGGTGAGCAACCTGCTGGTCGTGCTCTGCGGTGACCAACCGGCGGCTCCGGTTGTCAACACCGGGACGCTCTATACGTGAGCCACGAGCGCAAACAGGTGCTGCTGCGCATCGACCCGACGGTCCACGATGCCCTGGCCCGGTGGGCCGCTGACGAGTTCCGCAGCCTCAATGCCCACGTCGAAATGCTCCTGCGGCGGGACCTCAACGACGCGGGCCGGATGCCTCAACAAGCGGGGCCCATGCCCAGGCGCGGCCGGCCACCCACCCGTAGCGGCTGACAGAGTGACCGCGGACCGTCGGGTCGCCGCGCCGGTAGGTCGGGTCAGGCGGTCGCCGTCCAGCTCACGGTCTCGCCTGCGCCGCTCGAGTTGAAGTGCGAGGTGACAGTTCCCTTCGCCTTGCCGTGCTCGTGGAACGTGCCGATGACCGTGTCGCTGCCGATGGCCTTCGGCGACCCGGGGAACGTGAGCTTCAGCGTGGCCTTGAACTTGCCGCTCTTGGAGATGCGCGCCGAGCCGCCGCTTGGGCTCTCGACGCCGCCGCAGCCTCCGTTGCACTTGAAGGGCGTGGTCACGGACAGGTCGATGACCTTCGTGCCGTTCGCTGAGACCTTGAACGAGATCACTTCTGTGCTTCGCCCCGCATAATGGCCGGAGTACAACGCTCCCCTGCTCGCATCGGAGGCAAGCGCAATCCCGGCGCTCGCGAGCGCGGCGGCGGCGGCGAGCACTCCTCCTCTGCACAGATGTCCGCGAAGATCGTGTCGGATGTTCATGGCAAAACCTCCGATTGGGTTCAGAGACGTAACCCATGCGGAGTCTATTCCGGTTCGGGCGGGCGCGGGCCCGATCGTGCCGCGTGATTTTGCTCCACGTCGAGGCCGGCAGGATTGCGACGTCGCGGACCGTGGTTCAGAATCCACCGCTCGCTGCGGCCGGCGGTTGTTCTTGGGTGTCGAGGAGCGCCTCGGTCATCTGCGCGTCGAGTGCTCTGACCTGCTCGAGGTAGGGGCGCAGGGTGGCTTCGAGGTCTTTGAGCTGCCAATTCTCATCGACGTCGTCGTCGGTGATGACGATTTCGACGTGGTCATCGAGCCGGCGCATGTGCAGGCCGTCGAGGACCTGGTGGATCTGGAGGGCGCCTTTGTTCCCGCCGCGGGTGCCGTAGGTCACCGAAGTAGCAGGCTTGTCGTGCCACTCGTGGTACAGGAAGTCCAGCGCGTTCTTCAGGGGAGCGGGATATCCCCAGTTGTACTGGGGGAACACGAACACGAAGCCACGGTAGCCGTTGATGAGCTCGCTCCATGCCCGGGTGTGGTCGTGCCCGTATTCGGCCAGGGCGGGCTTGAGCGGCTCGTCGAGGAACGGCAGATTGATCTCGGCGAGATCGATCAGCTCGTAGCCCAGCGAGCTGCCCTCCTGCAGCGCATTCATGACCCACCTGGCGATGCCGGGGCAGATCCGGTTCGGGCGCGTGCTGCCGATGATGACCGCGGTCCGCTCACGCGCCCGAGTCGGATGAAGGCGTGCTGGGTTGGTTGGACTCATCCGGCACAGCTTACCCAAGGAAGTACGTGATACAAACTAGCTTGTTCGTGCCACGAACTGCTGTGAATGGGCGCTGGGCGATCAAGGACGACACGGTCTGAGGATGGCTTTCACGACGCCGTCGGCTCGTCGGTCGAAGCGGTCGTAGAAGCTGGGCGCGTCGTCGAGCGTGCCGTGGTGAGTGACGATCGTTCCTGGGTGCGCCCGGCCCGCGACGACCAGATCTCGTAATCGGGTTGTGTAACGGCGATCGTTGGTCCGTCCGAAGTTGACGCTGATGCCCTTGTTGAAGAATGTCGCCCACGGCACCTGTAGGTGGCCATCGGCGCTGCCCTCCGGGGCGGGGAGGAGGTCTTTCTCGGCGTACACGCCGGCGATCGCGACGTGACCGGTGGGGTTGACGAGGCGCGCCAGATCGGACACGACCTGGGTCGGGTTCTCGCGCGTGGTATCGCGGCGGTCGCGCGCCTGGAAGCCGACCGCGTCGATCCCCTTCTGCACACCGTCCATCGGCTCCTCGCCGATCGGCAGTCCACGGCGACGCCGGAGCTCGCGGATCTGCTCCACCGGATCACCATCCTCGAAGTTGACCGGCGTCGCCCCAAGCTCCCCCGCCTTATCGAGCCGCTCGGGGACATAATCGACCACGTATACCTCGCTTGCACCGCGCAACAGCGCGCTATACGCGGCGAGCAAGCCGACGGTGCCGGCGCCGAATACCGCGACCGTGCAGCCGGGCTCCATCATCGCCAGCTCGGTCGCGTGCCAGCCGGTGACGAACGCGTCCGCCAACATCGCGAAGTCATCCTCGCGCGCATCGAACGGCTCGCCGGGCACGCGCACACAGTTGGCGTCGGCGAATGGGACCCGCAAGAGCTCGGCCTGTGCGCCCCGGTAGGAGCCCATCCCAGCGTAGCCGTACGCCGCGCCGAAGCTTCCCGGCCGCACGCGCAGACATGCGGCGGTGTAACCCCGGGCGCAGTTGAAGCAGATCCCGCAAAACAGGTGCGTGGGAATCACGACCCGCTCGCCCTTCTTGACCGACCTCACTGCCTCACCGACCTGCTCGATCACGCCAAGCGGCTCGTGGCCGATCACCAGTCCCGGTTCGGCACCGGTGCGCCCGTCGAACATATGCAGGTCGGTGCCACAGATCGCGCTCGAGCTCACGCGCACGACCACATCGGTTGGCTCCTCGATTGCGGCATCCTCGACATCGTGGACGCCGACACGCCGGGTGGCCTCGTAGACGACAGCTTTCACGACTCAGCTCCCCTTCTCGGATGTGTGACCTCGGTCAAGAGCGATCCATCTGCGAAGGGAGAACGTACACCGCGGCCACTGCGCGGGCTATAGTCGCCTCAGGGATGCGGACGAGCCAGATCACGCCGCGCACCGGACTCGCAGTTGTGGTGCTGGCGCCGCTGTCGGCCCTGATCAGCATGGCCGGCTCGGCCGCTGGATTCCCGGTTCAGTACTGCGCTCAGATCCCGATCGTCGGCGGAATCCCGCCATGGGGCTTCCACACTGGTGCACCGATCACCGGGGCGAGCGGCAGCTACTCCCGCGGCCACAGTGACATCAACCTGGCCGCCAACACCGTCTCCGGGATCCTCTGCCAGGTCGACCGTGTCCGAAACCAGCCCGACCGCCTGATCATCATGACGGTCGAGCACCACCTGGTCTACCACTCGCACTACGCGGTGATGTGGGGTGTGCCGGGGAACATCATGATGATCATCGTCCGTGTGCAGAGCAGCAGCGACGCTCGCTGCAAGGTCGGCACCCTCGGCGGCGTGACCCTGTTCGCGAGCTACAACGGCGTGCGCAGCGACAGCGTCCGGTTCACGTTCCCGGCCGCCTGCAGGGACCACGACCACCTGTACCACGGACCGGAGGTCAATAACCAGCTCCCGCCGCGTTAGCCAGGCGTTTTCCCGCGCATCCCGCGATGCTGGCTTATGCAGCTGCGAGGACGTCGCCTACCGGCTGCCACGAGCGATCAGCGCCAGGACGAACTCGAGGAACGCGACATCCAGCACCAGGCCTGCGAGTAGGGTGGCGTGTCTCGATGGCCGATGCTGCGAACACGTTCACCTGTTTCGGGGGCGGCTGCGTGGTGTTCGTCGACGGAGCCGGATCTGCCGGGACGCCGGAGGAGGCGGTCACCGCGGCCACCGGCCAGTTGCTCGCGTGGCACGCGCAGTTCTCCCGCTTCACGACTGAGAGCGAGCTGGCGACGCTGAACGGTGACCCTCGGGAACGCTTGCCGGTAACTCCGATCATGGCCAGGTTCCTGGCCGCGGCGATCGACGCGGCCAGCCTGACCGGCGGTCTCGTCGATGCGACGATGCTCGACGAGATCGAGGAGGTTGGCTACAAGTCAGATCACCTGCGGGCATCGCTCGCGCTCCCGCTCGCTCTCGCGCTTGCCCCGCCGCGCCAGCGCGGGGGTCCGGCTCCAGAGGAGCGGTGGCGTCAGCTGGTGCTGGACCATGATGCGGGCGAGGTGACCCGCCCGCCGGGGTTGCGCGTCGACGGCGGCGGGATCGTCAAAGGCCTGTGCGCCGATTTGGTCGGGGAGATGCTCGCCGACCACGATGGCTACGTGGTCGACTGCGAAGGCGATCTTCGGGTCGGCGGCGCCGTCGGTTTCGAGCGGATGATCGATGTGACCGCGCCATTCGACGGAAGCGTGCTACACCAGCTTGCCGTCACCGACGGGGGGATCGCGACGAGCAGCATCACCAAGCGCAGCTGGCTCGACGGGGGGCGACCGGCCCATCACCTGCTGGATCCAGCGACCGGGCGGCCGGCTTACACCGGCGTCGTCCAGGTGACGGCGCTCGCGCCGACCGCGCTCGAGGGAGAAGCGCTGGCCAAGGCAGCGCTCCTCAGCGGACCGGACGGGGCCGCCACATGGTTGCGCCACGGCGGCGTGGTCGTATTCGACGATCTCTCGCACGCGGTGATCACGCCGCCCGCGTAGCCGTTTGGATGTGTCGGATCCCGTTCGCCTGACGAGGGCGTCTCGCTTGCCGGCCCAACGCTAGGAGATCTTCAGACGCTTGGGGTGAGTCTGGGCCTGGATCGACTCGCTGGGATCCTGGCCGACGCTGTACACCGCAGGATCGAACAGGACTCCGGAGATGCTCACGGTGATCCGCTTGCGATGCTCACGGCCGGATCGCAGTCTGCCGAGCTGTGCGCGCGAGAAGCGCAGCGCCAGTGTGCGCTGTCCGGCCGCCGCGAGATCGAATGGCTTCGTAGGCAGCTCGAACGGCCGGGCGCGCCCGACGTAGACCTGCGCGATCGCGCCCAGCTCACACGCCGACGAGCACGACACCGTGGCCTTGATCGCACCGCTCGCGATGACCCGCTGGTGGGTCGGGAGCGACAGCGAGATGTGGACGATCGGAGGCTGGTCGGCGACCGCGGCCCGCGCGAAGGTTGCGATATTGACGCTCCCCCAGCCGGTCGCGTCGTCGTAGCCGACGCCGGCCGTGCAGCAGCCGAGCGGGGCGCCGTTCGGGTCGCCCGGGTAGAACGGGTCGTCGTTGCCCGTCGTCACGTCGTCGAACACGCTGGCCGCACTACCCGACTCACCAAGTGCGTACAGCAGCGGATTGACCAGCCCGAGCGGCTCGCGCCCGGCGGCGGCCAGCTGCTGGTCGACGAGTGCGAATCCACCCGCGAGCATCGGCGCTGCCGCGCTGGTGCCGCCGGCGGCCCCCCACGGTGTGGAAAGCTCGCAATCCACACCCGAGCAGTAGACCGTGATCCCCGGGTCTTCGTCCGCGAGCATCGATACGTCCGGGACCGCGCGATGATCCGCCGGCTCGGCCCCGTCCTGATAGTTGGGGCGATTGAAGAGCTCGCTGAGCCCCCCGCCGCTGCCACCGTCATCGTTCCAGACGACCTGGTCGGTGATCTGATTCGCGCCGTTGAGCTCGAAGCTGGTCCCACCGACACCGGTCACCCACGGCGACGAGGCAGGATACTCGGCGCCCGGTTCGTCGGCGCCGCACTCGGACCCCGAGTCGCCGCTCCCCGTCAGATACGTGATGCCAGCGGCGGACGTCTCGGCCAGGGCCGCCTCGACCGCATCGAGGTCTGCCCGGCTGATCGCCCTGACGAGCTGGGCCTCGCACAGACCGGACGAGTCGGACACGATCTGCGGCTGGTGGCCGACGTTGTCGAGCGGTGCGGTCATCGACTCCAACGCGCTCGCTTCGTCGTCGGACGATTCGTAGACGTCGATCTCCTTCAGAGCCGGAGCGGTCGCGTCGACGAGCTCTAAGTCGAGCGTCGCTTCCAGCGCAGCGGGCGGCGGGGCCACTCCGTTGCGGAATGTCTCGATCGGTGGTACCGACAATCCGAAGCATTGCGCGAACGTGTGGACGTCGCCAGCGTCAAAGCCCCCGTCGCCCTCGATCAGGGCGACCCGCACTCCCTGACCGTCCACGCCGGCACCGCGGAGGGGACCGAAGTCGAACGCGGTCAGATACTGGATCGGCGTGTAGGCCCCGACGGCGAGACCGGCCGCACAGCCGCTCGGCATGCCCGAATACGGCAACTCCGACGATGGCGGCGCCGTCGCGGCGTGTGCGACCGGCTGGGCGGTCGCCGGCGACGCCAGCGGCCTCGTGTCGAGGCCGACAACACCGACCACCAGCCCGCGCAGCGCCGCGGGCACGCGCGCTCCGACGGTGGCCACGCTCGCGTCTGACGGAGCGACAAACCGCGTTCCGTCATGCGCACGGAACCGATCAAGCTCCGTCCCGAACAACCGCTCCGCGGCGGCGACGCTGATCGTCGCGTCGGCGAACAACCCGGTGGCGTCGATCTTCACGACGGTGGCGCCGTGGTCACGGAGGTAACGGACGACGCGCGACCGCGTCGATGCCGACGCGCCGAACCGCCGCTGGAGCTGGGAGAGCGACTCATACCGCGCGTAATCCGGCGAGCCGAGCGTCGTGACGGCGAGCGCGGCCCGTTCCATCCCAGCGTCGTCAGCGATGAGTGGCAGCACGAGCTGGAGCGGCTGTGAGGGGGCAGCCGGTCCGACCTCGGCCGCCTGAGCGAGAGACCCACGGGCCGCCGCCCGGGGCACCCCGACGGCGAGCATGATGCTCGTCAACGCCACTCCCGCCGTCACTAGGGTCCACCTCACGGCGCTCACCTTCCATCTCCTCGTACCATTCACCCACAATCCTGACAAAGAACGACGGGAGGATCGCGATCGCGTTCAGGTGGGCGGGTGCAATTCGCCGGGAGTAGGCGAGATTCGGCGCTTCGCGTCGAGCGCGAAGCCGGGCAGATCGAACTGCTCCCCGAGGATCACCGGGATCGCGTCCCGCTCCACTGGTGTGACGGTACGGTCGTTGGGCGTAGCCACGACGAGCGCGAGATCGCCCCAGTCGCTGAGCCGGATGCGCGTACCATCTTGCCGCTGGGTTGAGATCAGCAGCCCCGTAACGAACGGCGAGGCGGGGTGCGAGCAGGTGAACCAGTTGCTGACTTCGAGGTCGATCGGCGGGACCGGCTCCGGGGCGAATACATAGACATCGCTCCACTGATTCTCCGCTTCGCTCTGGAGCACGAGATCGGTGCCCTCCTGGACAACGCGGAACAGCCACCCTGACTGTTCGTATGGTCCGCCGGGCCCGAACGGAATCGGCTCCAGTAGCGTGCCGCCGCCAAAGCCAACATCGGCGTGCCACACGGCGCCGTCGATCTCGACCTTCAGCACGAGATGCCCTTGTGGTCTGAGCACGCCGGGCGGCGCGCCCCACCTGACCCGCGCCAGCAACGTCTCAACTTTGGCGCCGCGAGCTTCCAGCGCCGCCTTCAACAGCAGGTTCTGCTCGAAGCAGTACCCACCTCGCCGGCTCGTGACAAGCTTGGTGTGCAACGCGTCCACTCCGAGCGAGACAGGTACACCGGCGTGCGGATCAAGATTCTCAAACGGAATCGCGCAGGCGTGCGCACGGTGAATGCTCGCCAGGTCCGACGGGCCGTCCAGCCTGATCCGCTCGAGATAGGCGTCGAAGTCGAACATCGCGCGCGGACAGCTTACGATGCCCGGCTGCTCACGGGATCCGGATGGCAGTTTGGGTGACCGCCTGCCTCGCCGAGAGCAGAGCCGACGAGTCCGCGGACAGGATTGCGGAATTGCCTAGCCAGCCGGGTGGGACCGATCGGCGCCGGGTCCCGGTGTCGGCCAGCACTCCAGCGGGTATCGTCATGTCGTGGGTCGCGGTCTGCTGGACCTAACCCGGGACCACGACGCTCACACCGCGCAGCGGTTGACCGATGAGCGGATCCTCTGGTTGGGTTCGACCCGTCCCGACGGTCGTTCCCACGCCGTGCCCGTCTGGTTCTGCTGGGAGGAACCCGACCTCGTCGTCTTCACCAGCGCCGGCGCGCAAAAGCTGCTGCGCGAGCTGGCGACGGTTGCCAGAACGGCCAGCCCGAGGGCGCCGCCGGCCTGGGCGCCGGTGTTGAGCAGGCCCGAGGCGAGGCCGGCGTCCTCCGGCTCGACGCCCGCCATTCCGACGTTCATCAGCGCCGGGAAGCAGATCCCGCCGCCGATCCCGAGCAGCGTCATCGCGGGCATCACGTTGAGCAGATAGGTAGCGTGGACGGGGCTCTGGGAGAACACGATCAGCCCGGCACCGATCAGCGCCAGTCCGGGGGCCAGGAGGGCCCGCGCACCGAAGCGAGTGACCAGCCGCTCGGAGTAGCGGATCGACAGCAGGCCCATGCTGACGGTGACTGGCAGGAACGCCAGCCCGATCTGCAGCGCATCGTAGCCGAGCACGCGGCGCAGGTAGAGAGCGCCGAGGAAGAATATCCCGAACATCCCGGCGGCCGACAGCACCTGGATTGCGTTGGCGGCGGCGAGGCCGGCGGAGCGGAAGACCCGCGGCGGCATGAGCGGGCGCTTGGCGGTAGACTCGCGCACGAAGAAGCCGGCCAGTAGGACGATGCAGAGCAGGGCGAGTTCGAGCGTGCGGGTGGCGCCCCAGCCATCCTGCGCGGCGGGCGTAACGATCGTGTAGACGGCGAGCATCAGCGCGCTCGTGATCAGCAGCGCGCCGGGTACGTCGGTGCCGGCCTGCGGGCCAAGGCCCGGATCGCGCTCGAGCAGGCGTGCGGCGACGGCCACGACTGCGAGGCCGATCGGAACGTTGACGAAGAAGATCCAGCGCCAGTCGATCGACTGGGTCAGCACTCCGCCCGCGACGAGTCCGACGGCGCCGCCGGCCGAGGCGACGAACGCGTACACGCCGATCGCCTTCGCCTGCTCGCGGGGCTCGGGGAACATTGTCACGATCATCCCGAGGATCACCGCCGAGGTCATCGCGCCGCCGATGCCCTGGACGAACCGCGCGCCGACGAGCATCGCCTGGCTCTGCGCGAAGCCGCACACGAGCGAGGCCGCGGTGAAGCTGCCGACACCGGCGAGGAACACCCGCCTGCGGCCGATCAGATCGCCGACTCGGCCCGCCAGCAGCAGCAGCCCGCCGAACGCGATCAGGTAGGCGTTGAACACCCACGCGAGGCTCGCGGTCGAGAAACGCAGGTCGTCCTGGATCGATGGCAGCGCGACGTTGACGATCGTCACGTCGAGGACGATCATCAGCATCCCGCCGCAGAGGACGTAGAGCGCGATCCAGCGCGGGTCGCGTGCGCCGGCGCGGCTTCGCATCAGTCCTGCTGCATGCCCTGCAGGTGGCTTCCGAGTGCGTCCAGCATCGCCTTTGTGCCGTGCTCGCGCTCGGCCGGCGCGTCGAGGCCGTCGAGGAACACGCCTTGCTCGGTGAGGGTCAGGCGCGTCGTATCGCCGACCGCCTCGAATTCGATCGTCGCGACCGACACCGAGATTCGGGCGTTGTCGCGGTGCATGTCGTACGTATGGACGATCCTTTGCGCGGGCACGATGTCCGCGTAGACAGCGTCGAAGCTGTAGACCGCGCCGTCGGGCGTGGGGACCGAAAGGTGCTCGCGGCCTCCCTCACGGAAGTCCAGCGAGTACGACTCGGCGTGCTTCTCGCCGGGCCCGAACCACTGCGCCTTGGCGGCCTCGTCGGACCATGCGGCGAAAACCCGCTCCGGGCTTGCGGCGTAGGTCCGCTCGATCACGAACGTCGAGTGAACCGTCGAGCGTTCGCTCACGGACTTCTCGGTGGTGCTCACTGTGTGCTCTCCTGTTCTGGTTTGTTGGTCTGCTCGGCGAGGAAGTCGCCGAGGCGATCGAGTCGCCGCTCCCAAGCGGTCCGCCGTCCGGCTACCCATGCCTCCGCCGTGCGCAGCGCGGTCGACTCGATCGAGCAGGTGCGGACGCGCCCGAGCTTCTCGGTGCAGACGAGGCCGCTGGCCTCGAGCAGGTGGAGGTGCTGGACGACCGCAGGCAGGGACATCGCCAGCGGCCGGGCGAGCTCTGAGACCGACGCCGGACCGCAGGTCAGGCGATCGACCATCGCGCGCCGGCTGGGATCAGCGAGCGCCTGGAAGAGGAGGTCGATCTCCCGTTCGGCCGGCTCTGAACACTTAGGCATTCGCTTAAGTATTACACATCGAGCCGGCTACGTCCGGCTCGCCGACGCCGCCGCCACACCTTTGGATCGCTCGCGATCAACCATGCGTCGATCGCGCAAGTTCAGGCGTGGATGGGGCACGCGGACATCAAGACAACGATGCGATATCTGCACCGCGAGAGCTGCGGGGACGGCGTCGACCCCCTGCTCCTCGTTGCGCTGGGAAGGGGCTAGGCGCGTGGGACGAGCACGAGCTTGCCGCTTACGTGGCCGGCTTGTCCCTCGCGATGGGCTTCGGCAGCCTCGCAGAGCTCGAACGAGCGCGTGCGGACCTCGAGCCGTCCCTGCTGCACGAGCGCGGTGAGGTGCAGTCGGGCGGCGTCGCGCACGCTCGTTCCCGGGTCCGCTCCCGGCCCGCCGCCGAGCATCTTGATGCCGACCTCAGCGCCGCGCGGAAACGCCGCGATCGACGCGATCCGGTCCCGGTCGGCGACCAGCTCGAGCGACACGTCGACGGCCTCGTCACTGCCAGCGCAGTCGATCGCCGCGTCCACGCCGTCGGGGGCAAGCCCGCGCACCCGGTCAGCCAAGCCCTCGCAATAGGTCGTCGGCTCGGCGCCGAGCTCGCGCAGGTACGCATGGTTGACCTCGCTCGCGGTTGCGATCACGCGCGCCCCACGGACGACGGCGACCTGGACGGCCATCAGCCCCACCCCGCCAGCCGCGGCGTGCACCAGCACGGTCTCTCCCGCGCCAACGTCGGTCGCAGTGAGCGCGTGCACCGCGGTGGCGCCGGCGAGCAGCAGTCCGCCAGCCGCCTCCCAGCTCATCGCCGCCGGCTTGGGGACGACCGCCGAGGCCGGGACCACAAGCTCCTCGGCGTACCCGCCGTCGATACGAACGCGATCACCTCGTCGCCAACACGCACCCGCCCGGCCGGACCGACCGCATCGCCAACAACATCCACGACCACGCCAGCGGCCTCGAACCCAAGGCGCATCGGCAACCTGGCAGCAGTCCCCATCATGCCGCCGTAGCGCTTCCAATCCACAGGGTTGATCCCTGCCGCTCGAACGGCCATCCGGACCTCGCCAGCTCCAAGGTCCGGGACCTCCTGGTTGACGACCGACAGAACCTCAGGCCCACCGAAAGCGGTCGCCACGACAACATGCGCCATGCAATCCACACTGCCCACGTCGACCCCAACAGGCGTCGCCGACCGCACTGCCGGACTCGGGCGTCGCCGGGAGCAGGGCGCCCCCGGTGGGTATGCAGAATCGATGGACTGTCTAGGTAGGCTCGACAGCGAGAGTCTCGAGATTGCCGAGTAGGAGGTGGGCGGCGACGCGCGGGACGAGGCCCGCTTTCGTCGTCCGGATGCGCTCATCACGACCGACGTCCGAGACGTTCGAGGGGGACGACAAGCGCGCGGTCCGGATGGGCGGGTGTCTGGCGGCCCGGCGACGTGCCGCAGACCGTTCCGGACCGGGGCTCAGGTTGAGCGCTTCGGGCCGGTTGCGTCGTTTCGCCGTCGCCCCTCGCTTGAGCGCAGGCCTCACCCGCCGGGTGCCGCCACCGGCATTTCCGAGGTGCGGCCGTGGCCGAGGGTCGAGAAGCCGCACGTTGTCGCCGCCTGCTTGAACCGGGGCGATTGGAACATCGACGCGGTCAGCGAGGAGAAGCCGCCGGGCCCGAACATGATCACGCCCGCCGCGGGGGGCGTGGACGGCGGCGAGGCGGTCGGATCGGGGAACGACCTCAGGCCGTGCGCGCGTATGCACGCCGCGATCTTCACACCTTGCTTGGTGCGCGTCGCCGAGACACCCCCCGGGCCGCCGATCCCTCCAGGCAATAGCTTCTGACACGCGCTCTGGGCCGACTCGAACGCGGGCGACTGCGTATCGATTGCGGAACCCGACAACTGGACTCCCCCGCCCGAACCGGGGTCAGGGAAGTTCGGCACCCCATGCGCTCGCATGCAGTCCGCATACCTGACCCCAGCCGACGCAATCGCTGAACCCGAGCCACCGCCCGGCTTCCCTGAGGAGCCACAAGCAGCCAGGACCAGGGCGGAGCTGACGACCGCGAGAGCGACCGGGAGGGCTGATCGAAGTATCGGGGCGCGCATCGTGAACGGCTTGTACCGAACCACGGATAACGGCGAGGTAACGCAACAAGCTCTAAAGGCGAGATCGCCTCCCACCCGGGAGTGGATCCACCCCTGCTTCGCCGCGGCACCGCGGGTCTCACGCCGGCGTCGGGACACTGACGAAGAGCCGCGAGGCTGACGACCAATGGCACGCCCTCGAGCGCCATCTCGACGGCGTGGGCATGACGGAGTTGATGCGGCGCCAACCGTCGTCGCATGCTCGCTTTGCTGCGGTGCGTCCCGGTTGCCTGCGGGCAGAGGATGGGCTCCCCGTGCCCACCGGCGGTCGGCCGCCGATCACATAGAGCAGCGCGCCGACTGGCAACTGGCGGCGCGTGGCCAGCCACGGCTCCAACAGAGACCAGGCCCACCGATCCATCCCAACCTCCCGACGACGGCCACCCTTGCCCCGACGCACAAGAACAGCACCGCGCGACACGTCGAGGTCGGTCTCGGATAGATCGAGCGTCTCGCCGATCCGTAGCCCCGCCCGCCACAAAATCACGATCAAGGCCCGCAGCCGGGCACCGTCCGCGCTGTCGCCAGCAGCTCGCATTGCGGCGATGATCTCCTCGACCGTGGGCGGGTCCGCCGGATACCGCCGGCCTTTGTTCCTCGGAGTCCCACCCTCGTGAAAGCCCGGCATCGTGATCGGAGATCGGCGATGGCCGGCAGCGTCATAATCCGGGCCCACGCCGATCGGCCGCGGGCCGTGCAGTTGCGTATTCAGCGTCGATGGCGTCGCCACGAGTTTGGCGAAGAGAGAGTCTCGGGTTGGATGAGACTTACGGCCTTCCCGTTCGCCGTAACCCCAGCGCTGCGCGGCGGGTCCAGCGTGATCGTGAGCCTGGATAACTGTGATGGGGAGCTGGTCAGGAGGATCGCTGAGAGTCCCGTCTCGGTGGTGAGGCCCAGCGTGTGCGCTTGTGTCGGTCGGGGGGCGGCGTGGTTTCAGTGGTAGGCCCGCCAGCCCAGCACGATGGCCAGTCCGATTCCCGCTATCGCGATGGTGACTCGCAGCGGCGTCAATGGGACTTTGCGGACGACGATTGGGCCGAGACGCCCGCCGACCAGAAACCCGATGGCTAGGGGTAGGACAGCAGACCAGCGGACCGGACCCAGGAGGATGAACGCGACCGCGGCGACGGCGTTGGAGAACCCACTGAGCACGTTCTTTCGTGCGTTAGCGCGGGGAAACGCGTCATCGGTCATGGCGAGGAGCAACGCGAGCATCAGGACGCCGGCAGCGGCCCCGAAATAGCCTCCGTAGACGCCGATCAGCGCCGTCCCGGCGAGCACCAACGGCTGATCGCGCTGTGAGCCCGCGCCCGCGCGCGAGTGTCGGGGGAGCAGGATCGCCGCCGAGGCTCCGGCGATGAGCCACGGAACGATCAGTTTGAACAAGGCCGCAGGCGTGGTGAGCAGCAGGACGCTGCCGACCACTCCCCCGGCGATCGATGCCACGATCAGCGGCCGCAACCGCCGACCTTGTCCGGCAAGTTCTGCGGCGGAGCCCGATGCCGCGCCGACACCACTGAAGACCAGCGCGACCGTATTTGAGACGTTGGCGGTGACCGGGGGTACTCCTACCGCCAGGAGAACCGGGTAGCTGACGATCGAGGACAATCCTGCCGTGCTGCCCGTGATGCCGCCGCCGACACCGGCGAGCAGCAGCGCCGCGTAGATCAACCAGGACGTGACAAACACCTACCGATTCATGAGAAGACTGACAGCCGATGCGCCGGCGCGGTGGACGGGTGCCCAAGACCTATTGCCGAGTCTGGCCAAAACCGGTGCTCGCAATCTGCCCCCGGAACCCCGAGCTCGGTCGTCGCCGGAAGATGTTATGTCCCGGTTGGCGTGAGGTTGGTTTGAAGGTGGTCGGTCCTCCGCGTCGAACGGCGGTGTAGGCGCGCGCGGATTGCGGCCGCGCGGCCGGCCAATTCGAAGAGGAGGTA